>SKEQ01000025.1_pt1 | contig 201230 bp, 162 predicted proteins | sample 4826751 | NCBI WGS metagenome assembly SKEQ01 (sample SAMN11008805, study PRJNA524170) | human gut metagenome | biome: Human fecal sample; material: Feces; isolation source: fecal sample from pouch patient p44 | host: Homo sapiens | place: Israel: Tel-Aviv | collected 2013-07-11
GCAGATGCACCGCGTCGTCGCCGTAGGGCACATGCGCCAGCGTGCGCAGCCACGACGAACGCACCCTGGCATACGCGCCGCACGAGGGGCACCAGCGCGCGTCGTGCGAGTCCGGCTCGCACCTGATCTGCCTTAACCCCGGGCCGTCCGGCCTGCCAAGACGCCGCCACGAGAGCACACGAAGACCCATCTCATCCAAACCAAGGAAACGTTGGGGGTCGAACACGCTAAACTCGGGTTCAGGCCGTGTTTCCTCATTCAATTTCTCTATCACACAAGCAATGATGAAGCACGGCCCTTACACACTAACTTGAGAAGAGCCCCTTTACGTTCCTCGATCTTTCCCGGGCCCTCCCACACCCGCAGGTCGTTTCCGGCAATCTGCAATGAGGTCTTACCTCGGCATGGCGTTGGGCTCAGCGGTCGTAGCGCATGCCCATGGCCTCGCGCACCTCGTCGAGCGTCTGGTTCGCAATCGCGTTCGCGCGGGCGTTGCCGTCATGCAGAATGTCGCGCACGGAATCCATGTCCTTGGCGAGCTCGGCACGACGCTCACGGTGCGGTGCGAGGAATTCGTTCACCGAGTCGATCACATACTTCTTGAGCGCGCCGGCACCGGCATTGCCGATCTCGGCGGCGATCTCACTCGGGTCGCGGCCGGTGACCAGACCCGCGGTGGTGAGCAGCGCGGAGACCTGCGGGCGATTGACCGGGTCGAACGTGATGGTGCGCTCGGAATCGGTGGGGCTCTTCTTGATCAGCTTGGCGGTCTCCTCGGCGGTCGCGCCCAGCATGATCGAATTGCCGTACGATTTGCTCATCTTGCGGCCGTCGAGTCCGGGGATCTCCGGCGCCTCCGACAGAATCGCGGCCGGCTCGGGGAACACCGGGTTCTTCTTCGCATAGCGTTCGTTGAAGCGGCGCGCGATCGTGCGCGTGATTTCGACGTGCGGCAGATTATCCTTGCCGATCGGCACCACGTTCGCCTTGCAGAACAGGATGTCGCACGCCTGGTGAACCGGGTAGGTGAGCAGCAGTCCGGTGAGCGCATGGCCGGAGGATTCCATCTCAGATTTCACCGTCGGGTTGCGGTGCAGCTCGGCTTCGGTGACCAGCGAGAGGAATGGCAGCATGAGCTGATTCTCGGCGGGCACTGCGGAATGCGTGAAGATCATCGTCTTCTCGGGGTCGATGCCGGCGGCCATGTAGTCCAGCACGAGATTGAGCACGTTGTCGTCGATGTGCTCGGTGGTATCGCGGTCGGTGATCACCTGGTAGTCGGCGATGATGATATTCGTGTTCACGCCGAGATTCTGCATGGCGACACGCTCGCGGATGGAGCCGAAGAAGTGGCCGAGATGCAGACGGCCGGTGGGGCGGTCTCCGGTGAGCATGGTGAATTTGCCCGGGTTCGCCTTGAGCTTGGCGAGCGTTTCGTCGGAACGCTTCTTCGCCGCGAGGAAGCTCGCGCTCATTTCATTGCCCGCCGCGGTGAGTTGCGCGTTCATGTCGTCGGTCATGCCGGTAGCCTCTTCTCGTCTGTATGCGTGCGTCTGCATGCGCTGTATGGCCTATGTAATAAAGAATCATCGTAGAAATTCGAGAAGACAACACAATGTGTCTGAAGTGGTGGTACTCTCATATGTGATGAATCGAAACAAATAAGTATCAGGGGGTCGCATGGGCCGCGGACGTCAGAAAGCCAAACAGCAGAAGATCGCCAGGAAGCTCAAGTATATGACCACTGACACGGATTACGACGAGCTTGCCAAGGAATTGGGCGCGCACGAGCCGGGGACCGGCTCATTCGATCCATTTGCCGATGTCGAGAACGACGAATTCGAGGCACAGGACGTCGACGAGACGGTGGATGACCTCGACGAATACGCGAAGTGGGCCGCCGAAGCAGCGGCGAAGGCCACGACCGGAGAGATGCCGGAGACTCACGCGCAACCCAAACCAAAGCCGCACAAGCCGATTCCGATGCCAGTGCCGGAAACCTTCAAACACACAGACCAGCAGGAGTAGATCCGCCGGTTCGGTGACATATGAATTCGTGAGGGGCGTCGCGATGAGCGGCGCCCCTCACGGCGTTCGGGTGCGGATGTGTGTAGATGTGAGTATAGGGCTCGGCATGTGCGCGTCCGCATTGATCCGCATTGAGATGGTAGGCGTCCTATGCAAACGATTGCAAAAAGAGATGCCGTGACGCTCATCCGTACGGCGTCAGCCGAGCGGCAGCAGCGGCGACAGATCGTCGCGCTCGCCGACCGCGCTGATGCGCCCGGCCTTCTGCTCCTCGTGCCATGTGGTGATGCCGCTGGCGACGCGCAGCCAAACCTGCGGATCGAGCTCGATCACGTCGGGAGGTGTGAGATTATGCGGATCCGAGGCGGGGCCTTCCAGGATCTTGACCACCGCGTACGGCGCGACGCGCACCTCCACGCCCGGGCCGGGTGCCTTGATTTCCAGCTGGTGAAGTGAGTAGCGCACGGCCATGGCCATGGTGGCGCGGTCGAGCCGGGGTGCGATGTCGAGGGCCGGCGTGGTCTCGGCTGCTGCGCGCGCCGCCGTGCACCAATCGTCGTATGCCTGCATGCCGCGCATCATATCTTGCTTACGAATTGCTGCCATACTGTGATTCTGCATCGAACGCTCGATAACAATGGGCTGTTTACCCATGGGGCATTAATCCTTGTGAAGACGCTATGGTGATTGCGAAAAACTCGTTTTCTCCGCGTAAAAAGAGACGCCTGGCGGCTGTATTCGTCTCTTTTTACGTCACGGTGAAAGTCATAGGGGAGGAGAAGGGGAAAAGGGGAGAGAGAAGAAGTGTGGAGGTCTGTTGTTCTGCGTAAAAAGTGACATTTGGTAGTCGTATTTGTCTCTTTTTACGCCAAGGGAGGCGTCAAAGAGGGATGCGTCAAAGGGTGTTTTGCGTCAGGGGCTGTTACACCAAAAGGAGGGGAGGGGTAAGCCATGAGATGCAAGGGTGGTCGCGGTAACGAGAGAAGAGTAGTGTGCGGTATATGGATACCAACGTTTGCAATGGTCGCCGCAGTAAACAGTGCGCGAAACGAATGCGGAAAACAGAGCGTTTTTCGTGAAAGGAGCAAGCGGTGGTATATTTTATGAGAACGTATGCAAAAACGGATGCAGCAATGCCCGCCGACGCGCACGTTCGATGAGGAACATATAAAGGGAGTCACGTATGACCGAACTAACGGCACCTAAGTCCCCGCTGACCGCCAACGAATTCGCTGACGAAATTCGACAGGCGCTCAAGTACACACAGGGGGTCACCCCGGAACAGGCCAAGACGGCCGATGTCTATGTTGCCACTGCAACCGTGGTCCGCCGTCATCTCATGGATTCCTGGATGAAGACCCAGCAGGACATGATCAACGGCGACACGAAGGCTGTGGGCTACCTGTCCGCGGAATTCCTGATGGGCAAGCAGCTGCGCAACGCATTGCTCAACGCGGGCCTCACCCCGCAGTTCGAAGAGGCCGTGCGCGGCCTCGGCTTCGACCCGCAGGCAGTGGTCGACGCGGAATACGAACCGGGCCTGGGCAACGGCGGTCTCGGCCGTCTCGCAGCCTGCTTCATCGATTCGCTCGCCTCGCTCGGCGTTCCCGCCTTCGGCTACGGCATCCAGTACAAGTACGGCATCTTCCGCCAGGAATTCGATGACGAGGGTCGCCAGATCGAGCGTCCGGACTACTGGCTGTCCAATGAGGACCCGTGGGGGCACATCGACTACGAGCGCGATCAGCGCGTCAACTTCGGCGGCAAGGTCGTCGAGGAGAACGGCAAGCGTGTGTGGAAGCCGAGCTGGGCCGTGCGCGCGATCCCGGTGGACTACATGGTGCCCGGCTACGCCTCGGGTCGCGTGAACACGCTGCGTCTGTGGCAGGCCCGCTCCTACGACGAGTTCGACCTGCTCACGTTCAACAAGTCCGAGTACCTCGACGCGGTGAAGCCGCAGGTCAAGGCCGAGGATATCTCCAAGGTGCTCTACCCGGAGGACTCCACCGAGGTGGGCAAGGAACTGCGTCTCGAACAGCAGTACTTCTTCGCCAGCGCCTCCATTCACGATGCGATTCGCGTGTTCTACCCGGACACCGACAAGCCGGATCTGACCACCTTCGCCGACAAGATCACGTTCCAGCTCAACGACACCCACCCGGTGATCGGCATTCCGGAGCTCATGCGCATCATGATCGACGAATACGGCTACGACTGGGACACCGCCTGGGAAGTCACCCACAAGACCTTCAACTATACCTGCCACACGCTGCTTCCGGAAGCACTGGAAGTGTGGCCGGCATCGCTCATTGGCAAGCTGCTGCCGCGCCACCTCGAGATCATCGAGCGCATCAACAAGCAGTTCGTCTCCGAGCTCGAGGCCAAGGGTGCCAGCGAAGACCAGATCAAGCGCATGCTGATCCTCACCGACGACGAGCACCCGGTGGTGCGCATGGCCTACCTCGCCACCTACGCCGGCTCCAACGTGAACGGCGTCGCCGAGCTGCACTCCCAGCTGCTCAAGGATGTCACGCTGCGTGACTTCTCCGACGTCTACCCGGCGAAGTTCAAGAACGTGACCAACGGCGTGACCCCACGCCGCTTCATCAAGCTGGCCAATCCGCGCCTCTCCGAGCTCATCACCGAGGGTCTCGGCACCGACAAGTGGCTTGAGGACCTCGATCTGCTCGAAGGCCTCGCGCCGCTCGCCCAGGACGACGAGTTCGTGAAGAAGTTCGCCGCCGTGAAGCACGAGAACAAGGTCGCATTCGCCGACTTCTCCAAGCAGCGCTACGGCGCCGAACTCGATGCCAACACGATGTTCGACACGATGATCAAGCGTCTGCACGAATACAAGCGCCAGGCACTGAAGATCCTCGAGATCATCGCCACGTACTCCGACATCAAGAGCGGCAAGGTCAACGTCCAGGACATCACGCCGCGCACCTACATCTTCGGTGCGAAGGCCGCCCCGGGCTACTACCTCGCCAAGATGACGATCCAGCTCATCAACAACGTGGCCAAGGTGATCGACAACGATCCGGATGTCAACGGCAAGATCAAGATCTTCTTCCCGTGGAACTACAACATCGAGGTCGCGCAGATGCTCATCCCGGCCACCGAGCTCGACGAGCAGATCTCGCAGGCCGGCAAGGAGGCCTCGGGCACCTCGAACATGAAGTTCGCCCTCAACGGCGCGCTCACCGTGGGCACGCTCGACGGCGCGAACGTGGAGATTCGCGAGCGCGTGGGCGCCGACAACTTCTTCCTCTTCGGCATGACCGTCGACGAGGTGGAGAAGATGTACGAGCAGGGCTACGACCCGAGCAAGTACTATGAGGCCGACCCGCGTCTGAAGGCCGCGATCGACATGGTTGCCGACGGCACGTTCTCGAACGGCGACAGGAACACCTACGCCCCGCTGGTCTCCGACTGGCTGACGAAGGACTGGTTCATGACGCTGGCCGACTTCTCCGCCTACCATGACATTCAGGCCGATATCGACGCACTGTATGCCGACCAGCTCGAATGGAACCGTAAGGCGATTCTCAACGTCGCCAACTCCGGTTACTTCAGCTCCGACCGTTCGATCAAGGACTACCTCGACCGCATCTGGCACACCCGTTCGCTCGATAAGTGATGAACGGTAATCTGTTCGCAGATTCCTGATGGGACGCTTTCGGCCTCCGCTCGCATATGCAGGCGGAGGCCGAAAGCATATTGCGCGAGCGTATCTATCTGTTGTGCATTTGCGTAAATAGAGACGCATAGCGCTCGCGGGTGTCCGAAATTACGCAAGATGGACGGGGCGGTCTGCGGATATGCAAAGGCGCCGGGTACTCGAACACGGTACCCGGCGCCCTGCCGTACATGTGTGAACTCAGGCGGCGTCCTTTGCGGCGTCCGCAGCCGGCTGGTCAAGATCGTCCTCGGTCTTGTCCTGTGCCAGGGTCAGGTCGACCGGCGACGAGCTGTTCTCCCACGGCTCCTCCCACGGATCGTAATCCGGGTTCTGCTGCTTGTAGATGTACAGACCAACCACAGCCGCAAGCAGACCACCGAACAGCAGTGCAAAGAACTTCCAACCGTTTGAAGACTTCTTCTCCATGACGGCTCCTTTCAGTATTCTGGTCGTCCGGTTCGGCCCGGTCGACTCTGCCTTCCATCATAAGCCCCACATCGCAAGATGACGCATATTGTGCTCATGGCAAGCGGATGACGCGTGATGTCTTAAGTCCCCAATGATACTCCAGTTCCATGGCGATTCGGTAGTCGGTGCCACGGAGTGTGCCTGGCTGTGCGAATTCGGCAGGAGAATAAGCGGGCGTCGCGGCCGAGTACAGTGGGAGCCATGCCTCGTCGTGGATTTAGTTTGTTCCCTGATTCGCCGTCCGCACGCCGGATATTCTCCGCTGAGTCGTTGCGCGCACGATGGCGCAGCGGTGAGCCGGTGGTGACCTCCGCAATCATTCTCGTATGCGTGGCCGTGTGGCTGCTGGAGACCCTGTTCCGGTTCGTATGGCCGGCAGGGCTTGCCGGCATGCTGGGCTTCGGCATGATGCAGCCGGCTTCGATGACCCGCGAGCCATGGACGCTCGTCACCGCCATGTTCCTGCACCAACCGGCGTCGCTGTGGCACATCGGTTTCAACATGCTCACGCTGTGGTCGGTGGGGCCGGTGCTCGAACGGCTGATGGGGCATTGGGCGTTCCTGATCCTGTACATGGTCTCGGGCATCGGCGGCGATGCGGGCATGATGATCTGGGCGCTGCTCAACCGCTCCGGCGAGGGGTGGTTCACGTCGAGCTACGGCGCCTCGGGTGCGCTGTTCGGCCTGTTCGCCGCGATTCTGGTGGTCTACCGCAAGGTCGGGCAAGACCTCACTTCGATGATTGTGTGGATGGCCATCAACTTTCTCATGCCGGTCATTGTGCCGAACATCGCGTGGCAGGCGCATGTGGGAGGCTTTGTGATAGGCGGTTTGTTCACGATTCTCATGACCGACGGCGTGCGCGCATTGCGGCGTCGCCCGGTGCTGGAACGCGCGCTGATCTATGGCGCGGTGCTGCTGGTGCTGCTGCTCGTGGTGTGCTACGCCTGCAATACCGCGAATCCGATGCGTACCGGCAGCTGGATCCCGTTCCTCGACTAGTTCCTCGTTCCTTGGTCTGCCTTGGTCTCGGACGCGAGGCGTTCCTCACCCGCGTTTACATGGCACTGCGATGGCACGGTGTGCGGATGCTTCCGTATGCCGTGCCATTTCTGTAGATTCAGCGGTCGAACTTTCGGAAGGTTCCGCGAAGCAGGCCATTTCAGGGCATCTTTCCGGCAGATTGTTCGGAAGGTTCCGTGAGATGTGCCGTCGCGGGGTGCATTCGCGGCGTATCCTTCGGATGCTTCCGCAGATTGAGCCATTCAGATGCGAATCTGTGGCATATTGTACGGAGTCTTCCGTGTGATATGCCGTTCGGCGCTCGCGGGTGTCGGTGCGGCTGGTCGGCTGTGCCAATCTGGTCTCAGATTGGCACAACATACGCGCAATACCGCGTGACCTTTGCAAAGCGAGTCCCGTAATGACAATGAAGCGGCTCGGCTACAGGGCCGTATTTGCACGGGCAATCTCATATTGGTGAGGAGGCGGGAGACAACATTGCCTCACACGGCATTTTATTAGGTAATCGACGTAAATATGTCGTGTGAGAAGAAGGGGTGAGACTGCGCAGTGCTCGACGCGCCATTGCACATGCGCGGATCTACAGGTACCGCGGCGCCGCGGTCTGGCAACGGCGGGCAAACAGGTGTTCGATTGCGGTGCCGTAATCTGCGGAGTAGGGAAGTATGAATTCGAACATGTGTTTGAGTTACACGCATGTAGTTTTCCACAAATGTGGAAAACGTTGTGGATAACATGGGTATAGCGTATGGATAAGTGCTCAAGTTATCCACATGGTTATGCACAATCGGTGCAATTCCAATGGTTTCTGCTGTGGAATATTGTGGACAACGTTATCCACAATGGGCAGCGGGGAGTGTGGGCAATCTAGAAATAGGCAACAAGCTGCACGGTATGCCCGTATATAGTGGCAAAATAAGGCAATTTCGGCATGTTATGTCAGAAACGCGGACTTTGCCCACAATTGTGGATAACGATGTGCATATATGCCGGCGGTTACGCACCGCGCAACGCATACGTCGGCTTGCAGCTGATTCCGCGTCACGCACTCCGTCGCAGGCGGAATGGCATGTGGCTGGCGCGCATTTCGCACATCGAGGAAAAGACCGCGGCACATGAGATGGCCAACGGGTGTGGCACGGGTAGTCTCGTGGGTATGGCGAATCTGCAGATGTCACAGGAAACACGCGAATTCATACGCGCGCATGCCGGCGAAGACGTGCGCGAACTGGCATTGCACACGAAACGCGACGTGCCCGGGCTTGACCTGCCGTTCGCACTCGACCAGATTGCCGGCCGCGAGATTGCGCGCACGAAACTGCCGCAGTGGGCCGCGTGCGAGGGCATCGTGTATCCGCCGCATCTGGCGATGGAACAGTGTTCGTCGCAGTTCACCGCGGAATACAAGGCACAGGTGGCGGCACAGCTGGTGGAGGAGGAAAGCGAGCCCACGCTGGTCGATCTCACCGGCGGATTCGGCGTCGATTTCAGCGCCATGGTGCGCGGATTCGCACATGGCACCTATGTGGAGCGGCAGGAGAGGCTGTGCGAGGTCGCGCGGCATAATCTGCGCGAACTTGGTCTCGGCGGTCGCGCTGACGTGGTGTGCGGAGACGGCGTGGATCACCTTGCGCAGATGCCGCCGGCGACGTTGATCTACCTTGACCCGGCGCGCCGTGACGAGCATGGCGCGCGCACCTATGCAATCGAGGACTGCACACCGAACGCCCTCGCACTGCGTGGACAACTGCTCGACAAGGCACCGTTCGTGATGATCAAGCTCTCGCCCATGCTCGACTGGCGCAAGACCATTGCGGATTTCGTCGGCTCGGTTGCGCAGGTGCACATCACCGCGACGGGGAACGAGTGCAAGGAGATTGTGGTCGTGCTGGCGCGCGGCGAGCATGAGCGCGTGCGGGTCGTCTGCGTGAACGATGCGCAGCGGCTTGAATTCGAGGTCGGGGCGGATTCCGCGGGGTCATGGCAGCGCGCGGATGTGCTGGATGCGTGCGAGCTGGGCGCGCAGCGGTACCTGTACGAACCGAACGCGGCGATCATGAAGGCGGGCGCGTTCGGCGAGATCACGCGCAACTATGATGTGCGGCAGATTGGCGCGAACAGTCATCTGTTCGTGAGTGAGCACCCGGTGGCAGATTTTCCCGGGCGCGCGTTCGAGATCACGGCGCTCGGCACGATGAACAAGCGCGACGTCAGGCAGGTGCTTGGCGGAATCTCCGCGGCGAACGTGAGCGTGCGGAACTTCCCGCTCACTGTGCAGCAGTTGCGGCGCAAACTCAAGCTGCGCGACGGCGGAGACGTGTACCTGTTCGCGACCACTGTGGCGGGCGGGCATATGCTGCTGCGCACGCGGAAACTGGCGTGAGCGCGGGACGGGCGCAGAGTCGCGCCGGGCGGCCATTGCGTCGGGCGATTATCTTTGCGTAAAAAGAGACAGATAGAGGCTCTATATGTCCCCTTTTACGCAAAGAAGAAAGAAGGGGGAGAAGAGAAGAAGAAGAGAAAAGGATAGGGAAATCGGTTGTTCTCTGCGTAAAAAGGGACAGAATTGACTGTGGTCTGTCTCTTTTTACGCGGAGATAGGGTAAAAAGAAAATGCGGATATGCCAGCCAGATGGTCAGCGCCAGGCGACTGTCATGAGGAAGCCGATCATGATTAGCGCGAAGCCGACGGCCAGATTCCAGTTACCGATGCCGGGAATCGGGTATTTGGCGGTCATGTAGAACACGACCACCCAGATGAGGCCCACGATCATGAACGCGCAGAACAGCGGCACGAACCAGCTCGGATTGGCCTTCGTGCCCTTGATCGACTCCTCCACGCGCTTCGTGTTCTCCTGCTGGCGTTTGACCATGCGGCGCATCTGCGGAGACATGTCTTTCTCGTCAATCGTGGAGTTGAGCACAGCCTGGATTTTGTCGAGCGAGAGGTCGTCTGCCTCCTCCTCGGAGACCACCGCGGCCTCCTCGGCGCGCTTCTCGTTGTCTTCGGCGCGCTTTTCCTCGCGCTCCGCCTTCTTCTCGGAATCGGTCTGTGGCTCCTCGGTCACCGTCTCGGATTCCACGGCCACGGCATCGCCTTCGGAATCGGTGGCGGCGTCGACCACCACGTCGTCGGTGACGGTGGCGTTGCTGTCTGCGGCGTCGTTTGCCGAGACATCCGCGTCGGTTTTGTGCAGCTCTTCCTCAGCCATTTGTGTAGTCTCCTTTAATCGGCTACCAGTTATCATAGTGGGTATGTGGGAAAGCGGGCCCAGGGCGTCCGCGACCTCAGCAAAACAACCATATTTGGAGGTGGCGATGGCAAAGCACGGTGCCAGGCATGTCAGGAAGACATCGGTGGTGGGGAGCATGGCCGTGCTTGTGGTGGTCGCGTTGGTCGGGTACCTGGTGGTGACGAATCTGCGCGTGAACAAATCCGCGACCGTGTCGAACGACGCCGCGGAACTCATCGAACACCGCGTGCAGCGCGTGGACGAACTGCAAAGCGAAGTGAACAAGCTCGGCTCGCAGATCGACGACTACAACACGCTGCTGCGCAACAACGAGATGCAAAGCGGCAACAGCGAGGAGGCGGGCCAAAGCACGATGCTGCCCGCCGTGACCGGCCCGGGCGTCACCGTGACGCTGAACGACTCGTCGATGTGGCGCAGCGCGGTCGACAGTTCCGGTTCCACCGCCGACATAGACAAGTACGTGGTGCATCAGCAGGACGTCGAGGCGGTGGTGGACGCGCTGTGGGCAGGAGGCGCCGAATCCATGCAGATCATGGACCAGCGCGTGCTGCCGACGTCCGCGGTGATCTGCTCGGGCAACGTGCTGCTGCTGCAGGGCCGCAAATACTCGCCGCCGTTCACGATCTCGGCAATCGGCCCGGTGGACGGCATGCTGCAGTCGCTCGACGATTCACGCGCGATCCAGATCTACAAACAGTATGTGGATGCGTTCGGTCTGGGCTACGACGTGGAAGTGAACCGCTCGCTCACATTCCAGCGCACGCCGCTCGTGCTCAATCCGCTCAGATATGCGAAGGCGTTCGAGTCGGGCGGCTCGAACGAATCTGCGAACGGCGGGCAGACCACTTCCGCCACGAATTGAAAACCGATACAATACAGAGACTTCATACAGCTACAGACTTCACACAGACTTCCGGAACACGGATATGCATGACCCCGAGGAGGCCACATGAAACACGGCGGCAGGCGTGGTAACGCATCCGCACGGCAGGATGGACGGATTGACCGCCTTCCGGAGGTGGGGGGCAAACGGAGCGTCATGCGGTCGGTGGTGATGATCCTCGCGGAGATTCTGCTCACCGTGGGACTGGTGTGCGCGCTGTACGTGGTGTGGATGCAATGGTGGACGGGCGTGCAGTCCGAGAACCGGCAGATCGAGGAACGCCAGAGCGTCGGGTGGGCGCAGCCGGCCAGCGACGGCGCCAATGCGAAAATCGCGCACCCGCAGCAGGGCGACCCTCCGCTGCAACCCGAACATGCGAGCATAGGCGAGCTCATCGGCCGCGTGTACATCCCGCGCTTCGGCGATGCGTGGGAGCGCAATCTCGTGCAGGGCACCGACCTGGCCGAACTCAATCTGCACGGACTCGGGCATTACGTGGACTCGCAGATGCCCGGGCAGGTGGGCAACTTCGCCATTGCGGGGCATCGCAACGGTTATGGGCAGCCGCTCGGCGACGTGGACAAGCTGCAGCCAGGCGACGCCGTCGTGGTGCGCACGAAGGACTACTGGTATGTGTACACCTACACGAACTACACCATCGTCACGCCGGACGAGACGTCGGTGATCTCGGCGAACCCGGAGGACCCGAGCGCGCCGCCGACCAAGCGCCTGCTCACGATGACCACATGCGAGCCGAAATACACCGCGCCGACACATCGTTGGATCAGCTTCGGCGAATTCAAGTACTGGGCGAAGGTGAGCGACGGCGTGCCCGCGGAACTCGCCAAAAAGGGCGCGGATGGCGCGACGAAGTTCATCAGCAACGAGCAGACGCCGTTCTTCGCGAAACTCAAGACGCTGCAGCCGGTGATCTGGGGGGCGCTCATCGCGTACGCAATCATCTTCATCGCGGCGGCGATCGCCTGGCGCTGGCCGCTGCTGCGTGCGATTCGCGAGGGGCGCCGGCCTCGGCCGGATGTGGACATCTACGGCGTGCTCGTGCGGCACCAGCCCGGCCCCGCGCCAATCCGCTGGCTGCTCGCGCTGTTGCTGTTCGTGGCCGTGTCGCTCGCGATCATCGAATGGGCGTGCCCGTGGGCGGCGAGCCATATCGAAATACTGCGCGAAATGTCGAACTACACAGCGGTGAACACGCAGTAGAGCGAGCGCGGGGTGCAGATTGCGGCGTGCTGCGCGCGGCTCGCTTCCTTCGGTCCATGTGTTTCCTGTGTTTCCTTTGCTTCTGCTGCTTCCCTCGCTTCTGCTGTCTTTGCGTAAAAAGAAGACAGATAGGGCCTGCTATCTGTCTTCTTCTACGCAGTGATGAAGTGATGAGTGGACATGCAGGCGCGGTGCGGGGTGCCTGCCGGTAGAATCGGGGCAGACACAGTGAGGAGTGAGATGACCGATTCCGCGCGCATTCTGGTGATAGACAACTACGATTCCTTCGTGTACACGATTGTGGGATATTTGAAGACGCTCGGCGCCACCGTGACCGTGGTGCGCAATGACGCGCTCGACCCGCACGAAGATGGTGTGCTCGACGACTACGACGGCGTGCTCATCTCACCCGGACCGGGGGCGCCGAGCGAGTCAGGCGTGAGCGAGGACGTGATTCGCCTGTGTGCACAGACCGGCACGCCCATGTTCGGTGTCTGCCTCGGCATGCAGGCGCTCGCCGAGGTGTACGGCTGCACCGTGAGCCACGCGCCGACGATCATGCATGGCAAGACCAGTCTGGTAGAGCATGTGGATGATGAGATCTTCGCCGGCGTCGCGAACCCGATGACTGCGACGCGCTATCATTCGCTCGCCGCGGAGCCGGATTCCGTGCCCGACGAGCTGCAGGTGACCGCATGGACCGTGGACGACCACATTGTGCAGGGTATTCGCCATCGCGAACTGCCGTTGTTCGCCGTGCAGTTCCACCCCGAGTCGGTGCTCACGCAGGATGGCTACAGATTGTTTGCGAACTGGCTGGCCGTGTGCGGTCAGGAGTCTGCGGTCGAGAAGAGCCTCGGCCTGCAGCCGAAGCTCGCGGCCGAGTAGCGCGGCTTTCAGGGCCCTGCCGGGACGGCAAGAGGTCGTCACGGGATCGCTGCGCGCCCTTTACGTTCCTCATCCTTGCCGCCCCGGCAGGGCCACGGCGCTACGCGCGGCGGATAATGGGCAGGAGCGTAAACAACGACGTAAAAAGGGACGGAACCATCCTTCATATGTCCCCTTTCACGTCGTCTTTTTGCGTAATTGGAGACAAGTTGAAGCTGATTTTTGTCCCTTTTACGCAGTTGTTATGCGTAATTGGGGACAGTACCGAGGGTGGTTCTGTCCCCATTTATGCAGATGGAAGATTCGGCGCTAGTGTTTGTTGTCGCTGTTCTGCTGGTTCTGCGAGGACTGGGAGCCGCTGTTGCTGTCTCCATTGCCGGAGTTGCCGTTGCTCCCGCTGCTGCCGTTGCTATTGCTCGGTGAGGGGCTGGGGCTTGGGCTTTCCTTGGGCTCAGTGGTGAGTGTCACCTCGGTACCTGGATTGACCTGAGACCCTGCGCTCGGATTCGAGGCTGTTACTACGGCATCATCGTTGTCTTTGCTATTGGCTGCCACCTTCCACTTGAGGTTGAGAGCCGAATCGGTGAGTGCGGCCTTGGCTTCCCCGAGTGTACGGCCTACAACGTTCGGCACTGCTACCTTGCCGTTCGACACCCAGATGGTCACGGAGGCGCCTCGCTCCACCGATGTGCCCTCGTTCGGCTCGATGCGCGTAACCGTGTTCTCGGGCTGTGACGAGTTCTCGGTGTTGATCTCCACGGCGAAACCGTTCTTCTGGAGCTCGTCCACGGCCTCGTCCTTCGACTTGCCGATGAGCCCGCTCGGCACCTTCGTCATGCCGGACGACACCCACAGACTCACCGTGGTTCCCTGCTCAGCGGAGGTGCCGGCTGCGGGGTCGGTGCGTGTGACATGGTCGCGTTCGATTGTGGCGCTGTCTTCGGTCTGCACACTCGAATTCACCTCGAAACCGGCGGCTTCGAGGGCAGCTCGGGCGTCGGCCTGGGATTGGCCGGTGACATTGGGAACCGGCACGCTCTTCGGTCCGGCGGAGAACCAGACGGTGACGGTGCTGCCCTTCTCCACGCTGCGGCCGCCGGCAGGTGCCTGCTTCGTGAAGGTGCCGGCTGGCTCGCGCGAATCGGTGTCCTGCTTGATCGATGCCTGAAGTCCGAGCTCCGCGAGCTGTGCCTTCGCGCGTTCCTCGGTGGTTGTGGCCGAGAAAGTGGGCACGGTGACGTACTCCTTCTTCGGCGGTTGCATGTGCGCCCACGCATACCATCCACCGGCTGCGGCCAGCGCGAGCACCACGAGCACGACCACGGTGATGATTGTATTGCGTTTCCTCTTACGCGCCGCTTCAAGACGCTTCTGTGACCGGCTCTTCACCATTGTGTCGGTGTCGCCGGCCGCAGCATTCGGATCCTGCGGCACCGTTTGGAACTGGCCCGTCACCGGGTTGTACACGCGTGTGGACCCCTCGTTGGCGGGGTAGTCGTTCGCCGCCGCCATCGTCTGCGTCTTGGTCGCGTTGATCGTGGAGAGATCCTGCAGCGGGTTGAACGCGGCCGCCGAGGGCAGGCCGCCGTTCATGTAGGTGAGAATGTCGTTCTTGAACTCGGTGGCTGTGGCATAGCGGTTCTGGCGATCCTTGGCCATTGCCTTCGCCACGATCTGGTCCCACATGGGGTTGAGCCCGGGCACAATGGAACTCGGCTTCGCCGCGACTTCCGAAACATGCTGGTAGGCGATCGCCACCGCCGAATCGCCGGTGAACGGCGGTCTGCCGGTGAGCATCTCGTAAAGCACGCAGCCGGCCGAATACAGGTCGGAGCGCATGTCGACGTTCTCGCCGCGCGCCTGCTCGGGAGATAGATACTGCGCGGTGCCCACGACGCCCTGCGACTTGGTCATCGTGGTGGCGGAATCGTCGAGCGCGCGGGCGATGCCGAAGTCCATGACCTTCACAATGCCCTGCTCGGAGATCATGATGTTGCCGGGCTTGATATCGCGGTGGATGATGCCCATGCGGTGCGAATATTCGAGCGCGTTGAGCACGCCGATCATCACATGCTCGGTGTCGGAGACGCTCAGCGCGCCGTTCGCCTTGATGATGTCGCGCAGCGTCTGCCCCTGCACATACTCCATGATCAGGTATGGCAGGTGTTCGGTCTGCCCGTTGTCGAGCGTGACCACCTCTTCGCCCGAATCGTAGATGTTCACGATGTTCGGGTTGTTCATCTGGGCCACGGAATGCGCCTCACGGCGGAAGCGGGTGAGGAAGATCTCGTCATGTGCGAGGTCGGCGCGCATGATCTTGACGGCAACGGTGCGACCCAGGCGTGTATCGAGTGCGATGTGCACCTCGGCCATGCCACCGCGGCCAACGAGCTGGCCAAGCTGGTAGCGGCCGTTATCGAGCGTGGTAGGCATGCTACTCATTGATGCTCCTTCCAAAGCCTCCGGCGATCGCATGGCCGGGGGAATCGGTACCGGCATCGCGCTGCGTCTGCTGCGCGAACGGGAAGGCGGATTGATACGTTTGCAGGTCATGGTGCGGTGCACTCGTGACCCGGCGGGGGACTCGTCCGTTGATGTTCACCATGGTGGTGTCGCTCAGCGCGGTCTGCTGGTCGAGCAGACGGCGCTCGATGCGGGAGAGCACACGCGCCACGGTCAGCGCGTCCTGCGGACGATCCGCAGGGTCTTTCGCAAGCATCGACATGACGAATTGGGAAAGCTGGAAATCCACGGTGTTCGGCAACGGGGGCACCGGATTGTTCACATGGGCGGCGGCGATGTCGACCGGCGTCGCCCCGGTGAACGGACGATGCCCGCACAGGCCCTCGTAGGCCACGACACCGAGCGAATAGATGTCGGACTGTGGCGTGGCCTGCTGGCCTTGCGCCTGCTCCGGCGAGATGTACTGCGCGGTGCCCACCACCATGCCGTCCTGCGTGATCTGCTCCTGGTTCGTGGAGTAGGAGACGCCGAAATCGGTGATTTTCACTTCGCCGTTGTCGGAGACCATGATGTTCGCCGGCTTCACATCGCGGTGGATCACACCATGCGAGTGGGCGACGAACAGCCCGCGGGCGGTCTGGATGAGAATAGGCAGCAGACGAATCGGGTCCATGGGGCCATCAAGCTCGTGGTAGAGGTCTGCCAACGACTTGCTCGGCACATATTCCATGATGAGGAAGCCGATGCCGTCGTGCTCGTAGTATTCGAACAACGCGGCGATGTTCGGGTGCGCCAGATTGGCGGAATTGCGGGCCTCCGCACGCAGGCGGCGCAGTTTGGACTCCTGGTTCGTCGTGTCTTTGCGCAGCGCCTTGATGGCCACGGGACGACCGAGCTGAATGTCGTAGCCCTTCCACACCTCGCCCATACCGCCCTGGGCCAGACGCGAGTCGAGACGGTACCGGCAATGGATGAGTTGTCCTTCAATCAATCTCATTGTTGGAGCGCCTCCTTCATAATCGCGGTCATAATCGGTCCTGCTGCAAACGAGCCGTAGAGGTCGACATTGTGCACCACCACGGCGACGGCTATCTTCGGGTCGTCCGCAGGCGCGAAGCCCATCACCCAGCCGTCTATCGAGCTGTTGTTCGCTCCGATCTGCGCGGTGCCGGTCTTCGCCGCCACCTTCACGCCGGGGATCTCGAGATTCGGGTTCGCGTCGGTCACTACGGCCTCCATCGCCTCGGTGAGCTTGTTCGCCGTGTCCGCACTGAACGCGGTGTCCATCACCTGCGGTTTCGTGTCGGGCATCACCGAGAGGTCGCTGAAACGCACGCGGTCCACGAGTGTCGGTTTCATCACCTTGCCGTCGTTCGCAATGGCAGCGGCGATCATCGCGTTCTGCAACGGCGTCTCCACCGTGTCTCCCTGACCTATCGAAGCCAGCGCGAGCCTGTCGTCGCCCACATTGGTGGGGAATCGCGAGGCCACGGCCTGCATGGGAAGACCGTTCGAATCCGTGCCGTCGATCACGATCGGCTTGTCGAAGCCGAACTTCTTCGCCATATTCGACACGCTCTCGTCTCCAAGGGCCACGCCGAGCTGCGCGAATGCGGTGTTCGACGACCACGCCATGGCGTCTTTGAGCGAGATCTTGCCATCGGTGCCGTTGCCCGGCTCCTCGGCGTTCGTCAGCTGCGTCTGCGTGCCCGGCAGCGTGTATGAGGCGCCGGCCGGAATCTGCGTGTCGAGCTGGTATTTGCCGCTGTCGAGCGCGGCCGCCGCCACGACCGTCTTGAATGTGGACCCCGGCGGATACAGCTCGCTGATCGCACGGTTGAGCATCGGATTGCTCGGGTTCGTGACGAGTTCGGTGTACGCCTTGCTCACCGAGCCGGTGTCGTGCGAGGCCAGCTCGTTCGGGTCGTAGCTCGGCGTGCTGGCCATCGCGAGAATGCGCCCGGTCTTCGGCTCTATGGCCACCGCGGCGCCGTCGTTGTTCTTGAGCGCCTCCATTGCGGCCGTTTGCAGCTTGGGATCGATGGACGTCTCGATGCTGGCGCCCTTGTTCTCCTTGCCGGTGAACAACGCCTTGACATGCTGCCAGAACAATGCGTTCGATTCGCCGGTGAGCAGCTCATTCTCGGAGGCTTCGATGCCGCGGTCGGCGTTCTGTGCGATCGAGAAATACCCGGTGATTGGCGCGTAGATGTCACCCTGCGGGTAGGAGCGCTGGTAGGAGAACGAATCGTTCACCGGGTCGGATTTCGCGATAATCGTGCCGTCCGACGCCAGAATTGAGCCTCGCGGGGCACCGTACGTCTGGTATAGCGCGCGTGTGTTCCTGGAATCGTGGGAGAGCCGGTTCGCGCGGTTCACCATGATGATCGAGCTGGAGATGCCGAGGATCACGAACAGCACGATGACCGCCGTGAACAGCTGGCGCAATGTCTTATTCATGCTCGGCACCTCCTTCGCTTGTGGTTGCTTGATGGTTCGTTGGCGTATGGGGCTGCTGTGGCAGCGGTGGCACGCTCGGATTCAGCGGTGCCATGGCCTCCGTCTCCTCGCCTGCCGATGGCGTCGCCTGCTGCGGCGACACCGGGATGTTCCTCGTGTTGGACACCGGCTCGCTTGTCTGCTGCGGCGCGACAATCGGTTGCGGTGAGACCACCTGCGTTGCCGAATCGTCTTGTGCCGGTGACGCACTGACGGCTGCAGATTGCTGGACGGCCGCCGAGGTGACCGGCAGCTGGCTCGTACGCGGGCGAGGCTCCTCCTCGCGGTTGCCGCGCGGTTTCGTGACCTGCGTGGCATTGCCGGATGCCTTGCGCTGGCGCGGCTTGCGGCTGCTCAGCGCGTGCACGGCCTCCATGCGGAACGTGTCGGTCATCAGGTCGTTCTGCGGCTTGTTCGCGGCGTTCGAGATGATGATGAGCAGGGCTGCCAGAATGTAGTTGGCGATGAGCGAGGAGCCGCCGGCAGCCATGTACGGCATCGTGAGACCAGTCAGCGGAATCACGAGCGTGATGCCGCCGACCACGGTGAACACCTGGAATGCCATCGTGAACACGAGTCCCGAGGCAAGCAGCTTGCCGAAGCCGTCTTTGATCTTCATCGCCGTGATCATGCCGGCCGCGATGATGAGCAGGTACAGCATGAGAATCGCGAATACGCCGACGAGACCGAGCTCCTCACCGGCCGACGCGAAGATGAAATCGGAGTTGGCCAGCGGCGTGATGGCCGGATGCCCCTCACCAAGGCCGGTGCCGAACAGGCCGCCGGCGGCGAGACCGAACAGGCCCTGCACAATCTGGCTCGAGCCGCCGGGGTACCGGTTGTAGATCTCGGAGTCGAAGGGGTGCAACCAGGCGTCGACACGGTAGCCCACATGCGCGAACAGGTGCGCGGCCGCCACACAGCCTATGGCGAAGGCGAGGAAGCCGATGATGAGCCAGCTCGCGCGGCCGGTGGCCACGTAGAGCATGGCGACGAACATCGCGAAGAACATGAGCGAAGTGCCCAGATCGTGCTGCAGAATGAGCACGCCCATCGAGGCGACCCACACGATCACAATCGGTCCAAGATCGCGCAGGCGCGGCAATTGCAGGCCTAACACCTTCCTGCCGCCGACGGCGAGCTGGTCGCGGTGGTTGAACAGATACGAGGCGAAGAAGAACGCGAGGAACAGCTTCGCGAACTCGCCCGGCTGCAGCTGGTAGGAGCCGACGCCAATCCAGATGCGCGCGCCGCCGATCTCACGGCCAAGCCCGGGAATCATGGGCGAAAGCAACAGCGCGAGGCCGATCACCATGCTCACATACGAGAATCTGCGAAGAATGCGGTAATCCTTCATGAAGGCGAACAGGGCGTAGCAGCAGACGAGCGCCAGGCACAGCCACATCATCTGGCGGATGGCCACGGCGGTGTCCATCTCGCCGTCGATGCGCGAGATCATGAGAATACCTATCGATGTGAGCATGAGCACGCATGCGAAGATCGACTGGTTGCCAAACTTCTGGAACCGGCTCATAAGGCCCCAGGCCACTAGGAACATGATCGCGCAGACGATCTGCATGACCACGCTGCCGGACGTGGGCTTGCCGTTCATGCGCTCGGACAACTGGAAGAAGCCGAGCGCGGAGATGAGCAGTGCGAAGATGATCTGCAGAAGGTAACGAACACGAGCGGCCATAATCACCTGCTTTGCGCCGACTTCGTCGGGGACTTGCTGTCGTTGGCTTGCTTCTGCTGCTTGGCCTTGGCGTCGGCGTCTTCCTTCGCCTTCTGTTCCTGCTCCTTCTTCAGGTCGTTGAACTGCGTCCGTATGAGCTCGACATGGCTGAGCGCCTCGTCGTAGCCATCCACGCTTATGCCCTGCCGCAGACGGTCCTGCCACTGCTCGGGCAGCTCATCGACCTTGAGGTCGGTGTGCTCGATGGCATGCGAAAGCTCGTAGCCGAAGATGTTCGTTGGCACGCCTTGGTACACGGTGACCACACCATTGTCGGAGGCCAGGTAATATTGCGTCTGGCTCCACGCATACGCGGCCCACGTGCCCAGCGCGAGCACGGCCACGATGGCCACGGCGACTACACTGCCAATGATCTTGCCGCGAAACCTGCGCGAACGGGCCTGCTTCTTCTCCTGCAGATGCTCGTGGTGAATGGCCCTGGCGACCTCCGGGTCGTTCGGGTCCGCGCTGTAACGGCCGTCGGATTTGCGGATCACCGGAATCTCGCCGGTGTCTGGATCCTGCAGTTCGCCGTTCTCCTCGCGCACCGTCGACGGCTGCGCCACCTGCTGGGTGGCGTCGTGCTCCTCGGATTGCGCGGCCTTGTTGCTGTCGCTCGCAATCAGCGCGGCGGCACGCTCCGCCGGTGACGAGCGTGTGATCAGCGCGGGGGCGGACGCGACGGGTTCATGAATGATGTCTGCAATCGGTTCGAGCGTCGCGCTGGCGGCACCGCCGATCAACGGAGTCTGATGCGGCAGATCGAACGAGTCGGCATCCAGGGCGATCGTGGAATCTGCGATCACGGCGGACACATTGTCGGTGCTCCCCGCCTTCAACGCCATGGAAACCAAGGTCTGCGCGCACTCCTCCGGATCGGTGAAATGCGAGAGCGTCTCCTCGATCGTGGAATCCTCGAGCACACCGCACAGGCCGTCGGAACACAGCAACAGGCGGTCCCCGGCCTCTGCGCGGCGAATCGAGATGTCAGGGTGGGCGTCGATGTCGAAATCGCCGAGCACGCGCATGACCACATTGCGCTGCGGGTGATTGCGCGCCTCCACCTCATTGATGCGCTTCGTGTCGATCAGATGCTGCACATAGCTGTGGTCGGTGGTCAGCCGCATGAGTTTGCCGTCGCGCAGCAAATACGCGCGCGAATCTCCAATATGGGCGATCACCCAGTAATCGGAGACGAGCGTGATCGCGGTGACGGTGGTGCCCATGCCGGCGAGCTTGCGTTCGCGTTTCGCCTTGCCCACGATGGCATCGTGCGCAGCAAGTGTGGAGGCCTCGATGATCGCCGCCGCCTTGGCCACGTCGCCGCCCGCGGAATCCGTCTCGATATGCGCCAGCGAGCGGATCGCGATGGTGGAGGCGGTGTCGCCGCCGGCATGGCCGCCCATGCCATCGCAGACGGCCACGAGATGCTCGCCCGCGAACGAGGAATCCTGGTTGTTCGAGCGCACAGTGCCGACGTCGGAAACCGTGGTGGAATACATATACAGGTCTGCCACTCGCGGTCACCTCAATTCGAACGTGGTAGCGCCAATGCGCACCGGTACGCGCGGGCCGAGAATGGTGGGTGCGGAGATGCGCTGCTGGTTCACCACGGTGCCGTTCGTGCTGTGCAGGTCTTCGATGGCCCAGACTCCGGTGTTCGGATCGGGGTACACGCGCGCATGGTGGCTCGAGACGAATTCGTCGTCGAGCACCACCGTGTTCGAGGCGGCGCGGCCCAGCGTGATCACCGAGGAGTTCAGCGGAACCGAGGTGCCGGCGAGCGGGCCGTCGATGATCACCAGCAGCGTAGGTGTGGGTGCGGTGTCCGAAGGCGCGGCCGCCGACGGTGTAGGTGCGGAGACAGGCAACGGCTGGGCCGACGCTGACACCGCCAACGCGTCGTTCGATTTGCGCACTTCGCGCTCCTTGCGCCTACGTGCGCGGGATTTGCGTGGGCTGAACGCGGCGACATCCCGGTACAGCGAACGCGTGATGAACCACACGAACAGCCATAACAGAATGAGGAACGCGTATTTCAGTACCGCAAAGGTAAGTTCGGTAATCATGGAAAAATCCCGCTACGCTCACCTCTGGTCTTGTGAGGAGGCCCAGTACAGGATGCGGGTGCGGCCGATCGTGATCGTGTTGCCATCGAGCAGCGTCGCGGCGGGAACCTGATGGCCCTCCACATACGTGCCGTTCGTGGAGCCCAAGTCGCGGGCGATCACACCGTTGTCCGTGATGTCGATCTCCAGGTGTTTGCGGGAGATGCCGGGGTCGTCAATCACAATGTCGCAGCCCGAGCCGCGACCCAGAATCGTCTTGTCTTTGGTGAGCAGGTATTGGTTGTTGTTGACTTCGAGCATCGGGCAGTCCTCGGCCTGCTCGTCAGTGGTGACCGGTACGGCGTTGCCCTGCACGGATTCGGACGTGAGCTTGAAGTTGCCTTTGGTCAGTTGCAGGTCCTCTTCGAAAATAACGACGACCGGGCCCACAAATGCATAGTGTTGGCTCTTCGCGTACTGCGTGAGATTGTCGGCCAGCTCATTGGCCATGGCCTCGGAACCCCAGCTTTCGATGCGGTCGAAATCGGGTGTGCTCAGTTTGAAACGGTACTCGTTCGGCGCCACGGTGCGGTCTCGGCCGACCGGCATGGCCTCGGCGTCGATTTCGCGCTCAAGCGCGCTGGAGAGATCGACGGGCTGCAGGTCTTTGGAGCCGAACTTCGCGAACACTCCGTTGACCGCACCCTCCACGCTTTTCTCAAAACGATCAAGAACGCTCATAGTTACCCTTTCTATCCTTACCTATCCTACGCTTATATATCAACCGTGTGAATTTTCAGGCGCATCGGTCCGCCGCGTTTTCCTCTGGGAGCGTATGGATTGCAACGGTTTGCCGTTTCACTGCACGCATACGGCCCCACCTTGTTCCCGCGGTTTCCACATTGCCTACTATGCGCCGGACCCACAGGAATCCGCAATCGTTCGGCCGATGTATTTGCGGTCTGTATTGCGGATGCTTCCGTGAGCGGTGCCGCGGAGAGCCTTGGAGATGGTCTGGTTTTCGGAAGGTTCCGTGGAGTGGTCTGCAGATGTGTCCTTAGGCGGCAGATCTTACGGATGGTTCCGTATGCTGTGCCGTAAATCAGCGCTGCCGTGGCATGGTTTTCGGATGTTTCCGTGAACCATGCCGTAAATGGGTGCCGTTGTGGCCGAATCTGCGGATGTTTCCGCAAGCTGTGCCGTAAATCAGTGTCGCCGTGGTCAGTCTTTCGGATGTTTCCGTGCAATGTGCCGCGGGGAAGGTCATCTGTGGTCTGATTTTCGGATGGTTCCGGAAACTGTGCCGCCGATGGGGCTTCCAGTGGTCAGATTTACGGGAGCTTCCGTGAGCTGTGCCGCCGGGAGAGTCGCCAGTGGTCGGTATTGCGGAAGGTTCCGTGGGAGGTGCCGCGGGAAGGGGAGTCTGCGACCTGTTTTACGGAAGGTTCCGTGAAGCAGGATAGAGTGGGAACGAATAGATGATCCGATGAGACGAGAGGTGCGGGATGGAATCTGCAATCGAAGAATACCCAGTGCGCAAAGCGAAAACGGTGCGGTTCACATGCGGGGCGCCGCGCTCTCCCAAGCTCATCGGCGACGGATCGCGCATGCTGTTCCTACGGTCCGCGGGCGAGCAGGACACCGAGAATTCGCTGTGGCTGGCAATCTGCGGGGAAGACGCGTATGCCGAAGTGGAGCTCGTGAACGCGGGTGAGCTCGTGAACACACTGGGCAGCGACGACGTGCCTGCTGCCGAGCGTGCGCGTCGTGAACGTGCGAGGGAGAGCGCCACCGGGATCGTTGCGTACTCGGTGGACGGTCTGGGCAATCATGTCGCCTTCACCGTGAACGGCGAGCTGTTCGTGACGACAATCGATTGGGACGCGCTCGCGTACACGGTGGGAGATGACGGCGTGCGCGCACAGGTGGGCGCCGGCGTGCGTACCGAGCATCTCGTGCCGCAGTTCGCAGATTCCGCGCAGAACGAGTTCGCCGGCCCTGTGCTGAACCCGCGGATGAGCCCGGATGGCAAGCGCGTGGCATACGCGACGGGATCCGCGGTGGTCGTCGTGGATGTGCAGACCGCAGTGGCGAACGCGGTGTTCACGGTATCGCCACAGGATCGCGAGACGATGCGCGCGGGGCTCGCGGAATTCGCCGCGGGCGAGGAGATGGATCGCTACGACGGGTTCTGGTGGGGGCCGGATTCGCGCACACTGCTGGTGGAGTGCTTCGATTCGTCGCCCGAGCCGGTGTGGACGATCAGTGATCCGGCGGATCCGGCGGCGCGCGGCATCCAACACCGTTACCCGCGTGCGCTCACCGAGAACGCCGTGGTCGATCTGTTCGCCGTGCGGCTGGGCGACGACGGCACGTCGGTGCAGAAGACGGCGATGATCGACTGGGACAATGTGGCTTACGAATACCTGGCCGTGGTGGATTGGCAGGCCGAGCGACCCGTGCTGCGCGTGCTCGACCGCTTGCAGCAGCATGAGCAGATTCTGCGCGTGGCCATGCCAGCGGAGAACGAGTGGGGCGATCTGCGCGCACTCGACGGCAATGTGATGGCGTTGCTGCCGGTGGAGGTGATCGCCGAGCATCACAACGACCAGTGGATCGATCTGGTGGGTGGAACGCCGTGTGTGACACCGTCCGGTGCCGTGGTGTGTTCGGTGAACGACATGGAGGCCGACACGAATCGGTTGAGCGTGGATGGACGTGTGTTCACGCCGGCGGGGTGGCAAGTCCGCGAAGTGCTCGACGCGGGTACCGACGATGTGTTGTGCGTGGTGCAGCGCACGGCCGAACGCGCCGCCGAGGTGCCGGAGCAGTGGGCGGATTCCACTGCCGAACGCTACCATGACGCGCGCAGTTTCGACATTGTGACCATATCGTACGCCGATGGCTCGGTGCGCGCGGTGAGCGACGAGCCGGGCGTGTGGCGTGCGTCCCGACGCGGCGACGGACTCGTGGTGTGGGGGCGCACCATGGATTCGGCGAAAGCGGTGATGCGCCTGTCATACGGGGCTGAGGGCGCGCGTACGGGCCACGACGTGTGCAATGTCGCCGCCGAACCTGACTTCGTGCCGAACGTGCGCTTCGTGCGACTCGGTGAACGTAAGCTGTTCACGGCGATTGTGGCGCCGAGCGCGTCGAGCCGGTTCGCCGGCGCCGCCGAGCTGCCGGTGCTCATGCATCCGTACGGCGGACCGGGGCACCAGGAGGTGGTCATGAGCCGGGCCGCCTACTTGGACGCGCAGTGGTGGGCCGACCAGGGCTACCTTGTGGTGATTGCGGACGGCCGCGGCACGACCGGGCGCGGACCGGTGTGGGATCGCGAAGTGTATTTGCAGATGAAGCGCGTGAGTCTGGCCGATCAGGTGGACGCAGTGCATGCGCTGGCCGGTGCGGTCGACGAGCTCAATAGGATGGGAGGCGCGGCCGAGGGCTGCGAATTCGGTGGGCACGACGATGCTGCACGGCCGTTGCCGAAGCCGGATCTCGAGCGCGTGGCGATGATCGGCTGGTCGTACGGCGGATTCCTCTCCGCGCTCGCGGTGCTCGACGCCCCGGACACGTTCGCCGCAGCCTGCGCGGGCGCGCCCCCGACTGACTGGACGCTGTACGACACCTGCTACACCGAGCGCTTCCTGGGCCTGGACCCGCAGGTGTATGCCGACAACAGCATTGTGTTGGACGCGCCGAAGCTCGTTCGACCGCTCATGCTGATCCACGGCTTCGCCGACGACAACGTGACGATCGCGCATAGCCTGCGGCTGAGTCAGGCGCTCATGGAGGCCGGCCGGCCGCACACCTTCCTGCCGCTCACCGGGATCACGCATATGACGAACGACCCGGATGTGGCGAGGAATCTGCTGATTCTGCAGCGCGACTTCCTGTCCGATGCCCTCGCGAGGTAGGCATACCGGGCGCCGCCCACCCGTCCGGCTGTCACGGGCTATTGAACCAGGAAACTCATGATGAGGATCAGCACGAATCCGACGATGTCGACGGGGGTGAACACCGAGCCGGTCCACAACACCGACGAGATGGTGGCGGTCACCGGCTCGATCGTCGCCAGAAGCGTCGCGCGCATCGAGCCGATGCGCACGACGCCCGCCATGAACAGCCAGAACGCGACCACCGTGCCCACAACCACCGTGAAGGCCATGAGCCACCAGCCGCGCGCGTCGAAATGCGGCATGTTCTGCCATGGTTTGACGAACGGCAGCAATATGAGTCCGGAAATGAGGAAAGTAAGGCCGTTGAAGGTGAGATTGCCGTAGCGGGCGATGAGCCCCACCGGAATGATGGCGAGGCAGGCGCAGGAGAATGCGTCCATAAGGCCCCAGAACAGGCCGGGCAGCGGCATCGACAGCGTGCTCAGCTTGCCGCCGGTGGCCAGCAGCCACACGCCCACGAACGCCAAGGCGACGCCGATCACCTCGCGTTTCGTGGGCCTGCGCTTCGCCCTCACGCACACATAGATGAGCACCATGAGCAGATTCACCGTCTGCAGCACGGTAGCGGTGCCCGCGTTCGTCCAATGGATCGAGAACAGGTAGGCCACCTGCACGAGCGTCACGCAGGTGAGCGCCGCGCCCACGAACTTCGGGTATTCACGCCAGCTGGTCACCGCCGACCTGAGCGAGTGCGGTGTGCCGATCATGGCGGCCACGAGGAAGATGATCCCCGCGATGATCTCGCGCACACAGGCGATCCACAGCGGAGCCGCGTGGTATTCCTCCATGAGGATCTTCGACACCGCGCCATTGACGCCCCAGCATGTGCCGCCGATGAGCACGCATGCAATGCCGATGGCCATTTTCCGCGGCGTCTGCTCGAAGGAGGGCGTCTGCTCTCCTTTGCCCGACACCGCCTCCTCGACGAGCACGTCGCGCGCATCAGCCTGCTCGGTGGCCGCCGACCGCGCCAGCATCTCATGGAGTTCCTCCGGCGAATTCACATTGCGTGTGCCGTGGTCGTGCTGTGGATCGCTGTGTTCAGACACCGGGGCTCCTTCCGCTCATCTCTCGCACGCATAGTATCGCGCAGGCCGTGAAATACCGGCCCCGGCGGCGCGCCCCGCCCGAGTTCAGACGAGCACGGTGACCGGCTCGCTCGTTTGCAGGAACGTGAGGATCTCCTTCAGATACGGTGCCATCACGCTGTTCGGCATCGTGAAGATCTCATGCACGGAGCCGGGCACGCGAACCATGCGGATGTCGCCGCCGTCCTTGCCCACGCGTTTGACGAAGCGATTCTGCGCCTTGTTGCGCACCCAGTGGTCATTGCCTGCCTGGAACAGCAGGATTGGCGTCTCGATGCGCTCGCACATATGCGGGTCCTGCATGGCGATGGACAGGCGGATCGCCTGCCTCACCCACTCGTTCGCCGCGGCCGAGGTCTGGTAATGCGTGTCTGCGATGCGCAGCTTCTTCATCCATTCGAGACGCTGCATGCATGCGCCCTGGTTGTCTTTGATGTCGATGAGCGGCGTGAACGCGCGCTGTCCGGGTGCCATGGACTTGGCGTGGCCGAAATCGCATGCCGCGCCGCACACCAGTGCTGCGAGCCAGTTCGGGGTGTGCAGATTCGCCTCGATCATCGGCGACGACAGCACGGCCTTGTCGACGATGTTGGGGTACCGCTCGAGCATGGCCGCTGCGATGCCGCCGCCCATCGAATGTGCGAACAGCACAAGCGGCTTGTCTGCCGCCATCGGGCGTGCGATCGTCCGCGCGCATTTCGCGAGATCGGCGACATAGCGGTGCCATGTGTCGATGTACACAATCTGGTCGTTCCTCACATCGCGCGCGGAATAGCCATGCCCGCGGTGTTCGAGAATACAAACGGAGAATCCGGCGAGCAGGAAGTACCATGCCATCTCCTTGTATTTGGCCGCGAACTCGGTGAATCCGTGCGAGATGAGCACGGTGCCATGGGTTTGGCGGGAGGAGCCGGGAATCTGCAAGGCATGGAATTTCTCGACGTCGTAGCGCACGACATGCAGCTTGTTCGGAGTGCCGTCCGCCGGGTGCAGCGTGCGCAGTCTGTGCCCATGCCAATCCGAGACGGCCGGGTCCATGTAGCCGTCATGCATGCACGAATCGAGGGCCGGCAGGGCGGTGGCCTCGAGATCCTGCTGGAATTCGTGTTCGTTGATCATCGCGATTTCCATGGGCTGCCTTTCGTCGGGTGAAACTGAAGACCAGCGTAGTCTGCGCGTGATATCACGTGAAATATTCGGCTGTCAGAGTCGAAAACGCGTAGCGCGGTGCGCGTAATCAGGGCGGGGGCGGGGAGGGTGAGCCTAGAATCTGTGGAAGAAATACAGGAATTTTAGGAAAGGAAGCGTCATGGTAGCGCAGAACATCATCATGACAGTCCTCAACGTGATCGTGCTGGTCGCGCTGCTGGTGTTCGGTGTGTACGCGGTGTACAACAACAAGCCGAATTTCGAGCTCACGCCGGCGCATCTCTATGACCAGCAGATGGGGCAGAAATACGGCATCTGGGTATTTATTTGCGTCATCATCAGCTGGCTCGTCACGCTGCCCGGCCTGTTCGGGCCGCTGAGCAACACGTGGAACCAGATTCTGTGGTGGGTCGAGCTCATCTTCAACATCGCCACGCTCGTGTTCTGCGTGCTCGCGTCGTTCTACTACAGCAGGCTGAACACGCGCCCGCACGACTGACCAGCCGTTCCACAGGCCTCCTCCGGGAGGCTTTTTTGTTACGATGTGCTGGGATTCCACGGTGTGACGGGAGGTCGCGATGAGTCCGGAGAAATTGGCGCGGTTTGCGGATTCCTGGAAATACTTCGTGTGCCCGCTGTGCCGTGAGGAGCTGCGGCTGGAGGGTACGAGTCTGCGTTGCGAACGCGGTCACACCTACGACGTGGCGCGGCAGGGGTACGTGAATCTGGCGCCCGGTGCGCGGCAGTCGGAATATTACAGCAGAGAGTCGTTCGAGCACCGCGGGCAGATTCTCTCCGCCGGCTATTACTCGCATATCGTCGACGCCGTGCTGAGTGCCGTGGGGCGGTATTGCGGGCAGATTGCCGCGTCCATCGATTTCGCGGGCCTGCGCACGCGTTCCGGCGCGCAATTGCGCGGCGCACGCGGGCGTGCGGATCTGCGCTCGAGCGGGCCGCAGATGCGCGCGCCGGTGATACTCGACGTCGGCTGCGGCGAAGGATTCTATGCGCGCGCCGTGCAGGCGGCGCATCCGGATGCCACGGTGCTCGCGTTCGACATCTCCAAGGATTCCGTGCAGCTGGCGGCGCGCGAAGACGCGGGGTGCGCGGTGAGGTGGTTTGTGGGGAATCTGGCCGAACTACCGGTGCGTGACGGCGCCGTGGACTGCGTGCTCGACGTGTTCTCGCCGGTCAACTACGCGGAATTCACGCGCGTGCTCGGCGGCTCGGGCGTGGTGATCAAGGTGGTGCCCGGCGCGCGGCATGACGAGCAGCTGCGCGAGCTCGCACGCGGCCAGCTGCGCCACGGCGACTATTCGAACGAGCAGGTTGTGGGGCAGTTCGCCGAGCATTTCGATGTGCTGGAACGCCGGCTCGTCTCCCAGACCTTCCCGATGCCGGCCGACGATGTGCTCGCCTTCGCCCGCATGACGCCGTTGCTGTTCAACGTGGACGTGGATTCGCTTGATCTCTCCCGGATTCATGAGCTCACCGTGGAGGCGGAGATCCTCGTGGGCAGCGTGTGCGGGTGATTGCGGGGGAGATCCATGACTATAGCGTGATTATAGCGTGATTATAGATGGTTCTGGTCATACCCACCTCTGCGTAAAAAGAGACAGAAAGATGCACAAGATGTCTCTTTTTACGCAGAGTTGCAGAGTTGCAGAGTTGCGGATTTGCGGATTTGCGGATTTGCGGAGTGCACAGGTTTTCGCCTGCGTAATTTGGGACATGTTGAGGGAGCATAGATGTCTCTTTTTACGTAAATTTTGGAAGATGCCGTCGCCGCGGAATGCCTGAAATGCGTCACTGTCTTGAATTGCGTAATTTGGGACAGTTAGCCGGCCTAACTGTCTCTTTTTACGCAGATTATGTTGCTGCGTGCAGCTTTGTGTAGCTTCCATAGGTTCCAGCTTGCGTAATTTGGGACATATAAGGAGTGCAGATGTCTCTTCTTACGCAGACAGTGAGATAGTGTTGGGGGCTGTGGCCCCCGGTGGAACCGCAGCCCCCAATGATGGCTACAAGTGAGGTCAGTTCTTTGCTGAAGACCTCATGAGGAAGAAGGAAACCACTGCGACGACGACAATCGCGCCGATCAACGACGGAATGATCGCCATGCCGGCAAGCTGCGGTCCCCAGTGACCCAACAGCGCCTCACCGAGTGCAGAACCCACTAGGCCGGCGATGATGTTGCTGATCCGGCCCATTGCACCGCTGTGATGCGTGATGGCGCCGGCGATTGCACCGATGATTGCTCCGACAATAAGAACCCATAACCAATGCATAATTATTCATATTTTGGGTTATATATACGGATATTTGGGATTGTAAAATGCGCGACTGCGGGTCGTGTTTATTTGGGCTATGAGGTGAAACTATGCAGTTTTGAGATAAAACAACCACATGAAAATTTGCAGTGTGCTACACGCTTCGCATATCATAAACGAGCGTGAATATTCAGTCTTTATTCACGGTGTGCATCAGCTCAGGCATGAAAAAACGGGGCGCCGGTTGAGCCGGGTCCCGCGAATCCAGATTATTGAGTTCGGCAGATTGCTATGCGCGAACCTTCATGACGATGAAGCTGACGATGGCGACCACAATGACCGCGCCGAGGACGGACGGTACGACCGCCATGCCCCCGAGCGACGGCCCCCAGGAGCCGAAGAGTCCCTGACCAAGCGCCGAACCGGCCAATCCTGCCAGAATGTTGCTGATCCAGCCCATCGAATGCCCGTTGTTGGTAATCGCACCTGCGATCGCTCCGATGACTGCGCCTACAATAAGTGTCCAAATCCAAAACATGGTGTCCATTCTTTCAGTTGTTGATGAACCAATACCTTCACTCTACGGGAGGTGCGACGGCCGCGTATCGCTTTGTGCTGTGGTGATATTCTGTTTTGTTTGGAATTCCGCCGTTTTGAGCGCGCAGTAGGTGCGCGGTGCCCGACGGTGTCCCTGTGCACGGGTGACGTTCAGGAAGCATGCCTGCCGGTGTGCTACGCGCGCAAGTCCCGGGTATTCGTGCCGTGTGGTTTGCGGGATGTCATTATTTCTTACGGGATGTCTGGTCCTTGATATCGTTGTGCGGAATTGTGCAAAGAGTGCATCAGTATGGTGTTTTCCTCTCTCTGTGTGTTGTGAAATGGTAGACTCTATCGCCGAAATCAGCGATGCCATGAGAGTCCAGACATCCCGTAAAGAATAGTGACATCCCGTAACGGATAATGACCTGTGGTGGTGGGGGTGTTCCCAGATGGTTCTCGAATGGCCCTCAGACGGCTCTCGAATTTTGCTAAATTGTTGCCGAAACAGCCCCCGTCGGCAAAGCAAAACGGCTGACTTCGTTGGAAATCAGCCGTTTCTTGCTAGTGCGAGCGGCGGGACTTGAACCCGCACGAGCATGAGCTCACTGCCACCTGAAGACAGCGCGTCTACCATTCCGCCACGCTCGCAGACAAAGAGTTAGATTACACCAATGCTCACAATAGTGCAATTCGGCGTGTTGCAACACGATCATGGAAACGGGCGCCGGACGCTCGACCTCGCGAACGCCTGGCACCCGCCCGCTGAACATCTGGCGTTCACTCGCCGTGTGCGAGTGCGCGGAACTGGTCGGGATCGATCACTTTCTTGTGCTCGCGGCCCTCCTTGGCTCCTTCGGCACGCTCGTACGCGTCCACGCGCTTCCAGCCGGCGAAATCGATTGGTCGCACGCCGCGTTCGGCAAGCAGACGGTCGATCGACTCGGGGTCGCGGTCGGGCGCGAGACGTGCGTTCTCCTTGTTCTGTGCGAGGTCTTCGAGCATGGCCGTCACGATCATCAGCGCGTCGGACTTCGTCGAACCGATGAGTCCCACCGGCCCGCGCTTCGCCCAGCCTGTCGCATAGAGGCGTTCGCGCACTTCGCCGTTCTCATGATCCACAGTGATGCGGCCGTCGCCGTTCGCGTTGGCCAAATGCGCGCCGCCCTCGTCGTAGGCGATGCCCGGCACCGATTCCGGCTTGTAGCCGATGGCATGGTACACGGCCTCGACCGGATAGTCGGTGAATTCGCCGGTGCGATGCATCTTGCCGTCCGCGCCGGTCTCGGTGCGCTCCACGCGAATGCCTCTCACCTTGCCGTCTTCGCCGAGAATCTCGGTGGGTGCGGAATTGAAGTGGATGTAGTACTTGCGGTCGGCCGGGTTGCCTTCGAAGTCAACGTCGCCGTCGTCTTCCATGTCTTCGGCCATGTCGCGAATCACGAACAGCTCCTCCACCATCTGGCGCGTGAGCTTGTCTTTGCCGGCCTCCTCGACGGTGTCGTCGTCGAGTTCGAAGTCGTCTTCGTCAATGATGAGCTGCACGCCGGGCAGTTTCTCCATTTCGCGCAGCTCCTGCACCGAGAACTTCGCCTGCGCGACGCCGCGGCGAATGAACAAGTGGAGTTCCTTCGCCTTGTTGTTCTTGATGCCCTCGTACACGTTGTCGGGAATGTCGGTTTTCGCACGCAGATCGTCGGCGTTGCGCATGAGCTCGCGCGCGACGTCCATCGCCACATTGCCGCCACCGATCACTGCGACGCGTTCCGCTTCGAGCGGCCATTCGCGCACGCCGGTCGGGTAGCCGTCGTACCACTCCACAAAGCGCGCGGCACCGTACACGCCGTCGAGATCGGCGCCCGGAATCGCGAGCGGCTTGTCTTTGATCGCACCGGTCGCGAACAGAATCGCGTCATACCGCTCCAGCAGATCCTCGAGCGTCACATCCTTGCCGAACTCGACGTCGGCGTACAGATGGATGTTCGGATTATCCAGCGTTTTCTCGAGCGCCGATGCAATGAATTTGATCGACGGATGATCCGGCGCCACGCCATAGCGCACGAGGCCGAACGGCACCGGCAGTTTCTCGAACAGATCGATGCGCGCGTCCGTGCCGAGTCCGAGTTCGTCGCCGAGCTTGGCGAGCTGGCGCAGGAAGATGTCGGAGGAGTAGACGCCGGCCGGGCCCGCGCCAATAACAGCAATACGAAGTTCAGAATCTTGAGTCACGAGAATAGATTAGCCCACACTCGCGAATCTGTGAAGAGTCGCGCACTTGATTTATCTCGCTGGGGGAAGGGCTGGGGAGACAAACCAGTGCGAATAGTGTCAGGTTCGTCTCGCTGAGAGGAGGGCTAGCGTGACAAACCCGGCACTGCGTACTTGATTTGTCTCGCAGATTTCCCGGATTGAGACAAATCAAGTACGGATGCCAGCATGACTCGCTTGCTTGCGGTTGAACAGTGCCGTCAGAGCCCACAGAATGGAGACGACGTCGATCGCCTCCTGCAGGAACGCGCCGACGACCACGGGGATTAGGTTGAACGCGGCGCACACCATGCCCACGATCGCGAGCGCGATGCCGATGAGCACGGCCTGCAGCATGCGCTGTTTGGTCTGCCGGGCGATCTTCACGCCGAGCGGCACGGCGCCGATGTCGTCGTTCATGATCACCACTTCGGCGCTTTCCGAGGCGGCCGTGGACGTGCCGTCGGTCATTGCCATGCCGATGTCGGCGACCGCGAGCACCGGCGAATCGTTCACGCCGTCGCCCACCATCATCGTCACATCGCGGTGAATCGGTTCGCCGAGCAGCTTCGCCAGGAAACGCTTCCAGCCCGATTCCCGGCCGGTCTTCTCGGCGGCAGCGGCCTCGCGCACGGCATTCACCTTGTCTTGCGGCAGCAGTTCGTAGCGCACGTCGGTGATGCCCACTTCGTTTGCGATGATCATGGCCGACGCCTTCTTGTCGCCGGTGAGCATCGTCTCTTCTTTCACGCCGAGCTCGCGCAGTTGGGCGATCGACTGCTTCGCGTTGTAGCGCGGCACGTCGCGCAGCACGATGCGCGCGGCGAGCTTGCCGTCGATGGCGATGTACGTGGCCATCTCGTCGGGTTCGAGCTCGGTGGGCCACAGTTTCGCCGCCTCGCGGTCCGCCTGCTCCATCGCCTTCTCGTTGCGTTCCTCTTCCTGCGCGGTGTGCACTTCCTCGCTGGCGATGGATTGCTCCGTCACGAAGGCGAAACGCCCCACCTCCACCTTGTGGCCGTCCACCGTGCCGGTGACGCCCTTGCCTGGCGTCTCGGAGACGTTGCCGACCACCGGGTAGTTCTCGTTGGGGTTCGGCAGTTCGCGCTGGCCTGCACCGTCGGCTGCGGTTTTGCCGCTTGAGCTGGGGAGTCTGTGCAAGCGTGCCATCGCCTCCTTGCCGGCGGCGACGATTCCCTTGGCGAGCACGTGCACCGAGAATCCCTCCACCATGCCGGCGAGCATGAGGATCTCGTCCTCGGAGACGTTCGCAGGCATGTCCTTGGCCTTTTCGACGCGCACCACCTGCGGCTGCTTGACGGTGAGCGTGCCCGTCTTGTCGAAGAACACATGCGTGACGCGACCCAGATTCTCCAGCACATCCTGAGATTTGATGAGAATCTTCTGCTTGGCGAGGCGTGCGGTGCCGGCGACGTACGCGACCGGCGCGGCGATGAGCAGCGGGCATGGCGTGGCGAGCACGAGCACCTGGGCGAAGCGCAGACCGGTGCCCGAGACGATCCACGCGACGATTGCAATCGCGAACGAGATGATGGTGAACGGCACGGCGAGCATGTCGGCGGTGCGCACCACGGCGGCGCGCGACTCCTCCGCGGACGAGACGAGCTTCAGGATCTGCTGGTACTGCGAATCCGCGGCGAGTGACGTCGTGCGGATCATCATCGTGGTCGAGCCATTGATGGAGCCCGAGAGCACCTTCGCGCCGACGAACAGGGTGCGCGGCACCGGCTCGCCGTTGATGTTGCTCAGGTCGACGCTTGCGGTGCCGGAGAGCAGCTGGCCGTCGACCGGCACAATCTCGCCGGGTAGCACGATGAGCACCGAGCCGAGCTTGACGTCGTTCACCGGGACCGTGTCGAAATGACCGTTGCCCATGGTGATCGGCTTGCCTTCGCGCTGCGCCTGCTCGACGGCCTGCTGCACCTTGCGGAAGCCTTCCTCGGTCAGTTGCGCCTCGCCGCCGTCTGCAACGCCGGGCAATGTGACCACGTGCGCCTGTTGCGGCGCCGCTTTGATGAGTGCGGTGAGATTGCCGCGCGCCTTGTTCTGCGCGTACGATTCGATTGCCTCGCCGGAGGCCACCATGAGCACCACTGCCCACGACGCCCAGTATTGCTGTACGCAGACGGTGGAGACGAGTGCGACGATGGCGAGCAGATCGACGCCAATGTGGCCGTGCCGAATGCTGTCGATCATCTCGCGGATGCTCGTGTAGATGGTCCATGCCACGAACAGGATGATGATCCATTCGCCCACACCCGGGTCGAATGCGGGGTGAATGTGGCCCCACGGGCGCCACTGCGGAATGAGGGCCAGCGGTATGGCCGCCAGAATGGTGAGAGGAAGGAGCGGGACTTCCTTGCAAAGATCGATGATTTTCTTCATCGCATCTCCTTACGTCGGTATCGTCTTCCGCACCTGCACGCCGCCATAGCGCATACAGATGTGGAAAGCTAGCTTCACGCCTTGTTAGCCCATCGAACACGGCACCCGGCTTGGTGCGCTTACGACACACGGCGTAAAAAGATTGCTTGCATATTCAGTTGTATTCGCGCGTTTGCCGCGCATGGGTTCTCACTATAGCAAACCACACCCACTGGCGTGTTCCGGTATAGGTGATATGGGAAGAGGGTCTGCAGATCGCTCTGCAGACCCTCTCGCTGAAACGGCCGATTCAGATGTTCGCCGCCGGTTTACCACATGCCGAACGGATCGATGAGCCCGTCGTTGTTGCGGTTGCGATTGTTGTTGTCGCTATTGCCGTCGTTGTTGTTCTGGTCGTTCTGACCGTTGTTGTTCTGGTCGTTCTGGCCGTTTTGGTTGTTCTGGTTCTCGTTGCGGTTGCTGCCGTTCACCGCCGCCTCGGCCTGGTCGAAGGTCACGTTGAGCTCCATCGTGTGACCGTCTCGCACCACGGTGAGTTTCGCGGTGGACCCCATCGCTGCGGCACGTACGAATCCGAGCAGCGAGTAGTTGTTGTTCACGGCGAGGCCGTTGAAGCCCACGATCGTGTCGCCGGTCTTCACACCGGCCTTGGCTGCTGGGCTGTTCGCGACGACCGACTTGACCACGGCGCCGCCGCGCGTAACGCCATCCGCTTCTACCGTGGCGCTCTGGATTGTGACGCCGAGCGCCACATGCTCCACCTTGCCGTTCTGGATGATCTCGTCGGCGACCCGCTTCACCAGATTCGCCGGGATTGCGAAGCCGATGCCGATGGAACCGGCGGTCTGGGTGCTCGAGGCGGTGGAGGCGATCGACGAGTTGATGCCGATCACCTGACCTGCCGCATTGAAGGTGGGGCCGCCCGAGTTGCCCGGGTTGATTGCGGCGTCGATCTGCACGGCGTTGGTGACGATGGCGTTGTTGTTCTCTTCGTCCATCACGGTGACGGGTCGGTTCAGCGCGGAGACGATGCCGGTGGTCACGGTGCCGTCGTAGCCGAGCGGATTGCCGATGGCCATGATCGGCTCACCTGGCGTCAGGCTGTCGGAATTCGCGAATGTGATGGGCGTCAGGTCTTTCGGCGGATTGTCGAGCTTGATCACGGCGAGATCGGTCGTGGAATCGGTGCCCACCACCTTCGCGCTGTAGATGTCGCCGTTGTCGAGCGTCACCTGAATCTGCTTGGCGCCGGAAACCACGTGGTTGTTCGTCACGATGTGGCCCTCTTTGTCGAGGATCGCGCCGGAGCCCTTGGCTTCGCCCTGGTCCACAACGGTCTGGATCGACACGACCGACTTCGACACGTTCGCGGAGACGCTGGCCCAGTTCGGCGCCTGACCGCCTTCCACCGTGGCCGAGCCGGAACCGTGGTTGTTTGACGAGACGCTGCTCAACGAGCTCGACGTGGGGATTTTCACCCAGCCGTTGGTGAGCGCCGCATAGCCGACGCCCAGGCAGATCGCCGCCGCAACGAGTGCCGCGACCACCGCGACAATGATGTTGCTCGGCGTGCGTGCCGGTTGCCCCTGCTGTGGGCTGCCCGGCCCGAACGGCGACTGTGTCGGGCCGTTCGGATTGCCCGGACCTGCCGGCGTGCCGTTGCTGGGCGCGAACGGATTGCCCGTTGGCACACCGTACGGATTGCGGTTCTGCGCATTCGGTGCACCCTGTGGCGCGTTCGGCTGGTTCTGGTCCACGCGCACGCCATATGGCATGTTCTGCGGATTGTTCTGTGTCTGGTACGGCAGTCCGGACTGTTGTGCGTTCGGCGCACCCTGCTGTGGGGGCGTCGGGATGCGCGTCGTCTCCTGCTGGGATGTCGGCGCGTACGCACCATATTGTGGTGCCAGGCGGTACGGTTCCGGTTTGCGGGTCCCGTCCACCGAAGTCGAGTCGTTCTTCTCGCCTTGCTCGGTGGCGGAACCGGAAACCGGCGTCAGCACGGAGGTCGGCTGTTCGTCTGCAGGTGCGGCAGGTGCCGTGTTCAAATCTTCGGTGTTCGCGCCAATGTTGGCGTCGGTATGGTGCTCGTCGGAGCCTGCGTTCTGGTCCGGCGTGCCGGTAGGCCAATTATTGTTGTCGTCAGCCATCGACTCTCCCTATATGTCTCCTCATGATCGCGCTCGGGCAATCTATTCTTGTGATAGTACTCAGTTAAGCCACGTCTTCTTGAAGTTTCCTGAATGTCCACTGAAAACTGAATTGTTCTTTCGAAAAAGAATCTTTGGAATTCACGAGACCGCATTGTCCGCTACGCTTGCAGTGTGCAGACCGATTTCTCCGCCGTCGTGTTCGACTATTTCGACGTGCTCGTGGACTGGCGCCCGCATCGCGTGGTGGGCGCGTTCTACCCGCCCGGCGTCACCGACATGTTCTTCGATGACCATGACCCGCACGGCTACGAATTCTGCCGTGCGCGCGCCGCCGCCGGTGTGCCGGATGGCAAGATTCTCGACGACTACACCCGCGAGCACGGTCCCGCGGTCGGCTGGATTCTGCGCCTGCTGCTGCAGCATCGCGCGCTTGGATTCTACGATATGCCCGTCGGCATGCCCACATTGCTCCGCGAACTGCGGGCCGCCGGCGTGCGCATGGTCGGCCTGGCGAACTGCTCGGAGACCGCGGTCGAGCAGATGCAGGTGAAATACCCGTGGCTCGGCCTGCTCGACGGCACAATGGTCTCCGCGCGCGAGTGCATTGCCAAACCAGATCCCGCACTGTTCGAGCGTGCGATTCGCGCCTTCCATCTCGACACCGCGCACACGCTGTTCGTCGAGAACACCGCCGCCAACGCCGCCGCCGCATGCGAACTCGGATTGCATGCCGTGCGTTTCGAATCCGCCGAGCAGATTCGCGCGCTGCTGCTCCCGGTCTCATAAGTGCCGTCAGTGCCGATCGCCCCCCCAACTCGGTCGTGCGGTGCGCTCCATCGGCTCATCTGTGTGCTGCTGTGAAATCTGGCCGGTCAGGCGAAGATGGGTGTTTCTGTCTATCTGCGATTGTTAGGTGCTTCCGCAAGTAGACACCCGCCTGCAAGCCGCATAAATACGACAAATCTACGTTTTTTGTCGCATATTTGGGTGTTTTAGGGGTCTGTTACTGGAGAGGGCCACCTAACAATCGAAAATAAGAGAGTGAACAGGGCTGACATGGGGTGTGATTGGGGGGATCCTGTTCGCGAGGACATTGGATGCGTTCCGTTGGCCGATTTGTTCCTATCTGCGAAGAACGGCCGCTGTGGCACGTCACTCGGCGGCCATTCCCTGACGATATGCGAAAAATGGCCGATAGAGCGAGACGAACGCGCCGAATCTGGGTCAGTGCCATGTTGCCTGACTCAGTTTGCTAATCTTGTGCCATGGTATGGGACAGTGATATGGAAGATTTCGAATTCCTGCACGAACATGAGAAGGGATTCGAGCCGTCTGGGGAGTTCATCGAGAGTCGCAGCAAGGTGCCGATTCTCGAATACGGCATGGACTATTACTGTTTCGCCGACATTGTGATCGGTCCGGTATTGCCGGCGGTGTACCTCACCAATCCGCTGTTCGCCACGGACAACGAGGGCAAACCGCACTACTATGGGCGCGAACGCGTGGGCCGGTACCCTGGAGGCACGTGGTGGGACTGGGGCCCGGACGAACCGAAGAGTTCCACCATGCGGATCGAACCGGTGCCCATATCTCCGGTGAATGTGATGGGCGAGACCGTGGTGCCCTATGAGCGGTGGGTGGAGAGTTACAGGAATCTACCGGGAACGCCGTTCTATTCCAGCCTCGACGATTCCGGAGATTACTGTGATAAGGCTTCGGTATTCGATCCGCACGGCCGTGAGGCATACCGGCGCGCGATGTTCTATATGGAGGAGGCGATGCGCGTGCATCGCGCTTACTCCGACGAAGACGAACGTCAGCGGTTCCATGATTGTGTCAAGCTCGCCGAGATTCTGTTTCGGCATGCGGCTGGTCGTGGTGACGCCCGTGCCTGGGTCGCGCTCGGGAAAATCTACAAGGAGGACCTTAACAACGGCGATTATTTCAATAGCTACTACACGGCGAGCATCAAAGGGCATCCGCCGATGATCGAACAGCCGCCGATCGGCGAGCGCGCACGCATCTGTTTTGAACGGGCGGCGGAGCTCGGCGACCCAGAGGCGTTGGTATTCCTCGGTGACCTGCGTATTGAAGGAATGGTGTGCGAACGGGACGAGAGCGCCGCATTCGAGCTTTACCGGCGTGCGTATGCGCTGGTCGATGAGCGTCACGCCATGCATTACATCAAGGCCAGTGCGGCACTCAGATTGGCTCGCTGCCTGGAATATGGCGTAGGTTGCGAGATCGATCTCATGCAGGCGCGCGATTTGTATAGATTCGCGCATACATACCTGCGTGCAATCGCGAGAACGTATTTCTGGTGGTTTGCCCGTGAACGCCGTGAGGCGATGGCGCATGACCAGGATCTCACGCAACTGCTGTCTCACCCGTCGCATGTGCAACGTGTGGCGCTTTCGCGAATGGGAACCCCGCACCCCTACGAGTCTGTCACGAAGTTCCTGCCCATGCTCGAGAGCATGGGTGAGTTCGGCGACGTGGTGAATCCATTCTATGTGTCGTACAACGGCATAGTTCTGCGGTTCATGGATGAGGTAAACCGGGTGCTCGACAGGCAGCCCGACCTTGGTTTCTTCGATTACCTGGGATTGCTCCACGCCAAGTTACTGGACGCGCCGATCGACGTGGTGGACCCCGCGGATTACGACGCACGTACGGTGATGGCGATGATCATATACGTGGTGCGTCAGGAGAAGTTCGGCGAGGGTCTCATGCTTCATTCGCTGAATCATGGTCTTATTCAGCGGTGGCTGCGCCGACTTGTCCAGATTGATGACGAACGTGCTTCCTCATGAGGGCGACGCATACGGTAGGCGCATATGCGACGGGCGGTAGCATCGGTAGGTGTGCGCAATCTGTTCACGCGGACAACCGCACGCCTTAGAATTGCGCACATGACAGCGAATACAGAGAGCATTGTGCAGGCACCGGCCCCGCAGCTGGTGGAGCATCCGCGCGGCGCTGAACCGGGCAAACCCGGCGACCGCAGCGCCTTCCGTTTTGAACAGACCACGCGACTGCCTGATTCCCCGAACGGCAAGGGCAAAGGCGGCGCCCGCTATGGTCGCACCGGCATTCTGCACACGCCACACGGCGACATCAAGACGCCGGCATTCGTGCCGGTGGCCACGCAAGGTGCAATGAAGGCCGTGCTGCCGGAATCGATGACCCAGCTCGGCGCACAGTGTCTGCTGTCGAACGCGTTCCACCTGTACGAGCGCCCCGGTGAGGACGTGCTTGACGAGGCGGGCGGTCTCGCGAAGTTCATGAACTGGAACGGCCCGACTTTCACCGACTCCGGTGGATTCCAGGTGCTTTCGCTCGGCGCGGGCTTCAAGAAGACGTTGGCGATGGATGTGAAGGGCATGAAGTCCGACGACGTGATTGCCGAAGGCAAGGAGCGCATGGCGTTCGTGGACGAGGACGGCGTCACGTTCAAGTCGCCGCTCAACGGCTCGCTGCACCGATTCTCCGCCGAGATTTCGATGAACATCCAGCACAAGCTCGGCGCCGACATCATGTTCGCATTCGACGAGCTCACGACGCTCATGAACACGCGCCGCTACCAGGAGAACTCGGTCGAGCGCACCTACCGCTGGGCACAGCGTTGCGTCGCCGAGCACGAGCGGCTCACGCAGTCACGCCTTGGCAAGCCGTACCAGGCACTCTATGGTGTGGTGCAGGGTGCCAACTACGAAGATCTACGCCGGCATGCGGCCTCGCAGATTGCCTCGCTCGACTTCGACGGCGTCGGCATAGGCGGCGCGATGGAGAAGCGGATCATCGGCGACATCTGCGCGTGGATCTGCGACGAGATGCCCGAAAGCCGGCCCCGGCACGTGCTCGGCATCGCCGCGGTGGACGACATCTTCGCCTGCGTGGAGAACGGCGGCGACACCTTCGATTGCGTGGCGCCGGCGCGTTGCGGGCGTAACGGCGCGATCTTCACGCGCGACGGCCGTTACAACATCAAGCGCGCGCAGTACAAGCACGATTTCGGTCCGCTCGAGGAGGGCTGCCAGTGCTACACGTGCACGCACTACACGCGTGCCTATGTGGACCACCTGCTGCGTGCGCACGAGATGAACGGGTTCACGCTTGCCACGATCCACAACGAGTACTTCTTCGTGCATTTGCTCGACGACATCCGCGCCTCGATCGACGGCGGCTATTTCGACGAGTTCCGCGATGAGACGCTCGCGCGTTTCTACGCGAACGGCTCGCGCGGGTGAGTGTATATCGCAAGCGATATGGGAAACGGCTGATTTCGTTGGAAATCAGCCGTTTTCAGTGGAGCGGATGACGGGAGTCGAACCCGCCTTTAAAGCTTGGGAAGCTTTCGTTCTACCGATGAACTACATCCGCAATGCGTGCCCGCGGCGACGCACTTTCGACAGTCTACCATAGATGCGGCATAAGCGCGCGCCGCGTCCGCAGGGGTGTCCACAACCATGCAGGCTCAGTGCTGGCGGTACTGCGAATACTGAGCGTAGCCCGCAACCTGCGGCGAAGCGGCACCGGGAGCGATCTGCCCCATGTCGACGGCCATCTGGTTCAGGCGCGCGATGCGGTCCTCGGTCGGCGGGTGCGTGGAGAACAATCTGGAAACGTCGGCACCACGGAACGGCGACTCGATCATCATCGCGGCGGTGGAGGTGTCGGTGCTCGTCTTCGGCAGCGGATTGGCATCCACGCCACCGGAGATCTTGCGCAGGGCGGAGGCGAGCGCGAGCGGGTCGCCGGTGAGCTCGCTGCCGTCTTCGTCGGCGTCGTATTCGCGGGTGCGCGAGATCGCCATCTGGATGAGCGAGGCGGCAATCGGCGCGAGCACGGTGGACAGCAGGATGCCGATGAGTCCGAGCAGTCCGGCGCCGTTGTCGCGGTCGCGGTTCGAGCTCGACGAATTGCCGATGTACATCATCGAATAGCCGAGATAGGTGAGCACGGTGGCCATGGCGCCGGCGATCGCCGATGTGCGGATGTCGCGGTTGTACACATGCATGAGCTCGTGCCCGAGCACGCCGCGAATCTCACGTTCGTCGAGAATGCGCAGAATGCCCTGCGTGCAGCAGACGGCGGCGTGGTTCTCGTTGCGGCCGGTGGCGAAGGCGTTCGGCGTCTCGGTGGGCGCGATGTAGATGCGCGGCATAGGCTTGCCCGCGCGCTGCGACAGTTCGCGCACGATGCGGTAGAGCTCGGGCGCCTGCTGCTCGGTCACCGGCTGCGCGTGCATCGACGCGATTGCGAGCTTGTCGGAGAACCAGTACGAGATGAACGACGTGCCGACGCCGATGGCCAGGTAGATGCCGAGCGTGGATGTGCGCGCACCGGTGGCCCACCAGATGATCATGATGATCGCCCACATGATCGCGAACAATACAGCAGTTTTCAGGCCGTTGTAATGGTTGTGCAAGTGCAGTTTGCCAGTCATAGAGCCTAGTGTACGGCAAATGCGAGCGGTGGGCGGGTGAATTCGCGAATCAGGACAGAATATTGTGGAGCGTGCCGGCGAGATCGGCGAGCAGATCGTTCCGGCCGCACGCGTTGCTCATGATGGCGATCGCATAGCCCGGTTCGTTGCCGCTCTCTCCGCTTGGCAGCACGATGCCGGCGTCGTTGAGCGCGTAATAGTCTCCTTCGCCGTTGATCCAGCCGGCCTTGCTCAGCACCACCGTGCCGTCCGGATTCTCTTCGCCGCCGTGTGCGGCGTCGATCGACGAATTGAGCGAATGATGCATACTCGAGGCGAGCCATTCGCGCGCCGGTGCGCTCGCCGTCTCACCCGCGTTCGGTTCGCCCTCGGCATCGGCGAACAGGTATCCGTACGTCTTCACCCACATCTTCGCGAGTTCCACCGCGCTCACATCCGGGTACTGGAATCCGCGCATGCGTTCCGGATTCTCCACCAGGCCTTCGCTCCACGGGATGATCGCACTGTTCAGATGCGCGTTCCACAGCGCATCGTACCCGTCGTTGTCGGAATACCGCAGCACGCCCGCAATATGGTCCGCGTTGATCTGCGCGGACAGCGTGCTCCCGCTTGCCGTCTCATCCAGATTCACTGCGCCCTCCTGCAGCAGCGACACGATGTACGGCGCCTTGATCGACGACGCCGGGTACCGCGCCACGCCGCCGTTCGCCGCGATCACGCCGCCGGACCCGAGGTCGGCGACGGCGAACGAGACCTGCGCACCGGCGTCGGCGAACGCCTGCAGATTCTGCTCGATCTGCTCGCGTTGATCACTGCTGAGTGAGATGGCGACGGTGTCGAGTGCCGAGCTGCCGTCCACCGCGCTCAGATTGTCGAGCGCGGTCGCGGTCATCTGCGAGACCGAAACCGTGGGCGTCGCCTCATGCAGACCGGCCGCCTTGATGGCGTCGTCGGTGAGTGGCACCGGCAGCTGCGGTGCCTCGACCTCGGTGACGGGAGCCGGAGGGATGGCTTGGGTATCGCGCCCAAGGCCGACGATGTTGAGTCCCACGCCCAAGCAGACCACGGCAATCACTGTGAGCAATGCGGAAAAGATTACGGTGAGCACGCGTTTCCAATGGGCGAGCGAACGTTCCCAATTGAGGATTGCGGAGGCGATGCGCGCGCGAGAGCCGTCTGCTTGCGACGGCCTGTCTGCGAACAAGCGCATGTCTCGCCTCACTTGTCTGCGCGTGACTGCGCGTTCGAACAGGAATGGGAATCTGCAATCCATATTCGCACACCGACGTGCAACGCGGGCGAATCCGTCCAATATTTCACAATATTCGACCGGCAGCTGCAGGGTGCGCGCGGATTACTCTGGAGGTATGTGCGCACATTATCTGGGATTGACGGACGCGGAGCTGGAGCGGCTCGTCGACGAGCTCACGATGCAATGCCAACGCAGTCGGGCGCGGGTCGGGGCCGACGATGAATTCGCCGGAGTCGGCGTCGAGGCATACCCGAAGTCGGTGGTGCCGATCATCGTGCCGAAATTCGACACAGCCGTGGGCGTACCGGAACTGGAGCCGGGGAGTCTGGAGACGGCACGGGCGCAGTGGGGATTCGAGCAGCAGTGGACACCGCAGCCCGTGTTCAATACACGCATCGAGAGCGCAGACAAGCCGATGTGGCGTGCGCCGATGGAACACGACCGCTGTGTGATCGCCTGCCGCTGGTTCTATGAATCGCACGGCAGCGAGATGGCGGTGAGTGCGCGCACCGGCAGGAAGATCAAGCAGCAGTATGTGTTCCGCGTGCCCGACGAACCGGTCATGCTGATCGGCGGCGTGCGGCGCGGTTCGCAGTTCTCAATGGTCACCACGCAGGCGAACGCCGACATGGAGCCGATTCACCCGCGCATGCCGCTCATTGTGCGGCAAGGTGAGCTCGATCTGTGGCTCGGGCCGGATTACCGCGCGCTCGCCGATCGTTCGGACATTCCGCTCGAATCGAAGCCGGTGCGCTGAGCGGGCATGTGGCCGCCACGGATATGCCCGTGTGGTTGTCGGTTGCGAATCTTATTTTGTTAAGTCAGTGGATTTACGCGCAGACACAGGTGAGGTGCACGTATGACAGGCGCGACGAACATGGCGACGCGGGCCGACCGCGGCGGAAAACAAGGCAGAACCGGCGGCAACGGCTTGGGATTGTTCGCGCTCGCAGCCGGCGCGTTCGTGCTCGGCGCCGCCGAATTCGTGATGATGGGCATACTGCCGCAAACCGCGCAGACCCTGCAGGTGAGCATTCCGACGGCGGGGCACTTCATCTCGGCATACGCGATCGGCGTGTGCGTGGGCACGCTGATGCTCGTGTTCGGCCGCAGAATCCCGCCGCGCACATTGATCGTCATGTTCATGGTCATCGCCTGCGCGGGCAACGCCTTGAGTGCCATGGCCGTGAACGCGCCGATGCTCGTGGGTGCCCGCTTCCTCGCCGGTCTGCCGCATGGCGCCTTCTTCGGCACGGCCACGCTGGTCGCCAAGCTGCTCGCCCGCAAGGGCAAGGAGGCGCGTGCTGTGGCATCCATGGTCACCGGGCAGACCGTGGCGAACATGCTCGGTGTGCCAGCCGGCACGCTGCTCGCCGAGCATATGTCGTGGCGACTGGCGTTTGTGGCGCTTGCCGTGTGCGCCGCGGTGACCGCCGTGCTCGCGCGCGCATGGATCCCATCTGTGGCGCCTGTGCGTGACGCTGGTCTGCGCGGGCAATTCAGATTCCTCCGCCAACCGGGCCCCTGGATGGTGCTCATCGCTGTTTTCGTTGGGAACACAGGTATTTTCTGCTGGTGGAGCTATGTGAGCCCATGGTTGCAGAAGGTGGGCGGATGGCCGAACAACACGATCTCCGCGCTGATGATGCTCGCCGGATTCGGCATGGTCGTGGGCGGATTGATCGGCGGCCGCATCGCAGACCGCTGGGTGCCCGGCGGCACTTCGGCGCTTGGCCAGTGTATCGCCTGCGTCGGCTTGCTCGCCGTGTTCCTCGTGCCCGGCTCGCGCTGGAGCACGGCGCTGTTCGCTTTTGTGATTTCGTTCGCGCTGTTCTTCGTTTCAGCGCCGCAACAGCTGCTCATGGCGGAGGCCGGCAAGGGCGGCGGCGAGCTCATAGGCGGGGCCACTGTGCAGATCGCCTTCAACTTCGGCAATGCCGTCGGCTCGATGGTGGGCGGCGGCGTGCTGGACGCCTCGCATATGAACTACCATTACCCCGCTCTGAGCGGCGTCCCGTTCGCCGCGCTCGCCGTGCTGCTGCTCGTGCTTTACTCGGTGCGGTATGAGCGGCGCGGTCGCGACGAGAATCCGCTGCGTGCCTGAGCGAGGTCTGCTGTTGTGTGTGCACAGGTTTCGTCATGTGTGCGGTAATCTGCGGGCAGATTGCGAAACCGAGGGCATGTGATCACAGCTTGGCGGCGAGTGCGCGCGCCTCGCTTGCATTGCGGGCCATGCCCATGTAATCCATACCGTACAGGCCGGCGAAGCGGTTGATGGTGTATTCGCCGCGCTCGTACATCTGCTGCGTGGGCGCGCCGCCCCGGAACAGGAAGAAGAGGCGTTTGCCGGCGAGGTCGATCTGCGTGAAATCGCGGCCCTCGAGGAACGCGTGGCCAAGGTGCGCGGTGTTACCGCCGATCTCGCCGCCATTGATGAACAGAATGCCCATGGAATCTCCTTGTGCTGTGTTACGTGGTGTCTGTGCGAATACTGTATGCGCGCACTGCCGGTAGCGACTCCCCGCAGTGCGGACTACCATATGCCGAACATGCATGACCATGCTGCCGATTGGAGTGATGCCATATGACCATGCGAAATCTACGGCGCTGGGGCGCGCGGCTGTTCGCCCGCGATCCGCAGATCATGGGCTGGCTGTTCGAGCAGCGGTAGCGCTTTGATGTGAGTGACGATTGCCATTCAGGCCAGGTCGTCATGCGAGCCGGTGCGTGTCAGCACCAATTGAGTGGTGCGAAATACGGTGCTAAGCATCCATCAGGTCTTTCATCAGACTCTCGGAACTGGTGAAGGACCTGCCTTCGTGTGCTTCCGTCTGCCGACGTGCCTCAATGCTCTCCGGTTGTTCGCGGGTGATCTTGAACGGCATGCCGTTGTCGCGAATGGATTGGCGCAGGAAGACGTTGAGGGCGGTGGAAAGGTCCATGCCCATCGATTCATAGAGTGCCTTGGCCTCTTCCTTGACTTTCGGGTCGGTACGAAAGCTCACGGTCGCTGTCTCGCTCATGCGAACCCCTATGGTCTTCTGGCTGATGAAATAGATATCTGCCATTGTATAACTTATGTAATGCATTGTCTATACAATGGCAGATGTCAATTTCGTATCATTGCCCGAGGGTGCGCATCTCCATCTGCAATAGCGAACGCTTCATCTCCACGCCATAGGCATAGCCGACGAGATTGCCGTTCGCGCCGACCACGCGGTGGCATGGCACGATGAACGGAATCGGGTTGCGGTTGTTCGCCGAGCCGACCGCGCGCACGGCCTTCGGGTGCCCCACCGCCTCGGCGATCTGCGCGTAGGTGCGCGTCTCGCCGTACGGAATCTGCAGCAATGCGCGCCATACGGCCTGCTGGAACGGGGTGCCGCTCGCGAACGCAATCGGCACGGTGAACCGCCGTAGCTCGCCGGCGAAGTACTGTTCGAGCTCACGGAACGTCTCGTCGGTGAGCCCGGTCGTCTCGCCTGCGCCGTCGGCGTCGTAGTCCGCCTGCGGAATGATGCGCAGCCGAACAACGGCATCATCCTGCCAGTCCACGCGCACCGGTCCGTATTCACTCGCATATGTTGCAAATCCCTGCATCTGTGCCTCCTCCTCGATGGCTGTACGTTGCCTTGATTATAGGAGGTCAGATTTGGGTTGGTGAGAGGGAGCGCCGAATGCTCACCGATTCTGCGTAATGTCGCGCGTAATGTCGCGTTTACGCAAGGCGCGCATATATTGGCCATGTGTGTTTGTACGCGCACGGCTGATCTGTATGGTGGCGACTGCGCGATGGGGTGCGTCGGGGACGGAGGTATGCGCCTGGTGGGGTAGGTTGGGTGTATGGGTCGGGAGCGGCAGTCGCAAGAAACGGCACGGGGTAATGGTTTCCACCGTGTACGCGCCATCATCATCGCCTGCGTGGTGGTAATCGGTCTGTTGGCCGGCGTCGCAGTGCGTCTGTCCACATGGTGGCACGCTTACAGGGTGCCATCGATGACGGGGCAGACGATTGCGCGCGTGTCTGCGGACAGTTCGGTGACCGATGACGTGTCGCAATGGTACAGCCAGTGGAAGGGCAGGCGGCAGGAAATCGGCGTTGCGCCGCAGTATCAGTTGAGCTCGGTGCGGATTCGCACCGTGCAGCGATTGCCGAATATCGCGTCGCGGTATGACCAATCCGATGGGCGGAACATCTACGTGCGGCTGGACGCGACGGTGCGCCCGCGGTTTGCGTCGATCCAGCGCATCACCGACGTGCATGGATGCCAGACATACGCCGTGGAGTCGGGAATCAACGAATCGTGTGTGTTCACATCGGAGCCGCGTCAGGACGGTTACCGCATCGCGCAGGTGATGGAGCCGATCATGTATCAGCGATTGGCGTATCCGGAGCAGTTCGAGAAGACGGAGCCGGATCCCACGGCTCCGGTGCTCGACGGCCGCAATGGGTATCGTCTGTCCAAAGAGAGGCTGGAGGTGACCTACGACGGCGGGACGACGTGGCGCGAGGTGCCCGACGGCGTCGCGCGCATCGTAGGCGGCATCAACGCGAACACCACGCTATGGCTCGAGCCGTCGAGGTATGTGATCACGCCACAGTTCACGGCGTTCGTGGGGTACGACGAGGGCACGCATACGGCGCAACTCCTCTATTCATGGGACGCCGGTTCGACGTGGCTCACGTCGGCATTGGGGCACGGTGTGCAGGCTCCCTCCTACATCTCCGTGGTTGGCGACCGCATCGGGGTGGCATATGGGTATGGCGACACGCTTGGCTCGGTCGGGTATGCGATGGTCGCGGGCACGTTGCCCGAACTGCGCGCGGATGCGGAGGCTGTGTGGCGGCAGATTCCGATGTATATGCAATATCCGTCCGATCTGACGATGGCGGGATGGGTCAATGACACCACGGTGATCGTCGGGCAGGCCGGATCGCTGCATGTCTCGTCGGATTCAGGGGCCACATGGCGTGAACTGGGAATACCCAAGGAACCTGGTTTGGAGGGCAAGCTGGGGTATTACCCGTTTGATACGCCGACGCATGTATGGGTGGAGGATGGCACGGCCTATCTCGCAATGGGTCAGGGAGAAGATGCCGATTATGCGCCGAATGGCACAGTCGTGGAGGCGGTGTTCTCGTACGATCCCGCCACGGATGCGTGCACCTTCATCAGGCAACAGCCCGCCCCCACGCCAATGCCTGCAGGTTGAACGCCGCTCCTTGCTTCGCTTTGTCGGCCTCCGCGACGATGCGCAGGGCGTTCAGCGTGCGCGGGTAGCCGATGTAGGGCAGGTTCTGCAGTACCACTGTGCGCAGGAAGTCGGCGGTGTTGCCGAGGGCGATGTTCGCCTTCGTGTGGGCGAGCAGCTGCGGTTCCACGCTACCCTGTGCCGCGAGATAGCAGAACGTGATCATCTCGCGCTGCAGATTGGTGAGCCCGGTGCGCGTGTAGTAGTCGCCGAAGCAGTTGTCTGCAAGCCAATAGTTCACCTTGCTGCGCTCGTAGCTCTTGTCCATGCCCTCGCCGAACAGCTCGACCTGCTTGGCATTGCCGGCCTCGAGGCGGTTCTCCATGGTCGTGGTGGTCTGGTCGGGCAACGGCAGGGCCACTCCGCGCGCTTCGAGCACTTCGTTCGTGATGGCGAGGAATGGCCGCACGCGACCGATGCCGAGGTAGTCGACGGCCTGGTGCACGACCTCCTTCGCCTGCACCGGCGTCAACCCGGCGTCGAGCGCGCGCCCGAGCTGAATGCGGAACTCATCCGCGCCCTGGCAGCCGAGCAGCGTGGCCAGGATGGCCAGATAGCGCGTGGTCGGTTCAAGCTCCGTTTCGGGGTCTCGCGCGACCTCCACGTCGGCGAAATGCAGCATGCGCTCGGCGAACTGCGGGTCTGTCTCTTTCAGTCGTTCATTCGGTTGTTCGGTTATGCCAGCCATTCCAGACTCCTTTGCGTATTGTTTCACTTGAGCGAGCGGTAGAATGCCTCGTCCACCGGTTCGAGCCAATCGTTGCTCTTGCCCTCGCCCGGCACGTCGATGGCGATGTGCGAGAACCAGCTGCCGGGGGCCGCGCCGTGCCAATGCTTCGTGTTCGCCGGAATGTGCACGACGGTGCCCGGCGTCATCGCGATCGGTTCCTGGCCTTCGATCTGCGCATACCCGCGGCCGCCCACGCAGATGAGCATCTGGCCACCGCCCTTCGTGGCGTGATGGATGTGCCAATGGTTGATGCAGCCGGGTTCGAAGGTCACGTTGGCCATGCTGACCTGTTCGCCGGAGACCGGCGCGAGCCAGCTTCTGCCGGTGAAATACTGCGCGTAGGCGTCGTTCGGCTCGCCCACCGGGAACATGAGCGACTGTGCGTATGCGGTCGGAACGCCGACGGGAATCGGGTAATTGTTCATTGCTTGCCTCTTTTCATATGCCTTTTCATATGCCGCGCTCGGCATGTCTGTGAGTGTTATGCGGCGCACTGTTGCATGCAACAAATGATGAAAAATCATGTATTGCATTCGCGATGTGCATATGGTCTGCGCGGTCTGCGCTTACAGATTCCGCGTGAAGAACCCGGCGATCGTGTCGAACGGGATCGCATTGAGATTGTCATACAGGTCGGTGTGATTGGCCCCCGGGATGATCAGCAGTTCCTTGTTCGCCGGATTCACGCCATGCTCGAGCTTCTCATACGCGGCCTTGCTGAAGTACAGCGAATGCGCCTTCTCGCCGTGGATGAGCAGCGCCGGGTTCTCGATTTCGCCGATGTAGGTCATCAGCGGCATATTCATGAACGGCAGCGACGAGGTGACGTTCCAGCCGGCATTCGAGTTCACCGAGCGCGCATGGTAGCCGCGCGGGGTCTTGTAGTACGCGTGGTAGTCCCTGACGAACTGCGGGGCGTCGTCGGGCAGCGGGTCGATGACGCCGCCGGCGCGCGCATAGTCGCCGTTCGCGTAGTCCTCGGTGCGCTGCTTGGCCAGCTGTGTGCGCATCTCATTGCGTTTGGCGGCCGAGTCGTCGGCGTCGAAGTAGCCGTTCGCGGTGACGCGGCTCATGTCGTACATGGTGCTCGCCACGGTGGCCTTGATGCGCGGGTCGTTCGCGGCCGCGTTGAGTGCCAGGCCGCCGAAGCCGCAGATACCCACAATGCCGATGCCCTCCGGATCCACGTCGGTGCGGTTCGCCAGATAGTCCACGGCGGCGGAGAAATCCTCGGTGTTGATGTCGGGGGAGGCGACCGCGCGGGGCGAGCCGCCGGATTCGCCGGTGAACGACGGGTCGAACGCGATCGTGAGGAACCCGCGCTCGGCCAAGGTCTGCGCATACAGGCCGCTTGCCTGCTCCTTCACTGCGCCGAAGGGTCCCGAGACGGCGATCGCCTTGAATCTGCCGTTCGCCGGCACGCGCTTCGGCTTGTATACGTCGGCCGCCAGCTCGATGCCGTAACGGTTGTGGAAGGTGATCTTGCCGTGCTCCACCTTGTCGCTCTGAGGGAAGGTCTTGTCCCATACCGGGGTCAGTTCAAGTGCCGTCATTGCATTCACTCCTTGTTGGTATGCAGTTGGTGTTTGGTTGATGATGTCAGTATGAACGCAATGGCGATATAACGCAAATAGTTATTTGGTATAATCATTATTCTGTATGGGAATAATATTGGGAAAGGAAGCCGATGGAGATTCGCGAGCTGCGTGCATTCCTCGAAGTTGCGCGCGAGGAGAACATGACGCGCGCCGCGGGCAATCTGCATATGTCGCAACCGTCGCTGTCGAAGCTCATCAAATCGCTCGAACACGAACTCGGGGCGAAACTGTTCGTGCGGCGCAGCTTCGGCCTCACGCTCACCAAGGAGGGGCGCGTGCTGCGCGAGCGTGCGCGCGATCTGGTGGGCATGGCGAACCGCATCGAAGACGAATTCGCCTCGCTTGGCAACATCACCGGCGGCACGCTGTATTTCGGGCTCGCGGAGTCATACCAGATTCAATATCTCGCCCGGCAGATCAAGATTCTGCGCGAACAGGCCCCGGATTTGCGGTATCACGTGGAAAGCGGCGTCTCTGCGCAGGTGCTTGAGCATCTCGATCAGGGCTCGCTCGATTTCGCCGTGCTCGCGCAGGACCCCGATCTGACGAAGTATGAGGCGCTGACCTTCCCGGGCGTGGATCGGTGGGGCATCATTGTGCCCGCAGACCATCGGCTGGCATCGCGGTCTTACGTCGAACTCGACGACTTGGTGGGCGAGCCGCTGTTCTGCTCGCAACAGGGATGGAAGCATGAGATCGCGCGCTGGGCTGGCTCGCGCATGCCCGATCTGCGGCTTGAGGCGACCTTCGGACTCGCTTACAATGCGGCCGTCTTCGCGCGTGAAGGGCTCGGTGTGCTGCTCACTTTCGATAGGATCGTCGACACCAGCGCGGATTCCGGCATCGTGTTCCGCCCGCTCAAACCGGCCCTCGAGACCAAATTGCACCTCGTCTGGCGGCGTAACCGGCCGCTCAGCCCGATAGCCGAGCGGTTCCTGGACCAGCTGCGCCGCGCCTAGCCTGCGCGGCGCAGCTGGTGGGCGGTTCGGCCGTTCGTCGCTACTTGCGCTCCCAGCTTTTGGCGACGGCTGCGTTCTCCTTCGTGTTCTGTGCCATGACACCGACGATTGGATGCGGCTGGTATGGACGTTCGAGTGCGGCGATTTCGCTGTCGCTGAGCTCGAAATCGACGGCCGCGACAGCGCCGTCGAGATGATGTGGTTTCGTCGCGCCGATGATGGGCGCCGTCACTTTGGTGAGCAACCATGCGAGTGAGACCGTCGTCATCGTCACGCCACGGGCTTCGGCGATGCGTCTCACCTCGTCTATGATGTCGGCATCCATTGCGGCGGCGGCATCGTACTTACCGTGGGCGAAGGAATCCTCGCGCAGTCTGCGGCTCGTCTCGCCCGGCCTGCGGCTCAGGCGCCCGCTTGCGAGGGAGCTGTATGGGGTGAGCGCTATGCCCTCCTCCTGCGCGCAGGGCAGCATCTCGCGTTCGTCTTCACGGAACAGCAGATTCATGTGGTTCTGTACGGAGATGAACTGCGGCCAGCCATGTTCGCGGGCGATGGCGTTGGCCTTCTCCAGCTGCCACGCCGCGATGTTCGCCGCGCCGATGTACCGCGTCTTGCCGGCGGCCACGGCGTTCGCGAAGCCCTCCATGATCTCCTCGATCGGCGTGCGCCAATCCCACATGTGGTAGATGTACAGGTCCACGTGGTCCATACCGAGATGGCGCAGACTCATATCGAGATTGTCGCGGACGTGCTGCTGGCCGCTCACGCCGTTCTCGATCTCCTCGTCGGTGCGCGGCAGGAACTTCGTGGCCACCACCACATCGTCGCGTGCCGCCATGGAGGAGAGCGCGCGGCCGAGGTATTCCTCGGACGTGCCGTTCTGGTAGACGATTGCCGTGTCTAAGAAGTTGATGCCCGCGTCTAGCGCCTGCTGCACAATCGCGCGTGATGACTCCTCGTCGAGCGTCCAGCTGTGTTGACCGTTGCCTGCATCGCCGAAGCTCATGCATCCCAGGCAGATGCGTGAGACTTCGAGGTCGCTCGGGCCGAGTGTGGTGTATTGCATAGGTTCCTCTTTTCCAGTGTCGTATGCGTTATTCGTAGATGTGGGTTGGGTTCAGATTACCGGGCGAACACGGTGGTGAGCCATGGGGCGAAATACTGGTCGATCCAGCCGCCGTCGGCGCCGAAACCGTGCGGCCAGCCGTTCATCTCATGGGTTTCGACGCTCACGCCTGCGTCACGCAACGCCGCAATCGCAGCGATGGCGAGTCGTGTGAACAAATGGCCGTGGCGTATTCGCATGGCTTCCTCCGATACTCAATACTCGTCCAATAAGTGAATTGGTTATGCAGGGTCTACCGGGTGAACGGCTCGTAGAACATGCGCGAACCGGGCACACCGTGACGTAGCAGCATGCGGCGCACGTCGCGGATCATGCCGGAGGGGCCGGCGATCAGGTAGATCGCGCCATCGGTGATCTGTTCGGCGAGTTCCGTCTTGCTCCAGCGCCCCACCTGCATGTGCGGCGTGTGCGCCTCGCTTGCGCTCCACTTACGCAATTCGTCTGCATACAACAGGTCGTCGGCGCGTTTCGCCGTGTACATCACGGTGACCGGGCGATTGGTGCCGGACAGCGCCATGATCGTGGGTATGATCGGCGTGATGCCGACGCCGCCCGCGTATACGACGATCGGTGCATGCGCATCGTGGCGTGCGATGAACCGTTCATACATGCCGAACGGCCCGATGACGTCCACACGCATGCCGGCCCGCGCGGTGCGGTACAGCCGCTCGGTGAAGTCGCCGTTGATGCGCACGGCGAACCGCATCGCATCACCATGCTCGCCGGGCAGATTCGCAATCGAGAACGGGTGGGACCCGTGCATGCCGCGTTCGCGGGGGAGTCTGAGGAACACGAAGTCGCCGTATTCCCAGCTGTGCATCGCCGGGCAGTCCACGAGAATCTCCACGATGTCGTTTGAGACCCTGCGCGCGGAGACGACCTTGCCGCGGGCGGCGAACATGCGGTCGCGCAATTTCACCCACGCATACCAGGCGAGCACGAGCCCGGTGGTCACGTCCATCGTGACGATGAACGCCGTGAGGTCCTTGATATAGAAGACCAGATTGAAATGCAGGCAGGCAAGCACGACGGCGACGAGCACAATGCGGTGCAGCCACACGGTGAACTCATGGCGGAACACGCGTTCGAGCCAGCTGCGCACGGTGGCGAGCGGCGGAACCAGCGTATCGAGCCAGCCTGCCATCATGACGAGTGCGAGCGCGACAATGCCGACCAACGTCCAGAACGCGATCTCGCCCGTTGTTTTCGCCGGTCCGAACGACGGCAGCACGTATTGGTGGTAGACAACGAGCGCGAGCGCCCCGGTGCCGAGCACGCCGTGCAGCACGTAGATGCCGGGCAGTCCTATGATGCGGTCGAGCCAGCGGGGTCGGCAGCCGAGCCACACGCATTCAAGCATCCATATGTAGGCGTAGATGCCGGCGGTGATGGGCGTGAGCATCGAACGGTACATGGGTCCGAGCGTGGCCCATGGGATCGCCGTGAACGGCATGGGCACCACGACGAGCGCGGCGGCCCACACCAATACAGCCTGAATGGGGAATCGACGGATTGCAATGCGTTTCATGGGCATATGCGTCGGTTAGCGTAAGGAAACGGCAGGCTACTTGAGCACGCCGATCTTCTGCAGCCAGGGCTGAATCTCGTCGTTCGACGTGACGCGCAGGCCCTCGGTGACGTTGGCGCCCTTGGCGCTCGACCGAAGCATGTCGAGCGTGCCGTCGATGCCGCTGCTTGCGGACGTGGCGAAGGGGATCACCGTCTTGCCGTTGAGGTCATAGGATTCCAGGAACGTGAGCACGGGCATCGGCGGTTCCATCCACCAGATCGGGTAGCCCACGAAGATCGTGTCGTACTGGGCCATGTCATCGACCTTGCCTTTGACCTGCGTGCGCGCGTTCTGGTTGAGCTCGTCACGGGCGATCTCGGTGGTGCGCTGGTATTCCTCCGGGTAGGCCTGCACGGGTTCGATGCGGAACATGTCGGCTCCGGTGAGCTTCTGTATTTCCTCGGCGGCGCGCTGCGTGGTGCCTGTCTTCGAGAAGTAGGCGATGAGCGCCTTGCCGTTGCTGCCCTTCGTCACGGTCGGGGTGTCGCCGGAGGTGCCGGTGTTGTTCCCGGAATCGTTCGACGCCGTGGAGGATCCCGACGAGTTCGATGAGGAGCCCGAGGTCGAGCCGCATGCGGAGAAGCCGAGGACCATTGCCAAGGCAAGCAGCAGTGCGAGTAGGCCGCGTGAGCGGGTTGACGTGGTGTTCATGGTGTTCCTTTCCGGTTGTTCTCGTGGATTGGATGCGCTGTGGAATTGGTCACGGCTCGATGTGCTTGGCCCAGAACGCCGTGGCGTCATCGATCCAGCCTTCGGCGGTGGTTCCCACGCCGAGCCCGAAGCCGTGGCCGAGTTGTGGATAGTGGTGGAATTCGGTGTCGATGCCGGCGGCTTCGGTGCCAACAAATCTAGCGGGCGGGAGCGCTACCGGCGCGAATTGGTTTTCTCTCGGCTATGTGCCGGTAGCGGTACCGGTCAGCATCGGGCATACTGTCTGATGATCGTGAATGCTGTCGCGTACGGCACACGACGCGATCGGATGGGAGCGACCATGTACACGATGAAGCAGGCCTGTGAGCTCACCGGATTGAGCTACGAGACCCTGAAGTTCTATTGCCGGTCGGAGCTCGTGCCGCGTGTGCATCGTGACGCACGCAACCACAGGGTCTTCGACGACCACAACATCGCATGGATACGGTCGTTGGTGTGTCTGCGCCGCTGCGGCCTCGGCATCGCCGAGATGAAGCGGTGCGTGGCCCTATGCCTCGAGGGTGAGGCGTCCATTCCGCAGCGGCGGGAGATATTGGCGGAGAAACGTGAGGAGCTCCAGCATCGGTTGCAGGACATCGAGGATTCGATTGCCTACATCGATGCCAAGGAGCAGTTCTACGAGGCGGTGCTCGACGGCACCACGCCGTACGTGAGCAACGTGCTCGGGTTGGAGGAGTGAGTGCTGGGGCAGTGGATGGGCGCGGCATGCACGCCCATCCACCACCGTGCCGTCAGGCGATCGAATCCGCCCAGGTCTTGAGTTCGGCCTCGCTGGCATTCGCGGCGAAGCGACGCCCGTTCACCCAATGGGCGTCCGGTGCCGAATCGTGCAGTTGCTCGCCGAGTGCGCCGCGTGTGCTTGACGACGACGTGGCGAACGTGGTGATCGTCTTGCCGGTGAAATCATGCGATTCGAGCCAGGTGCGCACTTCGCGCGGTGCGGTGTCCCACCACAGCGGGTAGCCGACGAAGATCTCGTCGTAGCCGTCTGCGGAGGGGCTTGCGGAGATGGGTGGCCGCATTGCGCGGTCGGCGTGCTGGCGCGAAGCACGGCTCGTCGGATCGGTCCAGTCGATGTCCTGCGCGGTGAACGGCGGCACCGGGACGATCTCGGCGAGATCGGCGTCAATCGCCTTCGCGAGGTTCTGTGCCACCCGCCGCGTGGTGCCGGTGGCGGAGATGTATACGACCAATTGCTTGCTCATGGCGTTGCCTTCCTGTTTGTTTCAATGAGGTGAGGTGTGCTGTGGAACGTGCTTGGATCGCGGCCGCTCACTGTTCGGCGCGCATCGTCTCGATGCGTGCGATCTGCTCGCGTACGCGCTTGGGCTGGGTGCACTCGGGGAAGTTGTCGCGGTCCAGCACGCCGTCGAGTCCGGTGTCGGGTTGCAGTGCGGCGAACATCGACGCGAGTTCGGCGTCGGTTTGCGCCGTGCCGGCCACGTCGATGAGTTCGAGCGTCTTATGGTCCGCTTCCTTGCAGCCGAGTGCGTCGACGAGCGTCTGGGCGACCTGGCGGCGCGCCGCCGAGCCGTCCTGCGGCCCCATGGGGTCGCGCCGGTCTCCCTGCTCGAACTTCAGCTGGTGCTCGTCGGCGCCCTCCATGTCGAACCAGCCCGGCCGCACGATCGTGTACTCGTTGCCCGAGGCGCGCACCAGGCGTTCGCTGTGGCGCTTCCAATCATGGGCCTCGGTGGAGCGGTTGTAGTCGTTGTCCATGTTCGTCACGCCGATCGACGTCATCAGCGCAATGCGCGCAGGACGCCCGTCGAGTGCCTCCAACGCGTTGCGCACGGCACCGTAATCGACGGTTTCGGTGAGCGTGGGCCCTCCGTTCGACCCGTGGGTGAACACAATGCCGTCAATGCCGTCAAGGGCCTGCCGCATTGACTCCACGCTCGTCAGGTCGCCTTGGACCACTTCGACCCCGCAGCCGAAATGGATGCGTGACGGGTCGCGCACGAGTGCGCGCACACGGTAGCCGGCCGCACGCGCCTTCTCCACGGCATGGCGCCCTATGCTTCCCGAGGCGCCCACGACCAGTACATGTGTTGGTTTCATGGGGCTCCGACCTTTCGTTACGCTTCGGCGATGTCGATCATCGACTTGATGGCACGGCGTCCGTCCATCGCCTCATAGGCCTGCTGCACATGGTCGAGGTCGAAGGAGGCGGTGAACACCTTGCCCGGGTTGATTTCGCCGTCGAGCACGGCCTTGAGCAGTGTGCTCTTGTCGTGCGTGGCCACCGAGGCGATGCCGCCGGTCAGCGATACATTGCGCCAGAACAGCGCGTTCACGTCGATGCTGTTGTCATGTGGCACGCCGACGCGGCTCACATAGGCACCCGGGCGTCCGCTGCGCACGGCGGATTCAATGCTCTGCTCGGAACCGACGCATTCGAGCACGCGGTCGGCGCCCGCGCCGTTCGTCATCTCCATGATGCGGGCCACCGCCTCGTCGCCGCGCTCGGGAACGATGTCGGTCGCGCCGAATTCACGGGCAAGTGCCGCACGATCCTCATGACGGCTCATCATGATGATCCTGCCAGCGCCAAGCAGCTTCGCACCGATCACCGCGCACAGGCCCACGGCGCCGTCCCCGTAGATCACCACGGTGTCGCCGGGTTCGATCCTCGAGCTCCACGCGGCGTGATAGCCGGTCGCCATGACGTCCGAGAGCGCCAGCAGCGAGGCGATCTGCTCGTCGGTGTAGTCGGCGGGCGTACCCGGAATCTTGATGAGCGCGGTGCCTGCCCAGGTGGCGCGCATGTATTCGGCCTGGTAGCCGGCATTGCCGCCGGGCTCCATGTTGAAGCAGTTGCCGTCGTATCCCTTCTCGCAGGCCTCGCAGTGCCCGCAGCAGTGGGTGAAGGGAACGATCACGAAGTCGCCGGGCTTCATGTCGTGCACGTCGGCGCCCACCTCGTCGATGATGCCGATCGCCTCGTGGCCCACGAGCGTGTTGTGCGGGCGCTCCGAGATGCCGCGGAACCACCACAGATCCGAGCCGCATACGCATGCCTTGAGCACGCGCACAATCGCGTCGGTGGGCTTCTCGATTCTCGGGCGCTCCACTTCGCGCACTCCGACGTGTTCGGGTTCCACGAACACCGCGGCTTTCATCATGTTCTCCGCCATAGTTGTCCTTTCGCGTTCCATTCGCTCCGGTCCGCACATCGGCGTGATTGGGAGTGCACGTGATTGGGAGTGCATGGGTATGCTGTTGCGTATGTGAACACGGTAAATCCGCGAAAAAGATATTACAAATACAAAGATTTGATATAATTGTATGCAAATGTTCGATGTAAATCTGTGAGGTGATATTCATATGGATATTCGCACCTTGCGGCACTTCGTCGCCGTCGTGCAGGAAGAGGGGATTTCCGCGGCGGCCGACGTGCTGCGCATGAGTCAGCCGGCGCTGTCGCGGCAGATGAAGGAGCTTGAGAACGAGCTCGGCGTGACGCTGTTCGAGCGAGGCAACCGCGGGCGCAGCATCTCGCTGACGAAAGAAGGGCGCGTGTTCTACCGGCGTGCACGGCAGATCATCGAACTCGCCGACCGTGCGCGCGCCGAAGTGCATATGCACGACGAGATCGCCGGCACCATACACATCACGGCGGCGGAAAGCAATCTGATGAACATCGTGGCGCTCGCCATCGCGCAGACGCGCCTGCTGTACCCGCGCATCACCTTCGACATCCACGACGACAACGGTCCGAACAATGTGGAACGCCTCAACAACGGCATCGCCGACTTCGCCGTGATCATGCAGCCGATCGACATGACGCGCTTCGACCACCTCTCATTGCCCGGAGCCAATCCGCTCGGCATCGGCATGCGCGCCGACGACCCGATCGCCGCCAACGAGACGATCACGAACGAGCTGATCCGCGATATGCCGCTCATCACGTCGACGGGCGCGAACCAGCGCCGCGATCTGTCCGGATGGCTCACGCAAGGCACGACGCTCAACATCGTCTCCCACGTGAATCTCGCATACAACGCGGCCTGCCTGGTGCGCAACGGCGTCGGCTACATGCTCACCGTGAACGATCTCACCGAGTTCAGCGACCCCGAACACGATCTCGTCTGGCGCCCGCTCGACCCGCCGCTCGACATTCGCCTGAGCGTCATCTGGCGCAAGGACCGCGACCTGTCTCGCGTCTGCCAACTGTTCCTGCAGCAGTTGCGCACGGTGATCACGCAGATCCGGACCGCGCAGTAGCGCTACCGGCTCGGCTCGGCGGCCTCGGGCAGCCCGGCCATCTTGCACAGCTCATCGATGGTGACGAACGAGTAGCCTTTCTTCTTGAGCTGCTTGATGATCTCCGGCAGCGCCTTGACGGTCTGGCTGCGGTCGCCGCCGCCCGAATGCATGAGCACCACGGCGCCGTTGTGCACGTAATCGACCACTTCCTTCGTGATCTGCTTCTCTCCCGGCCGCTTCCAGTCCAACGTGTCCACATCCCACAGCACATTCCTGTCGATCAGCGTGGCGTTGTTCTTCCACTCATCCACGCCGAACGCGCCGTACGGTGCGCGGAACGTGCGAGTGCTCACATCGGACGCCTTCTTGATGTCGCTGAGGCTGCTCTCAATCTCCTGACGCTGCTCCTGCGCGCTCATGTTCGGGAAGTACGGGTGCGAGACGCTGTGCGAGGCGATCTGGTGGCCCTCCCTCACGATGCGCTGCTCCACCTTCGGGAATTCGAGCGACTGCTCGCCGAGCTCGAAGAACGTCGCCTTCACCTTGTTCTGCTTGAGAATGTCGAGGATCTTGTCGGAGTAGATGCTCGGACCGTCGTCGAACGTGAGCGCGATGACCTTCTTGCCCTCCGGGCGCGGTGCGAACGACTTCACAATGAGCGGCTCCTGCTTGCGAATCACGGTCTTGGCGGCAGTCTTCTTCGACTGCCTGCCCACCCAGAACTCCTGCAACCCGTCCTCGCCCTGCTGGGTGACGATCTGCACCGGTCCGCCGTTCAGATTGATGTCCGTCTTGAACGGCACCTTCCGCTGCTCCACCGTATGCTCCTCGGTGAGGTCGGTGCCCGGCGTGACCGTAAGCGTGCCGTTTTTTTCGAAACGTGTGTGGTCCCAGTCGGCGGGCTCGATCTGTTTGCCGTCGAATTTCACGCTCACCGTGTTGCCGCCGCTAGGTTCGAGCACCTTGCCCTCCACCGACAGCAGGCGACCCGGTTTGCGTTCGAAATCGCGGTGGTCGCGCATGAACGCCGCCACCGTGGTGTCGGCCTTCGCGGAGTACGCAGTGCCGTCCACCTCAATGCTGAGCGTGCGCCAGTGGTATTGCCACATGTACCAGGCCCCGGCGCCGAGTGCGAGCACAAGCAGCACGATGAGCGTGGTCACGGCCGAGAACAGTGCCGGATGGCGGTGCTTAGGCTTCGGGGCATGCACGTTGTCGCCGAACGAGAGATCCTCGACCTCGTGTTCGAACTCCGCGCGGCCCGCCTCCTCGTTCTCATAATCAGGAATGCGCTCGGCGTCTTTGCCCGCCACGTGATCCTCGCGATCCATCTTCAATCTTCTCGCCACTGCCAACCTCGCTTTGCAACCTCTTCCAGAGTACTATTCGCCCACTGGTTTTGGCCAGCGGCCTCGGCATCTGAGCTCACCGTGAAGTGCCTGTCGCGTAACGTGCACGCGCGCATAATGGAACTATGAGTATCGCAACACCGGAACAGTATGCACACATGCTCGACGCCGCCCGCGCAGGCGGCTACGCGTACCCCGCGATCAACGTGACCAGTTCGCAGACCCTCAACGCCGCCCTGCAGGGTCTCGCCGACGCCGAATCCGACGGCATCATTCAGGTGTCCGTCGGTGGCGCCGCATATTTCTCGGGCCAGCGCGTGAACAACCGTGTCACCGGCTCGCTCGCCTTCGCCGCGTTCGCACACGAGGTGGCCAAGCAGTACCCGAACATCACGGTAGCGCTGCACACCGACCACTGTGCCAAGCAGTATCTCGACGAATGGGTGAATCCGCTGCTCGACATCGAGATCGACGAGGTGAAGCACGGCCGCGAGCCGATGTTCCAGTCGCATATGTGGGACGGTTCCACGGTGCCGCTCAAGGAGAATCTGGACATCGCCGAGAAGCTGCTCGAGAAGTCCAGACTCGCCCACACCGTGCTCGAGATCGAGATCGGCGCGGTGGGCGGCGAGGAGGACGGCCACTCCGCCGAGATCAACGAGAAGCTGTATTCGAGCGTTGCCGACGGCATGGCCGTGGCTGACAGACTCGGTTTGGGTGAGCGCGGCAAATACATGGCCGCCTTCACGTTCGGCAATGTGCACGGCGCGTACAAGCCCGGCGTGGTGAAACTGCGCCCCGAACTGCTCCACGAGATTCAGCAGGGCGTGTGGAATGCGGCGAAGTCGGGCGAACTCAATGCCGTGCTCAATTCCGACATGCCCGACGGCAAGCCGTTCGAACTCGTGTTCCACGGCGGCTCCGGCTCCACTGCCCAGGAGATCGCCGAGGCCGTCTCGTACGGCGTGATCAAGATGAACATAGACACCGACACCCAGTATGCGTTCACCCGCGCGGTGGCCGGTCACATGTTCCGTGATTACGACGGCGTGCTCAAGATCGACGGCGAGGTGGGCAACAAAAAGCAGTACGATCCGCGCTCGTGGGGCCGTGAAGCCGAGGATTCCATGGCGGCGCGCGTGGTGGAGGCCTGCGAGGAGCTCGGTTCGGCCGGCCGCGCACTCAAGTAGTGTTCGCAGGGGCGGCGCGTGCGTGCGGTACCGCCACTCGCGGTGGTTGTTCTTGCAGTTGCTTCCTCGCTCCGGCTGTTTTCCGTTCCTTTCGCGTGCTGTTTTTGCAATTTCGTTCTCATCGCGTATGGTTTCCGCTCCATTCGTGTGCCGTTCTTGCAACTGCATTCTCCGCGGGGTGATCGTAGACGGCTTCCCTTGTCGTTCTTGCAGTCACGTTGAGGGGCCGGCCATCCTGTGGCTTTTAGGAGTGCTTCTTTTGCATCCGCGCTCTCATGGTTGCCGGATTGCATCTTCCCTCTTGTCGTTCTTGCAGTTGCTTCCTCACCCGGGTCAGATTCCTGCTTCCTCGGTAGTTGTTTTTGCAATTGCTTTTGCGATTGCGGCTATTGTGCGACGCCTACGCGCATGTCGCAGGCGTCGCCATGCATGCCGCCCTGCGGGAATCGGGGGATGCGGCAGTCTCATCTCACGAGGCGACCCGGAAACCGCCGCTTCAAGAGCTCGTGCTAACCTGACTTCGGCTACATTAGACCCAAAGCGGAGGTTGGAATGCCTGGAATCGTGTTGATCGGTGCACAGTGGGGTGACGAAGGCAAGGGCAAGGCTACCGATTTGATCGGCACCAAGGTCGATTACGTCGCGCGTTTCAACGGCGGCAACAACGCAGGCCACACGGTGGTGGTCGGCGACGAGTCGTATGCGCTGCATTTGCTGCCATCCGGCATCATCAGCCCGACGGCGACTCCGGTCATAGGCAACGGCGTCGTGGTCGACCCGGAGGTGCTGCTCGAGGAGATCGAGGGGCTCGAGAGCCGCGGCATCGACTGCTCGCGCCTGCTGGTGAGCGAGTCCGCGCATGTGATCGCGCCCTACCACCGCATGATCGACAAGGTGACCGAACGCTTCGCCGGCAAGAAGAAGATCGGCACCACCGGCCGTGGCATCGGTCCGGCCTATGCCGACAAGATCAACCGCGTGGGCATCCGCATCGCCGACCTGTTCCATGAAGACGTGTTGCGCGACAAGGTGAGCAATGCGTTGCACCAGAAGAACCAGATGCTCGTCAAGCTCTACAACCGCCGCGCCTTCGACGTGGAGGCCACCGTGCAGGAGCTGCTCGAGGTGGGCGTCAAGCTCAAGCCGTACGTGGCGAACACGTCGCTCATTCTCAACAATGCGCTCGACGACGGCAAGACCGTGCTGTTCGAGGGAGGTCAGGCCACGATGCTCGACATCGACCACGGCACCTACCCGTTCGTCACCTCGTCGAACCCGACCGCAGGCGGCGCCTGCACCGGCACCGGCGTCGGACCCACGAAGATCGACCGTGTGATCGGCGTCTCCAAGGCCTACGTCACCCGAGTGGGCGAAGGGCCGTTCCCCACCGAGCTGTTCGACGAAAACGGTGAATGGCTGCGTGCGCAGGGCCACGAATACGGTGTGACCACCGGTCGCCCGCGTCGCTGCGGCTGGTTCGACGCCGTGGTGAACCGCTATGCCACGCAGGTCAATGGTCTCACCGACATCGTGCTCACCAAGCTCGACGTGCTCACCGGACTCGATGAGATTCCGGTCTGCGTCGCCTATGACGTGAACGGGGTGCGCTACGACGACATGCCCACCGACCAGTCGGCCTTCGCCGCCGCCAAGCCGATCTATGGGATGATGCCGGGCTGGAGCGAGGACATCTCGCAGGTGCACGCTTTCGAAGATCTCCCGCAGACCTGCCAGGACTATGTCAAGCGCCTTGAGGAGCTCTCCGGCTGCCGTATCTCCGCGATCGGCACCGGCCCGCAGCGCGACCACATCATCGAGGTCCATTCGCTTCTCGACTGACTTTCGGCTACACTGTTTCCGTGCCCTTCGCGGGCATGCGGGTCCGCGCGCGTCGCAGTGACGCCTGCCGTACTCCCGCAATCTGAACACCTGTTTGGCACGGTGCAGTGGCCGGCAATAGAGACGAGGCGATACGCGCAATGACCACGCGACCAGAACACTTGACGCATGCCGATGCGACGTCACCGGGCGACGTCGATGCTTCCTCTGCTGCCGCGGAACCGGGCGATTCCGACGCCCACCTTCACCTCTACGATTCCCAGTCGTTCTCGCCGGCCACCGGCGCCCCGCACGAGCCGGTGACGCCGGACTTCCGCAAGGAGATGCTGCAGCCGCACCCCACCGGCGCCGCGGCCGCACGCCGGCCTCCGAGCATTCCGCTGTCGCCCCGCAAACGCATGCAGGCCAAGTTCAACCCGCTCGCGGACGGCATGATGTATCTGGTGATCTTCATTGGCGGCATGCTCGGCACGGTCCTGCGCTATTCGCTGTGGCTGCTGTGGCCGCAGCCACTGTCGAAGGGCGGTCTGCTCATGGCATTCCACCCGGCCACGCTGATCGCGAACCTGTGCGCGTGCTTCATATTCGCCGTGCTCGTCAGTTACATGTCGCAGGCCGTGTGGGTGAAGAAGCGCACGCGCCAGCTTGCCAACGGCGGCTTCGGCATGGGCATGTGCGGCGGGTTCTCAACGCTTTCGGCGATGATGGTGGAAGACATCACCTCGCTCCACTCCCACTCGTACCTGGGATTCTTCCTGTACACGCTGTTCACGTTCGTCGCGGCGTTCGCGATCGCTTGGTTCGGCAGCTGGCTGGGCCTGCGTCTTGCCCGCAAACGCACCGGCATGCATGTGCGCGAACGCATGGAGACCGTGAGAAAGCCGGCCATTGGCGTGCGCGTGCCCACTGCGAACGGCGTGCAGATGACGCCCTCCGCCGGCGACGACCCGAACCCGAGCACCGACGAGCTGCCGATCATCAGCGAAGAGGAGCACCTCGACTTGCTGGCAGACCCGCACATGGTGGAGCCGTTGCAGCGCACGGCCGGCAAACGCGACGGAGGTGCGCGCTGATGGGAACCTTCCTGCTCGTCTGCATATGCGGGGGACTCGGCGCCGTCGCCCGTTTCATGCTCAACACGTCGATTCAACGCTGGTGGCATAGGGCCTACCCGCTCTCCACGTTCATCATCAACATCATCGCCGCCCTCTGCGCTGGCACTGCGGCCGCGGCATACTTCTACCAAACAGTGAACTATTCCACTTATTTGCTGTTTGTCGCCGGTTTTCTGGGTGGTTTCTCCACGTTCTCCACGGCGATCAACGAGATGGTGTCGCTCACTCGCACGCGTCAGCTCGCGGTGGCCGCTTTCTACTTCCTCACCACGCTCGTCGTGCCGTTCTGCGCCGTGGTGCTGGGGTGGTTCTTCGGCTCGATCGGGCATTGATACATGAATACTGTTCCGTGCCTGATCGCGGAACGTCAGGATCGTGAGGTCTTGTCTGAGGAATGCCTTCGCTCCGCCATCTACTTTTTATCTCATCTCAGATTCACCCGTGAAACGAACCAAGTGCCTCATACTTGGTCTGTTTCACTGAGCGCAATCTGGCGAGACAGATTAAGTGCGCGGTACTTGGTTTGTCTCACGCGCAGATCGGATTCCGCGGCATATGGGAAGCGGCATAGGGGAAAGGGCTCCGTTGGCGGAGTTCCTGAACTGGCTGCTCGAGGTCGCGCCACAGCGCAAGTGCGCGAGAAGAGCCCGCGCGGTTTCCGCAAACGCATGGGCTGGCACTGGCAGCTCGCCTCGCGTATCGAACCCGGCGAGGTGCATGGTGCTTAGCGCCAGACTGCAGTCATTGTGCGGGACCCAACTGCCATGTGCATGATTCCGTTCGCACGCGCGTAAAATACCACAGATTGTAAGCGACATGTGAACGGCCGCGTTGCAGAGTAACAGAACAGAAAACCGAGTGAAATTTGCGCTCGCCATTCTCCCCCTAGATTGGAGGCAACGAAGAGAGAGGGGGTGCATATGGCATCCATGGTTTCACAACCACAACGCCGTGCCGAACGCGGGCGGCGCCGAAAGGGTCTGGCCATCGTGTGTGCGGGCATCGCGGGCTTGTTGCTGGCGATGCTCGCCAGCATGATCGGCGTGCCGAACGCCGTGGCCGCGGAGGCGGTGGACAAGTGCGTGCCGAACGCGGAGCACGGCTGTGTGAGCGGCATTCTGCAGACCCAAGACAAGACGCCGATCCCCGACGTGACGGTCACGTTGGGCGGCGAGGAGGAGGCCACGGCCACCACTGCGGAGGACGGTGCCTGGGCCTTCGAAGTGAATGCGGACGGCGAGTACACCGTGAGCATCGACAAGGCGGTCGCCGAGAAGTACAAGCTCGGCGAAAGCGGCGCGACGGTGGAGATCGCCAAGAAGTCGTTCTCCAAGCAGCGTGCCGTCGTGCGCTTCGACAAAGCCGCGGCAGGCAGTGCGGCGGAAACGGAAAGCGGCAATGCCGACTCCGCCAAAAGCGGGGAGCAGACTGCGGCGAATACCGCGCAGGCCGGCGATGACGGCAAGGGCTCCGGCTTCTGGTCGCGCTTCTGGCAGCAGCTCTACTCGGGTTGCATCTTCGGCCTCATGCTCGGCCTGATGGCGGTGGGCATGAACCTCGTGTACGGCACCACCGGCCTGAGCTCCTTCTCCCATGGCGAGCAGGTGACGCTCGGCGGTCTCATGGCCTATGTGGGCACGCAGATGCTGCATATGCCGGTCGTGCTCTCGGCCATCTTCGCGGTGGCGATCGGCGCGCTCGCCGGATGGGTGCAGAACCAGCTCGTCTGGGCACCGCTGCGGCACAAGCGCGTGGGCGTCATGCAGCAGATGATCGTGACGATCGGCCTGTCGATGGCGTTGCAGTACATCTACCAGTTCTTCTTCGGCGGTGACATCAAGGGCATTGTCAAGTCGGTGCCGGAGGGCATTCAGCTCGGCCCGATCGTCACGAACGCCCCGACGCTCATCGCGGCGGCCATTGCACTGGTGACCATAGTCTCCGTCACCGTGTTCCTCTACTGCACGAGACTGGGCCGCGCCACCCGAGCCGTGTCCGACAACGCGGCGCTTGCGGCGGCCTCGGGCATCAACGTGGATTCGGTGGTGCGCATCGTGTGGATCCTCTCCTGCGGCCTGGCCGCGCTCTCCGGCGTGCTCATTGGCATCCACCTCAACGGCATCGCCTGGAACACCGGCGTCACGTTGCTTATGCTCATGTTCGCCGCCGTCACGCTCGGTGGCCTCGGCACCGCGAACGGCGCTCTGGTGGGCGCCCTGATCGTGGGCATTGTGGCCGATATGAGCACGCTCGTCATTCCCAGCGACATGCGCTACGCCAGCGCGCTGGCAATTCTGATTCTCGTTCTGCTGATTCGCCCGCAGGGCATTTTCGGCAAGCAAAAGAGGGTGGGCTGACCTATGGATTTCATGACCATACTTTCCAACATCCTGGGCGAGCTCTTCGCCCCGACCACGGCCGCATATGCGCTCGCCGCCATCGGCCTGAACATCCACTTTGGCATGTCGGGCCTCATGAACATGGGTCAGGCCGGCTTCATGCTGCTGGGCGCCTACGGCTTCGCCATCACGCAGATGAACGGTTGCGACCTGTTCACCTCGGTGCTCACGGCATTGGTGCTTGCCGCGATCTACGGCATTCTGCTCGGCATCCCGACGCTCAAGCTTGGGCCGGATTACCTCGCCATGGTCACGCTGGCGGCGGCAGAGATCATTCGCATCGTGGGCCGCTCCACGTCGCTCACCTGGCTCACCGGCGGTTCTGCCGGCATCGCGCCGCAGAACTTCACCGAGAAGTTCGAAAACGCCTCGCCGCTGCCGAACGGCTCCACCAAGTTCCTGCTGTGGACCTACAACAACAACATCGCGAACTCCTGGTGGCTGCGCATCGTGGCCTGGGTGCTGGTGGCGATTGCGCTGCTGCTGTGCTGGCGCTGGTTCCACTCGCCGTGGGGCCGTGTGCTCAAGGGCATTCGTGAAGATGAGAACGCGATCCGCTCGTTGGGCAAGTCGGTGACCAAGTACAAGATGCAGGCCCTGATCCTGGGCGGCCTGTTCGGCGCGATCGCCGGCATCGTGTTCATTCTGCCCCGTTCGCTCAACCCGGATTCGCTCGGCCGCACGGTCACGTTCTACACCTGGACGATCCTGCTGCTCGGCGGCGCTGCGACGATCATGGGCCCTGTGCTCGGCTCCTGCGTGCTGTGGGTGCTGCTCACCGCCGTGAAGGAGACGATGCGTGTGACGATTCCGACCACCGTGGTCTCCTCGAACCAGATCGAGGCCCTCGGCTGGGTGATCGTGGGCGTGGCGCTCATGCTGCTCGTGATCTTCCGCCCGCAAGGCATTCTCGGCAACAAGAAGGAGCTGGCGTTCAATGGCTGACACAACCGACAAGACAAGCGAGACCACGGCCGCCGGCTCGACGGCCACCGTGAAGGAACCGTTCTACGACATCGCGAAATGGGCTACGAAGGCGCCGGAGGGGGAGAAGCTCATCTCCACCGCCTACGGCGACAAGGTGACCGAAGACCTGCGCTACGTGAAGAACGAGCCCGGCGTGCACAAGCCCGACCCGATTCTGGTGGCTGACAACGTCACCCGTCGCTTCGGTGGCATGACGGCCGTGGATGTGCGGCATTTCGAGATCGAACGTCATGGCATCACGGCCCTCATCGGCCCGAACGGCGCCGGCAAGACGACGTTCTTCAACCTCATGACCGGCTTCGACACCCCGAACACCGGCACCTGGCAGTTCGACGGCAAGGACATGGCCCATGTGAACCCGGAGAAAGTGGCCCGCGGCGGCATGGTGCGCACCTTCCAGCTCACCAAGGTGATGAGCCGGCTCACCGTACTCGACAACATGATGCTGGGCGCGCAGAGCCACCCCGGCGAGGGCATGTTCCGGTCGCTGTTCCCGGGGGCGTGGAAGAAGCAGGAGAAGGAGAACCGCGAGAAGGCCGAGGCCCTGCTCGACCGCTTCCTGCTCTACAAGAAGAAGGACGACTACGCCGGGGCGCTCTCCGGCGGCCAGCGCAAGCTCCTCGAAATGGCCCGTGCGCTCATGTGCGACCCGAAGCTCGTCATGCTCGACGAGCCGATGGCCGGCGTGAACCCGGCGTTGAAGCAGAGCCTGCTCGATCACATCATCTCGCTGCGCGAAGACGGCACCACGGTGCTGTTCGTGGAACACGACATCAACATGGTGCGCCATATCGCCGACTGGGTCACCGTGATGGCCGAAGGCAAGATCGTGGCCGAAGGCCAGCCCAAGACGGTGATGGACGACCCGGCCGTGGTCGACGCCTACTTGGGCGCCCACGCCAACATCGACCTCGGCGACGACTCCGTACTCGAAGGATTGGAGGGTGGCAATGCCTGACACCGCAACACTGACCCCAACCGAGGCCCCCGACGTCTCGACGCTCGACCGCTCGCATATCCATGCGGGCGAGCCGCTGCTCGACGCCGACAATCTGGTCGCCGGCTACCTGCCGGGCGTCAACATCTTGAACGGCGCCTCGCTCACACTGCACGACGGCGAGATCGTGGGCATCATCGGCCCGAACGGCGCCGGCAAGTCCACGCTGCTCAAGTCGCTGTTCGGCCTCGTGCACATCCACTCCGGCAAGCTCACGCTCAAAGGGCAGGACATCACGAATCTGCGTGCCGACAAACTCGTCTCGCGGGGCGTCGGCTTCGTGCCGCAGACGGAGAACGTGTTCCCGAGCCTCACGATCGCCGAGAATATGCATATGGGCGCATACCAGGCGCCGAAGCTGTTCAACGAACGCTTCGACTACGTCTGCTCGATCTTCCCCAAGCTCGGCGACCGCAGGAACCAGCTGGCGGGCCAGCTCTCCGGCGGCGAGCGGCAGATGGTGGCGATGGGGCGCGCGCTGATGATGCAGCCGAGTGTGCTGCTGCTCGACGAGCCGAGCGCGGGCCTGTCGCCGATGATGCAGGACGAGACCTTCATTCGCGTGCGCCAGGTGAACAAGGCCGGCGTCTCCGTGGTCATTGTGGAGCAGAACGCGCGGCGTTGCCTGCAGATCTGCGACCGCGGCTACGTGCTCGACCAGGGGCGCAACGCGTACTCGTGCCGCGGGCGCGACCTGATGAACGACCCGAAGGTCATCTCGCTGTATCTGGGCAATCTGGAGGAGGAGGTCGAGAAAGAGAACAAGTGAAATAAAATGGAAACAATCTGTAAATGAAAGCATAATATTACTAGATATACTAATAAATATAACTAAATACTATAACTGAAGATGAAAAATATTATGAGATGAGAGATGTGCCGGCGAACGGCGGAGAAGAGAGAAGACTGAAATGCGACTGGCAAACAAGATGAAGATGTTGACGGCAATGACCGCGGCGGCACTGCTCGCGCTGTCGGGATGCGGCTCGTCGGGCGGCGCGTCCGGCGGATCGTCGAACAGCGTGGCGTCGAGCGGCGACGGCATGGTGATCGGCGCACTGCTGCCGCTCACCGGCACCCTCGCCTACCTGGCACCGCCGGAGGTGGCGGCGATCAAGCTCGCGATCAGCGACATCAACAAGGCGGGCGGCGTGCTCGGCAAGGACGTCACCGAGGTCGAGGCCGATACGTCGGACGGCGAGCATGCCGACCAGAACACGTCAGCCGCGCAGTCCGTGCTGTCGAAGCACCCGTCGGTCGTGATCGGACCCGCCGCATCGGGCGTCGTCAAGAACGTCTACAAGAGCATCGTCGCCGAGAAGATCCCAGTGATCTCAATGGCATCGACGTCGATGACGCTCTCCGGCATGGACCCGTACTTCTTCCGCACCGTCGCCCCGGATGCCGTGCAGGGCGCGGTGATGGGCGACCTCATCGCGCAGGACGGCGTGAAGAAGCTCGCCATCGCCTGCTTCAACGACGAGTACGGCACCGGCATGCGCGACATCATTCTGCAGAAGCTCAAGGATGCCGGCGTCGACGTGGTGTACGGCGAGAAGGACGCCTTCGACCCAGCCGAGACGAACTACTCGTCGATCGCGACGGCGATCAAGAACTCCGGCGCCGACGCGACGCTGATCATCTCGTACGATCAGGCGACGCCGCTGATCAAGGCGCTGGCCTCCGCCGGCGTGGACACGCACAAGCTCTATCTAGTCGACGGCAACACCGTCGACTACTCGAAGACCTACGACGCCGGCCTGCTCAAGGGCTCGAAGGGCACCATCCCCGGCACCCATGTCGACGACAAGTTCAAGTCCGACCTCAAGGGCACCGGCACCGACATCTCCGACACCACATACGCCGCCGAAACCTACGACGCAGTGATCCTCGCCGCGCTCGCCGCCGAACAGGGCGGCAGCACCAGCGGCGAGACGGTCGCGAAGAACCTCTCCTCGGTCTCCGGCGCCGACGGCGGCGAGAAGTGCGAGAGCTTCGAGGCCTGCAAGGCGCTCATCAAAGACAAGAAGAAGATCCAGTACTTCGGCAAGACCGGCATCGGGCCCTTCAACAAGAACAACGACCCGAGCTCGGCGAACATCGGCATCTTCGAGTACGACGGCAACAACGTCAACGTCTTCCAGGACATGCAGAGCGGCGACGTGCCGACCGAGTGACTTACCATCCCTCTCCTCTATACGAAGGGCTGCCCACAAGGCGGCCCTTCGCTGTTTTTGCGGGTCGGGCGCCGACCTCAGCGACGGGTGGTGGCGCGCTCGTGCAGCGTCACCGGGATGATCGTCATGTTGGCATCGCCGTCCGTGGCATCCGGGCGTTGCGGCGAAGACTCGATCCCGTGTTCCACGCACGCGGCGATGGTGTGCGCGATCTGCCTGAAATCCTGGGCGACCGTGGTGAGCGGCATGCCGGCGCAATCCGCGGCGAGTGTGCCGTCGTAGGCGATGATCTGCACATCACCGGGCACCGCGATCGAGCGCGAGACCGCCTCCTGCACGGCGAATGCGGCGGCGAGATCGGCCCCCACGAACGCATCCATGTCCGGGTATGTGTCGAATGCCTCGCGAACCGCACGCCGCACGCCGGCGATGTCGAACACCTCGCCCGACTCGATGTACGTGTGCGCAATCCGCGCTTGGGAAAGGCGGTCTTCCAACGTCTGTACATAGCGGACGGTGGGGAAGGTGGAGTGGTCGCCGAGGTCGGTGAATTGCGCGCGCGGGCCGCCCACCATGACCACATGGTGCGCGCCGGTGCGCACGAGGAGTTCTGCGATGAGCTCGCCGCCGTGCACGTGGTCTGAACTCACCTGAGTGATCCCCGCCCCCAGATTGCGGTCGAAGGCGACCACCGGGCGGTCGATCGCGCGCCAATACTGCGGGTCGTGGGTGGTGTGCGCGGCGACGACCAGCGCGTCCAGACTGTGCCGACGCAGCATGTCGACGTACTGCGCCTCGCCGTTCGCGGAGTCGGCGGTGGAGCACAGCATCGTCTGCAGACCGCGGTCCGCGAACTCGTGCTGCAGGTGCGCGGTGAGCGTGGCGAAGAACGGGTGCTGGATGGTGGGCACGATGACGCCGATGATGTCAGTCTTGCCGTGGTAGAAATTGCGCGCGAGCTCGTTGGGCACATAGTCGAGCTCGCGCATGGCCTGCTCGACCTTCTCGCGCATATCGCGTGAGACATAGCCGGTGCCGTTGATCACCAGCGAGACACTGCTCACCGAGACGCCCGCCCGTTTCGCGACATCGCGCATGCCGACCATGTTCGCCTCCTCATTTTCTGCTCCGTGCGCTATCGCCCGCGGTATCGAACCGGTTTGACGAGCACTATCCGATTGTATGTGCAGATTTCGTCCTCCGGCAACCGCGTTTCGGCAGAGCGCGGTGAATCGTCGAATATCGAACCGGTTTGATACGCCGAGAGCAGAGCGCTTGCATGCGCGTGAAGAATGAGGTAAAACAATACTCGAACCGGTTCGATACGGCAGCTCGCGCAACGATGAAGCTTCAGGCAGACGCATCGCCCCGGAGATATCCCGAAGACGTGATAGACGAATCCAGGAGGAGCCATGAAGAACAAAGTTCAGCTGATCACCTATGCGGATCGCTTGGGTGACGGCAACCTTGCTTCGATGACCGACATTCTGCGCACGCGATTCGACGGCGTGTACGAGGGCGTGCACATTCTGCCGTTCTTCACCCCGTTCGATGGCGCGGACGCAGGCTTCGACCCGATCGACCACACCAAGGTCGACGCCCGCCTCGGTGACTGGGATGACATCGCCGAGCTCGCCAAGACGCATGACATCATGGTCGATGCCATCGTCAACCACATGAGCTGGCAGTCCAAGCAGTTCCAGGATGTGCTCGCGAACGGCGAGGATTCCGAGTACTACCCGATGTTCCTCACGATGAGCTCCGTGTTCCCCGACGGCGCGACCGAGGAGGAGCTCGCCGGCATCTACCGCCCGCGCCCGGGCCTGCCGTTCACCCACTACAGCTTCGCCGGCAAGACCCGCTTGGTGTGGGTCACGTTCACGCCGCAGCAGGTCGACATTGACACCGACTCCGCCAAGGGCTGGGAATACCTGATGTCGATCTTCGACCAGATGAGCAAGTCGCACGTCAAGTACATTCGCCTCGACGCCGTCGGCTACGGCGCCAAGGAGGCCGGCACCAGCTGCTTCATGACCCCCAAGACCTTCGAACTCATCTCGCGACTGCGCGAGGAGGGTGCCAAGCGCGGTCTGGAGATTCTCATCGAGGTGCACTCGTACTACAAGAAGCAGGTGGAGATCGCCGCCAAGGTGGATCGCGTCTATGACTTCGCGCTGCCGCCATTGCTGCTGCACTCGCTGTTCACCGGCAAGGTGGACGCGCTCGCGCACTGGACCGAGATTCGCCCGAACAATGCGGTCACCGTGCTCGACACGCACGACGGCATCGGCGTCATCGACATCGGCTCCGACCAGCTCGACCGTTCGCTCAAGGGTCTGGTGCCCGACGCGGACGTCGACAACATGGTCGAGACGATCGCGAAGAACACCCATGGCGAGTCGAAGGCCGCAACCGGCGCCGCCGCTTCGAACCTCGACCTCTACCAGGTGAACTCCACATATTATTCGGCGCTCGGCTGCAATGACCAGCATTACATTGCCGCACGCGCCGTGCAGTTCTTCCTGCCGGGCGTTCCGCAGGTGTACTATGTGGGCGCGCTCGCCGGCGAGAACGACATGGAGCTGCTCAAGCGCACGAATGTGGGCCGCGACATCAACCGCCACTATTACACGACCTCCGAGATCGACAAGAACCTCGAACGTCCGGTGGTCAAGGCCCTGAACGCGCTCGCCAGATTCCGCAACGAGCTGCCGGCGTTCGACGGCGACTTCAGCTACTCGGTGGGCGATGACGAGTCGATTGCGTTCTCCTGGAACGGTTTCGGATCCTCCGCTACGCTCACGTTCACGCCGTCCAAGGGCATGGGTGTCGAGAACCCACAGTCCGTCGCCACGCTCGTCTGGACGGATTCCACTGGCGAGCACCGCACCGACGACCTCATTGCGAACCCGCCCGTCATGCAGGCGAGCTGATGCGCGGTTCCCGATAGAGATTCCAGATATTTTCAGATTCCCGGAAAAGAGAAATCATGGTTGACGAACAAGACACCCACGGAGGGAGCGCGCCGTCGACGGGCTCGAACGGCTACATTCGCCCGGGCATCGACGACCGCCCCGACTTCGACAAGGTATTGAGCCAGGAAGACAAGGAGAACATCTCCCGTCTCACCGCGCCGATGCCGAAGAAGCGAGCCGCCGACAGCAGTGTGGGCGACGAGCAGGTGCAGGGCACCAAACTCGCCACCGATTCGCAGGCCGTCGGCTCCGGCATGGCGGCGCTGGCCGCGGTGGACACGGCGGTGCCGGACGAGGCGTCCGCATTCATGGACATGCGCGATCCGATGGTCTCGGCCGACGGCCACCGCCCGACCAAGGCCGAACTCGTGCGCTTGGGCATCGGCTTCACCGTTTCCGCAGTCGCCTGCGCGATTCCGTGGGTGGCGCTGAGCACCGTCATTCTGCCGCGTGTGTTCGAGCTGATTGACAACTCGAGCAAGGAAGCCATGCTCGGCTTGGTCAACTCGATCGGCGCGATTGTGGCATTGCTGGCGAACATCATCTTCGGCACGCTGTCTGACATGACGCGCTCCCGCTTCGGCAAGCGCACGCCGTGGATCGTGGGCGGCGGCATCATCACCGGTCTTGCCATCGGGGCCATCGCATTCACGCGCAACGAGGCGTTGATCATCTTCCTGTGGTGCGTCGCCCAGATGGGCTACAACATGATGCTCGCGCCATACGTGGCCGTGATGTCCGACCGTGTGCCCGACAAGGTGCGCGGTACGATCTCCGGCTTCTACGGCGCCGGCATCGCCGTCGGCCAGACGCTCGGCTCGGTCGTGGGTGCCGCGTTCCTGCGTCAGGGGCAGTCGGGACTCTTCTCCGCATGGATGATGGGTCTGGGCATCTTCAGTCTCACCGGCATCTTCGTCGTCGCCATGTGGCCGCGTGAGAAGTCGAGCCGCTTCGAGGAGCAGAGCGAGCATGTGACCGTGAAGTCCGTGCTCCTGAACTTCCGGCCGCCGCGCCACGCCCCCGACTTCTACTACGCGCTCGTCGGCCGCACGCTCATGATGGGCGGCTACTGGATGATCACGACCTACCAGCTGTACATTGCGCAGGACTACATCTACGCCGGCGATCCGAATGCGAAGGACAAGGCGGCTACGATCATCGCCACCATGGGCGTGATCACGCTCGTCGTCTCGCTGATCGCCGCCGTCACGGCAGGCCCGATCACCGACCGTCTCGGCAGGCGCAAGCTGCCGGTGGCGCTCGCAAGCTGCCTGTTCGCCGTCGGTGCCGCGATGCCGCTGTTCTTCCGCTCGCCGATGGGCATGTATCTGTTCGCCGCCGTCGCCGGCCTCGGTTACGGCGTCTACAACGCGATCGACCAGGCGCTCAACGTGGCCGTGCTGCCGAATCCGAAGGAAGCCGGCAAGGATCTGGGTATTCTCAACCTCGCCAACACGCTTTCCACAGTGATCGGCACGGCAATGACCTCGCTCGTCGTCTCCATCGTCAAGAGCTCGATGCACGTCTCCACCACGCCCGCCGTCGCCTACGCATGGGTGTTCGGCGTCGCGATCGTGATTGTGCTCGCCGCGGCCGCACTCATCATGCGCATCCGCAACGTCAAGTAATCCCTTACCTCTCTCCAGACCGCAGGCCGGCAGCGTTCGCGTTGCCGGCCTGTTCCATATCACCTTGTGTTTCGAACGCTTTTCCGCGTTCATGCGAGCGTAACGCGGCGCTCACGCGCTCGGTTTGTGGCGCACGTAATCTGCAGACAGATTCACGCAAGAAGTCTAGGGATGTGAATCGAAACCACCGCTTCGCCTGCTTGCGAAGAGTTGCATTCGCAGATTCGCGCGGGCAAGAGATCAGAGAGAGGAAACGGTGATTGCAATGAACAATGCGAAAATCAAGTCATGGATGGTCACGGCGACGGCAATGGCCGCGGCGGCGATGCTCACGCTGTCGGGCTGCGGCTCGGGCGCGGAAAGCAAGGCGGACGCCGACGAGGCCACGTTCACGGCGGCCGGGCTCCTCCCGCTCACCGGCTCCATGGCATATTTGGGACCGGCGAACATCGCGACGATGAAGCTCGCACAGAACGACATCAACGCGGCCGGCGGCGTGCTCGGCAAGGACATCGATATCGTCTCGGCCGACACCTCGGACGCCGACCACGCGGACCAGAACACGTCGTCGGCGCAGTCGGTGCTCGCCAGGGAGCCGTCGGTCGTGGTCGGGCCGCCGTCGAGCTCGGTGGTGAAGAACACGTTCAAGCAGGTGACGTCGTCGCAGGTGCCGATGATCTCGTCGGGCGCCACATCCACCGCGTTCTCGGGTCTCAACGACTACTTCTTCCGCACGATTCCGCCGGACACGGTACAGGGCGTGGTGCTCGGGCAGATCATCGTGCAGGATGGCGTGAAGAACCTCGCCATCGCGGTGTTCAACGACGAGTATGGCACGTCGCTGCGTGACGTGGTGGCCAAGACCGTCGGCGATGCCGGCGTCAACGTGGTGTATGGCGAGAAGGAGACCTTCGACCCGACCGAGACGAGCTTCTCGTCGATGGTCACGAACATCAAGTCCACGAAGCCGGACGCACTGCGATAGTCGGCTACGCGGAGCCGGATGCCGACGCGCTGTTCGTGCGTCTGGCCGACGAAGCGTACGCACTGGGTGCGGCCGAGACCGCCGACACCTACCTGAACATCGACGCGATGGCGAGCGCCGCCGTGCGCGCACACGCCGACGCCGTGCATCCGGGGCACGGATTCCTCGCCGAGAACGCCGACTTCGCTCAGGCCGTGATCGACGCGGGAATGGTGTGGGTGGGGCCGAAGCCGGAGACGATCCGCGTGCTCGGCTCGAAAGTCGCGGCGCGCCGGATCGCCGCCGAAGTGGTCGAGTTCGCACGCGAACACGGCTTGCCCATCGCGATCAAGGCGGTCTACGGCGGTGGGGGCCGTGGCCTGAAGGTGGTGCACGAGCCCGACGAGGTGGCGGCCGCCTTCGAATCGGCAATGCATGAGGCCGAGGTGGCGTTCGGCAACGGCGATTGCTTCGTCGAGCGCTTCCTCGCACGGCTATGGCATGTGGAGGTGCAGGTGCTCGGCGACCAGTTCGGCACCGTGCTCGCCGTGGGCACGCGCGATTGCTCGCTGCAGCGGCGCAACCAGAAGCTCATCGAGGAGGCGCCCGCACCGTTCCTGGCTGCCGAGACCGTGCGGGAGCTCGAGCGCGCCGCGGTGGCGATCTGCTCACGCGCGCACTACGAAAGCGCGGGAACGGTGGGGTTCCTCGTCGACGACGGCACGATGAGCTTCATGGAGGTCAATACGCACATCCAGGTGGAACACCCCGTCACCGAGGCGGTCACCGGCGTCGATCTCGTGGCCGCCCAACTCGCCATTGCCGAGGGCGCGCCGGTGGAGGCGGTGCCCGGGCTTGAATCCGGCGTCACACCAGAGCCGCGGGGGGGGCATGCGATGGAATTCCGCATCAACGCCGAAGACCCCTCACTCGGCTTCGTGCCGTTCCCCGGCGTCGTCGAAAGCCTGCAGGTGCCCACCGGCCCCGGCATCCGCTTCGATTCGGGCGTCGCGGCCGGCGACTCCATCTCAAGCCGTTACGATTCGATGATCGCCGAGCTCATCGTCAAGGCCTCCACGCGCGCCGAATGCCTGCGCAGAGCCGAACGCGCGCTCGCCGAACTGCACATTCACGGCGTGCCCACTGTGGTGCCCTTCGACAAGGCGGTGCTCGAATCAGCGGATTTCGGCGCGGGTGCAGACTGGAGGGCCGACGACGATGTGTCCAATGCGAATTTCCGCGTGTACACGCGCTGGATCGAGGAGGAACTGCTGCCGAATCTGCCCTCGGAAACGCTTGAGGACTGGCGTCGCGCCGGCGAGCGGGCGATGGGCGAACGCCGGCGGGCCGGGTAATCCGGGGGTGGATTCAGGCCTGCTCGCCGCACGGCTCGGCGGCCTCTCCCGTCCCGCGCCCACATCGGACGCCAACACCGCGGCGGACGGCACGCCGGTCACGGCGGAACTCGGCGGCACCGTGGTGCGTTGGCTCGCCGACGACGGCGCCCCGGTGCGCGAAGGCGACCCGATCGTCGTGCTCGAGGCGATGAAGATGGAACGCGAAGCGCTTGCGCCGGCACCGGAACGCTTCATATCACCGTGCCGGTCGGCGAGCAGGCGGACTACGGCGCCGTGCTCGGCACAATCGACTAGCGGGCGCATCTGCACACGGCAATCGGCAACCGAACATTCATCGAGGAGAATATGGGCAGCATCACGGACTGGAGTAAATACCCACGCATCTCACGCATCGCCACCGCGGCGGCCGCCGACGTGGGACGCGGGTCGGAAACACTGATGACCTATGTGCGCGGCGACCTGTTTCGCTCGGCACGCCATCTTGCCCTCGGCACGGAGCAGCCGCGGCGTGCTCGACGCGAGAACCGGCGCAAAACTAAGCGACCCGCACGCGCGCTCGTCGTCACCGGATTCTACATTCCGCAGGCGCAGCAGCCGGCCGCCGAAACGGACGGACCGCTGGGCGCACTCGAAGTGTGCATGGCACTACGCGCGGTGGGCGGCGACGCGTGGCTCATCAGCGACGAACATTGTGCGCCGGTCATCTGCGCGGCGGCGGGCGATCTGCTCCCCGAGGACCGCGTGCTCATCGCGCCGCATGCGAAACCCGAATTCGACGCATGGTTCAACATGGTCATCGATCTGGTGAAACGCCACGGTATAGACACGCTCGTGTTCATCGAACGCGTCGGGCCGGCGCGCGACGGCAGACCGCGGAACATGCGCGGCGTCGACATCGCCGAATGGACGGCCCCGCTCAGCCAGCTCGCTTTGCTTGAATTGCATACGATAGGCGTGGGTGACGGCGGCAACGAGATCGGCATGGGACGCGTGGCCGATTATGCGATCAGCGGCGTGGTCGCGCACGGCGAGAGCATCGCATGCACGGTGGCGGCAGACCAGCTCGTCGTCGCCGGCACGTCGAACTGGGGTGCGCATGCGCTCGTCTGCGCCATGCGCGCGCTGGGATGCCCGCAGGTCGAGCCGTACCTGGAACCCGATTGGCACCGCGCCGTGCTCGACGCAATCGTCGCGGCGGGCGGCCTCGATGGCGTGCATATGACGAACGTGCCCACGGTGGACGGGCTCGACCCGGCGCGCTATTTCGGCACGGTCGCCCAGCTGAGCGCCTTCGCCAGGCATTAGGTAATCCGAACCAGCGCCTGGGTGGCAGAATAGAGAACGGCGAATTCACTCGGCGTTCATCGAACGCCGGGCATGGCGCGGCGGCGAGCGGTTACTGTGGGAAATATGAGTAATGAGAGCAAGAACAGCAATGATTCCGCAGTGCCGCAGTCGCAGCAATCGGAACCGCAGACCCCGCGTACGTTCCCGAAATCGAACTATATTCGCCCCGGCATTGACGACCGGCCCGATCTCGACAAGGCGCTGAGTGCCGAAGACAAGTCGGCGGTCGCGCGCTTGGCCGTGCGGCAGAAGCCGGTCACCGCACCGCCCGCCGCCACACACCCGGAGGTGCAGGCCGCCGCGCTCGCCGATGCGGCCGGACTGTCTCACCCGGCCTCCGACGAGCCGATTCCCGACGTGGAATCCGCGTTCTTCGACCTGCGTGATCCGATGGTCGATTCCACCGGCTACCGCCCGACGCACACGCAGGTGTTGCGCATGAAAAGCGGCTTTGCCGCGGCGTCGCTGCTGCTGTCGTTCGCCATGGTCGCGCTCACCGTGGTGCTTGTGCCGCTGCGACTCGACGAATTCGGCGGCGCTTTCGACGGCACCGTGAATCTGGCGGTGCTGATTGGCGTGGGCATTGTGGTCGCGATGTTCATGACGGCATTCGCCTCCGCGATGTCGGACCGCACGCGAGCTTCTCTGGGGCGTCGCACACCCTGGCTCATCGGCGGCACCGTGGTCGCCACACTGTTTGCATTCGCGCTGTCCGCATGCCATACGAACGTCGCGATGATTCTCGTCTGGGTGTTCATGCAGCTCGGCTATGCGGTGATGGCGATGGCGTGCTCCGCAATGGTGGGCGAGATGGTGCCCGACAAGTTCCGTAACGCGGTGGCCACGTGGCGCAATGTCGCCATGTTCGCGGGGTCGCTCGCCGGCGCTGCATTCGCCGCTGGCATGGCAGACCATGTCGAGGCCGCGATGGACATATGCGCCGGTGCCATACTCGCCGCCGGCGTCGTCGTGCTGTTCGTGCCGCCGCGCGAGCATTCGAGCGAATACCTGCACGTCACTCCGCTCGACGAAGACAAGCTGCTCGTGGCCTTCCGCGCGCCGCAGGGCGTGAGGCACTGGGGCGTGATCGCCGTGATCCGCCTGCTCGTCTCGGCCACGCTCGCCGTCTCGATCACGTACGTGGGGTTCCTGGTGCGCTATGAGCATGGGGTGCATGCCCCGAATTCACTGCAGTACACGGCGGTGACGATTGCCGCCATGGCCGTGGTGGCCTATGTGCTCGCCGCGATATCCTCCGTGCTGCTCGACCCGATCACCAGCCGATTCTCCAGTGCCAGGGCACCGCTCGCCCTCGCGTCGACCGTCATGCTTCTCGCGTCGATCTGCGGCATCGCGATGCCCAATCGCGCCGGACTCATATTGTTCGCCGCATTCGGCGGCTGCGCGCTGGCCATGCTCGATTCGCTCGCGCAAACCCAGGCGCTTCATGCGATCGAAGATCTGCAGCACACCGGCCATGTGCTCGCCGTGCTGCACAGCCTCGACAGTGTGGGCAGACTGCTCGGCGTCGTCGTCGGCGCGATTGTGGTGGTTGCCGCAGACGCATTTGCCCCGCTGTTCATTGTCGCCGGCGTGCTGGCGTTGGCGCTGCTCGTCGTTGTGCTCTGCACCTCCTCGCGTCTCGCCGACTGACGGGGTCTCCGGCGCGCGCTCAGAGCGTTCGTGGGTAATTCGGCATGCGGAAATACATTCGCGTTTCGCCGTTGAATCCTTCGAACCCCAATGAATCGTAGAACATTGTCAGATTGCTGTTCAGCGGATCCACCACCAGCGCACGTATGCCAATCGTCAGACTGAGCTGAAGCGTCCTGTCGACCGCGTCGCGGATAAGCGCCTTGGCCAATCCCCGGTGTTGGAAGTGGTTGGCAACCGCAAGTTGCCCGAGGAGCGCCGCCGGTACCAGAATTGGGGAATTCCTGCGCATCCACGGCGCATACGTTTCGTCGCGTGCGACCGTTGTGGAGCTGAGCGTGTACACGCCGGCGAGCTCGTTCGTCTCATGATCGTAAGACAGATACAATGCGGCGCTTCCATTTTTGTTGGAGGCGTTGGCATGGTGCTTCAGCCAGTCGTTGATCTGCTGTTCCCCGCAGTCGAATCCGGTGAAGTCGACAGGGCACTGGGCGCGTTCCGGGCGAGTGAATGGCATCGCGGTCATGCCCATTCCGGCTGATATGCGAGGAACTGCTGCTGTTTCTCGGTCAATGGCCTGTCCAGATTCTCGACGAACCTGTCGAAGGCCTCATCTGATAGGCGAATGATGGCGTTGGCGTGCAGGTCGCGTTTGGCGTCGTTGATGAGGTTGTTGATGCACCAGGTGGTGAGGCGAGATCCCGTCGCAGCGCTGGCCTGTTCAATGAGTCGTTTTTCCTCTTCGGTGAGTCGCATGTCGATGCGGGCGGTTCGTGTCATGGTTGCCATGACAATATTGTACGGCATTACGCCGTACATTTCAAAATCTCAGCAGCGGGCCTGCGTGATGATGTAGGCGGGCCAGAACGTCGAGATGAGGGCGAAGCGAATGTAGTAGGCAGAGGGCTCGTAATCTTCGGTCCAGAAGGTGAGCAGATGGGGGAGGGCAAACCAGATTGCGAGAAATACGGCGACGCAAGGGGCGATAGTGCAGGCGCGGGCGAGCGGGGTCTTATCGCGCTCGAGGCAGGCGGCAAGCGCCGGGAACGGGAGAACGACGCATAGGATCCACAATCCCAGTGAGCAGCTGGCTATTGTGATTTCGCGATGCCGCTGAATCGGCGTGGCCGGACATGGACTGATTGGCGCGCAATCAGGAGGATTGTCAGGAGCGTTGTTTTCGCTGCCAACGAAGGCGCACCATCCCCGAAACAGCACGGGAGGGATGTCGAGGAAGAAGACGATGCCGCGAATCCATGACAGCGCGACCGAAGGTTTGCGGAAGCGTGAGGTGGTGCGAGCTGGTGCCGATGGCACGGGAGCCTGTGATGTAGGTGAGGTCATAGGTGTGCGGTGGGATTCATCGGGCATGGAACGAGTGTAGTGTATGGAGATGGCGTGCGTCGCCCTAGCTGTGCGCACCCATGATGCCACTGGGCGATATGGCTTGTTATGTCTATGCATTGAAAGCAAAAGTGCCGCATTATATCTCGCTGACCAGATTCGAAAATCTCACTATATGGACACCTCGTGCGCTCGGTCGCAGGCCAGGGAGTAGGTTCTAACCCAACACGGCGCCGCGGCAAGCGCGCGCCGCGCACAGCAACGCAAACGGATACGCGGAAAGGAGGCTCGCGATGAGTGAGACCATGGTCGCACGACTGCAGATTGTACGAATTATTATCTCGCCATCGGCGAGCTGATTCGTATACCCAGAATCCAGCCCTGCCGATGTGGCAGGGCGACGCACATGACATCTCGAACCCTGCCGAAGAGCAGGGTTTTGCATATCGCAACACAGAAAGAAGGAGATTCATGACCGCGGTCGAAACGGAAACGGAAGCGGGGCGCCGCGCCCCGGCGCTGGCGGGGGAGCGCGCGCATGCGCTCAGACGGGCGGGAAAGTCGTCGGTGGGCACGATCATCGCCGCCTCGATGGTGGGCACGACGATCGAGTTCTACGACTTCTACGCCTATGGCACCGCGGCGGCGAACTACTTCCCGCGCGTGTTCTTCTCCGATGCGACGAACCCGACCGTCGCGCTGCTGCTCTCGCTCGTCACTTTCGCCGTCGCGTTCCTGGCCCGCCCGGTGGGCTCGCTCATCTTCGGTCATTTCGGCGACTCGATCGGCCGCAAGGCGACCCTCGTCGTCTCACTGATGACCATGGGCGTCGCGACCTTCCTCATCGGCTGCCTGCCCGGCTACGACATGTGGGGCGTGTGGGCCGTGCTCGCATTGTGTGTCTGCCGGTTCGTGCAGGGCATCGGACTCGGCGGCGAATGGTCGGGCGCCGCGCTCGTGGCCACCGAGAACGCGCCTGCGAACAAGCGCGCGCTGTATGGCTCGTTCCCCGAGCTTGGCGCGCCGATCGGGTTCTTCCTGTGCAACGGCACCTATGTGCTGCTCGAGCTGTTCAACGATGACGCCGCGATGCTCGCATGGGGCTGGCGCGTGCCGTTCCTGCTCTCGTCGCTGTTGGTGGTCGTAGGACTGCTCGTGCGTGTGCACATGGAGGAGACCCCGGCATTCCGCGCCGCGAAGCAAGACCAGCGCGTCGTCAAGGCACCTGCGCTCGAGGTGTTCCGCACCAGCTGGCGGCAGGTATTGCAGGCCACGTTCCTCGTCGCCGTCACCTACACGCTGTTCTACACGCTCGCCACATGGTCGCTCGCATGGGCCACGAAGAGCGATGCGCAGGGCGGCGGTGGACTCGGCTTCTCCACCAAGGAGTACATGACGATGCTCATGGTCTCCGTCTGCGTGTTCGCCCTGTTCATCGTGCTCTCCTGCGTGTTTGCAGACCGCATTGGCCGCCGTCGCGTGATCATCGGCTCGTCGGTCGCGCTGCTCGCGTTCGCCGCATTGTTCCCGCTGCTCATGAACCGCGCCGTGGTCGGCGTGCACAACACCGCCGCCGCAATGCTGTTCCTGTGCCTCGGCTTTGCGCTGATGGGCATCGCCTTCGGTCCGATTGGCGCATTGCTGCCCGAGCTATTCAGTGTGAACGTGCGCTACACGGGCTCCGGCATCGGCTACAACATCGCCGCAATCGTTGGCGCGGCGTTCGTCCCGTCGGTCGCCACATGGCTGTCGTCGCACTGGGGTGTCGGCTCGGTGGGGCTCTATCTGGGCGTCATGGCGCTGTGCTGCCTGGTGGCGATCTTGACGTGCCGTGAGACCAAGAACGTGGATTACATGCAGTGAACATATGAATCCTTGGAATCCGTGTGAGAGGAAAGGAGTTCGGCAGGGCAATAGGAAACAGTCCGATAGGGATAGGCAATACGTAATACAAAATGTCCAGAATATGGTCAATCTATCTCCGCGGTAATCAATGATCTATGGACGAATGCCCGGTATTTTCCAAAAGAAACGGAGGGCGTTCCAAAACGCGGCACCGCCGGTATCCAAAAGATGGACGCGATGCGGGCGTGCGTGGAGATTTCGGTAAGATGAGATTTCAGTTTTGGGGACAAAATCTCCAACACATAGGGATTACAGACGCCACCGCCCGAGCGGGCCAACACGGCGCGACCGGCGCGGCGGCAGACAACATCAAGCATGGGCATGGGCTAGGAGGCCCACGCCGAACACAAATAAAAGGAGTGTGCCACATGGCAGCACAGATCTGGTACGAAGACGACGGCGATCTTTCGGTTCTCGACGGCAAGAAGGTCGCAATCATCGGTTACGGCTCGCAGGGCCACGCGCATGCGCTCAACCTGCGTGACTCCGGTGTCGACGTCGTCGTCGGCCTGCGTCCGAACTCGAAGTCCGTGGAATTCGCCAAGGAGCAGGGTCTGGAAGTCAAGAGCGTTCCGGAAGCCGCTGCCGAGGCCGACGTCATCATGATCCTGGCCCCTGACCAGTACCAGAAGGGAATCTGGGAGAACGACATCGAGCCGAACATCAAGCCGGGCGCCGCCCTGGCCTTCGCACACGGCTTCAACATCCACTACGGCTACATCAAGCCGAGCGAGGACCACCCGGTCTTCATGGTCGCCCCGAAGGGCCCAGGCCACATCGTCCGCCGTGAGTATGTCGCAGGCCGTGGCGTCCCGGTTGTGACCGCAGTCGAGCAGGATCCGCGCGGCGACGGCTGGGATCTCGCACTGGCTTACGCGAAGGCCCTCGGTGCACTGCGCGCCGGCGCCATCAAGACCACGTTCAAGGAAGAGACCGAAACCGATCTGTTCGGCGAGCAGAACGTGCTGCTCGGCGGCGTGAACAAGCTCGTCGAAATGGGCTTCGAGGTACTCACCGACGCCGGCTACCAGCCGGAGATCGCCTACTTCGAGGTGTGCCACGAGCTCAAGATGATCGTCGACCTCATGAACGAAGGCGGCCTGAACAAGGATCGCTGGAGCTGCTCCGACACCGCTCAGTACGGCGACTACGTCAGCACCGTCATCGACGAGCATACCCGTGAGCGCATGCAGTACCACCTGCAGCGCATTCAGGACGGCTCCTTCGCCAAGGAGTTCATGGACGACCAGGCTGCCGGCGCCCCGAAGTTCAAGCAGCTGCAGGAGGAGTACTCCAACGTCCGCATCGAAGAGGTCGGCCCGAAGCTGCGCGCCATGTTCTCCTGGAACAACGACGCCGCGAAGGACGCCGACGAAGCCAACTCCTTCACCGGCAAGATCGCCCGCGCCCAGGTTCAGTGAGCCGCGTGCGGTGCGTCCGCGCATGAAGCCGTGAGCTTCGCATCTGTCAAGGTGGGGCATGCATAGGCATGCCCCACCTTTTGCGTTCTCCTGCATTGAGCGGCCTTCTGCACTGAGCGTTCTCCCGCCGTGGCGCAGTTTGCGGAAGTTTCCGTGAACCGCGCCGCAAAGCAACTCGCGCGCGGTAGTTTTCGCGGATGCTTCCGTTTGTTTGACCGCAAATGAGGGCAAAAGTGGTAATTCTTTCGGATGATTCCGTAAGCTGTGCCGCGGAGGTGTCTGCAAACGGCATGGTTTTCGGATGGTTCCGTGTGTTTGGCCGCCGATAGACGCAGTGACGGCATATCTTTCGGACGCGTCCGTGTGCTATGCCGGGGCGCGGGCTGTACGTAGCAGATTTCGCGGATGCTTCCGTAAGCTGTGCCGCGGAGCGGTCTGCAAACGGCATATCGTACGGAAGACTCCGTGAAATAGACCGCGTATGCCCGCATGCATGGTGGATTACCCGGAAGTTTCCGAGAAACGAGCCGCAGTCATAGCTGCGGCTGCCCGAGACGCGCGCCGGTGACCGCAGTGATCTCGGCAACCACGGCAGCCGCGGCATACAACCGGAGCATAGGCGGCAATGACCGGGCTACTTGGCGAACGGGAACGCGGGCAGGCCGTCGTCGTTGAACAGTGGTGCCGGACCCCAGCTGCGCCAGGCATAGCGCGCGTGGGTCGGCTTCGGCACCTCCGGTGAGAATAGGTGCACGACGCGCATGTCGCTGCCGAGATCGTCGCTCGGCTCGATGCGCGCGTGTGCCGGGACGAACTCGGAGTCCGCACTCGCGGCGATCTCGAAACCGGATTCGCCGGCCTTGCGCTCGGTGCTTTCGGCAATGTCCGCAATCGCGCGCATGGAATCCGGCGTCGTGCCGTGCCAATGGAGTCCCTGCGCATGGTTGAACGTGGCGACCATCTCGCCGCCGCCCTCGCTCACCTGCAGATCGACGAGCTCGGGGCTGGCACAGGGAATCTGCAGACCGTAGACGTCGTGCAATGCCGTGTCGCCGAGCCGCATGCCGAGCGTGCGCTTGTCGACGGGGTGGATGTTGTCGAATTCGCCGCAGTCCATGGCACAGACGATGTTCGTGTGCGGTGTTTCACGTGCAACAGTGAACTGTTCGTCGCGCAGTACCGGCCAACGCAGCGGATCATGTTCGGCGTTGGCCGCGGCGATCCACTGCGGCAACTGCACCACGAGGAACGGCAGCGCATCGTCATGCCATGTCGTGCGCCATTCCGCAATCAGACCGCGCAACAGCTCGCCGTACCCAGCCGCGTTGAGTTCGTCCTCCTCGCCTTGGTACCACAGGATTCCGGCAAGCGTATACGGTGCCACGCGGCGGATCATCGCCTCGTACAGCGCGTACGGCCTGCGCTCGGCGAACGGCGTGACTGGCGGCGGCCATGGGCACGGGCCGAGCATCGCGTCAATCTGCGGCTGCGAATAATCCGGGTGTTCCTCCTTGACGGCGGCGACGTCGGCGTTCCACTTGTCGAACACCTGCTGCCAGGCGGTCTGCGCGGCGAGCATCTCCTCATCCGTCTTGCCGGCAATCGCGTCACGATATGCCTGTAGATACTTACGCCCGAGCCCGGTTTGCTCCAGCAGATGCTCGCTCATCCATGCGCTGATCGACGTGCCGCCGATGTAGCAATCCACGACGCCGACCGCAATGCCGTTCGCCAGCGCGTCGCGCAGCTGCTTGCCGAAGTAGTAGCCGATGGCGCTCATGTGGGCGACTTGCGGCGCTTCGGCGGTCTGCCAACCGGACGCGGATTCCGTGGCCAGATTGACCCGCGCGGACTTCGGCGTGTTGTAGAAGCGCAGCAGTGGGTCGTGCGCGTCGGCGACGGCCTCCTTGCCGAATTCGCTGTTGTGCAACTCGAACTCGATGTTGCTTTGGCCGCCGGCGAGCCAGACTTCGCCGACCATCACGTCGTGGAACACGAGCTCGTCGGCGCCGCATCGCACGCGCAATGCGAGTGGTCCGCCTGCCGGCAGCGCGGGCAATGTGAGCATGAACGTGCCGTCGCCGTTCGCATGGTTTTCAGATTGCGCGATCTCCTGTCCGCGCGCATCGGTGAGGAATGCGGCGACGACTTCTCCAGCGGGTGCCTCGCCGAATACGGCGATCGGCTTGCCGCGCTGCAGCACCATGTGGTCGCTGAATATGGCGTCCACACGCAGATTGCCGCTTCTGGTGCGGTCGTGCGCGCCGTCGTTGTCGCTGGTAGGTTCGGCCATTCCCGATGCCCCCGGTGCGATGCCGGTCACAGTTGTCATGTTGTGTCTCCTTATGCGTCTGAAAGCGTTGTCGATGGTTTCTCGGTCCCCACCCTCTCGGCGCTGTTGTGCAGGGCGCCCGGGCGCGGTCTCGTCACTGGATCGCAAGCGCCCTTTACGTTCCTCAACCCCGCCCGGCCGCCCTGCACAGCAGCGCCGGTTCGAGGCGGAATGCATGGTGGGGCAGGGGGGGCTTCGTGACTCGATCCGTTCCTCAACCCTGTCCCTCCGCCCGGCATGACGACACCTGTTTCAGACGTTCTGGATATTCGCTGGTTAGGTCGGAGAGCGGGTGGGTCGTACCGGTGGTTCCCTGAAGGTCGGCTGGGTAGGGTTGAGGAACGTAAAGGGCGCTTGCGATCCAGTGACGATGCCCTACCCAGCCGACCTTCAGGGAACCACCAAGGGGTGAGTCTCAGTGAACTATTGCCACAGCTCTGCGCCGAACGAATCGATGTAGGCGACCAGTTCGCGCGCCATCTCTTCGTCCTCGGCAATGCGGGGGTGCCCCGGGGTGCCAGTTCCTGCGCGCGAATAATCGAAGTGCGTAATCTGCGGATTGTCGAGCTCGCTCACCACTTCGTCGATCGCGCGGTCCCAGTTGCGGTCATGCTGCAGCACGGTCGTCGTGCAGATGATATGCGCATCCGGGTACCGTTCGAGCAGATCGCCCAGGAACTCGGCATAGCGGGCGCGCCAGTTCGCGGCCTGCTCGCCGGTGTAATCTGCGGCCATGAAATCGTACGGGTGCGAATCATTCTGGCCGAGCGCCACAATGACCACCTGCGGGTCGTCGTCGCGGAAATCCCAGTCGGTGGGCTCGCCGAGCGCGGGATTGTACTGCACACGATCCCAGATGCTCTCCATGCCGAGGTAATCGGGCGCGTTGAACCAGCCGATGCCGTCAAGCAGCGGTGCGCCGCCTTGTGAGATGATGCGCAGGTCGGCACCCAATGCGCGGGCGGCGATGGCATCGTAGGCGAACCATGAGTTGCTGTAGGCGCTCAGATCTTCGTCCGGGTCGGCCTTGCCGGTGCAGAGCACGGCCTCGTTGCGCTCGCCGCAGCTCACCGAGTCGCCGTACACCTCGATGCGGCGTGTGCTGGCGGGTTCGGCAGGTGCGAGAATCTGCGCGTCGTCGTCAATCTCCACGCCGGCGAACTCCATGTAGTGCATGCCGCCATCTTCGCGCTTGAATACGATTGCGCGGTGCTCGATGTTCGGCAAGTGGCTTGCAATGCGAATGGTGAGCATGCCGTCTTCCCCCACGCTCACGGCGGCGTCGGGCTCGGGTTCGACGGGCGACGGCACACGCACGCTGAACTGGGTGTTGTCGATGATCACACCGATGCGCGTGTGGCCGTAGTTCCAGAAATTGCGAAGACGCACGGCGAGGGAGGTGCCGGTGAAGCGGAACCGCGCCTGCGTGTAGGGGAACACCCACAGCGGCAAGTGGTTCTTCGATTCGCCGATGCGTCCCATCGTGCGGAAAGCCGGATTGAATGCGTCAATGAATTGCATGCTGCTCCTTATGTGTCTCTGCTGTGCCGATTATATGCCTATTCTCGCGGTGTCGCGGCCCTCACTTTGCTGCGAAACTCTGTTGCGAACTCTGTTACGGGCCAAGTTTGTGCGTACGGGCTAGGATTTTCGGTTACGGGCTAGGGCATCTCTGCCTTTTCGTGAAAAACGGGTAGTCGGAAACCGCCATGTTCCAATGATCCCGTTTGCCGGGGCCCCGACTTTCTTTAGCCTGTAACGCAAAATCGTAGCCCGTACGCACAAACTTGGCCCGTAAGCAAGAAGTTAGCCCGTAAGAGATGGGGAATCTGGCCCGTAACGGATGGAAGAGAGCGGGGGGGATGTGGAAGATTGTTGGCGATGCGCGTGTTGCGGGCGGTGTGGAGGGGAGGAGCATGCTATATTTGGCATATGCTGACTCGAGAGTAAGTAAATGAATGCCGGAGCAGATCCGGGATTTGCGCGGGTCTGTGCTCGGATGCGACGTGTATTGTGTCGGATGTATCGACAGGAGGAATCAGCAATGACGATGACGTTCCCGAAGGGCTTCCAGTTCGGCACCGCGACTGCCGCCTACCAGATCGAAGGCGCGGTGGACGAAGACGGCCGCACGCCGTCGATCTGGGATGTGTTCTCGCACGCCCCGGGCCGCGTGCTGAATGGCGACACCGGAGACAAGGCCGACGATTTCTACCACCGCTGGCAGGACGATCTCAAGCTCGTGCGCGATCTCGGCGTGAACGCATACCGGTTCTCGATTGGCGTGCCGCGCGTCATTCCCACCCCGGACGGCAAGCCGAACGAGAAGGGCCTCGATTTCTACGAGCGCATTGTCGACCAGCTGCTCGAATACGGCATCGACCCGATTGTGACGCTCTACCATTGGGATCTGCCGCAGTATCTGAACGAAGATCCGTACCGGGATGGCTGGCTGAACCGTGAGACCGCGTTCCGCATGGCGGAGTATGCCGGCATTGTGGCCAAGCGCCTCGGCGACCGTGTGCACACCTACACCACGCTCAACGAACCGTGGTGCTCGGCGCACCTGAGCTACGGCGGCACCGAGCATGCCCCCGGCCTGGGCGCCGGCCCGCTCGCGTTCCGCGCCGCCCATCACCTGAATCTGGCACATGGTCTGATGTGCGAGGCAGTGCGTGCCGAGGCCGGAGCGAAGCCGGATCTCTCGGTGACGCTGAATCTGCAGGTGAACCGCGGTGATGCGGATGCCGTGCACCGCGTGGATCTCATTGCCAACCGCGTGTTCCTCGATCCGATGCTGCGCGGCTACTACCCGGACGAGCTGTTCGCAATCACCAAGGGAATCTGCGATTGGGACTTCGTGCATGACGGCGATCTCAAGCTCATCAACCAGCCGATTGACGTCCTGGGGCTTAATTATTACTCGACGAATCTGCTCGCCATGAGCGACCGCCCGCAGTTCCCGCAGAGCACCGAGGCCTCCACCGCGCCGGGCGCCAGCGACATCGACTGGCTGCCTACCGACGGCCCGCACACGCAGATGGGGTGGAACATCGACCCGGATGCGCTTTATAACACGCTGGTTCGCCTGAACGACGACTACGACCACATTCCGCTCGTCGTCACTGAAAACGGCATGGCGTGCCCCGACGAGGTGGAAGTCGGCCCGGATGGTGTGAAGATGGTGCACGACGACGACCGCATCGACTACCTGCGTCGCCATCTCGAGGCCGTCCACCGCGCGATCGAGGAGGGGGCGAATGTCATCGGATACTTCGTGTGGTCGCTGATGGATAATTTCGAGTGGGCGTTCGGCTACGACCGCCGCTTCGGCCTGACCTACGTGGACTACGACACCGAGGAGCGCATACGGAAGGACAGCTACAACTGGTACCGTAACTTCATCGCCGAGCACTCCGCCAAGTAGCGGGTTCGGGCGCGCCGGGCGCGGGTCATGCAATGTCTGTGGATATGCACATGTATGAGCATGCACAGACGAGTTGCATATTCGCGCCCGGCTCGTTTTGATTTCAGGATGTGGACGGCGCGTCGCCTGAAGCGATTAACTATTTGGGATTACTTGCAGAGAATCTCACCCAGTTTTGTGTGACGGTCTAATAAATTTGAAATCCGCGGAAATTCGGGAAAGCGCGGCGGAGAGGTAATTTGCGGCGGTGTGAAATCTGAGGCAAATTGGCTCGGTAAAAGAACTTAAGCGCTTGATAAACTCGGGTGAGGGGAATTATTCTTTCAATCATCGATTCGCAAGCCCGCGAAGCTGCGGGGAGCGAATTCCGGCAAGGATTCAAGGCAGAGTCATTGCCAGGGACAACATCCCACAATGAGAGGAAGAACCATGAAGGTCAAGAAGATCGCAGCCATAGCTCTCGCATCCGCATGCGCATTCAGCATGGCGGCCGTCGACTTCAACGGCCACCGCAAGCCGGTCTGGTATGCCTCCCGCGACTTCTTCGCACCGCGTCTGGCCACGATCCAGCCGCGCACCTCGGAGGAGTACCGCGAGACCCACAGCTGGGAGGGTGTGAAGGTCGACGCCGATCACCTCGAGCTCATCGTGCTCAACGACACGAACGAGCCGTACAAGGGCTCCTGGGCGGTCAACCGCGTCGACTTCGACGGCAACGTGCTCGCCACGCAGCAGATCGACGACGTGGAACTCGACGCCGCCAGCCACAAGGGCTTCCCGCTGAACGAGGAGATTGTCGACTTCGGCGATGCGAACAACGAACTCATCGTTGCCGTGCCGTCCGACGATTCCTTCGCCCGCGTGATCTACAACCCGGCCGAAATCCTCACGCAGGAGCTCGATGCCCCGGCCGACGCGTTCACGACCAAGGCCAAGCGCACCGCCGACGGCGTGGAACTCACCGTCACCGCGAACGACTACGTGCGTGACCTGTTCTGCATGGTCGGCAAGGTCGACGACAAGGCGACCGTTGAGGAAGGCCTCGTCTCGCTGCTTCCGGGCGAATCGGTCACCTTCCACATCGGCACCGACTACGCGGGCGATCCGGCCGATTTCGCCGCCGCCAACGTGCTGCGTAGCGCGAACGACCTCAAGCGCGACTTCTAGTCGCATGCCGCGGGGAATCTGCAAACTTCAGTAATTTCAGTTCGCAGATTCCCCACAGACGCCTCTTCAGGCAACCCGGCCGCGCGTATGCAGCGACTGCCTACGCGCGGCATTCCCGTATCGCATATATGCGAAGACTGTGTGAAAACGGGGATGCCGGCTACCTGGCAACGTCAACGATGACATAATTTGTTAAGTAACTTTAAGTTACACTGGATACCGATTACTGGAGTATTTCAGTGAATGGGGGCGAGCTATGGTAGCGCAGAAAGCCAAAGTGACGATCTTTGACGTGGCGAAGGCCTCAGGTGTGTCGAGCAGTGCGGTCTCGTATGCGCTCAATGGCAAGCCGGGTGTTTCCGATGCCACGCGCGAGAAGGTGCTGCAGGTGGCGCGCAAACTCGGCTGGCGTCCGAACGGCGCGGCACAGTCGCTCGCGCAGTCGCGCACGCGCAGAATCGGCCTCGTGCTCGGCTACGATCCACAGCTGCTTTCCGCGGAACCCTACATCATGCGCCTCATCTCCGGCCTCGGCTCCGCGCTCGAGGAACGCGACTACTCGCTGCTCGTGCGCATGTCGATGGATGACGACGACGAGGTCTCGATCCTCGAGGACTGGATCGCCACCGGCAACGTCGACGCGCTGCTGCTGCTCAATCTGGAGATCGGCGACCCGCGCATCGAGCTGATGAAGAACAATCCGCAGATGCCGTGCCTCGCGCTGGCGGATTCGTCGCTGACGAGCGGTCTGCCCACATTGATGAGCGACGACGCCGCGGCATCGGGCACGATGATCCGGCACCTCGCCTTGTTCGGCCACAAGAACATCGCGCGCGTGGCGGGACCGGAGGAGCTCGGCCACTCGTACATCCGCGACGCCGCGTTCTCGGAGATCACCACGGAGCTCGGCATGCGCTACCGCTGCCTGCACACCGACTACACGCCGGAATCTGGCGCCGAGGCCACCAAGCGACTGCTCAGCGTGGAACCGCGGCCGACCGCGATCATCTACGACAACGACGTGATGGCGCTGGCGGGGGAGAGCGTCGCCTCGGTGAAGGGTGTGCGCGTGCCCGAGGATCTTTCGATCATCTCGTGGGGCGATTCATTCATGAACGTCGCCGCGCATCCGCCGATCACCGCGCTCAGCCGCAACATTCTCGAGTCGGGACGTCTCGCCGCCCAGCTCATGCTCAAGCTCATCGATGGCGAGGACGTGGAGAACGTGGAGGAGCCGCCATACGAGCTCATCGAGCGCGCCTCCACCGCGCCTGCCGCGCAGTGATTCCGGTGGCCTCGCCAGCATCGGTGTGTCACGTTGCTGCTATTACCCGGTAATTATTTCCTACGGGATGTCACCATCTGCTACGGGATGTCATAGTCAAACCCATCCGTGCGGGTGCGATCCTCAGAAAATGGCTATATTCCAACAACCCGTTAATCGCAGATGACATCCCGTAGCAGATGGTGACATCCCGTAACAGTTTATGGGCTCCTGTGGCAGATGGTGACATCCCGTAGGGAATATGCGGGAATGTGTCGCATGAGGAGCGAGTCTGCGGTGTGCGTCAGTCCTGTGGCTGGAGGTCGAAGGCGCGGCGGATGAGCCACATCTGTGCCCAGGCGCTCGCGCCGCCGCCAAAGATGCACCAGACGAGCGGTACCCACATCACCGCGCTCGGCAATGTGGCGAGCAGCACGATCGGCAGCGCGTAGATCGCGGCGACGACGAGCGCGATGAACGGCTTCATCGTCGCGAGCTTGGCGGACTGCTTGATCTGCTCGCCGGCGCTCAGCTTGGAACGGCCGGACAGCGGCAGCAGGAACGCGAACAGCATCGCCACAATGATGAACACCGCCAGCGTGACGCCGTAGAGAACGCTCGCCATGTCGCCGGCCATGCTGCGCGAGATCCACCACAGGTCGAAGGCGCCGAGCGCAATGAGCACGCCGAGGAACAGCGTCAGCAGCATGCCGGTGCCGAATCTGCGTTTGATCGCACGCCAGAAGCCCTTGAAAATGCCGTTGTCGCGGTCCTCCTGCATCTCGCGCGCCACTTCGCAGGCCGCCGCGGTGGACACACCGATCGTCACGACCGGCAGACAGCATACGAACCACGCCACCGAGAGCATGGCGATGTCTCCGATGCGGTTCATCACGGTGTTGTACGGGTTGTCTTGACGGAAGATTCCTCCGGCTATCATTCTCCTTAAACGCTTCATGTGGCGGGACGCGGGAGTCCCGGCTGGTTTGGCGGCGTGGGCCGCGTGACGATGCTTGCTATGGGTTAGTTGTACAGGTATTGGATGAAGTTCTTGGCGGTGTCGAGTTGCTGGGTGTTCGCGGCGATGCCGACGAGTGCGTCGTCGTCCGCGCCTTCGATGCGGTCCCAGCGCGGCGCATGCTCGAGCAGCAGGCCGTACGGCTCGGACTTGCCCTGCCCGCTGCCCGACTCGTCGATCGCGTCGGTCACGCGCGAGTCGTCGAATCCATGGAACGCCATGGCGTATTTGCCCACCTTCGCGTATTCCGCGGCGGGCAGCGTGGTCTTGAGATTGTCGAAGTACCCGAAGCTCGCCAGTTTCGCGAACACGTCGTGCGGTGCGATGACGACGTCGATCTGCTCATTGCCGATCATCGTCTGCAATTTCGACAGACCGTCTTTGTTCATGTCGAAATAGTCGTCGATGATCACGTCTTTGCCGAGTTTCTTCGCATAGTCGTCCTTGAGTTTGTCGGCCTCGCCCATCGGCGTCGATCCGCTCACCGCCGCCGCATACAGTGCGGGACGCGGTACCGGGCTGACGAGGCGCACGATGACGAAGGTGCCGAGCGCGATCACGATGACGGCGGCGAGCAGCGGCACCAGGAAGTGCGTGCGGGAATACGCGGCCTTGTCTTTCGCGGGAATCTTCATGAAGATCTTGATCTTCGATTCCCCTTGGTACTGCGGCGTCGACGACAACGTGTCGATTGCTTCGCGCTGCTCGGGCGTGAGCTTCGGCTGCTTGCCTTCCATTCGTCCGCCTATTAGACCTCATCTCATTCTAGTGAGTGCGCTGGGTAAATGCTGGGCGCGGACGGTGTTCCCTACTGTGCGGTCATGTTCGAAAAATCTGCGTTTTGTTATGGTCTGCAGATTGTTTCCGCCATTTTCCGCGGCTTGTGTGCGACGTGCCCATCTTCGGCGATCGAGGCGCACGCAGACCGGTGTTCGTTTGCGTGACTTAACCGCTTAATATATTATGGAATCAAGGAAAAGTCAATGCCCTCACCAAAGTGGGTGAGCGGAGAATCAGGCAAGAGGGGCAATACCTATGTACGACGAGGGACCACATATCGTGCTGCGTCGCGACGGCGTGTGCATCGTCGCGAAGACGCCGGACGGCGACATGCCGCAGATCGAATACTGGGGTCGTGATTTTGCGTTCGACACCGCCGGGGATGCGCTGCGCCAGCTCGACATGCGCGCAATCTGATATCTGATTCGCCGGTGCGCGGCGGAATGCGGGGAGCGCGGCCACACTCACGTGGTCGCCCTCCCCGCATATGGAGGTCGTGAAACCTGACACACGATAGGCATTTCGAGCTTGCGACTTAAGCGCTTCAGTGATACGCTGTATACAGAACGTTTCTGTCAACGACGATGCGAGCGGATCGCAGGTCGCGAACCGGGAAATCTGGAATCTGAAGACATGCGAAGACTCCTCATCCAGATTCCGGCACGGCGGCAGAACAGCAGGATCGGGCCGGTGCGTCACGCGCGGGCCCCTCATTGGAAGGCAAGGGCACATGGCCAACACAGATCCGAAGTACCAGATCGGAACGCCGGAGAACAAGAAGTTCCTCGACATCTCCCGCGACAATCTCATTGCATTCGGTCGTCGCTTCCCGGCGGTCGACGGCAGCTCCTACTGGCTGGGCGACGACGGCACCCCGTGGAAGGACCGCAACCGCGCCACCTGGATCACCTGCCGCATGACGCACGTCTACTCGCTGGCCACGCTGCTCGGTGTGGACGGCGCCGCGGAACTCGTCGACGACGGCATCCGCGGTCTGCGTGGCGTGCTGCACGACGAGGAGCACGACGGCTGGTATGCCGAAATCACGCCGGACATCTGCCATATGCCCACCAAGCAGGCCTACGCGCACGCCTTCGTGCTGCTTGCGGCATCCTCCGCGCTGCTCGCGGGCCGCCCGGGCGCCAAGGAACTGCTCGAACAGGCCGAGAACGTCTACCTCACCAAGTTCTGGGACGACAAGATCGGCCTGAGCGTCGACACCTGGGACACCGACTTCGCGGAACTCGACACCTACCGCGGTCTCAATGCGAACATGCACTCCGTCGAGGCATGCCTGGCCGTCGCCGACGTCACCGGCGACGAAAGCTGGCGTACGCGCGCCGGCCGCATCATCGAGCATGTGCTCAAGTGGGCCGAGGAGAACAACTGGCGCATTCCGGAGCACTTCAACTCCGACTGGGAGCCGGAGCTCGAATTCAACGCCGACAAGCCGGACGACCAGTTCAAGCCGTACGGCGCCACCCCGGGCCACGGCATCGAATGGGCACGTCTCATCACGCAGTATGCGCTGTCGGTGTACGGCAAGGACGGCGTGCTGAACGGTGACGGCAAGAAGTACCTCGACGCGGCAGAGCACCTGTTCAACCGCGCGGTCGAAGACGCCTGGAACGCCGACGGCGCGCCGGGCATCGTGTACACCACCGACTGGGATGGCAAGCCGGTTGTGCACGACCGCATGCACTGGACGCTGGCCGAAGGCGTGAACACCGCCGCCACGCTCTACCATGTGACCGGCAAGAAGGAGTATGCCGACTGGTATGCGACCTTCCTCGAGTACATCGACACCTACCTCATGGATCACAAGAACGGTTCCTGGTTCCACCAGCTCAACCGCGAGAACGAAGTCATCGACACCGTGTGGCCGGGCAAGTCCGACCTGTACCACGCCACGCAGGCGATGATGATCCCGCTGCGTGACCCGGCCCTGTCCATTGCGCCCGCCACGAAGAAGGGCGTCGAGGAAGGCCTCAACTAAGACTTTCAGCAAGCCGCCGTCACCAGACTTGTGTTTCCCCTTGCTTGGTAGGTCACGGTGATGGCGGTCGGCTGAAATAGCAAGGCGTCGCATTTGCGGCGCTTTTTCTTTTGCGCGTAGCTGTCTGCCGAAGAAGACCGTGGAATCCGATCTGCGTGTGAGACGAACTAAGTAAGCGGCGGAGGAATCTTCTCGCATATAGCGGGCGTGGAGCCATCGCGTGCTGTTCTTCCTGCGTAAAAAGAGTCAGATGGAGCCGCCATACTGACCCTTTTTACGCAGATAGGGCAGATAGGGCAGATAGGGTAGATATCGCAGATATGCCGGATTCCATTTGCGTAAATCGGGACAATTCGACACTGCATATTGACCCTTTTTTACGCAGAGTTGGGGGCATGGCGGCCTGAGGTGAGGCGGAGTTGAGAGCATGTCAGTCCGAGTCGGGCAGGGCCGCGCGGTTTCACGGAGTCTCGCACAGGTCGCCGTGTGTCTTACGCCATAGGCAACACGGGGGAGGTCTGCCCATAATGGGAAGCATGAGTTCAGCGCACGATTTCCATGCGACGGGTGTGACCGCCGTCGTGAACAATGATGCCGGCGGCACACGCACAATCTTCAAGGACCTCTCATTCGCAGTGCACGGCGGTGAGATCGTCGACATCACCGGGCCGTCGGGTTCCGGCAAAAGCACGCTGCTCACCTCGTTCGCGCGACTTAACGTGAACACGACCGGCAAATTCGTGCTCGACGGCGTGGATTCCGACACGCTCTCGCCGCAGCAATGGCGCGAGCGCGTGGCCTACCTGCCGCAGACCTCCGTGCTGATCGGCGACAATGTGGCCGACGCGATCCGCCTACCGTGGTCGTTGAAAATCCGCGTCTCGCAGGATCATGAGGCCGCTGAGCAGAAACTGCCCGACTCGCTCATCCGCTCCACGCTCGACTCGCTGGGCTGCGACGACATCGATCTGGCGCGCGCCGTGCAAGATCTCTCCGGCGGCCAGGCAGCACGCGTTTCACTCACTCGCACACTGCTCACGCATCCCGGCGTGCTGCTCGCCGACGAGGTGGACGCCGGGCTCGACGAGGAAAACGCCGACAAAGTGGCCGATATTCTGCGCAAGGCGGCAGACAACGGCACTGCGGTCGTGCGTATTCGCCACCGCAAGCCCGACGGCCGCGCGAACCGGATCATGGTGCTCGCGAACGGCACGATCTCCCCGCTAAAGACCGCGCAATCCGCACCCAGCACGCACACGGAGGTCTGACATGCAGCAATACTTCGCCATAGACAACTGGGGTCTGCTCATCGCGGTGCTCATGGTGTGCATCGCCGCCGGAGTCTCCGCGCTGATGAAACTCGGCGTGGCCAAGTCGCTGCTGTGGGCCACCGCCCGCTCGCTCGTGCAGCTGCTCGCCATGGGCTTCATCCTCGAATATGTGATCCGCGCGCAGAATGTGTGGCTGGTGATCGGCCTCATTGTGGTCATGCTCGTCGCCGCCGCGCAGATCACGATGAGCCGCGCCAAAGGTATACCGAAAGGCCTGGTGCCGCTCGTGCTGCTGAGTCTTGCCGTGACGATGCTGCTCATGCTCGCGTTGGTGGGCGAACTGGTGATCCGCCCGAACCCGTGGTATTCGCCGCAGCTGATCATACCGCTCACCGGCATGCTGCTCGGCAACACGGTCTCCGCGCTGGCGCTCGGCCTGAGCCGATTCTTCAATTCGATGCGCGAACGCTACGAAGAGGTGAACACGCTGCTCGCGCTTGGTGCGACGCCGTGGGAGGCCGCCAAGCCGTCGATCACCTCGTCGATCACGCTCGGCTTGCTTCCGTCGATCGCCATGCTCGCCTCAAGTGGCATCGTGACGATCCCGGGCATGATGTCAGGCCAGATCATCGCCGGTCAGAACCCAGTGAACGCCGCCAAATACCAGTTCGTCATACTGGCGGCGGTCTCCGCGCTCACGCTGCTTGCAGATTCGATAATCCTGGCGCTCGTCTACAAGCGCTGCTTCATTTCGTACGACCGCTATTTCGTGCCGCCGGCGCGTGACTCGGTGAGCACACTCGACCGCATACGCAGGCAGGCGGCGGAGCGTGCGAACAGAGGTCCGGAGTCCGCCGGGGAGTAATCTGATCCATCGGCACCGCACCGGCATGATCATAGATATACGGCTCGCGCGTAGAATGGCGATACCGCAGCAACGTGCGAGCGCGCGTGCGGCGGCGCAGGAGAGATGGGAGCGTCCGCGTATGCACACGCGGGCTATGCAAAAGGATGCCTATGAGTGCTTCACATGGTGCAGGGGAGCGGAACGCCGACCCGCAGCAATTGCATAAATCGTTGAAAAACCGCCATATTCAGCTCATTGCGCTGGGCGGTGCCATTGGAACCGGTCTGTTCTACGGGTCGAGCGAGTCGATTGCGCTCGCCGGGCCGTCCATTCTGCTTGCCTATGTGATTGGTGGCGCGGCGATCTTCGTGATTGTGCGCGCGATGAGCGAGATGAGCGTGGAGGAGCCGAAGGCCGGCGCGTTCAGCTACTATGCGTCGCGGTACTGGTCGAAGCGCGCGGGGTTCATCTCGGGCTGGAACTACTGGTTCAACTATGTGCTCGTGTCGATGGTGGAGCTCGCGGTGGTCGGGTCCTTCGTCAACTACTGGTTCCCGAACATTCCGCAGTGGGCGTCGGCGGCGTTCTTCCTCGTGCTCATCACGCTGCTCAATCTGTTCGGTGTGAGCGAGTTCGGCGAATTCGAGTTCTGGTTCGCGCTCATCAAGATCGTGGCCGTCATCGCCATGATCGCGGGCGGACTGTGGGTGATCGTAGCGAATCTGCCCACCGACTCCGGCGTGCGCGCCTCGTTCGCGAACTGGTTCACTGTGGACGGCGGCTTCTTCCCGCACGGCGCCATGTCGCGCGCGGCCGACGGCCACTGGGACGGCCTGCTCATGGCGCTCGTCGTCGTCATGTTCAGCTTCGGCGGCACCGAGCTCATCGGAGTGACCGCAGGCGAGGTGGAGAACCCGAGCAAGACGATCCCGCGCGCCACGAACGGCATAATCTGGCGCATTCTCGTGTTTTACGTGGCCGCACTCGGCATCATCATGGCCGTGGTGCCGTGGGATCGCATCGACGGGAAGATGAGCCCCTTCGTGCAGATCTTCGATTCCGTGGGCGTGCCGGTGGCCGCCGGAATCCTCAATTTCGTATGCCTCACCGCAGTGATGAGCGTATACAACTCCGCACTGTATTCGAATTCGCGCATGCTGTTCTCGCTCGCACGCCAAGGCAATGCGCCGGCATATCTGGGACGCGTGAACAAGCGCGGCGTGCCGGTGGCGGGCGTGCTCACGAGCGCCGCCGTGACCGTGGTGGCCGTCGTGGTCGTGTTCCTGTGGCCGCAGTTCGCGTTCAATTACCTGATGTCGATCGCCACGATCGCCGCGATTATCAATTGGACGATGATCATGATCACCGAGATGCTGTTCCGGCGGCGTGTGGCTGCCGGTGATGGTCCGGGCGAGCTCAACGGATTGCGCGGTGCCGAGGCGCTCGCGAAGATTCGGTTCAAGCTGCCGGGGTGGAACTGGACGCCGTATGTGATTATCGCGTTCCTCGCCATGGTGGCCGTGCTCATGTGCTTCTCGCCGAGCTACCGCATTGCGCTCATCGCCGGTGTGATCTGGCTCGCCGTGTTGTTCGCCGCGTATGCGATCACCTCGCGCGCCTCGGCGAAGCGCGACGCGAAGACCGTGCTCGACTCCACGCGCAAGTAGGCGTTGCCGTCGGCCGCTGTGTGGTCGGTTTTGCGGATGCTTCCGTATGGCATGCCGTTTTCAGACTTCTTCGCGGTCGGTTTTGCGGATGCTTCCGAAAGCTATGCTGTTTTCAGACCATTCCGTGGCGCGTTTCTCGGATACCTCCGAGAGGCATGCCATTTTGGAGCCTTCTGGCAGTACGTTTCTCGGATGCTTCCGTACGCTGTGCTGCGGGGAAGACGGCCTGCGGTTTGGTTCTCGGATGCTTCCGTGAGATGTGCCTCTGATGGGGTGGTTTCTGGCCCATCTCTCGGATGCGTCCGTATGCTGTGCCGCTGCAGGGGTGGTTTGCGGTCCGTTGTGCGGATGCTTCCGTAGGCTGTGCCATTTTAGATTCCTTTGTGGCACGTTTCTCGGATGCTTCCGAAAGCTGTGCCGTTGGCGGGGTGGTTAGTGGCACATCCCACGGATGCTTCCGTATGTTGCACCGCATTGGCGGGCAGCACGCGGGGGCGGCCACTGTACTCCAGATTGGTTTTCGCATAATCTATATATGTATGCTGTGCGATGACGTGCAATTTGTATAGATGGAGGTGGCCATGGCATACATCGAGTTCAATGATGTGGTCAAGGAGTACCCTGCCGGTTCCTCCTCCATCCGCGCGCTCGACGGTGCGAGCTTCGCCGCCGACGAAGGCGAGCTCAGCGTGATCCTTGGCCAGTCCGGCGCCGGCAAGACGACTGCGCTGAATATTCTCGGCGGCATGGATACCGCCACCTCGGGACGCGTGATCGTGGGCGGCCGCGACATCACCGACCTTAATCACCATGATCTAGTGACGTACCGGCGCAACGACATCGGCTTCGTATTCCAGTTCTATAACCTGATTCCTAATCTGACGGCGCTCGAGAATGTGGAGCTCGCCTCGCAGATTTGCACAGACCACTTCGACCCGGCGCAGACCTTGGCGAAAGTGGGGCTCGCGGATCGACTCGGCAATTTCCCGGCGCAGCTGTCTGGCGGCGAGCAGCAGCGGGTGTCGATCGCGCGCGCATTGGCGAAGAAACCGAAGCTGCTGCTGTGCGACGAACCGACCGGCGCGCTCGACTACGAGACCGGCAAGGAGGTGCTGCAACTGCTGCAGGACATCTGCCGTACCGAGCGCATGACCGTGCTCATTGTGACGCACAACTCCGCCCTCGCCCCGATGGCGCACAAGGTGATTCGGTTCCGCTCCGGCAAGGTGACGAGCCAGGAGACCAACGAACACCCGGTGCCGATCTCGCAGATTGAATGGTAGGGGGGGCGAGATGGCACGGCGTAAAGGTGTTCCCGTTGGCGATGCCGATGTGCATGCGCAGATTGCAGATTCCGGCTCGCTGCATGCCGAACATGGGCATGCGCGCGCAGTGGGCTCGGCATTCTTGCTCGATACGATGCGCTCCGGGCTGCATGCGTGGAAGCCGTTCCTGTCGATTCTCATCATCACGATGCTGGGTGTTGCGGTGCTCACCGGCATCTACGCAGGCTGCCGCGACACTTTCGCGGCCGCGAACCGGTTCTACCGTGCGCAGGGATTGCACGATGTGCAGGTAATTTCGACGATGGGGCTCACCGATGCCGACGTGGACGCGCTGAGGCAGGTGGAAGGAGTGGAGCAAGCGCAGGGCATGCGCATGATTCGGGTGAAGGTGGCGGATGGCGACGGCAAGCAGCTGAACGCCACCCTCGAAGAGCCGGCAAGTGGCTCGCCAGCCGCCTTGGACAGGCCCTATGTGAACGAGGGGTGGCTGCCGAGCAAGCCCGGTGAGGTGGCGGTGACCGCGCAGTTCACGCACGACACCCACAAGAAGCTCGGCGACACGGTGGAGGTCGCCGCCGATGGTGAGGATGATGGCACCCATGGGCTGAAGATCGTCGGCATCGTCACCGACCCCTCCGACCTGACGAATCCGGGTGGCTATTCGGGATCCGCATTCCGCTCGTCAGTGACCAACGACTACACGTTCTACACGGCTCCGGACGGCATTCAGCGCACCTTCGTCAAGGCCGATGGCACACCCATCGCCGCCGCCGACCCGAAGGTGTACGGCTCGATCGTGCTCCGGCTCGATGATGCCGAGAATGAGGATGCCTTCACGGCCAGTTACGACGATCTTGTGTCGGGAACGGTCAAACGCATTGAGAACGGTGTGCAGGCCAAGCGCGAGCAGGCCCGGCGCAACGCCTTGGTGGAGGAGGCCCAGAACAAGCTCGATGCCGAGAAGAAGAAGGCGTTCGACCAGATCGATGCGGCGCAGGCCAAACTCGACGCCCAGCGCCGGCAGCTGGACGACCAGTTGAAGCAACTCGACGCCCAGACTGCGCAGATTCCGGTCGGTGTTCCGGAGCCGGCCCAACTCGCCGAGGCGCAGCGCCAATGGGCGGCCGCCGACACGAAACTGAGGGAGGCGCAGCAGGCCATAGACACACAGCGGAATGAGGCATTCAGCGCATTCGCCGCCGAACAGCAGAAGGTCGACGGCATCGCCACGCCACGCTGGTACGTGCAGTCGAGATCGGCGCTTGCCGGGTTCAGCTCGCTCAAATCCGACATCAGCTCGATCGAGTCGCTCGGCAAGGCGTTCCCGATTGTGTTCCTCGTGGTCGCCGTGATGATGAGCCTGACGACGATGAGCCGTTTGGTCGAAGAGGACCGCGGGCTCGTCGGAACCTACCTTGGCTTGGGCTACGGGCGCATCGCCATCACCTTGCGCTACGCTCTGTTCGCGTTGCTGGCATGCCTCATCGGCGGCGGATTGGGGCTGCTCATCGGCTTCCTCGGCATTCCCGCCTTCCTGCTCGTGGTGATTCGCGGACTCTACGCGATTCCAGACTTGCGGCTCGAATATGACTGGCTCTATGGCTCGCTTGGCGTGCTGCTGTTCGTGGTGGGCGTGCTCGGAGCGGCACTCATTGCCTCGGTGCGCGAGATGCGCCAGATGCCGGCCGCCCTCATGCGACCGAAGGCGCCGAAGGCCGGCTCGCGTATTCTGCTCGAACGTGTACGCCCGCTCTGGAGCCGCATGAGCTTCCTGAACAAGGTGACGGCACGCAACATCTTCCGGTTCAAGGCGCGGCTCATCATGACGGTGGGTGGTGTGGCCGGCTGCACCGCGTTGATCCTGTGCGGTCTGGCCATCAACGACACGGTGGCCGCACTCGGGCCCAACCAGTACCGTGGCGTGGACCAATACGACATGCTCGCCGTGGCCAACGACGGCGACGAACAGGCATTGAGAAAGAAACTCGTCTCCGACGGTACAACGACGGCCATCATGGAGACGCGCATCGAGAACGGCGAGATCACCAATGCCAATGACCGAGGCACGAATGTTCAGTTGACCGTGGTGCCGCAACGCCAGCTGGGCGAGCTCAACACGATGTTCGATCTGCAGCCGGCGCAGGGCGATTCCCTGCTCGGCTGGGTGCATGGCGGCAACCGAAACCAGCCGGTGCGCCTCGACAACAGCGGCATCATCGTCGCCCAGTCCGCGGCACAGTCGCTTGGCATCAAGGCGGGCAGCGAGGTCACATTGCGTGGCGACGGCACCCAGCCGCACAAGGTCAAGGTGGCGCAGGTCACCCGCAGCTTGATCGGCGCGGAGGCGTTCATCTCCGAAGACCTCTACCATCAGCTGTTCCCGGCGCAACAGGCCGGCGATGGCGGCACGGAACCAGCAATCACCTGGAACGCCGTCTACGCCAAGCTCAAAGGAAGCGACAGCGAGCAAAGCGAATACGTGCAGCACCTCAAGAACGAGGCGACCGTCATGAGCGCCACCTCGTGCGCACAGCAGGCCGAGGATTTCAAATTCGACCTCATGGGCGCGGTCGTGGCGTTGATTGTCGCGCTCGCGGGCAGCCTCGCGCTCGTCGTGCTGTTCACGCTCGCGCACACCAACGTTTCGGAACGGTTGCGTGAGATGGCCACACTCAAGGTGCTCGGGTTCTACGGCCGCGAGGTGCACCATTATGTGAACCGCGAAATGATGGTGCTCACCGTGATGGGCATCGTCATAGGCCTGCCGCTCGGCAGATGGGTGTCGGGCCTGCTCACGAACGCGCTCAACATGCCCGGAATCTACTTCGAGGTGCATATCTCGTGGTGGAGCTACATCATCACCGTTGTGGCCACGCTTGCATTCGCATGGCTCGTGCAGCTGTTCGTCAATCCGGTGCTCGACCGCATCGACCCCGTCAGCTCGCTTAAGTCCGTCGAATAGTTTGCGGTGTGCGAACGCGATGTGCAACGGATGCCTGCTAGAGTCGGAAATATTATGTCGGATGTGCAGCAACCAGCGGAACCTCATGAGACCCCTCACGAAGAGGAAGTGAACGCCTCGCTCGAGACGCTCGACAAAGACAACGAGATGGAACGTGGCCTGAGCAATCGCCACGTGCAGTTCATCGCGATCGGCGGTGCGATAGGCACGGGCCTGTTCCTCGGCTCCGGCAAGTCGATCAATCTGGCCGGCCCGAACATCATTTTCGTCTACATTCTCGTGGGCGGCATCATGTTCCTCATGATGCGCGCGATCGGCGAACTGATGTACCGCGACCCGAGCCAGCACACGTTCATCAACTTCATTCGCTTCTATCTGGGTGACGGATGGGGCAAGTTCGCGCTGTGGTCGTACTGGATCGTGCTCATTCTCATAGGCATGACCGAGATCACCGCCGTGGGGCAGTACTGCGTCACGTTCTTCCGCACGCTTGGGTACGACGTCTCCGCGTGGAAGGGGCTCATAGAACTCGGGTTCCTGCTGCTGCTCGTCATGATCAATCTCATTGCCGTCAAGGCGTTCGGCGAGGCGGAGTTCTGGTTTTCGATGATCAAGATCACGCTGATCGTGGCCATGATCGCCACGGCCGTGATCATGCTCGTCTGCGGTTTCAAATACAACGCCGTGCAGGTGCCCGGGCAGGACCATGTGTCGCCGGCCGGCAGTGTGACGCTCGACAATCTGACCCGTGGATTCTCGCTCGCGCCGAATGGCTGGCTGGCGTTTCTGATGAGCTTCCAGATGGTCTTCTTCGCCTATGAGATGATCGAATTCATGGGCGTCACCGTCTCCGAGACGAAGAACCCGCGCAAGGTGCTGCCGAAGGCGATCAACGGCATCATCGTGCGCGTGCTCATCTTCTACGTGGGCGCGTTGCTGGCGATCATGACGATTGTGCCGTGGCGCAACTTCCGCCCGAACAAAGACGGCTCCTTCGCCTCGCCGTTCATCATGGTGTTCGAATACGCAGGCGCGAACTGGGCGGCCGCCCTCGTGTTCTTCGTGGTGGTCACGGCCGCCGCCTCGTCACTCAACTCGCTGCTGTATTCGGCTGGGCGCCATCTGTATGAGATCGCCGAGGATTCCCCGTCGCCTGCGATTGCGAAACTCGGCGTCGTCTCGAAGACGAAGGTGCCGGCGCGCGCGATCATCGCATCGGCGATCCTCGTGCTGCTCTCGCCGGTCATCGAGATGATCCCGCGCGTCTCGGGCGCTTTCGTCATGTTCTCGTCGGCGTCGTCGGCCGTGATCATCTTCATTTACATATTGACGATGATCGCGCACTACCGTTACCGCAATTCGCCGCAGTTCATGGCTAACGGGTTCCGCATGCCGGCGTACCGCGTGCTCAACCCGCTCACCACCGCGTTCTTCGTGTTCATCTACTGCACGCTGTTCATTGGGGCAGACACCCGCGGACCGGCGATCGCCGGTTTGGTGTGGCTCGTGGTGTTCGGTGGCTACTGCGTGCTGCATGAGCGCTTCCAGAACCGCGATCTCAAGCAGTCCATAGATTCCGCGGGCGATGCGCACGCGTAGCACGCGGCTGATCAGTCGCTGGCCACCGCTTCGAGCACCGGTTTCTTGAGTGCGCGGCTTGCCGGCGAGATGCTGGCGATCAACCCCACGAGAATGGCCGCGCCGAGGAAGCCGAGCAGTTGCAGCCATGGGATGCTCATGGTGGAAAGACCGTTGTCCCGATACGCCTGGCGAACCACCACGCCGGCGCCGAGCCCCACGAGGATGCCGAGCACGGTGCCGAACACCGAGAGAATCACCGATTCTATGGCGATCATGCCACGTACCTGCCCGTTCGATGTACCGACACCTGCTCGCCCACTTGCTGTTCATATGCCGCGATGGCCTGCTTGGTGGCCGCTTCGTCGATGCCGATGTTCTTGGACTCCATTTCCACGGTGCTGCCGATTGCATACCCGTTGGAGTCTGCGACCTTGCGTCCGACGGCGATCTCGCCATGCTCGATGGCCTGCGCTGCATCGCCTTCCTGATGGGTGGCCGGGTACATGGCATCGAGGAGTTCGCGGTCCACCGCCATGGCGGTGAATTGCTCGTTCGCCTGCATGAGCTTGACGGTGGGCAGTGTGCGCACCGCCGTTGTTGCGCCGACTCCGGCCGTGTGCTTCACGTCATTGACGGCCTTCGGCGAGACGGATTGCGAGAGCGCGGCGGAGACGAGCACATAGTCGGCATGAAGATTGTCGTCGATCATATCGCTCACCGAGGCGAGCATTGACGAGGCGAGCACGCTCAGGCAACTGACGATTGCCACGCCCACGAACAGGGCGGCGGCCGTGTTGGCGGTGCGACGTTTCGTGCGGCCGATGTTGCGGGTGGCCAGCGTGCCGGTCACCGGGAATGCGAGAGGGGAGCCACCCCAGCACCTTGGCGGCGCCTGTCACCAGAGCCGGGGCGAGCACGATCACGCCACCCGCCGTGCATACGCCGCCCAAGCCGAGCAGCCAACCCGTGCCCACCGTGGTGAGCCATGCCCATGAGACTTTCTTGGCTGCCAGCAGCCAGCACAACAACCAGCACAGTGCTCCGAACGCCACCATGCCGGCACCGATCCAACCGCGTGCCGTCACCGGCTTCTCGGGGTTCATCGTCTCGTTCATCGCCTGGATGGGTGGTGCCGTGGCGGCGGTGCGCGCGGGAATGGCGGAGCCGATGACCGTGACCACCACGCCCACCATGAAGCCGACGGCGACTGCCGTAGGCGAAGGCGTTGGAGAACCGGACAGCGGGAAGCCGCCCTTGCTCAGGCCCCAGTCGATGAGCTCTATGAGCCCCCAGCCGAGGAGCACGCCCAGCACCGAGCCGATGACGCCAAGAATGAGCGCCTGAATGACCACGCTGAAGAACACCTGTGCAGGGGAGGCCCCGACCGAGCGCAGCAGCGCATAGCCGCGCATGGAATCACGCACGATCATCGTGAACGTGTTCGCAATGATGAACGCGCCGACGAAGAGGGCGATCACTGCGAAGATGAGAATGAGCGGCTGGACGAAGCCGAGTGACTCCTGCGTGCTTTTCGTGGCCTCGTCGCGCACCGACTGGCCGGTGACCGCATGGGCCTTGGAATCCTTGGGCAGCGCCTTGTTGATGCGGTCCGCGAGCTGGTGTTGCTTCTGAACCGTGAGTGGGGTGGTGCGGTTGCCGTATACGCCGATCTTGTCTACTTTGGAGGTGTCTTCGCCCTGCAACTGCATGAGCTGATTGACCAGCGCCGGCTGTGCGAGAATGATCAGCACGCCGAGTTCGGCGGTCTGTGTGGTGAAGACGCCCGACACCTTCATGGTGTGCGGCTCTCCGTTGACGATGAGCCGCGTGGTGTCGCCGACCTGGAGTCCCGCCTTCTTCGCGGCGTCCTGGGAAAGGGCGATCTCATGCTCGCCGGTGGCATAGGTGCCGGCGATGAAATTGGCGGCGCGCCAAGGGTGTTCGGATGATGCGCTGATCATGAGCGTTGGCGCGCCGGTGGTGACCACTGCATTGCCGTCATGGTCGAGCAGCGTGGCACCTATCGTGCGTTCGGGCGGGCTTACGTTGTCGATGCCCTTGACCTGCTCGATCTGGGTGACGAGGCTCGTATCGATCTTGTTGTAGCTCGTGCCGCTTGAGATCGGCCCGCTGGTGGCGAAGGAGCTGTCGTTCTGTTCTTCGGTGGTGCCGCGCACATACACGTCGTGATCCGAATTGGTGCCCATCAGCTGCGTCACCTGGTCGTTCAGCATGGAACGGAAGCAGAACGAACCGACCACGAACGAGACTCCCAATGCAATCGCGATGATCGACATCACGAGGCGGTGAAAATGCGCTTTGGCATCGCGTAGACCAATGCGAATCATTGTTCCGCGCTCCTTGCCGTTGCAGACTCCACCTCCACCGGACCGTTCTGCGGGTCGTCGTCCTGCGCGAACACCGCGAGAATGTCGTCGTACGACGGATGGTCGAGGTCCTGCACAATGCTGCCGTCCGACAGTACGAGCACGCGGTCGGCGAACGACGCGGCACGCGGGTCGTGCGTCACCATCACGATCGTCTGCCCGTATTCGCGCACGCACATGCGCAGGAATTCAAACACCTCATGGCTCGACCGCGAATCGAGGTTGCCGGTCGGTTCGTCGGCGAAGATCACGCTCGGCCGCTCCATGATCGCCCGCGCACAGGCGACGCGCTGCTGTTGGCCGCCGGACAGCTGGCTCGGGCGATGGTCGAGACGGTTCTGCAACTTGACCACCGACACCACTTTGTCGAACCAATCCATATCGATGGGACGGTGGGCAATCTGCAGTGGCAGCAGTATGTTCTCCTTCGCGGTGGGCGTGGGAACCAGATTGAACGACTGGAAGATAATCCGATCTCCTTGCGACGCAGCTGCGTGAGCTCGCGTTGGCCCATTGAGGAGACCTCGAGGTCTTCAATGAACACCTGGCCGCTGGTGGGGTGTCAAGCCCGGCCATGCAGTGCATGAGCGTCGATTTGCCGGAACCCGAGGGACCCATGATCGCCGTCAGGGCTTTGCGCCTGAACTCCACGTTGACGTGGTCGAGGGCGATGACGCTGTTGTCTCCTTTGCCATAGCGTTTGCACAGATCGACCGCACGGGCGACGATCGGATTCCGTCCTTCACTGTTCGATGCGGTTTGCGTGCCCATAGAAGCCTTCCCTGAAACAACACGTGAATGTTATGACTTAAGACTCGCCACAGAAGAATACCGAACCCATTTTTTCAGTATTGGCGGTTATATTTCAGCGAAATTTGACAAACGGTGAAAACATGCTAAAAGCTTACCTGCAATTCGTTGTCGTGGGAGTGTGGCCTCATGCCGAGCCCGGAGGCGTGTCACCGCGCTCTCCTCGATTCCCTGACCGTTCCTCTTGATCCTTGAATGAAATTTGTCTTCTACTGTAAGTAACTTACCCTGTAAGACAAATTGTGTTTTGCGTATGGAGCGGCTATGGATTACCAACTGGAGGCGGTGCACGAACTGATGTTCGCGATGTGGGCGTCACGCTCGAAGGCGACGCGTTCATTCGAGCGCGGTGCGCAGGGCGAGATGTTCGTGCTCCGCGAGCTCTCGTTCCAAGGCGCGCGTACGCCGTCGCAGCTCGCCCAGGCGATGGGCGCGACGAGTGGGCGCATCTCGTCGATTCTGGCCAGTCTCACGAAGAAGGGCTGGATTGTGCGCACGGGTGATCCGCAGGACCGCCGGAGCGTGGTTGTCGAGCTGTCCGACGAGGGAAGACGTGCTGTGCGTCAGCGCAGCGACCGTCTCATTGAGAACCTGTCGTGGGTCTTCTCGCAGATGGGAGAGCGCCGCACGCGCGAATTCGTGGGCCTGCTCTCCGAATTCATGACCTACTTGTCGATCTGCGAGCCGGATGGCTCTTACCCCACCGTCGAACAGGTCGAGGAGGCGTTCGAACGTCGCGCCCGACTCCACGAACGTATGCGCGAGATGGTGCGCAATGGCGAGCAATGGCATGGCTCGTGCAGGCCGCATGATGCGCCGTCGTCGAACGACGCCGACGTCGACCGTCCCGTGCAATAAGGACGCCGTGCGCAGCTCCAGAATCCGCACATCATCTGTTTGAGAAAAAAGCTTACGGTGTAAGGAAAAATATGATACGAATCATGAAATATCTCTCCAAAACGGAGATAGGGCAGCTGGTGTTGTCGCTGGTCACCATTGTGGGCCAGGTGTACTTCGACCTCGAACTGCCAAGCTATATGTCACAGATCACGCGGCTCGTGGAGACGCCGGGCAGCCAGATGCGCGACATCTGGATCGCCGGCGGCAAGATGCTGCTCGTCTCGCTCGGCTCGCTCGCATGCGCGGTGATCACCGGCTACTTCGCCGCGCGCGTGGCGGCATCGTTCGGCCAGCGTCTGCGCTCGCTCGAGTTCCGCAAGGTGGAGTCGTTCGGGCCGTCCGAAATGCACCGCTTCTCCACGGCGAGCCTGATCACACGTTCGACGAACGACATCACGCAGATTCAGATGTTCATCACGATGGGCTTGCAGATGCTCATCAAGGCGCCGATCATGGCCGTCTGGGCCGTGTGCAAGATCGCCGGCGAAGGCTTCGAATGGACGCTCGCCACCGGCATCGCTGTGGCGATCCTCATCATCTCGATCGCCGTGCTCATGGTGCTCGTCATGCCGAAGTTCAAGGCAATGCAGCAGCTCACCGACGACATCAATCTGGTGACGCGCGAGAATCTGACCGGCATGCGCGTCGTGCGCGCCTACAATGCCCAGGACTACCAGGAAGGCAAGTTCGAGCGGGCGAACAGCAATCTGACGAACACACAGCTGTTCACGAACCGCGCGATGTCGGTGATGATGCCGCTCATGGGCACGATCATGAACGGGCTGTCGCTCGCAATCTACTGGATCGGCGCCTACCTGATCCAAGACGCCGGCCTGACCGACAAACTCACGTTGTTCTCGAACATGGTCGTGTTCTCCAGCTACGCCATGCAGGTGGTGATGAGCTTCCTGCTCATGAGCATGGTGTTCGTGCTGTGGCCGCGCGCCGACGTCTCCGCACACCGCGTGCTCGAAGTGCTCGACACCGACCCGCTCGTCAAGTCCGGCACCGCGGAGCGCGGGCTCACGGTGCAGGAGGCCAAGCAGCGCGGAATCATCACGCCAGCGGAACGTGCGCGATATGCCGACGACCTCGAGCTCGCCGGCGAGATCGAATTCCGCGACGTGAGCTTCACCTACCCCGATTCGCGCGAGGCGATGCTCGAACACATCAGTTTCACGGCGAACAGGGGAGACACGGTGGCGATCATCGGCTCCACCGGTTCGGGCAAGTCGTCGCTCATCAATCTCGTGCCGCGCTTCTACGATGCGACGGACGGCGAGGTGCTCGTGGACGGCGTGAATGTGCGCGAATACGACTTGAAGACACTGCGCGACAAGATCGGCTACGTGCCGCAGCGCTCCTTCCTGTTCAAAGGCACCGTCGAATCGAATGTGAGCTACGGTGACCGGCCCGACGAACCCGAGGACGTGCCAGTGATCGACGTCTCGCGCATGAGCGGCCGCAAGGCGGAACGGGAGTTCCTCAAGGCCGGCGAGGCGCGCGAGCTCACCGCGCAGGAGGCGAACCGCGTGCGCGAGGCGAGCGACATCGCACAGGCCACCGAATTCGTAAGCAAGATGCCGAAAGGCTTCCAGTCGCCGATCGCCCAGGGTGGCACGAATGTGTCGGGCGGCCAGAAACAGCGCCTGTCGATTGCGCGCGCCGTGTACCGCGACCCGGAGATTCTGATCTTCGACGATTCGTTCTCGGCACTCGACTTCAAAACCGACCGCGAGGTGCGCGACGCGTTGAAGGAGACGGCGAAGGACGCGACGAAGCTCATTGTGGCGCAGCGCGTCGGCACGATCATGGACGCGGACTGCATTCTCGTGCTCGAGGACGGCAAGGTGGTGGGTCAAGGCACGCACCGCGAACTGCTCGAGACCTGCGAGGTGTACCAGGAGATCGCGAAATCGCAGCTGAGCGAGGAGGAGCTCAGTGCGTGAGTGGGGCGGCGAATGCCGTATGCACATGTATGGGTTTGAGATAGATAGGATGTGAGGATATGCCAGGACCAATGGGACATGGGCGTGCAGGCGCGCCCGTGGAGAAAGCCGATGATTTCGGCGGCGCGCTCAAGGAACTGATGCGCTTCAGCAAGCGCTACATACCGGCGATCGTCATCGCGCTGATCCTCGGCGTCGGCGGCGCGATCTGCCAGATCATAGGGCCGGACTACCTCGGCGATATGACCGACGAAATCACCAAGGGACTGCCTGCGCTCGTGCACGGCAAGCCGGTGCTGCGTTCGATCGACATGACCGCGGTGACGCGCATCGGATGGACGCTCGTGGCGCTCTACGTGGGCTACGCACTGCTCTCATACGTGCAGAGCTGGATGATGGCCACCGTCACGCAGCGCACGGCGCAACGCCTGCGCGCGGCCATCGACGTGAAGATGAACAAGCTGCCGCTCAAATACTTCGACGAGCACAGCACCGGCGACGTGATGAGCCGCATCACGAACGACGTGGACGCGGTGGGCCAGACGCTCGGGCAGTCCCTCGGCACGCTCATCTCGTCGGTCACGCTGTTCGTGGGCTCGCTCGTCATGATGTTCGCGAACAACTGGATCCTGGCATTGTGCGCAGTGGGCGCGACCCTGCTCGGCATGGTGCTCATGCTCGTCGTGATGAGGTTCTCGCAGAAGTACTTCGTCAAGCAGCAGATGGCGCTCGGCGACGTGAACGGCCATGTGGAGGAGATGTACAGCGGGCACACCGTGGTCAAGGCCTTCGGCGGCGAGGCCGATGCGATCCGCAGATTCGAACGCTACAACAACGACCTGTACGACTCGGGATGGAAGAGCCAGTTCATCTCGGGCCTCATGATGCCAATGATGAACCTCGTGGGCAACCTCGGCTACGTCGTCGTGTGCGTGGTCGGCGCGGCGCTCGCGATGAACGGCTCGATCGAATTCGGCGTGATCGTGGCGTTCATGCTCTACATTCGCCTGTTCACGCAACCGCTCTCGCAGTTCGCGCAGGCGTTCCAGAATCTGCAACGCTGCGCCGCGGGCTCCGAACGGGTGTTCACCTTCCTCGACGAACCCGAGCTCGCCGACGAGTCCGACAAGCAGCCATTGCTCGGCTACGGCAGCAACGGCGAGATCACGCCCGTCGAAGGCCGCGTGAGCTTCGAGCACGTGAAATTCGGGTACGAGCCGAACAAGCTCGTCATCCACGATTTCTCGGCGGACGTGGAGCCTGGGCAGAAAGTGGCGATCGTGGGGCCCACCGGCGCGGGCAAGACGACGATGGTGAATCTGCTCATGCGATTCTACGAGATCGCCGGCGGGAAGATCTCGATCGACGGCATCGACACGAAGAGCGTGCCGCGTTGGAACGTGCACGACCAGTTCTCGATGGTGCTGCAGGACACCTGGGTGTTCAACGGCACCGTGCGCGAGAACGTGGCGTATGCGAAGGAAGACGTGACCGACGAGCAGGTGGTCGCCGCCTGCCGTGCCGTGGGACTCGACCGTTACATCCGCTCGCTGCCAAACGGCTACGACACCGTGCTCGACGAGTCGGCCACGTTGTCGCAGGGGCAGAAGCAGCTGCTGACGATCGCGCGCGCCATGGTGCAGGATTCGCCGATCCTCATTCTCGACGAGGCGACGAGCTCGGTCGATACGCGCACCGAGGAGCTCATCCAGACGGCGATGGACAAGCTCACCGAAGGGCGCACGTCGTTCGTCATCGCACACCGGCTCTCCACGATTCGCGACGCCGACATGATCCTCGTCATGCGCGACGGCGACATCGTCGAGCGTGGCACACACGAGGAACTGCTCGCGAAGCACGGTTTCTACGCCGACATCTACAACGCGCAGTTCACACTCGCGCAGTAGACTGCATCTGGGCTCACTGGGTGACCTCTACACCGTCGGACGGTGCGCTGTCCTGCGCGGTGTCGCCTCGCGCATAGAACACGGTGCCCGGTTCGAGTTCGCCATCGAGCAGCGTGGAGACGGTGACCGGCGTGAATCCGCGTTCGCGCAGGCCGCTCACAATCTGCGGGATCGCTTCGACTGTGCGCTCGTTGCCGTCGTGCAGCGCAATGATCGCGCCCGACGATGCGCCATCGAGCACGGTTTTGGCGATGTCGGCGGCGGATGCCTGCGCGTCCCAGTCGCGTGAGTCGACGTTCCACAGAATCACCGACTGCCCGCTGCGTTTCGCGGCGTCGACGACATCTTCGCTCCACGCGCCGTCCGGCGGTCGGAACAGCGTCGGCTTGCCCGCGCCCGCGCTTTCGATCACGTCATCGGTGTCGTTGAACCATTTGGTGAGTTCGGCGGGGGAGAGCGTGTGCAACTGCTTGTGTCGCCAGCTCATCGAGCCGATTTCGTTGCCCTGCGCGGCCATATTCGCGAGCAGTTGTGTGTTGCTGCCGGAGACAAACTGGCCCTGCACGAAGAACGTGGCCGGCGCATCCGCCTGCTTGAGCGCGGCGAGCAGCTGCGGGGTGATCTGCTTGTTTGGGCCGTCGTCGAAGGTGAGGGCCACGCAGGCGGCGAATTCGCAGTCGAGCGGCATCGCGTTGATCACCGCGTTCGTGGCGTCGGTGAGTGAGCCGAGCGCATCGTTGACCTGCGGATTCGTAGCCGTGGAGCCCGGTTCGAGCAGTGCGCCCGCGTTGGCGATCTGCGCCTGCAATGCGGCGCGCAGATTCTCGGCCGCCTTGTTCGCCGAGCGTTCGTATGCGGCCTTCGCAATGGTGAGCTGCTTCTGCAGTTCGCCGCGCCGGTTCGAGTTGCGCGCGCCCTCCACGAGTCGGCGCAGCGTGTCGGCGTCGGTCTGCACGTCGCGCATGCGGTTGACCATGCTCGTGCTCGCGGCGCCGAATCTGCGGGTGAGCTCGTTGAGGTCGTCGGTGCTTTGCCTGGTGTCGCATTCGGATTTCACGAGCGAGGAGACCGTATGCGTGTCGTCGATGTGCTCGATTTTGCTTGCCAGCGCGGTCGCATGATCCTCGCTGATCGTTTTGCCGTCGCCTTTCGCGAGCTTGCCGGCGTTGGCAAGCGTGACCGTGTACGTGGTGTTGAGCGTGGCGAATTCCCGTTGCGCGGATTCGCAGTCGGCGAGCGCGGCGGAGTGCTCCTCCTCGGCATGCCGGTGGTTGGCGCGGCTGATTGGAATGATGATCGCGGCAAGCACGCCGACAATGATGAGCGCAGTCACTGCAATGGCGATGACGGCGTTGCGGCGTTTGCGGGGCGCGGTTGGTTCGTATGCAGCGGAATCCGCGGCGGAGCCAGTTGCGGTGTCTGCGAATTCGGCGTGCATGGTGTCGAAATCGTCGGCATGCGCGGTGCTGTGTTGTGTGGTGCCATGCTGTGCCGCGTCATGTGGTGTGTCATTGCCCTGCCCGGAAGATTTGCCGCCCATGTTCGCCCCGTTCTCCGGCGTTGTGCAGTCTGTTCTGCCGTTGCTAGTGTACCTTGCGGAGGCAACGGAGGCAACGGAGGCAACGGAGGCAAGCGGATGCGCTGGTGTTTTTGTCAATCTGCGCGGGAAAACGCGACGATATGACGAAATCTGGTCATCAGTTTCGTCATTGGCTCGCAAAAAGCCGCGCAGATGACGAAACCCGGGTGCTGGTTTCGTCATTGTTGCAGATTCGCGCGGCGCAATGACGAAAACGGCGCCCGGCAGAGTGTGCGATAGCCGAGCGGATGGCGCGCTTGCAGATAATGGCGCGACTGCAGATAGCCGAGCCGCGGCGGCCAATCTGCAATCGACTTCAATCGCAGATGTGCGGCTCAGCGTTTCGTTGGGGATGCAGCCGGAGACGCGCGTTTGAGCAGCGTGCGCTTCATCGCCGGCACATAGAACAGTGTGAGCCAGGCGATTGCGAACAGGAGGCCCGCGCACACGTCGCTCGCGTAATGCACGCCCAAATAGACCCTGGTGAACATGACGACCGGCGGGATCAGGCACAGCAGCACGATTGCGACGATCTTCCCCACGCGGGCGCCCGAATCGCGCGCGGTGTGCCAGTAGCGGTACAGCAGGTAGACGATGAATCCGTAGAACGCCGTGCTCACCATCGCGTGGCCGGAAGGGAAACTGTACCCCTGCTCGAACACGAGATGCGGGAAATCCGGGCGTGGACGGCGCACAATGTGTTTGATGATCTCGTTGAGCACATAAATGCCCGCGAGATTGACGGCCACAGCCACACCGATTTTCCAGCGCTTCACCACGGCCAGCACGGCGAGCGCGACCGCCGCCACGACGATCACGGTGATCGACCCGGAAAGCTGGGTGAGCATGCGCATCACGCTGGTCATGCCGGGGGTCATCACATGCGCGGTGATCCAGCCGTATACTGCGGTGTCCATGCCGAGTATGTGGAACCGGCACACCGCGATCGTGAACCACAGCGCGCCGATCAGGCTCAGCGCGCCGATAATCTGCCAACAATGTTTCCTCACGAACAGCGAATCCATAGTGCCAGACTAGCGGGCAGCCCAATACAATGGTGTCGACGACAACGATGTACGAAAGACGTGTCAGGAGAGCAAATGAGCGACATGGAAGACCGCATGCACACCGGCGAGATGTACCTGCCTCACGATGAGCAGATTCTCGCGCGCCAGTTCGACTGCCTTGAGCGGCTCTACGATTTCAACCAGACGCGCCCGCACGAGCTCGACCGCCGTGCCGAACTGCTGCACGACATGTTCGCCGAGATCGGCGACGCCTGCTACATCGAACCGCCGTTCCACGCGAATTTCGGCGGGGCGCACGTGCACTTCGGCAGCGACATCTACGTGAACTTCAATCTGACCTGCGTGGACGATACGCATATCTATGTCGGCTCGCACACGATGATCGGGCCGAACGTGACGCTCGCGACCGCCGGGCACCCGATTCTGCCCGAACTGCGCGAGCGCGGCTACCAGTACAACATGCCGGTGCGCATCGGCGAGAACTGCTGGATCGGCGCGGGCGTGGTCGTGCTGCCGGGCGTGACGATCGGCGACAACGTGGTGGTGGGTGCGGGCAGCATTGTGACGCGCGACCTGCCGTCGAACGTCGTCGCCGTGGGCAATCCGTGCCATGTGCTGCGCGAAGTGGGCGAGCGCGACCGCGAATACTATTTCAAAGATCGCCGGATCGACTGGAATGAGATGCGCGCCGACGAAGCCGCCCACTGACGCTACAATATGGGCGAATATGTGCGCCGCGCCGCCGATTGCGTCGCGGTGTTTGGCGTTCGGCAAGCGGAAGTGAAGTGAGGTGTTGGCATGCGCGCGCTGAGGCGGTTCTACCGGCGCAACCGAACATTGGTGACGTGGGCGGTGCTGTGCGCGGCGTCGATGGCATTGGTGGGCCATGTGACCTGGCTGCCGGGCGCGGACTCGCTGTTCACCCCGGTGAGCGGCGTGAGCAGTTTCGTGCTGAGTCCGGCGGCGGGCGGCGCGCTGCTGTGGCGGCAGCGTTCGCGGCGCGCAATCCGCTGGTATGTGGTCGCCGTGCTGCTCGGCGCCAGCATGCCGATGCTGTGGGGATATTTCCGCAACGAGTGGGCGAATCTGCAAATGCCCACGACGCTTGACGGTGTGGTCGCCACGGTTTCGTCGCTCGCTCCGGCGATTCTGTTCGCGCTCGGCGCGTTCTGCGTGTACCGGTATGCGCTCGGCGGGCGTCGACGCCGGCGTTGGTAGCGTGCGTTTGGCGCGGGCGCGGGGCGGGTGGTGCGTGCGTCTGTCGCCGACGCTGGTTTTGGTGACGCGTGCGTTTGTTGCCGATGCCAGCGCTCGCGTTGGTGGCGCGTGTGTCTATGAGGTCATGGTTGCAAAAGGGGCATGTCACAGTGTTCTGGAGTGCCTGCTCGGGATTGAAGTTGCAAAAGGGGCACGTCTGTGCGCTCCAGGATGGCTCGCTTTGCAGTCCCGGCCTCACGTGAGCATATTCAGGCATCTTAGATAGTCAATCTGAGATTATGCCTGCAAAGGCGGCACGTGGATCCGCTTGTTATGTGCTGCTCTGAGATTGGTATTGCAAGGGTGGCACGTTGGTGTGCTGCATGCGTGCTGTGTTGAGATTGAAACTGCAAGGGTGGCATGATGACGCGTTCTGCGTGTGCTGTGTTGAGGGTGGTATTGCAAGGAAGACCATTTTCTCTGCGTCTTCGCTGCTCGTGCTGCCAGTGCGATGGCCTATGATCTGCAAGCAAGAGAAAAGGCCGGCGGTTCGTGTGCCGCCGGCCTTCCAGAGAGAAGAGAAGAAGAAAGAAGGGGTCAGCTCTTGAGCTGATGCCTATATTGTAGACTTGCAATGCTTGAGGCTAATATAGAGCATCCTGAGAGTTTGCTGTGAAATTGAGCCAGGTCGATTTCCTGCGCTGTTTCGCAGATGCGCGGCATATTGCGTGGGTTTTTCGTAATCCATGTCGTTTGCAGACCCCGCCGCGGTCCGGTGCGCGGACGCTTCCGAAGACCCGGCCGCAAGCGGGTGCTTTCTTGGCTCCTTTTTCGGAAGACTCCGTGAAACATGCCGTGAAACTGCGGTTCTGCGGTCTGCTATGCGGAAGCGTCCGTGAGATTGACCGCGTAGGGAGCAGTTTATGGTCGGTTGTGCGGAAGGTTCCGTAAAACAAACCGCAGATTTCAGCGTATGCGCAGGCCCGATCAGCTTGCCGGGCGCGACGCGAACTAATTCTGCGGCACTGCGCCCTCCTGTGAATCCAAGAAGACCGGCACATTGCTGTCGTCATACTCATAGATGCCAATCGATGCGGTGCTCGGGTCGTGGGCGTTGTTGAAGACGCCGATTGAGGTCTTGCCCACGTACTGAATTTCCTTGCCGCTCTTCATCAGGGCCACGCAGTCTTCGTAAGATTCGCATTTCTCGCCTTTGGTGGTACCCGAAACGGCCATGAGGTTCTTCTGCACCGTCTCGCTGTCGGCCGCGCCGCCTTTCTCCGCGGCCAATGCGGCAAGGACCATGGCGTCGTAGGTCTCGGTGTTATAGGTGTAGATCGTCGTGTCGGGCGCGATGGTCTTGAGCGCGTTCTGGAACTCGGAGGTGGGGTGTGCGCCGGGAATCGTCCCCTTCGAACCCTTGAGCAGCCCGCTGGTGAAATCCTTCGAGTGGTCGACCATATTGCTGTCGGGCATATAGAGCTTATGGGTGTCGATGCCCTTGGCCGCCAGTTCCTTGACGAGCGGGATCGTCTGGTCCGCCGCTATGACCAGCACGGCGTCCGGATTCGTCGCCTTGATGTTCGTGGCGATGGATGAGAAGTTGTTCTCGGCCGGGTCGAAGGTCTCCGTCTCGCCGTACACGACGTTCACCCCGCCTTCTTTCAAGGTTTTGAGCACTTCTGCGCGCAATGAGATTCCGTACTCGTCGTTGAACACCGCGATGGCAAGATTTTTGATGCCGTCCTGTGCGATGAGATCTCCCATGACGACTCCTTGCACGGTGTCCGGCGGGATCGTGCGGAAGAAGTAGTCGTCGAGTCCGGAGAACGCCGTGGATGTGGCGCCTGGCGAAATCATAGGGATTTTCGACGTCGTCACTTGCTTATAGGTGTTCTTGACGACCGAGCTCAACGGCGGGCCAATGACGACCGACGGGTTCTTCGAAAGTACCGACTGCACTGCTGTTGCGTTCTGGTCCGCATGCTCCGCGTCCGAGGTGTCGGCCGTGATGGTGCTGATCTTGTTGCCGAGCACTCCGCCCGCTTCGTCAATGTCCTGCTCGGCGAGCTTCATGGTAGAGACGTTCGAGGGGCCCAGATATGCCGCGGTTCCGGTGAGCGGGAACAGACCGCCCGCAACGAAGGTGTCTTCCGCCGCATTTGCCGAGCTGTCGGCTGTTCCCGTGCCGCATCCCGACAATGTGAGCACTGCCGTCGCCGCCATTGCGGTGGCCGTGGTGCGCCATGTCTTTCGATTGGGCTTGTTCATTTGAATCGCCGTTTCCTCTCTTGCTTGGACCCGAATGCCTTTCGTCCCCTGATTGAAGGTGTGGTGCGAGTCAAGCTGGTGTGATTCACGTTCGCGAATTGCAACGGACGGTGCTGTGACCGCCATTCGATCATACGATCGGTGAGCGCATGGGCAGATCTGCCATAGAATTTTTAGTTATACGATTGTCTATTTATATATGCAATTCTGTGAATCTGCAGAGTAGATTATCTGCCGCTCGTTACGAGATGTTCGCAGAACGTTAATGGTTGGTAAATGGTTTATCTTTTTATAAAAATGCGGAAGTAATTTTGCTGTATTGATATTTTTAGAGAATAGTGTGCAGATTGATGCCGCTTCTGTATTGGATGCAAATTCCGCGTCGTCGTCTGCGGTGGTTTTCTGAGGATTTTGCGGCCTCGGTCATGGGGAGATTGCTTTGCGGTCTGTTATGCGGAAGATTCCAAGAGGATGACCGCGGAGATGGCAATCTGCGGCATGTTGCGCGGATGGTTCCGTAAGCAGTGCCGCGGCGGGGGCGATTGGCGGTCGGTTATGCGGCAGATTCCGTGGGATGGACTGCGCAATGGTCATCGGGCAGCGAGCGTGGGCCACAGCAGGGAGGCCATGTCGTGCGCCCAGGTGTCGTGGGAGGAATCTGAAAGCGCTTTGGCGGCCATCATCGATCCGATGACCGTCTGGAACAGGAACGGCACGCTCACATCTCCGCGGAATGCGCCAGAGGAGACCCCGCGACCAATGAAATCGGCGAAGCGCTGCTGGGCGGGCGTGACCACTCGCTCGGCGAGGTTCGCGAGGTAGTCGTTGCTCGACGACAGCACGACGCCGATCGCCTTGAGTCCAAGTTCCTCGTCGAAACAGTCGACAATGCATTTGAGCACACCGCGCAACCCGTCGAACGTGGTGTCGAATCCGCTGAAATCGAGCGGCTCGCCCACGGCGACCGAGAGGTGGCGCAGCAGGTCGTCGGTGTTCGCGTACCGGCGGTAGATCGTGGTCTTCGCCACGCCGGACCTTTTGGCCACGGCCTCGATGGAGACCGCGCCAATGCCTTTCGCGAGAATGAGCTCGAGCACGGCGCGCGTGATCTTGCCGTCGGTGCGCTCGCGGCGCAGCCCATGCCGCGGAATGCCAAGCGCCGGGCGGGGGGCGCGGGCGCGAGCGGAGGAAGCAGCGCGCGCGGCGGAAGCAGAAGCGGAGGAAGCGGAGGAAATGGAATGCATGGCGTCACCTCATCCCAACAGCTTGGTGCGCTCGACCCTGGCTTCATACCAATGGTTGAAGCCGAGCAGGGCGTGGCGCAGCACCAGGCCAATGAACAGCAGCGGCACGAGGAACAGGGCGAGTTTGCCCATGGCGATCCAGTAGTCGTTTTCGTAGATGCCGGCGATGGCCCCACGCATCGCGGTGACCGAATAGCTCACTGGCAGCCATGGGCTTATATCGCTGATGAAATGCGGCAGAATCGAGAGCGGGTAGGCCGCGTTCGAACCGGAGATCTGCATGACGAGGAACAGCACGCCTATCGCCTTGCCCACGTTCGCGAACGTGGAGACGAGCGTGTACGTGAAGAACGAGTACACGATGGAGCTGAACCACCCCACCAACATGAAGAGCCATGGGTGCACCACCTGCACGCGTAGGAAGAGCAGGGTGCCCGCGCAGGAGAATGTGCTCTGCAGCAGCGCGATCGAGACGAACACCCCGTAGTGGCCGAGGAAGATCTGCCATGGTTTCGGGTTGCCGAGTTCGCGCTGGCGTTTGCGTGAGATGCCGATCTTCAAGGTGACCACCAGCAGCAGCGCGCCCACCCATAGCGGAAGGAACGTGTAGAACGGCGTGAGCGCGGCGCCGAACGTGTCGACCGGGAACAGGGCGACGCGCTTGAGCTCCACCGGCGTGCTCAGTGCGGTGCTCAGCGTGGCGGTGTTGCCGCTGAGGAGCTTTTTGATGGTGCCCATGTTGCCGGTGTCGAGTGCCTTGGCGAACTGGGTGTTGAAGTTCGTGAGCTCCTTCGCGGCGTCGGTGAGCTGGGTGGCCGCGTTGTCGATGAGCTCGTGCACCGAGTCGAGCTGTTTGTTCGCGTCGCTGGCCGTGCCCGATAGGCTGTCGAGTGAGGAGTCGAGCGTGCTGACGGTGCCGTTGAGCGAGTTCGCCGCGTCAGAGAACGCGTTCGTCATCGCGGTGAGGTCGGGCTTGATCGTCTCGTCGAAGTCCTTGGAGATCGACGAGACCGACGATTGCGCCTTGCCTGCGAGATCCTTGATTTCCTGCCGGGTCTCCTTGCTGGAGCCGACCTTGGAGTCGACGTCGTTCGCGGCTGTGGTGAGACGGTCTGCAGTCTGGTTGAGGTCGTCGGCCACCGCGCCGATCCGGTTGATGAACGCCTGCACGGCGGATTTCGCCACCGGTCCCAGATTGTCGGATTTGTCGAGCAGTTCCTGCAGTCTGCCGCGCGTGGTCGCGTACGCCGTCGCCTCGGTGCGCACGTTGCCGGCGAGGTTGTTGATTGCCGCAGACGTGTCGCCGGCCTGCTTGTCGACCGCCGAGAACAGCTCGTCCACACGGTCGTTCAGACTGCCCAAACTCGTTTTCGAGGTGTCGATCGCCGTGCCGAGCGCATTCACCGACGTGCCGAGCGCGCCGGAGAGGTCGCTCACGCCGGTTTTGGCGGCGGAGAGATCGTCGACTCCCGTTTTCGCGGATGCGCGCGCGTCGGCGATGAGCTTGTTCGAGCTGGCGAGCAGCGTTTTCGCGGAGTCGGTGAGCGACGAGTATGTGCGCAGTACCGCCGCGCTGTCGTTCAGCATGCCCGCGAGGTCGGCTATGTTGCCGTTGAACGACTTGAGCCGCTGCTGGTATTCGGGCTTGTCGAGCATGTCGAGCATGGACGAGGCCAGATTCAATGCGGTGTCGGTGAGCGTTTTCGAGAACGTCTGGTTGATCGTGGCGGCGATGGTGTCGGCGCCCTGGCCGGTCACCTTCGGGGCGAGCGCGTTGAGTTTCTCGTTGTTGTAGTAGTCGAGCGTGGCGTGGTACGCGTCATCGGTGAAGAACGTCATCATGTTCTTCGAGAAGTTCTTCGGAATCACCACGGCGGCGTAGTATTTGCCCGATTTCGTGCCGTCGATCGCCTCCGCGCTCGATTTCGTGAACGTCCAGTCGAGCTGCGAGTTCGCGCGCAGCGTGTCCACCACCTGCTCGCCGATGTTGATGCGCATGGGCAGCAGGTCGCCCTTGTACCCCTCGTCGTCGTTCGCGATGGCGAACTGCAGGTTCTTCGTGTTTGCGAACGGATCCCAGCAGGCCGCCACGTTGAACCAGGTGAACAGGCCGGGGATCACGATCAGGCCGATCGTGATGATGATCGAGACGATGTTGCTGGTGAGGTGCCGCACGTCATCGGCGAAGATCTTCGCGAGCATGCTCATGCCGAGTGCCTCCCGTCGTGGTGGTTGCGCCGGCTTGTGCTCCCGCGGTGCTTCCTCTGCCGTTCCGGTTTGCGCAGTTCGTTGAGATTGAGGTCGAGCGTATCTTCCCGATGGTTCAGATCGCGCTCCTCGCGCCTCTTCTCGGCGCGTTCGCGGCTGTTGCTCGCCGCGTCCGGCCTGAGCTCGTCCGCCGGCACGGTGATGTGGTGCCGGTTGTTGCCGAACACGCCCTGCGCCATGATCATGTCACGCAACGAATCCTCGCTCAGCGAGCCAAGCTCGGTCTGCCGGCGCAGCGATTCGCGGATCGACTCGACCGTCATCAGGAAGATGATGATGATCAGAATCCACGCGATCCATGTGGCGAGCGCCACGAGCTTCGAGCCGTCGGAGGCGCCGACGAACGAGAAAACGATGAACAGGACGATCGGCACCGCGAAACCGGCCACGAGCGCGCCGCGCATCAGCCGCGGGTAGAGTGTGGCGAAACGCTTGGCGCGGCGTTCGATGCGCCTGCGGTATTCACCGTGATCGGCGAGCACATGGAGCGCCTGCGCGAGGTCGAAGCGGTTGGCGGGCATGTACACGCGCTCGCCGACGATCATGTCGCCCTCATGCACCTCGCGGGCGAACAGGTGGTTGAAATTGCCGAGCCAGGGGCGCACCACGAGTCCCACGAAGAACGCGATGGCCGTGAACAAGGCGAGCATGAGCATCTTCGTCAGCCAGTCGCCGTCGTAGAATCCGGCGATCGTCTCGCGGAACGCGTTGATCGAGTAGGTGAACGGGAAGAACGGGTAGAGCGCGCGGTAGAAGTCCGGCATCATCTCGATGGGGTAGAGGCCGGAGGCGCCGGGAATCTGCAGCATGACGAGCGCGACAACGAGCGCCTTGCCCACATGCATGAACGTGGCGGACAGCGCGTAGGCGATGGCCAGGTAAGCGAGCGAGGTGAGCCATGCCGTGAGTATGAAGACGAACCGGTTCGCGCATTGCACGCGTATGATGAGGTCGCCCACCGCGCATACGATGCCCTGCAGTCCGGCGACGATCGCCAGCAGTAGGTAGCGTGCCATGTAGGTCTGGTTCGTCGTCACATGGCGTCCTTCAAGGCCTTCGTTGTCCACTTCGAGCTTGAACAGCACCATGAGCATGAACACGCCCACCCATAGCGCCAGACTCGTGAACAGCGGCGCCATGCCGGATCCGTACGTGTCGATCGGGTAGAGCGTATGCGTGTCGAGCACGGTGGGTGAGAGCATGAACGAGGCGATCCGCGAGGCGTCGAGTGTGCCGTTCTTGCTGCCGAGCAGGTCCGAGAGCACGTTCGTGTTCTCGAGCGTCTTCAGATCGGTGGTCACGGTGTCGATGCGTGTGATGAACTTGCCGAGCAGGTCGTCGGTGCTGTTGAGCGAGCTGGAGGTGGATTGGCAGATCTGCGTGAGCTGGTCGAGGATCAGGTTCGTCTGCCCGGTGAGCGACTGTGTGCCGGTGAGGAAGCCGGAGAGCGTGCCTGCGGTGCCCGAAAGCGTGGCGAGTCCGGAATTGAGCTGCGGTATCGCGCTCGAATTGATCGTGTTGCGTGCGCCGGAGAGCGCGTCGACCGTGGTCGTTGACGTCGCGGAGAACTGGTCGACCGTGCCGAGCGTGCTGTTCGCGGCTGCGGTGGTGGAGTCGTTGAGGGTGGTGAGCGTCTGCAGTGTTTGCGCGACCTTTTCGTTCTCGGCGCTCAGGTCGGTGACGATCTCGTTGATCTGCTCGCTCAGCGGGTTGTCGGGGAGCGCTTTGAGGTCAGCGAGGATCTGCGCGTTCGTCTTGTTCACGCTGGTGAGTTCGTTGAGTGCGCTGCCGGTGGCCCCGCTTGCGGTGAGCACGCCGTTGGCGACACGGGTGGCCGATGTGCTCGCCTTGCCGCTCGCCTGCAGGAACAGATTGCCGCCTTGGTCGAGTTCGGTGGACAGGTCGTTGCTGAACGAGGTGATACCGCCCTGCGTTTTCGTGAGCAGGCCGGATGCGCTGGTGAGTCCTTGGGAGGCGCTTGTGGCGGCCGAGTCGACGCCGGCGAGCGCCTGTTTGGCGGCCGTGGTCTTCTCGTCCACGCCGTCGAGTGTCTTGCGCAGATCGGCGATCATCGTGCGCGATTTGCTCAGATTGGCCTTCGTGGCGTCGAGCTTCGCCACGGTCTGCGCCACGGTGGCGTTGCCCTCCTGTGTGATCTGCACATTCGTTGTGTTGATCGTGTCGGTGACCGCCTTGCTCACGGTGGAGACGAAGGCGCTGTTCACTTGGCGGTCCACGGTGTTCGCGCCGACGTCGGTCATTTTCGGCGCGACGGCGTTCACTTTCTCGTTCACGTAGTATTCGAGCGTGGGGCGTTGGCCGCTGCCGGTGATCACGGCGGCCATGTTCTCGCTGAAGTTGCGCGGGATCACGATGGCGGCGTAGCAATGCCCGGATTCCACGCATTCCATGGCCTTCGCCTTGCCCAGGAAGGTCCAGCCGAGCTCGTGGTTCTCTTTGAGCGTGCTCTCGATCTGGTCGCCGAGCTCGAGCTTGCCCATCATGGCGTTGTCGGCGCCGGCGTCTTCGTTCGCCACGGCCACGGTGATGCCTTTCGTGTTGCCGTATGGATTCCAGAAGCCGATGATGTTGAACCAGGCGTAGAGCGCGGGAATGAAGGTGAGGCCGAAGATGATCACCCAGGCGGCCGGATTGATGATGAGTCGCTTGAGGTCGCGCCGCAGAATGAACCATATGTTGCGCATGACTCCTCTTTCGCCTCCTTCCGCTTGGGGTGCGTGTACTTCTCAGAGATACGGTATACGTAGCGCTACGGACATAGTAGCGTTATTCTGCTCAAGGATTCGCGTGAAGCTCCTCGCCATCTCGGATTTGTGTCCGGATTATGGAAATTGTTCCGGTGATTTCGCGAAACCCTTGTGCGCGCGGCGCATTCTCAATACATTGTGAATCGTTCGGAACCGCGGTGCGGGCGATTACGCCACGGGGCTAGCCCGGCGTTACGCGGTGTTGCAGTACGAGACGAGGAGGCGAAGGCATGAGCGACATGGAACGAGATGCGCGGAGGCGTGAGGTGCGGGCTGCTGGCGGCACCCGTCTGACCGTTGCCGATCTGATCAACGTGGGCGTGTTCGGCGCCGTCTATTTCGCGCTCGTGGGCGTCGCCGCATTGGCGAGTATGGCAGTGTTCGGCGTTGCCGGCAACATTCTGCTGCCCGCCATCGCGGCCGTGCTCGCCGGGCCGGTGTTCATGCTCATGGTGGCTCGGGTGCGCAGATTCGGTGCGATCACGCTCATGGGGCTCATGCTCGGCCTGTTCCTGTTCGTTTCGGGTCACTTCGCGACCTCGCTCGTCACGGCGATCGTGTTCCCGCTGGCGGCGGACTGCATTGCCAGATTCGGGGCATGGCGTCGCCCATGGGCGCTCATGCTGAGCTATGTCGTGTTCAGTTTCGGTTGCACCGGGCCGATTCTGCCGTTGTGGATGATGAAGGACGCCTACATTGCCAGCCTTGAACGCAAAGGCAAGGACGCTGCTTACATTGACGCGCTGTTTGGCGCGGTGAACGGCACGACCTTCGTGGTGGCGATGGTGGCGATTGTGATCGGCGCGCTGGTCGGCGGCCTCTTCGGCATGCGCCTGATGCGCAGGCATTTCCTCAAGGCGGCCGTGGCATGACGGAGGTGGTTGTTCCACGTGAAACTCGCGTGCCGATTCGTGCCACCCGCGGCGTGCTGCACTTCGACCCGCGCGTCAAGCTCGCCATGCTTGTGGTGGCCAATATGATGATGTTCCTGCATGTGGGGCCGTACGCCGGCATGATGGGAGTGCTGCTGTTCTCGCTGCCCATGCTATGCGGGGGCAAGATCGCGCTGGGCATGGGCATGCTGGCCTGCTATGCGATGTGCCTGGGCGTGGATTGGCTCGCCGCGGCCGTGGCAGATGCGGCACCCTGGCTGCATGTGCCGGGGGCGTTGGCCGCTGGTGGCGCAATGATGCTGCCGTGCCTCATCGCCGGCATGAGCGCATTCGCAACCACGCCTCCCGGCGAGCTCGTCGCCGCCCTGAGGCGGTTGCATCTGCCCGATGCGGTGGTGATTCCGGCGATCGTGCTGTTGCGGTTCTTCCCTACGATCGCGCGTGACTACCGCATGATTCGCTGCAGCATGCGCCTGCGCGGCATCAATGTGGGAGGCTGGGCCATGCTGTGCCACCCGATGCGCTCGCTCGAATACGTGCTGGTGCCGCTGTTGATGAACGCGGCGAATGCGGCGCACGATCTCACCGTCTCCGCCCTCACCAAGGGCCTCGGACGGCGACGTGCCACATCCAGCTCCGCCATGCTGCACATGCAGGCAATCGACTGGGCCATGCTGGCATTGTGCTGCCTGCCGCTTATACCATGGCAGGCCTAGCACGGGTATGGCGGGCGAATGACGGTGATGGCTGTGATATTCAAGGAGGGGTATGAACGGGACTCGATGTGCGTTGGATGGTTGCTCGTTCCGGTATGCGTCGGATGAATCCGCTGACGGTGTGGAACGCGGAGTGCATGCGATCGACCATGTGTCGCTGCAGGCACGTGCGGGCGAGGTCGTGATGCTCGTCGGGCGCAGCGGGTGTGGCAAGACCACGGTGACCAGACTGCTTAACGGGCTCGCGCCCGAGTATTTCCGGGGGAGTCTGCACGGTGAGGCCCGCGTGGGTGGACTCCACGCCGGCGTGGCGGCGGTGGAGGACTATGCGACCGAAGTGGGGTCGGTGTTCCAGAATCCGAAAACACAGTATTTCCATGCGAACTCGACTGACGAACTCGCGTTCCCCTGCGAGAACGCAGGCATGGAGCCCAGCGAGATCCGCCGTCGCATTCGCGAACGGCTGCGTGCGTTCGACGTCGAACATCTGCACGACCGCAACATTGTCGACTGTTCCGGCGGTCAGCAACAGCAGCTGGCGGTCGTGGCGGCCACGATGCTCGACCCGGGGGTGCTCGTGCTCGACGAGCCGACGAGCAATCTGGACGCGGAGGCCATGGAACGGTTGCGCAACATGGTCAAGCGGCTCAAACGCGACGGCATCGCCATCGTGATCGCCGAGCATCGGCTCGCATGGGTCGCCGATCTGGCCGACCGGTATGTTGTGTTCGACGCCGGTCGCGTGGTCGGCGAATACACCGCGGAACAATTCCATGCGCTGCCCGAGTCCCAGCGGCGTGCATGGGGTCTGCGTGCGCTCGAACTGAGCGGGCCGCGGGGACAGGTCGAGCGGATCGCGCAACGAGCGGAACCGTCCGGCGAGAAGCCGGTGATCGCAACGCGTGGTCTGAAGGTCGGGTATGAGCGGCGGCGCCTGTTCGGCCGAACCAAGCGCGGATTCGTGCGCGAGGTGGGCGATGTGAATCTGTTCGCCGGGCAGATCGTGGGGCTCATAGGGCGCAACGGCGCGGGGAAGAGCACATTTGTGAAAACGGTGTGCGGGCTGGTCGAACCGGTGGCGGGCGAGATTCTCGTCGATGGGCGCGCGGCGAAACCGGGCAGGCTCTCCGCGTTGTGCGCGATGGTGATGCAGGATGTGAACTACCAGCTGTTCGCATCGAGCGTGCGCGAGGAGATGCTGCTCGAGGCGATGCAGCATGTGCGTACGGCCGAAGATGCGCAACGGGTGCGCGAGCGCGCCGATGGGATTCTGCGACAGCTCGGTCTGCTCGACTTCGCCGAACGGCACCCGATGACGTTGTCGGGCGGCCAGAAGCAGCGGTTGGCGATCGGTGTGGCGCTCATGGGCGAGAAACGGGTCGTGGTGCTCGACGAGCCGACAAGCGGGCTCGACCGCCACCATATGCTGCAGGTCGGGGCGCTCATGCGCGACCTGGCTGACCGTGGCGTGTGCGTGCTCGTCGTGACGCACGACGACGAGCTGGCCGCCGAGGTGTGCGACCGCATCGTGCGGTTCTGAATGCACATGCGGGGCCCCGGGCGAATGCGGTCGGGGCCCCGCAGGAACGTCAGTGGGCGAGCATCTCCTTGACGATCTCGTCGTCGCTCATCGACGCCGGGTAGTAGGTGGGCCAGTGCTCCATCTGCTTGATCACCTCGTCGTGGGAGTCGCCGGTGAAGATGTGGAAGTGCGCGGCCTTGCCAGGTGCGATGCCGTGGTCGGAGAACTGCACGGCCTTCGGCGCGCCCTGCGGCACGTCACCGGTGGCGGTGAACAGGTAGCGCACACCGCGGTTGCCCTTCGCATAGTCGAGGATGCGATGGCCGTCGTAGCGGTAGGTGGCCGTCACCTTGCGCCCGTTGGTCGTGAATGCCATGCGGTCGCCCTCTATGGTGATGGTCTCGGTGTCGGTTTTGTAACCGGCGTCGTAATAGGCGGTGTATTCGTCTGCGGTCTTGTCGCCGGTGGCTGCCTTGTGCTCCATCACGCCACGCAGCTTGCCGTTCTTGAGCAGCGGGTAGACGGAACGCCATTGGCCGGCGTAGTCGGCTATGGTGCGGTCCTTCACCTGCTGTGTGAGGAACCAGCCGTGCTGGGGATCGTCGGCCAGCGCTTGGTTGGTGATCGTCGTGAGCCAGCCCAGCAGCGTCTTGTGGTTCTCGGGCAGCTGCTCGGTGACGCTGATGATCGTCTTGCCGCTTTCGCGTGCGGCCGCGTCGAGCTTCTTGGCGAATCCACCCATTTCCTGCGGATTGACGATGAGCATGTCCACATTCGAACTCCCCACCGTGTCAAGCGCGTTCTTGAGGTCGGAGGCCGAGGGCTCGGCGTCGTTGTTCATCGCGTTCGTGTAGGAGTCCGGGGTTTTGTCGGTGGCGCCGATGTAGTCGAGCAGGTGGCCGATGATCGATTCGGTGGCCACATAGCGGCGCTGCAGGTTCTTTGCCCGTGCGCGGTTGACGAGCGCCGTGTATTCGGCGTATTCGGCGTTCCAGGTATTCGAGTGGCGTCGCGCGGTGGCGGCCGTCTCGCTCGCTTCACCGGACTTCGTGACGTAGGCGGAGGTGATCGCCTCCGACATCTTGAGCACGGCCGCCGGGCTGAACCACAGATGCGGGTTCACCGTGCCGTGATGGTGATGGTGCCCCTCGCCCTCTTCGTGGTCGTGGTCATCCTGACTGTCGGCGATGCCCATGAGCGACGATGCCTTCACGATGCGCTGGCGACCTTCGTCGAGCTGCGCCTTCTGGGCCCATCCGTCGTAGCCGGCGCCGTTGAGCACCACGACGTCGGCGCGTGCGAGCTTCGTGAGATCCGCCGGTGTCGCTTCGTGGTCATGGGGGTCTGCGGCCGTGGAATTGATGATCGAGGTCACGTTGACGCAGGAGCCGCCGAGCTGCTGGGCGAGCGAACCCCACTGGTTCACCGACGCCACGACGTTGATCGTGGTGTCGCAGCTGTCGGTGGTCTGCCGTGCGGCTGCGGCCGAGGTCCTGTTTTCTCCGGCGTTGTTTCCGCAACCCGACAGAGTGCTGGCGGCGAGTCCGCACACCGCAAGGCCGGCGAGGAATGCGATCGCGGTACGGGTGATCGGCCGGCGTCGTGGTTCGTCATGCGTTGCGGAGCGTTGGTTTGTAGATTGTTCTGTCATGCTCGTCTCTGTTCCCTCTCCATTGTCTTCTATGCCATCTATTGGGAATCGTTCTCAATAACGAGCGTAGCAAATGAGAACGATTCTCAATAATCGAATCTGCATAGTGGACACAAATATGAGACAGCAGATGGTGGGAATCACCCATACGGCATGGCAAGCGGAGTGCGCGCCGCAGATGCGATGTGCGCGGGATTACAGGAAGTTTCGCAGCGCGGTCGCGTCGTTATAGGCGCGGTTGTAGAGGTTCTGAATCTTGTCGGGATCCTTGGTGAGCGTGCTCACGCCGTCGATGCTCTTCGGCGCGATGATGCGCACCTTGCCCTGCGCCTCGAGTCTCTTGCACATATTGAGCTCGACATTGTAAGTATGCGCGCGGTTCGCCAGTGCGCGTGCCGCCTCGGGGTAGCGGACGGCGAGCATCATCGAGCTGGCGATGTCTTTGTCGGGATTGCGGTAGAAATCGCGCGGCCGCGTCAGAATGACGACGAGTTTCGTGCAGCCATCGGCAAACGCCTGGCGGAACGGAATCGGGTCGCTGATCGTGCCGTCGAAATACGGGCGCCCATCCAGTGGGTAGGGTTTGTCGAGCACCGGCAGGCAGGCGGTGGCCTTGAGCGCGTCGTAGTGATTGCGGCTCATGGACTCGGGGCCGAGGTACTTCGGCATGCCGCTGAGCGCATCGGTGACGGTGATGCGGTACGGCACGCCGCCGGCCACGAGCGCATCGTAGTCGAGCGGGTCCTCGCCGTCTTCGTTCATCAATGTGCCGTAAATGTAATCAAGACCCAAATACGACCCGTCGCGCAGGAAATTGCCCAGACTCATGTACTCGGGGCGTGGGCAGTACTTGGTGTAGAACCGCAGCGGGCGGCCGCGCTGGCCCGCGAGGTACGAGGTGATGTTCGCGGCGCCGGCGGAGACGCCCAGGCCGTAGTCGAAATGGATGCCGTTGTCGAGGCAGTAGTCGAGCACGCCGGTGCTGTAGGCGCTGCGCAGGCCGCCGCCCACGTCGATGACGCCCACCTTCTCGCGGCGTGTGGGTCGTGTCGGCTGCGTGGTCTGCTGCACCGCCATCACCTCGATTGCGCTCGATCGTATGCATTGATCTGTATCCATTGAAATCGATGAATGAGGTGCGATGGCGGAGGGCGCGCTACAAATTCGCGAGAAATGTCTGCTTTTTTCGTGAGTCCCCATGGGAGATTCCCTATGCTGGTGCCTATGAACGACGTGAATCCGTATGCGGCTGCGGCGCACATCGAGGTGCTGCCGCTCACGCCGACGCGCCAGTCGATAGAACGCGCGCTGGTGGAATGGATGACGCAGACCGGCCGCCCGGCCAGTGATCTGAGCGTTTCTGCGCTGTGCAAGAAGGCGTTCGTGGCGCGCAGCACGTTCTACGCGAACTACCGGCATATGGGGCAGGTGTATGAATCGGTGGAGAACCGGCTGCTGCGCCAGCTCTTCGAGTGCGCAGTGCCGATGCGCGTGCGTGCAGACGGCACCGATGAGACGATGCGTTCGTTCAACGCGTTCGTGAAGGTGCTGCACGCGCATGAGAACGAGTTCCGGTTGGTGTTGGTGCGCCAGCCGAGTTCGCGGTTCGTGGCGTTGTGGAAGCAATCGCTCGAATACCATGTGTGGCACCGGCTGTTCGAAACCGAGCGCGGCGGTGCCGCGGCAGTTGATGCGGTTGCGGAATGGGGTGACGGTGCCGCGCCAGGTACGTCGAATGGCGGTTCGGCAACATCTCAGGAGGGATTGCCGGCTGGAACGGATGCCGATGCGACAAACCGGAACGAATTGCCGGTGCGGCAGGGGCCTGCGACGGTGAACCGGGCGCTCGTGTTCGACATGGCCGCGACGGCGTTCATCGCGGGCGTCACGTTCTGGCTGCGCACGCCGCAGGCGGTCTCGTTGCCCGAGATTCGCGCCTCGGTGGTGAAACTCGTGAACAACATCGACGAGATCTGGTGATTGTTCTCTATCGTTCTCTTGCCTAATCTGCCCCTCTGCGATTCTCCTCTGCATCTGCCCCCTGCGATTCGCCTCTGCGTAATTTGGGACATTTGCACTGTGTTTTCTGTCCCTCCTTACGCAGAGGGTGAGGTGAGAGGGTGAGGCTGAGATGGCGGCACGCAGATGGCGCCTCCGACTCAGTTCTTGCTGGAATCCGAGCTGCCGGAGTCGGCGTTCGAGTCGGAATCGTTGGACTGGCTGCGGTTGCGCGCATCGCCGTTCGACTCGCCGTTGGCGCCGTCTGAATCCTGCATGCCCGGCATCTGGCCGTCCGCACGGTAGGAACGGCGGTTCCGCGAGCCGTTGCCCGAGCCGAAGTCCGGCATAGACTCGCCGTCCCCGTCGCCTTCACCGAAGCCGCGGTCGCCTATGCCGCGCATCATCATGTTCGAATGCGACGGTTCGTTCGACCGGTAGATCGCGTTCGTGACCGCCGTGCCCGCAATGCCGGCGACGAGGCCGCACCCGAGGCTGATCGCCGCGATGATGCCGATGGTCTTGCCGCCCGGTTTGCCGCGCAACGTCGCCGTGCCGCGGTTGCCCGGTGCGCCGCCATTCATGGGCATCTGACCGCCCTGCGGATTGTTCGGGACGCCGTTGCCGCCCATGTTCGGCTGCGCGGTGTTGGCCGCCGTGGTGAAGGGCTGCTCGCCGTTCTGCGGCGCATAGCCCTGGCTTGGCGGAATCTGCTCGCCCTGCTGCTGCGCGAAGTCGAAGGCGTAGCCCTGTGGTTGGGTCGGCGCATCCGCTTGGGTATGCGCGATCTGCGCAGTGTCGGCCGCCGCTTGGGTTTGCGAACCGCCCTGCGGCCGGATGATCTCGGTGTTCGTGTTGTCGTGCTGTGCCATATTCATTCCCCAATCTGTGTCGATATCTGTAGAAAATTCGCAAACCGAATTGCGTATGGAATCAGTACAGCAGCCGAAGTTTGAGACGAACTCTGGAACAGATTGGCACAGACTGCCGAATTACTTGGGGATCACTGGAAACCGTGTGAAGAAATTGAAAGTGCCCCCCCAGGGATTCGAACCCTGAACCCACGACTTAAAAGGACGCTGCTCTAACCGTTGAGCTAGAGGGGCAACACCGCACATATTACAACGGGTGCGGGAAAACGCAAAATGCGGGTGTGCGCGGTCGGCGTGGCGAGCGGGTGGCGCGCTGAGTAGTCTGTAATTATGTCTTGCACAACGCTATTGGTGGGAAAATCAGCGAGTTACGACGGCTCCACGATCATCGCACGCAACGATGACTCGGGCAGCGGCACCTATGATCCGAAGAAATTCGTGGCGGTGCGGCCCGAAGACCAGCCGCGGCACTACCGCAGTGTGATCAGCCACATGGAGATCGATCTGCCCGGCGACCCGTGCCTGTACAGCATTGTGCCGAACGTGCGCCCAAATCGCGGCGTGCTCGCCGAAGCGGGCGTCAACGAACACAATGTGGCGATGAGCGCAACCGAGACGATCGCCGTGAATTCGCGCGTGCTCGCCGCCGATCCGCTCGTCAAGCTCGTGCCGGCGCATGGCGAACCCGGTGACGCGGACTATCGCGAAGAGGTGCCCGGCGGTTTCGGCGAGGAGGACATCATCACGCTCGTGCTGCCGTATGTGAGGACGGCGCGTGAGGCGGTCGCGCGCATCGGCGAGCTGCTCGCGACCTACGGCACCTATGAGTCGAACGGGATCATCGCCAGCGATGTGGATGAGATCTGGTATGTGGAGACGATCGGCGGCCATCACTGGATTGCGCGCCGCGTGCCGGACGACTGCTACGCCGCCATTCCGAACCAGCTCGGCATAGATTTGCTCGACATCGACGACGCGATGAGCGAATGCCGCAACAATATGTGCAGCGCCGATCTGGCCGATTTCATCGAGGCGAACCATCTCGACCGCGCCATGCCCGACCCCGAGTTCGCAAACCACACCGCGCAGCATATCAATCCGCGCACGGTGTTCGGCACGGCGACGCCGAAGGACGCGATCTACAACACCCCGCGTGCCTGGTACATGCAGCGGCATCTCAACCCGAGCGACGACTGGGATTCGCCGGCCGCGCAATACCGCCCGGATTCGCAGGACATGCCGTGGGCGCGCGAACCGGAGAGCAAAGTGACCATAGAGGACGTCGCGTTCCTGATGGGCTCGCATTTCCAGGGCACGCCGTTCGACCCGTACGGCACGACCGGCACGGCGGAATCCCGGCACCGCTACCGTCCGATTGGCGTGAACCGCACCGGGCAGATGGTCTGCATGCAGATTCGCCCGTACGCGCCCGCCGCCTATCGTTCGATCATGTGGGTCTCATACGGTTCCGGCGCGTTCACCACGCCCGCGCCCTTCTACGCGAATGTGACCGATACGCCGGCCTACCTGCGCGACACCGACGGCGAGAATGCGTCAACGAACTCGCTGTACTGGACGAACCGCATACTCGCGGTGATGGCCGACGCGCATTACTATGACACGGACGGCGAGATCGAACAGTACATCGAAGATGTGCAGGCGCATGGCCACCGGCTTGTCGCGGACACCGACGCCTCGATTCGCGCCGATGCCGACGCGCTGGCGAGCGACTCCGCGCACGAGGGGCTCAAGGCGGTGCGTCTGGAGCTTGAGACGGCGAACAAGGCGATGGCAGATTGGTTGCAGATGCGCACGCAGACGTTGCTCAATCAGGTGCTCTACACGACGAGCAATCTCATGCACAACGCGTTCAAGATGAGTGACCACTGGATGAGCTGAGTGCAGGCCGCAGGCCGTTGCGTAATAGGCGCGGCCGCTACGCAATTCCTCTGCATGAGTGCAGTTCTCTTAGTGCAGCCCTCTGCGTAATTTGGGACATTTGCACGGTATTTTCCGTCTCTTTTTACGCAGAAAGGGCCGGTTTGCGTAATTGGGGACATCGCTGGGCTGCTTTCTGTCTCTTTTTACGCAGAAGGGGCTGGCGCAGAGGGGGATTCGGTGCGCGTTTCCTCCGTACCGTCATTCTCCGCGGCTCGCTGCGCCGCCTTCTTCGCCTTCTCGCCCTCGAAGCGCAGTTCCGGCTTCGCCTTCATGCGTGACAGGCCGTTCCATGCGAGGTTCACAATGAGCGCGGCGAGCTGCTCCTTGCTCACTTTGCGCTGGTCGGCCCAATACTGCCCGGTGAACACCGTCATGCCCACGAGCATCTGTGCGTAATACGGCACGCCTTTCGTGGGGAGCTTCTGCTTCTTGAACCATTCGCTCAAGATCTCGCCGACGCGCATCGACACATCGCCCAGCAGCGACGAGAACGAGCTCGATGGGTCGGTGCTTGGCGAATCGCGCACAAGCACCTGGAATCCCTCGGCGTTCTCCTCTATATAGGTGAGCAATGCGAGCGCCGTGCGCTCCACGATCTGCCGCGGATGCACGTCCTGTGCCGATAGCGCGGCCACCAATGTGTCGTTGAGTGCGCGCATCTCGCGGTCGACCACCACCGCGTACAGGCCCTCCTTGCCGCCGAAATGCTCGTAGACGATTGGCTTGCTCACTTTTGCGGTTGCCGCGATCTCCTCCACGCTCACCGCTTCGAACCCCTTGGCGGCGAACAGCGAACGCCCTATGCGCAGTAGCTGTTCACGACGTTGGTATGAAGACATTCTCGAAGCATTGGCCATGTGCCCATCTTTTCACGCGCGCTGGAAATCTGCATATATATATACTGCGACACGCTTGGTTTTCCAACAGATTTCAGATTCGCGCGGATTCGCGGCACTGTCCGTTGCGCTTTTTACGCTGGGGTTATGGATACAAACACGATTTACGCCATTGTGATCATCGCGGTCATCGCCGTCGCGCTGATTATCGGCAGCTGGCTCATCGGCCGCTCGCGCCGCAACGCGATCAACAAGTCGACCGAGCACGCGAAGGCGGCCGCCGACGCGCGCCTGGCCGCAGAACGCGCGCAGGCCGAGCAGGAGGAGCGCGAGGCACACGAACAGGCGAAGGAGCCCGCGGAAAGCGGGGCGCGGCAATCTTCCGGCGGCAAACCAGCGGAGCCGACCAACGAGGAGAAGATCGAGGCCGAGGAGCCGGCGATTTCACGCGCCGAACTCGAGGCGCAGGAGCGTGAGCGGCTGTCCCAGACACCGCCGAAGCTCGCCGCGGCGGAGGAGGTGCCGGGCGAGGAGTCTGCACAGGCGGAATCTGTGGTCGAAGACCTCGCCGTGGTCGACGAGGTGCCGACGCCGCCGGCCGAGCAGATCGAGAAGCCGGCCGGCAAGAAGAGCCGACTGCAGCGGCTGCGCGAACGGCTGAGCAAGTCGAGCAACCCGTTCGGCAAGGCCCTGTTCAACATTCTCGCGAAAGACCAGCTGTCGGAGGCGGACTGGGAGGACGTCGAAGACACGTTGCTGCTTGCCGACGTGGGCGCCGAGGCGAGCGAGGAGCTCGTGGACAAGCTACGCACCGACGCGCGCGTGACCGGTGAGAGTGATCCGCGACAGCTGCGCGACGCGCTGCGCTCCGAGCTGCTCGCGCTGGTGGGGCCAGACATGGATCGCACGCTGGAGGCCGAGAAGCCGGATGCGAAGAAGCCGAGCGTCATCATCATGGTGGGCGTCAACGGCACCGGCAAGACGACCACGGCGGGCAAGCTCGCGCGTCTGTTCGTCTCCGAAGACAAGACCGTGCTGCTCGGTGCTGCCGACACGTTCCGCGCCGCCGCCGCCGATCAGCTCGAGACGTGGGGCGCGAAGGTGGACGTGCCGGTCGTGCGCTCCGACCGCGAGGGCGCGGACCCGGCGTCGGTGGCGTTCGAAGCGAGTGCGAAGGCGAAGGAACTCGGCACCGACGTGCTCATCATCGACACCGCGGGACGCCTGCAGAACAAGGCCAATCTGATGGACGAGCTGGGCAAGATCCGCCGCGTGGCCGAGAAGAACCTGCCGGTGGACGAGGTGCTGCTCGTGCTCGACGCGACCACCGGGCAGAACGGCATGGCGCAGGCGAAGGTGTTCGCCGAGGCGATCGGCATCACTGGCGTCGTACTCACGAAGCTCGACGGTTCGGCGAAGGGCGGCATTGTCATCTCGGTGCAGAAGGAGCTCGGCGTGCCGGTCAAGCTCGTCGGCGTGGGCGAGGGGCCCGACGATCTGGCGCCCTTCGACCCGGAGTCGTTCGTGGACGGCATTCTGGGCGAGTGATCTGAGTTCGCGCGCCTTTCGCTCAACCGCCGCTGGCATTCTGGCAATGCCGGCGGCGGTTTCCGTTATGCAATGCAACCACAAATGCGGAATGGGCTCATATGGTTACACTCTCGTAACGCGTCGTAACGTTCTCAAAACTCGGCGGGGGTTCCATAGCACATGTGGGTTCCGTAGGCCCCTCGCCGAGCGGAGCCGCGAAAGAGAGTTATCCGTTGTAGAGGCGGATGGAAAGTATAGAAAAGAGAGGGGTGTTCGCATGAGTCAGCTTGATTCCGGCAACGCCGCGTGGATATTGACGAGCGCCTGCCTGGTGTTTCTTATGACGCCTGGCGTGGCGCTGTTCTATGGTGGCATGGTCCGTGCCAAGGCCGTGCTCAACATGCTCATCATGGAGGCCGCAGCGCTTTCCGTCACGATGATCATCTGGGGCCTGTGGGGCTGGTCCATCGCCTACGCCGGCAATTCGATCGGCGGTGTGTTCGGCGACCCGGCCACCGGCTTCCTGCTTCGTGACACCATGGTTGCACAGGATGGCGTGTTCACCTCCGCCAGCCTCAACAGCAACAACTACCCGGCCAGCGTCGACGTCGCATTCCAGGCCGCATTCGCCATGATCACCGTCGCGCTCATCTGCGGTGCCATCGCCGAACGCGTCAAGTACAGCACGTGGATGATCTTCGTCGCGCTGTGGATCACCTTCGACTACGCCCCAATGGCCCACATGGTGTGGAACGGCGGTCTGCTTTCGGCGGATGGCGCGATCTCCCAGGCTCTTGGCGCAGCCGCCCACGATTTTGCAGGCGGTACCGTTGTTCATATCAACGCCGCAGTCGCAGCCCTCATCATCGTGCTCATCATTGGCAAGCGCAAGGGCTTCGGTGTCGAACCGATGCGCCCGCACAACGTGCCGTTCGTCATGCTCGGCGCCTTCCTGCTGTGGTTCGGCTGGTTCGGCTTCAACGCCGGCTCCGCATTCGCCGCCAACGGTGTCGCCGGCTATGCCTGGGTCTCCACCTCGCTCGCCGCTGCCGCTGCAATGCTCACCTGGGGCTTCACCGAGAAGATTCGCACCGGCCACTACACCGCAATGGGTGCCGCTTCGGGCATCGTCGCCGGTCTCGTCGCCATCACGCCGGCCGCTGACGTGGTCTCGCCGATCTGGGCCATCGTGCTCGGCGCCATCGCCGGTGTGGTCACCTGCCTGGCCTGCTCGCTCAAGTTCAAGCTTGGCTACGACGATTCGCTCGACGTGGTTGGCGTCCATGGCGTCGGCGGTCTCGTCGGCACCGTGCTCCTCGGCTTCTTCATGGAAGGCACTGGCCTCTTCTACAGCGGCAAGTGGAACCAGCTCGGTGTGCAGCTGATCATCGCCATCATCGCCATCGCGTTCTCCGCGGTGATCACCACGATCATCGCCTTCGCACTTGAGAAGACCATTGGCTGGCGCGTCACGCAGGCCCAGGAAGTGGCCGGCATCGACTTGGCCGATCAGGGCGAACGTGCCTACGATTTCGCTGGTACCGCCAGCTCTGTTATTAGGGAGATGAAGTGAGATGAAGCTCATTACCGCAATCATTCAGCCACATAAGCTCGACGATGTGAAGGAGGCGCTCGCCTCCGCCGGCGTGCACGGTCTCACCGTCTCCGAGGCGAACGGCTACGGCCGCCAGCGTGGTCACACCGAGATCTACCGCGGCGCCGAGTACACCGTGGACCTCATTCCGAAGGTGCGCGTGGAAGTGCTCTCCGATGATGCCGATGCCGAGACGTTGGTCGATGTGATCGTCAAGTCCGCCGGCTCCGGCACGATCGGCGACGGCAAGGTCTGGGTCGCCCCGCTCGACATGGTGGTGCGCGTGCGCACCGGCGAGACCGGTTCCGCCGCGATCTGACGCCTTTACGGATTTCTCCAGATAACCCTAAGTGACATCCCCGCCACGCACGGCCCGTGTACGGCGGGGATTGTCATATTCGCGCGTGGCCTCCCTGCGTAAGTTATGCGCCATCCCCTCCTCCCCTGCGTAATTGGGGACAGTTTCAGACTGCAGTCTGTCCCTTTTACGCAAGTCATTACTTTGCGTAATTTGGGACATTTTTGGCGCTATCTGTCTCTTTTTACGCAAGGTATCTTTACTTTTTACGCAAAAAGGGTGTGCATGCAAAGGGCACAACAAGCGCAACGAAATGAGAAGAGATGAGAACATGGCGATGAGCACATTGAAACAGCAGTTCCTCGAGCTGAGCGAGCCGGATGCCGACGGCGTCTACCGCAATGGCAGCGCCAAGCGCATGGCCCGCACGAATCTGGCGATGCGCGAGCTTGAGGCATTGTGGAACGAGGCCGTGCACTCCGTGCCGTTCCAGATTCCCGACTCCGGCATCGGCCTGGCCGCGGTGGGCTCGCTCGCACGCGGGCAGATCGGCCCCGCCTCCGACCTCGACCTCGTACTGATCACCGCCGACCATGTGGCGCTCTCCACCACGCAGCTCAACGAATTCGCAAACAAGCTGTGGTATCCGATCTGGGACAGCGGGCTCGACCTCGACCATTCGGTGCGCACGGTGAGCCGATGCGAATCGGTGACCGACCACGATCTGCCCGCTGCGATGGGCTGGCTCAACGTGAACCCGATCGCCGGCGACCGGCACCTGATCGAGACCACGGCCACGGCGATCCTCGAACGGTGGCGCAAGGCGGCGCGCAAACGGCTGCCCGAACTGCTGGAATCTGCAAACGTGCGCAACGAGCGCTTCGACAGAATGTCGTATGTGAACCAGCCCGACATCAAGGAGTCGCGCGGCGGTCTGCGCGACACGGTGCTCCTCTCCGCGCTCGCCGCCTCCTGGCTCGCCGACCGCCCGCACGGCCGCTATGACGACGCGGTGGAACGTCTGCTCGACGTGCGCGATGCAATCCATTTGATCACGCGCAAAGACGCGGACAGATTGCTCACGCAATACCAGGCCGAGGTCGCCGCGATGCTCGGTCTCACCGATCCCACGCTGCCGGAGGGGGAGCGTGAGGCGAAGTCGATTGACGACCTGCAGACGCTGCTCGCGAGTCTGAGCCGCACAATCGCGTTCGCGCTCGATTCGACCGCCTCACGCGCGCAACGCACGCTCGTGCACGACAAGCCGCGGTTCTCGTTCTTCCAGATTCTCTCACCGCGCGCCGGCGGCAAGCGCGAGGCGCCGAAATTCGAGATGCTCGCGCCGGGCGTTGCCAAACACGAGCAGGAGATCGTGCTCGCCCCACAGGCGGACCCGCTCGCCGACCCCGCGCTGCCGCTGCGCGTGGCCGCGGCCGCCGGGCGTGAGGGTCTGCCGATCAATACGTCCACGTTGGTGAATCTCAAACGTGCGCCGATTCACGACAAGGCGTGGAGTGACGAGATGCGCCGGCTGTTCGTGGAATTGCTGGCGAGTGGCGAGCGGTTGCCGCAGGTGTGGGAGGAGCTCGATTTCGTGGGCATTCCGGGCAGACTGATGCCCGAATGGGACGCGATTCGCAACCGGCCGAGCGTCTCCGCGGCGCATCGCTACACGATCGACCGGCATATGCTCGCAGTGACCGCGCAACTGGGGCGTGAGCGGCCAGTCAACGGCGGCGCCTTCGATGACGTCCACTACACGGCGTTGCTGCTCGCGGGGATTCTGCACGACATAGGCAAGCGGCCGGGCGTAGCCGATCATGCGGCGGAGGGCGCGCGCCACGCTGCGGTGATTGTGCGGCGCATGGGATTCGACGATCAGATGGTGGATTGGGTGCGCCTGCTCGTGCGCGAACACCTGACACTCTCGGATTTCGCCAGCTCGCGCAACCCGAACGACCCGGAGGTGGGCGCCGAACTGGCGTCGCTGGTGGACGGCGACCCCCAGCTGCTCGACATGCTGTTCGCGCTGACGAAGGCTGACATGTCGTCGCTGGGCGCCACCGCCGGCGAGACGATCTCGAACACGGTGGGGTGGAGCAAATGGCGCGCGCGTCTGGTGACGCAGATGGCCGCGCTGGCGCGTGCCTCCATGTGAGCGTTTCGCCACTGTGATTATCCACAACGGGAACATGGTCGTGTGGATAACTGCACAGGTTATCCACAGGGTTATCCCCATCATGTGGATAACTCGAGGATTCTCCCACAGTTATCCACAGGTGATTTTATCTATGGCGCCCGCGCCCACTCTTCACCTTGTCATTCATCGATTTCTGCGCATGCGCCTGCATCTGCAATCATTGGTAGTAAGGACCCGGATTGCATGAATGTAGCATATATGCTACATTCTATTGATGGAAAGGATAGTGTTCGAAGTATATGAGGACGCCTCATGGCGAGATAGATCGTGCCATGAGAATCTACAGATTACTCGCACAGAAAGGAGAGTGAGGAGTTTATGCGCAGCTTCAACAGCATGCTTGATGAACAGATGGACGATCCCGAATTCGCGACGGTGTTCGAGGCCGAAATAGAGCGTTTGAATGCGGCGGTCGCCGTATCGCGGGCCCGGGAGGAGGCGAGGCTCACCCAGGAGCAACTGGCCGAGCGCAGCGGCGTGAGCAGAGTGACCATCAACAGGATAGAGCGGGGTAAACTCAATCCCTCCATGAAGACACTGTCGCGCTTGGCCCGAGCCATGGGCAAGCAGGTGCGGGTGTCCATCAGCTGAATGGCATGCGACACCGCGCGTACTCAGTACATTGCATGCCCCCTTATAATCGAGAGCTATGGCTGACGGATTCCACAACAACACTCGCACCGACACCAGCGCCAATGCCGCTGGTCTCTTCGACCGCGTCCCCCCGCACGACGACAACGCCGAGATGGCGACGCTTGGCGGTATGCTCATGAGCAAGGACGCCATTGGCGAGGTTTCGCAGATCGTTTCGGTGGATGACTTCTATGAGCCGAAGCACCAGACGATCTACGAGGCGATCATTGGCAAGTTCTCCGCATCCGAGCCCGCGGACGCCGTCACCGTGGCCAACAGGCTGAGCGACTCCGGAGACCTCGACAAGGTCGGTGGCATCGACTACCTGCATTCGCTCATCGCCTCCGTGCCCACGGCTGCGAACGCCTCGTATTATGCGGAGATTGTGCACCAGCGCGCGCTGTTGCGCCGCGTGATCGCCTCGGGTACAAAGATCGCGCAGCTCGGCTATGACGCCGAAGGCTCGCAGGCGCAGGATGTGATCAACATGGCGCAGGCCGAGGTGTACGAGATGAGCACCGGCCGCGTGCGCCAGGACTACGCCCCCGTGCAGGCCGCCGTGCACGATGCGCTCGACCAGATCGACAGCATTCAGAAAGGTGAGCTCCAGGCGGGCGTGCCCACCGGCTTCCAGGAGATCGACGAGGTGACCAAGGGCCTGCAGCCGGGCCAGATGGTGGTGGTCGCCGGCCGCCCGGCCATGGGCAAGTCCACGCTCGGTGTGGATTTCGCGCGCTCCGCCGCCATTCACCACCACGACACGACCATTCTGTTCAGCTTGGAAATGAGCAAGGTCGAACTTGCGCAGCGCATCATCTCGGCGGAGACGGGCGTGCCGCTGGCCGCCTTGCGCAATGCCGACGACATTGACCCGAACCGCTGGAACACGCTCAACAACTTCTATGCGAGGCTTCAGGACGCCCCGCTGTTCATAGACGATTCGCCGAACATGAGCCTCATGGAGATCCGCGCGAAATGCCGCCGGCTCAAGCAGACGAACGACCTCAAGCTCGTCGTGATCGACTACCTGCAGCTCATGACCTCGGGCAAGGCCGTGGAAAGCCGCCAGCAGGAGGTCTCCGAGTTCTCGCGAGCACTCAAGCTGCTTGCCAAGGAGCTCGAGGTGCCGGTGGTGGCGTTGAGCCAGCTCAACCGTGGCCCGGAAATGCGCAACGACAAGAAACCGCAGCTTTCCGACCTGCGCGAATCCGGCTCCATCGAGCAGGACGCCGACGTGGTGTTCCTCGTGCACCGCCCGGACTTCTACGACGAAGAGGACCGCCCGGGCGAGGCTGACATCATCATGGCCAAGCACCGCAACGGCCCGACGCGCACCTTCGGCCTGGTGTTCCAAGGCCAGTACTCACGCTTCAGCGACATGAACCGCGAGGTGTGACGCGGAGGCATCTCACGGGTGGGCGCGGCATGCGAGTATGAATTGGCATAACAACAGCGAACACGATTGACGACACGATTGACAAGAGGCAGGCATATGGCAGATTCCGGCACCTCCAATGCGAACCCGGTGCGCACGCACGCACCCTGGTATGGCTTTGCGACCCCGTTCGTGGGCAAATCCGTGCGCTGGGCCTCGCGCCTGCTCCATCACGGCGGCAGCGCGTTCCCCGGCAAGGTGGTGGAACGGTTCGACCCCACGTTCCTGAGCCGCACGCTGAGCACATTGCCGCTCGGCGTGGTGCTCGTCTCCGGTACGAACGGCAAGACCACCACCACCCGCATGGTCGCCACGATGCTTGAATCGCTGGGTCTCAAGGTGTTCACGAACCCGACCGGCTCCAACTTCACGCGTGGCGTCGTCTCGTCGATCCTCACCGAAGTGCCGCTGAACGGCCGCTTGGACGCCGACATCGCCGTGCTCGAACTCGACGAGGCCTACGCCGTGCACTTCGTGGAGCAGGTGCAGCCACGCTATGCGCTGCTGCTCAATGTGATGCGCGACCAGCTCGACCGTTTCGGCGAGATCGACAACACCGCTCGGCTTCTTGGCCATGTTGCCGCGGCGACGCGCGGTACCGTGGTGCTCAACCGAGAGGACCCGCGCATCGCACGCCTGCGCGACGTGGTGAAGGACGGCGTGCGCACCCGCTACTTCGGCTTGGCCGAAGGCCTGCGCCATTATTTCCCCGCCGACGACGATATGACCACCACGTTCCAGGTGCAGTCCGCAGACTCGGCGCAGGCTCCCGAAGCTGCGGATGCGCAGATCGTCGACGTCGCGCACGATGTCGGCACCGCGCACGAGCTGCACGCCGACGTCATGCTCACCAAGGTGGGCGACCACCATGCGCAGATGGTGATCGACGGGCGTGAATACGAGTCCGACGTCAAGCTGGAAGGCGTCTACAATCTGTTCAATGCGGCCGCTGCGCTCGCCGTGGTGCGCGCCGTGCAGGCTGACCTGCGCAAGCCGAACGCGGTGGGGTACGCGGCCGCCCAATTGGGGCGTGCAGATTCTGCCCGCGCCCGCGCATTCACCGCGCGCGCTCACACATTCGCCGACGCCGACACCGACGCGCTGTTCGCCGCGCTCGCCGACGTGACGCCGGCATTCGGCCGCGGCGAGGTGATCGACGTGAACGGTTCCCCAGTGGAGCTGCTGCTCGTCAAGAACCCGATGGGCTTCCGCCTGGCGCTCGCCTCGTTCCCGCCTGAAAGCGCCGACACGATGATTGCGATCAACGACCAGTACGCCGACGGCCGTGACATGAGCTGGCTGTGGGACGTCGATTTCACGAGTCTGCGGCCCACCGGCGTCGCGATGGTGTCCGGCGTGCGCGCGTGGGACATGGCATTGCGTTTGGAATACGACCAGGTGCCGGTGGCGAGGGTCGAACCCGACCTCAACGCTGCCGTGCGCGAGTTCGTCAACGCGAATCCGGGCACGCCAAAACACATCTACTGCACGTACACGGCCATGCTCGCCATTCGTGCCGAGCTCGCCACCGTGGCCGACGTGGCGGACGCCGGCGTGGGCAAGTAGGTAGCGGATTCAGCACAGCAGATTTTCCGATTGGGCAAATACAAGACAGGAGTAGGGGAGGAGCCGGAATGAGCAAAGCAATCGACGTGGTGTCGCTCTACCCGAAAGACATGAATATATACGGCGACAGCGGCAATGTGCTCGCCGTGGAGCGCAGGCTCGCACTGTACGGGTACGAGCCGCATGTGCATGCCGTGAACCAGAACGACCCGTGGCCTGAGCATGCCGACATCATTCTGGGTGGCGGCGGCCAGGACACCGGTCAGAAGAAGATCATCGAAGACCTCTTCCGCCGTGCCGACAGATTGCGCGACCTCGCGGAGCACGGCGTGCCGATGCTCATGATCTGCGGGCTCTACCAGCTGTTCGGCGAGTATTTCGAAACGATCGACGGCACGAAACTTGAGGGCATCTCGATCATTCGCGCCTACACGGTGGGTCGTGACGTGCGCATGATAGGCAATCTCGTCGAGCACAGCGCACAGTTCGGCGATGTGCTTGGCTATGAGAACCACTCCGGGCAGACCTTCCTGCGCGAGGGCGTGCAGCCGCTCGGCACGGTGGACGGCGACGGCACGGGCAACAACGGCGAGGACCACACCGAAGGCGCGCGCGTGCACAATGTAATCGGCACCTACATGCACGGCTCGCTGCTGCCGAAGAACCCGAAAATCACTGATTTCATGATCCGCACGGCGGTCGAACGCCGCTACGGCGCATTCGACCCCGAGCAGACCGACGCCCAGCGTGCCGAGCTCGCGCGGATCGACGAATACGCGGCGCACGCGCGCGAGGCGGCGGCTACACGGCCCCGGTGAGTGTGAGAATCTGTGCTCTCGGGTAAAAAACCCACGGCGTGACCGTCTGCGTTTGCGGGCGTGTAGAGTTGAGCGTACCAGCTTCAACACACACCCAGGAGGGCACTATGACTGACGAAACCAAGAACGAAACCGAGAACAAGACCAACTCCGCCATGCCGGACTTCGGCGAAGGCCTGCGCAAGGTGTTCCTTGCGGGCGTGGGCGCCATTGCAGCTACTGCCGAGAAGGGTCAGGAGCTCGTGAACGACCTCGTCAAGCGCGGTGAGCTCACCGTGGAGCAGGGCAAGAAGCTCAACTCCGAACTCGCCCACAAGGCCGGCGAGAAGTCCGACTCGCTCAAAGAGAAGCTCGCAGACGCCTCCAACACCGTTCGCAATGCGGCCGCAGGTCTGAGCGACCAGGCCGAGCAGACGATTAAGAAGGCCACCGAGAAGAAGTCCGACGAGCAGTGATTCTGTGATTCCCCTACGCGTGCGCCGTCTGGATTCAGGCGGCGCACGCGTGTATGTTCACCCGTATGCGCCGGCGACGCCGGCCTCCCGACTGGGTAGGATTCTTATATGAGCGACAAGAACAGCGACAAGTCCAAGCGAGAAACCGAGGCGCATGAGCTCAGGCGTGACGTGCGACGCGAGGAGGCCGGGCAGCGCAGGCAGCAGCGCAAGGACGCCTGCGAGGCACGCCATCTCGAACACGAGGAGAAGCGCGAGACCTCCGAGCTCATTGACCTGAGCAACCGTTTGGAGAACCAGGAGGCACACAGCGACGGCCCGGCTTTCGACAATCCGACCGACGACGCATTGCGGGCGACGGTGGAGACCGCCGAATCCGAGAAGATCCTGCATCTTGGCGATGAAGTGGACGAGCAAGGCGCCACCATCGAACACAATCTGCAGCGCGAGGAAGCCGAGCAGTCCGGCGGTGAGGCGAGCGAAACCGCGGCACAGCCGGAAACGCCAGCGCCGCAATCTGCGCAGTCCGAACGCCCGGCGGACGCGCACACCCACGACATCCCGGCGAGCATCGCGCGCAGGCAGCAGCCGCAGGTCGAGGAGACGATCGGTCTGTTCGGCATGCATAAGCGCAATTTCTCGAGCGAATACCACCTGACGCGCATGAGCAAGGCGAAACGCCTCAAGCAGATCGGCAAGATCGCGCTCGAATACGACGCGCTGCACGGCCTCACGCCGGTCAAGATGCGCCTCATGTTCGAAGCGCTCGGGCCCACCTTCGTGAAGGTCGGTCAGATTCTGTCGATGCGGTCGGAGATTCTGCCCGAGTCGTTCTGCGCCGAGCTTTCCAAACTGCGCGCGGACGCCGACCCGATGCCGTACGCGATTGTGCTCGGAACACTGGAGAACGAATACCAGCGGCCCATCGACGAGATCTTCGAGCACATCGACACTACGCCGCTCGGTTCCGCATCGCTCGCGCAGGTGCACCGTGCGACACTGAAAACCGGCGAGGACGTGGCCGTGAAGGTGCAGCGGCCGGGCGTGCGCGAAACAATGGCGCAGGACGTCTCGATCATGCGCTCGCTCGCCAAGGGCGCCACGAAAATCATGCACAGCTCGCAGGTGGTCGACTTCCGCGGCGTGGTGGAGGAGCTGTGGGAGACCTTCGACGAGGAGACGAACTTCCTCAACGAGGCGCGTAATCTGGCCGAATTCAAACGGTTCTGCTCGCACTATGCGTACATGGACTGCCCGACGCCGTTCACTGACCTGTGCACCGAGCACGTGCTCGTCATGCAATACATCGACGGCATACCGATCTCGCATACGCGCGAGCTGATCGACGACGGCTACTCGCTCAACGAGATCGGCACCAAGCTCGTCGACAACTACGCCGCGCAGATTCTCGACGCCGGCTTCTTCCACGCCGACCCCCACCCCGGCAACATCGAGATTCGCGGCGGCAAGATTATTCTGCTCGACCTCGGCATGACCGGCAGACTCGACGCGCGCACCCGCGTGGCGCTCAAACAGATGCTGTTCGCCGTGGCCAAGCAGAACTCAGCGGATCTCGCCGACGCGCTGCTCCGCTTCGCCGGCACCGATGTGGAGCGGGCGGACTACCCGTCGCTGCTCGGCGATCTCGACGGCATTGTGGAGGAGTTCGGCACCGTGGACCTCGCCGACCTCGATCTGGCGGCGTTCATCACCTCGCTCACGCAGATGGCGCGCCGGCACGGCATAGAGATCCCCAGCTCGGTGACCACGGTGGGGCGCGCGCTCGTGACGTTGGAGGGTCTGCTCGACGAGTTCATTCCGAACGTCAACATGATCGAGATCATCTCCCAGCACATCGAATCGTCGAAAACGCCGGTGGAGATGGTGAAATCCGAGGTGAAGAGACTCGGCATAGAGAGCGAGCAGGCGCTGCACAGCGGGCTTAAGGGCATCGTGGACGCGCAGACCGCCCTGCACATGCTCACGCGCGGCGAACTCAAGATGAATCTCGAGCTCGTGGGCTCCGAGGAGCCGCTCAGCCAGATGAGCGACATGGTGAACCGTCTCACGATGGCGCTCATTGTGGTCGGCCTGTTCATTGGCTCCTCGATCGTGTATTTCGCCGGCATGAAGCCGATCATCTTCGGCATACCGGTGGTCGGGTTCCTCGGGTACGTGGCGGCGTTCGTGCTGTCGGTCTGGATCGTGATCGACATTCTAATCAAACGGCACGCGGCGAAACACAAGGCGCGCAAGTAGCAGCACAGAGGGTGGCGCGCGCTGCATAGCTGAGCGCGTAGGCTGCGCGCGTGCGCGGATTCGGGTAATCTCGTGCATAGTGACGTGCTTTCGAGTTTAGGGAGGGCAATATGGCCAATGCATTGAAGAAAGCGCTGATTGGCGGCGCAGTGGCCGCGGGATTGGGCGTGTGGGCGGTGGCCCCGCGCACTTTCAACAACAAACGGAAGAACTTCGTGCCCACGCTGCCGGATGTGCTGTATGCGCACCGCGGTCTGCACGACGCCGGATCCGGTCTCTCGCAACAGCATGCCGGCGAAAGCGGCGAGTACATCGCGCTCGCGCGTCGCATGGCATTGCGCGCCGGGTACGGCTCCATCGACGAGCCCGGCCCGCTGGCACCTGAGAACTCACTGGCCGCGTTTGCAGCGGCGGCCGAGGCGGGGTATGGCATCGAACTCGACGTGCAGCTGACGCTCGACAACAAAGCGGTCGTATGCCATGACCCCGATCTGCTGCGTGTGGCGGGAGATCCGCGAAATATTCGCGACCTCACCTACGACGAGCTTGTGCGCATCCCGCTGTTCCCCACGGCGGCTCCCGGTGCCGAGGTCTCCCCGCTGCTGCCCGGCGCCACCGAGAATCCGCCGCTTGTGACCACGCCGTCGCAGGCGCCGGCCGGGTATTACCAGCATGTGCCGCTGCTCGAGGATGTGCTGCGCGTGGTGGACGGCCGCGTGCCGATCATCGTCGAATTCAAATTCGAGAACTACCGTACGTGGGACGACCGCGACGAGGAGCTCATGCAGACCGCGGCCGCCCTGCTCGACGCCTATCAGGGACTGTATGTGGTGGAGTCGTTCAACCCGGCCGCCATGAACTGGTACAAGCGCGAGCACCCCGATGTATGCCGCGGCCAGCTCGCCGAAGACACGGAGTTCACGAAGAACCCGGTGCTGTGGATGGCCGGCAAGCTCATGTTCAACGAGATCTCCCGCCCGGATTTTGTGGCCTACGATTTCCGGAACGGCAACGGCGCCATGTTGCGCTTCGTGCGCAGAATGGGCGCGATGGCCGTGGCGTGGACCGTGCGCACCTCCGACGAGCTCGCGGGCGCGCAGCCGTACTTCGACCGCTTCATTTTCGAGGCGTTCGTGCCGAAGCAGTGAGTCTGAGCGTTTTCTGACCTGTACTCCTCAACAAAAAACCGTACCCTCGAACATGAGTAGATCTGTTCGGGGGTACAGTTTGTCGATATGCTAGTTCAGTCGATGACGCCGTAGAGGCGGTCGCCGGCGTCGCCCAGGCCGGGGACGATGTAGCTCTTGCCATTGAGGCCTTCGTCGACGCCGCACACGACCACGCGGAAGTTGATGTCTTCGCGAATGTTCTCTTCGACGAACTTGATGCCCTCCGGAGCGGCGATGATGCAGATCGCCGTGACATCCTTGGCACCTTTGTCCATCAGGTAGTGCGTCGCGGTGACGAGCGTGCCGCCGGTCGCGAGCATCGGGTCGATGAGGAAGCACTGGCGGCCGGAGAGATCGTCCGGCAGACGGTTCGCATAGGTGATCTGCTGGGTCGGGTGCTCCTCGTCGCGCTTCATTCCCAGGAAGCCGACCTCGGCGCTCGGCATCATGCGCGTCATGCCGTCGAGCATGCCCAGACCGGCGCGCAGCACCGGCACGATGATCGGGCGCGGCTTGGCGATCTGCTTGCCGACCATGGGCGCGACCGGGGTTTCGATCGGCTTGTCTACGACCTCGAGATTGCGGGTTGCTTCGTAGGCCTCCAGCGAGACGAGCTCGGAGACGAGTTCGCGGAACGTGGAGGAGGGGGTGTTCTTGTCGCGGAGCACCGTGAGCTTGTGCTCGATGAGCGGGTGATTGAGTACATGCAATTCCATAGTTACTAGAGTAAGCCTTGTTTGTGTTCGCGGGTGACAAAACACGAAATTCAGTGCCGAATTATGCGTTCAGATTGCGCACGCTGTTGAGAAAACGCCGGACCGCAAAAGCGCCTGTCGGCGCAAAGGCCGCTCGCAGCGGCAAAAAACGGAGCCCGGGGCTATGTACGGCCCGGCGCAACACTCAAGCTTACACCCTCCGCCAAGGTGTGTCGGCCTGCAGCGCGCCGAACGATGAATCTGCGATCTCATATGGCAAATATGCGCGAGAGTGCACGGGTTTGTCGTGCGGGCAATCTGCAGATATGACAAACCTGTGCATGAGCGCATATGTTCGTCATGTTGCGGGCCTGCCAATGCGACGAATGCGTGCAGATTCGCACTGGTTTGTCACGCGGGAAGTGCGCGCCGCGCAAACCGGCCGGTTACTCGAGCTTGCCTTGACGCCACAGGGCCGCGCCGTGCTTGAAATCCTTGCTCGTGATGTTCAGATTCGCCGCGGTATGCAGCAGTTGCGCGGCCTGCGTGCGCCACCGTTTGCTCTGCTCGGCGGCGGAACCTACAGGATTCAGATTCGCCTGCTGCGTGAGCTCGCGCGCCTCGACGCGCAACCCGAGTGCGACGATGCCAACGAACACCGATGCGCGCGTCAACGCGACCGCGAAATCCCCGCGGAACGCGCCGGTGAGAATCGAGTCCGCAGTGCGCGCGATGTCATCTTCGGTGGGGGCGGAGTCCACGCCGGCGATCGCGGAGGCGGAGGTGGCAATCGGCTCGCCCAGGCGCCATAGCCGGGCGATTGTATCGCGCTGCTTGCGCATCCACGACCGCAGCAGATACAAGCGCCACAGCACGCCGGGCAGCGAGTCCGGCTCCGCTTTGCTCCACAGTTCGGCGATCACGTCGACCCCCTCGCGGTCCACCAGCGTGAGCACGCGCTCCACAATGGCAGGGTCGTCGGTCTTGTGCACCTTGCTCAGCAGGGCCCAGGCGGTCGTGTGGGCGACTTCGCGCAGGCGCTCGGGATCGACGTCGCTGGCCAGTCCCTCGGCAATCGCCTGATCGAGCTGGCCGGGGCGCGCGGGGCGGGGCGAGCCCGTGTGCGTGAATGCGGAGCGGCTCGCGATAATCGAGCCGGAGCCGGAATGCATGGAATTAGTAGACAATAGGCGTCACTTTCTGTATGTCGATGATGCGCGGGCCGTCTTCGGTCTGCACGAGGAACAGCGCGAACGCGTTCGCCGTGGCCATGTACGGCGATTTCGCGACGAGTCTCTTGGCCAGCGATTTGGTTGCGCACAATGGGCGCAGATGTTCAAACATACCACCGATCACCGGCCTGTGCATGCAGATCGCCATCGTGTTGCCGGTCTCGAGCACGCGTTTGATCTGCTCGGCGAAGCAATGCCAGGCCGCCTGCGGGTCGCGCTCGAACGCCTCCTCGGTGAGCGGCGGCAGTGCGCGGCGCTCGCGTTTCGTTTGCCAGGAGAGCATCTCTATGGTCTGTTCACAGCGGGTCCACGGCGAAGTGGCGAGCTCGACCGGATTATAGCAGGCGAGTTCGCGGTCGAGCGCATACGCGGCGGCGGCGCCCTCCGGGGTGATCGGGCGGTGCGGCTCGGTGCCGTCCCACTGTTTGCGCGGCTCCGCCTTGGCATGGCGCACGAGCAGCAATGGCGTCGCCTTGAGCGCATCCTCCTCGATGCGGTCCACGAACAGCGCGAGCATATCGCGGTCGGTGGAATGCGTGAGCCTCTTGCGCGCCTTGTCGAGCGAGAGCCACGCAATCTCGCTCACCTCACCCAGATCGACCGCGTGAATGGGGCCGAAGGCCTCGCGGCGGTGCCAGTTGTCGTCGTCGCTGATTTGCGTGGCCATCCAGTACAGCACATGCTTGGTCGCGTCCTTGCCGTCTCCGCGGCCCGTGTGACGCGTTTTCTTGCCCTCGGAGGAGAGCGGGTACTCCACTTCGCCCAGGAACGGGCCGAGCGCGACGGGGAAGCCGGTTTCCTCGCCGATTTCGCGCACCGCCGCGTGCCGGTGCGATTCGTTGATTTCCAGTTTGCCTTTCGGCCAGCTCCAGTCATCGTATTTCGGGCGGTGCACGAGGCACACCTCCACGTCGTTCGCGCTCAACGGAGCCATCATTGAGCCGATGCTGCGCACAATGCGGTACACGATGCCGCCCGCAGCCTCCACAGTTCGTTTCTCACTCATGGTTTCAGACTACGCCATTCGCTGCGAAAAAAGATTCCTCTGCGTAACAAGGGACATTGTCGCGCTCGCAATGTCCCTTGTTACGCAGAGGAATCTATTTACACAGATTGGCGGCAGGTCAGTTCGTGGCCTTCTTGCGCATGTGCTTCTTGATCAGGTACTCCTGGCAATCGAGCAGCGGCTTGCCTTCGGCGTCCTTCGAATGGCGCACGTAGGTGCCGTCGGGCTGCATATGCCAGCTGGACGTCGTGTCGGCCATCTGCAGGTCCACGTAGTCGATGAGCTCCTGCACCTGCTCGGGCGCGGTGATGCGCACGAGCGCCTCGACTCGACGATCGAGATTGCGGTGCATGAGGTCGGCGGAACCGATCCACACCTCCGGTCCGGAAACCGGGCCCTCGCCAATCTGCGGACCGTCGGAATTCGCGAACGCGTAGATGCGGCTGTGTTCGAGGAAGCGGCCGAGAATCGAGCGCACGCGAATGTTATCGGAAAGCCCGGGTACGCCTGGCTTGAGTGAACAGATGCCGCGTTCGACGATGTCGATCTTCACACCGGCCTGGCTGGCGCGGTAGAGGGCGTCGATCGTCTTCTCATCCACGATCGAGTTCACCTTGATCTTGATCCACGCTTCCTTGCCGGCGCGCGCGGCCTCCTCCTCACGGCGAATGCGCTGGATCAGACCGGAGCGCACGGTGCGCGGCGCGACGAGCAGACGGTGGAAACTCGACTTCGGCGCGTAACCGGACAGCTGGTTGAACAGCTTCGTCATATCCTGCCCCACCACCGGGTCGCAGGTGAGCAGGCCGAGATCGGTGTACTGGCGCGCGGTCTTCGGATTGTAGTTGCCGGTGCCCACATGGCAGTAGCGGGTGAGCCCGTCCGCCTCCTGGCGCACGACGAGCGAGAGCTTGCAGTGCGTCTTCAATCCGACAATGCCGTAGACGACGTGCACGCCGGCACGTTCGAGCTTGCGCGCCCATGCGATGTTTGCATCCTCGTCGAAGCGCGCCTTGAGCTCGACGAGCGCGAGCACCTGCTTGCCGGCCTGTGCGGCGTCGATGAGCGCGTCGATGATCGGCGAGTTGCTCGATGTGCGGTAGAGCGTCTGCTTGATGGCGAGTACCTTCGGGTCGGCGGCCGCCTGCGCGAGGAACGCCTGCACCGACGTCGAGAACGAGTCATACGGGTGGTGCAGCAGAATGTCGCGCTCGCGAATCGCGGCGAAGATGTCTTGCGCACGGCTCGACTCGACCTCGGCGATCTGCCGGTTCGTGGTCGGCACGAAGGGCGGGAATTTCAGGTCGGGGCGGTCAATGCCGCCGAGTTCGAAGAGCACGGTAGCGTCGAGCGGCGCCGGCAGACGGTACACCTCGTCCGGCGTCACGCCCATCTGGTCGGCGAGCAGCTGGGAGAGGAACGGCGAGGTCTCATCGGAGATCTCCAGGCGGATCGGCGGCCCGAAACGGCGGCGCAGCAGTTCCTTCTCAATCGCGTTGAGCAGATTCTCGGCGTCGTCTTCCTCCACCTCGATGTCTTCGTTTCGGGTGACGCGGAACGAACGCGCCTCCTTGATGATCATGCCCGGGAACAGCGTCTCCAAATGCGCGATGATCAGGTTCTCCATCGTGATGAAGCCGTAGCGGACGTCCTCCGCCTCGTCTTCGGTCATGTCGTCGACGGGGACGAGTCTGTCGAGATTGTCGGGAATCTTCACTCGTGCGAAGTGGGACTTGCCGGAGGTCGGGTTCTCCACGAGCACGGCCAGATTGATCGAACCGCCCGAAATATAGGGGAAGGGGTGCGCCGGGTCCACCGCGAGCGGCGTGAGCACCGGGAAGACCTGCTGGCGGAAGTAGCGGGAGAGGCGCTCCTGCTCGGCGATCGTGAGCTTGTCCCAGCCGAGCAGCTGGATGTTCTGCTTGGCGAGTTCGGGCAGGATCGTGTCGACGACGTAATGCGCATGCTCGTCCTGCAAGCGGTGCGCCTGCTCGGAGATCGCGCGCATCTGCTGGCGTGGGCTCAGTCCGCTCGCGCTCGTCACGGCGATGCCGGTGTCGATGCGGCGCTTGAGACCGGCGACGCGGACCATGAAGAACTCGTCGAGATTGCTGGCGAAGATCGCCGCGAAGCTCGCGCGTTCGATGATCGGGATCGTCTCGTCCTGCGCAAGTTCGAGCACGCGTTTGTTGAATTTGAGCCAGCTGAGCTCGCGGTCGAAGAAGCGGTCGGGTGGCAGCGGGAGCTCGCCCTCCATGTTCTCCCGCTTGTCGCTTTTGTCCGTTTCAGCGATGTGTTCGGCAATCTGGCTGCGCAAAATCGCCTTCGATGGTGCGTTGAAAATCTGTGACATGGTTCTACTTTAGAACGAGCGGGCTGAAAAATCACTGAGTTCACGAAAGAATTCGGAATATGTCCACGGATGGGCCCGTTTCGCGGTGCCGATCCGCGCTGCCGTTTCCGTGCGGCGGGCGTTGAGCTCTGCGCGGGAGATGGTTTGGATGATTGCGGCCATGCGGATTGCCCGACGCACAACAAAACACCATGGTACATTCGCGGACTTCGTATGTTCGTGAAAATGTGAGATTTTCGGCGAACAGTGAGCGACACGCCGAAGTATTGCCGCTGTATTTGAGTGATTGAACATCTAGGCGGCTGAAGTGAACAGAATGTGCGATTTTCTCTGTGAGGTTCCTTGTTGAAATGAACACGGAAAGATAAAAAGAGCACATGTGGTCAGATTGTGACGCTTAGGCGATTCCGACTTGCGTAATCCTAAATTCCGAGCATAATTGCAAGTACAAGGACAACCGAAGAGCAGACCCACAAAAGTAGATGATCAGCAAGATTATTACGTTGGGCGGGCAATGGAAAGACTTACCGTTACAACGATGAGGTTGTGCAGAGATTCTGCCTCGTTGGACTTGGGAAAGAGACCCACCTCGTGTGGGTCTCTTTTTTATTTCATGAAAAAACGCCTTTGTTTTGGAATAGTTCTTGGCAAGAAGTCTGCGGCGGTGTATGTGACTCAGCGGCGGCCGCGTTATCCACATGCCCGGCGACCCGCGATGTGGATAACGCGTTCTCCGACCACAATGCCTCGTAGAGATTGAACCGGTTGCGGAACCCACGTTCAATGCAACTATGACTATGCAGATCAGTGTAGGGGCGCCGCATACCGAGCGCCATGGGTGGTCGTTCCATCGGCCACAGGTAATGAACGGGGCATGCGCGCGTGATGTGCGCATGCGTGACGCGCGCGCCCGCAGGCCGTGGCAGGCGGAGTCTGCACGCAGGGTGCCCGCATACCAGCCAGTGCACGCGATGGCGGAACCTGCGTGCTCTCCGCAGCTGTCGCCGCCCGCGCGCCGAACCCATGCGGGGGCGCAGCACGCGCGCATGCCGGTGTGTGCGACGCAGGCGCCGTGCGAGAACGTGATCACGCTGTCCGGCGCGAGCGGCGGTGCAGGAACGACCACACTGGCGGCCATGCTGACCCGCGAATTGGCGAAGCGAGAGAACGAGTGCGCAATCGTGGACGCCGACGTGCGCGCGGGCGGCGGCGGTCTGGACGTGCTGCTCGGGATTGAACATGAGTCCGGGTCGCGGTGGCATGACATTCATGCGCCGCTCGGCGAGCTCGATGGCGAGGCATTGCGTCGCAGATTGCCACACTGGGACGGCGTGGGCGTGCTCGCATACAACTGCTGGGTGCAGGAGGAGCCGGCGTGGTTCGAGATGCAGGCGGCACTGCAGTCGCTGGCACAGGTGAGCGATGCCGTGGTGGTCGATGCCGGGCATGGATTGGAGATTGAGCATGTGCCCGCATTGGTTGAGGCCTCGCACATTGTGGTGGCGGAGCTCACCGTGCTGGGATTGGCGCGTGCCAAGGCACATATCGAATGGCTGCGTCGCAATGGCGAGCGCAATATGGCGCGTGCGCAGGAGCCGCCGCGGCCGGGGGAGGAGTGGAAGCCGATTGTGGGCGTGCCGGGGCGTGTGATCGGCGTGCTGTGCGTGGAGCCGCCTGCGGTTGCGAAGGGCCGCGGGGCGGTGTCGTTGGAGGAGGCGCGCAAATACTTGCAGATGGAGCATATGGAGTGCGAGCTGATGGGCCCGGTCCGCTCCGATGCCAGACTCTGTGGCGACATTCTGGAGGGCTTGGGAATTCGGCGCGTGCATCGGCGCAATGCGCGCGTGCTCGGCGATGTGGCCGAGATGGTGGAGCGTGCGTGCGGCATAGGAGGCAGATGATGTGGCAGATTGTAGGGCCGAATGGGGTGACGAACACAACCGGCGGCGTGGCGGTTCCGCTTCCCGAGGCGCCGGTGCCTCCGGATACGGCACCTCGGCATGCCGGTGTGGGCGCTACTGTGCAGACCGCTGCGCAGACCACTGTGCACCCCGCTGTGCGTGCCGTGACGGCCGTGGATGCCACTCGCCCGGTGAATTTCGGCCCGCTGAAACGGCTGGCTGCGGATCCGCGCGTCACCGACATCCTGGTGACCTGCGACGGTGCCGTGTGGGTGGAGCGCGGGCTTGGCATAGAGCTCGAGCACCCGTCCATTCCGCTGGATTCGCCTGCCGTGGTGCGTCGTCTGGCCGTGCAGCTGTGTGCGCAATTGGGTGAGCGGCTCGACGACGCCCGCCCTATAGCCGATGCGAGCGGTGCTGACGGCACCCGCGTGCATGCGGTGATCGCGCCGGTGGTGCCGTATGGCGCGTCGATTTCGATTCGTCTGCCCTCCCGCATGAGCGCGACCATGGATGCATTGCAGCAGGCTGGTTGCTGGCCTGCGCAATGGCGTCCGATACTGGATCGCCTGGTGCTGGCCCGCGCCAACATTCTCATCACCGGCAGCACCGGCTCGGGCAAGACGACGTTGCTCAAGGCGCTGTTGCTCAATTGCCGCGCATCCGAACGCATTGTGCTCGTCGAGGAGGTTCGCGAGCTGCAGGGGCTCGGCAATCTCAACACGGTTTCACTCTGCGCGCGAGCCAAGAACGTGGAGGGTGCCGGCGAGGTGACGATGGGCGATCTGGTGCGTTCCACGCTGCGTATGTACCCGACCCGCGTGGTGGTGGGCGAATGCCGCGGCGAGGAGGTGATCGACCTGATGCGCGTGCTCAACTCCGGCCATTGCGGCGGCATGAGCACACTGCATGCCAGCGGGGTGAGCCGTGTGCCCGGGCGTCTGATCTCGCTGGGGCTGCTCGCGCATGTTGAGCCGAATACCATGGCGGGTCTGGCCGACGGGGCCTTCGACGTGGTGCTTCACATGGAAAGGCGCCCCGGCAAACGGTACTTGGCGCAGATCGGCATGCTGTGCATGGTGGAGGGCAGGCTCGTCGGCCGCACGGTGTGCTCGTGGGATGGCCGTGGCGAGCCTGTCGCCGGCGAGGCATGGCGGCCATTCGCCGAACGTTGGGGCACCAAGCGGGTGCCGGAACGAAGGTGAGACGAATGGCATTCGTGGCTGCGCTCGCGGCGGCGCTGAGTGTGCTGTTGATGATATGGGCCGCCCCTGCGGCGGTCTCATGGCGCCTGCAGACGGTGGAATCGGGCGTGGCTGACCATGCGTGTGAGCCGGCATGCGGCATCAGCGTCATGCTCTCGTCGATCATCGCATCGCTGCAGGCCGGTGCCGCGCTGGAGCCCGCGCTCGAACGCGCATTTGACTCGGTGTTCCCGGAGCGCCGGTGCGGAGGTGCTCGTGCGCGCCACATGCGCGACCCCACTACGTCCGGCGACGGGCATGCCGTCGGTGTGTATGCCGTATGCGATGGCGAGGGCAACGTGGATGTGACCCAGATGGCGCGCTTGTTCGCAGCATGCAGACTGCCCCATGAGCGCGCCTCGCACTGCGCGCAGGTGGCCTGTGGGGTCGCCGTGGCCAGCGCGGTGAGCCTGGAACTGGGGTGCCCGGCCGCACGCTGCCTCGAGGCGGTGCGCGCAGGCTATCTGCGTGCCCGGCTGCAAGACGATTTGCGCGCGAATGCCTTCGCGATGCCCAAATCCACGGCGCGCATGCTGCTCGCGCTGCCGGCGGTGGTGGTGTTCCTGGGAGAGCTGCTCGGCGCGGATCCGTTGGGCATGCTGTTCGGCTCGGCACAGGGGCGCGCCATGCTGTGCCTGGGCACGATTTGTTATGTGGGCGGACTGCTGTGGATGCAGCGCCTGCTTGCCGCGGACGGGTAGTCCTGTGGCTGGATTCTGGGCGTGGTGTGCCGCGATCTGCGCGGCGCTCGCCTCTTACTTGCACATGGTTGGGAACGAGCGGATTGCTGCACGTCGGTTGCGCGAACTTGACGGACTGGCGCGCTCGCAGATTGCGCTGGCGGGGCGCGGCAATGCCTTGCAGCGGCGATTGCTCGAGGTATGCCCGGGCTGGGAGCCGTCTCCTACGTTGCTGTTGCAACTGCTTGAGGCGGCGATTGCTCAGGGCGTCGCGATTCCCCGGGCATTGGAATGCATTGGCGCATGCTGCGGCGGCGCATGCGCGCAGGTGCTGGGGCATGTCTCCGCCGCACTGCTGCGCGGTGTGTGCTGGGATGAGGCGTGGGCCGTGTTGGAACATGATGGTTCCTCCCCGGCTTCCTCGGCATTGGGATTGGCATGCCGCACATTGCGTGCCGCCTGGGAGGATGGCGTCTCGCCGCTGCCGCAGATTCATGCGGCCATTGAGCAGATGGACGGCAGCGAACGCGCGCGGATCGAGCAACGGGCGTCGCGATTGTCGGTGCGGTTGCTGCTGCCTATGGGACTGTGCCTGCTGCCGGCGTTCCTGCTCATCGCGGTGGTGCCGACGATCATGTCGTTCATGCGTATGTGAGGCGGGTGCGCGGAGGTTATCCACATTGCCGGCGACCCGCAATGTGGATAACGGTGGAGTTATCCACATGCGTCCGTCCGGCTTTACACCGAATATTGGCGGCCGCATAGTGGAATCATCTGGGAGACCAGATGGGAAACACAACATACAGGCCAACGAAACAGGCAAGGAGAGATATGGAACACAATGAGGTGATCCTGTTCGAACACAGGAGGCATGGCGTGGGTGAGCGCATCAATGCGGCTTCGGACCGGCTGCTGCGGGCGCAGGTCGGTTTGGAGGCGAGATGGCGGGCGCTCATGTCCCAGCCGGAGGAAGGCGCGGCAACCGCCGAATACGCGGTGGTGCTCGTTGCGGCGACCGGATTCGCCGCGGTGCTGGTGGCGCTCATGAAATCCGACACGGTGAAGACGCTGCTCACGAACATCGTGAAGAAAGCGTTGAACGTGTGAGGCCATGGGCGGCCATGCATTCGGGCAGGCGTTGCGTCGCCTGCAGTGCGATGACGAGGGGGCGGCCACCGCGGAATTCGCGGTGGTGCTCCCGGTCATCGTGATGCTGGCGGCCTTGATGCTCTATTTGGGCCGGGCATCCGTCGTGTCGGTCGGGTGCCAGGACGCGGCGGCCAACGCCGCGCGGGCGTTGATGGTGCAGGGGAGCGGTTCGGGCTCGCAGGCCATGGCTCAGGCGGCTGCTGGCGATGGCGCTCGCATAGAGGTGCGTCCCGCCGGAATCGGGTTCGAGGTGATCGCCCACTGCGCGGTGGTGGCCGACCCCTGGGGCATCGTGCCGAGAATGGTGACGGGGCGTGCACATGGCATATGGCAGGAGAGGCTATGAAGGAGGTGGCCAAATGGGTCTGCGAGGGAGTGCGCCCAGGCGAGGGATGAGCGCTGCGGCGAGGCGTGTGCCGACGCGATCCGCGCCATGCATTCCGCATGGTCTGCGGGCGCAGGATGCCGGCAATGCGTCGCCGAGTGCGGTCGGCATCGTGCTCGTGGTGGCCGTGCTGCTGTGCACCATCGCGGCCGGGGCCAGGATTGCCATGGCCCGGGCGCAGGCGCGCACCGCAGCCGATATGTCGGCATTGGCCGCCGCCGACGCCTATTGGAACGAGGCTGCCGCCGACCCTTGCGGCATCGGCTCTGCCGTGGCGCGCAACAATGCGGGAGCCGTGGAATCATGCGAGGTGATCGACATGGATGTGGCCATGGAGGTCAGCACCGCAACAGGCGTGCCGTTCGTGGAGCGGGTGAGCGCACGCGCGCGTGCCGGACCACGGCGATGCGATGAGGTCGACGCAACACGCGGCGCATCGCAACCGTGATGCCGGGGCATCATTGCCGAGTGGATTTTGATGCCCCTCACGCGCTAGGTTATATAGCACATCGGTATGCGGCACGAGACAGCCATGCACTGCTCCGGCAGGCATGCCGGCCACTCGGGCATACGCATTGCAAACAGACGGGATAGACATGGCATTGGCGTTGTATCGCAGGTATAGGCCCGACACCTTCGAAGGGGTGATCGGGCAGGACCAGGTTACCGTGCCCCTCATGCACGCCTTGGATGAGAACAAGCTCACCCACGCATACCTGTTCTCCGGGCCGCGAGGATGCGGCAAAACGAGTTCCGCGCGCATTCTGGCACGGTGCATCAACTGTGTGAAGGGCCCCACCTCGCACCCGTGCGGCGAATGCGACAGCTGCAGGGATCTGGCGACCGGCGGACCCGGGTCGATCGACGTGGTGGAGATTGACGCGGCGAGCCACAACAGCGTGGACGACGCCCGTGAACTGCGGGAGAGGGCTGGGTTCGCCCCGGTGCGAGACCGCTACAAGATCTTCATTCTCGACGAAGCGCACATGGTGACCCCGCAGGGCTTCAACGCGCTCCTCAAGATCGTGGAGGAGCCGCCGGAGCACCTCATGTTCATCTTCGCCACCACCGAGCCGGACAAGGTGATCGGCACCATCCGCTCACGCACTCACCACTACCCGTTCCGTCTGGTGCCTCCCGAGATCATGACCCCGTATTTGGAGCATGTATGCGAGCAGGAGCACATCGAGACCGAGCCCGGTGTGCTCAGGCTCGTCACGCGTGCGGGCGGCGGGTCGGTGCGAGACACGCTTTCGGTGCTCGACCAGCTCATGGGCGGCTGTGTGGACAACGACATCACCTACGACTCCACCGTGGCGTTGCTCGGTTTCACGCCGGACGCACTGCTCGGCGAGGCGATCGACGCGATCATCGAGCAGAATGGCGCCAAGCTGTACGGCATCATTCAGAAGGTGATCGTGGCCGGGTTCGACGCCCGCAGATTCGTCGAGGACCTGCTTGTGCGCACCCGCGACCTGCTCGTGCTCACACTCGGCGGCGATGAGGCCGAGCATGTGCTCAGCGATGACGCCGAGGCGGAAGACATGAGCGACCTCCACCGGCAGGCCGATGCGCTGGGGCTGCAACAGCTCACCGCCATGGCCGAGATCATGGACGACACGTTGGGGCACATGGCCGGAGCCGCCTCGCCGCGTATGCGGCTGGAGCTGCTCGCCGCCAAGCTGCTGGCCGGCAGGGCCTCGGGCTTCGCCGCGGAGGCTCCGGCACTCGCCGGTGCGGGCGCGCGCGGTTCATCTGCTGCCCCTTCGGCGACGCAGGGCTCTGCCCGCGGCGGGTTCGTCGACGCACAACGACCCTCCGGTTTCAACGATGGCGCCACGGCACCACAGTCCGGGCATGACACCCCCACCCAGGCCGCCGCTCCCACTGCCACACCGCAAGCCATCCAGGCCGCCACCACGGAGCATGATGCCGGTTCGCAGCCGCAGGCAGCCTCGAACGTCCCCTCGATCCCGGAGGACATTCAGCGCAACGGCACCGTGGATGAGCGCTGGGACGCCATTGTGGCGGCGTTGCCGCTGGACGTGCGCGCCTACATCAACCGCGAGCGCGTGCCACGCGTGATGCTCGCCATGGACAGGAAATCCGGCAGGCAACGCTTGTGGATCAAGTTCGAGACCCCGCTCGACAAGTACGCCTTCGCACTGGCGGTGAGCAAGGAACCGATCGGGGGCACCACCAGCGTCGTCTCGATAGTGCGCACGCAGGTGCACAACGTGTTCGGCCCCGACGTCGCCTTGGCGCCCACTGAGAAGATGGCCAATGGTGAATCCGCCCCTCCGCTGAGCAAGCTTCCGCCTGAGGAGGCACAACGGATCAAGGCGAAGCTGCTGCAGCAGTCGTTGCAGGGCATCGTTGCACACCCGCGCGAGTCATCCGATTCCGCCCAGCAGGCCACCACGTCGGATTCCTCCAACGATGCGGAGGCGCATCAAGCCGCCGGCACAACCCCGACGCCCACTGAGTCGTTTCAGCAAGCCAATGGCAATGGTCCGCAGACGTTGCCGGACGATGACCCCTGGGCCCAACCGGTGAAGCCCGTGGGCCTGCGCCCTCAGGCATTGGACCCCGAGGAGCAGGCCCACGAGGAGCCGAACCGGCAGCAGCCAGCGCCGGAGCACCAGCACAAGCATGTGGCGGTGCCCGACGTCTCCGATGGCATAGACCCGTGGAGCATGCCGGTCGACGAGCATCCGCACATCGACTTCGGCAAGGTGCAGTCCATCGAACAGCAGCACGAGAGGCTAACACCTGCGCCCGTCCATGGCGACGACCCATGGAGCGCCATGCCGAACGGGCCTCAGGGCTTCGGCACAGCGTCCCCTGTGACGGGCGGTCAGGCCATGAGTGTCGAGGATGCCTACGGCATGTCACCCCAGGGCATGCACGCGGCGGATGCAGGATCCACGGGTGTGGCGGGTGGTGAATCCCAGCCGTCCGCACCGCAGGTCGATGCCGATGACGACGTGTATTCGATGGACGACGCGCATGTGCAGACGCACGACGTGATGGACCTCAAGGCCGTCGAGGAATTTTTCGACGTGACCAAGGTTGAGCACTTTGCGGCCGACGATGCGAACAACCCGCTCAACGTCAAGCCGCGTCGAATGGAACACGGCGACTCGTGACGCCGCGTGGCATACGCTTGAGGAGGGTACATGGCATTGGCATACGACGGCGCCATCCAGCGGCTCATCGACTCGTTTGCGAGTCTGCCGGGCATAGGGCCCAAAGGAGCGCAACGCATCGCCTTCTATCTGCTGCAGGCGCCGGATGCGGAGTCGCAGCGCCTCGTCGACGCAATCAACGAGGTGAAGGAGAAAGTACGGTTCTGCGAAGTCTGCGGGAATGTGTGCGAAAGCAGCCCGTGCACAATCTGCTCGGATCCGCGTCGTGATCACGGCACGATCTGCGTGGTGGAGGAGCCGAAGGACGTCATGAGCATCGAACGCACGCGCGAATACCGCGGGCTCTACCAGGTGCTGGGCGGCGCCATCAACCCGATGGCCAACGTCGGCCCGAGCGACCTCAACATCGCGCAGCTGCTCAACAGACTCCACGACGGCGAGGTCAAGGAGATCATCGTGGCGCTCAATCCGAACATCGAGGGGGAGGCAACCACCACCTACCTGAGCCGCCTGCTCGCGCCGCTCGACATCAAGGTGACGCGTCTGGCGAGCGGTCTGCCGGTGGGCGGCGACCTCGAGTACGCCGACGAAATCACGTTGTCTCGCGCGCTCGAAGGGCGTCGTGAGGTGTGAGCGGGCGTGCGAGTTTCGCATCGTGAGCCGAGAATGAGACACCTACAGGTGCATTCATACAATAATCGTGCTTCATGCGTACACTTGAGAACAAATCGGCAATCTCACAGAGGGAATATCGTGGCTCTTATCGTACAGAAATACGGTGGCTCGTCGGTGGCCGACGCCGACTCGATCAAACGAGTGGCACGCCGCATCATCGAGACGAAGAACGCCGGCAATGACGTCGCCGTCGTGGTCTCGGCGATGGGAGACACCACCGACGACCTGATCGATCAGGCCATGAGCATCGACTCGAACCCGCCTGCCCGTGAAATGGACATGCTCATGACCGCAGGCGAACGCATCTCGATGAGCCTGCTCGCCATGGCGATTCACGCCGCCGGTTCGCACGCCTACTCGTTCACCGGTTCGCAGGCCGGTTTCATGACCGACGCCCAGTTCGGCGCCGCCCATATTCGCGCCGTGAACCCCGACCGCGTGCGTCGCGCGCTGAACAAGGGCAGTGTCGCGATCGTGGCCGGATTCCAAGGCCAAAGCGAACGCGGCGACGCCACCACGCTCGGCCGCGGCGGTTCCGACACCTCCGCCGTCGCCCTGGCCGTCGCGCTCGGCGCCGACGTGTGCGAGATCTACACCGACGTCGATGGCGTGTTCACTGCCGACCCGCGCATCGTGCCCACCGCGCGCCGCATCCCGGCAATCGGCTACGACGAGATCCTCGAAATGTCGTCGTGCGGCTCCAAGGTGCTCGCACTGCGATGCGTGGAATATGCGCAGCGGTTCAAGATGCCGTTGCATGTGCGCAGCTCGTTCTCGCACCGCCCGGGCACGCTCGTGCTGCCCGACGGCGTGGACCCGAACAGCCTGCCGAACGTGCGGTAATACGGAATCTGCAAGCAGATTATTCAATACAATACGAGTTTTTATATAAAAATCGGAGTATGGAGACAGACAATGAGCGACAATACCGATCAGTCTTTGGGTGACCTCTTCCCAGACCTTGGTCAGGAAACGCCGATTATTTCGGGCGTGGCGCACGACAACAGCGAATCCCTCGTCACCGTGCGCGGCGTGACCGACGAACCGGGCATGGCCGGTAGGGTGTTCACACGCCTCGCCGAGCTCGGTGTGAACGTCGACATGATCGTTCAGGCGGGCGCCTCCACCGGCACCGCCGACATCTCCTTCACCATCCCCGGCTCCGACGCCGCCCGAGTGGAGACGGCGCTCACCGCCGCGCAAGACACGTTGGGCTACAAGTCGTTCGACGTCAATCCGAACGTGGGCAAGGTGGCCGTCGTGGGCGTCGGCATGAAAACGCATTCCGGTCTCGCTGCCCGCTTCTTCCAGGCACTGAGCGAGGAGGGCATCAACGTGCTCATGATCTCCACCTCCGAGATCCGCATCGCCGCCCTCGTGCCGCTCTCGCAGCTCAACGACGCCGTGCGCGCCCTGCATAGCGCGTACGGTCTGGACGCCGACAAGGTTGAGGCCGTTGTCTATGGCGGCACCGGCCGCTGAGCGGAATCTGCAAACTCACAACAAGGTATTCGGCGGCAGCCGGAAAAGGAGCCGAAATGGTACAGATCAACGATCGTGGCGTCAATGTGGCAGTATTGGGCGCAACCGGCCAGGTGGGCATGGTGATGCGCCGCGTGCTCGACGAGCGCGACTTCCCGGTGAAAGACCTGCGATTCCTCGCCTCCGCGCATTCCGCGGGCAAGGTGCTCAACTGGCGTGGGCACGACATCACGGTGGAGGATGTCGCGACCGCCGACCTGAGCGGCATCGACATCGCGATCTTCTCGGCGGGCGGCGGCACCTCCAAGGTGTGGGCGCCGAAGTTCGCCGAAGCGGGCGCCTACGTGATCGACAACTCCTCGCAGTGGCGCATGCACGACGACGTGCCGCTGGTCGTGGCTGAGGTGAATCCGGACGATCTCGACGAGATCCCGACCGGCATTGTGGCCAACCCGAACTGCACGACCATGGCCATCATGCCGGTGCTCAAGCCGCTCGCCGACAAGTTCGGCCTGAAGCGCCTCATCGTGAGCTCCTACCAGGCGGTGTCGGGCGCGGGCCGCGCGGGTGTGGAGCAGCTGATGAACGAAGCCAAGGCAGCCGTTGACCAGGGCGCCGACAAGCTCGTGTTCGGCGGCGACGCCATCGACTTCCCGGAACCCACCAAGGTGGCGCGCACCATCGCGTTCAACGAGGTGCCGTTCATCGGCGACATTGTGGATGACGGCTCCCAGGAGACCGACGAGGAGCAGAAACTGCGCAACGAAAGCCGTAAGATCCTGCATCTGCCCGATCTCAAGGCATCCTGCACCTGCGTGCGTGTGGGCGTGTTCACCGCACACGGCATGAGCGTCAACGCCGAGTTCGAAAACCCGGTGAGCGTCGAGGAAGCCAAGGAGGTGCTCGCGAGCGCCCCCGCCGTGGAACTCACCGACATCCCCACCGCGCAGCTCGCCGCCGGCAAGACGCCGAGCTTCGTCGGCCGCATCCGCGTGGACCAGGCCGTCGACGACAATAAGGGCCTCGCGTTCTTCGTCACCAACGACAATCTGCGCAAGGGAGCCGCGCTCAACGCCGTCGAGCTCGCCGAGATCGTCGCGCGCAAGCATTTCGCAGACCAGCTCTGAGACATCCCGTAACAGTTTCAGCACCCCGAGAAACAATGACATCCCGTAACGGTCGGTCATACCGGACTGGCCCTTACGGGATGTCATTGTTCGTTCTTACGGGATGTCATTGTTCTTACGGGCTAGGGTTTTGCTTACGGGCTAGGCTTCGCACATGGATGTGGCTAAGCTGGGAAGCATGTCAATGGCATCGATCGAAGCGAACAAACAGCTGGAACGACTCGTGGCGCTCGGCTACCCGGACGTGGCCGACATGAGCGAAGACGCCTTCCGCGCACTGGCACGCCCGCTCATCCGCGCACTTGAGCGCAGCGATCTGGGCGCCGATATACTGCTCGTGCCCACACGCGAACTCGTCACTCCGGAATCGCTGATCGCGCGCACCAGCATAGATCGCATGGCCGGCTTCACCACCATGCCGCCGCGCGACATAGTCAGCTTCCTGCCCACCGACGGATTCGAACCGCCGGAAGGCCCGTTCTATCTGGTCATCGAACCGCACACCGGCACCTGTTATACGAACCGCGAGCCCGACGTGGCGCGCAAGCTCATCGAATCCGACGAACGTCTGCCGCTCACGCTTGAAGAGGGTCTCGCCATCGCCACGCAGCATCCGGAATGGCTGCTTGAGAAGAACGGATTCAATCTGCTGGGCTCGCGCAGTGCCGACGGGCGCGTGCCGAGCATCTGGATGAGCCAGAGCGCCCCTCGACTCGGCGCCGTCTGGCCGAACTCGCGCCACACCTGGCTCGGCAATGCATACTGCATCGCGCGCCGCGGTGTGAGTCTCATCGAAGGGCGCGGCTGAGCGCGGCGTATTTTGAGGAAGTCTCCGTGCGTTGCGTTGCGGAGAGATCCAGGGATGGCATATTTTACGGAGACTTCCGTGCGCCGTGCTGTTTTTGGTAGCTTCTGCGGTCAGATTCTCGGATGCTTCCGTATACGATGCCATTTTCAGATGCCTTTGTGGCATGTTTTACGGAAGCTTCCGTGAGATATGCCGGAGAGGGGCCCCGGAATGGCATAGTTTTCGGAAGTCTCCGTACGTTGTGCCGTGGCAGTGTGGTTTGGTGGTCTGTCTTTCGGAAGCCTCCGTGAGATGTGCCGCGGAGAAGTCTGCAAACGGCAGATTCCACGGAACCTTCCGTAAACCGTGCCACAGTCCGCAAACTTGTGCCGCAGGGAGTGCCGCGCAGTGCCGCGCAGCACAGCGCGGCGCGAATTGTATGCAATGTTTGTAAAATCCCTGCTTGGGATGGCCGAAATACGGACTGTCGCAAGCCCCTTTCTTGCTAGCGCGTATATGGTTATTGTTTACGCGCGTGTGCGCGTCACGAAATCTGAAAATTTTGCACTCTCGAAGGAGGAGAAGATGGGTCAGGGTCAATCTTCGGTGTTTGATCTCGCTGCCGTTGCCGCGGCATCCAATGGGGGGAACAATGACCCGCTGCTGCCTCCGGCACGGTACATTGGCGCCCCGCAGAAGCCGAGCGATATGCCGTACACCAAGTATGTGGCATACGACAAGCAGGTGCCATTCGACTACCCGGAGCGCACATGGCCGGGCAAGCGGCTGCACAGGGCGCCGCGCTGGTGCTCGGTGGATCTGCGCGACGGCAACCAGGCACTCGTGAACCCGATGGATTCCGAGCGCAAGCTGCGGTTCTGGACCATGCTCGTCGACATGGGATTCAAGGAGATCGAAGTCGGCTTCCCGAGCGCTTCGGAGACCGATTACGACTTCATTCGCTTGCTCATCGAGCGCGAGCTCATTCCCGACGACGTGACAATCGTCGTGCTCACGCAGGCCCGTGAGCACCTCATTCGCAAGACTTACGAATGCCTGCGCGGTTGCAAGCGCGCCATTGTACACTTCTACAACTCCGTCTCCGTGCTGCAGCGCGAGGTCGTGTTCCGCAAAGACCGCGCGGGCATCAAGAAGCTCGCCACCGATGCCGCGCACCTGTGCAAGGAACTCGAGGGCGACGCCGAGGGCATCGACCTGTACTACGAGTATTCGCCGGAATCGTTCACTGGAACCGAGCCGGAGTACGCGGTGGAGGTGTGCAATGCGGTGATCGACGTGATCAAGCCGACGCCCGGGCATCCGATGATCATCAATCTGCCCGCGACGGTGGAGATGACCACGCCGAACGTGTTCGCAGACGAAGTGGAGTACGTTTCCAATAATCTGCGCGACCGCGATGCCGTGGTGCTCTCGCTCCACCCGCACAACGACGAGGGCATGGGCGTCGCCGCTGCCGAACTCGGTATGCTCGCCGGCGCGGACCGCATCGAAGGCTGCCTGCTCGGCAACGGCGAGCGCACCGGCAACGTCGATCTCGTCACGCTGGGCCTGAATCTGCTCACGCAGGGCATTGACCCACAGCTCGATCTCTCCGACATGCCGGGCATTCGCAAGACCGTCGAATACTGCAATCAGATCAAGATCTCCGAGCGCCACCCGTATGCCGGCAACTTCGTGTTCACCGCGTTCTCCGGCTCGCACCAGGACGCGATCAAGAAGGGGCTCGAAGCGCGTGAGATCGCCGCGGAGATGGCCGGCGTGGACGTGGAGAACTTCGTGTGGCTCGTGCCCTACCTGCCGATCGACCCGAAGGACATCGGCCGTTCGTACGAGGCGATCATTCGCGTGAACTCGCAGTCAGGCAAGGGCGGCATGGCCTACCTGCTCAAGGCGAATCACAATCTCGACCTGCCGAAGAAGCTGCAGGTGGAATTCGAGAAGGTGGTGCAGCAGCATGCCGACGCCACGAAGAAGGAAGTCAAGGACGGCGACATCTGGCATCTGTTCAAAGACGAGTACTTGCCCGTCGAGGAATCCGGCGCGATCGAGGCCGGCGAGGTGGTCGCCGACACGCATGACGAGACGCTCGACCAGTGGGGCCGTCTCAAGCTGCTCAAGGTGAGCATGTCGTCGGGTGAGGACGGTTCCGACACGCGCCTGACCGCCACCGTGCTCGACCGCGGCATCAACGTGGGCCGCGAGCCCGAGGTGACGCGCGAGATCGAGGGCACCGGCAACGGCCCGATCGCCGCGTTCCTCGACGCGCTCAAGAGCTTCGGCGTCGTGGCGTCCGTGCTCGATTACGCGGAGCATACGATGGGCGTCGGCTCGGACGCGCGCGCCGCCTCCTACGTGCAGTGCGAGGTCGGCCAGGAAGACGAGGAGAAGCGCGTCGTGTGGGGCGTGGGCATCGACTCGTCGATCATCACGAGCTCGCTCAAGGCGATCATCTCGGCGATCAACCGCTCCAACCGCTGACGTTGCGGCGCTGCCGTTGCGTTGATGCTGCACTGGCGGCCGGCAGGCGAATACGCCATGCCGGCCGTCGGCATGTGAGTAATAGGCATGCGAGCCTATGCGAAAGCCGCGGGTGTTGTGCCCGCGGCTTTCGCATAGGTGGCTCCGCTATCGCTGCGTCTGCTCGCCGTTTCCGGTGTTATTCTGGCTGCCGTTGTTGCCGCCGGTGTTGCCGTTCTGATTGCCGGAGTTCCCGGAATCGCCGGAATTCGAACCGCCGTTGTTGTCACTGGGGTTGCCGCCGGTTTCACCCCCGCCATTGCCGTTGGTGTTGTCGTTCCCGGGTTGCGGCTGCTCCGGGGTCTTCGTGTTCTCGGGTGCGGTCTGCTGCTGCTCGTTCTGCTGCTGTTGCTGCGTGCCATTGTTCGTGCTCGGCACGTACCGCTGGCCGCCCAGACCCCAGTCGCCGTTCGGGCCGCCAATCTTGCCGTTGTCGACCGGCGTCGCGAAGGTCTCCGCCGGCTGCCCGGCGAGCGCCTGCGCCATGAACTCGGTGAACAGATGCGACGGGTAGCCGGTCGAGCTCACGCCGTAGCCCGCGAATTCCGGCACGATCTGCGATTCGCCGTTCTCACCCGGATTCCAGATTGCCCACACGTTCATCAGCGACGGCGTGTAGCCCACGAAGGAGGCCGCCGTCTCGTCGTTCGCCGTGCCCGACTTGCCGGCGACCTGACGGCCGAGCCTCGCCGCCGTGCCCGCCGCGGTGCCGTATTGCGTGGTGCCGAGCATCGCGTTCTGCACGAGCTGGCAGTCGTTCGCGTCGAACACCTGCTTCGTGCCGAGGTCCGGCTTGTACATCTCCTTGTCGCCCTTGAGCACGCGGTCGACAATGTGCAGCGTGTTCTTCGTGCCGTCGTTCGCGATCGTCGAGTGCCCCTGCGCGAGGTCCCACACGGTGAGCGAGTTGATGCCGAGGATGTTGTAGAGCGTGTCTTCCTGAATGTCGCCGCTGATGCCCGCATCATGCGCGATCTGGGCGAATTTCTTCGGCGTCAGATGCTGGTTCACGTTCATGAACACCGTGTTCACCGAGTTCGCGGTCGCCTGCTTGAGGTTGATCGTGCCCCAGCTCATGTTGAGCGCGTTCGGCACCTCTGCCCACGTGCCCGGCGTCGTTTCGAAGCGTTCGGGCGAATTGCCGTTGAACATCGTGTTGAAGTTCACGTCGTCCATTGCTGCGCCGAGCAGACCGAAGGGCTTCATGGTGGAGCCCGGCTGGAAGTTCGCCTGCGTGGCGTTGTTGAGCTGGTGCTTGAGGTAGTCGCTGCCGCCGTAGATCGCCTTCACCGAGCCGGTCTTCTGGTCGAGCGCGATGCCGCCCACCTGAATGCTCTCCGGCATGCCTTCCGGCCGGTCATCTCCCACCGTCTGCATGATCTTCTGCATGTTCGGGTCGAGCGTGCTCACGATCTTGTATCCGCCGGTCTCGAGCTCGTCTTTGGTGAACGCCTTGCTCGCCACGAGCTCGTTCTCCACGGTGGTGAGCAGGTAGCCGTTCGGCCCGGCCAGGTCGTTGCTCACCGACACTGGCTTCGTCTCGGGGAACTTCGCCTCGCTGGCCTGTTGGCCGGTGATGTAGCCGTCTTCGCGCATGATGCCGATCACGCGCGTGAATCTGCTCTTGGCCTGCGCCTCGTTCACCGCCGGGTCCCACATGCTCGGTGCCGGGATGATGCCGGCGATCATCGCCGCCTCGTCCACGGTGAGGTCTTTCGCCTCCTTGCCGAAGTACGCTTTCGCCGCCGCCTGTATGCCGTATGCGCCGCGGCCCAGGTAGATCGTGTTCATGTAGTTGCACAGCACCTGCTGCTTGTCCTGCGAATTCGCGATCTTCATCGCGAGTATGGCCTCGCGAATCTTGCCCGAATACGAGGTGGTGTCGCCCAGATAATACCGTTCCGCATACTGCTGCGTGATCGTGGAGCCGCCCTGCCGCGATCCCGTGGTCAGATTGTTGTACAGAGCGCGCGCCATGCCCATGATGTCAATGCCGCCGTTGCGGTAGAACGAGCGGTCTTCGGAGGCGACGATCGCGTTGCCCACGTAGTCCGGCAGCACGGAGCAATCTATGATCTCGCGGTTCTGCTCGGAGAACGAGCCGATCTCGGTGGTGCCGTCGTTGTAGTAGACCGTGGTCTTCTCGGCGATGGCGACCTTCTCCGGCTGCGGAATGTCGGTGGTCACATACAGGTAGGTGAACAGGCCGATGCCAATCGCCAGCAGACCGCCGAGCACGCCGAGCAGAATCTTCCACCAGAGTCCCTTTTTGCGGTTCGTGCGCTTCTTCGGGCCTTTCGGGGCGTTCTGCCCGCGCTTGGGCGCGCGGTGCGACGTGGACGCCTTGTGCGCGGCGCGCGGCGAGCTTGAGCTTGAGCTGACGGTACGTGCTTGGTAGACCATGCGTTCCACGGTAGTCAAAGACCCTGAAAAAACTCAAGATTGCGGGAGGAATCTGCACAAGCCAACCCGCGGTGTGCGGTTTTGAGATGCCGGCCGGGCAACAGATTGCATGGCGGGTGTCTGGCTGGCGAGGAACTGTAATCTGAGCGCGAACTTACGAAAGCGTAGCTTTGGCGACGTTTTCCAGCATGCCGACTATCTTCGGTATATATCTCTCGAATTGCATCGTGGGGATAAGAAGGTATGCTTAAAGGCGGAAAATCGCTCACGAGTAACACAGATTATTAGAGGAGTCGTTTCAATGAGCATTCGCGTGGCTATTGCCGGTGTGGGTAATTGCGCCTCGTCACTGGTGCAGGGTGTCGAGTATTACAAGGACACCAAGGACGAAGACAAGATTCCCGGCCTCATGCACAACAATTTCGGCGGATACCGCGTTCGCGACATCGAATTCGTGACCGCCTTCGACGTTGATGCCGACAAGGTTGGCAAGGACCTCTCCGAAGCGATCGGCGCCTCGCAGAACAACACGATCAAGTTCGCGGATGTCCCGAACCTCGGCGTCGAGGTGCTGCGTGGACCGACCCACGACGGTCTCGGCGAATACTACCGCGAGATGATCACCGAGAGCGACGAGGAGCCGGTGGACGTGGCCCAGGTGCTGCGCGACAAGAAGGTCGACGTACTCGTCTCCTACCTGCCGGTGGGTTCCGAGGAGGCCGACAAGGCCTACGCCCAGGCCGCCATGGATGCGGGCGTGGCCTTCGTCAACTGCCTGCCCGTGTTCATCGCCTCCGACCCTGAGTGGGCCCAGAAGTTCCGCGATGCCGGCGTGCCGATCATCGGCGACGACATCAAGAGCCAGGTCGGCGCCACGATCACGCACCGTGTGCTCGCCCGCCTGTTCGAAGACCGTGGTGTGCGTCTCGACCGCACCTACCAGCTCAATGTGGGCGGCAACATGGACTTCATGAACATGCTGCAGCGTTCGCGCCTCGAGTCCAAGAAGATCTCGAAGACGCGCGCCGTCACCTCCGTGGTGCCCCATGAGATGGATCCGCACAACGTGCACATCGGTCCGTCCGACTATGTGGCCTGGCTCGACGATCGCAAGTTCGCATTCGTGCGCCTCGAGGGCACGACCTTCGGCGATGTCCCGCTGAGCCTCGAATACAAGCTGCAGGTGTGGGATTCGCCGAACTCCGCCGGCATCGTGATCGACGCCGTGCGCGCCGCCAAGATCGCCCTCGACCGCGGTCTGGCCGGCCCGGTGCTCGCGCCGTCCTCCTACTTCATGAAGTCCCCGGCCGTCCAGCATGAGGACACCGAGGCCCGTCAGCTCGTCGAAGCCTTCATCAAGGGCGACGTCGAAGCCAACGAGGAGGAGCTCAACGCCGATGTCGCAGCCGCCAAGGCCGCCGGCAAGGACGTGTGGAAGGCCTGATTCGGCTTCCTGTGGCCTATGCAACCGTGGAAAGGGTGACGCCTACGCGTCACCCTTTTGTTTTCCCTACAATTCTCCTTCTTCTTCTTCTTCTCCTCCTCCTCCTTTGCGCTCCTTTGCGTAATTTGGGACATCTGCGGGCCTCCATCTGTCCCTTTTTACGCAGACGGATTTACGCAGACGGATTTACGCAGACGGGTGCGGACGTACACGTTGGGTTGGCATTGGGGCAGGGGTGGTGTACACTGGCTTACGCCTCCGCGTGGCACTATGTCACCCAATCCCCCCAGGGCAGGAATGCAGCAAGGGTAAGTGGCCTCTGGTGGGTGCGCGGAGGTTTTTCATATCCGCTCATATCTGCTCACTGTTCAGTTCTGCACGTATCGTGAATAGCATGAGCGAGCACGACGAGACGAACACCAATGCACAGCGCGCGCCGCACTCCGCGTCACCCGCGCCATCCGCACCCACACACTCCACTCCCGCAGACGACACACAGTGGAGCGTGCTGCAGGAGCGTGCGGAAGTGCGCGAAGACAATCTGGACTCGCAGACCCAGGACCCGCGTATCGCCGCACAGATTGACGCCGCCCGCGCGCGTGGCTTCGTGCCGCTGTCTGAAAGCGAAAGCGAGCGCACGGCCAAGAATTCGCCGGAGGATCTGCAAGCCCAAATCGAAGCCGGGCTCACGCAGGTCGATCCGCTCATGGTCCGCCCGCGCATCTCGAGCCGCATCCTGTGTGGGGTGATCGCGCTCGTGTTCGCACTGCTCGCGTTCGGCTCGTATCGGCTCGGTGTGCACACGCTCAAAGGCCAAGGCTATGAAGACCTCGTCATCGGCAATTTCGCGAACTACACGCCGCAGTGGCTGCTCAGGCATAATCTGGGACTCACCGATTCCGTGGTCGTGATCAGCGTGAGCATCTCGCTCGGCGCCATCGCCGTGTTCGTCGCGCTGTTGCGGCGCCGTTGGTGGCTCGCTGGCCAGCTCGTCGCATTCGCCGCCGTGAGTTTCGCCTGCGCGCGCGTGCTCAAACCGGCACTCCCTCGGCCACTGCTTATGCAGATTCATTCGTCCACCGCGAACTCCGCGCCCAGCGGACACACGATGCTCGCCATCACCGCCGGACTCATGCTCGTCTGCGCGGTGCCCCGGGCGTGGCGCGCCGCCTGCGCCCTGTTCGCCGCCGCCTACTCCATGCTCGTGGGCGTCTTTGTGATCGCAGACAAATGGCACCGCCCCTGCGACGTGCTCATGGCCGTGTTCCTGGTGGGCGCGCTCGCGATGCTCATGTTGCTGTTCACGCGCAGGAGCGGCATGGACCGCCCCGGCAAGCGCGTCTCGTCCGCCAGCGTGCAGATTGCCTCAACCGTGCTCATCACGCTCGGCATCTGCGGTTTCGCCTACGCCGGCTACATCATCTGGCAGATTTTCCCCGGACTCGAATACGGCGTCGCCTGGTCGACGGGCGGCGCGTGCATGTCCGCCGGCGTGCTCGTGATCGCGGTGAACGCGCTCGTCGTCGGCGCTGTGCTGGCCGTGCGCCAGCTCACTGCGTCGCCGCTCACACGTCTGGGCCAGATCGGCGCCCCGCCCGCGCCTCCGCGCCGCTGATTGCGCGGTGCCGCCGTCCTTGTGCCGTGCCGCCCTACCGCCCCTATTGCTTACGGGATGTCGTCATCTCTTATGGGATGTCACTATCTGCTACGGGATGTCTGCACTCAAGTGGACTTGTTCGAAAATGACAGTAATTTTGTTGTTAATTCCCTTAGTAATCAGCAAAATGTGTTATTTTTGATAATCTACTTTTCATTCCAAAGGAAATAAAACATCCCGTAGCAGAGGGAAGGTGTGAGGGCCATATGGGGCGCAATAGCTCGAAAACACGCTCCGCGCGCAAAAGTTGTGTGGAACGTGAGTAGTATGTGGACTCGTCAGGGAAAGTAAGGAGAGCGATCATGACCACCGGCAGCAAGCTCGTCATAGTGGAGTCTCCCGCCAAGGCGAAGAAGATCGGCGGGTATCTCGGGGACGGCTACACCGTTCTGGCGTCGGTGGGCCATATTCGCGACCTCGCACAGCCAAGCCAGGTGCCGGCGGACGAGAAGGCGAAGTTCGGCAAGTTCGGCGTGGATGTGAACGACGGGTTCAAGCCGTACTATATAGTCGGCCCGGAGAAGAAGAAGACCGTCTCCGAACTGCGTTCCGCGCTGCGCAATGCCAGCGAGCTCTACCTCGCCACCGACGAGGATCGCGAAGGCGAGGCGATCGCATGGCATCTCGTGCAGACGCTCAAGCCGAAGGTTCCGGTCAAGCGCATGGTGTTCCACGAGATCACGCCGGAGGCGATCCGCGCGTCGCTCGAACACACGCGCGAAGTGGACAACAACATGGTCGACGCACAGGAGACCCGCCGCGTGCTCGACCGCCTGTACGGCTATGAGCTGTCGCCGGTGCTGTGGCGCAAGGTGGGGCCGGGCCTGTCCGCCGGCCGTGTGCAGTCGGTGGCCACGCGCCTCATTGTGGAGCGCGAACGCGAGCGTATGGCGTTCGTGCGCGCGCCGTACTGGGATGTCGTCGCCACGCTGTGCGCCCCGGACGCGCTCGGCGAGCCGACCGATTTCGAATCGCGCATGATTGCGCTCAATGGCACTCGTCTGGCCACGTCCAAGGATTTCAAGTCGGACGGCACGCTCACCGACGCCGCGCGCACGGATGGCGTGGTGCAGCTGGGCGAATCGCAGGCCGGTGACCTTGCCGACGCGCTCGCCGACGCCCGCTTCCGCGTGATCTCGGTGGAGAAGAAGCCGTATCGCAGGCGCCCGCAGCCGCCGTTCACCACGTCGACCATGCAGCAGGCCGCCGGCAACAGACTCGGCATGAGCTCACGGCAGACGATGCGCGCGGCCCAGAGTCTGTACGAGAACGGGTACATCACCTATATGCGCACCGACTCGGTGACGCTGTCGCATGAGGCGATCGAAGCGGCGCGCGAGAGCGTGTCGAAGAACTTCGGCTCACAGTACCTTTCCGAAAAGCCCAAGCAGTATGCGACGAAGACCGCGGGCGCGCAGGAGGCGCACGAGTGCATTCGCCCCGCCGGCTCGCACTTCCGCGATCCCTCGCAGCTCGCCACGTTGCCGCCCGATCAGCTCAAGCTGTACACGCTGATCTGGCAGCGCACGCTCGCCTCGCAGATGGCCGATGCCACCGGTTCCACCGCCACCGCGCGCTTTGCGGCATCTGCGGGCGGACTCGGCGAGGCGACGTTCCAGTCGTCGGGCACGGTGATCGAATTCCCCGGCTTCATGCGCGTGACCGGCGAGCGCGGCGGCTCGGGCAAGAAGGGCGAGGAGAGCGCGTCGCTGCCGCCGCTCGCCGAGAGCGCCGAACTGCCGGCGAAGAGCGTGCTTGCAGACGGCCATGAGACGCAGCCGCCGGCACGCTACACCGAAGCGTCGCTTGTGAAGACCTTGGAGGCCAAGGAGATCGGCCGTCCGTCGACGTACGCGAACATCATCTCGACGATCATCGACCGCGGGTATGTGTACGAGCGCGGGCGTGCGCTGATCCCCAGCTGGCTCGCCTTCGCCGTGACCAGGCTGCTCGAGACGAAGTTCCCCAAGTACGTGGACTACCAGTTCACCGCAGATATGGAGAACGGTCTCGACCAGATCGCGCACGGCAATGAGACCGGTCGCGAATGGCTCACCCAGTTCTATTTCGGTTCGGGCGCGGATTCTGCCCGTTCGGCCGACGAGGCACATGAGGGCCTGCAACGTCAGGTCGCGCAGCTCGGCGAGATCGACGCCCGTGAGATCAACACGATTCCGATCGGCGACGGCATCCATGTGCGCGTGGGGCGCTATGGCCCATATTTGGAAGACACGAAGGATCTGGACGCCGAAGGCAATCCGAAGCGCGCCTCGATTCCCGACACCATCGCCCCCGACGAGCTCACGGTGGGCGAGGCACGCAAGCTCATCGCCAGCAATGCGGGCGGTCCGCGTGTGCTGGGCACCGATCCGGCCACCGGAGGCACCGTTGAGGTGCGCAACGGCAGATTCGGTCCGTATGTGGCGTTGGTGGCGCCGGAATCTGCACACGAAAGCGCCCCGACCGGCAAGAAGAAGGCCGCGGAGCCGAAGCCGAAGATGGCGTCGCTGTTCAAGAGCATGAAGCCGGAGACGGTCACGCTCGACGACGCGCTGCGTCTGCTGAGCCTGCCGCGCACCGTGTGCACGTATGACGAGGTGGATGCGAAGACCGGTGAGACGGTCTCGGTCACGATCAGCGCGAGCAACGGCCGCTACGGCCCGTACCTGACGAAGACGCGCGCGGACGGCGGCGCTTCGGAAACGCGTTCGCTCGAGTCTGAAGATGCGATCTTCACCGTTGACGAGACCCATGCGCAGGCATTGTTCGCGCAGCCGAAGTACGGTCGTGGGCGCGGTGCCGCGAAGCCGCCGCTGCGCACGCTCGGGCCCGACCCGGAGTCGAAGCGCGAGGTGAGCATCAAGGAAGGATTCTACGGCGCGTACATCACCGACGGCGAGACGAACCGCTCGCTGCCCAAGCAGTACGATCCGAAGACCATCTCCGCCGAGGACGCGTTCCGCCTGCTCGCCGAGAAGCGCGCCGCCGGGCCGAGCAAGAGGCGTGGCCGCAAGGGCAAGGCCAGCGCGAAATCGACGGGGAAGGGCACGGCGAAGGGCAGGAAGTCCGCGCCGAAGAAGTCCGCCACTGAGACAGCCCGCGACAGGCGCCGCAAGCAGGTGCGCGAGCTGGCCGAGCAGGGCTGGGCGAACACGCGCATCGCGAAGGAGATCGGCTCCTCGGCCGCCACGGTGAAGGCCGACGTGGAGTATTTGGAGGCGAACGAAGGCTTCAAGCGGCCGCCCGTCGTCCCAGCCAAGTAGCCATAGGCGTCCCTGGCCCGTGGGGATGGCGCATTTATTCCTTACGGGATGTCGGCAACCCTGACGCATCCTTTGCGCCGGTGTCGTCTGAAGTTTAATCCTTACGGGATGTCGTCAACTCTTACGGGATGTCAGTTTTTTGACCCCTTACCCTTTGAACGACAAGAGCAATGGCCATTTTCCAAGGTTTGATGCCTCGAATACTTTGGCCGTGACATCCCGTAAGCATTGACGACATCCCGTAAGAGTTGGTGACATCCCGTACGCACTGTTATCTCTTACGGGATGTCGTCAGCTGCTACGGGATGTCACCAACTGCTACGGGATGTCTCTCCCTGTTACGGGCCAGCTTGTTACGGGCCAGCCTGCTGCGGGCTAGGACACCCCTTACGGGCCAAGATGTCTCTTACGGGCCGGCAGTTTCTGTTACGGGCTAGGGCCAACCTCTCTATTTGGGATATAGACTGTTGAACAATGGCGGTTTTGTGTAACCGATACGGGCGTACCCCGCTCATTTTCCCTAGCCCGTAACAGAAACTGCCGGCCCGTAAGCAAATTGCTGGCCCGTAAGGGCGGTGGTAGCCCGTAACGGATAGTCTGGCCCGTAGCAGCTATCAGGGTAGCAGGTATCAAAATAAGCAGGCACCAGCGTGGCAGATGCCAGCGTTAGATAGGGAGAGGCGATGGGCGCAGGACTGTTCATTTCGTTCGAAGGCGTGGACGGCGCCGGCAAGACGACGCAGGTGAATCTGCTCGCGGACTATCTGCGTGCGCTCGGCCGCGAGGTGGTTGTCACGCGCGAGCCGGGCGGCACCGCGCTCGGCACGCAGATCCGCGCCATGCTGCTCACCACGAATCCCGACGAGGAGATCTCCCCGCGCACCGAGGCGCTGCTGTTCGCCGCCGACCGCGCCCAGCACGTGAGCGAGGTCATCCGCCCGGCACTCGAGCGCGGTGCCGTCGTCATCACCGACCGTTACCTCGACTCCTCGCTCGCCTACCAGTCCGGTGGCCGCGAGCTCACCGCCGACGACATTCGAACCTTAAGCATGTGGGCCACGAACAATCTGCTGCCCGCGCGCACCTACTTGCTCGACATCGACCCGCGCGCCTCGCACACGCGCCTCGAGCACGCCGAAGACCGCATGGAATCCGCCGGCGACGACTTCCAGCAGCGCACGCGCACGGCGTTCCTCGAGCTCGCGGCCGTGCAGCCGCAACGCTTCTGCGTGATCGACGCACAGCAGTCCGTGGGGGAAATCGCCGCGCTGATTTGCGACGACGTCGCGAATCTGCTTGAGTAACACCTATGAGTGTGTGGGATGCAATCGTAGGGCAGCCGAAGGTTGTCGAGGAACTCAGGCGCGTCGCCGAGGGTGACGGGCGCGGCGTGGCGCAGTCGTGGCTGATCTGCGGGCCGGCCGGCTCGGGCACCATGCAGGTCGCGCGCGCGTTCGCCGCCGCGTTGGAGAGCCCCGACCACGGCGAGGGCGAGCTGCCGACGAAGATCACCTCGCAGATTCTCGCAGACCGCTTCCCCGACGTCGTCACACTCTCCACCGACAAGGTGACGATCGGCATCGACGAGGTGCGTGATCTGGTCACGCTCAGCGAGCAGATGCCGAGCACCGCGCCTTGGCGAATCATCATCATCGAGAACACCGAACGCATGCTCGAGCGCACGACGAACGTGCTGCTCAAGGAGATCGAGGAGCCCTCCGCGCACACGATCTGGCTGCTGTGTGCGCCGAGCGCGCAGGATGTGCTGCCCACGATCCGCTCGCGCACGCGGCTCGTCACGCTTGGCGTGCCGGTGGCCGACGAGATCGCGACCTGGCTGGAACGCGAGGTGCGCGTGCTCGAAGACCCGACGAAGCGCGAGCGCGCGCGGGCGAAGGCGGTCGGCGGCCGGGCTGGCGCGAAGGCGGCGCGCTCCGGCAAATCCGCGAAGGCGCCCAAGCCGGCTCCCGCTCCCGAACCGCGCCCTGTTTCACATGAAACGGCAGTGCGCATTGCGCGGCTGTGCGAGGGGAATCTCGACATCGCGCGGCTTTACGCGCGATACCCGAGCGTGCTGCGCTCGCGCGACCAGCTTGTGAACAACGTGCTGAAGATGACCCGCGCATCGCAGGCGGTCGTCTTCGCGGGCGAACTGTATGGGTCCGCGCAGGAGCAGGCGAACGAACGCGCCGAGCAGGCGGCTGGGGAGCGGCAGGCGGAGTTTCGCAAACTCAACGGACTCTCGCCCGACGAGACGGTTCCCGCCGATCTTCGCCGCGCATACACCGCGCTCGCCAAGAAAGACGACATCAAGCGGCATGCCACGCGCATGACCCGCGATGTGCTCGACCGCGCGTTCACCACGATCGCCAGCATCTACCGCGACGTCGCCGTGTTTCAGAACGACGCCGAGGGGTCGGTGGGGCTCATCAACATCGAGAACCGCGACGCCATAGCCGAGCTGTCCGCGCAGCTCACCCGCGAGCAGACCCTCGCGCGCATGGACGCCATCTCCACCGCACGCCGGCGCATCGCGGGCAACGGCAATGCGCTGCTCGACATCGAAGCGCTGTTCTGCGCGCTGCTTCCCGAACGTCGCTAGCGTACTGCGTTATGGGAATGGCATGGCGTTCGGAGGCTTCCGTGGAAACCGCCAATCTGTAATCTGGAAATGGCAGTTTACGCGGAAATGTCTGCGCAAACTGCCGTTCAATGCGCGCGTGCTCGGCGTGAACAAGAAACGCACGGGCGACACGGTGCGCGATACTGGAACTATGTTAGTTTCCGCAGATTTCAACACCATCCCCGAACAGTATGCCAAGAACGCGCCCGATGACGCGCGCGTGGACGGCGTGCCCTGCGTCTCGTTCCCGTTCTACATCGACCATCTCAACCCGGCCGCCAAGTATTTGCACTGGGAATTCAGCGACCCGGATTCCATTCCGGTATGCGGATTCGAATGGATCCACTGGACCATGGCGAATCTGCCGGTCGCCGCGCTCATGTTCGACCCGTCCGACGCGCACGCCTTGCAGATTCCGCCGGATTTCTCGCGCCGCGTCACCGCGATGATCCCGGAGGCCGTGCAGGGCCGCAATTCGCAGGCGTCGCCGCTGTACGGGCAGGATCAGCGGAATCTGCAGCTCGTCGCACACTACACCGGCCCGCAGCCACCGGACAAGGACCACGGTTATGTACTGCAGATCTGGGGCACCACCTCGCCGATCGCCGGACTCGAACAGGGCTTCTGGCTCAACGAGATGCTGCACGGCCTCGAGCATTCGCAGGTCGTCGACGGCGGCGGCATCACGCTGATCGGCAAGTGCTGAGCTCTGCCTCGCAGTCCGTTTTTCGGAAGCATCCGTGCGTTATGCCGCAGTGAGGTCCCTCTGCGGTCTGTTTTGCGGAGTTTTCCGTATGCTGTGCCGCGGTGGGTCAGTTTCTTGGTCGTTCTTTCGGAAGCTTCCGTGTAACGGTACGCGGGAGTGGCATTCCGCGGTTCGTTTTTCGGATGCTTCCGTATGACTGACCGCAGATTAGCTGATTGGCGGTCCGCCTTACGGATGCTTCCGTATGCCAGGCCATGGGGGAGTCAATCTGTGGCGTATCTTTCGGAACCTTCCGTGTAATCGACCGCAGAAGTGCTGCCTGGCGGCATGTCTTGCGGAAGCATCCGCGCGATTGACCGCGGAGGGGGCGATTTGCGGCCCAGCTTTCGGAACCTTCCGCGTAACAGACCGCGGGGAGGGCAATCTGCGGCATATTTCACGGAAGCTTCCGTAAAACGGGCCGCAGATATGTCGTGCAGTGGTTCGTTTCACGGAGTCTTCCGTATAACAGGCCGTGAATGGGGCGATCTGCAAACCACATAGGCGCCCGCATATTCGCCCACATATCCACCTACGGAATAATTGGCCGCCCAGCACTGCCGGTGCGCGGCAAAGCGCGGTAGAACACTAAAGGAGCGAAGAGAAACCAATTCGTGAAATCGAGGAAGCAAAATGGCATGCACTACAATTCTGGTGGGCCGCGGCGCGAGTTATGACGGGTCGACGATCATCGCGCGCAATGAAGACGACGAGCCCGGCTCGTTCAACAACAAGAAGCTCATCATCGTGCGGCCTGAAGACCAGCCGCGCACCTACACAAGCGTGAACGGTCACCTGACGATCGAGCTGCCCGACGATCCGCTGCAGTATTCCGAGACCCCGAATTCGTTCACGAGCGACGGCGTGTGGGGCGAGGCCGGTATCAACGAGGCGAACGTGGCGATGACGGCCACCGAGACGATCACGTCGAACGCGCGCGCGCTCGGCGCAGACCCGCTCGTGCCGTACACGCCGGCGATCGGCAAGCCCGGCGACGCGAATTACGTGCCCGCAGTGGCCGGCGGCATTGGCGAGGAGGATCTCGTCACAATCGTGCTGCCGTACATTCACACCGCTCGCGAGGGCGTGGAGCGCTTGGGCTCGCTGCTCGAGGAATATGGCACGTACGAAAGCAACGGCATTGGCTTCTCCGATTCGCATGAGGTGTGGTGGATCGAGACGGTGGGCGGTCATCATTGGATCGCGCGCCGCGTGCCGGATGACTGCTACGTGGTGAATCCGAACCGCCTGGGCATCGACGAGTTCGATTTCGAAGATGCGTTCGGCGAGCAGCGCGACTACATGTGCTCCGCCGATCTGCGCGAATTCATGCGCATGCATCACCTCGACGTCGACTATGCGCTCGAAGGCCAGTTCGACCCGCGCGACGCGTTCGGCTCGCACTCCGACATGGACCATGTGTACAACACACCGCGCGCGTGGATGATCGAGCGCTACTTCAATCCGCTCGACGAGACGTGGGAGGGCCCGGACGCTGACCTGACGCCATCCAGCGACGACATTCCGTGGTGCCGCCAGCCCGACCACAAGATTACGATCGAAGACGTCGACTACGCGCTCGCCATGCACTACCAGGGCACGAAGTTCGACCCGTACGGCAAGCTCGGCACCGAGGCGACCCGTCACCTGTATCGTCCTGCCGGCATCAACCGCACCTGCGAACGCTCGATCATGCAGATTCGCCCGTACGCTCCACAAGCCGATCGCGCAATCCACTGGATCACGTTCGCCGCCACCCCGTTCAATGCCACCGTGCCGTTCTTCGCGAACGTCGACGCGATGCCGGACTACGTGAGCAACACGACGCCGGAGGTCACGCTCGACAGTTATTACTGGGCGAGCAGATTCCTCGCCGTGCTGGGTGACTCGGATTACTCCGGCACCGCCGAGCCGATCGCCCACTACAAGCAGACCGTTGCCGCGCTTGGGCATCAGATGGTCTTCGCCACCGACGAGCAGCTCGCCCGTCTCGGTGGCAAAGACACGCGCGACGCCGCCGCCCGCGAACGCGAGGACGAGCAGGAGGCGCTGCCCGCCGACGTGGAGCCGATGAAGCCCGCAGACGTGGTGAAGGCCACGCGCGATGAGAAGACCCGCGAGGTGCTGGCCGCCGCCAACGAGAACATGGCCAAGCAGCTCAAGGCCCAGACCCAGACGATTCTCGCCCAGTGCCTGCAGGCCACGAGCGTGAACATGAAGGACGCCTTCAGCATGGCCGACTTCTAAATCGGTCTGCTCCCAACAATCCAGCCCAACCTATGGCCTCTTTCCGGCATCAAAGGCTGGGCTGTTTCTTATTCCTTCTCACTATTCCATATTCTTATTCCTTACGGGATGTCTTTATTCCCTACGGGATGTTTTCTTTCTCTCGTAATATATTAAAATGCTCAAAATCTATCAAAATGGCGCATGCGGCTCGGTGCATTACGACAAAAATAACGTCATTGCGAACATTTTCACACAGGTCTACTTGGGGCAAGACATCCCGTAAGAAATAACGACATCCCGTAAGGGGTTAAGAGAGGCCGGGGAGGGTTAAGAAAGGCCGGGGAGGGGTTAAGAGAAGCTGGGGCCTCAAAAATGCCCTAGAGAGCCGGGGGTGAGAATGCGGGGCTGACGAATCGCCGAGGAACTGCGACAATCTCAGCATATGAACTTCGCATATCGCATCATGGGTGGTGCATGTGTGGAGAATCTGTAAACTTCTACAATGTTCGAAAAACAACAGACGAGCTGAGGAGAATCATGGGCTGCACCACACTGCTAGTAGGCAGAGACGCGAGTTACGACGGGTCGACGATCATCGCGCGCAATGAAGACAGCTGCAACGGCGAATTCGACCCGAAGCAGTTCATCATTGTGAAGCCGCAGGACCAGCCGCGCAATTACCGCGCGGTGATCTCGCATGTGCAGATCGAGCTGCCCGATGATCCGCTGCAATATTCGAGTGTGCCGAACGCGGACCGCAAGCAGGGGATCTGGGGCGAAGCCGGCGTGAACGAAGCGAACGTGGCGATGAGCGCCACCGAGACGCTCACGACGAACGAGCGCGTGCTCGGTGCCGACCCGCTCGTCGAGTATGTGCCAGCGCAAGGCAAGCCGGGCGACGCGGACTACGAGCCTGAGGTCGCCGGCGGCATTGGCGAGGAGGACTTCCTCACCATCGTGCTGCCGTATGTCAAGACCGCGCGCGAGGGCGTCGCACGCCTGGGCGCGCTGCTCGAGGAGTATGGCACGTACGAGATGAACGGCGTCGCATTCAGCGATGCGAACGAGATCTGGTGGCTCGAGACAGTAGGCGGCCACCACTGGATCGCACGCCGCGTGCCAGATGACTGCTACGTGACGATGCCGAATCAGCTCGGCATTGACGAGTTCGACGTCGAAGACGGCATCGGCGAGCAGGTCAACTACATGTGCAGTGCCGACATGCGCGACTTCATCGAGCGGAATCATCTCGATCTCGCGGTGGAGGGGTCCATGCCGTTCTCGCCGCGCGACGCGTTCGGCTCGCACTCCGACTCCGACCATGTGTACAACACGCCGCGCGCGTGGTATATGCAGCGCTATTTCAATCCGTTCGACGAGGTGTGGGACGGCCCGGACGCCGACCACAAGCCGAATTCCGACGACATTCCGTGGTGCCGTCAGCCCGACCGCAAGATCTCGATGGAAGATGTGAAGTACATTCTGAGCTCACACTACCAGGAGACCCCGTTCGACCCGTACGGTTCGCTCGGTGACGCGGCGTCGCGCACGCGCTTCCGCCCGATCGGCATCAATCGCACGAATCATCTGGCCGTCATGCAGATTCGCCCGTACCGCCCGCAGGTCAACCGCGCGGTGCAGTGGCTTGCCTATGGTTCGAATCCGTTCAACGCGATGGTCCCGTTCTTCCCGAACGTCGACGACACGCCCGCCTACCTGCGCGACACGACCACGCGCGTGACCTCCGAGAATTTCTACTGGGCGAACAGATTGATCGGCGTGCTGTGCGACGCGCAGTTCGCCGAGACCGCGAACGCCGTGGAGACCTACCAGCAGAAAGTCGGCGCGCTTGGCCATGCCATGGTGCGTGCTGCCGACGAGCAGGTGAATAGATTGGGCGGCACAGCCGTGCTCGAGGCCGCGTCCCGTGAGCGCGAGGCCAACGCCGAGTTCGCCGAAGACGAGCTCGTGGAAGACGTGCAGCCGATGAGCCCGGATGAGATCATCACCGCCGTGCGCAACCCGGAGGTGCGCGAGGTGCTGGCCACGGCGAACGACGATTTGGCGCGCAAACTCAAGAAGGAGACCGAGAAGCTGCTCGACTCCGCGCTGTTCACGTCGAGCCTCGCGATGAAGAACCACTTCGCGATGTCCGACAACTGATCCTCTCCTGCGCCATCCCTCCCGCTCGCCTCCCAACCCCACGGCAGTCGTGAGGTTGGGAGGCGAGCGGCCCCGGAGAACGCTTTGGTGTGGCGCTTTCCGCTTTGGTGTGACGGTGCCTTCCAGAGAGCCGAACTGCGAATGGCGGAATTCCGCCATTTCGGAATGCGGGCAGCTCGGCCGACCGTCACACCAAAGCAAAAAACGTCACACCAAAGCAGATTCATGCACAAGGGAAATGCGATTCGTGCAGATTGCCGAGTAGTCATCATGCAAATTGCCGAGTATACTGTATGCATATTGCCGAATATGATTCGTGTAAATTGCTGAGTGGGCGCCGGGAGGTTGACATGCCGTTGATTCCACGTGAACTGGAGCCGATGCTGCTCGAACGAGCCCGAGCCTACCCTGCGGTGACGCTCACTGGTCCGAGGCAAAGCGGGAAGTCGACATTGGTGCGGGAAGCCTTTCCCGACTACGACTACGTTTCCTTGGAAGACATCGATATGCGTGAATTGGCGCACGACGACCCGCGCAGCTTCCTGCAGCGTTACTCGAACCATGTGATTCTCGACGAGGTACAGCGCGTGCCTGAGCTCTTCTCGTACATGCAACGCGTAATGGACGAGCGCAATGAGCCCGGGCAGTTCATTCTTTCCGGATCGCAGAACTTCCTGCTGCTCAATAGCATCTCACAGTCCCTGGCGGGTCGTGTGGCCATTCTGCATCTGCTTCCGCTTTCTTACACGGAGCTGACGCACGCTGGCGAAACCCCGTCCAACGACGAGTTCGTATTCCGTGGCGGATACCCGCGTCTTTACTCCTCGTTGGCTACGCCGGCAGATTTCTACCCCGGCTATGTCGCCACATACATTGACCGCGATGTGCGTGCTGAGCTCGGCGTGAAGAAAATAGACTCCTTCAACAGATTCCTTACGCTCGCCGCACTTCGTATAGGTGAGGTGATGAACGTGTCTCACCTTGCCGACGAAGCCGATGTGGACAGCGCCACCATTCGCAACTGGCTTTCCATACTCAACGCGAGCTTCATCGCTTTCCAACTGCAGCCGTACTACCGCAACTATGGCAAACGACTGGTGAAATCTGCGAAACTGTATTTCTATGACACCGGTTTGGCGGCGAATCTGCTTGGCATTGAGAGCGCGGACCAGCTGTTCGCGAGCCAGTGTCGCGGGGCGTTGTTCGAGAACGCGGTTGTGCTCGAAATAGTCAAGCAATACCAGGCGCAGGGGAAGGAGCCGAAACTCTATTATTGGCGTGACAGCGGCCAAAAAGAGGTCGACCTCATTATTGAGCGTGGGGGGAATCCCTATTTCGTGATCGAGATCAAATCGTCGGCCACGTACCGTCCGAAGTATTTCGAAACGCTGGATGACATCGCAGAGGCGATGGGTGTGCCCACGGAGCGCCGTTTCGTGGTGTATGGCGGCGAGGAGACGATTCCCACACGGCACGGCACGGTAATTGGCTTGCGTGACATCGGCAGATTGGTGAGGTGACACCCAGCGCAGTGCCGCCGCGTTCGCACAGTGACACGCTCGCCTCGTGCGCCATGCCGTGCTGATATGTTGAAAGGGCAGCAAATCCCGCAGAAAGGAACGTGTAGTGACGCTTATCGAGAACTTCACCAAGCCTTACGGATTGGTAGACAAGATCGACGCTTTCGGTTACCTCGACTCCCTGAAGAACAACCCCGACGCACCGCGCAAGCAGGGCAAGGTGGTGCTCGTGACGGCGGATACCCCGCTCAAGGCATCACGTGGCGAGGGCAAGACCACGACGACGATCGCGCTCATCGACGCGCTCAACGAGCGTGGCATCGATGCGGCCGCCGTTCTTCGCCAGCCGAGCATGGGCATCACCGCAGCCGGTTCGAAGGGCGGTGCCTCCGGCGGCGGCAAGGCGTCGCTCACGCATCCCGAGCTCATCGACTGGGGTCTGTGCGGCGAGATGGGGTCGATCGAGGCCGCGCAGAATCTGCTCGTGTCCTTCGCCGAGAAGGCTATTGACGACGGCTTGCTCGACACGGTGCTCGTGCCGCGCGTCTCCGAAGTGCCGTCGCGCTCGCTGCGCCAGATTACCGTGGACCGCGGCAAGGGCAATGTTCCCGAGCGCGTGGTGCTCACGCCGACCTGCGAGCTCATGCAGATCGTCGTGCTGTCGCGCTCCATGGAGGAGATCGCAGACCGCGTGGCGCATATGATTGCCGGCACGAAGGACGGCAAGCCCGTGACCTTCGGCGAATTCATTGACTTGTGGCGCATCACGAACATTCTCACCGACGCCGTGAAGCCCGCGAAAACCGAGACCGTGAACGGCTCGCCGGTGTACGTGCACGGCGGCCCGTTCGCGAACGTCTCCATTGGCATTCCTACGCTTGTTTCCGTTGAGATGGCGTGCGCGCTGCACGACGTGGTGATCGTCGAGGCCGGCTACGGTGCCGACGCCGGCGCGCAGAAGTGGCTCGACATCGCATGCCGTGAATATGGCGCGCAGTGGCCGAGTGCCGCGGTTGTGGTCACCCGCGCGACCACCTGGCGCGACGATCCTGCCCTGCAGTGGCGCTACCCGTTCCATGTCGATCGCTTGGAGAAGCTCGGCATCCCCACCTTCCCGCTTATTAATCTGTGGGAGGGCGAGGATGACCAGATTCCGGCCTTGCGCGAGACTGCGGAGGAACTTGGCTTCCGCGACCCGATTGTGGGCAATCTGTTCCGCGATGGCGGCGAGGCGCTCGCACCGCAGCTCGACGCGTTCGTCGAGGCGGTTTCCGACGAGGCGCTGCCCGAGCGGCCGAAGAGCTTCAAGGGCGAGTCGCTGCGCGAGAAGATCGAGTTCGTGTGCGGCAATGCGTACGGTGTGCCGGCAGACCGCGTGATTGACAAGGCTGGTTTCGCCGAGTCCGAGGCCGAGGCGGAGCGCCTGTGCGCCGATGCCGGCATCGACTTCGCCGATCTCGCGCTGGTGGCCGTGAAGTCGCCGGCCACGATGACCGACAACGACGCCGCCCCCGCCGACGAGCGCACCGTGACACTCAAGAAGGTGGAGGTGCATTCGGGTGCCGGTCTCGTGCAGGTGAACCTGACGACGAGCCTGACCACCCCGATGCCGAAGATCGTCTGAGCAGCAAATCCCTTACGGGATGTCACCAACTCTTACGGGATGTCGCCATCCATTACGGGATGTCAGGTCTCAAGTAGACTTGCCTGGGGCTTTCTGCGTTTGCAGGGCGGGACTTTAGAAATTGCCGCCGTTCCAGCCCCAGTCCGGGGTGGCGGTGTAGCGGATGTAGGTGCGGTCGGCGGGGATCTGCAAGGTGTCTTGCAGCGCGTCCATGATCGCGGGCGTGAGCTTCTGCCACGCAGACTTCGGGACCGAGCTGCCGAAGACGTTCACCTCGACATAGGCGGCCGGGGCGTCGTTCGTGCCGCCGAAGTACATCGGGACATCACTTTCGAACAGGCACATGAGCCAGCCCTCGGACTTGCCGGGGACGGCGGGGATGGCCTGGCCGAACGCGGTCTTGAGCGCGTCGCGCTGCTCGGCGGTGGTGGGGACGGAAACATGCGTGTGAATGACTGGCATTGGTGCTCCTTCTTTGAGTTATCGTTGCTATCGCTTCTAGTGTAGGCAAGATCGAGTGTGGCGTTTGGATTTTTGGCCCTGAACGTTCCAGATGCGCCGGGAGTTTGGCTGCGTAGGGGGTTGGGGTGCTGCGTAGGAGGAGTGGAGGTGCTAAGTAGAGGGTTGGAGGTGCGGTGTAAGGGGTGTGCTGCGGAGAACGGGCTGTAGAGAGGGCTCTAGATGTATGGCCTATTTACTCTGAAATAGCTTACGGGATGTCGTCAACTCTTACGGGATGTCAGTTTTTGGATATCAGCTCCCTAGAGCAATCGATTGGTGATTGATTTCCAAGGTTTTTTGGGGGTTGATACTTTGGGCGTGACATCCCGTAAGAGTTGACGACATCCCGTAAGGAGAAGAAGAGGGGAAGAAGAGGGAAAAGGGAGGGAAAAAGGATGAAGAGGTAGGGATTAGGGAAGTGTAGTGTACGTCGTCCACATGTGGATAAGGAGGGATAAGGTTATCCACATCGTTTACCGACACGCTGTTCTCCGACCACAATGGCCCGCAATGGTGTACATGCGACTCCTACCGTGATTGGCTGGATGCATGATTACCAACGAAATCAACAAAAAACCGCACGGTATGATGGCCGATGTAGAGCAGACTCAGATACGCATGAGCGGACGGTGCAGCGCCTTCCTGAACGAACGCAAGATGGACGCGACCTTCGGACTGCTCACGGCTTTGGAGCTGCTGGGCATCACCACGCCATGGCTTCGAGCGGCATACAGTCGTTGGGAAAAAGACAGGTATCTGCAAATCATTGCCGATTCAAGGGGGATGCGGTATGCGGAAAAACACCGGTACGGCGTCGCCTATTACACCATGAACGTCCCGATTCACCGAGTCGAAGTGTCTCCTGGCATCTACTGCACCGATCCGGTATGTACATGGTTCATGATGGCCCGATTCGTCAGTCTGGACTACCTCGTGGCGTTGGGCGACGCTATTCTCGGCCCCAACAATCGCCTGAGCGAATTAGGTCTGCATTACGAGTTAGAAGATTTCATCAGCTACATCGAGGAAGTGGAACAATGGACGGCCGACCCTTCACACAGCAGAAAACGGGCGCCAAGAGGAATCGGAGAATGCAGGTTGGCGATAGAACTCATGCGCCAGCGAGTCGAATCGCCACAGGAAAGCATAGTGCGAATAGATGTACTCATGAAGCACGGATTGCCGGAACCGAAAATCAACTATGTAGTCAATCTGGAAAACGGACATACGGCGAGACTTGATATGGCATATCCGCAGTGGAAAATCGCCATTGAATACGACGGCAAGCAGCATGAGGAAAGCTGGGAGGAAGATAATCTGCGAAGAAATAAGCTGGCGGAATTGGGGTGGGCAATAATTGTCGTGACGAGGGCCGACGTGGCGACGCCAGAAGCGCAGTTGGCGTGCGCCTACAGAATCGCGGCGAGAATCGAGGAGCGCACTCACGAGCCCATGCCAGTATTCGCCGACGGGTACACGACAGAGGAATTGGCGATGGTGGTTAGCGGAAAACCAGTGCGCCCACGTAAATGGAGGAGAAAGCGGGGAATGGGTAAGCGAGAAGTGGCTTAAGTGCCGCCGCTTGAGAGCTACTCCCAGCCTTTGGGCGTGTGCTCGATGCTCCACATGCCCAGGCGGTGCGAGAAACTCTTCTCCCACTTCGCCTCAAGCTCCTCCTCGGAAAGCACGTTGCCCTTGCGACGCAGTCGGTTCATAGCGTTCGTGTGCGTGTCGTCGAGCAGCCACTTGCGAATGATGAAGTTCCAGATTGCCACAATCACCGTGGCGACGAGCTTGCCCATGTTCGTGCGCAGCAGATACTCGGCATGCTGGGTGATGAACGCGTCGCGGTTCATGCCGTAGGTGGAAAGCCAGATAATCAGCGCGTTGAGGAAGAGCCCGACGAGCGAGGAGAACAGGAAGATGGCCATCTCCATCCAGCGCGCCATGTCGGGGCGGTGCTTGAACACGTATTTCATACTCGCGAAATAGTTGAACACCAGCGAGATGAAGAACGAAATGGTGCCGGCGATCACGTTATGCATGTGGAATACGCCGACGAGCAGATTGAGAATGCCCCAGTCGATGATGAAGGCGATGGCGCCGACCACGCCGAATTTGAGGATCTGTTCAATGAGTTTGCGCACGGGACGATTGTACTCAGAGCGGCTGAAAGCTTGCTTGGAGCGTGATGCGCGGGTGAGGTGCGACGGTTGGCAGTGGTTTGTGGGGCGTCGCAGGTTGGGGAGGCTTCCGGGATGTGGGTATGGGAGAGGGAAGGGCCAGCGCCCATCTGCGTAATTTGGGACAGATCGGGGCGGGGTTTTGTCCCAAATTACGCAGAATGAAGGAGGGGCGGTCAGCGGGCGGGGTCAGAGCTCGACTTCGGGCTTGGACGGATCGTCTTTGATATGCGCGAACTTGGCGGCGAGGGCCTCCTTGTTCTTGCGCTCGTCCTCCTCCTTAGCGGCGCGCTTGGCCTCGGCCGGGTCCCACAGAATGTCTTCGCGGTGCTTGCGCCACTCCGCCGCGGCAAGCGGGAGTAGGGATTCGGCGAGTACGCGGGCGGAATCTGCGGAGTCGTCATCGCCATTCGGCGTGGCGAATGCGGCGAGCAGACCGTGCCATTGGTCGGCGGTCACGCAGATGCGCGGCACGCCCAGCGTTTCGGCGAATTCATTGATGAACGGGAGCAGCGGGAGCGCGACGCGCTCGAGATGGCGCACGCGGTCGGAGGAGGCGCCGCCGGTGTGTGGCGAATCGGAGCCGAGATTGGCGATGATCTGTGAACGCAGCACGCGGAGCATCTGCGCGAACGTGACCAGCACCACGGCGAAGCGGTGGTCGAGCCCGGTGACGCGCTTCTGATCGGTGTCATGAATATATGCAGTGCAGTCATCGAGGATCTCGCCGAGCTGTTTTTGCGTCGCCTCGCTCCAGCCGGCAGTCAGCGTCTCGGCGGCCTCGAACAGAAGACTGAAATCATGCGAATCTGAGTACGGATTGAGCTGCTCATAGGCGTCATTGGCAGCGAGAAGCGCGTCGACGACTTCCTGGGGGCGACCCGGAATCGCATCCGCGCCCTCGTATACGAATTCGGCGTCGGGGAGCGTGACCTCCGTGGTGCCGACGAGCACGCGCGCCATTGTGAGCGTGAGCCGCACCTGCAGATTCTCCGCGTACTTTGCGTCGTTATCCATGCGCTCGGCGGTGGTGAGCGGCCACAGCTCGGTGAGGTCGGTGCCGCTGCGCACGGCGGTCTTCATTGCGGGCAGCGATGCGACCTGCTCGACGGCGTGTTCATCGTTGAACGTCATGTGTATGCTCCTTATTCCTCACGAAGTTCTCATGTTGGGCGGCGTTCGTTCGCGCGTGCGCTGCTCCGCTTCAGTAATGATAGTTGATAGCGTGCGATGCGGGCGGCATTCTTGCTTACAGATTCTTCGGATTCATGCCTGTGGGACGTCACCGTTGCCTACGGGGCGCCTTCAACTCTTACGGGATGTCGCAATCTCTTACGGGATGTCGCAATCTCTTACGGGATGTCATCGCTCAAGTAAGGTTGTTCGAAAATGTTGACGAAACTATCGTTGGTGTTCTGAAATCGTAGAAAATTGTTCTTGTTTGAGAGATTTTAGCCGCCCTATTATATTTTCTTTGCGAAAGAAAACATCCCGTAAGGGTTGGTGACATCCCGTAAGAAGGAGGGTGGTCTCCGAGGGATGATGGCATCGGGGGATGATGACATCCCGTAAGGGTTGGTGGCATCCTGTAAGGGTTGATGGCCTCCCGTAGGAGTGGCATCCCGTAAGAGATGATGATGGCTGGGGGCTGAGGCAGCCCGTGGTATTAGTCGATGTGTTTCGCGGGGTCGGCGTAGGTGATCGAGAGGACCTTGCCGGTCTCGGAATCGTAGGTGATCGAGGTGACGGACGCCAGCGCGGTCTTGCGCAGCAGCATGTTGTGCTCGGGGTGGCCGGTCTCGAGCATGTGACGGTACGACCAGATCGGCGACTCGTGCGTGACGACCACAATCTGCTCACCCGGGTATTCGTGCACCTTTTCGAGTGCGAAATCCTGCACGCGAGCGGCGATCGAGCGGTAGCTCTCGCCCCAACTTGGCGTCCACAGATTGCGCACGAGCTTGAGATTCCGCGGCTTCCACAGTGCGCCCTCGCCATGCCCGATGCGCGTGCCGCGGAATTCGTTGCCCGCTTCGATGATCCGCTCGTCGGTGAGCAGACCGAGTGCCTCCTGCCCGCGCTCGGCCCGCACCTTGTTGAGTTCGAGCAGAATCTCGTTCGCCGTCTCGCGCGTGCGGTCGAGCGGCGACGAGTAGACCGCCACAGCCGTGTTCAGCTGCGGACTCTGTGCGATATACCTGCCGGTCGCCTGCGCCATGCGTCGCCCGCGCTCGGAGAGGTGGAAGTCCGGGAGGCGTTCGTACAGCAAATGGTCTGGGTTGTACACCTTGCCGTGACGTACGAAGTTGATGGTGGTGGCTGGCATTCCGGGCTCCTCGCTTGCATAGGTCACACGTTCGCATGCGGTGTTCGGCCGCGCGAAATCATTATGGAAAAACTTTGTCGCTGCTACCAATGTACCGCGTGTCGCGATGGTACCCCTCTGTAGTGTAGCCATGTTTGCCAAAACAGCGCATACGTGACGCGGTGTTGCTGGGCGGCGGCATATAATTTCAGATTCGCAGCGCACAGACATCCCGTAACGAAAGAGCCTAGCCCGTAAGGGGTGGCATAGCCCGTAGCGGGAAATGTAGCCCGTAACCGATTTGACATCCCGTAACGGAATATAAGGGCGGACGGAATCTGAAAACAGGAAAATCCCGGCGAAACATAGCGGGCCGCGACGCAAAGCGGCGCAGTCGGGAGTGGTAGTGAGCAGAAAGGAGCGGCACATGTCGTTACTGCAAGGTGTGAAAGACGTGAACCACCGTATTTTCGGCGGGTACGCGGAGTTGTTGAGAATCCCGCATGCGGCGAGGTTCACGGTGGGATCGGTGATTGCGTGCATGCCGTTCCCGATGGTGGGCATGACGATGACGATCATGACCCAGCAATATTACGGAAATTACTCGCTCGCGGGCGCGCTCACCGCAGTGCAGGCGATTGCCGGCGCCGTGGTGGGGCCGCTGCTCGGCACGCTCGTCGACCGATTCGGGCAGCGACAGGTGTCAATCCCCACGATCGTGATCTGGATGCTCGCCGCCGTCTCGTTCGTCACCTGCGTGCGCGCGCAAGTGACGCCGTGGATCCTGTTCTGCATCGTGCCGTTCTTCGCCGCCGTGCCGCCGTGGGGCGCCATGAGCCGCGCGCGCTGGACGTACCTGATGGGCAACGATCGCGCCGGCGTCAACCGCGCGCTCTCGCTGTCGGGCGTGTTCGACGAGGCGATGTGGGTGGTGGGCAATCCGCTCGCGTCCACGTTGGCTGTGATCTCGGGATTTCTGGCGATGTCGTTCACTGGAATCTGCGTGCTGATCGGCGCGCTCATGTTCCTCACGGAGATGACCACGTGCCCGCCGAGCCAGTCTGACCTCGCCCGCGAAGCCGGGGTCTCGCGCAAGGAATTCCGTGAGCGCGAGGCGGAGAAGGCGAAGGAGCTGCGCGCGCAGACCGCCGCCGAAGACGCCCGCGTGCACGCGAAGTCGCAGGGCCTGTCCGACGCCGAGGTGGAGGCCGCGGGCAAGGCGGCGTACGAGCGGTCGATGAGCGGCATCAAGGACTCCATTTGGGGTCCGGGTCTCATCGCCGTGTGCGCGACGTGGTTCGGGCTCGGCGCGTTCCAGTCGGCGGCCGGTATTTCGATCATCGCCTTCGCCACGGAGGCGAACATGAAGCAGTACACCGGATTCGTGTTCGCCTGCTTCTCGATCTCGTCGCTCACCGGCGCGCTGCTGTACGGCGCGAAAAACTGGACGATCCCGCTGTGGAAGCGCTTCTACGTGTGCCTCGCGGTGTTGAACATTGGCATCGGCTCGTTCCTGTTCGCACGCCACCTGTGGGTGATCATGGTGATTTACCTCATTATTGGCGTATGCCAGTCGCCGACGTGGATCAACGGCAACCAGCTCATGCTGCATCTCGTGCCGCAGACCCGCTTCACCGAGGGCATGGCGTGGATGGGCGCAATGAACTCGATCGGCGCTTCGGCCGGTTCGGCGGTCGCCGGCGTATTCATCGACCGCGCCGGTTCCCACGGCGGTTTTGCAGTGGTGACGGCGCTTGCGTTCGTGTCGCTGGCGATTGCGCTGCTCGGCTTCAAGCAGATCAAGACGAGCACCGAGACCCCGGTGCTCACCGAGATCTCCGCGTAGCTTACGGGCTACAATTCCCCTTACGGGTCAAGATGTGCCTTACGGGATGTCATTATTTCTTACGGGATGCCACGGCCCGAGTAGAGTTGTGCGAAAATGTTTGCAATCATATGATTTGTGTTCATTTGATGAGACAGAAGACCTTAGTTTGTTGGATTTTGTGTAATTTGAAATTCATTTCTAAAGAAAGAAAACATCCCGTAACAGATTAGGGTAGCCCGTAACAGATTAGGGTAGCCCGTAACAGATTTGGGGACGTAGCGGATTTGGGGGATGGCCCGTAACAGGAAATCCTAGCCTGTAAGGGGAATCTTAGCCCGTAAGGGTTAGTTTGGCCCGTAGCAGATGGCCTGCAGCAGATAGCGGCAGCTAATCGGCATCCTCGACAAAAGCGGCTCTTCTCAGGTTAGTGTGTAAGGATGTCTTTGAGTTGGCTGCTGTGGATGAGGCATCGTTGGATGTAGCTGGTGGTGTTGGCGAAGCCCATGGCGTTGCCGCGCAGGGTCTCGAGCCTGCCGTT
>SKEQ01000026.1_pt1 | contig 200950 bp, 166 predicted proteins | sample 4826751 | NCBI WGS metagenome assembly SKEQ01 (sample SAMN11008805, study PRJNA524170) | human gut metagenome | biome: Human fecal sample; material: Feces; isolation source: fecal sample from pouch patient p44 | host: Homo sapiens | place: Israel: Tel-Aviv | collected 2013-07-11
GGGGTGGACTGGCCGCTGGTGTATCTGTTGCACTGCCAAGTGCATGGCAGAGTAGCCAAGCCGGGACGGGATAAACGCTGAAGGCATCTAAGCGTGAAGCCCCCCTCAAGATGAGATATCCCAACGCAAGTTGTAAGACCCCTTGAAGACGACGAGGTAGATAGGACAGAGGTGGAAGTGCAGTAATGTATGGAGCTGACTGTTACTAATCGGTCGAGGGCATAACCAAGTGGTGATAGGAGAATGGATGGAGAGAGAAAAAGCTTAGAAAAGTAGTTGACTGTATGTGATTTTGAAGGTATATTAATAGTATATAGGGGATTGGTCAAATGGTATGATAGGAGTCTCCAAAACTTTTGGTGGGAGTTCGATTCTCTCATCCCCTGCTTTGAAAAGCCTTAAGAACAGCGTAGAATTGTTGTTTTAAGGCTTTTTTTATTTTAAATTTTAAAGAGTAGTAATCCCTGCAGGATGAATGTATGGAACACAGTTCTAATGAAATAGCTGCACGATAACTCTATGCTTTTTAAACGATTCAACAACCAAAAGAATTTCCCTTAGTGCTTTTTCTTTAGGAACATAGAAATCAGCATCGCCAAGATCCCTAAGAATAAATAGACCAATGCATATAAGAGAAATGCCTTTTCACCTATATCCAAAAACAACCATGTACCAGCCAAAAAGAATAACGCTGTAAGAATTGGTGATGCCCATAATTTTTTTATGTCTTTACCAGCATATACTCCCGCACAAATTGCGTAAATAGGGTTCAATGCAAAAAGTAGAATAAGGCAAGTTGCCATTCCGCTGTCATCTTCTAGAAAGGTAACCGCAAGACAAGGCAATCCCAACATAATTCCCCCTGATGCTAGTATCCAAGGTAAAAATTTCTTCATGTGCGCAAGCTCCTTTACCAATTCAATCTTCTTATAGTTTTTAGTTCCTATCAAAACGTGTCAATTCCAATGTTGTAAACCGCTATGTATCAAATTCTAAAAGATACATTATATCCGTATCTAAATCATATAGTGCTAAAGAAAAATTGAAGGAACCTCTAAATATATTCGTGTCATCTTTAGTATCTTTGCTGTTTGCATATCTATCATAAAAATAATAATATCCATTCTTAATTTCAGGAATATTTGAAGCATCAGCCAGATTATAATTATAAAAATGATCTTCTTTTTCACCTCCATACATTAAAAGCTGAAGATTTTCCGTCAATGGAAGGATTTTCCATTCCTTTGTATATTCCAATGCTTTTTCTTTATTTTCAGAGCAATCTAATATTAGAACGTAATCTCCATCTCCATGAAAACCTCTGTGACTATCTGTTTCTTTTAAAACCTTAAACTCTTTTTTATTAAAGCCAAAGGTATCTTTAATGAAATGATTCCGTTTTGCTTTTAATATGTAATCAAATAAAAATGGGCTACTTAAAGTGATGATCACCAACAATACAACAACTAGTTTCCAGCGTTTCATAGAACATCTCCTTTCCTTTCTTTTGTCATCGTATTTACTATGTTTCGTTTTTCACAGTATATCATATTTTTCTACAAACATTTCTTAATATTTTTTATTTTTGCTTTCAGAAGCTCAAATGTGTAATTACTCTGCCTATAAATACTTAGCAGAGTACCACGCCCATAGCATACTTCGCATGAGCGTGGGTGAATGCGGTTAATTTTTGCTTCCTCGGTTTTGAATGCATTTTTGTACAATCATTCTGGTATTATCACCGATGTTTCTTGGTGCTCCACAAATGCCACATTACAAAAAGAAAGGATCTGTATCCGGGTTACATTTTGCAAATCAAGATTGTGCAATTCGCGACAACAATGGCAAAAGCTATTTGAAGTTTCCACATTTTCATGGCGACTACCTTCCAATTGGTTATGTAAGTGGCTCTTTGAAAGAGGTACGTGTAAGACCTTATTATAGTGATTTCCTTGTAATCTGTGTTTATGAAACTGAGTCAACAGAACCATTACCAGAAAACGGTAATGGTTGCGGCATTGATTTTGGAATTTCAAACATCGTAGCTCTCGTAAGCAATACACAAAAGTGCATGCGCTACAAAGGCGGTGCATTAAAAGCACAAAATCAATGGTATAATAAGCAACGTTCGTACTATCAGTCCATTGCGATGCAAGGACACGAGGCAAAAGGAGCAAAACAACCGGGGGTGTTGAATACCAGGCGTATGGAACAATTGAATCGTAAAAGGAATCAATTCTTTCATGATGCATTGCATAAAATTGCATCTGATGTTGTAAAATTTTGCCTCGAAAATGATATACGAGCTATCGTACTTGGTAAAAATAAGAATTGGAAACAAAACTGTAATCTGGGACACCACAATAACCAGATTTTTGTTCAAATGCCTATCGCAACGCTTAGTTATTGCATCAAATACAAAGCAGAAGAGAATGGCTTATTTGTAATGGAACAAGAAGAATCTTACACACCAAAAGCAAGTCTTGTTGATGGAGATAAAATCCCAGTTGTTGGTGATCAGGAAAAACCTTCTTTTTCAGGTAAGCGTGTTAGTGGTAGACTATATTGCACGAAAGAACAGATGCTCATTAATGCCGACTTAAATGGTGCCGGCAATATTTTAAGAAAAGCATATCCAACAGCTTTTGAAGGTATAACAGATTATCACTTCCTAAATAAAATGATTGTAAAAAAATGCAATACCATGTATTCCAGAAATGGATAGCAGCCCTCATGAGCGGGCTTGTATTTGCGCAAGCGGTACGAAACCACTTCCATTTTTTGTTAGAGAAAATGCAAGTGGTAGTTCATAAAATTTAAATTACAATATATCCCTATAAGAGCTGTTTTTGTATTGTGCCGACTTGACATTCCCCACAGCTAAAGCAAGGGGTCTACGACACATTGGATAATCGTCGTCACCAGACAACAAGCCTATCACACGATTCTCTTCTTATACCTTCACAGTCAAAAAAATAATTAAATATTTAATTAAATTTTCGGTGAAAAATATTAAAAAAATATAAATAGTACGAATGGATATTGACATTTTTTGTATAGAAAAATAAAATATTAATTAAACAATTAACTAATTTAGAAAGGAGAGACAGAATGGGAGAGAGTACACAGTTATTGATGTGTCATGTGATGCACCTGTATTTGCAGAGAAGCATTTGTCTGTTTAAGGAGTTAGATATACATCCGGGACAGGCGGGACTTTTGTGGGCGTTGAATTGCAAAGATCAAGATCACAGAGGCATGGCACAAAAGGAACTGGCAAAACATATCGGTGTAAAGCCTCCTTCGATTACCGTAATGTTAAAGAAGTTGGAAGCGGAAGCGTATATAGAGAAGAAGCAGGATGAAAATGATCAGAGGATCATGAGAATTTTTCTTACGGAGAAAGGAAAGAATATTGCGGCAAAAATGGAAACTGTGATGGAGCAGTTGGAACAGGAAGCGTTCGCAAATATGAATGAGCAGGAAGTAATGCTTTTTCGCAGACTCTTGCTTCAGATGAGAGACAACTTAAAGAGTGCAGGCAGAAAGGAAGATTAAAATGGGAAAATTATTTAAATTTATGAAGCCGTATGCAGCAACCATTCTGATGATTGTTGTGTTTCTTGTACTTCAGGCTTACTGTGACCTGTCGTTGCCGGGATATACATCAGACATTGTAAATGTCGGTATCCAGCAGGGCGGAATTGACACGGCGATACCAGAACAGATTTCTGTGGAAGATATGGACAGATTATTTTTGTTTGTTTCTGAGAAGAATCAGAAGACGGTTCTAGACGCGTATGAAAGAGATACAGATACTTATGAGTCTGAGGCATATGTGCTGAAGGATGGAATTTTGAAGGATGAGAAGAGAACAGATAAAATCGGGGTAATCTTAAGTAAACCGATGATGCTTGTGACTGTGTTTTCATCAGACAGTGAGGAGACAAAGGAAATGACAGATGCGATGTTTGCCAGTCTCCCAAAAGAAATGTTAAGCGAAGACATGACAGTTTTTGATGTGCTTGGCATGATGCCAGAAGAACAGCGGGCGCAGATGGTGACTCAGATTGGAGAGAAGGTCGATGAGATGCCGGAGACGATGTTGGAACAGGCGGCGACCATTTATCTCAAAGAAGCATATAAAAACTTGGGAATGGATACGGATAAGATTCAGACTGGTTATATGTTGCGCACAGGAGGAAAAATGCTGGCGCTTGCTGCGGTTGGAATGATTGTCAGTATGATCGTTGGATTCCTGGCATCCAAAGTAGGTGCTTCGACAGGGCGAGATCTGCGAGGAAAAGTATTCCGTAAGGTGGTAGAATTTTCAAATGGAGAATTTGACAAGTTTTCAACTGCATCATTGATTACGAGAAGCACAAACGATATCCAGCAGATTCAGATGCTGACGGTGATGATTTTGCGAATGGTACTTTATGCACCGATCATGGGAATTGGAGGTGTATTCAAAGTATTCCATACGAATGTGTCTATGTCTTGGATCATCGGGCTTGCAGTTGTCCTGATTGCGATGGTCGTAATGGTCTTATTTGTTGTAGCAATGCCGAAATTTAAGATCTTGCAAAATCTGGTAGACCGATTAAATCTTGTTACAAGAGAAATTCTTACGGGATTACCTGTTATCCGTGCGTTCAGTACAGAAAAGCATGAGGAAGAGCGATTTGATCAGGCAAACAAAGATTTGACAAAGACAAACTTATTTGTCAATCGTGCTATGACCTTTATGATGCCGACGATGATGCTGATCATGAATGCGATCTCAATCCTGATTGTATGGGTAGGTGCAAATGGAATTAACGATGGTCAGATGCAAGTTGGAGATATGATGGCATTTATTCAATATACAATGCAGATTATTATGGCATTCTTAATGATCTGTATGATCTCAATCATGCTTCCGAGAGCGGCGGTTTCTGCAACGCGTGTGGATGAAGTGTTGACAAGTACAACGCTGATCAATGATCCGAAGCAGCCGAAACATCTGAAAGAAGGCAAGGGGATGGTAGAATTTGACCATGTATCGTTCCGGTATCCGGGTGCGGAGGAAGATGTGCTGCATGATATTTCCTTTACAGCAAAACCGGGTGAGACGACAGCGATCATCGGAAGTACCGGAAGTGGTAAATCTACAATGGTAAATCTGATTCCAAGATTTTATGATGTGACAGAAGGAAAAATTACGATTGATGGGGAAGATATCCGAAATGTAACACAGCATGAGTTGAGAGACCAGCTTGGCTATGTGCCGCAGAAAGGAGTTCTGTTCTCAGGAACCATTGCAAGCAACATTTTGTATGGAAATCCAGACGGAAGTGAAGAGACAATGATGGAGGCTGCTAAAGTGGCTCAGGCAGCAGAATTCATTGAGGAGAAGCCAAAATGTTACGACAGCAGAATCTCCCAGGGGGGAGGAAATGTTTCTGGTGGACAGAAACAACGTTTATCGATCGCAAGGGCAATTGCGAAAGATCCAAAGATATTTATTTTTGACGATAGTTTTTCTGCTTTGGACTATAAGACCGATGTAACATTGCGGAAAGCATTAAAAGAACATACTGTGAACAGCACAGTCATCATTGTTGCACAAAGAATCAGCACGATCCTCCATGCAGATCAGATTATTGTTCTGGATGAAGGAAAGGTTGCGGGAATTGGAACGCACAAAGAATTGCTGAAAAATTGTGATGTATATTATCAGATTGCGGCATCTCAGTTATCGGAAAAAGAACTGGAACGAGATCTTAATCAGGATGAACAGGAAGGGGGCAGATAGGCATGAGTAAAGGACAAAGACATGGTGGTGGCCATATGGGCGGCATGCGAGCCGGAGAGAAAGCAAAAGATTTCAAAGGCACAATGAAGAAACTCCTGAAATATATGAGCGCATATAAGTTGGGAATATTTGCAGTGATGCTTTTTGCAGTCGGAAGTACGATATTCACTATCGTAGGACCGAAGATTCTTGGAAAAGCCACAACAGAAATCTTTCATGGACTTGTAAGCAAAGTGTCAGGTGGAAGTGGAATTGATTTTGACAAAATTACGCAAATCCTTCTGTTTCTGTTAGGATTGTATGTGTTGAGTGCGCTGTTCTCCTTTATTCAGGGATTTATTATGACAGGAGTGTCCCAGAAGCTGACTTACAAACTCAGAAAAGAAATTTCTGAGAAGATCAACCGTATGCCGATGAATTATTTTGATACAAAGACGCACGGCGAGGTGCTTTCCAGAGTTACCAATGACGTGGATACATTAAGTCAGAGTTTGAACCAGAGTGCGACACAGATCATTACTTCTTTTACGACGATCATAGGTATTTTGGTTATGATGCTCAGCATCAGTCCTCTGATGACTGTTGTAGCATTGTTAATTCTTCCGGTGTCAATGCTCCTGATTTCCACGATTGTAAAGAAATCACAGAAACACTTCAAGAATCAACAAGAGTATTTGGGACATGTCAACGGACAGGTAGAGGAGGTCTATGGAGGCCACAGCATTGTCAGAGCATTTAACAAGGAAGATGATGTCATCCGGGAGTTTACTGAGACAAATGAAATTTTATATCAGTCTGCATGGAAATCTCAGTTTTTCTCGGGGATGATGATGCCGATCATGCAGTTTATTGGAAATCTTGGATATGTGGCAGTAGCAATTTTAGGTGGATATCTGGCAATCAAAGATGCGATTGAAGTCGGAGATATCCAGTCCTTTATCCAATATGTAAGAAGTTTTACGCAGCCAATCACACAGGTGGCACAGGTGGCCAATATGTTACAGTCTACAGCGGCAGCTTCTGAGAGAGTTTTTGAATTTTTGGAAGAAGAGGAAGAAGACCAGTTTGCAGAGCATCCAGTTTCCGTAGAGGGATTGAAGGGAGATGTAGAATTTAAACATGTTCATTTTGGATATAATGAAGATCGTATAATTATCAATGACTTCTCTGCAAAGGTGAAGGAAGGACAGAAAATTGCCATTGTAGGACCGACCGGAGCAGGAAAGACAACAATGATCAAACTTCTGATGAGATTTTACGATGTCAACAGTGGAGAAATTTTGATCGATGGACATAATCTGAAAGATTTTAACAGAAGTGAACTTCGACAGATGTTTGGAATGGTGCTGCAAGATACATGGCTGTTCCATGGATCGATCAAAGACAATATCCGCTATGGAAAGCTTGATGCGACCGATGAAGAAGTCGTAGAGGCAGCAAAGGCAGCATATGTACACCGGTTTGTGCAGACCCTTCCAGATGGATATGATATGGAGTTGAATGAGGAAGCAAGCAATGTATCACAGGGACAAAAGCAGCTGCTTACGATCGCAAGAGCGATTCTGGCAGATCCAAAGATTTTGATCTTAGACGAGGCGACTAGCTCAGTGGATACAAGAACGGAAATCAGGATCCAGAAAGCTATGGATAATCTGATGAAGGGCAGAACAAGTTTTATCATCGCGCATAGATTGTCTACAATCCGTGATGCGGATTTGATCCTTGTTATGAAGGATGGAGATATCGTAGAGCAGGGAAATCATGAAGAGCTGTTGGAAAAAGGTGGATTTTATGCAAATCTCTATAATTCTCAGTTTGAGCAGACAGGTGCATAGAACTATTTCGGATAATTGCAGAGAACAGAGTTGGAGAGCAATGATAAACAGATACTAAAAAGAAAATAAAAAAGACCCGTACGGTAAGAGAGAAATCCTTGAAAATCTGATTTTTAGGAATCTTACCGTACGGGTTTTATTTATTGTTCAGAATTAATGATAAAGTTTTTTGTTCTCATATTTTGCTTCAGAAGTCAGCTGGATGGAAAGCTTTTTGAATTGCTTGACGTCAACTTCGGAGAGCATTACGGATGTATGAACCTGACAGCCTCTTAATTTTGGAATCTGATCTAAGGCAAGCTGTGCGGTTTCATTTGTTGCGGCGCTGATGGAAAGTGCAATCAGAACTTCATCAGTATGAAGGCGCGGATTTTTACTTCCCAGATAGGAAGTTTTCAGTTTTTGGATCGGTTCGATAGCAGATGGAGAAATGATGTGCACTTCATCCTCAATGCCGGCGAGCTTCTTCAGAGCATTTAAAAGTAATGCAGCAGATGCTCCGAGAAGGTTGCTTGTTTTTCCGGTAATGATACTTCCATCAGGAAGTTCTAAAGCGGCAGCAGGAGCACCTGTCTCTTCAGCACGCTTCAGTGCGGCATCTACAACGGTACGGTCATTGACTGTAATATGCGCCTGTTTCATCAGAAGTTCAATCTTAAATACTTCTTCTTCGGTGGAAGTTCCTTCTGCGAGCCCATTCAATGCCTGATAGTAGCGGCGGATAATTTCCTGATTGGATGCATCACGACATGCCTCATCGTCACAGATACAGTTTCCGGCCATATTTACACCCATATCTGTCGGGGATTTGTAAGGGTTTTCTCCATATATTTTTTCGAAAATAGCACTGAGCACTGGGAAAATTTCCACATCACGATTATAATTGACAGTTGTAATGCCGTAGGCTTCCAGATGGAATGGGTCGATCATATTGACGTCATTTAAATCAGCGGTAGCAGCCTCATAGGCAAGATTGACCGGATGTTTTAAAGGAATGTTCCAGATAGGGAACGTCTCAAATTTTGCATATCCGGCGCGGACACCACGCTTATGCTCATGATAGAGCTGAGAGAGACAGGTTGCCATCTTCCCGCTTCCAGGTCCAGGAGCTGTGATGATCACAAGTGGTCTGGAAGTCTCGATGTAATCGTTCTTTCCATAACCTTCGTCACTGACGATCAGCGGAATGTTAGAAGGGTAACCTTCGATCACATAGTGGATATATACACGGATGCCAAGCTTCTCCAGTCTTGTTTTAAACAGATTGGCGCTGCTCTGACCGGTATACTGAGTGATCACAACACTGCCGACAAAGAGTCCTTGCTCGCGGAAAGATTCAATCAGACGGAGTACATCTGAGTCGTAGGTGATTCCGAGATCTCCGCGGACTTTATTTTTTTCGATGTCACCGGCACTGATGACAATGACAATTTCGGCCTGATCGGATAACTGCATAAGCAGTTTCAGCTTGCTGTCCGGTGCGAATCCCGGAAGTACTCTGGAGGCATGATAGTCGTCAAATAATTTCCCACCGAATTCCAAATACAATTTGTTGTCAAATTGATCAATTCTTTTTCTGATATGTTCTGACTGCATGGTCAGATACTTATCGTTGTCAAATCCAATTTTCATAGCGCATTCAGTCCTTTATCTCATTCTTATATTATAATGTTACTAAAAAGTTGTATATAATAAACATACGTCAATAGTATACTATAAAACAATTGTGTTTTGCAAGGAGAAAAATTTCCTAATGGGAAACAGGAGGTGCAATGGGGAAATTCACAAAAGTTTTAGAAATGCAGTGCTGATTTCACAATGTTTTTATTGATTTATGAGGAGACCATACTTATAATAAAAGAGATGATAATTAGGAGGAAAAGAATGGACAACCAAAACAAAAATAACCAGAAGAACAACAAACAGGGCTTTGGGATTATTATAATTACAACATTGATTGCGGCGGTCATTGTGCTTGGCCTTTATCAATTTATGGAAGAAAGCACATCAAAGGAGATTGCGTACAGTGAATTTCTGAAGATGGTAGATGACGGTAAAGTAGAAGAAGTTCGGATCGGCGCCAATGAGCTTATAATTACTCCGAAAGAGGAGAAAGTTCCAGGGCTGAAAGTAAAATATTTTACTGGAAAAGTAGAAGATGAGAATCTTTCACAGCGTCTCTATGAAGCGGGCGTTAAGTATGGGGCAGAGATTCCAGATTCGACTTCAGCAATGCTTTTTAATATTCTGATCAGTATTGTACTTCCATTCGCATTTATTTGGATCGGTTTGAGTTTCCTGATGCGTCGGATGTCCAAGAGCGGCGGAATGATGGGCATTGGAAAGAGTAATGCAAAGATGTATGTAGAGAAGGAAACCGGAGTTACCTTCCGTGATGTAGCAGGAGAAGATGAGGCGAAAGAATCACTTCAGGAAGTGGTGGATTTTCTTCATAATCCAGGCAAATATACCGGAATCGGTGCAAAGCTTCCAAAAGGAGCGCTTCTTGTAGGACCTCCGGGAACCGGTAAGACATTGCTTGCAAAAGCGGTTGCGGGAGAAGCAAAAGTACCGTTCTTCTCTCTGTCAGGTTCTGCATTTGTAGAGATGTATGTCGGTGTAGGTGCATCGAGAGTGCGAGATTTATTCAAAGAAGCTCAGGCGATGGCTCCGTGTATTATTTTCATCGATGAGATTGATGCGATCGGTAAGAGCAGAGATAATGCGATGGGAAGCAATGATGAGCGAGAACAGACTTTAAATCAGCTTCTTGCAGAGATGGATGGATTTGACACGGACAAAGGTCTGCTGATTCTTGCAGCGACAAACCGTCCGGAGATCCTTGATCCGGCGCTATTAAGGCCGGGACGTTTTGATAGACGGATCATCGTAGATAAGCCGGATCTGAAAGGACGTGTGGACATTTTGAAAGTTCATGCAAAGGACGTCAAAATGGATGAGACAGTCGATTTGGAAGCAATTGCACTGGCAACATCAGGGGCAGTCGGTTCAGATCTTGCAAACATGATCAATGAGGCTGCGATCAATGCAGTCAAGCATGGAAGAAAAGTGGTATCGCAGGAAGATCTGTTTGAAGCAGTAGAAGTAGTTCTTGTCGGAAAAGAGAAGAAAGACCGTATCATGAATGCGGAGGAGAGAAGAATCGTTTCATATCATGAAGTAGGTCATGCGCTCGTCAGTGCACTTCAGAAAGATGCAGAGCCGGTACAGAAGATTACGATTGTACCAAGAACGATGGGAGCGCTTGGATATGTTATGCATACACCAGAGGAAGAAAAGTTCTTAAATACAAAGAAGGAGCTGGAGGCAATGCTCGTTGGTATGCTCGGGGGAAGAGCTGCGGAAGAGATTGTATTTGATACAGTTACAACTGGGGCTTCCAACGATATCGAGAAGGCGACACAGGTGGCCAGAGCGATGATCACTCAGTATGGTATGTCAGAGAAGTTTGGTCTGATCGGTCTGGAGTCTATTCAAAACAGATACTTGGACGGACGTCCGGTTATGAATTGTGGTGAGGCGACAGCAGCAGAGATTGATACAGAAGTTATGAGAATTCTGAAAGAAGCTTATGCTGAGGCAAAGAGACTTTTATCTGAGAATCGCAGGGCTCTGGATGAAATTGCAGCATTCTTGATTGAAAAAGAGACGATTACCGGAAAAGAATTCATGGAGATTTTTCACAAAGTTCAGGGAATCGAGGACGGTACTCAGGAAAAAGAGGCTAGAATCTCAATGAAGGAAGTTTCCACAGCAGATGTGGCACAAGAGGATGTCACGGAAGAAAACGAAGCAGAAAGAAATACTCTACAAGAGAGTGCCGCACAAGAGGATGCTGCACAGGAGAGCGGGCAGGACCACTAATATAAAAAAATAAAGAGTATCTGATATTGCTAATAATGGTCAGTGAAAATAGAAATCATAAGTTCACAGGGAAAACAGCTATGGATCAGATGTGGTGGAAAAGAGGAGTGCCTTTCGGCACTCCTCTTGCGTTAAAAACATTTTGTGGAATCAAAATCATATGCGTTTATTCGATATATGCAACTGTAGGGAAAGAGATGAAATTAGGGAGAAAATAATGTTTAATATAGAAGAGGAATTAAAAAAGCTTCCATCAAAACCGGGAGTCTATCTGATGCATGATGAGAAAGATGATATTATTTATGTGGGAAAAGCAATCAGCCTAAAGAATCGTGTACGGCAGTATTTTCAAGCAAGCAGGAATAAAGGAGTGAAGATTGAGCAGATGGTCACACATATTTCGCGCTTTGAATATATTGTGACAGATTCGGAGCTGGAGGCGCTTGTACTGGAATGCAATCTGATCAAGGAACACAGACCGAAGTATAATACGATGCTGATGGATGACAAGACGTATCCGTTTATTAAAGTGACGATAGAGGAGGCATATCCGCGGATTCTGTTTGCAAGAGAGATGAAAAAAGATAAGGCGAAGTATTTCGGACCATATACAAGCGCAGGAGCAGTGAAAGATACGATTGAACTGCTGAGAAAACTGTACCACATAAGGAGCTGTAACCGGAATTTGCCAAAAGACATCGGGAAAGAGCGACCATGTCTGAACTATCACATTAAGCAATGCTATGCACCGTGTCAAAATTATATTAGTCAGGAAGCATATCGGGAATCGGTGCAGAAAGCAGTAGAATTTCTGAGCGGAAAATATGATCCTATCCTCAAAGAACTTCAAGAAAAGATGGAATGTGCATCAGAAGCGATGGAATTTGAGAAGGCAATGGAATATCGAGATCTGCTTGCCAGTGTAAAGCAGATTGCGCAGAAGCAAAAGATTACGAACAGTGATGGGGAGGATAAAGATATTCTCGCGGTGGCAACGGAGGATCGGGATGCAGTGGTGCAAGTGTTTTTCATCCGGGGAGGAAGACTGATCGGAAGAGATCATTTCTATATGACGATTGCCGACAGAGAGCCGAAGGCAGAGATTCTTACAAGTTTTATCAAACAGTTTTATGCGGGGACGCCATATGTGCCACGAGAGTTGATGATCCAGCAGGAAATCGAAGACCAGGAGGTGCTGGAGGAATGGCTGTCTGAGAGAAGAGGGCATCGGGTTCACATTCGTGTGCCGAAAAAAGGGGAGAAGGAGAAGCTGGTGGAACTTGAGAAGAAGAATGCACAGCTTGTTTTGAGTACGGATAAGGAGCGCTTAAAGAGGGAAGAGGGAAGAACGATCGGAGCGGTAAAAGAGATTGAAAAATGGCTGGGAATTGCATCTGTGAAACGAATTGAGGCATTTGATATATCCAACACAAATGGATTTAATTCCGTTGGTTCTATGATCGTGTATGAGAAAGGGAAACCGAAGCGAAACGATTACCGGAAATTTAAAATCAAAGGGGTACAGGGTGCAGATGACTATGCAAGTATGCGGGAAGTATTGACGAGAAGGTTCGAACATGGAATGAGGGAGAGAGAAGAGGGGAAGGATCACGGAGGCTTCCAGACATTTCCAGACTTGATCATGATGGACGGGGGAAAAGGACAGGTCAATATTGCATTAGAAGTGCTGGATCAACTGGGAATTGTGATACCGGTATGTGGGATGGTGAAAGATGATCATCATAGGACAAGAGGGCTATATTACAATAATGAAGAGATTGGGATTGACAGAAATTCAGAAGGATTTCGTCTGATCACGAGGATTCAGGATGAAGCACACCGGTTTGCAATCGAATTTCACAGAAAACTGAGAAGTCAGGGACAGGTACATTCCATTCTTGACGATATTCCGGGAATCGGGCCGGCAAGAAGGAAAGCGCTGATGAAGCATTTTATGAGCCTGGATGCGATCAAAGCGGCAACGATAGAGGAATTAAAAGAAATTCCATCTATGAATGAAAAATCTGCAAATGAAGTATACAACTTTTTCCATTGATGATATACTAAGGAGAGAATAAGAATGAAGAAGGAGAGCATTATGGGAAGCGTAGAGTTACAGAAAGTTGCAGAGAAAATGAATTTAAAAAATCTGACTCCGCAAATTGGTCTTTTAGGAAAAGAAGTCAATGTGCCGGATATTAACCGCCCGGCGCTACAGCTCACAGGCTTTTTTGAACATTTTGAATCCGATAGAGTACAAGTGGTAGGATATGTAGAGTATACCTATCTTCAAAAGCTCAGCGATGATAGAAAGGAAGAAGTATACCAGTCACTATTATCCTATCCAGTGCCTTGTATCATTTTCTGCAGAGATCTTATGCCAGATCAGAGATTTTTGGAAATTGCGGTCGAAAAAGATGTGCCGATTTTTCTGACAGACAAGACGACATCTTCTTTCATGGCGGAGATCATCCGGTGGCTGAATGTGGAACTGGCCCCGTGTATCTCCATCCACGGTGTGCTTGTGGATGTCTACGGTGTCGGTGTGCTGATCATGGGCGAGAGCGGAATTGGAAAGAGCGAGGCTGCTCTGGAACTGATTAAGAGAGGACACCGCCTTGTGACAGATGATGTGGTTGAGATCCGAAAAGTCAGTGACGATACATTGGTTGGAACTGCTCCGGATATCACGAGACATTTTATTGAACTGCGAGGAATTGGTATCGTAGATGTTAAGACGTTGTTTGGTGTTCAGAGTGTAAAAGAGACACAGACGATAGATCTTGTGATTACACTGGAAGACTGGAATAAGGACAAACAGTATGACCGGTTAGGATTGGAAGAAGAGTATACAGAATTCCTTGGCAACCGTGTTGTATGTCATTCCATCCCGATTCGTCCAGGAAGAAATCTTGCGATCATAGTAGAATCTGCATCTGTAAATCATAGACAAAAACAGATGGGATATAATGCAGCACAGGAACTGTACAGGCGTGTGCAGGAGAATTTGACAAAGAGAAAATAGGAGACGAGAGAAATGAATTATTGCTTTGGAGTGGACATTGGAGGAACAACAGTAAAGTTAGGACTATTTGAATTCAACGGGACAATCGTGGATAAGTGGGAGATTAAGACCTATACAGAGAATGAAGGTGCAGCAATTCTTCCGGATGTAGCAAAATCAATTGCTTCCAAAATGGAAGAACATCAGATGAAGAAAGAACAGATTCTTGGAATTGGTGTCGGGGTACCGGCTCCGGTGGCAGATGGAATTGTAAATGGAAGCGCAAATCTTGGATGGAAGTATAAAAATGTGAAGGCGGAGCTGGAAGAGCTGACTGGAATCAAGGTGAAGGTTGGAAATGATGCAAATGTAGCTGCGCTTGGAGAAATGTGGAAAGGCGGAGGCCAGGGAAATAAGGATTTGATCATGGTTACACTTGGAACGGGAGTCGGAGGAGGAATCATTGTCGACGGACGTATCTTAGGGGGATTTCATGGAGCAGGCGGAGAGATTGGTCATCTCTGTGTAAATTATGAGGAGACAGAAGTGTGTGGCTGTGGAGGTCGTGGATGTCTGGAGCAGTATGCATCTGCTACAGGTGTAGTAAGACTTGCCAAGAAAAGGCTTGCGAAAAATGATGATGAGACAATATTGCGCGAAGAAGAAATTACGGCAAAAGCTGTCTTTGATGCAGTTAAGGCAAACGATGCAGTTGCAATGGAGATTGCCGAAGAGTTTGGACGCTATCTTGGATATGCACTTGCCAATCTGGCAACAGCAGTTGATCCATCGGTGATCGTGATCGGTGGAGGGGTATCGAAGGCAGGCGAAGTACTTCTCCAGTATATTGAAAAATATTTTCGTGAGAGAATGTTCTTTGCAAATGCAAAGGTGCAGTTTGCTCTTGCAAAGCTTGGAAATGAAGCAGGTATCTGCGGAGCTGCAAAACTGATTTTATAAAGTAAAAGCTTATATACGAAAAGATAACAAAAAGAAGACAGAAATGAATGTGAGTATTAGTAATATCATTTCTATCTTCTTTTTTGTTCGTGTATAGAAAATTGATTTTGAAATCCGGGAATACTATTCCTCTGGCGTGATAGAGCCATCCCCCTGATCAGGTGGGGAGGTTTCTCCACCACCGTGGTCTTCGCCATTTCCGTTTTCGTTGCCAGTTCCACTCTCAGATCCATTATTTCCATTTCCAGAACCGTTGTTTCCATTTGGATTTCCGGAATTTGGATTTTCTGGGTCAGGTGTTACTGTTTCATTGTCAGTTGATTCGTCTTCTGACTCGTCCTCAGCGGAACTGTCTGAGTGAGTGTTAGTAGAAGGCATATAGTAGCCTTCGTGCTTTCCATCACATCTTTGACCGGAATCTGTTGCAACATATTCTGTCACTTGTGGACAGCTGGACAACGGCAGCTTTCCAGAACTTGCACAGACGGCAGTCTTTTCAACTGTGTCAGGCATCACAAAATCTTTGTATTCTAGACCTTCGTGTACTCGCTCCATAATGCTGTTCCACAGTGTCAGGTGCCATGAAGTATTATCCATAGGCTTGTTGGAGTCGTATCCACCCCAGACAGAAGCAGTGTAGTATGGAGTATATCCGGAGAACCAGATATCTACATTATCGGAAGTTGTACCAGTCTTACCGGATACTGGCATATTGCTGAGTGCAGCACCGGTACCGGTTCCTTTTGTCACAACATCTATCATTGCATTTGTCAGCAGTCCGGCAGTAGAAGCCTTTACGACTTGATGTGTCTCGGAAGTGTTATCAATCAGTACATTTCCAGAATGATCGAGAATCTTCGTATAGAACTTTGGTTTTGTGTAAGTTCCGTTATTTGCAAGGGACGCATAGGCGGCAGTCATCTCGAGGTTATAGACACCGTGCGTGATACCTCCGAGCGCAGTTGCCTGCTGGATATCGCTGAAAGTCTGTCCGTTGATTACTTCCTGATCTACAACAGTGGAGAATCCAAAGCTCTTCAGGTAATCAAATCCAGTCTGTTCTCCAATCTCAGTGAGTGCTTTGACTGCAACGACATTCATAGACTGTTCGATCGCTTTCCTTACAGTCACCCAACCTTTGTAGGAAAAATCCCAGTTATTGACTTCTTTTCCGTTTTTATAGCGGTATGGTTCGTCTTTGATCGAGGTGTGAAGTCCCATTGCACCAATATCAAGTGCAGGGGCATAAGTTGATACAATCTTAAAACAGGAACCAGGCTGTCTTGCAGATTCCGTCGCACGGTTGAGAGAAAGGCTTTCCGTCTTCTCGCCGCGTCCTCCGACGATTGCTTTTACTTCCCCGGTGTATTGATCCATAATCACAAAAGAAGCTTGTGGTTGTGGAACGATCGTCTTTTTTTCCACCTGAGTGTCTCCTTCGCGGGAGATTGTTGATTTGTATTCATCAATCGCCGCCTGAGCAAGTTCAGGGGTAGAGAAGACGAGCGGATAAGAGTCATTTCTTGTCTGACGCAGATACTGCTCGAGCATCTCTTTGCTGAAGTTTTCGACAGTTCCATCAGAGCGTGTGATCGTGAGCTGATAGTCGATCAGGCCAAATTCTGTATTGTACGGATAGTTATTCGGGTTTAAAAACTCTTCATCACAGATTTGCTGAATTCTTGCATCCTGAGTTGCGTAGATGGAAAGACCACCGCTGTAAAGAGCATTATAGGCTTGTGTCTCCGTATATCCCAGCTTTGTCTGTAAGTCGGAAATGACTTGTTTAGAAAGCTCATCGATAAAATAAGTGTATGGAGTGTCTGTGGATGTATCGGCATTTGTAACCTGAATCCGGTCATAAACGGGATCAGCCATGGCAGTATCGTACTCTTCCTGGGAAATATATTTCTGTTCTAACATGTTGCCGAGAACAAGTTTGCGCCGCTTGGCATTTTCTTCCGGGTTGACTGTAGGGTCATATCTTCCAGGATTCTGAGTAATGCCGGCGATCACGGTACATTCTGAGAGTGTCAGCTGCGATACGTCTTTGTTGAAGTAGCGTTTGGCAGCGGATTGAACTCCGAGTGTGTTCTGTCCTAGGTTGATCGTATTCATATAATTTTCCAGAATCTCTTCTTTGCTCATCTGCTTTTCCAACTCCAGAGCAAGGAACTGTTCCTGAATTTTACGTTCGACACTGTCTAAGAATGTCTTTTCCTGTGAGAAATTCGGAAAGACATTATTTTTTATCAATTGCTGGGTAATCGTGCTGGCACCTTCAGAAAAGTCACCGCTTGTGATGCCGACAAGACCGGCACGAAGAATTCCTTGCAGGTCGATTCCGTTATGCTTGTAAAAACGTTCATCTTCGATCGCTACAAAAGCGTCCTGAAGGTCTTCCGGTATTTCGTTGATTGTTTTATAAATACGGTTGGAACCGGAAGTAACAAACTTTTCTAATTCCTGTGAACCGTCTGCGTTATAAACAGTTGTGAAGTATCCACTCGGTTTGACAGAAGCAGGAGAGATCTTCGGAGCTTTGTCAAGAATTTTCTTCAAGAACAGACCGCCGCCAATCATACCGATGATAATGAGCAAGAGAAAAACAATTAAAAATCCTTTGAAAATCCGGACACCTGCTCGTTTTTTCTTCATCTTTGATTTTGAAGATATTTTCTTCTGTTTTTTGACAGAATTTCGTTTTCCATAATTCATGAATGGTTTCCTCCTTTATCAGGTAATTATATCAAATTTATGTATTGAAATAAAGCATAAAATAAAATCTTCATATTTCAAGGCAAAAACTTAAGAAAAACTTGTGAAAACAGAGTTCTGTTGATATAGTATAAACAGTTTCAGATAAAATGTAATTAGAAAAAGGGTGATAGTATATGTTAAGTAAATTTCATACAGTCTATGAGGGGGGAGAAGCAGAAATCATTGAGAAGAAGTCCCGCTTCATTGCGACAGTACTTCCGGTCACCTGCGAGGAAGAGGCGCTGGAATTTATCGAGTCTATGAAGAAAAAATATTGGAATGCCACTCATAACTGCTATGCTTACGTGATCGGGGAGCGATTTGAGACACAAAGATGCAGTGATGACGGAGAACCGCAGGGGACAGCAGGGAAACCGATGCTCGATGTGTTGCTGGGGGAGGAGATACACAATACAGCAGTCGTAGTGACAAGATATTTTGGAGGTACGTTACTTGGAACCGGAGGGCTTGTGAGGGCTTATTCCGGAGCAGTCAAAGCAGGATTGGAAGCCAGTAAGATTATTACCAAAAACTGGGGGATTAAACTGGAAATACAGACAGATTATACCGGACTTGGCAAAATACAGTATATCCTTGGACAGAGGGGGATTACGGTTCTGGATTCTGTCTATGCAGAGAATGTGATGTTGATTGCGCTCATTCCTGAAGAGATGAATCAGGAGGTGATAGCAGAGATCACAGAGGGGACAAACGGACAAGCAAAGATGACACAGAAGGAAAGCTGCTATTTTGGAACAGTTGATGGTGAGATGAAAGTGTTTGATACAGAATAAAAATCCCTCCCGGTAATGGAAAGGGATGTCCATTGCCGGGAGGGAAGGAAATGTCTACTGAAATTCCGGTTCGATCAAACCGAAAGTACCATTCTTTCTCTTGTATACAACATTGACTTCTTCTGTCTCTGCGTTGAAGAATACGTAGAAATCATGTCCAAGTAAATCCATCTGGATACACGCATCCTCAGGGAACATTGGTTTGATTCCAAATCGTTTTGTACGGATGATCTTAATCTCATCATCTTCTGAAGAAGTATCTTCTGATTCAAAAAATTCTTGCTTGAAGTTGCTGCCTTCTTGATTTCTGGCAACTAATTTATTCTTATATTTGCGAAGCTGTCGCTCAATCACCTCTTCTACGAGATCAATCGATACATACATATCATTACTGCTTTGTTCAGAACGAATGATATGTCCCTTGACAGGAATTGTGACCTCAATCTTCTGACGTTCTTTTTCTACACTTAGTGTTACGATAATTTCTGTTTCAGGAGTAAAATATCTTTCTAGTTTCCCTAACTTTTGTTCAATGCAACTCTTTAAACCTGGTGTTACATCGATGTTTTTTCCGCTAATGATAAAGTTCATGCTGCCAACCCCTTTTCGGTATATTCTACAAATAATAGAAATAAAAATGAGTTATTTGTAGTATGTTTGTATTATACATCAAAATTCCGCGAAGAGCAATAAAATATTTGATAAAAATATAAAAAAATAATAAAAGACTGACAAAAGAAAGGTTTTATGGATAGTGTTCGCAGAAAAGAAATCAGGTGTCCATTTGGACACCTGAAGTAAATTAGTTTTGAGTGGAAGATGATCGATGAAATTTTTTTAGAATCCATGGATAGAGGAAGATTACCCATAGAACTAAAAGAAAGTAAGTGAACATATCTGCCGGAAGGGAGTCGCCGAACAGAAATTCTATCCCGATTTTGAAGGAAACGGCGACGAGAAGACCGATAATGAGTTTTCCAATCTGAAACGGGATCGATCCTTTGACGGAAAAATTCACATAGCGATTTTCAAGATACCAGCCGACACCGAATCCAATCCCTGCAGCAGATGCTTTGCAACAGTCAGATGCGTAGTGAAGTGAGATATCCCCATGGGAAAGTAGGAATAAGGCATAGATACTGACAGCAGAAGAAAGGAGCAGGAGTGACAGAAGAATCAGCCTTCTGTATCGCGTGGAATCCAGAAGGAAATCGCTTGCTTTATACACGGCAAAGGAAATACAAAGTGAAACTGCCATAGATACAACTACATCTTTCGGTGTGTGTACCCCGAGATACATGCGGGAAAATCCAATCAGTAAAAACATAAAGGCAAACAGGAGCTTAGAAAGCAAGCGTTTGCTTTTGAACATGAATGGAGCGAACAGGCAAGTACCACCCTGGGTATGTCCACTTGGAAAGGAGTATCCGGTCGCAGCAGGTACGGCGCTTTCCACTGGAGAAAAGCTTGGATCTAATATCCAGGGCCGTGGGATCCGGAACGTGATCTTTAATGTCTGTACACACAGACCGGCAAGAAAGTAAGTAAATCCCAGCTGATAAGCAAAGCGCTTATCCACACACCAGTAGAGTGTGCAGATAACCGCTATGATGATGACTTCCTGCCCAAAATAAGTGACAAACTGAAAAAAATGTTCCCCGAAAGGAGTGCGCAGTTCTGCCAGAACGTGTAAGAAGTCCATTATTTATTTCCTCGTTTTCTCATCTTTGAATCTAATATTTTTTTGCGGATGCGCAATGTCTCTGGAGTTACTTCCAAAAGTTCGTCTGTGTCGATGAAGTCCAGTGCCTCCTCGAGACTCAGTGTTCTAGGAGTTGTCAGTTTCAAGGCATCGTCTGCTCCTGAAGAGCGAGTATTGGTAAGATGCTTTGTCTTGCAGACATTCAGCTCGATATCCTCTGCCTTTCCATTCTGTCCGATGACCATTCCGGCGTAGACTTTCTCGCCGGCGCCGATGAATAACGTTCCGCGTTCCTGTGCGCTATACAATCCGTAAGTGACAGATTCACCAGTTTCAAAGGCAATGAGAGAACCTTGCTTACGGTACTGAATATCTCCTTTGTATGGTGCATAGCCGTCAAAGGCAGTATTTAAGATTCCGTTTCCTTTTGTATCTGTCATAAACTCTCCGCGGTAGCCGATCAGTCCTCTTGCAGGGATCGAAAATTCGAGCCGAGTATAGCCACCGTTAGACACACCCATATTCTGAAGTTCTCCTTTTCGTTGGCTTAATTTGTCGATGACAGTTCCGGTAAATTCATCTGGGACATCGATGTAGGCCGTTTCAATCGGCTCTAACAGCTTACCGTTTTCATCTTCTTTGTAAAGGACTTCTGCCTTGCTGACTGCAAATTCATATCCTTCCCGGCGCATATTTTCAATCAGAACGGAAAGGTGGAGTTCACCGCGGCCAGATACTTTGAAGCTGTCTGTATTTTCTGATTCCTCTACGCGCAGACTGACATCGGTATTCAGCTCACGGAACAGACGGTCTCGCAAATGCCGGGAGGTAACATATTTTCCTTCCTGTCCTGCAAACGGGCTGTCATTTACAATAAACTGCATAGCGATTGTCGGTTCGGAAATTTTCTGGAAAGGAATTGCAACCGGATTTTCCGGGGAACATAAAGTGTCTCCGATATGGATGTCTGCGATTCCGGAAATTGCCACGATAGAACCAATCGTTGCTTCTTTTACTTCTACTTTATTCAGTCCGTCAAATTCATACAATTTACTGATCTTTACACGTTTCTGTTTGTCCGGCTCATGGGCATTGACAAGCATGACTTCCTGATTGACGGCAATCGTACCATTGTCGACTTTTCCGACGCCGATTCGTCCAACATATTCATTGTAGTCGATTGTGCTGATCAGTACCTGTGTATCTGCATCCGGGTCGCCTTCCGGTGCAGGAATGTAATCGATGATCGTCTCAAAGAGCGGGATCATGTTTTCCGGATTGTCTGTCAGATCAAGGATTGCATGACCAGCCTTGGCAGATGCATAGACAAATGGACAGTCCAGCTGCTCGTCAGATGCGTCAAGATCCATGAAAAGTTCTAAGATTTCATCGATTACTTCGTCTGGGCGTGCTTCCGGGCGGTCGATCTTATTGATGCAGACAATGACCGGAAGGTCAAGCTCGAGCGCTTTTTTCAGAACGAATTTTGTCTGTGGCATTGCACCTTCGAAAGCATCTACAACAAGAACAACCCCATTTACCATTTTTAATACACGTTCTACTTCACCGCCGAAATCAGCGTGTCCTGGGGTGTCGATAATGTTGATCTTTGTATCCTTATAGTATACGGCAGTATTTTTTGAGAGAATCGTGATTCCACGTTCTCTTTCAATGTCGTTAGAATCCATGACGCGTTCTGCCACTTCCTGGTTGGCACGAAATACACCACTTTGTTTTAAAAGCTGGTCGACCAGTGTTGTTTTTCCATGGTCAACATGGGCGATGATTGCGATGTTTCGGATATCTTCTCTTTTTGTTTTCATAAATAACCTTCTTTCTATTATAAATCCATGAATAAGCACTAATAACTCATACAGTTTACCACATTGGCAATAGATTACAAGTCCTTTTTAAAAAAACACATAATATGGAAAGAACACAGAAAAAATGAGGGAAGCATATCTTGCGGTCGATTTCTGTCGATGAAAAGTCCGGGGAATGTCCAATCGGATGGTTATAAATCCGTTATCATAGAATAAAATAATAAAGACAAAAAAATACAGCAAAGAGGAGAGAGATAAATTATGTCCGATAAGATTATTGAAAACAACCAGGTAACAATTATGGGAGAGGTGGCATCCAGATTCACATTTAGTCATGAAGTATTTGGAGAAGGATTCTATATGGTAGATGTCCTCGTTAAGAGACTTAGCAATTCTGAAGATCGGATTCCACTTATGATTTCCGAGCGTCTGATAGATGTGACCAAAGATTATACAGGGGAATTTATCATGGCAAGTGGACAGTTTCGGTCGTATAACAGACACGAGGAACATAAGAATCATCTTGTACTTTCCGTGTTTGTTCGGGAGGTAGCATTTGTGGATGAGGAACTTGATGGGGCGAAGACAAATAATATTCTTTTAGATGGATACATCTGTAAAGCACCTGTTTACCGCAAAACCCCTCTTGGGAGAGAAATTGCAGATCTTCTGCTTGCAGTGAACAGACCATATGGGAAATCTGACTACATACCATGTATCTGTTGGGGAAGAAATGCAAGATATGCTTCCGGATTTGCAGTGGGAGAACATGTGCAGATTTTAGGAAGGATCCAAAGCAGAGAATATGTGAAAAAATTGTCTGAGACAGAGACAGAAAAACGTGTGGCATACGAAGTGTCAGTCAGCAAGCTGGAATGTATCGGTGCTGAAATAAGTGAAGAAGAGTAGTAGGAATAGCTGTGGCTCCATTGACATTAGAAAAAAATGATGATAAAATTTCAGACAAGAAATCGCTGATGAAATGAAAAAAATCAAAGTAAAACTGATGTTTAGGAGGATAAATATGGCAATTTTTACAGGAGCAGGAGTAGCGATCATAACGCCGTTTCATGAAGATGGAAGTATTAATTATGATCAGTTAAAGAAGCTGGTGGATTATCATTGTGAGAATGGAACAGACAGTATCGTAATCTGCGGAACAACAGGGGAATCTGCGACAATGACGGAGGAAGAACATCTGGAGTGTATTAAACGCACGATTGATTTTACTGCAGGAAGGATTCCGGTGATTGCAGGGACGGGATCAAACTGTACTGCAACAGCGGTAGAGCTGTCCAGAGAGGCTGCAAAAGCAGGAGCAGACGGACTCCTTGTTGTAACTCCGTATTACAATAAAGCGACGCAGAAAGGGTTGATCGAACATTATAAGGCAATCGCAAGAGAAGCAGATGCGCCGATCATCATGTACAGTGTGGCAAGCCGTACCGGGTGTAATATTGAACCGGCGACAGTTGCGGCGTTGGTAAAAGAAGTCGATAACATTGTGGGCGTGAAAGAAGCCTCCGGTAATATTTCACAGGTGGCAAAGATCATGCAGCTGACACAGGGAGATATCGATCTGTATTCTGGAAATGATGATCAGATCGTTCCGATTTTGGCTCTGGGAGGAAAGGGGGTTATCTCTGTATTATCCAATGTGGCTCCAAGAGAGACGCATGAGATCTGTGCAAAATTCTTTGCAGGAGATATTGCAGGAAGCAGAGAACTTCAATTAAAAGCGATTCCGCTGATCAATGCACTGTTCAGTGAAGTTAACCCGATCCCTGTTAAGAAGGCAGTTTCTTTGATGGGAATGGAAGCCGGTGGACTGCGGATGCCGCTGACAGAGATGGAAGAAGCAAATGCACAGAAATTGGCACAGGCAATGAGAGCGTTTGGAATTCAGCTCGCATAGAGAAAGCATAGAGGAGCTGCCATAGGATGGAAGCTGTCGGAAGAATGTAGTATTGTAGGAAGAAAAGAACTGCATTCTGTCCGGACAGTCATTCTGTGGCAGCCCCTTTTGTCAATTGTATCGCAAAACCTCGCACATTCGCTGTGAGGGCTGTAAAACATAAGAAAATGGAGGAGAAGATGATGGTAAAAGCAATTATGCACGGATGTAATGGGAAAATGGGGCAGGTAATTTCCAATCTTGTAAAGGAAGATGATGGGATTGAGATTGTTGCAGGAATTGATAAATATACAGGTGTGAAAAATGAATATCCGGTTTTTACGGATATTGCGGACTGTGATGTGGAGGCAGATGTCGTGATTGATTTCTCCAATGCACTTGCAGTGGACGGACTGCTTTCTTACTGTGGAGAGAAAAAGCTTCCGGTGGTACTTTGTACTACTGGATTGTCTGAAGAGCAGCTTGCACAGGTACAGTGTGTTTCTGAAAAGACAGCAGTGCTGAAATCGGCAAATATGTCGCTGGGAATCAATATGCTGTTAAAGCTTCTTCAGAATGCTGCCAAAATTCTTGCTCCGGCAGGATTTGATATTGAACTGGTGGAAAAGCACCATAATCTGAAAGTAGATGCCCCAAGCGGGACAGCGCTTGCACTGGCGGACAGCGTAAATGAAGCGCTTGGAAATGCGTATGAATACGTTTACGACAGAAGCAAAGAACGCAAAAAAAGAGAAAAGAAAGAAATCGGAATCTCGGCAGTGCGCGGCGGAACGATTGTAGGAGAACACGAAGTGATTTTCGCCGGAGCAGATGAAGTGATTGAATTTAAGCATACGGCATACTCGAAAGCAGTCTTTGGAAAAGGTGCTGTGGAAGCGGCAAAATACCTTGCAGGGAAACAAGCCGGACTTTATGACATGAGTGATGTGATTGAATCTTCTTCTGAAAATCAATAGAAAAAATTACCATTACTTTCCGAATGTATAGAATGGCAGGGAATGCAGACAATATTGGCGAGAAGCAATTCTTACTACATTTCAGGAAAGGAAGATAGCCAGATGAAGAGAGCAAAGAAAATGATACTCAGTATTTTGTGTGTGAGTGTTCTTTTGTGCATGACAGCGTGTGCAAGGGGAAACAAAGATAATGTGGCAGATGATAATACTGCAACGGGAACAAATGAAGAGAAGAAAAATGACAGTGAAAGAAAGCGGGAAGAAACAAATACAGATGGAGAGACGCCGCGTGACGGAGTGCTTGAAGATGTAGGGGATGCCGTGGAAGATGGAGCAAGAGACGTCAAAGACGGAGTAGAAGATGTCCTTGACGGAACAGACCAGAATGACGGATGTACGGAAAAACGTATAGACGATAACAAGGATGGCGGAAATGCGGATACAATGAACGGTGCGACGGACAATACCGGACAAACGAACACGGCAAGATAGCAGAAACTGTATATTTTTTTGATTTTGGACGCCCTGCGGCTGTATGCCGTGGGGCATTCTTGCAGAGATGGCAGAAAAATGATGAAAACTCAAAAAAGAATGGGGATATTTTGCGGGAGAACAGAATGCTTTGTGGAAAAAATTTAACAAAGGTGTAAAGAAGATGGGAAGAGTTTATGAACAGTTGATAAACTTGTTGAAGAAGCGAAAGGATAGTGTTAAAATAAGAAACAGAGTAAATTTGGATAAATTAAGGAGTAGGTCATGGGTTTATTAGAGAAGATATTTGGGACGCACAGTGAGAATGAATTGAAGCGTATTTATCCGATCGTTGACAGAATTGAGGCGATGGATGAAGAAATGCAGCAATTATCCGATACAGAACTGAAAGGGAAAACAGCGGAGTTTAAGAAACGTCTGGAAGAGGGCGAGACATTAGATGATATTTTACCGGAAGCATTTGCAGTCGTAAGAGAAGCAGCTTCCCGTACCTTACATATTAAGCATTACAGAGTACAGCTGATTGGTGGAATCATTCTTCACCAGGGAAGAATCGCAGAGATGCGTACCGGAGAAGGTAAAACATTGGTTTCTACACTTCCAGCATATTTGAATGCTTTGACTGGAAAGGGAGTTCATATTGTAACAGTCAATGACTATCTGGCAAAGCGTGATGCAGAGTGGATGGGGCAGGTGCATGAATTTTTAGGACTGAAAGTCGGGGTTGTACTTAACTCGATGGATAATGATGAGCGAAGAGAGGCATATAACTGTGACATTACTTATGTGACCAACAATGAATTGGGATTTGATTATCTGAGAGATAACATGGTCATCTATAAAGAGCAGCTTGTGCAGAGAGGACTGCATTTTGCGGTTATCGATGAGGTTGACTCGGTATTGATTGATGAGGCGAGAACACCGTTGATCATTTCCGGACAGAGCGGAAAGTCTACAAAGCTTTATGATGCCTGTGACATTCTTGCAAGACAGCTTGTAAAAGGAGAGGCAAGCGGTGAATTTTCCAAGATCAACGCGATCATGGGAGAGGAAATCGAGGAGACAGGTGATTTCATCGTCAATGAGAAAGAAAAGAATGTCAACCTGACAGAAGAAGGTGTGAAGAAGGTAGAGAAGTTCTTCAACATTGAGAACCTTGCAGATGCGGAGAATCTAGAGATTCAGCATAACATTATTCTTGCTTTGCGTGCGCACAACTTAATGTTTAAAGATCAGGATTATGTTGTGACTTCTGACGGAGAGGTAATGATCGTTGATGAGTTCACCGGACGTATTATGCCGGGAAGACGTTATTCCGATGGACTCCATCAGGCCATTGAGGCAAAAGAACATGTAAAAGTAAGACGGGAAAGTAAGACGCTGGCAACAATCACCTTCCAGAACTTGTTTAATAAGTTTGAGAAAAAGAGCGGTATGACAGGTACTGCGTTGACAGAAGAGAAAGAATTCCGCGATATTTACGGTATGGATGTTGTTGAGATTCCGACGAACAGACCGGTGCAGAGAGTTGATTTAAACGATGCGGTATATAAGACAAAGAAAGAAAAATTTGAAGCGGTGATCGAGGAGATCATCGAGGCACATGCCAAAGGTCAGCCAGTTCTTGTCGGTACGATCACGATTGAGACATCAGAACTCCTCAGTAAGATGCTGAAGAAGAGAGGAATCCAACATAAGGTGTTAAATGCCAAATTCCACGAGAAAGAGGCGGAAATCGTAGCAGATGCAGGTGTGCATGGCGCTGTAACTATCGCTACGAATATGGCCGGTCGTGGTACTGATATTAAGCTGGACGATGCGGCGAGAGAAGCAGGAGGACTGAAGATCATCGGTACAGAGCGACATGAATCAAGACGTATCGATAATCAGCTGCGTGGACGTTCTGGACGACAGGGAGATCCGGGAGAATCCAGATTCTATATTTCGCTGGAAGATGATCTGATGAGACTCTTTGGTTCGGAACGACTGATGAATGTCTTTAACACACTCGGTGTGGAGGATGGAGAGCAGATTGAACATAAGATGTTGTCCAGTGCGATTGAGAAGGCTCAGAAGAAGATTGAGAATAATAACTTTGGAATCCGTAAGAACTTACTTGAGTACGATCAAGTTATGAATGAACAAAGAGAGATCATTTACGAAGAGCGAAGAAGAGTACTTGACGGAGAAAGTATGAGAGATTCTATTTATCATATGATCACGGAATACGTGGAAAATGTTGTGGATTCCTGCATTTCTCCGGATGTAGATTACGAAGAATGGGATCTGACCGAGCTGGATGTCAACCTGCATGCAACACTCCCAATCAAGATTCCGACAATCGAAGATGTCAAAGGTATGAACCAGAAAGAATTAAAGCATCTTTTGAAAGAGCGTGCCGTAAAAGCTTATGAGGAGAAGGAAGCAGAATTTCCGGAGCCGGAGCATTTAAGAGAGATTGAACGTGTGATTCTTCTGAAGGTTATCGACGCAAAATGGATGGATCACATTGACGATATGGATCAGCTGCGACAGGGAATCGGGCTTCAGGCGTATGGACAGAGAGATCCACTTGTAGAGTATAAGATGATGGGTTACGATATGTTTGGAGAGATGACAGCGGCAATTGCAAAAGATACAGTACGTCTCCTCTTTAACGTAAGAATTGAACAGAAAGTAGAACGTGAACAGGTTGCAAAAGTGACTGGAACAAATAAAGATGAAAGTGCAGCACATACGCCGATGAAGCGGGAGGAGAAGAAAGTATATCCGAATGATCCTTGTCCGTGTGGAAGCGGCAAAAAGTATAAACAGTGCTGTGGTCGTAAAGCATAAAAGAAAGGAAATTTCTCTGCGGGCAGATATCTGCCTTCGCGGGAGAAATTTCTTTTTACAGATTTTTAGATAAAAATTTTGAAAATTGGAAAGAGGTGATCAAGGTGGTAGCATTGGATGAGATTAAGAGTATTTTAAATACATATGAGGCACCGCTGAAAGAACTGAGGGATTCACTTTGACCCGGAAGGGAAGAAGCAGAGAATCGAGGAATTAGAAAGAAAAATCGGAGAGGCAGACTTTTGGGATGACGCAGAACATTCTCAAAAAGTGATGAAAGAACTGAAAAGCCTGCAAGATTCGGTGAAAAGAACTGAGGAACTGTACCGGCAGTATGAGGATATTCAGATTTTGATCGATATGGCATACGAGGAAAACGATGAGAGTATGATCAAAGAGATCGAGACAGAGTTAAAACAGATCGAGAGCACATATGAAGAACTGCGGATCGAGACGCTTCTGTCAGAAGAGTATGATAAGGATAATGCAATTGTTACCTTACATGCGGGAGCGGGCGGTACAGAGGCTTGTGACTGGGTGAATATGCTGTACCGAATGTACAATCGCTGGATTGAGAGCAAAGGATTTACAACAGAAGTGCTCGATTATCTTGACGGGGATATTACAGGGATCAAGACAGTAACCTTTGAGGTCAATGGAGAGAATGCATATGGATATTTGCAGTCAGAAAAAGGAGTGCACAGGCTGGTGCGGATTTCTCCGTTTAATTCAGCAAATAAAAGACAGACTTCGTTTGCCTCATGTGATGTGGTGCCGGATCTCGAAGATGACATTGATATTGAGATTAATGAAGATGAATTGAAAATTGATACTTACCGGGCGAGCGGCGCCGGCGGACAGCATGTCAATAAAACATCATCCGCGATCCGTCTGACACACCTGCCAACCGGGATCGTGGTACAATGCCAGAATGAGCGTTCCCAGCACAGCAATAAGGAAAAGGCAATGCAGATGTTAAAGGCGAAGCTTTATCTGCTGAAGGAACAAGAACAGGCAGAAAAAGTATCGGGAATCCGGGGTGAAGTAAAGGAGATCGGGTTTGGAAACCAGATCCGTTCCTATGTGATGCAGCCTTATACGCTTGTGAAGGATCACAGAACGAATGAGGAAAGCGGAAACGTTACAAGTGTGCTGGATGGGAATCTGGATCCGTTTATCAATGCCTATCTAAAGATGCGAAATGCAAAAAAGGAAGAAAAATAAAAGTCTGGTGATCCAGACAAGGAGAGTGGAACGTTATGGATAAGACAAAGTATTATGTATTAAAGAAAAAGGCTGTTCCGGAAGTACTTTTAAAAGTCGTAGAAGTAAAAAGGCTTCTTGCTGCTGAGCGGGGGCTGACCATTCAGGAAGCGACAGAGCGAATCGGAATCAGCAGAAGCTCTTTCTACAAATACAAAGACGATATATTTCCGTTTCATGAAAATGAAAAAGGGCAGACAGTGACGATGGTCATTCAGATGGATGATACACCGGGACTTTTAGCAGAACTTCTCAGAGAGGCGGCAAAGTATCGTGCGAATATCCTGACTATTCATCAGAGTATTCCGATCAACGGAATTGCAACATTGACACTTAGTATAGAAATTTTATCGACAACAGGAAATATATCGGAGATGGTGGACGAGATGGAAGAAAATGAAGGCGTCCATTATCTGAAAATTGTAGGCAGGGAGTAGACTATGATAAATATTGCAGTATTAGGATATGGAACAGTAGGCTCCGGGGTAGTAGAGGTGCTCGACACAAACAGAGAGTGTATCAGCCAGAGAGTCGGAGAAGAAATCCGGGTAAAATATGTGCTGGATCTCAGAGACTTTCCGGGAGATCCGGTACAGAACATACTGATCCATAATTTTGAGGAAATCATCCGGGATGAGGATGTTAAAATCGTTGTAGAAGTTATGGGAGGGATTGAGCCTGCATATACTTTTGTGAAGCGCTCACTTCTCGCTGGAAAGAGTGTGGCGACATCGAACAAGGCGCTTGTAGCAAAGCACGGAGCAGAACTTTTATCAATCGCAAAAGAAAAGCAGATCAATTTTTTATTTGAGGCAAGTGTGGGAGGAGGAATCCCGATTATCCGCCCGCTCAATTCTTCTATGACCGCAGATGAGATTGAAGAGATTACAGGGATCTTAAATGGAACAACAAACTATATGCTGACGAAGATGTTCTATGAAGGAGCAGGGTACGAAGAAGTGCTCCGGCAGGCGCAGGAAAACGGATATGCAGAGAAGAATCCGGAAGCAGATGTAGAAGGTTATGATGCATGTCGTAAGATTGCAATCCTATCCTCTCTGATCTCGGGACATCAAGTTGATTTTGAGGATATTTACACAGAAGGGATCACAGAAATCACAGAGAGGGATATGGAGTACGCAAAGCAGATGCAGATGACGATTAAGCTGCTTGCGAGCAGTAGAAGAAGCGGCGAATGCTTAAGCGCGATCGTGGCACCATGTCTTCTTGAGAATACCCATCCTCTTTTTGGAGTCAATGGAGTATTTAATGCGATTTTTGTACATGGAAATGTACTTGGGGATGCGATGTTTTATGGAAGTGGCGCGGGAAAACTTCCGACCGCGAGTGCAGTTGTGGCAGATGTTGTGGAGGAAGCAAAAAATCTGAACCGCAATGTTATGACCATGTGGAAGAGTGATAAGCTAAAACTTCAGGATAAAGGCGATACAATCCGAAGATTTTTTGTGCGGATCACAGGAAATGCGGAGGCGATGAAGACTTATATCGAGAGTATTTTCGGACCGGTTCAGATTGTGATGCTTCCAGATGTGGAGGAAGAGTTTGGATTTCTCACAGGGCGCATGACGGAGCGGGCATATGAGGAGTGTGCGGCAAAATTTCCGAATATTATCCGTATGATCCGCATGCAGGAGCAGAGCGGGTCCAAAGAGTAAAAGATTCTTCGGAATGTCTGGTACGAGAACAAGGAGAAAGGAGAGTCTGTTCGTGTAAAATAGAAAGCGGACAGAAAAGTGATATGCTGATAGTGAAAAAATTTGGCGGCAGTTCCGTTGCGAACAAGGAGCGGATCTTTCGGGTCGCAGAGCGATGTATAGAAGAATATAAGAAGGGAAATGATGTTGTAGTTGTACTATCCGCAATGGGAGATACGACTGATGAACTGCTTGCAAAAGCTGCTGACATCAATCCGAATGCACCAAAGAGAGAGCTGGATATGCTTCTGACGACAGGAGAACAGGTTTCTGTATCATTGATGGCGATGGCAATGCACGCACTCGGAGTGCCGGCAGTTTCTCTGAATGCGTATCAGGTTATGATGCATTCCACCTCTAGATATGGAAATGCAAGATTTAAGCGAATTGATTCAGAACGGATCAGACACGAATTGGATTCTCGGAAGATTGTCATTGTCACCGGCTTTCAGGGAGTCAATAAATATGATGATTATACAACACTTGGAAGAGGTGGTTCGGATACAACTGCAGTGGCGCTTGCAGCGGCATTGCGCGCAGATGCGTGTGAGATTTATACAGATGTAGATGGAGTATACACAGCAGATCCGCGTGTTGTAAAAAATGCGAGAAAATTAAAAGAGATTACCTATGATGAAATGCTGGAATTAGCAACTTCGGGGGCGAAAGTGCTTCATAATCGCTCTGTGGAGATGGCAAAAAAATATGGCGTACAGCTGGTAGTCAGATCTAGCATGAATTTAGAAGAAGGAACGACTGTGAAGGAGGTAGCGAAGATGGAGAAAATGTTGATCAGTGGGGTAGCAGGGGATAAGAATACAGCACGAATTTCAGTACTTGGAGTCAGTGACCAACCGGGAGTGGCATTTAAGATCTTCCACACGTTGGCAAAAAATAATATCAATGTGGACATCATCCTTCAGTCTGTCGGACGGGAAGGGACAAAGGACATTTCTTTTACTGTTTCTCAGGAAGATCTAAAGCCGGCACTGGCAATCCTGGAGGAATATCAGGAGCCAATGACAATCCGGGAGATCAAGTGGGAGGATACTGTTGCAAAAATATCAATCGTGGGAGCGGGTATGATGAGCAATCCGGGGGTTGCGGCAAAGTTATTTGAATCGCTCTACAACAATGGAATCAATATCAACATGATCTCTACTTCAGAAATACGTATTACGGTTCTGATCGATGAGAAGGAAATTGATAAGGCAATGCAGGCAGTCCATGATGGGTTTGGACTTGGAGATGTGTAAGAACGAGAGGGAAAACAAAAAAGAGAGGGTGAAGTAGGACCCTCTCTTGTGTATTTGCAAAAAGATTTTGCTAAGATCAGAGCAGTTTCATCTGACTCAGAGCGCTGTTGTGATATTGTGGACAGAACGTTACATCTTCGCCAAACCAGTCAGGCGGAGTGAAATGTTCAGCGGACATTGCATCTGCAAATTCAACTTCTGCAATTTGGAGTCCGGAGAGCTTGCCGGAAAAAATATCCAGTTCGATGGTAAGCGAGTCGGAGAGCGGAATCATATAGCGAGTTTTTTCGATGCAGATTCCGTCAATCTTTGTCTTAAGATGTTCGTAGCCTTCAGCGGTCAGAGGAAGATTGTGTTCTTCTCGGATCATCATGCCGCGGGATTTGTAGGTGAGTTCATAGCGGTCGTTATCCTTTCGGATACGCACGACGGGGTTTGTGCAGAGATAGCCCTGTTCAATCGTGCGAAAAGGAAAAGAAGACAGATCGAAAGGGATTGTGTGGATCAGATATTTACGTTCGATTTCCATAAAAAATACCTCCAGTGATTTTTACATACAGCGACAAATTTGTGTCGGTTGTTTAAAATAACAGTTCAAAATACTCTTCGGTATCATAGTACAGATAAATGAAAATGTAAAGCAGTCATGGAAAAAATACGTAGGGAAAGGAAAGGTTGATATGAAAAAAGAAGCTGTGATCTTTCTTGCAGAAGGATTTGAAGAAGTGGAAGCACTGGCAGTTGTGGATGTACTGCGCAGGGCGGGAGCCGTTGTTCGTATGGTATCAGTCAGCGGCAAGAAGTATGTGGCAGGTTCTCATCAAATTTGCGTGCAGGCAGATGAAGTGTTTGGAGAAAAGACTTATGAGGAGGCAGATGTGGTGATTCTTCCGGGAGGCATGCCGGGAACACTCCATTTGAAAGCACATGAAGGAGTAAGAAGTGTTGTAAAAAGGGCAGCCAAAGAAAAGGTTGTGGCTGCAATCTGCGCGGCTCCTACCGTGCTTGCGGATATGGGGCTGTTGGAAGGAAAAGAGGCAACCTGCTATCCGGGGATGGAAAAAGACATGTGCAAGGCTGTCTGCCGGGAGGAGAAGGTAGTACAGTCGGGAAACATCATTACCGGAAGAGGGCTGGGCACTGCAATTGATTTTGCGTTGAGGTTGACAGAAGTATTGTTTGGCAGAGAACAGGAAGAGAAAGTCAGAGAGACTATCGTATATTCTGCGCAGGAATAAAACAAAATGGAAATGAGGTATCTATGCGGAAACAGAAAAGGATCATGATATGTTTTTGTCTGCTGCTCGGCATGAGTTTGGTCGGCTGTGGAGTATTGAAAGGATTTGATGCAGAAGCCTATACGGAGGCAGTTTTAAAGCAGCGGCTTTCGGGGGATACAAAAGCAATTGCCAGACTTACCGAGGAGATGTCAGAAGAAGAACTGACCGCACAGTACGAGAAAGAAGTGCAGACGTTTGTTGCGGGATATATCACAAAGGATGTGTCGATGGGAGAAGAATTGACAGAAAAATATACGGCATTGTGTTCCGAAATTTTTAAAAGTCTGAAGTATGAAACGGCGAAAGCCGAAAAGAAGGATAAGAATACTTATGATGTGAATGTGTATATTTATCCGACGGATATATTTGTGACTTTTTCAGAAAAATTAAAACATCCTGCAGATGAAATGATCCAGAAGGCAGAAAATGGTGAGTATAAAGGTACTGAGGAAGAAATCAAGACCCAAATGCAAAGCGAGTTTTTAGAATATTCCTATACGCTCTTAGAAGAGAGTTTCGAGGGAGCGCAAAATGGCAAAAAAGAAACGGTAGTGTTGACGATCAGCAATAAGGAGAAAAAGGGATTTGCAGTTGAAGAAGAAAGCTTTTCAAACTTTCTTACAGCAATACTCAGACTTGATGAAGTGAAATGACCTGGCAGGGAAATGCAAAATAATTTGAAATACACACTAGTAATTTCAGATACTTTATGCTATAATTTTTTAGTGACTCTGAGTAGGAGTAATTATACGAAGTGAAAAACAAAAGTTACCATATATAAGGAGGAAACTGTAAATGAGTTTACAAGTAGAAAATTTAGAAAAGAACATGGCGAAGCTTACAATCGAAGTGTCCGCTGAAGAATTAGAAAAAGCAATCCAGGGTGCATACTTAAAACAGAAAAATAAAATCAGCGTACCAGGATTCCGTAAAGGAAAAGTTCCGCGTCAGATGATCGAGAAAATGTATGGAGCAGAGATTTTCTATGATGATGCTGCAAACGCACTCATTCCGGAAGCATATTCCAATGCTTATGATGAAAGTGGATTAGAGATTGTTTCTCAGCCAAAAGTAGAAGTAGTTCAGTTAGAAAAAGGAAAACCATTTATTTTCACAGCAGAAGTTGCAGTAAAACCGGAAGTAACTCTCGGTGAGTACAAAGGTCTTGAAGTAGACAAAGTTTCTAACAGAGTAACTGCAAAAGAAGTTGAAGAAGAGATCAAAAAAGAACAGGAAAAGAATGCAAGAACAATTGAAGTAGAAGACCGTGCAGTACAGGACGGAGATGAAGTTGTATTAGACTTCGAAGGATTTGTTGATGGTGTTGCATTTGAAGGTGGAAAAGGAGAAAACTATCCGTTAACAATCGGATCAGGATCTTTCATCCCAGGATTTGAAGAGCAGTTAGTAGGTGCTGAAAAAGAAAAAGAAGTAGAAGTAAATGTGACATTCCCAGAAGAATATCATGCAGAAGAATTAGCAGGAAAACCGGCAGTGTTCAAGTGTACAGTACACGAGATCAAAGCAAAAGAACTTCCGGAATTAGATGATGAATTCGCAGCAGAGGTTTCTGAATTTGATACATTAGACGCTTACAAAGCAGATGTGAAAGCAAAGATCAAAGAGAGAAAGAACACAGAAGGAAGAAGAAAGAAAGAAGATCAGGCAGTAGAAAAAGCAGTTGCAAACGCTACAATGGAGATTCCGGATGCGATGATCGACACTGAGGTAAGACAGATGGCAAATGATTTCTCACAGAGAATCATGCAGCAAGGACTTACTATGGAACAGTACTTCCAGTTCACAGGAATGACAGCAGAGAAGATGCTCGAAGAACTTCGTCCACAGGCTGTAAAACGTATTGAGACAAGATTAGTTCTGGAAGCAATCGCAAAAGCTGAGAACATTGAGATCAGCGATGAAAAATTAGATGAAGAATTAGCTAAAATGGCAGAAGCTTACAAGATGGAAGTAGAAAAACTGAAAGAATTCATGGGAGAAGCTGAGAAGAAACAGATGAAAGCTGATATGGCAGTTCAGGAAGCTGTTACATTCTTAGTAGAATCGGCAGTAGAAGCTTAATTCATTTTGGCATTGCAAAAAAAATAGGAGGGATATACATGAGCTTAGTACCTTATGTCATTGAACAAACAAGCCGTGGAGAACGCTCTTACGACATTTATTCAAGACTATTAAAAGACAGAATTATTTTTCTCGGAGAAGAAGTAAACGATGTGTCTGCAAGTGTGATCGTTGCCCAGTTATTATTTTTAGAGGCAGAGGATCCAGAGAAAGACATCCATCTTTACATCAACAGTCCGGGTGGCTCGGTAACGGCAGGAATGGCAATCTATGATACAATGCAGTTTATCAAATGTGACGTATCGACAACATGTATTGGTATGGCGGCAAGTATGGGAGCCTTCTTATTAGCCGGAGGAGCAAAAGGAAAAAGATACGCTCTTCCGAATGCGGAGATCATGATCCACCAGCCGTCAGGCGGTGCACAGGGACAGGCAACAGATATTAAGATCGTAGCTGACCATATCTTAAAGACCCGCACAAAATTAAATAAAATTTTAGCAGAAAATACTGGTCAGGATTTATCTGTGATCGAAGTAGACACAGAGAGAGATAACTATATGTCTGCTGAGGAAGCAAAGGCATATGGGCTGATTGACGAAGTAATTATTAAGCATTAGACTAAGGAGGGGTTGTTCCGGGTGGGCATCCCCTTTCCGTGTAAAAATGAGGTGAGCATATGGCAGGAAAAATGAGCGATGATCTGATAAGATGTTCGTTCTGCAACAAGACACAGGCGCAGGTGCGCAAGCTGATTGCAGGCCCGAACGGGGCATATATCTGTGACGAGTGTATTGATGTATGTGCAGAAATTATAGAAGAAGAATTTGCTTACGAGGACGAGAGTAAATTTAGCGGAATCAATCTGTTAAAGCCGGAAGAGATCAAAGCATTTTTAGATGATTATGTAATCGGACAGGACGAAGCAAAAAAAGTGTTAGCAGTTTCCGTGTACAATCATTACAAAAGAATTATGGCAGAGAAAGACCTGGGAGTGGAGCTGCAGAAGAGTAATATTCTGATGTTAGGACCAACCGGGTGTGGAAAGACATTTCTCGCACAGACGCTTGCAAAGATTCTGAATGTACCGTTTGCGATCGCAGATGCGACTGCGTTGACAGAAGCAGGATATGTAGGAGAAGATGTGGAAAACATTCTTCTGAAGATCATTCAGGCGGCAGATGGAGATATTGAGCGCGCAGAGTATGGAATTATCTATATCGATGAGATTGATAAGATCACGAGAAAATCAGAAAATCCATCGATTACAAGAGACGTATCAGGTGAGGGAGTGCAGCAGGCGCTCTTAAAAATCCTTGAGGGAACGGTTGCCTCTGTTCCGCCACAGGGAGGAAGAAAACATCCTCACCAAGAACTGATCCCAATCGATACGACAAATATTCTGTTTATTTGCGGAGGAGCTTTTGAGGGCATTGAGAAGATCATAGAGTCTCGTGTGGATAAGAAATCAATCGGGTTCAATTCTAAGATGACAGGTGCCAATGAGCATGATAAAGACAAGCTGTTAAGTCAGGTGCTTCCGCAGGATCTTGTGAAATTTGGATTGATTCCAGAACTTGTAGGGCGAGTTCCGGTGACGGTAACTTTAGAACAGCTTGACGAAGATGCGCTGATCCGCATTTTGACGGAGCCAAAGAGTGCGATCGTCAAACAGTATCAGAAGTTGCTAGAACTTGATGGTGTAGATCTTCAATTTGATGAAGATGCACTGAAAGAGATTGCGAAGATTTCTCTTTCTAGAAAGACTGGTGCGAGAGGCCTTCGTGCAATTCTGGAAAATGTCATGATGGACACAATGTTTAAAGTGCCATCAGATGATAAGATCAAGACATGCAGAATTACAGAAAATGTAGTAAAAGGACTGGAAGATCCAGAATATGGATATGAGCGTGTACTTCTTCCAAAGAGGGAGAAAGTGGCATCAGAAAGTGCATAGAAAAGAGAAAGGGACGGGGGAAGCGGATTCTCCTGTCCTGTTTTATAATAGATAACATTTGGAGGAAATATGGAGAAAATACTGGAAAGCCTGCCGATGATTCCGCTTCGCGGCATGACGATCCTTCCAGAGATGGTCGTACATTTTGATATCAGCAGGAAAAAATCGATCGAAGCCGTGCAGGAAGCGATGGTGGGAGATCAGAGAATATTTTTAGTGACACAGCGGGAAGTGGAGACCGAAGAGCCACAGCAAAAAGAATTGTTTGAAATCGGGACGATTGGTACAATCAAGCAAGTGATCAAGCTTCCGAAAAAGATTTTGAGGATTCTTGTAGTAGGAGAAGAGCGGGCAATGCTTCGCAATATTGAGTGCGGGGAGCCATACATGAGGGCGCTTGTGGAAGTAGAGCGTGAAGAAAAAAAAGAGTTGCCAGAGGAGGAAGGAATCCAGGAACAGGATCCGCAGGCCGAAGCACTTGTGAGAAATCTGAAAGAAATGTTTGCAGAATTAGGGGTGAAAAGTCCGAAAGTCAGCAAAGAGACCGTTGCACAGATTCTTGATATTGACGATCCCAAAAAGCTGGTCAGACAGATTTGTGCAAATATTCCGCTTCCTTATCGGGAACTTCAGGAACTATTGAATGAAGGAGATCCATGGAAACTTTACGAGCTGCTTAGTTTTAAGTTGGTCAATGAACTTCAGATTATGAATATTAAGGAAGAACTTCAGGTCAAAGTCAAAGAGCGTGTCGATAAGCACCAGAGAGAGTATATTTTAAGAGAACAGTTAAAGCTGATCCGGGAAGAACTCGGTGATGATACGACAATGAGTGATGCTGAAGAATTCGAGGCTGCGACAAAGAAAATGGAAGCATCCAAAGAAGTCAAAGAGAAGCTGATGAAAGAAATCAAGCGTTTTAAAAATTCTATGGGAAGTGCGGCAGAGACCTCGGTCATCCGAACTTATATTGAGACTATGCTGGAGATGCCGTGGGATAAAAAGAAAGAAGAAAGTTATGACTTAAGCTACGCAAAAGAGGTTCTGGAAAAAGAACATTATGGATTGGAGGAAGTCAAAGAGCGTGTGTTGGAATATCTTGCAGTCCGTACACTCACACAGAAAGGGAACACACCGATTCTGTGTCTGGTAGGACCTCCGGGAACTGGAAAAACTTCCATTGCACGGTCGCTTGCAAAAGCTCTCCACAAACCATATGTGAGAATTTCGCTCGGCGGCGTCAAAGATGAGGCGGAAATCCGGGGACATAGGAAGACGTATGTCGGTGCAATGCCAGGAAGAATTGCAAATGGGTTGAAGACAGCAGGAGTCAAAAATCCGTTGATGCTGTTAGATGAGATAGACAAAGCAAGTTCCGACTATAAGGGGGATACTTTCTCAGCACTTTTGGAAGTGCTTGACAGTGAGCAGAATTATAAGTTCCGGGATCATTATCTTGAAGTTCCAGTGGATCTTTCGGAAGTACTGTTTGTCACAACTGCAAATTCACTCCAAACTATTCCGAGACCGCTGTTAGACCGTATGGAGATCATTGAGATCAGCAGTTACACAGAAAATGAAAAAGAGCATATTGCAGACAGACACTTGATTCCGAAACAATTGGAACGTCATGGATTATCCGAGGAACAACTTCAGATCAGTAAGAATGCCGTAGGAAAGATGATCCGTTCTTACACGAAAGAAGCAGGGGTGCGCCAATTGGAGCGAAAGATTGGGGCTATTTGCAGGAAATCTGCAAAAGAGATTCTTGAGAAGGACAGAAAGAAAATCCGGGTGACGGAGAAGAATATTGAAAAGTATCTTGGAAAAGAAATCTTCACGTATGAGATGGCAAATGAAACAGACGAAGTCGGAATTGTGCGCGGGCTGGCATGGACAAGTGTCGGAGGGGATACACTTCAGATTGAAGTGAATCTGATGCCGGGAAAAGGGGAATTACTTTTAACCGGACAGCTTGGGGATGTCATGAAAGAGTCGGCGATGGCCGGGATCAGCTATATTCGCTCGATCAGTGAAAAATATGGAATTGAGGCAGATTATTTTGAAAAACATGATTTCCATGTACATATTCCGGAGGGAGCTGTTCCAAAAGACGGACCATCTGCCGGAATCACGATGGCGACGGCAATCTTTTCGGCAATTCTGAATCGAAAAGTGCGTGCAGATGTTGCGATGACAGGAGAGATCACACTGCGTGGAAGAGTGCTTCCGATTGGAGGTCTGAAAGAAAAATTGTTGGCGGCCAAGAATGCCGGGATCAAGAAGGTGCTGATCCCAGCAAGGAACAAAAGAGATGTGGAAGAACTTTCAGCAGAGATTACAAAAGGACTGGAAATCATTCCGGTAGAACAAATGGAAGAAGTGTTAGAACATGCATTTGTTCGGGAATAGGAAGGAAAGGAAAAATTATGATTATCAGAAATATTAATTTAGAGACTGTCTGCGGGATCACAAGTAAGCTGCCGGAAAATGATAAGCCGGAGATTGCGTTTGCAGGGAAATCAAATGTGGGGAAATCTTCGTTGATCAATGCGCTGATGAACCGCAAATCCTATGCAAGAATTTCAGCCACACCAGGAAAGACGCAGACAATTAATTTTTATAATATCAATGAAGAGATGTACCTTGTGGATCTCCCGGGATATGGATATGCAAAAGTGTCGGAGAAAGAGAAAATCCAGTGGGGAAAATTGATTGAAAAATATCTGCATACATCAAAACAGTTACGGGCAGTGTTTCTTCTGATCGACATCCGGCATGAACCATCGGCTAATGATAAGATGATGTATCAGTGGATCGTGGATCAAGGATATAATCCGATTATTATTGCGACAAAATTAGATAAAATCAAGCGCAGCCAGGTGCAAAAACATGTTAAAATGATAAAAGAAGGTCTGCAGCTTGTGCCGGGAACGACAGTTATTCCATTCTCTTCGGAGACAAAACAGGGAAGAGATGAGATTTGGGACCTGGTCGAGCGAGAATTTCTAAATGACGAAGAGAGATTACAGGAAACTGAAAACTAAGAAGCAAAGAAAGCTTACTGATTCATAAAAAAGAGGTGGAGCATATGGAAGACAGAAGACCTTACTGGAAAGTGGCGGCAAGTCTTTTGGTCAGTCTGATTGGAACAGTCGTGTTTGTGGTGGTAGGATTTCAACTGATGAGGTATTTTATGCCATTCGTGATTGGGTGGGTAATCGCAATGATTGCCAATCCGGTCGTGCGATGGCTGGAAAAGCGGTTGAAGATCGTAAGAAAGCTGGGATCAGCGATCATTATTGTAATGGTGCTCGGTCTGATTGTGACAGGACTTTACTTTGGATTCAGCAAGGCGTTTACGGAAATCAAAATTTTTATTGACAATTTTCCGGAGATGTATCAGCAGTTCGAGGAAGATTTTCGACAGATCGGAAGAGAATTCCAGGGGATTTTTCATTTGTTGCCAGCAGAACTGCAGGTGGGCTGGGATGAGATGGTCAACAATATGGATCAGGGAATGGCAGATTTGATCACGGGGATCAGCGAGCCGACAGTGACTGCAGCAGGAAACTTTGCAAAGCGTCTTCCATCTATTTTGATTGCAGTAATCGTGACGGTCATTTCTGCTTACATTTTTATTGCGGAACGTGACGAGATCATTGTGTGGAGCAAGAAGATCGCTCCAAGTGCAGTTCAGAAAAAAATGACGATGGTTGTGGACAATTTTAAATGTGCAGTGGGGGGATATTTTAAAGCGCAGTTTAAGATTATGATCGTTGTTGCACTGATCTTGAGTTTGGGACTGGCATTCCTAAAAGTCAAGTATGTGTTACTCTGTGCAATTTTGATTGCACTGCTTGATTTTCTTCCATTTTTTGGAACCGGGACAGCAATGATACCGTGGGCTGTATTCGAGTTTCTGACAGGGGACTATAAACTTGCAATCGGTCTGATTATTTTATATGCTACCACACAGCTTGTAAGACAGCTGATTCAGCCTAAGCTTGTGGCAGATAGCATGGGACTGACGCCACTTGTGACATTGGTTCTGCTTTATGTTGGTTACAAGATGGGAAGTGTATTTGGCATGATACTGGCAGTTCCGGCAGGAATGATCGTTATTAATATGTACAAAGCAGGAGCCTTTGATTATATTTTAGATGATGTGAAAATATTGCTCAAAGGGATTCAAAAGCTCAGAGAGCCTTAAGGGAAACCAATCCGACCGGACGTGTCTGGGAAAGATGGGAATTAGAAAAGGCGATGGAGATTTATAAAGAGAATGACGTCTATGTGATTTCCGATGAAATCTGGTCTGATCTTGTTCTCTATGGAAATCAGCATATTCCGACACAGTCTGTATCTGAAGACGCGAAAAATCGTACAGTAGCTCTGTATGCTCCGTCTAAGACATTTAATCTTGCGGGAATGGTAGGAAGTTACCATATTATCTATAACAAATATATCCGCGAGCGTGTGGAAAAAGAATCTTCCTTATGCCATTACAATTCGATCAACCTCTTATCGATGTATGCGCTGATGGGAGCTTATTGTGAAGAGGGTGCAGAGTGGACAGATGAGCTTCGCGAGGTGCTTGGTGAAAATGTAACATACGCATGTGATTTTATTGAAGCACATTTCCCTGGGGTAAAAGTGTCAAGACCGCAGGGAACGTATATGCTGTTTTTAGATTGTACGGAGTGGTGTAAGGAACATGGAACTACGATCGATGAAGTGCAGACCAAAGGATATGAAGTAGGTGTTGTCTGGCAGGATGGGCGTGCATTCCACGGTCCATGTGCAATTCGTATGAATTTGGCACTTCCATTTAGCCGGGTAAAAGAGGCATTTGACAGATTTGCAGAGCATGTATTTTGTTAAGATAGAAGCGGTGATAGTTTAGATTTCCTGCTAGTTTGCAGAAAGGAAATGCGACCGTAGAGGAAATTGGGATATGGATCTGTAACAGAATATTCGATTTGAAAGAAAAGGACTGCGACCTATCAGGGGGGAATGAGGAACCCAGATAGGTGCGGTCCTTTTGCTATAGGAGTGTTTCTAAAATAAAGGGAAAAGTTAACCGAGTGCTACATCCAGAATCATCATGACACAGAAGCCGACTGCAAATCCGATTGTGGCAATGTTGGAATGTGTTCCTTCACTTGCCTCAGGGATGATCTCTTCTACGATTACATAAATCATAGCTCCTGCCGCAAAACTTAGCAGGTATGGAAGGAGTGGAATCAGAAAATCGGAGAGCAGGATTACTGCGATTGCCCCAAACGGTTCCACCAGACCGGAAAGCGTACCGTAGAGAAATGATTTTCTGCGGCTGATCCCTTCTGATTTCAGTGGCATGGAGATGATTGCCCCTTCTGGGAAATTCTGAATTGCAATCCCGACAGAGAGAGCAAAAGCAGAGGCAAGAGTTACCTCTGTACCGGCATTTTTCAGTCCGGCAAATACGGCACCGACTGCCATCCCTTCCGGCAGATTGTGGATTGCGACTGCAAGAATCATCATAGTTGTTTTTTGAAGACTGCTCTTTGGTCCTTCCGGTTGCGTTTGATTGAGGTGTAGATGTGGAATCAGGCGGTCAAAGAGAAGCAGGAGCAAGATGCCGATCAGAAGACCGGATATTGCTGGGAGGAAGCTGAACTTTCCCATGCCTCTTTCGGTAGACAGATCCATTGCGGGAATCAGCAGAGACCAGACGGATGCGGCCATCATTACCCCGGAAGAAAATCCGAGCAAAGCCTTCTGCAAAAGAGGATGGATTTTGTCTTTCATAAAAAACACCATAGCTGCGCCGAGGGTAGTTCCGACAAATGGGATGGAAACCCCTGCAATTGTATTAAAATCTAACATAGAACCTCCTTGTACTTTTTGATAAAAATGAAATGTTTAATGGAAAAATTATATTGTTATCATATTGTGAAGTGTGAAAAATGTCAATGGCAATGGAAAAAGAAGAAACAGAACAAACATTCGATTTCTTCTGTACTTTTATTTTATATTCTGATATAATAGCGTAAAAGAAAGAAGATAATAGTATTACGAAGAATCCGGTTATTCGAAAAATTTGAATGACGGTGAGAACATAAAGGAGAAATAATGGAGCACTTTGAGTTAGTATCAGAATATGCCCCAACCGGTGACCAGCCACAAGCCATCGAGCAGCTTGTCAAAGGTTTTCAGGAAGGAAACCAATGCCAGACGCTTCTTGGAGTTACCGGTTCGGGGAAGACATTCACAATGGCGAATGTCATTCAACAATTAAACAAACCAACATTAATTATCGCCCACAATAAAACTTTGGCTGCTCAGTTATACGGCGAATTTAAAGAGTTCTTTCCTAATAATGCGGTAGAATATTTTGTATCCTACTATGACTACTACCAACCAGAAGCCTATGTCCCATCTTCGGACACCTACATTGCAAAGGATTCTGCCATCAATGATGAGATTGATAAGCTTCGACACTCTGCGACAGCTGCACTGTCGGAGCGAAGAGATGTGATTATTGTGGCGAGTGTATCTTGCATCTATGGACTGGGTTCACCGATTGATTATCAGGAGATGGTGATCTCGCTGAGGCCAGGTATGATCAAGGACCGGGATGAGGTCATTGCAAAGTTGATTGAGATTCAATACGATAGAAATGATATGGATTTTAAGCGTGGAACCTTCCGTGTAAGAGGCGATGTACTGGAAATCTTTCCGGCAATCTCGGAAGATTATGCAATCCGAGCAGAGTTTTTTGGAGATGAGATTGAACGGATCACGGAGATTGATCTTCTGACAGGAGAGATTAAGAGCGAACTGAGCCATATTGCAATTTTTCCGGCATCACACTACGTCGTATCGAAGGAGAGCATTGACCGGGCAACGAAGGCAATCGAGGAAGAACTGGAGGAGCAGGTTCGGTACTTTAAGAGTGAGGACAAGCTGCTGGAGGCACAGAGAATCGCAGAACGGACGAATTTTGATATCGAGATGATGAGAGAAACTGGATTCTGTTCGGGAATTGAGAATTATTCCAGACACCTGACGGGATTAAAGCCGGGAGAAGCGCCACACACATTGATTGATTATTTTCCGGATGATTTCATCATTATGATCGATGAGTCACATAAGACAATTCCGCAGATTGGGGGAATGTATGCGGGGGACCGCTCCCGCAAGAAGACTTTGGTGGACTATGGGTTTAGGCTTCCTTCGGCGTTGGATAACCGACCGCTGAATTTTGAAGAATTTGAAAGTAAGGTCAATCAAATGCTGTTTGTCTCTGCTACGCCGGGAGAGTATGAGGAACGCAATGAACTTCTGCGGGCAGAGCAGGTAATCCGTCCGACAGGACTTCTTGATCCGGAGGTGGAAGTACGTCCGGTGGAAGGGCAGATAGACGATCTTGTTGGCGAAGTGAATAAAGAGATTGCGAAGAAAAATAAGGTGCTGATCACAACGCTGACGAAGCGTATGGCAGAGGATCTTACGGATTATATGCGAGAACTTGGAATCCGGGTGAAATACCTTCATTCGGATATCGATACCTTGGAGCGGACAGAGATCATCCGCGATATGCGTATGGATGTGTTCGATGTTCTTGTGGGAATCAACCTTTTGCGAGAAGGGTTGGATATTCCGGAGATCACACTTGTTGCGATTCTCGATGCAGACAAGGAAGGATTCCTTCGTTCGGAGACATCGCTGATCCAGACGATCGGTCGAGCTGCAAGAAATGCAGAGGGTCATGTGATCATGTACGCGGATACGATGACAGATTCTATGAAGGCTGCCATTGAAGAGACAAAGCGAAGACGTCAGGTACAGATGGAATACAATGAGAAGCATGGAATTACGCCGAAGACAATACACAAATCCGTACGGGATCTGATCAGTATTTCAAAAAAGGTGTCTTCCGAGGAGATGAAGCTAGAAAAAGATCCGGAATCTATGAGTGAAAAGGAATTACAGGCTGCAATTAAGGATATTAATAAGAAGATGAAAAAAGCCGCAGCAGAACTGAATTTTGAGGTGGCAGCAGAACTAAGAGATCAGCTGATAGAATTTAAGAAAAAGCTGTTGGAGATAGAGGAATCATAAGGACAAAGAAAAGAAGAGGTAAGAAATGGCACGCAAAGCAGAAAAGAAGCAGTATATTAAGATTAGAGGTGCAAACGAACACAATCTGAAAAATATTGATGTGGATATTCCGAGAAATGAGCTTGTAGTATTGACAGGATTGAGTGGTTCTGGAAAGTCTTCTCTGGCATTTGATACGATTTATGCAGAGGGACAGAGAAGGTATATGGAGTCATTATCCTCCTACGCGAGACAGTTTCTAGGACAGATGGAGAAGCCGGATGTAGAGAGTATCGAAGGCCTTTCCCCGGCGATTTCGATCGATCAGAAATCTACGAATCGAAATCCGAGGTCGACAGTTGGAACGGTGACGGAGATTTATGATTATTTTCGATTACTGTATGCGAGGATTGGTATCCCACATTGTCCAAAGTGTGGAAAAGAGATTAAAAAGCAGACAGTGGATCAGATGACAGATCAGATTATGGAACTGCCGGAAGGAACGAAGATTCAACTACTTGCTCCGGTAGTCAGAGGGCGCAAGGGAACTCACGCAAAACTGTTTGAGAAAGCGAAGAAGAGTGGATATGTTCGTGTGCGCGTGGATGGAAGTATGTATGAACTGACCGAGGAGATTATACTGGATAAGAATATCAAGCATAATATTGAAATTATTGTAGATCGTCTGATCGTACGGGAAGGGATTGAAAAAAGACTGTCAGATTCGATTGAGAGTGTACTGACATTGGCGGAAGGATTGCTTCAGGTAGATGTGATCGGCGGAGAAACATTAAATTTCAGCCAGAGTTTTTCCTGTCCAGATTGTGGAATCAGTATCGAAGAGATTGAGCCGAGAAGCTTTTCTTTCAATAATCCTTTTGGAGCATGTCCGGATTGTTATGGTCTTGGATATAAGATGGAATTTGATATTGATTTGATGATCCCGGATAAAACACTCAGTATCAATGACGGAGCGATTACGGTGATCGGATGGCAGTCTTGCACAGATAAAGGGAGTTTTACAAGAGCAATCCTGGAGGCGCTCTGCAAAGAGTACGGATTTGATCTGGATACGCCGTTTGAGGACTATCCGGAAGCGGTGCAGCATGTGCTGATTCATGGTACAGATGGAAGGGAAGTGAAAGTGTACTATAAAGGACAGCGGGGTGAAGGTGTTTATGATGTCGCGTTTGAGGGACTGCTAAGGAATGTAGAGCGCCGATACCGGGAGACTGGTTCTGAGACGATGAAAGCAGAATATGAATCTTTTATGCGGATTACCCCGTGTCATACTTGTGGGGGACAGCGTTTGAAGAAGGATGCGCTTGCAGTGACTGTCGGCGGAATGAATATTGCGGAGGTAACCGCATTATCAATCGAAAAATTGCAAAAATTTCTTGCAGAACTCGTGTTGACAGAGACACAGGAGCTGATCGGCGGACAGATTCTAAAGGAGATCAAAGCGAGGACAAATTTTCTGATGGATGTTGGGCTGGATTACCTTACCCTTTCTCGGGCGACAGGAACACTCTCCGGCGGTGAGGCACAGAGAATCCGACTGGCGACCCAGATTGGTTCCGGACTTGTGGGTGTGGCCTACATCCTTGATGAGCCGAGCATTGGACTGCACCAGAGAGACAATGACAAGTTGTTAAAGACGTTGAAGCATTTAAGAGACCTTGGAAATACACTGATTGTTGTAGAACATGATGAAGATACGATGAAGGAAGCGGATTATATTGTCGATATCGGTCCGGGGGCAGGAGAGCATGGCGGAGAAGTTGTAGCGGCAGGTACGGCAAAAGAGATTATGAAAAATAAAAAATCTGTGACGGGCGCGTATTTGAGTGGTCGGAAGAAGATTCCGGTGCCGGAAGAAAGAAGGGAGCCGAAAGGATTTCTTAAGATTCTTGGAGCGAGAGAAAACAATTTGAAAAATATTGATGTGGAGATTCCACTGGGGGTCATGACATGTGTAACAGGAGTCTCGGGATCCGGAAAGAGTTCTCTTGTGAATGAGATTTTATATAAAGCACTGGCAAAAGAACTGAACCGCGCCCGGACAATTCCTGGAAAGCATACGCGGATCGAAGGGCTGGAACAGGTAGATAAAGTAATCAATATAGACCAATCTCCGATCGGAAGGACACCGAGATCGAATCCAGCAACTTATACGGGAGTCTTTGATCTGATCCGTGATCTGTTTGCGGCAACGGCGGACGCAAAGGCCAGAGGGTATAAGAAAGGAAGATTCAGTTTTAATGTCAAGGGAGGACGATGTGAAGCGTGCAGTGGAGATGGGATCCTGAAAATCGAGATGCACTTTTTGCCGGATGTCTATGTACCATGTGAAGTTTGTCATGGAAAAAGGTATAACCGTGAGACGTTGGAGGTAAAATATAAAGGAAAAAGTATTTATGATGTACTCAATATGACTGTGGAAGAAGCACTTCATTTCTTTGAAAATGTGCCGAGCATCCGCAGGAAAATGGAGACGTTGTATGATGTAGGACTGTCTTACATTCGTCTTGGACAGCCATCCACCACATTGTCGGGAGGAGAAGCGCAGAGGATCAAATTGGCGGCGGAATTGAGTAAGCGCAGCACCGGAAAAACAGTGTATATCTTGGATGAACCGACAACTGGACTGCATTTTGCAGATGTGCATAAGCTTACAGAAATTTTGCAGAAGCTGTCAGCAGATGGAAATACAGTGGTAGTCATTGAGCATAATCTGGATGTGATTAAAACGGCTGATTATCTGATCGATATCGGTCCGGAAGGAGGAGACAAAGGAGGGACGGTGATCGCAAAAGGAACACCGGAACAGGTTGCCGCTTCCGAATGCTCTTACACCGGAAAGTATATTGCACCGCTGTTGCGGCAGGGGGAATAAACAAAAAATCAGACAGACGAAAATGAGGAAAGGGGAATCGAGATGTCGGCAGATATCGGAATTGATCTGGGAACTGCAAGCGTACTCGTGTTTATAAAAGGCAAAGGGGTTGTATTAAAGGAGCCCTCTGTCGTGGCACTTGACCGGGATACGAAAGAGATAAAAGCCATTGGAGAAGAAGCTAGACTGATGCTTGGAAGGACACCGGGGAATATCATCGCGATCAGACCTTTGGAAAAAGGTGTTGTATCAGACTATACGGTCACAGAGAAGATGATTAAATATTTTGTGCAGAAGTCGCTCGGAAGAAGAATGTTAAAGAAGCCTAGAATCAGCATTTGTGTTCCGTGTCAGATCACAGAAGTGGAACAGAAGGCCGTGGAGGAGGCTGCTTATGCAGCAGGAGCAAGAGAAGTCTGTCTTGTGGAAGAACCGGTGGCGGCAGCAATCGGAGCTGGTTTGGATATTATGAAACCATTTGGCAATATGATTGTAGATATTGGCGGCGGAACAACGGATGTAGCGGTGATTTCGCTGGGGGCAGCAGTGGTCCATACTTCTGTGAAGACGGCGGGGAATGATTTTGATGAGGCAATTGCACGCTATATGAGAAAAAAGCAGAATCTGCTGGTTGGTGATCGTACGGCGGAGGAGATTAAGATCAAAGTGGGAACGGTTTATCCGCTTGAAGAGGAACTGGAGATAGAGATCAGAGGAAGGAATCTTGTGACGGGATTGCCGAAAACGGTTACGGTGACTTCCTCAGAGACAGAGTCTGTCCTGAGGGAAGTGGCAGACCAGATTGTAGAGTCGGTGATCCATGTACTGGAGCAGACACCACCGGAATTGTCAGCGGATATTTTGGAGCGTGGAATTATGCTGACCGGAGGAGGTGCACTTCTGCGGGGGCTGGATACACTGATGGAGGAGAAGACGGGAATCCGGACGATGGCAGCAGAAGATCCGATGAAAGTTGTTGCAGTGGGAAGTGGACAATTTGCAGAAGTTACTGGGATGAGAAGAAATTCTTAGTCTGGTTTAGATTTTACGAAAAACATTGAAAAGAATAGAGCATAAGCTGCCGGGAAGTAAGGAATTCGGAAGAACAGACATAGGAAGGAAAATCCTGTGAAAAAGTTTGGATGGAAGCTTTAGTTCACGGCAGTTTTTTCATATATTTTGTGTGATAGAAGGAGCATATGTATTTTCTGAAAAGCAATCTACAAAGGAGTTTTCATGCTTTTAAGAACGTGGTACGATAGAAACAGATTTAACAGAAAAGGAAAAGAGCAGGAACATGGAGAAAATAATCGGATATGTGGAGCACATTGTGTTTCGCAATGAAGACAATGGTTATACGGTGTTTCATCTGCACAATGAAGATGGGGATCTGACTTGTGTCGGGATGTTTCATTATATTAGCGAGGGAGAGTTTCTGGAGGTATCCGGAGAATATACGAATCATGCGGTGTATGGATCACAGCTTCAAGTACAGGAGTATCGGGTAAAAGAACCGGAAGATCTTCATTCTATAGAAGTTTATCTTGGTTCCGGAGCAATCAAGGGACTTGGAAGTGCGCTGGCAGGCAGAATTGTAAGAAAATTCAAAGGAGATACCTTCCGCATCATTGAAGAAGAGCCGGAGCGTCTCGCAGAGATCAAAGGAATCAGCGAGAGAATGGCAAGAGAGATTGCAGTGCAGGTAGAAGAGAAGAAGGAAATGCGACAGGCAATGTTGTATTTGCAGAAATATGGTATTTCAACAACACTTGCGGCAAAGATTTATCAGCATTATGGACAGAGTATTTATCGCGTGATCGAACAGAATCCGTATCAGTTGGCAGATCATGTAGAGGGGGTTGGATTTAAGACTGCCGATGAGATTGCGGCAAAGGTAGGGATCCATACAGACTCTGATTTCCGAATCCGGAGTGGTATCTTTTACACGTTGCTTCAGGCAGTTGGGGAAGGCCACGTGTACCTTCCGGAACAGACACTGCTTGCGCGAACAAGCCAGCTTTTGCAGGTGAAAATTGAAGATATGGAGCGGCATCTGATGGATCTGTGTATGGAAAAGAAGATCGTTGTCAAGGAGAAGCCAGAGGGAAAGAGAGTGTATGCTTCTCATTTCTATTATCTGGAATTAAATACTGCAAAAATGTTGTACGATCTAGATATCAAAAATGAAGTGGGAGAAGATTATCTGGAAAAGCGCCTGAGCAAGATTGAGGCGTATGCAGAGTTATCTTTGGATGAATTGCAGCGGACAGCAGTAAAAGAAGCAGTAAAAAATGGTCTGCTTGTGCTGACTGGAGGGCCAGGAACTGGAAAGACAACGACGATCAATGCGATGATTCATTTTTTTGAGAGCGAAGGGCTGAATATTTATCTGGCGGCACCGACCGGACGTGCGGCAAAGAGAATGACGGAGGCGACTGGCTGCGAGGCGCAGACATTACACAGACTGCTGGAGGTCAATGGCAATCCAGAGGGGGAACAGACAGGAGGATTTGGAAGAAATGAAGAGAATCCGCTGGAGGCAGATGTGATCATCATAGATGAAATGTCAATGGTGGATCTATCTTTGTTTCATGCGCTTTTAAAGGCGGTGATGGTTGGAACTCATCTGATCCTTGTGGGGGACGTCAATCAGCTTCCGTCAGTGGGACCGGGAAGTGTGTTGAAGGATATGATCAAATCAGAATGTTTTCCGGTTGTGCGGCTCAATAAGATTTTTCGCCAGGCGGGGGAAAGTGATATTGTAGTCAATGCGCATAAGATTAACAATGGAGAGCCGGTTGAGCTGAAAAACAAAGGAAGAGATTTCTTTTTCTTAAAACGGCAGGATGCAAACGTGATCATCAGCATCGTTATCCAGCTTGTAAAGGAAAAAATGCCGAAGTATGTGGATGCTCCGATGCATGAGATCCAGGTGCTTACACCGATGAAAAAAGGATTGATCGGGGTAGAACGGCTTAATGTGATCTTACAGGAATATCTGAATCCGCCGGATCGAAAGAAAGAAGAAAAAGAATATGGAAATAAGAAATTTCGGGTTGGCGACAAGGTCATGCAGATTAAGAATAATTACCAGCTGGAGTGGGAAGTTAAAACGAAATATGGGCTGACTGTGGACAAAGGAGTTGGCATTTTTAACGGAGATATGGGAATCGTCAAGAAAATCGATCATTACCAGGAACTCATGACAGTGGAATATGAAGAAGGAAAGCAGGTAGAGTATTCCTTTAAAATGCTGGAGGAGTTGGAGCTGGCGTATGCGATCACGATACATAAATCCCAGGGGAGCGAGTATCCGGCGGTTGTGATTCCGCTTCTGCCGGGCCCAAGACTGCTGTATCACAGAAATTTATTATATACAGCGATTACAAGGGCAAAAAAGTGTGTTACACTGGTAGGAGATGAGCATACTTTTTATGAGATGATTGAAAATCAAAGTGAGCAAAAACGGTATACGAGTCTGGCGGAAGCGATTCGTGAGCGGTATGAAAGTATCTTGTGATACAAAGAATGAAAAAAACAGAGAAACAGAAGAACAGAGAAAGAAAAACAGCAGAAAAAAGGAGAGCAAAACTTATATGGCACAGGATTTTAGAATTACTCTATCCGACTACTTGTGTGTTTTGTGGAACAGTAGCTTCTGAGGGGATTTGTGAAAGCTGCCGGAAGGAAGTAAAGATACTCCAGGAGCCTCTCTGTAAAAAATGTGGAAAACCAGTGCGCTATGAGGAGCAGGAATACTGCTATGACTGTCAGAAAATCATACATTTCTATGAGCAGGGAAGGAGTCTGTGGCTCCATAAAATGCCGGTTTCGCAATCGATTTATCAGTTTAAGTATAGAAATCGCCGCGTATTTGCACAGTACTATGCGGAACAAATGGCAGAACAGTTTGCAGATCTGTTAAGAAAATGGCAGATCGAGGTGATCATTCCTGTACCAATTCATAAAAGTAAGCGGAGAAAACGAGGATACAATCAGGCAGAAGTTTTGGCAAAAGAGCTTTCCGGGCGGTTGGAGGTCCCTATGGAGGCATTTGCAGTCCGAAGAGTTCAAAAAACAAATGCATTGAAAGAGATGAATCCAAGTGAGAGAAGGAGGGCACTTTCCGGAGCCTTTGCCGTGGAGGATGACTGGAAGCCAAAGAAAAAAGTACTTCTGGTCGATGATATCTATACAACAGGAAGTACTGTGGATGAGCTTGCCCGCATACTGAAAGAAAATGGGGTACAAAAAGTATATTTTCTGACTATAAGTGTTGGACAAGGTTTCTGATTATATGCTATACTAAAAATAGTGTTTGGCTGAGGGGAAAAACAGAGACAGAGGTGACGAGATGTTAAATGAGGAACGAGTCAAGATGATGATAAAGCTGGCCTCTTATGAAGAAGGACAGGGAAAAGAAGATTTTAAAGTAAATAGCTATTATAGAAAAGATTATGTAAGTTTCCGCACAATTGTCACATTGATTTGGACGACGATTGGGTATGGATTGGCAGTCGGATTATTTTTTCTTGTGAATCTGGAGAAGATTTTTGAAGGCCTGACACTTGCAAAGTTTTTTTTGCTTGGTGTGCTGGTTGTGATCGGATATATTGCAGTGCTGATCATCTATGGGATGATGGCTGGAAGTTATTACAAAAAGAAACACAATGAAGCAAAATTGAGAGTAAAGAGATATTACAGGAATTTATCGCGCCTGAGTAAGATGTATAAAAAGGAGAATATGTAGATGAATAGTTTATACGTGTGGAAAGAAGAGATGCAGAAATTATATGCGCGGTATGCAAAATATATCGATAAGGTACTTCAGCTGATTCTTGGAATTCTCGTATTTGGGATGATCAACTCTAAGCTTGGCTATATGGAACTGGCGGCATCCAAATATGTGACGGCAGGTCTGACAGTGTTCTTTACATTTTTGCCATCAGTGTATATGGCAGTGGCAGCAGCAGTTTTGATTTTACTGCATTTGTTTTCGTTGTCAATGGCAGTGTTTGCTGTAACGGCAGCCGTGTTTTTGATGATGTTTATTTTTTATTTTCGATTCGCACCGGGGACGGCGACCATTTTGTTGCTGACACCTCTGGCATTTGTATTAAAAGTTCCGTATATTATCCCGGTTGTCTATGGATTGATCGGAACTCCGGTCTATGTTGTACCGGTTGCATGCGGGACGATTGTCTATTTTATGTTGCATTTTGTATCGTCATCAGCGACTGCATTTAAAGGCAGTGCAGGCGCAGAGGGATTGATGAATGCAGTGACAGAATTTACAAAACAGATTTTTACTAACAAAGAGATGTTGATATTTGTACTTGCATTTTCGGTGTGCCTGCTGATTGTGTATGCAATCCGCAGAAGTTCCTTTGACTATGCATGGAAAGTGGCGATCGCTGTTGGGATTATCGCCAATGTTGTGCTCGTTGTAAGCGGAGAACTTGTCTTTGATGTACATATTCCATATGGTGGTATGATCGGTGGGAATATAGTGGCAGGACTGATTGCAGTTGTGTTGGAATTTTTTGTATTTACAGTGGATTATTCCCGTACAGAGCAGATTCAGTTTGAAGATGATGAGTATTATTACTACATCAAGGCAGTTCCGAAGATTTCAGTGCCGGCTCCAAGAAAGACAGTGAAAAAGATCAATGAGAGACAAGAGACAACAACACTTCCGGCGGATGAGATCAGAGGAGCTGGGGAAGTGTTTGATAGAGATGAAGAGGAGGATCAGCAGGATCTTCAGAGAATGATTGAAAAAGAATTAGAAAAATAGTCTTCAAAAATAAGTACAGGAGGTGATAAGATGGGGGCACAGTTTGAGAGATTTCTTGAAAAATATATTTCCGCATGGTATATACCAGAGATTAAAGTTGTCGATATTATTGAGATCATCATTATTTCGGTATTGGTCTATGAGATTATGGTGTGGATAAAAAATACAAAAGCATGGATGCTGTTGAAGGGAATGCTTGTACTTTGTGCATTCATTCTTGTCGCTGCAATTTTTGAGATGAATACCATTTTGTTCTTGGCGAGCCATGCGATCGATGTGCTGGCGATGGCGGCAGTTGTTGTCTTTCAGCCAGAGCTTCGAAGGGCACTTGAAAAACTCGGAGAGAAAAATATTTTGTCTTCGGTTGTGCCTTTGGATAAGAAGAAAGAGTCTGTCAGATTTAGCACAGAGACTATCGATGGTATTGTCAGAGCATGCTTTGAGATGGGAAAAGTTAAGACAGGAGCGTTGATCGTTGTAGAGAGAGCGATCAAACTGACGGAGTATGAAAGCACAGGGATCCGTTTGGATTGTCTTGTTTCCAGTCAGGTGCTGATCAATATTTTTGAACACAATACACCGCTCCATGATGGTGCGATCATTATCAGAGGAGACAGAATCGTCTCAGCAACCTGTTATCTTCCTCTTTCAGACAATATGAAGTTAAGCAAGGATCTTGGAACAAGACACCGTGCGGCAGTGGGAATGAGCGAAGTGAGCGATGCGCTGATTATTGCGGTATCAGAAGAAACCGGGGCAGTTTCCATCGCGATGGGAGGACGTCTGGAGCGTAATGTACGCCCAGAACGGCTCACAGAGAGATTGCTTGATGTGCAGGATCGTACGGTAGAGCGGAAACGTCTGATTCCATGGAAAGGAAGGCGAAAAGATGAAAGAAAGACTGACAAATAATTTGGGGCTGAAATTCATCGCAGTGTTCTTCACAATAGTTTTGTGGCTTGTTGTTATGAATGTCGAAGATCCGATTGATACACGGACTTTTAAGGGGATTTCTGTTGGAATACGGAATGATGATATTATCACATCCAAAGGGAAGACGTATTCGGTTGTCGGAGAGCAGTCTGTGGAAGTCACAGTTAAGGCAAAAAAATCTATTTTGAGTGATCTGAAGGAACATCCAGAAAAGATAACTGCATATGCAGATATGCAAAATCTGGAAAGCAGGGCTTTGATTCCAGTAGAGGTAAGTATCAGCGGATATGAGGATGAGTATGAGGAGGCCTATACCAATCCGAGAAATCTGGAAGTAGAAATTGAGAATTATCTGTCCAAGAGATTTCCGATTGTCGCAGAGACGAGAGGCACTGTGAGAGATGGATATGTGCTCGGACCGGTCACACCGAATCCGGCTTATATTACAATCCAAGGTGGTGTCAGCGCTATCAATCAGATTAACAAAGTTGTGGCAAAAGCAGATGTGTCCGGAATGTCAAACGATGGAGAAGTTCCGGCAGAATTGATTCTTTATGATGTCGGCGGAGGAGTCATTGATCAGTTCCAGTTTGAAACGAACCTTGGAGAAAAAGGAGTATCTGTTGATGTGGAGTTGCTTGATACGAAAAACGTAAAGCTGGATGTACTATATAATGATGCCATTGCAGAGGGATATGTGGTAGAGGAAGCTTTGATCGAACCGGCTGAGGTACAGATCGCAGGAAGACCGGATGTGTTAAAGGAAATCGATAAGATCACAATACCGGCGGAGGCATTGGAAAATACAGAGATCAGCAGTCGTACGGAAGTTGGAATCGATGTGACGCCATATCTTCCGGAAAATACAAAACTGGTAGATGAGAGTCAGAAAAATATTGCAGTGACGATTTCTGTCAGCGAAGGTGGAAGCAGAAGAATCCATATACCGGTATCTTCGATCATTCCGAGAGAACTGGAAGAGGGACTGAAAGTCAGCTTTGATTCTGAACAGATCGAATTGGCATTTACAGGTTCCGAAGAGAATTTGAAGAAACTTGATGCAAGCAAGATCAATGTCTATATTGATATGAAAGATTATAATACACCGGGAAAATATCAAGTAGTTCCAGTCGTGGAAGGATATGGGGACTGCCAGTATAAGGGTGAGAAGATCAATATTACAGTCGAAAAGAAAAAGTAAAAAACAGGAGGCAGAGATGATCAGGCAGGTAGTGACAATCAAGAATCCAACCGGGCTTCACTTGAGTCCCGCCGGACTTCTGTGTAAGACGGCAATGCAATTTGAATGCAAGATCACATTTCAGGCGAAAAATTCTACTGGGAATGCAAAGAGTGTTCTGAGTATTTTAGGGGCTTGTGTGAAATCTGGAGATGAGGTAGAATTTATATTTGAAGGTGAAGATGAAGAAGCAGCAGCCCGAGAGATTATAGAGATGATCGAAAGTGGTTTAGGAGAATAAGATAAAAATAGTCGAGATAAATACTCGACTATTTTTGCAAAAGAAAAGGAGAAGAAAAATGAACAGAGCGACATTGGTAATTATGGCGGCGGGGATTGGAAGTAGATTCGGTGGCGGAATCAAACAGTTGGAGCCGGTCGGACCAAATGGTGAGATTATCATGGACTATTCGATTGCGGATGCGATGGAGGCAGGTTTTGATAAAGTCGTATTTGTGATTAGAAAGGATCTAGAGAAAGATTTTAAAGAAGTCATTGGAAATCGGATTGAAAAAGTGGTAAATGTAGCGTATGCTTATCAGGAGCGAGAAGATATCCCAGAACAGTATCGCGAACGATTTGCAGAGCGAACAAAGCCGTGGGGAACCGGACAGGCAATTCTTTGCTGTAAGGATGTTGTAAAAGAACCGTTTCTTGTGATCAATGCAGATGATTATTATGGAAAAGAAGCATATGCAGAAGCTTTCCGGTATCTGACAGCAGAGAAGGAACAATCAGAAAAGCAAAAGCTGTGTATGGTGGGATTTGTTCTGAAGAATACATTAAGTGAAAATGGCGGTGTGACAAGAGGAATCTGCAAAGTAGATGAACAGGGAATGCTGACAGATATTGTGGAGACACATCAGATTGAAATGGTACCGGAAGGGGCGGCAGTGCGTACAGAGGAAGGAATGCAGCCGATTGATATCGAGTCTCCGGTGTCAATGAACATGTGGGGACTGACTCCAGAATTTTTCCATATTTTAGAAGAAGGCTTTGAGGAGTTCCTTTCTAAAATACCAGAGTCGGATCTGAAAGCAGAATATCTCCTTCCAACCATCATTGGTGAACTGTTAGAAGAGCAGAAGGTGGAAGTAAAAGTGCTGAAATCACATGATAAGTGGTTTGGGGTTACTTACAAAGAAGATAAAGAGGCAGTTGTAGAAGCAATCAGAAGCCTTGTGGCAAACGGGGTATATCCGGAAAAATTATTCGGATAAGTGCTAGATAGAAAGAAAGTAGAAGGCAGAAAATACATGCATACAAAAATAAAAAATACTGTTTGGAAAGGATTGGCAATTTTATTGTCAATCCTTGTAATTGTTTTGAGTGGTTTGGGAATTGTATTGTTCAATGCATCCAGATGGGTGATGGATACGTGGGGGCTAATTACATTTGATGAGATTATTTTTCATCTGAAGGTACCGATGGAGGGAACAAATACGGATATGATATTTGATTTTATCAATCAGTGTCTTCCGGCTGCAATCTTGGTAATGTTATTAGAACTAGCAATTTTTATTGCTTTCAGAAAAAGGAGAAAAAAATATGCTGTCGTTTGCACGGCAGGAATCGTTGGGGCAGTTGTCTTATCGGTGAGTGCGGCAAATTATCTCTGGGTGAATCTGGATATTGGAACGTATCTGGAAACACAGGGGAAAGATTCGACATTTATCCAGGATCACTATGTAGATGTGAAAAATACAGAACTCATTTTCCCGGAGCAGAAGAGGAATCTGATCTATATTTTCCTGGAATCTACAGAGGCGACCTTTATGGGAAAAGAAGATGGAGGAGCCTTTGATCAAAATGTGATTCCGGAACTGACGGAGGTTGCAAGAAATAATATTAGTTTTTCCAATTCAGATTTGCTGGCAGGAGGTGCTTATCCGGCATTTGGTTCTACGTGGACGATGGGAGGAATGTTTGCACAGACTTCAGGACTTCCGTTGAAGATTCCGATTGATGGAAATGCGATGTCTAATCAGGATTTATTTATGCCGGCAGTTACAAGTATTGGAGATATCCTGGCAGAGCAGGGATACCGACAGTCACTTCTGATTGGTTCCGATGCGGAGTTTGGCGGAAGAAAAAATTATTTTGAGCAGCATGGAAATTATGAGATGTTAGATTACGGATGGGCGAATGCAAATGGGAAAATTCCGCCGGATTACCGTGTGTGGTGGGGATATGAAGACCAAAAACTGTTTGATATCGCGAAGGAAAAGCTGACAGAGATTTCGATGACAGGACAGCCGTTTAACTTTACAATGTTGACTGTTGATACACATTTTGAAGATGGATATTATTGTGAAAAATGTCAGCCTGTGACTGAGAATCAATATGCAAATGTATACTTGTGTGCGAGCCATCAGCTTCAGGAATTTCTTACATGGATCCAACAGCAGAGCTTTTATCCGAATACAACGATCGTTCTGTCAGGGGATCACTTGACAATGGACAGTGATTTTTGTTTGAATATTGATCCGTCATATGAAAGAACGGTGTATAATGCGTTTATCAATCCGGCAGTTATGCCAGTACAGACAAAGAACAGACAGTTCACGACGATGGACATGTTTCCGTCTACACTTGCAAGTATGGGTGTGACGATTCAGGGAGAACGTCTGGGACTCGGTACGAATCTGTTTTCAGCAGAACCGACGCTGGCAGAGCAGTACGGAATAGAAACAATCGATGAAGAACTGGTGAAAGAATCAAAATTCTTTGATAATTTTGTCAGCGATATCAAAGTGGAGGGAGAAGAATAATTCATGAGGAGTGTAGTAATAATAGGGAGAAAATCAATTGAGAGAATGCTCGGTCTGCTATGTATCATCGCGGCAACACTTATTTTTGGAATGTCCGTAAAGGCGGCAGGACCGGAAGAGGTTGCGTATGTATATCTGGACGAAGATGTTGTGGGCACATCAGGAGTACAAAATATCGTTGTCGGTTTTCAAAAGGAAGAAATGGTGATCGGAGGTGCCAGATTATTCTATCAAACGGAATCCGGAACTGAGGGTATTGTGGAAGCTGCACAGATTTTAAATAACACCGTTCTCTTTCAGAAGGAGGGGATGGAGGAAATTGGGACTTATCAGATCACGGGAATTGCATATCTTGATGGAGCAGGTGCGGAACAGATGATTTTGTTTGCAGAAAAAGGAATCACAGCTTCTTTTCAAGTAGTGCAGGATGAGGCGCTGTTCGTTCCGGAGTCGGGTGCTCAGGTGGAAACTTATTCGATGAACGAGGAAAATCAGATGGTGCAGGCAGGGGCAGAGACAGCGGAGGCCGCAATTTCAGAAACGCTGGATGAGGCGGGAGTTACTGAGGCGGCTACCCGAAATGCGAGAAGCGGAGAGCGAAGAGAAGTGATTGTTGCAATCGGTGCAGGTCATGATGCAAACCATCCGGGAGCATCTGCAAATGGATTGCGGGAAGAGGTGCTGACATTGAAAGTGGCAAGATACTGCCAGCAGGAATTGTCACAGTATCGTGGAGTCAGAGTTGTAATGATCAGAGAAAGCGAAAGCTGTCCCTATAACTCAACATCAAGCTATTGTCTGAATCAGAGAGTAAAAGATGCAAAAAATGCCGGAGCAGATCTTTATGTAGACCTTCACTTTAACAGTGGTGGAGGAACCGGAGCAGAGATTTATTATCCAAATAAAAACTACCGTCCGGACTTGTCGGAAGAAGGACTCAGTGTGTCAAATAAAATTTTAGAGCAGCTTTCTGCGCTGGGACTTACGAACCGGGGAGCCAAGATCAAGGACAGTACACTGGCGGGACCGTCCGGGCAGTATCCGGATGGAAGTAAGGCGGATTATTTTACGACAAATGTGCTGGCAAAAGAACTTGGACTGACAGGGATTATTGTAGAACATGCCTTCCTCGACCACGGATCCGATGCGGCAAAACTTCAGGACGAAAATTTCTTGAGACAGTTAGGGATTGCAGATGCGACAGGAATCGCTCAGAAATATGGGCTGGTGAAAGGGAACGAAACAAAGCAGGGGCTGAATCTGAAAGCACATGTACAAGAACTTGGGTGGCAGAGTACTGTGGGAGATGGAGAACTCTGTGGAACAACTGGAAGAGCACTTGGCTTAGAAGCGCTTCAAATGAGCATTGCTGGAATGGAAGGCGTGGGGATTGAGTATAGTGCCCATGTTCGTGACATTGGATGGCAGGGAACCGTCCGTGATGGTGAGACAGCGGGAACAACAGGAAGAAATTTACAGATAGAAGCATTGAAAATTAAATTGACCGGAAGCAACGCAACAAAGTATAATATATATTACCGAGGACATGCCTCCAACATAGGATGGCTTGACTGGGCAAAAGACGGACAGGCAGCGGGAACACAGGGATATGCTTATCAGTTAGAAGCAGTTGAGGTTCGGATTGTACCGGCAGGAAGCGCCGCGCCGGGAGCAACAAATAGGCCGTTTTTAGACAAAACACAGGAACAGCCAGCGGTGACACTTTCTTATCAGGCACATGTTTCTGAGATTGGCTGGCAGAATGCAGTGAGAAGCGGAGTAACTGCGGGAACAGTTGGAAGAGCACTTCCGATAGAAGCGCTCAAAGTGAATTTAAGTGGAATATCGGGCATTCAGTATCGTGCACATGTCTCTGAGATTGGTTGGCAGAGCAATGTGACAAATGGAAAGATGTCAGGAACAACCGGAAGAGCACTTCCGATGGAAGCATTGGAGATGAAACTGACTGGCAATGCGGCTACGAAGTATGATATTTATTACAGGACGCATTGTAGAGATTTTGGATGGCTTGCGTGGACAAAAAATGGTGGAAAGTCAGGGAGCGCAGGGTATGCAAAATCTATAGAGGCAGTAGAAATCCAATTGATTCCGAAAGGACAGGCGGGTCCGTCTACATCAGGTACAGCTTTTAAAGAGCGATAAAAGTAAAATGCATCAGATAGGAGGTAATATGAAAAAAACAAAAAGAAAAGTTGCGGCATTTTTGTTGGCTGTGGGCATGAGTCTGACGAGTATTCCTATGTCGGCATATGCACAAGAAGTGCAGGAACCATCTAATCAGGAACAGGAAAGCCAAGAGGTTGTTCAGGAAGAAAAGGAAGAACAGGCAGAATCTGTTGAAGAGCAGGAGACAGTCGAGTTTCAGGGAGAAAATCCGGAAAGTAATCAAACGATTACGAGTATGGATCTTGATGGAAATGTTACAGAAGTTGTAATTGAAGATGGAACAGTAGATAGTTACGCTGCCGAAAAGGCAAGGATTGGGGGAGGACAGATTGTCAACTTCAATACAGGAAGCGGTGGTGTGACAGAATATGTAGAAGAGGGGACAAACACTTCAGGATATACACATGGATCGTATGGAGCGGATGCCGCTTACCTTGGGACAAGCGGCGGGAAAGTAAGATTTATGCTGTCTGGGGTTATTGGCCTTGTAGATGCCAATAAAGTTCAGGTTGTCAGTGCAGCAGCAGCACAATCTGTAAGTTATTATGCTGTCACAGGAGGAAGACTGATTCATTATATTACGATAAATGTAAATAAAAGTTCCTATGCGAGTGTACTCGATAATGGGGCGGCTCCGTCTTATTTGTCAGAGGGCACAAAGTATTACAGCTATGATGGACATTACTTTTATCCAGAATCAGCATTTCAACAGATGTTGGAGGATTATAAAAATGGGAACCGAAGCAGATCGGTAAATGCAAGTGCGCCATATTACAATTATTATCAATATCTTCCGTTTCGAAGCACAACGAATTATGGAAGTGATCTGAATGCGATGATTAATGCGAGGGTAACTGCAAGTTCAAAAATGAGAGATCTGGGAAATTCGTTTATCAATGCGCAGAATACATATGGAATCAATGCATTGCTTGCTGTTGGAGTAGCAGCCAATGAAAGTGCATGGGGATCCAGCTGGATTGCACAGAATAAAAATAACTTATTCGGTTTGAATGCAATTGATACTTCGCCAGGACAGAGCGCAGATTATTTTGCCAGTTCGACACAGTGTGTCAATGAATTCACAGAGACATTTCTTTCAAAAGGATACATGAATCCACAGGATTGGCGTTATTTTGGAGGATTTCTAGGAAACAAAGCGAGCGGAGTGAATGTAAAATATGCCTCCGATCCGTACTGGGGTGAGAAAGCTGCAAATGTAGCCTGGAGTTTAGATAAGGCAAATGGTAACAGAGATGCGGGAAAATATACAATTGGAGTCAAAGATACGCTCAGTAATCAGCATACAGATCTGAATGTGAGACAGGAGAGAAGCGCTTCTGCAACAAAAGTATATTCCACCGGCACACAATCCAGCCATGCGTTTATTCTACTCGAACAAAATCCAACATCCGGCTTTTATAAAATTCAGTCAGATCCAGTATTAAATGGGAGCAGAAGCGGAATTCATTCCGGAAGTGGTCGGTATGACTTTACAAACATGTATGCTTATGTAAGCAGCGATTATATTACAAAAGTTTCTATCGGAAACGGGGATTCAGGAAACAGTAATTCTGGTAATGGAAATTCTGGAGGCAATAATGGAGGAACATCAGTGGATCCCGTGTCAGTGCCGGAGGCTCTGAAAAATGTGATCAGTTACTCAGCTCATGTACAAGATATCGGTTGGCAGGATGCGGTATCAAATGGTGTGATGGCAGGAACAAACGGAAGAAATCTTCCGATGGAAGCGATTAAAATTCAGACAAGCGGTGTGGCAGGGCTAGGTGTGAAATACAGTACACATACGAGAGATTTGGGATGGCTTGAATATGTGAGTGACGGAAGTGTTGGCGGAACAACGGGACAGGCGAAGCCAATCGAAGCTATTAAAATTGAACTGACAGGAGAAAAAGCGGCAGATTATGATATTTACTACCGGGTTCATGTACAAAATTTTGGATGGCTTGATTGGGCGGATAATGGTACTGCTGCAGGAAGTCAAGGATATGCTTATCATATAGAAGCGATTCAAATCGCAGTGCTTCCAAAATGGAGTAGTGCACCAGGGAAAACAGATACTCCGTTTCAAGTGAAATCCGTAGATCTTCAGTACCGTGCACATGTATCTGAAATTGGGTGGCAGGAGTATGTCGGAAATGGAACACTTGCAGGAACGGTAGGTAAAAATCTTCCGGTAGAGGCTCTTCAGATTACAGTGAAAAATGCGGGCAATTTAGGAATAAAGTACAGTGCTCATGTAAGAGATATTGGATGGCAGGATTACGTAAAAGACGGCCAGACGGCAGGAACAACGGGAAGAGCACTCTCAGTGGAAGCTCTTAAGATTCAATTGACCGGATCGGCAGCGGCTAATTATGATATTTACTACCGGACACATGTGCAAAATTTAGGCTGGCTCGATTGGGCGAAAAATGGAGCAGCATCAGGAAGCGCAGGGTATGCATACCATGTGGAATCTCTTCAGATTATTATTATGCCAAAAGGAAGTGCTGCACCAGGGAAGACGGCGAATGCTTTTCAAGAGAAAGGGATAGAAATACAATATCAATCACATGTACAAGACATCGGCTGGCAGAACTGGGTAAAAAATGGCGAGTTGAGTGGCACGACCGGACAGGCAAAAGCGATTGAAGCAATGCATATTTCCCTTGTAAATGCAACAGCAGGAGGAAATATAGAGTACCGTGCACATGTGCAGGATATTGGATGGCAAGGTTGGGTGAAAAATGGAGCGCAGACCGGTACAACCGGAAGGGCACTTCCGATGGAAGCGGTGAATATTCGCCTGACAGGAGCGTTGTCAGAAAAATATGACATTTATTACAGAACGCATTGTAGAGATTTTGGATGGCTTGGCTGGGCGAAAAATGGCGAGTCAGCAGGATCAGAAGGGTATGCAAAAAATATAGAAGCTATAGAGATCAAACTGGTCAAAAAAGGAGAGCAGGGACCATCAAGCGGTGGAACTGCCTTTAAAAAGAAATAAAAGCAAAAAAATGGCGGTGAATATCCGTCATTTTTTGTTGTGATTCTTTATTGAGAATCAATGAAAACAATGGTATAATAACTTGTTAGTGTAGAAAAGATTAAAAAAATGGAGAAAAAATGAAGAAAACAATCATTCAAAAGATATTTATCTCAGATGAGACAACTACAAAAAGTAATTTTTTGTGGAATACGATTGGAACGGGAATGTTGGCCGCAGCTACTATGCTTTTTACTGTGATTGTGGCACATCTGTCAGGAGAGAAAGCAGGAGGGCTGTTTTCTTTTGCGCTTACAATCGGACAATGGATTGGAACAATTGCATATTTTGAACTCAGAACATTTCAGGTAACCGATGTTGCAAGAAGGCACTCGTACGCTGAATATTTTTATGCAAAAGTTTTCTGTTGTATACTGGCGGTGCTGGCAGGAGGCGGTTATATAATGCTCCGTGGAGGAACAGTGGAGAAGGCTTTCTTTATCTTTCTGCTTTGCATTTATAAAATTTTGGATGGATATTCAGATCTGTACGAAGGAGAACTTCAGAGATATGGTCGGATTGACGTTGCAGGGAAATTGTTGTTCTGGAGAGTTGCCGGAGGAATTTTGATTCTGACTGCAGGGATTTTACTTACACAAAATCTGACCGTGGCGGTTATTGCCATGATTGTATATTCTTTATTGATGATTTTTGTTGTAAATGAAAAAGCACTTAGAGTTTTTGAAAAAGGGAAGCTGACATTTAGGAAAAAAGAAGTAGGGACTGTCTTGATAGAATGTCTGCCTCTATTTCTCAGCAGTTTTTTGAACACTTATGTATACAGTGCTTCGAGAATGTCCGTGGATAAAGTGCTGGATGCAAGGTATCAGTTGTATTATGCGGCAATTTTTATGCCGGTAATGATCATTAATCTATTTAGCACATTTGTTTTTAAACCGTTGCTTTCCGTTATGGCAGAAGACTATGAACAGAAGAGGAAAAGACAGTTTTTTCTCATGATTGTTAAAGTGTGTGCAATTATTGTTGCAGTTACGGTAGTCTGTGAGATAGGTGCTTATTTGCTAGGAATTCCGGTATTGTCTATTTTATATGGCATCAATTTGGGAGCATATAAAATAGATCTGCTGATTCTGCTTCTTGCAGGTGGGGTTAATGCATTGGCATTTTTTATGTATTATATTTTGACTATTATGAGAAAACAAAACTATGCGTTGATTGGTTATGGAATGGAAGCGGTGACAGCATTTGTCATTTCGGATTGGTTAGTCAGAAAGTACGCAATCAGAGGAGCAAGTGTGAGTTATCTGATAGCGGTAACCGTTTTATTGACAATCTTTGTGCTATTTATGATCTATAATCTATGGAGAGGGAAAAAGGAAAATGGAAAATAAACATACATTTGCTATTTGTGCATATAAAGAAAGTAGTTTTTTGGAAGAATGTATCGAGTCTTTAAAGAACCAGTCGATTGAGAGTGAAATATTTATTATAACATCAACTCCTAACCGTTATATTGACAGAACAGCGGAGAAATATGGAATTCCTGTATATGTGAATACCGGAGAAGCTGGAATTGTTCAGGACTGGAATTTTGCTTATAAAAAGGCGCAGACAGAATTTGTGACAATTACTCATCAGGACGATGTGTATTTTGAAAAATATGCGGAGCATGCAGTGAGAGAATTTGAAAAATCTTCAAAGCCATTGATTTTCTTTACAGACTATGCAGAAATGCGTAATGGAGAAAAAGTGACGGATAACAGACTGCTCCGAATAAAACGCCTCATGCTTCTGCCCTTAAAAGTGAAAGTGTTTAGAAAAAGTAGATTTGTGAGAAGAAGAATCTTGTCGTTAGGTTCTCCGATCTGCTGTCCATCGGTTGCTTTTGCTAAGAAAAATCTGCCGGAAACAGTATTCAAGCCGGGATTTGCTTCGGATGAAGACTGGGAGGCATGGGAATACATATCTAGATTCAAAGGTGAATTTATATATGACAAAGAAATATTGGTAGGACATAGAATTCATGAAGAATCCGAAACATCAAAAATCTTAGGGAACAATGCGAGAAATAAAGAAGACTATACGATGTTCTGCAAATTTTGGCCAAAGCCGATTGCCAAAATATTGGCAAGGTGGTATGCGGAAAGTGAAAAGTCAAATGAGTTGTCGTAATGTGGATGGGAATGAAATATGGAAAAAAAATTAAATAAGGCAGAAGGTTATAGAAAGCTTTTAAAGATTGTTGTTACACTTTTGGTGCTCATTGGTCTATTAGGAATGATGTATTCTGATGAAGTAAAACCGATTGCAGAACAGAGAATGCAATATGTAAAAAGTGAAGTAAAGGGAAAACTATTAGAACTAAAAAGTGGGGAAATACTTTCTCAAAAGGTTGAGATGCAGAGTGATTCTTTTGAAACGATTCAAATCATGTATCAAAATTTTCAGGGACAGGAAACAGATGTACTCACATTAGAAATAGAAAATACTGAAGGGGAAATTATTGGGCAGTGGGAACTGCAGCTGACAAACGAGGTGATTGATCATCAAACAGAAGGAATTAAAGTACTGCAATTCAATGCCGATGAAACCATTCATATAAAAGACAGGGAAGTATATACACTAAATTTAGAATTGTCGGGTTTTCCGGAAGATCGACTTTATTTTTATGGAACAGAGTCCCTTCATGATAAAGCAAATATAAATGGAAGTGAGAATGAACAGGCTTTGGCTGTAAATGTTTTGGGAGGAAAAGCAGGAGGAATTCGATATTTCTTTTTTGGAATAGCAGTGCTGACTGTATTTGGAATGGGAATTATCTTGGTGCTGTTACTTAGACGAGAGTCGGTAGAAAAAATCTTTGTGGGGAGCGCACTTGTATTTGGAGTGATATATATGTTAGTTATTCCACCTTATGCGGTCCCAGATGAACAGGCTCATTTTGTGACAGCGTACAATAATAGTAGTGAAATCTTAGGAAAAGAAACTGTAAAAGATGGCAATCAGGCAGTGTTGCAGGAACGGGAAATACTTAGTGATCCATCAGGACATTATCCGACAAAAGAGAGATATATTGAATCAATGAATGGACTGCTGGGAAAGACATATAATCACAGTGGGGAACCAGTGCTAGGTGGAAAAGTGTTGGATATGCCTAAAATTTCATACGCACCCCAAACTTTGGGAATTACAGTAGCAAGGCTTTTACATTTCAATGGAATTCAGCTATTCTATATGGGAAGAATGTTTGCATTGATCACATATGTGGTGATAACGTACTGGGCAATCAAAATCATGCCGTTTGCAAAGATGGTATTATTTGTCACTGCATTATTGCCAATGTCCATGCAACAGGCGATGTCATACAGTTATGATATGTTAGTAAATGCAATTGCCTTTTTTATGATTGCATACTTCTTCCATTTGATTTATAAAAAAGAGAGAGTGGAGAATAAAGATATTTTAATCATTTCTGTATGTACTGCAATCATAGCTCCGATTAAAGTGATTTATATTGTTATTATAGGACTGGGAATTTTGATTCCATATCAAAAATTTGGAACGAAAGTGAAAAAGTGGACATGCGCTTTTATATTAGGATTGGCAGGAGTGATTCCAACTGTCATCACTCGGATTGTAAGTATGGCAGATATGATTGGCGGAAGTCAGGGAAATTCGGAATTACTTGGATATGAAGTATATGGAGGAGTATATTTTTTAAAACATCTAGGAGAACTTCCGAAAATTTTTATAGAAACAGCAGGAGAAATGACAAGTTATTATGTGAATACAATGATAGGGAAACAACTAGGGTGGCTTGAAATAGAGATCCCTTATCTTGTTATAGCAGGATTTTTAGTGTTACTTTTGATTTCAGCAGCAAGAAAGCGTGGAGAGAAGGAAATGATTAACATGGGAAGCAAAGTCTGGATAGGGATTTTGTCAGGCTTATGCTGCATTCTCATTTGTTTTGTGTTGTTGATTAGTTGGACAGAAGTAGGAGAGCAAGTGATTGCCGGGGTGCAGGGAAGATATTTCCTTCCAGTTGTGCCTATGATTATACTTTTATTCAGAACAAAATATATAGTGGTAGACGAGAAATTTGACCGTGTAATTATGATGTCAACAGCTATTCTGGAGATTGCTACGGTTTTATCGGTTCTTCACATAGTACTTCCAAGATAAAAAGGAGAAGGTATGAAAAAACTAATAATTATACCTGCTTATAATGAGCAGGAAAGTATAAAAAAAACAGTAGAAGATATTATGGAAAAGGCACCGCACTTTGATTATATTGTAATAAATGATTGTTCTACGGATAAGACAAAAGAAATCTGTGAAACAGAGGAGTTTAATGTTATTCATTTGCCTGTGAACTTAGGAATTGGGGGTGCGGTTCAGACAGGATATTTATATGCGGCAAGAAATGGATATGATATTGCTGTTCAGGTGGATGGAGATGGACAGCATGATCCCCAGTTTCTGAGTAAGATGGCAGATTATATGGAAGCAGAACATGCAGATATGGTGATTGGTTCTCGATTTATAGATAAAGAAGGATTTCAGTCATCAGGAGCCAGGCGCGTTGGAATTAAATATTTTACAATGCTGATTAAATTGCTTACGGGTACAAAAATAACTGATCCAACTTCTGGATTAAGAATGGTAAATAGGGAGATTATAGAATTCTTTGCGGAGGAATATCCAAAAGATTATCCGGAACCGGAGAGTGTTGTAGCTATTCTGAGGAGAAAGAAAAAAGTGCTGGAAATACCTGTGATCATGAGGGAAAGAAGTGGAGGAGTATCTTCTATTTCGATGAAAAAATCAGTATATTACATGATAAAAGTGTCACTGGCAATTTTGATTGAAAGAATTCGCAAATAGGAGGATAGGAAGATGGACATTAAAATACAGCTGATTGTAGCCGTTATCATTGTTATTGCAATGGGAATTGTGGTAATGATGATTAAAAATAAGCAATTAGAGTTACGGTATGCCTTGTCGTGGTTTGCACTTGGTGTAGGGATTCTTATATTGGACTGCTTCCCGGATCTGATCACAGAATTGGCTAATATGATGGGAATTGGAACACCAATTAATATGTTATTTTTCTTTGGATTTTGTTTCTCTTTAATGGTGATATTTGTATTGACCGTTGTGGTGTCAAAACTCACAGTGAAAGTAAAAAGACTGACACAGGAAATCGCAATGTTTGAAGAAGAAATGAAGAAAAAATTACAGGCAAAAGAAGACTGTAAATAGGGGAAAGCGCGTTTTTACTTGAATCTGCAAAAAGTTGATGGTATAATCGGTAATAAATAGAGTAAGATGGAGGATAACTATGAGAACATATTTAGTAACAGGTGGAGCAGGATTCATTGGTTCAAATTACATTCATTACATGTTTAAGAAGTATGACAATGAAATTCGGATCATTAATGTTGACAAGCTTACTTATGCAGGAAATCTTGAAAATTTGAAAGATGTAGAAGATAGAGAGAATTATACATTTGTAAAAGCAGATATTTGCGATGCAGAGGCAATCAATAAGATTTTTGAGGAGAATGATATTGACCGTGTTGTACATTTTGCGGCAGAGAGTCATGTTGACAGAAGTATTAAGAATCCGGATGTGTTTGTAAAAACAAATGTACTTGGAACATTAGTGATGCTCAATGCGGCAAAGGCTGCATGGGAGTTAGAAGATGGAACATTCAAAGAAGATAAAAAGTTCCTTCATGTATCTACAGATGAGGTATATGGATCACTGGAAGAAGAAGGAGAATATTTCTACGAGACAACTCCTTATGATCCACACAGCCCATATTCAGCAAGTAAAGCATCTTCTGATATGCTTGTGAAATCTTATATGGATACTTATAAATTCCCTGCAAATATTACGAATTGCAGCAATAACTATGGACCTTATCAGTTTCCAGAAAAGTTGATTCCACTTATCATCAATAATGCCCTTCAAGGAAAACCACTTCCTGTATATGGAGATGGAAAGAATGTCAGAGACTGGTTATATGTAGAGGATCATGCGAAGGGAATCGATATGGTTCAGGAAAAAGGAAGATTATTCGAGACATATAATATCGGTGGACACAATGAGAAGCAGAATATCGAGATTATTCATATTATTCTTGATACACTTCAGGAGATGCTTCCGGAAGGCGATCCGAGAAAAGAACTTGTCAGTGAAAATTTGATCACATATGTGACAGATAGAAAAGGTCATGATAGAAGATATGCGATTGCTCCGGATAAAATTAAGAAGGAAGTAGGCTGGGTTCCAGATACTATGTTTGCAGAGGGAATCAAACTTACAATCAATTGGTTCTTTGAAAATGAGGACTGGATGAAAAATGTCACAAGCGGTGACTATCAGAAATATTATGAAGAAATGTATAAATAAGAATTAAAAGACCGTACTTTTGTATGCAGATGATAGTATACAAAAGTACGGTTTTTAAGTAAATTAAAAATTTTTCCTGAGTTTATTTAATGCGTGACGAAGAGGAGCAGTAATTTTCCATGAAGTAGAATTAGTAATGGTATTGAGTGATGAGGATAAATAAGTCACCTGCTCCTGAAGTTTTTTCAAATGACTCTCGCATTGCTGAAGCTCTTCTGTCAATGTTTGGATTTTATCTGTGTGATGTTTCGCATTTAATAAAGCAGTTTGAACAAATGAGTCACAGAAAATGTGTTGGTTACTGAGTGCATAGTAGGAAATTGGAGTAAAGTGATAGGAAGCTTCAAGAACTTCAGCAGTTTTTGGACAGGCTAACAGTTCTCCGAGCTTCATGATTCCAAGAATTGGATTTTGTTTTCCACCATATTTGCAATCGCAAAGTAAAAATGCCTGTTCGCAGAGAAATTCTCCCGGAGTAGCTGCGTGAGGATTACGAAAATAAGAGTGAAAAGTGCGTACAAATAATTCGGTATCCATATTTTCAAAAAAGTGGTTGCGGATTAGTAAATATTCATTTAAGTATCTGGTTGTATCAGATTCTGTGGTGGAACTTGTATTTAAAGTGGAGGAGAATAAAAATCGTCGCATGATAGTCAGATTTTCCTCTATAACAAAAATAGGATATTTTTTGGCAATGCGGATCCAGTAATCAAAGTCATGAGCTTGTCGGTAAGCGGGATTGAAGTCTCCGATTTCTTTTTGGATTTCGGTTTTCATAAGCACGGAAGGATGAGAAAGGCAGTTTCCGTGAATGAAGAAAAATTCCAGCCAGTGTTCTTGACAGGATGGATGGCTACCGTTGAATAAGTTGTAAAGCTCTCGTTCAGAATCGTTGATACTATTTCCATGTTCGTCAATTAAATCCGTCCATGAAAAGCAAATATTACAATCTGGCGTTTTTTGCATGAAGTCTAGCTGCTTTTGCAGTTTGTTGGGATACCAAAGATCGTCGCTGTCGATTCTCGCAAGATATTCACCAGTCACTTTTTGGAAACCAAAGTTGGTAGCGTGACAAATATGTTGATTTTTTTCTAAAAAATAATATTCGATGCGGGGATCTCTACTGGCGTAATCTTTTATGATTGTCTGGGAACAATCAGTAGAACCATCATCAACTATAATAAATTGGATGTTTTGATAAGTCTGCGATAAGACACTTTCAATTGTTAGTGAGAGATGGGCTGCATGATTGTAGTTTATCATTAAAACACTTATTTTTGGATAAAACATAGAGAACCTCCTAATTTCATATTGATGTCAGCGTATCACGGTCTGACAAATTTGTAAAGAGAGCATAGGCGGGGAAGAAGAGGATTCTTGAAAGAATTTGAGAATCTTAAAGAAATGTGAAAAATATCTCAGAGATTGAAAAAGACAGAAGGAAGTGCTATAATACAACGTGACTTAATGTGCAGTTGCCAAAAACTACAGCATGTCGGAAACCGAAAAGTTAGAAATGTGTATATAAAAAGTAGGAGGTACTTAAAATGAAAGGTATTATTTTAGCAGGTGGTTCAGGGACAAGATTATATCCACTGACAAAAGCAGTGTCAAAGCAGATCATGCCGGTCTATGATAAGCCGATGATCTATTATCCGTTATCCATTTTGATGCTGGCTGGAATTCGGGAGATTCTTGTAATTTCTACACCGAGAGATCTTCCTGTATTTGAGGAGTTGCTTGGAACAGGAGAGGATTTAGGATTGAAGATGTCCTATGCGGTTCAGGAAAGTCCTAGAGGATTGGCAGATGCATTTATCATTGGAGAGGAATTTATTGGAAATGATAGTGTAGCTCTGATTTTAGGAGATAATATTTTCTATGGACAGAGTTTTTCGAAAATTTTACGAGAGGTGGCTTCACGGGAGTCCGGAGCAACAATTTTTGGATATTATGTAAGAGATCCGAGAGAGTATGGTGTAGTAGAATTTGATGAAAATGGAAAAGCGCTTTCGATTGAAGAAAAACCGGAACATCCAAAATCAAATTATGCAGTACCAGGATTATATTTCTATGACAATGATGTTGTGGAAATTGCGAAGAATGTAAAGCCGTCTGCGCGTGGGGAAATTGAGATTACAAGTGTCAACAATGCATATCTTCAGAGAGGAGATTTGCGTGTAGAAACTTTGGGACGCGGTTTTGCGTGGTTGGATACTGGAAATCATGATGCACTTTTAGATGCGGCAGATTTTGTAGCAGCATTCCAAAAACGTCAGGGATTGTATATTTCGTGTATCGAAGAGATAGCATATAAGAGAGGATTCATTGACAAAGAGCAGTTGATCAAACTTGCACAGCCGTTATTGAAGACTGCATATGGAAAGTATCTGATGGAAGTGGCAGAAGGATTATAAGATTCGTCTGTAAATAAAAAGAAAGAAGGAAATTTCAATGGGAAAAATTACAGTAGAAACATGTGAAATTGAAGGATTGAAAGTGATTACTCCTACAGTATTTGGAGATGAACGTGGATATTTTATGGAAACATATAATTACAATGATTATAAAGAAGCGGGAATCGATATGGAGTTTGTTCAGGACAATCAGTCAAGCTCTAAGAAGGGAGTATTAAGAGGATTGCATTTTCAGATTAATTTTCCGCAAGATAAGCTTGTGCGCGTAGTGAGCGGAGAAGTGTTTGATGTCGCGGTTGACTTAAGAGAGGGATCCAAGACATACGGACAGTGGTATGGGGTGTTACTTTCTGCTGAAAATAAGAAGCAGTTTTTCATTCCGAAAGATTTTGCACATGGATTTTTAGTTCTTTCTGATACAGCAGAGTTTGCATACAAATGTACTGATTTTTATCATCCAAATGACGAGGGCGGACTTGCATGGAATGACCCGGATATCGGGATTCAGTGGCCGATTCCGGAAGGAATGGAACTGACCATTTCTGAAAAGGATCAAAAATGGACAGGGATCAAGACGCTAAAGAAAGACAAGTAATTGGAGGATAAACTGTGTCAGTATATATACAGAATTTTTTGAAATTCCGACCACTTTTGATGGAGTTGGTCACAAGAGATATTAAGACAAAGTACAGACGTTCTATTTTAGGTGTATTGTGGACACTTTTGAACCCGTTACTCATGATGCTTGTATTGTCGGTCGTATTTTCGCATATTTTCAAATTTCAGGTGGAAAATTATCCGCTATACATTTTAAGCGGACAAGTTGTGTTTAACTTTTTTTCAGAGTCAACATCAAGTGCGATGTCATCGATCATCAATAATGCACCTTTGATCAAAAAGGTGTATATTCCGAAATACTTATTTACACTTTCCAGAGTTGCATCGAGTGTTGTCAATGTGATGGCTTCTTTCTGTGCGCTTATTGTTGTAATGGTATTTTCTGGTATTGAATTAAACTTTACTGTATTGCTTCTTGTTGTTCCAATGGGGATACTGATTATTTTTTCAACGGGGATTGGTCTGCTTTTGGCAACAGTAGCCGTAAAATTCAGAGATATCATCCATTTATATGGGGTATTGATTACTGCATTAACTTATTTGACACCGGTTATTTATCCGATTTCTATCTTGCCGGCAAAAATACGTTTCTTCGTAGAATTAAATCCGCTGACAGGAATTTTAAATATGTTTAGAAATCTAATGTTCTATAACACGCTTCCGACAGTGGGACAGCTTTTGACAAGTGTTACCATTGCAATCGGCACATTCCTACTTGGATTGTTCGTATTTTACAAGAATCAGGATAAATTTATTCTTAATATTTAGGAGAGAAAATATGTCGGAAATTATGGTAGAAGTTTCAAATGTTTCTGTAAAATTTCATCTATCACGGGAACGGATTGACAGTATCAAAGAGTATATTATTAAAAAAATTAAAAACCAGATTGAGTATGATGAGTTTATGGCGCTTCAGGATGTCAGCCTTACTGTGGAAAAAGGAGAGTCTGTTGCGCTGATCGGTTTAAATGGCTGTGGGAAAAGTACACTTTTAAAAACAGTTGCCGGTGTTTTAAAGCCGTTTAAGGGAAGTGTGAGAGTTTATGGAACGGTAGCGCCGCTGATAGAATTGGGGGCAGGATTTGACCATGATCTTACAGCAAGAGAAAATGTGTTTTTAAATGGAGCAATCCTTGGATACGATCGTAAGTCTATGGAAAAACACTATGAGGATATTGTGGAATTTTCAGAACTGAGAGATTTTATGGATGTGCCGATCAAAAACTTTTCCTCAGGAATGTTGGCAAGACTGGCATTTGCGATTGCAACGATTGGTACACCGGATATTTTGATTGTAGATGAAGTGCTCTCTGTTGGAGATTTTCGTTTCCAACAAAAGTGTGAGAAGCGCATCCAACAAATGATGAAGAAGGATACATCGATTTTATTTGTTTCTCACAGTATTGATCAGGTGAAGAAACTGTGTACAAAAACAGTGTGGATTGAAAAAGGAAAGGTCAAAATGATCGGACCGACAGAGGAAGTCTGTGCTCTTTATGAACAGGCATACTAAAAGAAGAACAGAAGTGAGGTTTATTATGAAAAAAATAGTAAAAACAATCATCATGATACTTCTGATGGTAGCTGTCGGTGCAGTTCATGCATATGGGCAGTGGAAGCAGCCGGTATATGATACAACGGTAGATGCAGCCGAATATCAGAATGTAGGTGAGATTAGCGGGACAGCAAAGATTGAGCAGGAATTTACGGCAGAGTATGACGGAATGAATGGGCTGTTTGTTCGCACATCTACATGGGGACGAGTGAATGATAGCAAGATGACGTATGAGCTTGTCAATATAAAAGATGATTCGGTAATCGCAGAAGGAGTACTGAAAGTTTCTGAAGTGACAGACAATGATTACAAAGAGATTACTTTTCCTGAGGTGAAAGAAAGTAAGGGAGAAGAGTATCGCTTTACAATTGCAGCAGATGGAATCAACAACGGAGAAGGAATCAGTATTTTTACGACGAAGAAGGCAGAGAGTGCAGAAGTGCTGAAAGTAAGTGGAAAGGAACAGGATCAGGCACTTGTAATGAAAGTGCAGGCGAAAGAATTTAATTGGGAAGATTTTATTGTTCTGATCGGATTACAACTCTATGTCGTTGGCTTCGTGAAGTTGTTGTACAGATTTTTGAAATAGAAGGCAGATTGGAGGAAACATGCAGTATAAAAGTTGTATTGACGTAATAAAATACCGGATAAAACCTGAAGAAGCTTATATAAGGATTAATGGGTGGGCATTTGAAAAAAATGGACAGCCATTAGAAATAATTACTGAGATCAATGGGAAGGTAGTTCCAAACAGATTAAAGAAAATCAAGCGTCCGGATGTGGCAGAAAAGTTTAAAAAGATGAAAGTAGATAAGATGTGTGGATTTCATATAAAAGTTTATGTGGATCCTCAAAAGGACGTCGAAGATTTTCGATTTTATCTCCAGTCTGGGAAAGAAAAAAAACTTATCAAAAAGCTTGATAAGAAGGAAATAGAAGCGATTATTGATCGTAGCACGATTTCACACAATGTAGAGCAATATTACATTGATCGTGAAAAAATTGTGGTATCTGGATGGGCATTTTCCAATGCAAAAGCAGGAAAAATGAAAATTCAGGTGTTTGATAATGCTGAGACTGAAAAGAAAGTAGTACTTCAGATCTTAAATCGTACTGATTTGATAGAAGCAGGATTTGTTTCAAAAGAAAATTGTAGATGTGGATTTCATTTAGAATTTCCATATGAGAGAGAAAAAAGATACAAGTTGCGTTTGTCAGATGGAATAAATGCAATTAATATCTATTTAGAACCGCAGAAACTGTTAAAAAAGCAGAGAATCAAATCGACAGTTGGTTTTATTAAACAGGGAATTAAAAAAACAAATCCAAGAACCGTAAAGAAAGTGGTCAAATATATTCGTGTCAATGGTGTCAGAGGATTAAAAGCTTATATTATACAGGGAGTCAACCGAACAGAAAAGCCGTATGCGGAGTGGTTTACAGAAAATCTGCCATCCAGAGAAGAATTGGATCAGCAGAGAAAAACTGTTTTTGATAAACAGCCTAAAATCAGCATTATTGTACCGACTTACCGGACACCGGAAGTGTTTTTAAGAGAGATGATTGATTCTGTTGTGAATCAGACTTATGGAAACTGGGAACTTTGCATTGCAGATGGCAGTGAAGGGGATTCGGTTGTGGAAGCAATTCTGGAGGACTATACAAAGAAGGATTCAAGAATTAAGTATCGTTTATTAGAGAAGAATCTGGGAATTGCAGATAATACAAATGCTGCATTAGAATTGGCAACGGGAGATTATATTGGATTGTTTGATCATGATGACATTTTGGCAGAAAATGCATTATATGAGATTGTCAATGCCCTGCAGGAAGATGATTATGATATTTTGTATACTGATGAGGATAAGATCAGTGGAGATGGGAAAGAACACAATGATCCGAATTTTAAACCGGATTTCAGCATGGATCTTTTCCGGTCCCACAACTATATCACACACTTTTTTGTAGTAAAGCATTCCATCATGAACAAAATCGAGGGATTCCGGTCAGAATATGATGGATCGCAGGATTATGATCTGATGTTTAGATGTATTGAAAATTCAGAAAAAATCAAACATATTCCTATGATTCTTTACCATTGGAGAATTCATCAAAATTCAGTAGCAGGTGATCCGGCAAGTAAAATGTATGCATATGATGCAGGAAAACGCGCAATCGAGGCTCACTTAAAGCGGATGAATATTGCGGCAAGTGTAGAGCACCAAGGGCTGTGGGGAATGTATCATGTGAAATATGAGACACCAGGAAACCCACTGATTTCTATTGTGATTCCAAACAAAGATCACACTAAGGATCTTGATGTCTGTATTCGATCTATTCAGGAGAAGAGCAGTTATCGAAATTTTGAGATGATTGTGGTAGAAAATAATAGTACAGAGAAAGAAACTTTTTCTTATTACGAAAAGATTCAGGAAGAATTTGAAAATGTAAAAGTAGTTACATGGGAAGGCAGCTTCAATTATTCTGCGATCAATAACTTCGGGGTGAAGTATACAAACGGTGAATATTTGTTGTTTTTAAACAATGATACGGAAATGATTTCAGAGCATGCATTAGAGGAAATGCTGGGATGTTGTATGCGAGAAGAAGTGGGAGCTGTTGGTGCTAAACTTTTATATGAAGATGATACGGTGCAACATGCAGGTGTTGTTGTAGGTTTTGGAGGATATGCAGGTCATGTCAATACAGGAATTGGCAGGGATGACTATGGCTACATGGTAAGAGCGATGATCAATTGTAATTACAGTGCTGTGACAGCGGCATGTATGTTGACCAAAAAAGAGTTGTTTTTACAAGTAGGCGGCTTTGATGAACAGTTTGTAGTTGCATGTAATGATGTGGATTATTGCCTTCAGCTCCGCTCGTTGGATAAGCTGATCGTCTATAATGCGTTTGCAGAATGGTATCATTACGAATCGAAGTCAAGAGGATATGAAGATACACCTGAAAAGCTGGCACGGTTTGAAAATGAAGTGAAAAAATTCCAAAAGAAATGGCCGGAGATATTGGAAAAAGGGGATCCATTCTATAATCCTAATTTCCCTGTCACACAGGCACCATTTACTTTGGGGTAAAACAGATTAAAAATGGAGGGCGCAGATGAAAGTATTAGTAACAGGGACAAAAGGACAGCTTGGATATGATGTGGTAAATGAGCTGGAGAAGAGAGGACATACAGCAGTTGCAGTTGATATTGAAGAGATGGATATTACAGATGCTGTTTCAGTTGAGAGGGTTATTACGGAAGCAGAGGTAGAGGCAGTGATCCACTGTGCGGCTTACACAGCGGTTGATGCTGCGGAAGATAATGTGGAAATCTGTCGGAGAGTCAATGCAGAAGGAACCGAGAATATTGCAAAGGTATGTAAAAAACTAGATCTAAAAATGATCTACATCAGTACCGATTATGTATTCGATGGAGAGGGTGAAAGACCATGGGAACCGGATGATGAGAGACATCCTCTAAATGTATATGGACAGACGAAATACGAAGGAGAACTTGCGGTAGAAAAGTATCTGGAGAAATATTTTATTGTTCGTATTGCATGGGTATTCGGTGTGAATGGAAAGAACTTTATCAAGACAATGCTGAAGCTTTCAGAAACTCATGAAGAATTGAATGTTGTGGACGATCAAGTAGGATCCCCGACGTATACTTATGATCTTGCGGTATTGCTTGTGGATATGGTAGAGAGCGATAAATATGGAAGATACCATGCGACAAATGAAGGACTTTGTACCTGGTATGAATTTGCAAAAGAGATTTTCAGACAGGCAGGTGTAGAGGTGAAAGTAAATCCGGTTACAAGCGATATGTTCCCTGCAAAAGCAAAGAGACCTAAGAATAGCAGAATGAGCAAGGAGAAGCTCGATGCAAATGGATTCCACCGACTTCCAACATGGCAGGATGCGTTGGAAAGATATCTTAGCGAGATTCGCTAGAATGAAGGAAGGTATTTTCATGAAAAGCAGATGGAAACAGATGTGCATTTTTCTCGTATTGATCCTGAGTATGATTGGATGTGGACAGAAAGAAACGGAGCCGAAGGAAGAACAGACTCAGACAGAAGATACAAAAGAGGAAGGAAGCACGCAGGAAACACAACAGAAGGAAGAATCAACTCAGTCTGCAGAGCCAGAGCAGGGAAGCCAGTCACAGAAGGAAATCAAAATCTATTTTGCAAATAAAGATGCGTCTGGTTTTGAAACGGAAGAGGTTGCAATGGAAGACGTATCAGCCGAAAAGATTTGGGAACAACTTGTGGCAAAAGGTGTTGTACCGGCAGATACGCAAGTAATCAGCTGTACAGAAAAGACTATTGATGGGGAAAAGGCATTGCAGTTGGATCTGTCTGAAAAATTTTCCACTTATCTGAATGGGCAGGGTTCCTCTGGAGAGTACTTGACAGTAGGGTGTATCTGTAATACTTTTTTGGATGCTTTTGATGGAGAGTCGATACGGATAACCGTAGACGGGAAAAAACTTGAGACAGGTCATGCGGAATATCCGGGATATTTGTCAAAATATGAATCCGAATAGAAGGTTTTAGAAAAATATGAGTGAAAAAGAGACAAAGACATTTAAAATTAAATGGACAAAAGTCTTGAAGAAAGTATCCCCTTATAACATTAAAAAGGGGATACTTTATTTAAGGCATTATGGTCCGAAAGAATTTTGGGTAAAACTTACGGAGCGATTCCAGGCAGATGATGTAGATTATGAGCAGTGGTATGAGAATCATAAGGCTTTGCCCGAAGAACTGGAAAAGCAAAAAAACGAAAAATGGAAAAGAAAGCCATTGATCAGCATTGTAGTTCCTGTTTATAATACTCCGCAGGTATTTTTGCGGCAAATGATTGAATCAGTTCAAAACCAGTCCTACTCCGAATGGGAACTTTGTATTGGAAATGCAAGCCCGGAAAATAAGGAAATGAAAAAGATTCTGGAGGAATATAAAAATGATGCTCGGATCAAAGAAGTAGAAATTCCGGAGAATAAAGGAATTTCGCAGAATACAAACAGAGCGATGGAGATTGCTTCCGGAGAATGGATCGGTCTTTTGGATCACGATGATCTTCTCGCTCCGAATGCACTGTATGAGATTGCGAAAGCGGTAAATGAGCATCCAGATGCAGAAGTGATCTATACGGATGAAGATAAGGTGACCACTGATTTGAAAGAACATTTTCAGCCGCACTTAAAGCCGGATTTCAATTTAGATCTTCTCCGTTCCAACAACTACATCTGTCACTTCTTCGTAGCCAGCCGTGATCTGATCAAGCGTGTAGGAGGATTCCGCCCGGAATTTAACGGAGCGCAGGACTATGATTTGATTCTTCGCTGTACGGAGCAGGCGAAGCAGATTGTGCATATTCCAAAAATTTTGTATCACTGGCGTGTCCACAAGGCGTCAACTGCAGATAATCCGGCTAGCAAGATGTATGCGTTTGATGCGGGAAAGCGTGCAATTGAGGAACATCTTGTCCGCTGTCGTACAAAGGGAACTGTACAGCATACGAAAGATCTTGGATTTTACCGGGTAAAATATGAAGTCTGCGGGGAACCACTTGTATCGATCATTATTCCAAATAAGGATCAGTCGGAAGCGCTGAAAAAATGTCTGGATTCGATTCGAGAAAAGACAAGCTATCGGAATTATGAGATTATTATTGTAGAAAATAATAGTGAGGAGCCGGAAACATTTGCCTTCTATAAAAAGATTGCAGGGGAGAAGATTAAGATCGTCACCTGGGAAGGGGAATTTAATTATTCCGCGATCAACAACTTCGGTGTTCGTCATGCGAGAGGAGATTATCTTCTGCTTCTCAACAATGATGTGGAGATTATTAACGGGGACTGGCTAACAGAGATGCTTTCCCACTGCCAGAGAAAAGAAGTGGGAATTGTCGGGGCGAAGTTATATTATCCGGATAATACGATCCAGCATGCAGGAATCATCATCGGGATCGGAGGCGTTGCAGGAAGTGTCTTTGTAGGACTTCCAAGAGCGTTTTCAGGATATCTTCACAAGGCATCGATCCAGCTTGATCTCAGCGCGGTCACTGCAGCATGTATGCTTGTAAAACGCTCTGTATTTGAGCAGGTCGGCGGGCTTGAGGAAAAGCTGAAAGTAGCGTTTAATGATGTGGATTTCTGCCTGCGCGTCAGAGAAAAAGGGTATCTTGTTGTCTATGATCCGTATGCAGAGCTGTATCATTACGAATCGAAGACAAGAGGTGCTGAGGATACGAAAGAGAAGATCAGACGGTTTCAGACGGAAATCGAATATATGAGAAGCCACTGGATCGGGCTTCTGAAAAAAGGCGATCCGTATTACAATTGTAATCTGTCACTGACAAAGTGGGATTATTCGTTGAAAAATAATCAGAGGAGCTAAGAGATAGATGTACGATGTGTCAGTCGTTATACCAAACTACAACGGAATAAAGTATCTGGAGCATTGTCTGGAGGCTCTGGAAAAGCAGAGAGAGGTTGCCTTTGAGACGATCATTGTAGACAACTGTTCGCAGGATGGAAGCGCCAGCCTGGCGAAAGAGAAGTTTCCACAGTGCTGCTATCTGTCGCTGGATCAGAATTATGGCTTCTGCCGCGCGGTCAATGAAGGAATCAAAAAGGCAGCGGCTCCGTTTGTAGTGCTTCTCAACAATGATACAGAAGTGGAGCCTGAATTTTTGAAAAATCTGTTGGATTGTATCAGTAAGGATGAGCGGATCTTTTCGGTGGAGGCTCGGATGATGCAGTATCACAGAAGAGAACTGATCGACAGTGCGGGGACATCTTATTCAGCGCTCGGATGGGCATCGGCAAACGGAAAAGATAAGACAAAAGAAAAGTTTCTGACTTCCCAGAAGGTGTTTGCGGCATGCGCGGGAGCGGCAATCTACCGGAAATCGGTCTTTGAGGAGATTGGATATTTTGATGAGGAGCATTTTGCATATCTGGAAGACATTGATATCGGATATCGTGCAAGGATTCACGGATATTACAATGTCTATGAGCCGTCAGCAGTTGTCTACCATGTGGGAAGCGGGACGAGCGGCTCCAGGCACAATGAATTTAAGGTGAAATATTCATCGAGGAATAATGTCTATCTGATTTATAAAAATATGCCGCTCCTTCAGATTTTATTGAATAGTCCATTTTTGTTGATTGGTTTCCTCGCAAAAACGATCTTTTTTACTGTAAAAGGATTTGGGAAAACTTACGTAAAAGGACTTGCAGAAGGAGTACGCCTTTCTCGAAATAATCGGGAGAAAAAGATTGTTTTCCAGAGAAAAAATTTTGGCAGTTACTGGCAGATTCAAAAGGAACTGTGGAAGAATCTGCTTGTATATTTTCAATAGGAATATAAAAAGTAAAGGAATGAAAAGGCTGTTGCAGCAGAATATTTGCAAAATCGATGGGCGCCGGAGGCGTTTCAGGAAGAGGCAAAGAAAAGCTGCAATAGCCTTTTTTATTTCGGTTAAAAAATAAAATGCAACCTTTTCCGCCTGCGGAACGTCTAATAGTTGAAGAGAAAAATCATTTACAAGAAAAACAACGGGAGGAGGGGCAAATGTGATACAGCTTGTCAGAAGAGCAAAGAAAAAAGATGATCAGGCTTTTATAGAGCTGATTGACCGATGCAAAGGGGATCTTTATAAAGTGGCTAGAAGTTATCTGAATAATGAAGAGGACATTGCAGATGCGATTCAGGAGACGGTCATAGATTGTTACGAGAAGATTGGAAGCCTCAGGGAGGCAAAATACTTTAAAACATGGCTGACAAGGATCCTGATCAATAATTGTAATGACATCTTAAGATGTGGAAGGAGGGAGTGCCCTTTGGAGGAAGCAGCACAGATCAGAGGAGAGAGCAGGGAGTTGGAGAGATGTGAGTTTGAGGAAGTTCTGGATGCGTTGGATGAGAAATATCGGATCATTCTTGTGCTGTATTATGGTGAGGGATTTAAAATACGGGAGATTGCACAGATCCTGGAATTGGAAGTGAATACCGTAAAGTCCAGGCTTTCCAGAGGAAGAAAGCAGTTTGAACACATGTATTGTATGGAACCGAGTATGCAGAGGGGGTAAAAAAGATGAATAAAAAATTTGACGAAGAAGTAAAGAAAAAGCTGAGGGAAGATGTGGATGTGCCGGAATGTGTAGATGAGGGGATTAAGAGGGCATATGATATGATCGGGATTTCCGGTGAACGAAAGGTAATCCGGAGAAGAAAGAGAATCTGGCCGGCAGTTGCAGCGGTTGCCGCGTTGACGGCGGGGCTTTCCATCACGGCGGCAGCAGTGAATTATTATCTGAAAGTTCATCTGGAAGAAGAGGGACAGGTTCTGAAATATTATATTGAAGTGGATAAAGAGCAGAAAGAAGCACACCAGATCGAAGTGAATCCGACGTATCTTCCAAAGGGATTTGAAGCAGAACAGGCAGAAGAAGGGGCGCCAAAGAAAACCTACGGGACAGCGGAGGGAGATAGTATTTCCATTATTTCTTATAATGCGGCAGAACTTTATCGAATGTCGCAGCTCGAGGAGAATGTTTTTGCCGAATATCGGAAAGACAGCTATAGTGCAGTTGAGGGAGAACAGAAGTTAGATCTGTTTACGAGAAAAAACGAGAAAGTAGACAGTGACAGGGAGATTACAGATGTATATCTGTTTAGTGAAGAAGAGGGATATGGAGTATGGATCTGGAGTGAGAGCAGTCTGGAGCAGGAAGAACTGGTGAAAATTGCAAACGGGCTGGAGATTACTGTCTTAGAGGAAACTGTTCCATATCCGTCTGAGGCGGAAATTGCAGAAGAACGGCAAAATGACAAAGATGCAGCCAAAAAAGCCGAAGCAGAGCAGGAGTATCGGAGCAGCAATGGGGTTTCAGAAGAATTGGTTTATCAGGTTGGCGAAGAAGTAAAAGACACAACGAGAGAGATGATGGCAGAGTCATATCCAGATTATCTGAGAGAAGTTTATCTGAGCGAAGAGGAGGATATCAGATTTACTGTTCTTAGTACAGCAGTGTCAGATACACTTCCGACAGATACATTTTCGCAGCAATATTTTACAACAGACATGGAAAACTGGATGAACGAAGACACGTCGTTAAAAGCACACCAGAGATATCGGCTTGGAGAAGAGGAAGGACAGACGACTTTTGATGCACGGGCAGACAAAGAGGCAGAGACAGTGAATTCAAAGTATGTCATCGTGAAGATGAAAGCGAAAAATGTATCTGCGTTTCAGACAGACTTGAATAAGACAGTGGGCGTGTCAATTGCACCGATTCTTACCGTGATGCAGGAAGGAGAAGCGGGAAAGCTTGTGTATCCGCAGGAAACATTCTGGTCGGCAAATGAAGGATATGATCTCCAATGGGGAGCAGAAAGAGGAGGATCATTCCCAATTTATTTTGACAAGCCATATTTTACAGAGGGAATCAAGGGAGTAAAATCAAGGCTGTTTTGTCCGCTTGCTCCGGGGGAGGAAATGGAATATACATTAGTCTATGTGGTAGACGAAGATCAGCTTTCAAATATGTATCTGCATTTTTATCCGCAAAATGAGATAGAGATAAATGGAGAGTATCTGACAACTCCGTATGTGGACATCAGCCAGTAAAGAAAGCAGACAGAAATCTGAATGAAAGATTCAGATGACAAAAAAGAACTTGTGTGGATGGGAGAAAAGAAAGAAAAATCTCCATCGCATAAGTTCTTTTTTGTTACAAAAATATTACAAAGACTACACTTTTTCTTGTGATTTTTAAAACTTTATTGTATTATATATAGGATAATGGAAAAAAATAGATATAGAATCAAATGAAATAAACAATAGATGAGAAACGGGTGAATGAATTTTGATCAAAGATAATCAGAAACATTTTAACCGGATGCATGTTGTGCTGGATGCATGTGTGATTATTTTTTCTTATGTTCTGGCATGGTATCTTCGGTTTAAGAGCGGACTGTTTCAGCAGGATCCGTGGTTTTTATCTCTTCATGAATATATGGGAGCACTTCTCTACATTGTTCCGGGCTACTTAATGTTGTATTATTTATTCCAGCTTTATACGCCGAAGCGGGTACGTGGACGGAGACTGGAAGCATGGAATATTCTGCAGGCAAACACGATTGGGCTGATGGTGTTCACATTCGTGTTGTATATTATAGAGCAAGCAAACTTTTCCAGAAAAATGATCGCGATTTTTTTCTGCGTGAATATTGTGACAGAGATTTTTATGAGAAATCTTGTGCGGCATTTTCTGCGGGATATGCGGAAGCGCGGTTATAATCAGAAACATATGATTTTGATTGGATACAGCCGGGCAGCGGAGCAATACATTGACCGAATCAAGGCAAATCCAGAGTGGGGATACACCATCCGGGGAATTCTGGATGACAATCAGCCGAGAGGAATGGAATATAAGGGTGTCAAGGTGATTGGTACGATTGAAAATCTAAAGATCATCCTGCCGCAGAATCGTTTGGATGAGATTGCGATCACACTTGGAATTAATGAGTATTCCAAGTTGGAATCCATTGTTGCAATGTGCGAAAAATCAGGAGTGCATACGAAGTTTATTCCGGATTATAATCACATTATTCCGACCAAACCGTACACGGAGGATCTTTTGGGACTTCCGGTCATCAATATCCGCCATGTACCACTCAGCAACACATTGAACCGATGGATGAAGCGATTGATGGATATTTTCGGAGCCATCGTCGCAATTATTTTATTCTCTCCGGTCATGCTGCTTGCAGCAATCCTTGTCAAGACGACATCAGAAGGACCGCTGATTTTCAAGCAGGAGCGTGTGGGACTTCACAACAGACCATTTTATATGTATAAATTCCGATCAATGGTTGTGCAGGATAAAGCAGCAGAGAAAGGAAAGTGGACCGTCCAGAATGATCCGCGCGTGACACCGATCGGCAAATTTATGAGAAAGACAAGCATCGACGAACTTCCGCAGTTGTTCAATGTCCTGAAAGGTGAGATGAGCCTTGTGGGACCAAGACCGGAACGACCGTTTTTTGTAGAGAAATTTAAAGAAGAGATTCCGCGCTACATGGTCAAACATCAAGTACGCCCGGGGATTACTGGGTGGGCACAGATCAATGGCTACCGGGGGGACACTTCTATTATGAAGCGAATCGAATATGACTTGTATTATATTGAAAACTGGACTATCGGGTTGGATATTAAAATATTGATTTTGACGTTCTTTAAAGGCTTTATCAATAAAAATGCATATTAGTAAGGAGATTATAGATGGGAACAAAGAGACCGTCCGGGAGACGATATCCGGAAGATGAAAGAGAGATGAGAGCAGCAAGATCCACTTCGGAGCGGAGACGACTTGCACTGGAGGAGAAGAGACGGGCGAAGAAGAAAAAGAGGAGAAGAAGAATCGGTATTTTAGTAGCTGAAGTGATTATCCTCAGTGTATTGTGTGTTTTTGCATATGCGACAGTAAAGATGGACAAGCTTGATTTCAATTTTCTGGATGAAGATAAGCTGGAAGTATATAAGGACACCGGACCGTATACAAATATAGCGCTGTTTGGTCTTGACGCCAGGGAAGGTGAGAGCATTGAGAGCGGTGTGCGAAGCGACAGTATGATGATCGCCAGCATCAATAATGAGACGAATGAGGTAAAAGTCGTTTCTATTTTCCGAGATACACTGTTAAAACAGCAGGACGGTACGTTTGACAAGGCGAATGCGGCATATTCGTATGGAGGGCCGCAGGAGGCGATTGCACTTCTGAACCGAAATCTGGATCTGGATATTAAAAACTACATGAGTGTGGACTTTAAGGCGCTCTCTGATGTGATCGATGCACTCGGCGGAATGGAATTGGAACTGACTGCGGAGGAAGTCGTACATATGAATAATTACTGTGTGGAAACTTCAGAAGTGACTGGCAAAGATTACGAGAGAATCGAGCCGGAAGTGGCAGGAACTTACCATTTAAATGGTGTGCAGGCGACATCCTACGCCAGAATCCGTGCCACGGCGGGAGGAGATTACAAGAGAGCGGAGCGCCAGCGGCTTGTGATCGAGAAGATTGTAGAGAAAGCACAGAAGGCAAATTTAAAAACATTGGATAAGATCATAGACGTCGTATTTCCGCAAGTATCCACCAGCTTTTCTTCTAAAGATCTGATAGGGATTGCAGCGAATGCACTCTCTTATCAGTTGGGAGAGACACAGGGATTCCCATATAGTATTGCAGATACAGATGTAGTCGATGGATATGAAGGCTCTTATGTAGTTCCTTCAGATTTTGACGGGGATGTCAAAAAGCTGCATGAATTTTTGTTCAATGAGAAAGACTATCAGGTATCGGATACGGTCAAGGAAATCAGCCATGAGATTGACGTGATGTCAGGAGCAATTGTGGAAGATGGATATACCGATGAGTATGGGACCGATGAAGGATATTCGGAAGAACCATACGGTGGTTATGAGTCTGACGGTTACGAGACTGATGTTTATGAAAGTGAAAATTACGAAGGCTCTTACTAAGAAGAGAAAAAGAGCAGGAAGACAGGGGACACAAGTGTAATGATGTTAGAAGAAAGAAGAAAAAGAGCTGATGTCATTATTCCGGTCTATAGGCCGGATGAAAAATTAAAAAAACTGTTGGAAGGGTTAAGAAAACAGACACATTTGGCAGAGCATATTTTTCTGATCCATACAAAGACAGAGGGAGTCTCGTTAGAGTGGTGTAAAGAATACGAAACAGTACAGATTATAGAAATCCGGCCGGAGGAGTTTGATCATGGAGGAACAAGACGGATGGGCGCAGAACTGTCTGACGAGGAATTCCTGATTTTTATGACACAGGATGCAGTGCCGCAGGATCAGTACTTGATCGAAAAACTGATGGAACCTTTCCAAGATTCAAAAGTCGGAGCAAGTTATGCAAGGCAATTGCCGGATAAAGACTGCCGGATGGTGGAATGCTATACGCGAAGCTTTAATTATCCACAGGAAAGCAGAATAAAAACGATTGAGGATGTGGATAAACTTGGAATTAAGACGTTCTTCTGTTCAAATGTATGTGCCGCTTATAAAAAGTCAGTTTATAAAGAACTGGGGGGATTTGTACCGCGGGCGATCTTTAATGAAGATATGATTCTGGCAGGGACAATGATAAAGGCAGGATATGGCATCGCATATGCGGCGGATGCAAAAGTAATCCACTCTCACAATTACAGTGGGAGACAGCAGTTTCACAGAAATTTTGATCTTGCAGTTTCGCAGAAAGATCATCCGGAGATTTTTGCTGGGATCTCATCCGAGAGCGAGGGAATCCGCCTTGTGATTTCAACAGTCAAATATTTACTGAAAAATAAGAAAGGGATGGAAATTCCCGGTCTGATTGTACAGAGTGGGTGCAAGTTTCTGGGATATAAGCTGGGGCTGCATTATGAGAAGCTGCCGGAATGGCTTGTTTTGCGCTGCACGATGAATAAAACTTACTGGAAATCACAAAAAAACGCATAAAGTCATTGTAGTTCGCTGATAAGTGCGATATGATAAAAGATAGCTTACGGATAAAAACATAGAAGAACAGTTGTAGGAAAAGAAGAAAGGATACAATTATGACACAGAGACAGTCAAGAAGAAGACGTGCAAGGAGAAGACGGAAGCATGGATTTTCCACATGGTCACTGGGAAAGAAGATTTTATTAGTTTTTGTCATTGCATTGCTTTTGATGATCACGGTAGGTGTTGTCTATGCGGCAGATAAGCTTGGCAAACTTGAGCAGACGAAGCTGGACACAAAGAAATTGAGTATTTCAGATGAAATTGATCTTGGAGATGGATATACGAATCTCGCATTGTTTGGACTGGATTCCAGAGATGGGGAGTTAGGCGAAGGTGTCAGAAGTGACAGTATTATCATCGCAAGTCTGAACAATAAAACAAAAGAGATTAAGATGGTTTCTTTATATCGTGACACGCTGTTAGAACTGGAAGACGGAAGTCTGAACAAAGCAAACTCGGCATATGCATTCGGAGGTCCGGAAGAAGCGGTCGCGATGATCAATAAAAATCTGGATCTGAATATTGAGGATTATATTGCAGTGAATTTCAACGCACTTGTCGATGTCATCGATGCACTTGGCGGCATGGATGTAACATTGTCTGATGCGGAAGTAGTGCATATGAATAATTATTGTGTGGAGACTTCGGAAGTGACAGGAAAGTCTTATACAAAGATTGAACCAGAAGTTGCAGGAACGTATCACCTGAATGGAGTGCAGGCGACATCGTACGCACGTATCCGCTACACAGCCGGAGGAGATTTTGAAAGAACAGAGCGTCAGCGTTTTGTTCTGGAGCAAATAGCGGAGAGTGCAAAAAAGGTAAGTTTTTCTTCGTTGAACTCCATCATGGATAAAGTATTCCCTCAGGTGGCAACAAGTATGGAACTTGGGGAAATGTTAAAGTATGCCAAAATAGGAACCAGTCTTAAGATTGGCGCTACGAAAGGATTCCCGGAAGCCAATACGAGTGATACACTAAGTGGTGTCGGAAGTGTAGTAATTCCAGACAGTCTGATCCAGAGTGTCAGAGAACTGCATGAATTTTTATTTCCGGATCTGGAGTATGAAGTGTCTTCCACTGTGACTGCGATAGATGAAAAAATAAGAAATAAATCTTTGGACCGTTCGGATGGATCTGATTTTGTGGAAGATGAAGTAAACTTCTATTCGGAACCTCAGTATTATGAGTATGGAAGTCCGGAACAGGATGTATGGACTGGCGGAGAGACTCAGACACCAGATTATGGAACAGGAGATTCTTCGGGAAGTATCGAGGGATCAGGAACTGGAGAATCAGGTTTGCCGGGAGGTGACGGAACCATTTCACCGGACGGAGGTGGAAGTGATCTCGGCGGTGGAGATGTAGGAGACAGTATGGGAGGCGGAGAGACTGGCGGTGTTGATACCGGAACCGGTCAAGAGATGACGCAATAACAAGAAACATACGATAAAGAGGATAAGAGGATGAAGATAGCAAAGAAAACAGCAGCATTTTTATTGGTATTATTTCTGGGAATCCAATGTATGCCGTTGACTGCACTGGCGGCGGACGGAACATTGTCATTCTCAGATCCTACTGCAAAAGCAGGAGAAACGATAGAAGTAACTGTCAAGATCAACACAGCAGAGGGACCGATCGGGGACGGTCAGGTACAGGTTACCTATGATCCGACCTATCTGGAATTTGTCAGTGGAGTCAATGCGACTGGAGAAGCAGGAACGATTACGCTTTCTGCATCCGGAAATGGAACAGATTCTGAACTCGCATACAGCATGACCTTCAAGGCTTTGGCAGAGGGAGAGACAACTTTGCAGGCAGTGGGATATACAGCGTATACGTTTGGCGGTGAAGAATTGAATCTGACACTTGGGACATCTGCGGTTAAGATTGAAGCGGGAGATGGCACACAGCCGGCCGCTGCACAGCAGCCAGGCACACAGACTATGATTGAGCTGGATGGAAAGCAGTATTTTATTGCAGATGATATTCCAGAAGCGCTGATCCCGGAAGGATATGAGAAGAGCCAGCTCACATATGAGGGAAGCCCACATACAATCCTTGTGCATACCGGAAGCGGTCAGAAGATGATTTATTTGATGGATACGCAGGGTGAGGGAAACCTGTTTTTATATGATAGTGAGACAGATCATTTCTCTGCGTTTGAAAAGATAGACTTATCAAGTGATTCGTATATTCTGATCACAGACGACAAAGAAAGTGCAAATATTCCGGAAGATTATGAGGAAACAACAATTCAGATCAATGGGAAAGTATTTCCTGCATGGCAGAATGTAGTTGACACAAAATTGGCTGATTTCTGTCTGGTATATGCAGTGGATAATGCTGGTAAAAAAGGGTTATACCAGTACGACAGCACACAGAAGACCTACCAGAGATTTCTTCCTCCAACGGCAGAAAAAGAGAAACAAGATGGTTCTGTTGCAAATAAGGTGACAACATTTGTAGAGGAGAATCTTCCGAAAATCATGGTAGGAGCTTGGGGAGTTTTCCTGATGATGTTGCTGCTCATTGTGATCCTTGCTGTAAAACTTCGCCATAGAAATGAAGAACTAGATGATTATTACGATCAGGAATATGACGAAAATCCGCGTGCAGGGAGAGGGTTCTCGTCAGAGGATTATGATGAGTCCGACGACGATGACTATGATTACGAAGAGGATTATGACGAGTCTGACGATGATGACTATGATTACGAAGAGGATTATGACGAGTCTGATGATGATGACTATGATTACGAAGAGGATTATGGTGAGTCCGAGGAAGATGACTATACTTATGAGGATGCTTATGACGAGACCGAGGACGATTATGACGATGACTATGATTACGAAGAAGACTATGAGTCGGAAGATGCTTATGATGATTTGTTAGACTATTATGATGATGACGATGATTATGAGTTGGAGCGGGAGATTCTGGACGAGGATGAAGGATTTTTCGATAAGAGAAGCGGTAAAAAAAGAGGAATCGATTTAATCTAACCAGTAGTGTAGAAAGAAAAGTTTCAATGAAAGGGGAGTACGAATCATGAAGATGAAGAAAGTAAAAGCAGTTTTAGCAGCATTTGCGCTGATTGCTATGATGCCGTTTCAGGTAATGGCAGCAGATGGAAGTATTATGTTTTCTGATCTGACAGAAGAAACGGGAAGAAGCGTAAAGACAGGTGAGACGGCTGAAATTAAATTTGCGGTAGCCTCTACAGCAGGTGCGATTGGAGAGGCCAATGTCACTTTGACTTATGATGCCAGCGCGCTGCAGTTTGAGGGCGCAGAAGGTGTCACAGAGGGAAGTGAAAAAGGATCGCTGGTCTATACGGGAAAAGGGGATGGAACAGCAGCAGAATTAAGAACAACTCTGAAATTTAAAGTATTAAAAGCAGGAGATTTGTCGATCCATGTCGCATCTTACCAGGTGACCTCCAGTGTGGGAGCACAGCTGACTGAAGTGGAAACAGGAAGTTCTGCAATCACAGCACTTCCAGGGGAGACAGAGGTGGCAGAGCAAACTGGCAGCGAACAGCAAGGACAGACGACAGGAGAAGCAATTGAGATTTCAGATACATACAAGATCACGCTTCTCACAGAAAAGCCGGATACAGAACTGCCGGAGAATTATGTAGATACAGAATTGACATTGAATGGAAAATCTTATCCGGTATGGCAGGATGAGAATAAATCTTCTTACTATATCGTCTATGCAGAAAACAGTGATGGCGAAAAACAGTTATATCAGTATGATTCAAAAGAAGGAACTTACCAACGTTTTATTGCGCCGGAGACAGAAAAAGACAGCGCATCGGGAATCAAAGGGAAGATCAAAGGTGTGTTGGAAGGACATCTGATGCAGGCAGTTATCGGAGTGGCTGCGGTTGTCGCATTCCTTCTTCTGATGGTGTTGATTCTTGCAATTAAATTGCACAGACGCAACCGAGAACTGGATGAGATGGAGCTGTTCGGTATGCAGGAAGACGATGATTTTGAAAATGACCTTTCAGACTATGCAACAGATGCTGATGAGGTTGAGTTTGATGACGATTATGATGAATATGAAGAGGATGATTACGAAGAGGATTACGATGACGAAGACGACTTTGATGATGAGGACGACTTCGAGGATGACTTTGATGATGAGGAAGATCGCTCTAAGACATTTTCCATGGACTTCATTGATCTTGATTAAGAATACATTCTAGTATGAGAATCTAATACTGTGCAATCATGACAGGATAAAAGCTGTTGTGGGACAAAAAATTATGAAAATGTGTGCATAGATAAAATCTGTGAAACAGTTTTCTAGTGTAATTTTGTTCTGCGACAGCTTTTCTATTTGAGAAAATGCTTTACAAAATTCGATATTCTTGCTACAATACAACACGAAAATGCAAAAAAAACGGATGTTTGTGCAAAAAGGAGGACTTATACCATGTGTGGGATTGTAGGATATATAGGAAATGAACAGGCGGCACCGATACTGTTAGATGGATTATCCAAGTTGGAATACCGAGGATATGATTCTGCGGGGATTGCTGTCTATAACGGAGCGGAGATCGCAGTTGCAAAGTCTAGAGGAAGATTACATGTGTTGAGTGAGTTGACACAAGAGGGGAAAAGTCTTCCGGGGACAAGTGGGATTGGGCATACGAGATGGGCGACACATGGTTCACCATCGGATCAGAATGCACATCCACATGTCAACAAGGAAGAAAGTATTGTGGTAGTACATAATGGAATTATTGAGAATTATTTGAAACTCAAGAAGAAATTAGAGAAAAAAGGATATGAGTTCCAATCGGAGACAGACACGGAAGTGATCGCGCATCTTTTGGATGATTATTACAAAGGCAATCCGTTGGAGGCCATTACAAAGATCATGCATCGAATGGAAGGCTCTTATGCACTTGGAATTTTGTTCAAAGATCATCCGGGAGAACTTTACGCAGTGAGAAAAGACAGCCCGCTGATCGTAGGGCGTACAGACGGTGGAAATATCATTGCATCTGATGTTCCTGCTGTCTTGAAATATACAAGAGATGTGGTGTTTATTGAAAATGAGGAGATTGTAAAGATGACAAAAGAAGAACTGTCATTTTTCACAGTGGATGAAGAACCAATCGAGAAAACAACAACAAGAATTGAGTGGGATGTAGATGCGGCAGAAAAGGGCGGATATGAGCATTTTATGCTGAAAGAAATGTATGAACAGCCAAAAGCAATTACAGATACTGTTGCACCGAGGATCAAAGAAGAACAGATTGTGATTGAAGAATTAGGTATGAGTGATGAGGAAATCAAAAGTATTCAAAAAATTATGATCGTTGCCTGTGGATCGGCATATCACGCAGGTGTTACGAGCAAATACATTTTTGAAGGGCTGGCAAGAATTCCGGTAGAGGTAGATGTTGCATCGGAATTTCGATATCGGGATCCAATCCTTGGAGACGGTACACTTGTACTGATCATCAGTCAGTCAGGAGAAACGGCGGATTCACTGGCGGCATTGCGCGAAGCAAAGAGAAAAGGAAGTAAGGTACTTGGGATTGTCAATGTTGTGGGAAGTTCGATTGCAAGGGAAGCGGACAATGTGATGTATACATGGGCAGGACCGGAGATTGCAGTCGCTACTACGAAGGCATATTCCTCTCAGCTTGCAGCACTGTATCTCCTTGCAATGAAATTTGCGGGCGTGAGGGGGAAAATAACACCAGAATTGCAGAGAGAAATGTTGGCTGATTTAAGAAAACTTCCGGAACAGGTAGAAGTACTCTTAAAGCAACAGGAGAAAGTTCAGAAATTTGCAAACAGATATCTGGCTGCAAAGGACATATTTTTTATCGGGCGTGGAATTGACTATGCGATTTCGATGGAGGGATCTTTAAAGTTAAAAGAGATTTCCTATATCCATTCAGAAGCCTATGCGGCAGGAGAATTGAAACATGGAACGATTTCTCTGATCGAGGAAGGAACGCTTGTGGCAGCGGTATTGACACAGGAAAATCTGTACAAGAAAATGATCAGCAATATGGTTGAGGTAAGGACGAGAGGTGCTTTTGTTCTTGCAATTACAAATGAAGGCAATACGGAAGTAGAGAGAGCCGCTGATTACGTTCTCTATATCCCGAAAACAAATAAATACTTTACAAATTCACTTGCGATCATTCCGCTGCAGTTATTTGGATATTATGTGTCAGTCGGAAGAGGATGCGATGTGGATAAGCCGAGAAATCTCGCAAAATCGGTGACAGTAGAATAAACAAGATCTAAAAACACTTTTTTTTAACGAAGAGAACACAATTCCATCACAAATATCGCTTATACTGATAATCACAAAAGCGAAAGAATATGTGAAAAGGAAGGGAGACTTGTTTATGGATAATCAATATAATTATAATACACCAAATGATCAGTTTCAAAATCAGGCAACGGGGAATGGAGGACCGGATTTTCATTTCGGACAGACAGACCCAGATTTTTCTCACAGAAAAAAAGAAAAGAAACCGCGAGATCATAAAAAAGCAGCGAAAATTGCAGGAGGGCTCTGTTTTGCAGTTGCATTTGGCGTGATTGCAAGTGCGGCGTTTCAGACAACCAATTTCGTGGGAAATGCTCTTTTCGGAGAAAAAGTAAAGACAGAAAAATCTTCTGAGAAGAAGGTCGACAGTACATCTTTGACAAGAACATCAAGCACAGTGACATCTGACGTGTCAGAAGTAGTAAACAGTGTGATGCCGTCGGTTGTATCTATCACAAATATGAGTGTACAGCAAGTACAAAGTTTCTTTGGAGGAACAAGCAGTCAGGAAGTACAAAGCAGCGGTTCAGGAATCATTGTCGGACAAAATGACACAGAACTTTTAATCGCGACAAACAATCATGTTGTGGAAGGAAGTACAACATTGACTGTCAGCTTCATCAATGAGTCAAGTGCAGAAGCAAAGATTAAAGGAACAGATGCATCAAGAGACCTTGCAGTCATTGCGGTTCCACTGGAGAACATCGAAGAAGAGACGATGGGAGAAATCAAAGTAGCAACCTTGGGAGATTCCACAAAGCTTCAAGTAGGGGAGCCGGTAATTGCAATTGGAAATGCACTTGGTTATGGACAGTCAGTGACAACAGGAATTGTCAGTGCATTGAACAGACAGATTGATATGGAAGGATTTGATGCAGAATTGATTCAGACAGATGCTGCAATCAATCCGGGAAACAGTGGTGGAGCCCTTGTCAATGCGAATGGAGAGGTGATCGGAATCAATACAGTGAAAGTAAGCAGCGATGCGGTAGAAGGAATGGGATATGCAATTCCAATTTCTGATGCAAATGAGACGATCACAACTTTGATGAACAAAGAAACAAGGGAGCAGGTACCGGAAGATGAGAGAGGATTTTTAGGAGTTGAAATCACAAACGTGGAGGCAGAAAGTGCCGAATTATACGGTATGCCGACCGGTGTTTATATCAGAAACGTCATCGAAGGAACCGGAGCGGAGAAAGCAGGACTTGTGCGTGGCGGAGTCATTACAGAGCTTGACGGAAGCAGTGTAGACAGTATGACAACACTCCAGAATTTACTTTCTTACTACCGTGTGGGAGAAACTGTGACACTGACGGTAGAGATGCCGGGAAAAGACGGTTCATATGAAGAAAAAGAAGTGGAAGTTGTCTTGAGTGAAAAACAGACTGAAACAGCAATTCCAAAGAGATAAGAAAAGAAAATAATAAAAAAGAGCATCCTTCAGAAAACGAAAACATTTCCATGAATGGTTTTCTTAGAAGGATGCTCTTTCTCTTTTAGAATGTTATTCAGTGTCGCACTTGAAGCAAGATTTCATATCAAATTCAGGATTGAACGCATAGAAGTTTTTGCTGTCCAAATGATCTTGAACGATTCGGAGACTTTCACCGAAGAGTAGTTATGTAAGCATACGAAACGAACGACAAAACAAACAGGTAAACAGCTACTCTCCAGATTATCAGCGCTCATTCGGGGCGCTTTTTTCTTTGGAGCGTAATTGGGAAAGGAGACGTATGAACAAACTATTCTTAGAACACTATATGCACACAGCTTCGGAGGGAACGGAGCAGAAATATATATTTTTGACAGATGACAGGGAGATTGCATTTAATATCATTGCTGCCGGTTACAAGGCGGTTTTGATTTTGGAACAGGAAGACGGTTATTATAATGTGGATAGTTTTATTACATATATGGATAAAATTATGCTGACAGGAACTTATCAAAGCGAATATTGCTATATTCCGGCTTGTTCCGAAAAAAGGATCAATGATACATTGGAACAATATTTCCAACAAAATCTGATGAAGTATCATCAGGGATGGAGGTTATTTAAAAACAAGGAATATCTCGGGAAAACAGAATATCAGCAGGAATTAAAATCCATTCTGTCTGATTTCATCAAACGTTTTGAAGGCAGACAGAATGAACTGCCGGATTTAACTCGATTTCATAAATATAACGAACAGGGCAAGCGAATTGGCGTATTCGACATGGAGATTGTGGACTATCTGATGCAGACGGTCCATTTTTTTATGCTTGGAAATACACCATATCTTTACGAAAATGGATGTTACCATGAGGATAACAAGGGGATTCGTTTAAAAGCAATGATTCAGAAATTGATTTTCCGGGATTGTATTAAGGCGACGACGATTCAGAGCATTTACAATCTTCTGGTGTCACAGCCACAGGTTCAAAAACGATTCTCGGATTTGAATAATCAGCCGTCTCATTGGATTAACTTTCAAAATGGATATTTTGATGTGGTGGAATGGCAAATGATGGAGCATGATGCAAAGTATCTGATGATTAATCAGATTCCGTTTTCCTTCCATCCGGAACAGGCAGAAACAGTTTTGACTGGTGGAGAAACCATCCGAAAATATCTGGATTCTTCTATCCCGGATAAAACCGATCAGGAGACGTTCTGGCAATATCTTGGTTATTGCATGACCACAGACACTAGGTTCCAGAAGTTCTTAATGATAAAAGGAAAAGGCGGTACTGGTAAATCTGTTATGATTTCTTTTGCACAACGGCTTATTGGTGCAGAGAATTATGTCAGTATGTCTTTGCAGAATCTGAATGAACGCTTCTATCCAACCGGATTATTTGGAAAGCTGCTGAATGCCTGTGCAGATATTCCCAGCACTGCGATGGAACGGGTGGATGTAATTAAAAAAGCGGTTGGGGAAGATACGCTTCTCTATGAGAAGAAAGGACAAGATCCAACTCAGTTCAACAGTTATGCGAAATTATTGTTTTCCGCAAATGAGCTTCCGCTGAATCTGGATGATAAGACAAACGCCTATTATCGTCGCCTTCTTGTTTTGGATATGAATCATGTGATTTCAGAAAAAGAAAAGGATTCACAGTTAAAGGAGAAAATGTATCAGGAAGCGGATTACGGGATTCATATGGCGCTGCGGGCATTGAAGAAACTGTATGAGGAGCAGCATTTTGTTGAGAGTAATCATAGCAAAGAGTGTATTGAAAATTTATATCGCTCTGCGGACAGTGTGAAAGCATTTACTGATGATATGCTGTGCCATAAGAAAAATGAGAAGATGAAACGAAGTGATGTCTATAAAATGTATGCGGATTATTGTGAAGAGAATGGACGAACCCCTCATGGGAAATCACAGTTCTGGAAATATATGGGAGATAAGGGATATATCATAAAACGATATTCTGACGGTGTGTATTACTTCAAAGATACTACACCGAAAGAAACGGAATTTACGGAAATAGACGATACGATAGAGAATCCGTTTGAACAAATTCATCTATCCTCGTTTCCGGAAAATGACAAAAATGATAAAAATGACAAAATGAAAGAGGAACTTCTTGAAAATGGTGCTTGATGAAAAACGGATGGAACCATCAGCCTGTCATTTCTATCATCTTGTCATAACTGAATATGACCGCAGAGGTCAGATGAAGAAGTCGATGTATTTGAGCGAAGGCAAAAATATATCGGCTTTTTTGCAGGTCAAGGGCAGCCGCCATTGCCCAGTTAAGCGGCGTTTCGCCACTTAATACTGGGTATTATCTGACGAAGAACATGGAAGAAATCACTACTTTGTGAAAGCAGATAAGAAACATTTCTCAACACCGAAGCAGATTATTTGAGAAAGGAAAGGAGAAAACTTATGAGAGTATCAAGACACAATGGACGCTCCGGGAAGCATGGAGTCTACAACCCGAAGCACAATGATCGAAGATTCAATGTTCAGCACAGCGACCACATTGACTCAGAACGAAAAAAGGAAAATCTTTATTGGGATTGTTATCAGGGAATTTTCAAAGATGAAAACCCGGCAGAGATGACTTTTGAACAGGTGGAAGAAAAATTCTATGAGGAAATCTTTGCAGATTTTATCAAAGGACAGAATGCTCGCAATATAAAGAATCGCCATCCGGAACGAAACAGGACAGCAAAGGATTTGCTGAATGATAAAAGAACCTGTCCGGAAGAAACAATCTATCAGATTGGAAATATTGATTCCTCGATTGATTATTTTGATTTATATTGCATCTGTCAGGAATTCTTTGATTTTATAGAAAGACTGTTTGGCCGAAATGTAAAAATTATAGATTGGGCGTTACATGTGGACGAGGGAACCCCTCATATCCATGAACGCCATGTTTTTGTATGGGAAAATCAATATGGAGAATTGTGTCCCAAACAGGAAAAGGCATTGGAAGAAATCGGGTTTGAACTGCCTGATCCGTCAAAAAAGCAGGGAAAGAATAATAATCGTAAGATGGTTTTTGATGATTATATGAGACAGCATTTTATTATGAAATGCCATAAATTCGGAATTGAAGTAGAATCGGAAGCCAGCTATGGCGGCAGGCAATATCTGGAAAAACAGGACTATATCATTCAGAAACAGCAGGAGAAAATCGCAGAGAAAGAACAGAAAATCAAGGAACTGGAAGAAAAAATTTTAGATTCAGAAACATTGATTCAAGAAGTTTCTGCGGTTGCTTATGAGAAGGCGGTGGAAATTGTTTCGGACAAAGCAAGGGAGGAGGCATTGAACACAGCGGAGAAACAGATTGAGATTTATAAAGAATGGCTGTTCAGTCCGGACAGAAAGGCTTCGGAGAAAATGAGGAACTATGCAATTGCTCAAATGGAAAGCCTTGGGAAGAATATTCGGAGTGCGATAAAGAAGTTATCCAACCGATTGGAAGAAATCTTCAGGAAACCGGAGGTCAGGAAGGAAGTGACGGATCAGATAGAGAAAAAATCCAAGGCTTCGGTGTTGGAAAGATTGGAGCGGCATAAGAAGGAACTTCTGGAGAACGATTCTGAAAAAACTAATAAGGATAAATTGATAAAACATGATTTAGAACTTTAGCATGGATGTAATCACAGATGGGCCGATCATTTTCAACTAAGGGGATGCTGAAATATTGAAAAATATAAGGAATATAAGTATAATAGACATAGAAGTGGGATTAGATAAAGTGGAAAGAATACTTATGAAAAGGAAAGCTGGAAAAACAGACAAATAAGTTCCGGGAGGAAAAATAATGCGCGATGTTATATATATTGTAATACTGATTATGCTTATTGGATATTTTGTATTTCAAGAAATTCGAATGCGAAATATTAAGAAAAAAGCGGATGAACAGTTATTAGATGAAAAAGCGAAGCATTCGCAGGAAATTTTAGATGTAAAAATACAAGCTGAAAAGAAGATGGAGAATATTCTAAAGCAAACGCAAGCGACAATTGAAAAGATAAAAGAAGATGCTGAAGTAGAGATAAAATTCGTTAAGGAAGAATCAGCGTCACAAATACAAAGCGAAAAGAAAGCGGCAGAGGAGAAAGTACGGACTGTATTAGAACGGCACGAATGTAACATGGAAGAATTGGCTGGAAAAAGCGAAAAAGATATTTTACTTGATATCGCTATGGTGCTACAAGGATATGGTTCTCGTCTTGATCGTTTCGAAGAAAAATTTCTTGCTGATGGGATTGACGAAAAAATAGAAGAGTTGAGAGTATCTGTAGTACAGAAGGTTGATTCTACCGGGCAAGAATTTGAAGGTAAACTGTGCGGAATAGCTGCATCTTTGGACGAGCGAACTCAAAAACTATTTCTGAGTATGAGTCAGCAAATTGACAGAACTGAAAGAAGTGTAAAAGAGTCTGTTGCCGATATAGGGCGGACAATGAACTCCTTGTCTGAACATATGTCAGATAACACATTAAAATTACAGGATAGATTTGCGAATGAAACCACGAAAAGTATATCAGAATTTAAGAAAAAAATTGAAAATGCAGAAAAAGGGTTACGAGAAATATATGAAGAATCTGATATCTCAGAGATAAATGCGTCTCTTGAAGAAATGAAAAGTAGACTGTCTTCTATTCAAGCATCAATTGATGATTCGGAATATGAAGTAGACGCAATAAAAACTGCAATTAACGAATTGAAAGAGTATTTGGGATATGAAGGATATAGTTATTCTGATAAGCTTGAGGATAAATTGGAAAGTATTGTTAGTAACCTGCCATCCTCATCTGATATAAGTGAACTAAAAACCACTATTAGTGAAATAAAAGTTTGCATAGGTGATGACAGTTATGATAGCGTTGAAGAAAAATTAGACCGCATTATTAGTGATATTAGTGATTTGAAATAATGAGGATTTGTCAAGTTTTTTGTGTAATGCTAACAGGCGTAAAGAACTCCCATGTAATCAACAAGAGATGCAACCAAACGGTCTTGCCAAATTGGAAAGAACGACGGTTACCTACTATAAAAGAGAGGAGCCACAACATATGACAAAAGAAACTGAACAGGCTATACTTGATGTTATTAAGTATGGTGCTACGGATGATTTTGAAAGCACCCTCGAACAGACCTTAGAAAACGCATTGGCTGAAAAATATGAGGATCTAAGTTCTTTGAAAGAGGAATTACAGGATATTAATAATTTCGATACCCTTGGACAGACGATTGCAAATGTGATCTGGGAGCAGTTCACAAATCAAATGGCTGTAACCATTGGTGAGGATTTTATTGCAGAAAATGGTGGGCTGACGCTTGACCTTAGTAACGATGCACATATCCAAACTACTACGAACTTTGCTGTTGGAGATATTGCTTCTCATAACACTGAAATTGACTACCAGAATCGTTATGATACTTGGCAGGCAAACTTTGAGCGAAATCCAGATGGTAGTATTATGACCCATAAGAGCAGAACCGGTCGTGAAGAAGCCACTCTAGTCAAAGGAGCCCGTAAACCATTTGATGAAGGGCGCCCCAAAGGGTCGGTTACTACACATACAGATATGGATCACACCAAATCTGCCGCCTTTATTATCCGTAATCCAGGAGCAAATGCTCATCTACCAAAAGAACAGCAAATTGCATTTGCAAATAGCGAAGCAAATCTGAATGAAATTGATTCCAGCCTCAACAAATCTAAATCTGATTTAGAGATGTCTGAATGGCTTGACACACCGAACGCCAGAGGGCAAAAGCCCAAAGAAATTTTTAATATTTCCGAAGATGAAGAAAAACGATTGCGTGAAAAAGAAGCCGAAGCAAATGCTGAATTTGACAAGTGCATGGTTGAAGGCGAAAAACGCAGTATTGAAGCTGGAAAACGATCCCAGAAACAAGAATTCTATCGTATTGGCAAACACGCCCTTAAGGCTGCATTTATGAGCCTTTTAGCATCCCTTGCTAAGGAGATTATCAGCAAGCTAATTTTGTGGCTTCGCTCGACAGAAAAAAGTATTAAAACTTTTGTTGAGTACATAAAACAAGCGATTTTAACTTTTATTGGAAAACTGAAACAGTTGCTTGTAAATGCTACGGATGACGTTCTTACGGCTGTGGCTACTGCTATTATCGGTCCCGTAGTTGGTCTCCTTAAGAAAATCATCGTGATGCTAAAGCAAAGTTGGCGATCTCTCAAAGAAGCTATTGAATACCTTATGGCACCAGAGAACAAAGGTAAGTCTATGAGCGAACTTATGCCCCAGGTCGGTATTATCGTTATAACAGGACTAAGTGGCATAGGCACTATTGCACTGAGTGAATTCATTGAAAAATCCCTGCTTTCTGTTCCGTTTTTGGCTATTGAGATTCCCTTGCTGGGCAGTCCTGCTAATCTTATCGGCACTCTCATGGGGGCTATCATTTGTGGTGTGATTGGCGCAATCGCTATTAATATTATTAATAGACAAATCGCTGAACAACAGAAACAGGCCAATTTTGATGCTCAGATTGAAAAGAAGAATGAGATTCTGGCTCTACAAGACAGTTTGATTGGTGTAAAGGCTGACAAAGTCGCTTCAGCTGTCCAAAACACCGTTATGTCTGTGGTGGAACGTCATAACGAGGCTGCCGTTCGAATGACAAAAATCGCAGAGAGCGTCTTGGAGCCTTCGGGAACTGAAAAACAACTACAGTGTAGTAATGAATTAGACCGCTTATTGCAGGGTGGTTAAGGTAAGGAGAAATATTCATGTTTAAGAAAAAGACAGGTGCTTCCGACAAAGGCGGGACAAACCTTGTGAAAACACAGAACCATGAGGAAATTATTCAATCGGTTCAAGAATTGTCCAATAAAACACAAAAGCATAAACCGTTGACAACCGTTACTGAGACTGGAAAGTTTTTTGGTTTGGGTACACACAAAGTGACAGGCAAAGAATTGAATATAACATTATCCCAAATTGACGATGAGATGATTCGTTCAAAGGAATTTGATGCTGCTGTCCTTGACCATATTACTGCCCTATATCAGGCGTTGGATGCATTAGATGCCGAGCATATTTGCGGCATTATGACTGCCGCAAATGTCGCGAAAGCAGCAGATGATAAAGCCAATATCAATGGACAAAATATAGAGAAGTTGGTAACTCTATTTACAAACAATCCACAGTACATTGCCCAAAAGAATGAGTTAAAGAAAACTATTGAGGCGATGGAAAATAAAATTAAAACTGCCTATTATATTGCGGGCGGGTCTATTGCTCTTGCGGCTATCACCTTCCTTCTCAGTATTTGTGGCGTTTTCTAATAGTTCATATAAGTAAAAAAGCTCTGTACCACATTTGCATAGAGTGGTGCAGAGCCCTCTAACTTTTATTCAACTGTCACCAACTCGATGTGGCTTCCGCCCAAGAAGCAGAAATCGATAACTCTCAGCGGGGTTTCTGGAATCAGCCCCCATTAAAAAAGTGTAAAGGAGCAATATATTTGAAAAATCAAAAAGTTCAATGTAGGTTGTGCGAGCAATATTTTAATGACGAAGATATGAGTGAAGAGCATTATCCAGCACATTGTGTTGGGAATGATGATATAATTGCACTTGATTTTATAAAATACATGGATACATGCATGGGTAACAATCAAGAATTGTATGAAGATATTAACAATGCAATCCGTAATGGAGTAGATCCTAAAGTGTGTGCTGATAAATACTTTGATCAATATCTTGCTAAGGATTTATATCCCAAGGGACGAACAGCAAGAACGCTATGTCGTAAGTGTAATACATTTCTTGGAAAATATGATGAAGCTTATAAGAAATTCTATTTGGAGGATGGCAATCCAAAGAAGATAAAAGGTTTTCAGAAGCAAACGAAGATACAGATTGTAAAATCGATTTACGCAAAATTTCTTTCGCTTCCGGAGACTCAAGGTATACATTTTGATTTCTTGGATTTTATTCGTGATCCAGCGGCGATGGAATATCGTGGTAAATGGAGATTATATTTTATAAGAAGAGATTTCTCAACAGATATGATAGGGCTGAGCGATATTTCAACAGGAAAAATAGATTGGAATGAAGATGGCAAAATGCTTGTGTTTGAACTATCAGATGATAAGTTTATTTTCAATCTATGCAACTTTGATAAGTTTCCTGAATTTGAAATGAATAACATTTTTGATGTTATGAATAAGAATTATAGTCTTGTTATGGGTATTCACCGAAATAGAGGAAGTTTTCATGAAAATATTGTTATGACACGTATGTTTAAAGAAATGTTTAGTGAGGAGTAATTTGACTGTTGCTGTAATCCGAAATATGGTGGGTAACAGAACACTAATAATAGAGCGGAGATACTATTTTTAGTATCTCCGCCGTTTTTTACAACTCTGAATATCCAATTCAGAGCTACTTTGTATTCATAGTGTATGTAGAAATGCTGCATTTTATGAAAAGTAAAAAGGAACTCGTCCTGAGTCCCTTTCCTTTGAATAAGTGATAATATCTTTCTCACTCCGGAAAAAGACTTCTTTGTATTTATATAGTACCGATTCTACTGCTGGTTGTCAATAGTATTTTTCATTTTTTCAACGAATTCTTTTAAGGATTCTTCATTTGAGAGTCCGAGGATTTTTCTGAGTTCATTAAGTTCATCTTGTGCATTGTTTCGTTCGGTTTTAATTTTGGAAATATATCCCAACTTATCATCTAATCTTTTGGAAAGATCAGAATAATATCCCATTAAATCAACAGTTTTTGCAATTGCTTCGTCAACCTTTTTCATATCTGCTTTTGGTAGTGAAGTCACTAAATCGCCGAGTCTCGCTTTACTGACACACATCATATTGGAAGCATTTGCCTGTCCATCAAGAATTACATTTCCTGCCGAATCAGTTTGAGGTGTGATGCCTGCTACGCAAGGCAAGGTACTCGTATCATGTGTGATGGGAATTACGATTGTATTACCAGAACGACTATTTCCTACATCATTTTGAATAACAACTGCTGGTCTTTCTTTCTGCATTTCACTTCCAATTCCATATCCAAAATTGCACCGATATACTTGTCCACGTTTTACTGCACGGGAACGGGCATTCGAAGACATAGAATCTAAATACAGTTTGGTTTTTAACCATTCAAGCATTTTTTGTACTTGTCCAAGTTCAATCTTCATTGTTCGATCTTCTCCTTAAAATATTTTCTGTTTAATTTTTCGAGAGCCGCATTAAGTTCAATAGCAACACCACCCTCTGCCATTTCTTTTTCAGATTCATAGATTGCCTGGTCAATACGATTGATTATAACAGGATTATTGTATGAGTTAGTATCTGTACTGTCTGTGTTGACATACTTAGTTTTCGTAATAAATCAATCCCTTCTTTATAGAATAAGCAGTATTGAAATTCTAAGAGCATTTCAATGATTAGATAAAAGGGAGTCCACGCATGAACTCCCTTGGGCTATGGGCATCTCAAGTCTCCATAGCACAACCACTAAAAATACTATACAGAGAAAGTGGTTTGAAGTCAATCAATTCTTTCTTCTTTTCTTATTTGAATCTTTCAAAATATTTTCCATCAGTTTCTCAAACGATTTCCGGTTTTCTCCGTCTATCCCGGCAGGAAGAAGCATTTTTGCCGTAAGTTCTGCCATTTTAGCTTCGGTCATATGACCTTTATGCTTCATTGCTTCCTGATGGAGCTGCTTTACCTGTTTTCTCATTTCTTCGGCGGAAACGTCTTCTTTGGTTTCTCCGTATTCCTTCTTAACATCCCGCATGATTTTCAAAAAGGTAGCCTTCAATTTCTCCAAATCAGCTTCTGTTCCACTGACTTTCTGAGCGTTCAGATGGCGGAGTTCATTGGTTATTTCTGTTTTCTGAGAAGGATTTTCTTTTAAAAGTTCGGTTAAACCTCCGGTTGCAAGGTCGATCACATTATTCCGGGAGAGAAATCCTTCCTCGTGGGCACTTTCAAAATAGGCTTCTGCATATCCCATGAGAGGAATAAAGTTACTATGTTCCATGATTCGGCTAAGAAGTTCTGTATTTACCTTGCCGGACAGCAGCGTAATCAATGCCTTGTTTGATAGTCCCAGCTCATCCAGTTCTATATTTTTCTGAGAACGGACGCTGGTTCGCCCCAGCAGATAATCTGTGGACACACCGAAATAATCGGCAAACTTTATGATGAGTTCATGTCCGATACTTTTAATGTCTTCATTTTCAATTCTGGTAAGCTGGGAAGCAGGGATTCCCAAATCCTCGCTCACCTGTTTTTTTGTTAATCCCCGTTCGATTCTTAAATCTCCGATTTTCTCATGGATATTTCCAGGTAATTCAGCCATCTCTATCAACTCCCTTAGACTTATTTTAGTCGTTTCCCAGGAATAGGTCAATCCATATTATTGCAAATCTGCAATTTTCATAACCTCGATTTCCCGGAAATTGCTATGCCTGCAAGAAACGCTGTTTTCTGATTTTTTTATGCTACGATGGCTCTACAAAAGCGGATAACGCTTGTGTACCTTGACAATCAGAGAGACCGGAATCGACGGTAAGCAGATAATGACACTCACATCTGATAGGTGAAACTCCTTGGGGTGGCTCGGCAATCAACGGCGGGTTATGAAACGATTCATAAGAGGAATGTGAAAAATCATTCGCCAAAGAAACCGGAATCTTGTTTTGAAATCAGACTGTTTTGGAATAGGACAAATTCTAACAAAAATAAGATATATGGGGGAAGATTATGAAACAGATAACAGAAAAAATAGAAGAATTAAAAGAGATTCATGTTGAAAAAATGCATTTTCGTGTAATCAGCAGACATCCGCAGTATTCCATAGACACCGCAAACCGCATATTTGAAGAGCAAAGAAAAGATCTGTACAATATCTTTAAAAAATATGCATGATTTTTAAACCGGAAAGCGGTATTCATGGTATAATCAATGTAATGGAGAGTGACTGTTTACACATAGTAAGGAGGTATGTGCTATGTGTCCAATCGATGCTTTATACGCAAGACAGTCACTGGATAAAAAAGATAGTATCTCCATCGAAAATCAGCTTGAGTTTTGTAAATATGAAACTCGCGGAGCTGAGTACGAAACGTACATTGACAAGGGATTTAGCGGAAAGAATACCAACAGACCGGCGTTTGCAAGAATGATGGAAGACATTCGGGCAGGAAAGATTAAACGGGTTATCGTTTATAAGCTTGACCGTATCAGCCGTTCTATTCTCGATTTTTCCAATATGATGGAAATATTTCAGCAATATCATGTAGAATTTGTTTCTTCCACAGAGAAGTTTGATACTTCTACACCAATCGGCAATGCCATGCTGAATATTTCTATCGTATTTGCACAGTTGGAGCGTGAAACAATCCAGAAACGTATTGCAGACGCTTATGCAACGAAAAGTCAGAAAGGATATTACATGGGTGGTCGTGTACCGTATGGATTTCAGTTGAAAAAAACAATTATCAACGGAATTCATACATCTGTTTTTGTGCCGGAACCGAATGAAATGAAGCAGATTCGATTGATTTATCAGCTTTATTCGGAACCGGATATGACCTTGGGAGCAGTTATGAGAGAATTGCTTCGTCAAGGTTTTACAGAAAAACGAGGTGCGCCCTGGTCTACTGCAAGAATCAGCGAGATTCTCCGAAATCCAGTATATGCAAAGGCAGATATTGATATCTACAATTTCTTTGAAAGCCAGGGCGCAAATATGATTAACCCGGCTTCTGATTATGTGGGAACTAACGGTATCTTTCTATATAAAGGAATCAACGGAGATAAGACAAAGAAAAAGCAGTACGATCTTGTAGATCGGGATGTGGTAATCGCTCCTCATTTGGGTGTGATCGAGTCTGATGTCTGGTTGAAATGCCGGTTAAAAATTATGAAAAACCGTCAGTCAGCAAGAACAAATAAAGGAAAGCGAACCTGGCTTGCTGGAAAAGTAAAGTGTAAGAAATGTGGTTATGCCTATACGGTTACAAGGTCAAACACGAAGGCTGGGCGATATTTTCAATGTTCAGGTTCCCGATATTCCATTAAATGTAAAGGTGCAGGGCATACCATCTATGCGGATGTATTTGAGGATTATGTTTTAGAGGAAATGAAAAAGCAGCTTGCCAAGTTCCAATATCTTTCTGATGAACTGGAAGCGGTAACGCAGCCTAGCAGTCAGGCAGAGAAAGTTCGAATTGCAGAGATTGAACAGGAAATTGGAAATCTGCTTGCAAAAGTGCCGGAAGCGAATAAAACTGTGATGGAATATATCAATCGCAGGATTGAGGAACTGGATAAAGAAAAACAGTCCTTACAGAAAAAGCTGGTTGAGCAAAGTACCAATCAAACTTCCGGAAAGATGGAAAAAATCACTAATTATATTGCAAAATGGGATGAACTTGACAATGATGACAAACAGCGGGTTGCGGATATTCTGATTGACCGGATTGATATTGACGAGGATGTCATCGAGATTACATGGAATATCTGATGAAACAAAAGCTAAATCGGATGGAGAACAAAACAACAGAAATTTCTAAAAACAAATCTTTTATTTTTGCTTGTATAAGTACTCTTTGCTTCACCGAAACGCTGATAATGAACAATCTCACGTTCCCGTAGAAAACGGATTGGTTCGCAGATTTCAGGATCTTTCACCAACCGGAGAATATTGTCGTAAGTGGTTCGAGCTTTCTGCTCTGCGGCCATATCTTCATGGAGGTCAGTGATTGGATCCCCCTTGGATTGGAAATAAGTTGCAGTCCAAGGTGTTCCTCCGGCAGACTGAGGCCAGAGTGCGAGAGTATGGTCGACATAATATTTGTCAAAGCCAGATTCTTTGATCTGTTCCGGAGTCAGATCTTTCGTCAGTTGGTATATGATTGCGCAGATCATTTCCATATGAGCAAGCTCCTCGGTACCGATATCTGTCAATGTTCCGATTACTTCCCGGTATGGCATTGTATATCGCTGGGAAAGATAACGCATAGATGCGGCGAGTTCGCCGTCGGGACCGCCAAATTGACTGATGATGACTTGTGCAATCTTTGGATTGGTTTGCGTGATTTTGACGGGATACTGTAATCTTTTTTCATAATTCCACATGAACTAACATCCTCCTTCCTGCCACGGCCATGGTTCATTGATCCAGTTCCACCTGTCTGTGCAGGAGGTCATAGTCGTATCAATCGTCAGCGGTCCGTAATATTTTGCATATTCTTTGAGCGCCTGATTCCGAAGCTTACTGTATTCGTGGAAGTAGGCCAGCGCATTGGCATCGCAAGGATGAGTGTCAAGAAAAAGTTTGACATCATCTACGGCAAAACTGACACGGTTGATCAGGCAGAGAAGATCTTTGCGGCAAGGTGCGTTGTTTGTCATCGATTACAACCTCCCATCCCATGAAATGGTTTGTCGAGTTCTTCAAAGATGGTTCCCCGGCAAAATCCTTTTTCGGCCTCGTAAATGCGCTGCCAGATCTGCCATGGAACATAAGCCATTGCAAGTGGCATGCCGTCCAGACTGTCTTCTCTGTCGCAGCATGGAGTTGCCTGCGGACGGGAAACATATTGTGTGGAAGAATATCTTCCATAGTCGGTTGTCTGCCTGCAGCCACAGTTATTCTGATGATAATTTTGCATATGGAAAGCTCCTTTCTTCTTCTATCTGATATTATTGTATGTTTTAGCAGAGAAACCGTGCGTTCACAGGAAGAAAACCGGAGGAATGGCAGAAACAGAATAAAAAAATTGCAATCAGTGAAGAGGAAGGGTATAATAAAAAAGTATGATTTGGAAACAGAACAAAAGGAGAGTATAACTATGTGTGGATTTACAGGATTCGTCGGAAATATTGACAACAAAGAGCAAGTGCTTGAAAATATGATGAATACGATCGTGCACCGTGGACCGGACAGTGCCGGACAGTTTCTGGATGAAGATGCGGCACTTGGATTTAGAAGATTAAGTATCATTGATATTTCCGCAGTTGGAGACCAGCCATTGTATAATGAGGACCGGACAAAAGTACTTGTATTCAATGGGGAAATCTATAACTATCAGGAACTTCGCGAAGAACTGATCGCTGCAGGACATACTTTTACGACACATACAGATTCGGAGACCTTGCTGCACGGATATGAAGAGTGGGGAGAACAACTTGTAGACCGTCTCCGGGGCATGTACGGATTTGTGATCTGGGACAGGGTAGAGAAGAAGCTCTTTGGCGCGCGTGATATTTTCGGAATCAAGCCGTTTTATTATGCACAGATGAACGGCACATTTTTATTTGGATCAGAGATTAAATCATTTGTGGAGCATCCGAAGTTTGATAAGGTATTTAATGAAGATGCGCTTGCAGACTATTTGTCATTTCAGTTTGTGCCGACAAACGAGACATTTTTTAAAGGGGTATTTTGTCTCCAGCCGGGACACTATTTCACATATCAGAATGGAACACTTTCCATCAGCCGTTATTATGAACCGGATTTCCATGGAAAGACGGACAAGCCGTTTGAGGAGATCGTTGATGATGTGGAACGTGTGATGAGGGAATCTGTCAAAATGCATAAGATCAGTGATGTGGAGGTAGGTTCTTATCTTTCCAGTGGTGTAGATTCGAGCTATATGGCCTATTTAGGAGAAGTAGACCGGACGTTTACAGTTGGTTTTGGACAGGAACAATACAGCGAGATCAAAGATGCGAAGGAGTTTGCCGACAGCATCGGTGTAAAGAATGACAGTAAGATTATTGAGCCGGAAGAATACTGGGACAGTCTTTCAGATATACAGTACTATATGGATGAGCCAGTGGCAGATCCGGCGGCAATCGCACTGTATTTTCTGAGTAAAGAAGCGGCCAAGAAAGTAAAAGTAGTACTTTCAGGAGAAGGATCGGACGAGTTGTTCGGAGGATATCAGATTTATTGTGAGCCGATCGAGTATACTGGATTTAATAAAATCCCGCGTCCGATCAGGAAAGCGCTCGGAGTATTTGCAGAAAATTGCCTTCCGCGAGGAATGAAAGGTCGGAGTTTTCTGATTCGGCATTCGAAGACGCTGGAAGAGCGATATATTGGGAATGCATATATTTTTACAGAGAAGGAAGCAGGAAGACTGTTGAAAAATAGCAGAAGACCAGATACAATGAAAGTGACAGCGCCGATCTATGAGCGAGTAAAAGACAAAGATCCGGTGACAAAAATGCAGTATCTGGATATGCATTTATGGCTTGTTCATGACATTTTAATGAAGGGCGATAAGATGGGAATGGCAAATTCACTGGAAGTAAGGGTACCTTTCCTTGATAAAGAAGTGATGGAGGTTGCACAGAGCCTTCCTCTGAAATATAAGATTGACGCACCTCGCACGAAGGTCGCACTCCGTGCGGCAGCAGATCGTGAGATCAGAAGTTATACAGCAGAGAAGAAGAAGCTTGGATTCCCGATTCCAATCCGTGTCTGGCTCAAAGAAGACCAATATTATAACCGTGTCAGAGCGATGTTTGAGACAAAGGAAGCGGAGCAGTTCTTTGATACTGCTTATCTGAAAAAACTTTTGGAAGAGCATCGTGCCGGTAAATTTGACAACAGCAGAAAGATATGGACGGTCTATATTTTTCTGCTTTGGTATGAACGCTTTTTTGCAAATGGGAAACCAGTGCATCCGGCGATGAGCAACAAGTAGAAAAAGTACAGAACAGGAGAAGTAGATGGCAACACGTAGGAAAGTCCTGCGGGAAGGGACGAGAAAGAAAATTGAATATTTTGACTATAACCTGCTTGCGGTTTTGATTTTTATTATCTGTTTCGGTTTGATTATGCTGTACAGTGCCAGTGCCTACAATTCTCAGGCAGCGAACAATGGTGATGGAATGTATTTGTTCAGAAGACAGGCGATGGTCACGGCAGGAAGTTTTGTTGTGATGCTTGTTATTTCCAAGATTGATTACCATCTCTATGCCCCGTTTGCAAAAATCATTTATTATATTTCGATTTTTCTGATGGTACTTGTGCGCTGGTCGCCGCTTGGACTTGAGGCAAATGGATCAAAGAGATGGCTTGGTATTAAAGATACCCCGTTTCAGATGCAGCCGTCCGAAGTGGCGAAGATTGCGGTGATCATATTCATTCCGTATATTATCTGTCAGCTTGGGAAATATCTTAAGACAAGTGCCGGGATGACACGAGTGCTTGTCTATGGAGGATTTGCTTCGTTCAGCGTATTTTTCTTTACCGATAACTTAAGTACGGCAATTATCGTAGCAGGGATCGTGTGTGGTATGATTTTTGTGGCGCACCCGAAGACAAAGCCTTTTATCAAGATTGCAGTTGGCGGAATGGTGGCTGTTGGAATTTTTCTGGTGATTATTTTAGTGCAGCTTTCTTCCAGTGAAAATTTCCGTATCCAGCGTGTCGTTACATGGCTTCAGCCGGACAAGCATATGGCAGAAGGTGGATATCAGGTAATGCAGGGATTGTATGCGATTGGTTCCGGAGGTTTCTGGGGCAAAGGACTTGGGAATAGTGTTCAGAAGCTTTCGGCAATTCCAGAGGTACAAAATGATATGATCCTTGCGGCAATCTGTGAGGAACTTGGAATCTTTGGCGCAATCGTTATTTTAATCCTTTTTGGCATGCTTTTATATCGCCTGATGTTCATTGCACAAAATGCCCCGGATTTATACGGCTCTTTGATCGTAACTGGAATTTTTACGCATATTGCGCTTCAGGTCATTTTGAATATTGCGGTTGTAACAAACTTGATTCCGACTACTGGAATCACACTTCCGTTTTTTAGCTACGGAGGTACGTCGATTTTGTTCTTGATGTCGGAGATGGGTCTTGCATTAGGGGTATCGCGCACGATAAAGTTTGAAGAAACTTAAGAAAAAACTTTTCATATAGCAGGCAGTGTGGTATTATAATGTAGTATTGAAAACTACATGAAAACATGATTGAGTATCATGAGAGCTGGTATCTGGGAGGGATGAAGAATGAATTACAAGATTGTCGTGGACAGTTGCGGAGAATTGACAGAAGAGATGAAGCAAAGCGGATATTTTGAATCTGTTGCGATGAGTATAGAATTAGAAGGAAGTACGATTGTAGATGATGAGACCTTTGATCAGGCAGACTTTTTAAAACGGATTGCAGCCAGTGGAGAATGTCCGAAGTCGTCTTGCCCATCTCCGGAACGTTATATGGAAAGCTATGCTGGAGAAGCGGAACGTGTATACGTTGTAACATTGACAGCAGAACTTAGTGGTTCGTATAACAGTGCAGTGCTTGGGAAAAATCTGTACGAGGAGGAATATGGGAAGAAGCAGATCCATATTTTCAACTCCAAATCTGCTTCTGTCGGGGAAACTTTGATCGCGCTGAAAATTCAGGAATGCGAAGAAGCTGGCATGACATTTGAGGAGGTCATTCAGACAGTAGAAGAATATATAGAAAGTCAGAAATTATATTTTGTCCTGGAAACATTGGAAACTTTAAAGAAAAATGGAAGATTAAAGGGAGTCAAAGCATTGGTTGCCAGTGCATTGAATATAAAGCCGGTAATGGGAGCTACTCCGGAAGGAACAATTTACCAGATCGGTCAGGCACGTGGAATTAAGAAAGCATTGGCGAAGATGACAGAAATGGCTGCGGAAGGAATTCAATGCGGGGAAAATAAGATTCTTGGGATTGCACATTGCAACTGCAGGGAGAGAGCAGAGGCGGTGGCGGAGATGATCAAAGAAAAGAAAAACGTGAAAGATGTGATCATCTCAAATACAGCAGGAATCAGCAGTATGTATGCAAATGATGGAGGAATCATTGTTGTAATATAAGAGAAGATGTTGCAAAGGAGCTGTGAAAGAAATGAGTCAGGAGAAAGTAAACAGATATAAGGAAGAAAAGGCCAACAGAAAGAAGATGCTACGCCGCCAAAAAGTTATGAATACAGTTCGAAAGACTGTAGTATCTGTTGTGTGTGTGGCGGTTCTGGGATGGATCGGTTATTCGGCATACAGTACTTATACAGAGAGTCAGCCAAGAGAATCCTATGAAGTGGATTACAGTGCGGTAACAGAATATTTGCAAGGTGCATAATCGTGAAGGGAGTCGGAGAAGAGAGTAAGATCTTTTCTGGCTCTCTTTTTAAAATGAAAACTAGAAAACTGAAAAAAAGTCTTGAAATCAAGTAAGAAGTGGGGTACAATGAATCTAAGTGGTAGAAAGTGGTGAAAAGTGGTACGAAATGGAAAGGAAGTGGCAGACCATTTCGAGAGAAGGTGACCTTCATGTTGACTGGAGAATATAATCATAGTATTGATTCAAAAGGCAGATTAATTATCCCTGCCAAGTTTCGAGAGATACTTGGTGACAGTTTTGTAATTACAAAAGGGTTAGATAACTGCTTATTTGTGTATCCGGACAATGAGTGGAAACTTTTTGAAGAAAAGCTCAGAACCTTACCGCTTACAAACAAGAACGCAAGAACTTTTACGCGCTTTTTCCTTGGGAGTGCAGTGGAAGGCGTACTTGACAAACAAGGAAGAGTTTTAATCTCTTCAGCCCTGAGAGATTTTGCCGGTCTTGAAAAGGAAGTCGTTCTGGTAGGGGTGCTGGATCGAGTTGAGATTTGGGATAAGGCAAAATGGGATGAAAGTAATGCTGAAGTAGAAGCAAATATGGATGATATTGCCGGTCACATGGAAGAATTAGGGCTTGGCATCTAATTCATGACAATAGAAAGAGAGCAAGTGATGCTTTCTATCGTTAGAAATGGAGGACAATATGGAATTCAAGCATAAGTCAGTATTACTGGAAGAGACGGTAAATGGTCTGAACATCAAGCCAGACGGCATTTACGTAGATGGAACGCTTGGTGGTGGCGGGCATGCCGAAGAGGTATGTAAGCAATTAAATGACAAGGGGAGTTTTATAGGAATAGATCAGGACGCAGCGGCGATTGAAGCAGCGAGTGTCCGGTTGGCCGGCTTCGGGGAGAGAGTCACGATAATCAGAAGTAATTATTGTGATATGAAGTCGAGACTTCGGGAAAGAGGAATTGACAAAGTCGATGGGATAATCCTTGATTTGGGCGTATCATCTTATCAGTTAGATACGGCAGAAAGAGGATTTTCTTATCGTGTTGATGCCCTGTTAGATATGAGGATGGACAGGCGTCAGGAAAAGACGGCGCGTGATATCGTTAATACATACAGCGAGATGGAGCTATTTCGAATTATCCGTGACTATGGAGAGGACAAGTTCGCAAAGAATATTGCAAAGCATATTGTCATGGAAAGAGAGAAGGCGCCAATCGAGACTACGGGGCAGTTATGCGAGATTATCCGACATGCAATTCCGATGAAATTTCAGAAGAACACGGGACATCCGGCAAAGAGAACATTTCAGGCGATTCGTATTGAACTGAATCGAGAACTGGAAGTACTCAGAGATACATTAGATGAGATGATTGAGTTACTCAATGATAATGGAAGGATCTGTATCATTACATTTCACTCATTAGAAGACCGGATCGTGAAGGGAATATTTAAGAAGAATGAGAATCCTTGTACTTGTCCAAGCCATTTTCCTGTATGCGTTTGTGGAAATGTATCGAAGGGGAAAGTGATCACGAAAAAACCGATCTTGCCTGGCGAACAGGAATTAGAAGAGAACAGTCGGTCAAAGAGCGCGAAGCTTAGGATTTTTGAGCGGCATGTGAATACGAAAGTATAAAAAGAAAGAGGAGAGATTGTAATGGCGATAAGAGAAGAAGCTTACGTATATGGAAACACTGTACGACAGCCGAGAGTCAGTATAGATAGACAGACAGCATTACAGCCTTCAGAACCAAAAAGGGTGAGTAAACAAGTACATAAAAATAGAAAAAGAGCATTGGATATGAATAAGGGATATGTGTTGTTTTTATCTATAGCTGCCATTGCAGCGCTCTTTATTTGTGTAAGATATCTTCAGATTCAGTCTGAGATTACGAACCGTTCCGAAGCGATCGCTGCACTTCAAAGTGAACTGACAGAGCTGAAAGAGGAGAATACAGCAATGTACAATGCTGCGACAGACAGCGTGGACTTAGAAGAGCTTCGCAAACGTGCTGTGGAAGATCTGGGGATGGTGCCGGCTACGCCGGATCAGGTCATGGAATATGACAGCCCGACGAGCAGTTATGTGAAACAGTACGAAGAGATACCGGAAAATGGAATATTAGCACAGTCAAGTAAAGTTTCTAAGTAAAAGGTGAGAAAATGTCCAAAAGAAAAAAGCGAAACTCATTTCATTTTTTAAAAAGAAAATTTTCGAAGATTATGCAGAAAAAGCTAGTACTATTATTTTCATTAGTTGTGCTGGCTTTTGCTATTTTAATTGGAAGAATTATACAGATCAATGCCATGAATGGCGAAAAATATACGAAGGTCGTTTTAGATCAGCAGCAGTATGACAGCAGGGTGATTCCTTTTCGAAGAGGAGATATTGTGGATCGCAATGGAACAAAGCTTGCAACCAGTGAGCGCGTGTACAATGTTATTCTGGATGTCAAGGCAATGCTTGAGAAAGACGAATATCAGGAGCCTACGATCAAAGTTTTAAAAGACTGCTTTGGAATCGCAGAGGAGGATGTGGAGGAACTGGTCGAATCGAGTCCAGAAAGCCGTTATAATATACTTCTGAAAGGTGTAGATTATAATACTGCGAAGGAATTTGAGGCGATCGATGAAGACGAAGAGAAGCATCCGAATGTTAAGGGAATCTGGCTGGAAGAGGATTATGTGCGGAAATATCCGTACAATTCACTGGCGAGTGATGTAATCGGATTTTCCAATGCAGACGATGTGGGAACAATCGGTCTTGAGGCATCTTACAATGCAATTTTAAATGGAGTAGACGGAAGAGAGTACGGTTATCTGGAAGAAGGAGCGCTTCTGGAACGTACAATCAAGGAAGCGGAGAATGGAAACACGATCGTATCTACTATTGACGCGGAACTCCAGAAGATTGTGGAAAAACATATTTTAGAATTTAATGAAGCTTATAAGGATAATGCAGAGAAAGGAAACGGAAGCTTGAATACAGCGGTGATCATTGCAGATCCGCAGAGTGGGGAGATCCTTGCACAGGCATCTTACCCGAACTTTGATCTGAACAAACCGCGTGATATTTCTGCCTACTACACAGAGAAAGAACTGAAAAAGATGAAAGAGGAAGAAAAAGTGGAGATCCTCAATAATCTTTGGAGGGATTTCTGTGTCAGCGATTCGTATGAACCGGGATCAACAGCAAAACCGTTTACTGTTGCAGCGGGACTGGAAACAGGAAAGATAAGGGGAAATGAAGTATATACTTGCGGAGGATCTCTCGTTGTTGCGGAGGATACAGAGCCGATCAATTGTCACTACACAGCGGGGCACGGTACGCAGACCATTGCGCAGTCGATTGCAAATTCTTGTAACGTTGCAATGATGGAAATGATCAAAGTGATTGGAGCTGAAGATTTTTATCGTTATCAGAGTATCTTTGGATTTGGCGCTCAGACAGGGATTGACCTGCCGGGAGAGGCAGAGGGGATCCTGCAGGATCCAGAGCTGGTAGGTCCGGTAGATCTGGCAACTAATTCCTTCGGGCAGAATTTCAATGTGACGATGGAACAGATGGTTGCGGGAATGTCAGCCTTGATCAATGGAGGCAACTATTATGAGCCGCATGTTGTCAAACAGATTCAAGATGAAAACGGAAATGTGATTGAGACGAAAGAATCTGTTTTGAAGAAACGTGTGATTTCTGAGCAGACGTCGACAATGCTGAAACAGTATATGAAAACGGTTATGGAAGGAACTGGAACAGGAGCCTCAGCAGCGGTGGAAGGATATGACATCGGAGGAAAGACTGGTACTGCTGAGAAATACCCTAGAAACAGTGGAAAGCATTTACTTTCTTTCATTGGATATGCACCGCAGGATGAGCCAGAAGTGCTGATTTATGTTGTGATTGATGAGCCGAATACAGAGTCCCAGGAAGACAGTTCTCTCGTGTTGAATCTGGCGCGCAGTATTATGGAAGAGGCATTTCCATATATGAATATTTCTACGATTGACGGGCAGCCGGTTGTAGCTCCGGAGCAGCCGGAGGAAGATCAGCAAGAGGTAGAACCACAGGCGGAGAATGAGACGGAAACCGAAAGTCAAGAAGAGGTTTCGGGAGAACCTTCCTATGAAGGGGAAGCTGTCGGGGATGTTTCTTACGAAGGGGAAAGTTATGACGATGGTGCTTACGGAGATGGAACTTACGAGGACGGCTCTGGGGATATGGAGTCTGGATATTGATTGAACGATTTTATGAAAATTTTGTCCAAGGAAATGTGAATAACCTCACAGAAGTGTTAATAAATTATAAAAACAACTTCTGTGAGGTTTTTTTATGAAAAATAAGACCTATAATAAGAAAAAAGTGCTTGTGGTCTTTCTCGCAGCGGTCACAGTGATCTTAGGATTGATCGGACGGCTGTGTTATCTGATGATTTTTGATGCAGAATATTACCAGAAAAAAGCGGAGGCGCTCCATGAACGGGAACGTGAAATTAAAGCCGCAAGAGGAGAAATTGTAGATCGGAATGGAACAGTGCTTGCGACGAATCGTACAGTCTGCACGATTTCTGTGATTCACAGCCAGATCAAGGATCAGGAGCGTGTCATTGAAGTGCTGGCAGAGGAGCTGGAGTTGGAACCCAAGGTGGTGAGAAAACGAGTAGAAAAAGTTTCGTCTATGGAGAGGATCAAAACGAATGTACCGAAGGAAATCGGGGATAAGATTCGTGAATATGATCTTGCGGGGGTAAAAGTAGATGAAGATTTCAAGCGCTATTATCCATATGAAATGCTGGCATCAAAAGTGCTCGGATTTACCGGAGGGGATAATCAGGGAATCATCGGGTTGGAAGTGAAGTATGAGAAGTATCTGAAAGGACAGAACGGAATGATCCTCACGACAACAGATGCCCGTGGGATTGAACTGGATGGGATTGCAGAAGACCGCATCGAACCGGTACCGGGGAATACATTGCAGCTCAGCATAGACTATAACATTCAGAAATATGCTGAGCAGGCGGCACAGAAAGTGATGGAGGAAAAGCAGGCAGATGGGGTGTCTATCCTGCTGATGAATCCTCAAAATGGAGAAATACTGGCGATGGTGAATGTGCCAGAATTTAATCTGAATGATCCTTTTACACTGACGGAGGAATTTCTGGCAGCAAATGCTGAAAAACAGCCTGCAGCAGATATGAAAGATCCGGAGAAGAAGCAGGAACTCCTGAATCAGATGTGGAGAAATCGCTGTATTAACGATACTTATGAGCCAGGGTCGACTTTTAAGATTATTACGTCCTCTGCCTGTCTGGAAGCAGGCGTAGTGAAACTGGATGACACTTTTCAATGTCCGGGATATCGGATGGTGGAGGATCGGAAGATCCGATGTCACAAAGTAGGAGGACATGGAACGGAAACATTTGTGCAAGGAGTTCAAAATTCCTGTAACCCGGTATTTATCGACATCGGTCTGCGACTCGGTGTGGATAAGTTCTGCGAGTATTTTAAACAGTTTGGATTGCTGGATCTGACAGGGGTAGATCTTCCAGGAGAAGCAGGAACAATCATGCATAAGAAGGAAAACATCGGTGCGGTAGAGCTGGCAACGATGAGTTTTGGGCAATCCTTCCAGATTACGCCGGTGCAGATGGCGACAACGGTAAGTTCTCTGATCAACGGAGGGGTTCGTGTGACACCACATTTTGGCATGGGAATTGTGGATCGGGAAGGAGAAAAGCTGGAGCCTTTTTCTTATCCGGAAAGAAAAGGAGTGGTATCGAAAGAAACGTCGGCGACAATGCGAACGATCCTTGAGAGCGTTGTAGCAGAAGGATCTGGGAAAAACGCATATATTGAAGGATATCGGATCGGAGGAAAGACAGCAACCTCGCAGACACTTCCGAGAAGCGCCAATAAATATATTTCTTCTTTTATCGGATTTGCTCCGGCAGACAATCCACAAATACTAGGAATGGCGGTGATCCATGATCCGCAGGGAATTTATTATGGGGGAACGATTGCGGCTCCGGTAATCCGTGATATTTTCGACAATATTCTTCCATATATGGGGATAGAAAGAGGGCCGGTTAGCGAAACAAAAGAGGAGGAGTAGTTGAAAATGAGAGGGAAATGAAGTATACTATATAAGTTGAATTAAAATGAGAACAAAAGAGTGAAAGGGTGTATCTATGGATTATAAATTAATTGTACCAGTGCTGATTTCTTTTGCATTGAGTCTGCTGATGGGACCGGTCGTCATTCCGTTTCTGAGAAAACTAAAGATGGGACAGACAGAACGGGTGGAAGGTGTGCAGTCACATTTGAAGAAGGCAGGAACACCGACAATGGGCGGTGTGATCATCCTTGGAAGTGTATTGCTCACTTCAGTTTTTTATATAAAAGAATATCCGAAGATCATACCGGTGCTGTTTGTGACACTTGGTTTTGGATTGATCGGATTTCTCGATGATTATTTGAAAGTTGTGATGAAACGGTCGGATGGGTTGTTTCCAAAACAGAAGATGGCGCTTCAGATTGTTGTGACGGCAGTGTTTGCCTACTATCTTGTAAAAGTGACAAATGTTCCAATGACACTACTGATTCCATTTTCCAGTGGAAAATATCTGGATATCGGATGGCTTTCGATTCCGCTGTTGTTTGTTGTCGTGATTGGAACGGTCAATGGAGTGAATTTCACGGATGGGCTGGATGGCTTGGCCTCCAGTGTGACGGTGCTTGTTGCTACATTTTTCACTGTAGTGGCAGTGGGAACGAGAAGCGGTATCGAGCCTGTGACCTGTGCGGTTGTGGGAGCGCTGCTTGGCTTTTTACTCTTTAATGTCTATCCGGCGAGTGTGTTTATGGGAGATACCGGATCGCTTGCGCTGGGAGGATTTGTGGCATCCACAGCATATATGCTCCAGATGCCGCTCTTCATCGTGATCGTAGGGCTGATTTATCTGATTGAAGTGCTGTCGGTTATGATTCAGGTGACATATTTTAAGAAGACAGGCGGGAAAAGAATCTTTAAAATGGCGCCAATTCATCATCATTTTGAACTTTGCGGCTGGTCTGAGACACGGGTTGTAGCAGTGTTCGCTGTTGCAACAGCAATTTTATGTCTGATTGGCCTGATGGCGCTTTAGGAGGGTATTATGGATTTAAGAGGAAAAAAAGTACTTGTATTTGGAACAGGAATCAGCGGAATTGGTGCAGGAGCGCTGCTTGAGAGGGCACAAGCGTCTGTGATCCTGTATGATGGAAATGAAAATTTAGACAAAGAAAACTTAAGAAAACATTTTGCGGCAGAGAGCTCTGTTGAGATCTTGCTCGGCAGCCTTCCGCTGGAAGTGATGGATCAGCTGGAACTTGTTGTGTTAAGTCCGGGGGTTCCGACAGATCTTCCGCTTGTAAATCAGTTGAGAGAACGAGAAATTCCAATTTGGGGAGAAGTGGAACTGGCATACCGCTTTGCAAGTGGAGAGGTACTTGCAATTACCGGAACAAATGGAAAGACAACAACAACTGCATTGCTGGGGGAAATCATGAAAGCGTACAGAGACAGTGTTTTTGTTGTCGGGAATATCGGGACACCGTACACGGGAGCTTCGTTGGAGATGAAGGAAGATTCTGTGACGGTTGCGGAGATGAGCAGCTTTCAGTTGGAGACGATCGATACGTTCCATCCAAAGGTAAGTGCGATCTTAAATATTACACCAGATCATTTAAACCGACATCATACGATGGAGGCATATATTCAGGCGAAAGAGGAAATCACAAAAAATCAGACAGAGGAAGATGTCTGTGTACTCAATTATGAGGACGAAGTGCTGCGTGCATTCGGAGAAAAACTTCATACACAGGTTCTATATTTCAGCAGCAGGCGTAAACTAGAGAGAGGAATCTATCTTGAAGACGGAAAGATCATTTATGCAGATGGAAAGCCCGAAGTGCTCTGTAAGGTAGAAGAACTAAAGTTGCTTGGTACACATAATTATGAGAATGTGATGGCGGCTTCTGCGATGGCAGCGGCATATGGAGTCCCGCTTTCGAGTATACGAGAGACGATTAGGAATTTCGGCGGAGTTGCCCACCGGATCGAATTTGTGACGGAGAAAGAAGGGGTTGCATACTACAATGACTCCAAGGGAACAAATCCGGATGCTGCCATCAAGGCAGTGGAGGCGATGAATCGACCGACGATACTGATCGGAGGAGGATATGATAAGAACTCTTCTTATGATGAGTGGATTGATTCTTTCGGGGAAAAAGTAAGATACCTTGTATTAGTTGGAGCAACAAAAGAGAAAATCGCTGAGACCGCAAGAAGAAAAGGATTTGACAATGTTATCCTCGCAGATACTTTTGAGGAGGCTGTCATGGAGAGTGCGCGACTTGCAAGAGAGGGAGATGCAGTACTTCTTTCCCCTGCATGTGCGAGTTGGGGCATGTTTAAAAATTTTGAAGAACGTGGAGATAAATTCAAAGAACTTGTAAATCATTTATAAGGAGTGAAGAATTGTGGGCAGACCCGGAAAGAAAAAAGGGTATGATTACACATTGCTTGCGGTTGTATTTCTGCTCGTGTTCGTAGGATTGATGATCTTGTACAGTACGAGTGCCTACAATGGTGAGTTAAAATTCCACGATCGTTTTTACTATTTAAAAAAACAGTTGTTTGCAACGATTTTAGGAACGGTTCTGATGCTGGTCGTGGCAAATATCGATTATCATGTCTGGGAACCGCTTGCAGGCATTGGCTATCTTGTTGCAATCGGGCTGTCTGTTGCGGTGATTTTTATAGGAGATGAGTATAATGGGTCCAAAAGATGGCTGTCTTTGGGACCTTTATCTTTTCAACCGTCAGAGTATGCAAAGGTGGCGCTGATTCTATTTCTTGCATGTATTGTGACAAAAAATGTAAAAGAGATGGGAAAGATCAAGACTTTGTTTAAGATCATGCTTATGGTACTACCGGTTGTCGGTCTTGTAGGGGCAAGTAATTTAAGTACTGCAATCATTATTCTTGGGATTGCAGTCATTCTGATTTTTGTGGCAAGTCCAAAGTATGCACAGTTTATCTGGATGGGGCTGCTTGGATGTGGATTCCTTGGTATTTTCCTCGGGGTGGAGAGTTATCGCCTGGAACGTCTTGCAATCTGGAGAAATCCAGAAAAGTATGAGAAAGGTTATCAAACATTGCAGGGACTTTATGCAATCGGTTCCGGAGGACTTTTTGGACGGGGAATGGGAAACAGTGTACAGAAACTCGGATTTGTTCCGGAGGCACAGAATGACATGATTTTTTCCATTGTCTGTGAAGAACTGGGACTTGTGGGAGCGGCACTGATCATCCTCTTGTTTTTGCTTCTGATCTGGCGTTTCTTTGCCATTGCAGTTCATGCGCAGGATCTGTTTGGAGCGCTGATCGCATCTGGAGCAATGGCGCACATGATGATACAGGTGATTTTAAATATTGCGGTAGTGACAAATACGATTCCCAATACAGGAATCACACTTCCGTTTATCAGTTATGGAGGGACATCAGTTCTGTTTCTTTTGATGGAAATGGGACTTGTGCTGAGTGTGTCCAGTCTGATACAATAAAAAGAACATCCGGCGCGGAAGGACGCGACGGCAACAAAGTTGTTAGGAGGATAGGATGACGACATTTAAACATCGTAAAGTACAAAAGAAAAGAAAATATGGACTTTATGCATTGCTTGTAGGTTTGATTGCAGCAGCAATCCTTGCGCTGTCTGTATTTTTGCTGTTTCATATACAAAAGATCGAAGTGACGGGAATAGAGATGCTGACACAGCAGGAAGTGTCAGACTGGGTAAAAAGTGACACAATGTCCGGCAATTCCCTATACGTTCTCTGGAAATCTAAGTTTCGTCCGGACGAATTACTTCCTATGATGAAAAGTGCAGAGATCAGTATGAAGAATCCGTGGACGATCAAAGTAAAGATTGAAGAGCATAAATTGCTTGGCGGAATTCTTTATGAGAATGAATATGCCTATTTTGATGAGGAAGGAACCGTCTTAAAGAAACAGACAGAGTCCATTCCGGGGATTCCGCTTGTTGAGGGGCTGGGTGTGAAAAAGGTTGTCTTAAATCATAAAGTAAAAGCGGAGAATCGCAAGGTATTCAGCTATGTCATCCAGGTTGGAAAAGTTGTGGAAAAATGGGAACTTAGTCCAGAGAAGATTGTGTTTAACGGAACAGAGGCCACACTTCATTTTGGGACGATCGCAGTTAATATCGGCGATGAGAATTTTGATGACAGAGTTGCTCAGATTGCTCCGATTTTAGAAAAGCTTCAGGGAAAAAGCGGAACTGTTCATTTGGAAAACTTTACAATGCAGTCAACGCTGATCAGCTTCCGGCCGACAGTGGAGGCTGAAGATGGAACTGTGACAGAAGGGGAAGATCAGATACTTGATGAAACCGGAGCGACAGACAGCGGTGAACAGACAGATGCTGACAGTTATAATGAAGACTGGGAAGCAGAACCACAGTATGATGAGAGTGTGACTTATGGCGATGGAACGGAAATCTATGATGACGGAACTGGAAGTTATGAGGATGGAAGCGGCACATACGATGACGGAAGTGAAAATTATGATGGGACAGGCACTTATGATGACGGAAGCGGAATGGGGTATTAGAAAATGATACTGCATCTGCTTTGAGCGGAGAGCGCCATGACAAAAAAATCGGAAAATCTAAAAAAGGCTATTGATTAATTAGAAGAAAAACTATATTATATATCTATATGGCAGAATCTATATAGAACCAGAGGGATGTATAAGAAGTAGATCGATAAAGGAGGAAAAACTCTTGTTAGAAATTAAAACAAATGAATCTGAAGCAGCAGCAAAAATTATCGTCATTGGTGTCGGTGGCGGCGGAAATAACGCAGTGAACCGAATGATCGATGAACAGATCGCCGGTGTGGAATTTATTGCTATTAATACAGATAAGCAGGCATTACAATTATCGAAAGCTCCTACATTGATGCAGATCGGTGAGAAGCTTACGAAAGGACTTGGAGCAGGTGCTAAACCTGAGATTGGTGAGAAGGCAGCAGAGGAAAGCTCAGAAGAAATTGCAGCAGCAATCAAAGGTGCAGATATGGTATTCGTTACTTGTGGTATGGGAGGCGGAACCGGAACAGGTGCGACTCCGGTTGTAGCACGTATCGCAAAGGATATGGGTGCACTGACAGTCGGTGTAGTTACAAAGCCATTCCGTTTTGAATCCAAGACAAGAATGAACAATGCGCTTGCAGGAATTGAGAAGTTAAAAGAGAGCGTAGATACGTTAATCGTTATTCCGAATGATAAATTACTGGAAGTAGTAGACCGCAGAACAACAATGCCGGAAGCACTGAAGAAGGCAGACGAAGTTCTTCAGCAAGGTATCCAGGGAATCACAGACCTGATCAATGTACCGTCTCTGATCAACCTTGACTTTGCAGATGTGCAGACAGTTATGATTGACAAGGGAATTGCACACATCGGAATTGGTCAGGGCAAGGGAGATGACAAGGCATTAGAGGCTGTGAAACAGGCAGTGGCAAGTCCGCTTCTTGAGACAACTATTGCAGGTGCTTCTCACGTTATTATCAATATCTCAGGAGATATCACACTGATGGATGCCAGTGATGCAGCAGAATACGTACAAGAACTTGCAGGGGAAGATGCAAATATCATCTTCGGTGCAATGTATGACGATTCAAAGTCAGACGAGGCAGTGATTACAGTTATTGCTACCGGACTTCATAACGTGGAAGGACCGTCATCCAGACTCAAATCCAGACTGGATGGACAGAAGACAGGCAGTGTGCTTCCAAATACTAGTCACACAGCAGCTTCAGCAGCAGGAACAGCATCTTCTGTAAGACAGGCAAGACCAGAATTCAGCGTAATTGGAAATAACACCAATACATCAGCTGGCCAGAGAACTTATACAGGGACAACACCGGTGACACCGAGAGTTCCGACAAGTACAGTCAGAGAGAAATCCATCAAGATTCCGGATTTTTTTAAGAAATAGAACGATAAAATAGCAAACACTTATCTTTTATAATAGAAGCTCACCGAAGAGAACTATAGCAATGGGACGAGATCCAGTTGTTATAGTTCTTTTTTGTCGAAAAAATCCCAGAATAAGAAACAAATATTTGACAAATTCTGCAGAAGCATGCAGATATAATAATAAGTACGGAAATGAAAAGATATAAGGAAAGCGGAGCGGAAAAGAGGTGGGAAATGTATTACGAAGTGTACATAGATGTGTTGTTTCTCATAAATTTTATGATGGACTACCTGCTGCTTCTGATTGTGCGCAGAGTATTGAAATGTACTGCCACACATGGAAATATTTGCGTGGGGAGTATTTTTGGAGCGGCAGCGGTCTGTATTTGCATGCTTCTCCCGGTAAGGAGTACACTGATTCGCTTTCTTTTGTTTCATTTATCTGTGAATGCAGCTATGATCTGGATCGGGTTGAAAATCCGAACACTCAGAGAATTTCTAAAGGCATTTGTGGCATTATATGCCAGTGCATTTCTGCTTGGGGGAGTATTTACATGGCTGCAGCCGTATGTGCGCGCGGGAAGTCTTTTTTTTGGCGCAGCAGTCGGAAGTTATTATCTGGTGATCGGGATCTGGAAATTTCTTTTGTATCTGCAGCGCATGAACAAGTATCAATATACAGTTACGGTGTATACTTCCGGGGAGAGCTGCACGATACACGCGCTTTTAGATACCGGAAACAGTCTGTGCGATCCGGTTACGGGGAAGCCGGTCTGCATTTTAGGAAAGAGACAGGCAGGGGAGATTCTAAAAGAAAAGGAACTTCAGACACTGCGCTATATCCCGTACTGTTCTGTTGGAACAGAGAAAGGGGTACTTCCGGTGATCAGAGCAGAAAAAATGTGCATTCATACCGGGAAGGAGTGTTGGGTGGAAAAGCCGCTCATTGGAATTTGTGAGGAAGATAGTTTTACAAATGGGGAATATCAGATGATTCTGAATCCAGCAATATTAGGAGGAGTATAAAAATGGTAACAAATGCAATGCTGCCAAAGCAGTTTCGGATGAAGTTTTTGTCACAGTTTCGTAAGATCGTGATAGGGACAAGGAGAGAAATCCATTACATAGGAGGGTCAGAGGTGCTCCCGGCGCCATTGGAGATGGAAGAGGAGAGCGCAGTCATCAAGGAACTGGCAACAGAATATAATGAAAAAGCAAAAAAGGTGTTGATTGAACACAATCTCAGACTTGTCGTTTACATTGCCAAGAAATTTGATAATACGGGAATTGGGGTGGAAGATCTGATCTCAATTGGCACGATTGGTCTGATCAAAGCCATCAATACCTTTAATCCCACAAAGAAGATTAAGCTTGCAACCTATGCGTCCAGATGTATTGAAAATGAAATTTTGATGTATCTGAGAAGAAATAATAAAACAAAGCTGGAAGTGTCGATTGATGAGCCACTGAATGTGGATTGGGATGGAAATGAGCTATTGCTGTCAGATATCCTTGGAACCGAAGAAGATACAATCTACCGAGATCTAGAGACGGAGGCAGAACAGAAAATGCTGCGCAAAGCGATTGAAAAATTGTCTCCGAGGGAGAAGACGATCGTAGAGATGCGTTTTGGGATCAATCGTTCCGAAGGGGAAGAAAAGACACAGAAAGAGGTAGCGGATCTTTTGGGAATTTCTCAATCTTATATTTCACGTCTGGAGAAGAAGATTATGCAGAGATTAAAAAAGGAGATTGTACGCTACGAATCTTAAAAGAAAAATAAAAAAAGTATAAATAAAAGAATAAAGACTGAAATATATGCCACTTTGATTGAAAATGTGTTATAATATAGTAAATTTTATGACAGCAGTTGCGAGGTGTTCCTGCATATTAGACAAAGAATATACAGCGGGGAACTGCCGCAATCAGAAAGGAGACTTGCATATGAAACTTACATTTATCGGTGCAGCACATGAAGTGACCGGAAGTTGCCATCTTCTGGAAGTCAACGGAAAACACATTCTGATCGACTGTGGTATGGAGCAGGGACCGGATCTCTATGAGAATCAAGAGATTCCGGTTGCCGTCGGGGAGATTGACTATGTACTTTTGACGCATGCACACATTGATCATTCCGGTCTGATTCCTCTGCTTGCCAAGCGAGGATTTCAAGGGCAGATCGTAACGACCTTTGCGACAGCAGACCTCTGTCAGATCATGCTCCGTGACAGTGCCCATATTCAGGAGTTTGAGGCTGAGTGGAGAAATAGAAAGGCGAGAAGATCTGGTGCAGAACTTTATGAGCCATTGTACACGATGGAAGATGCTGTCAATGCACTGCAATATTTTGTACCGTGCGATTACGATCAGAAAATTGAGCTTTGCGAGGGCGTATGGGTACGGTTTACAGATGTGGGACATTTGCTCGGCTCTGCGAGTATCGAAATTTGGATGTGTGAAGACAATGTGGAGAAGAAGATTGTATTTTCAGGGGATGTCGGAAATATCAATCAGCCGATCATCAAAGATCCAAAGACTGTGCGTGAAGCGGATTATGTAGTAATTGAATCTACCTATGGCAACAGGCTTCACGGAGATGAGATTCCAGACTATGTAGGTGAATTTACGAGAATACTTAGGGAAACTTTTGCAAAAGGCGGAAATGTGGTGATTCCATCTTTCGCGGTCGGACGTACACAGGAATTACTTTATTTTATTCGTGAGATCAAAGAGAAGAAGCTTTTGTCAGATTTTCCTGATTTTGAAGTGTATGTGGACAGCCCGCTTGCAATCGAAGCAACGAACGTTTTTCAGAAGAATACAAAAGGATGCTTTGATGAAGATGCACTGAAACTTGTACAACAAGGAATCAATCCTCTCGTATTTCCGGGCTTGAAGCTTTCCACGACGAGCGATGATTCGAGGCTGATCAATTATGATAGTAAGCCGAAGGTGATTATTTCAGCGTCAGGTATGTGTGAAGCCGGAAGAATCCGTCATCATTTAAAACACAATCTGTGGAGAAAAGAATGTACAATTCTGTTTGTCGGTTATCAGGCGGTAGGAACGCTTGGAAGAAAGCTGATCGAAGGAGTACCGTCTGTCAAGCTGTTTGGTGAGACAATCGAGGTATGTGCAAAGATTGAGACGTTGAAAGGTATCAGCGGACATGCGGATATGAAAGGCTTACTCAACTGGCTTGGTGGATTTGAGACGAAGCTTTCCCATGTATTTGTTGTACATGGGGAGGATACAGTGACAGATGAATTTGCAAAGACGATTGAAGAACAGTTTGGATGCCAGGCATTTGCACCATATTCCGGAGGATGCGTGGATCTGATGACAAATGAAGTGCTCACAGCTGGCGCGAGAGTTCCGAAAAAGGCAAAGGAAAAACCGATGGCAGCACGTGCTGCGACTGCATTCCAGAGAGTGGTTTCAGCAGGAAAACATCTCATGGAAGTTATTTTCAAAAACGAAGGACTGTCCAACAAAGATCTGGCAAAATTCGAATCACAGATTCAGAATCTTGCAGAAAAATGGGATCGTGATTAGAGAAGAAAGTAGCCGGAATGAAAAATAGTAGAAGGAAAGTGGTATAACTGCCGGAGATTGTGAGAATCCTCTGACTAGAAAATGTTCTAGGAGGAAGGCAGTCATGGCATTAAGTAAAGTTGAAATATGTGGAGTCAATACAGCGAAGCTTCCTCTCCTAAGCAATGAGGAGAAGGAAGCTTTGTTTGTGAAGATCAAAGAAGGGGATGAAGCGGCAAGAGAGCGGTATATCAAGGGGAATTTAAGGTTGGTCCTGAGCGTGATCAAGCGGTTTGCAAGCAGCAATGAAAATGTCGATGATCTTTTTCAGATCGGTTGCGTCGGGTTGATGAAGGCGATTGATAATTTCAATACAGATCTTCAAGTAAAATTTTCAACCTATGCGGTTCCGATGATCATAGGAGAAATCAGGAGATATCTAAGAGACAATAATTCTATCCGTGTGAGCCGTTCTTTAAGGGATACTGCGTATAAGGCAATCTATGCGAAAGAAGGCTATATGAAAAGACATTTAAAAGAACCGACAGTAGAAGAGATTGCAGAGGAGATTGGAATTGCGAAAGAAGATATTATCTTTGCACTGGATGCCATCCAGGCACCGATGAGCCTGAATGAGCCGGTGTATAATGACAGTGGAGATGCGCTGTATGTGATGGATCAGATTAGTGACAAGAAGAACCGGGAGGAATATTGGGTGGAAGGTCTTTCTCTGGAAGCGGCGATGGAACGTTTGAATGAAAGGGAGCGTTTTATTATCCAGCTTCGTTTTTTTGAAGGAAAGACACAGATGGAAGTGGCGAGTCAGGTGAAGATCTCACAGGCGCAGGTAAGTCGTCTGGAGAAAAACGCACTAAAGACAATGCGGCAGTATTTGGCGGGGTAAAAGAAGCATTGCGAAATCCATCTAGGATAGGGCAAAAGATAGGTAGTGTTATTCTGTGAAATGCCGGAAGAAAAAAGAAAAAAGAAGAGGGGAAGACGGTGGAGCAGAGACGAAAAACAATGAAAACACTGCTGATTCTAGTGCTTGTAGCAGTATGTACTTTGCTTTGTACAGCAAGTGAGTCCGGGACAGAAGAAAATTTCTTGTTGAAATTTGAGCCTATTCATACTATTATATGGATATAAAGGAGAGAGACAATGTATAAAGCGTGCATATTTGACTTAGATGGAACATTGACAAATACGCTGGATTCCCTTGTAAGATCCGTGAATCTGACGTTGTGTGAGATGGGACTGCCAGAGATTACAAGAGATCAGTGCAGGCAGTTTGTAGGAAATGGAGCAAGAGTGCTGATGGAGAAAGCATTGATGGCTTCCGGGGCAAGAGATCTTTCAAGAATAGAAGAGGCGATGGAGATTTATGGAAGAATATTTCATGAGAACTGTATGTATCATGTAGAACCATATGCGAAGATCCGAGAGCTTCTCGAAGGATTAACGGAACATCAGATTGAGAGGGCGGTTTTATCGAATAAACCGCATGTCCAGACGGTTCAGGTAGTGCAGGATGTATTTGGGAAAGAGTTATTTTCCTACGTGCAGGGGCAGTGTGAAGGGTATCCGAAGAAACCGGATCCGACGATGGTATTTGCGATTGCCAGAAAGCTGGGAAGGAAGATAGAAGAATGTGTCTATATCGGAGATTCCGAGGTAGATATCAGAACCGGAAGTGCAGCGGGAATGCGGACGATCGGAGTTACATGGGGATTTCGTTCTAAGGAAGAATTGCTGGAAGCAGGAGCCGTGGAGACGGTGGATGATCCGCTGGAAATATTGGAACTCATATCATAAGAAAAACATGCATAGAAATACAAAAAGAGGAAATGAAGGAGGATATATGCGATGTACGAATATGATGAGGATTGTTTAAAGGTGTTTTTAAAGAACCAGTCACAATTATTTGATGAGCCGGTGGCAGAGACACTGGAGGAAGCAGAAGCGTTTTTAGAGGACTGTATGGCAGTAATCGTAGACTCTTTGCAGGAAGTAAGAGAGTATTTTGAAGAGAATGGTGCAGACGTTGATGGAATGTCAGACGAAGAGCTTGAGGAGGCTTCTGAAGTGTTTGCATTGCCGGGCGGACAATATCTTGTCGTAGAAGGGTAGCATATTGGTCTGTTTATATGGAAAAATAACTGCTTTGTTGATTGATAAGATCGTACAAGACCAACTAAGAGGGCAGAACATTATAAAAGCCGCAGTCATTTGACTGTGGCTTTTTTGAGTGCTTCTTCGATGGTATCTAAGATGACTTGGGAAGTATAGGGATTCTCTTGCGGCAGAGAAATATTTTCAAGAGACTGTGTGTCGTATACTTGCTCTGCAATATCTTCGATCGCCGGTTGGATCAAAGGAAACATAGTAGTTACCGTGTCATCTAGATTTGAGAAACGGATAGAATTGATGTGGGAGGCGTCGACGGCGACTTCCACTTCCAGATCGGTGTTGTTCAGTGTCAGTGTGGAAGTGTATATGCCGGGTTGATATTGCTTAGCTCCAGGACTCCCCTCTTTCTTTTCAGGAAGAAACATAAAAAAGAGAAGGAGCAGAAGCAGGATACCAAGTACAATGAAAATAGTAGTGTAGATGATTTCCTTCATGTGAAGGACGACGATTTTTGTTTTCGAACTCATATATGCCTCCTGTGAATGTATGCTTGAAAAAGAACTATGAAATAATTGTTTTAATATACTTTATGATACGGCAGAAGGAAATATGCGTGACAAACAGGGGCGTATCCTGTAAAATGGGAACGGAGGTGACAATGTATGTATATTATTATTGGATTAGGAAATCCGACAGCACAGTACGAAGGAACAAGACATAATGTCGGATTTGATGTGATAGACCGACTGGGAGAGAAATATAATATAGCTGTGGATACAAAGAAACACAAGGCATATATCGGGAAAGGTATGATCGATGGTCAGAAAGTGATCCTCGTAAAACCGCAGACCTATATGAATCTGAGTGGAGAGAGTGTGAGGGAACTTGTAGACTATTACAAAGTGGATGCAGAAGAGGAAGTTCTTGTGATTTACGATGACATCAGTCTGGATGTCGGACAACTTCGAATTCGGAAGAAAGGAAGTGCGGGAGGACACAACGGAATTAAGAATATTATCGCACATCTCGGCACACAGGTATTTCCGAGGATCAAAGTAGGAGTTGGGGAGAAGCCAAAGAATTACGATCTGGCAGATTATGTGCTGGGACACTTTTCCAAGGCAGAGAGAGCGCAGATGGAAGACGGGTATGATCGTGCGACAGAGGCTGTCCGTCTGATTCTTGCAGGAGAAATTGATGCTGCGATGAACCAATATAACAAAAAGCAGACGACGGTATAAAAATGAAAGGAGTAGGTGTGTATGGAAGCTCTTTTGGAGCCTTTAAGGGAACTGGCAGAGATTGAAGAGATTCAGAACGAAAAGAAAAAAGAAGCAGGATTGATTCAGATTACAGGATGTGTCGGTTCACAGAAGACACATCTGACCTGTGCACTTGGCAGCGACTGCAAGTATAAGTTGATTGTAACTTCCGGAGAATCAAAAGCAAAGCAGATGTATGAGGAGTATCGTTTCTTAAAGGAGACTGTATATTTATATCCTGCAAAAGACTTGCTGTTTTATCATGCAGATTTGCGAGGAAAACAGCTTGTCAGCAGCAGGATGGAAACAATTCAGGCACTTCTCCTTGGGGAAGGGTGTACAGTCATCACAACATTTGATGCGTTTATGGATTCTCTTTTGCCGATTGAGACGGTCCGGGAGAGAATTTTTTCTCTGAAGGTAGGAGATATTATTGATTTTGAGAAAGTTCAGAAAGATCTGGCGCTTCTTGGATATGAAAGGGAAGTGCAGATTGAAGGGCCGGGACAGTTTGCGGTGCGTGGGGGAATCTTAGATGTCTACCCGCTCACTGAGGAGGTTCCGGTCCGCATAGAACTTTGGGATGATGAGATTGATTCGATCCGCACATTTGACGTGGAGAGTCAGAGATCGATTGAAAATCTAGAAGAGATTACAATCTATCCGGCGTCCGAGTTCATGGATGAGAAGACAAAGCGCGTTTCATTTCTAGACTACTTTCCGCGAGAAGATACTCTTTTATTTTTGGAGGAGCCGGCACGGCTGATAGAGCAGGGGGAAGCAGTCGAAGCAGAATTTATCGAGAGTATGAAGAAGCGTGTGGAGACCGGGTGCGAAGTGTCAGACGAAGAAGTGAAGCTGTTTGCACCGAAGGAGATTGCATCGAAGATGAATCAGTATCCGGGGATCGGGCTGTCGATTCTGGAAGGAAAAAGAAATTTGTTTCATGTAAAGAAAAGTATTCACCTTCAGGTAAAGGGAGTGAATCCGTACAACAATAGTTTTGAGACACTTACGAGGGATCTGGCGCGGCTGAAACGGAGCGGCTACAGAGTGATCCTTCTATCTGGATCCAGGACGAGAGCAAAGCGTCTGGCAGAAGACTTGAGAGATTATAGTTTGAGCAGCTTTTACAGTGAAGAGATGGATCGGGAAGTGCAGCCGGGAGAGATCATGGTCGCCTATGGGCATGTAGATGAGGGATACGAGTATCCACTGTTAAAGTTTATTGTAATCTCGGAGACAGATATTTTTGGAAAGAAAAAGAAGAAAAAGAAACGGAAAACTTATGAAGGACAGAAAATCCAGAGCTTCTCGGATCTGAAGGTCGGAGATTATGTCGTTCATGAGAATCACGGACTTGGAATCTATCAGGGAATTGAGAAGATTGAAGTCGATAAAGTTGCAAAAGATTATATGAAGATTTCTTATGCAGATGGAGGGAATCTTTACATTCTTGCGACACAGCTGGAACTGATCCAGAAATATGCAAGTGCCGATGCAAAAAGACCTAAGCTGAATAAGCTCGGGGGACAGGAATGGGCGAAGACGAAGACGAGAGTCCGCGGGGCAGTCAAAGAAATCGCAAAGGAACTTGTGGAATTGTACGCAGCAAGACAGAAGGAAGAAGGGTATGTCTACGGAGAAGATACTATTTGGCAGCGTGAGTTTGAGGAAATGTTTCCGTTTGAGGAGACTGATGATCAGTTAAATGCGATCGAGGCAACTAAAAAAGATATGGAAAGCAAGAAGATCATGGACCGCTTAATCTGCGGGGATGTCGGATATGGGAAGACAGAAGTGGCAGTCCGCGCCGCGTTTAAGGCAGTGCAGGAAAGCAAGCAGGTGGTGTACCTCGTTCCGACGACGGTGCTTGCCCAGCAGCATTATAATACGTTTGTACAGCGGATGAAGGATTTTCCGGTGAGAGTAGATCTGCTGTGCAGATTCCGTACTCCGGCACAGCAAAGAAAGACAATCGATGATGTGAGGAAAGGTCTTGTAGATATTGTGATCGGGACGCACCGCGTACTTTCGGATGATCTGAAATTTAAGGATCTTGGCCTGTTGATCATCGATGAGGAGCAGCGGTTTGGGGTACAGCACAAAGAGAAAATCAAGCAGATGAAAGAAAATGTAGACGTGCTGACACTGACAGCAACTCCGATTCCGAGAACGCTTCACATGAGTCTGATCGGAATCCGCGATATGAGTGTGTTAGAAGAGCCTCCGATGGACCGAATGCCGATCCAGACATATGTCATGGAGTACAATGACGAGATGGTACGTGAGGCGATCGAGCGGGAACTCGCAAGAGATGGACAGGTGTATTATGTGTACAACCGGGTGCAGGACATCGATGAAGTCGCAGACCGGATTCAGAAACTTGTGCCTGAGGCAAATGTGGCATTTGCACATGGACAGATGAGGGAACATCAGTTGGAGCGGATCATGTATGATTTTATCAACGGAGAGATCGATGTATTGATCTCGACGACGATCATTGAGACCGGGCTTGATATTTCCAACGCAAATACGATGATCATACACGATGCGGACCGGCTTGGACTTTCTCAGCTGTACCAGCTTCGCGGGCGTGTCGGGCGGTCAAACCGGATGGCATATGCTTTTTTACTCTATAAGAGAGATAAGCTGTTAAAAGAAGTGGCAGAAAAAAGGTTGTCCGCGATTCGTGAATTTACAGACCTCGGTTCTGGATTTAAGATTGCCATGAGAGATTTGGAAATACGAGGAGCGGGAAATCTTCTTGGGGCAGAGCAACATGGACATATGGAAGCAGTTGGATACGATCTGTACTGTAAAATGTTAAATGAGGCAGTGAAGCATCTGAAGGGCGAAGTAGAGGAAGAACCATATACGACAACGGTTGACCTAAATGTGGATGCATATATTCCTGCATCGTATATTCCGAATGAATATCAGAAGCTGGATATCTATAAGCGGATCGCAGGGATTGAGACAGAGGAAGAGATGGATGATATGATCGAGGAACTGATCGATCGCTTTGGAGATATTCCAAGAAAAGTTCAAAAGCTTCTGGCGATTGCGAACCTGAAAGCGATGGCACACCGACTGTATATTACGGCAGTAGAACAAAAGGGAGAAGAGTATCAATTTACCATGTTTGAGCATGCCAGAATTCGGACAGAAAAAATTCCGAAGCTTTTGGAACTGTACAAAGAAGAGTTGCATTTCAAAATGGATACGCCTCCATATTTCCTCTATCATAAGAAGAACAGAAACCGAAAAGGCAAAGAGGAAGATCCAATTGAAGTTGTGAAAAAAGTGTTAATTGATATGAAAACATTGCTAGAATCATAGTCAGAGAGTATAATGAGAGAGTTAGAAACACGAAGGAGGGCAATTATGAGAAGGACAGGAAAAAAAGCGGCAGCGCTTGCTGTGACAGCAGCACTGGCAGTTTCCGCTGCCGGCTGCGGGTCTGTCAAAGACAGCGATGTGGTAGTTACGATTGGTGGAGAAAAAGTGACTGTAGGTGTTGCCAATTTTTTTGCGCGCTATCAGCAGGCAGAATATGAAACATACTACTCAGGAGTGATGGGAGAGGACATGTGGTCTACAGAGATTTCCAAAGGGAAATCCTATGAGGAGACGGTGAAAAATCAGATCTTAGAGACACTGGAAAATATGTATGTACTCGAAGACCATATGGGCGATTACAAAGTCGAGATCACCGAGGAGGAAAAGAAGAAGATCAGTGAGGCAGCAAAAGCGTTTGATGAGGCAAACGGACTGGAAGAAAAGGAAGCTGTTTCCGGAACAACAGAAAATGTAGAGCGGATGCTGACACTTGTGACGATTCAAGAGAAAATGCAGAAGGCGATGGTCGCAGATGTGGATACAGAAGTGTCTGATGAAGAGGCGGCACAAAAGAGTATGCAGTATGTCAACCTTTCTCTGACAAAGACAAAAGAAGACGGAAGCACAGAGCAGATGACCGAGGAAGAAAAGGCAGAGGCAAAGAAAAAGGCAGAAGCATTCCAGAAAGCAGTTAAGGAAGGGGCTGACTTTGCAAAGACTGCAAAGGAGAAGGAACTGGAAGTAAAGACAATGACTTTTGACGAAGAGACGACAACTCCGGATGAGGGATTGATGACGAAGGCGAATAAACTTGGCGAAGGGGAAGTCTCAGAGGTGATCGAAACGGACAGTGGCTACTATGTGTTGAAAGTGACAAGCCTTCTTGACCGGGAAGCGACCGATGCAGAAAAAGAATCTATCGCAGAAGAGCGAAAGGAAAAACAGTACAAAGATCTGTGCGAAGAGTGGAAAAAAGATGTAAAGATTGAAGTCAATGAAAAGGTATGGGATAAGATCAGTTTCGAGAAAAAAGGGATTAAGATGAAACAGCAGGAAGAGATTCCATATGCAGAAGGATCTGACACAGATAAAAGTGACCAGAAATAATCGAAAATAGAAGAATGGAGGAGATTTGATGAGTAAGATTGAAGAAGTAAGAAGTGCGATGGTAAGTGCGATGAAGGCAGGGGACAAGGAGACGAAGGAGTCCTTATCACTGCTTTTATCTGCGCTGAAGAATAAGGCGATTGACAAAAAAGGAGATCTGACACCGGAAGAAGAGACACAGGTTATCCTAAAAGAGATCAAGCAGACAAAAGAGACGTTGGAACTTGCACCGGCAGACCGAAGTGACATTGTGGAAGAATGCCAGAAGAGAATTGCAGTGTTGGAACAGTTTGCACCAAAGATGATGTCAGAAGAAGAAATCCGCGAAGTGATCAAAGAGGTGCTTGCTTCTCTGGCGCTGGAGACACCGACAGCAAAAGACAAAGGAAAGATTATGAAAGAACTGATGCCGAAAGTAAAAGGAAAGGCAGATGGAAAGCTTGTAAATGACATCGTACTGTCTTTTCTGAACTAGTTCGGGAAAACGGAAGATCTCCCCAAAAGGCGATGAGAGAATGTGCTAAAAAGTTCTGAAAAAGATGTAAAAAAAGATTGTTTAATTGCAACGGCTGATATAGTATAGAGGTAACAAAAAGGAGAAAGGGCGGAGGTATATGATGAGCATTGTATGGTTGGCGTTGATCGTGATTTTTCTGATCGTTGAGATCGCCACAGTAGGACTGACTTCCATCTGGCTTGCAGGAGGTGCACTGGCGGCACTGGTGGTAGAACTTCTCGGACTTGGAATCGTATGGCAGATTGCAGCTTTTCTGATCGTGACTTTTATACTGTTATATTTTACGAGACCTTGGGCGCAGAAATATTTGAATGCAAAATCAGTGAAGACAAACTATGAGAGTCTGATCGGGCAGAAAATTAAGATGACAGAGCAGGTAGATAATTTGAGTCAGACAGGGAAAGCAGTCGTCAACGGACAGGAATGGACGGTCAGAGCGGAAGCAGATGGAGATATTCTGGAGCCGGGCGATTTCGGAGAGGTACTCAGGGTCGAGGGTGTAAAGCTGATCGTAAAGAAAATTTGACAAAAAAAGAAAGTATGGTACAATGCTATATGAAATGACAAATTTCATATAGCATTTTGCTAGGGGAGCCCAGGGCTGAGAAATCACATTGCGTGATGACCCTCACTACTTGAACCGGTTAGTACCGGCGGAAGGAAGCAGTACCAGAATGGTTCCTCCTGTAAAAAAATAATAAAGGAGGTTTTTTTATGTCATTTTTTGTAACAAAAGCAGATGGGGCATACAGTCTGACAACGGCAGGTTATGTGGCAGTTGCTGTGATTCTTGTGGCATTGATCGTTGTAGCTGCGCTGTTTGCAAAACGGGAGAAGAAAGAAAAAAAGAAAATTGGAACAAAACAGCTTGTCGTATGTGCGATGGCAGTTGCACTTGCGATGGTGACATCGATGTTAAAGATTTATTCTTTTCCATTTGGTGGATCGGTAACATTATTCAGCATGTTGTTTATCTGTTTCGTTGGCTATTTATATGGACCGGCGACGGGGATGCTGACTGGGGCGGCCTACGGGGTACTTCAGCTTCTGATTGAACCATATATTTATTTCCCACTTCAAGTGCTTGTAGATTATCCGCTCGCATTCGGGGCACTCGGACTTTCAGGATGTTTCAGCAAATCCAAACATGGTCTTGTAAAAGGATACTTGTTTGGCGTTCTTGCAAGATATGTATTTGCGGTAATTTCCGGATGGCTCTTTTTTGGAGAATATGCGTGGGACGGTTGGGCGGCGCTTCCATATTCGCTTGTATATAATGGATGTTATATTTTTGCAGAGGCAGCGCTTACAGTTCTCGTTTTATCGATTCCGGCAGTCTCCAAAGCGATGAAGAAAGTGAAGATAACAGCGGTCAACTAATCAATCAGATAGAATTAAAAATAAAAATGTCATAAATTCCTTCATTTTACAGATACTATTTCCAGAAATGGAAAACAAAGTAAAATGGAGGAATTTTTTATATGAAAGCAACAGGAGTCGTAAGAAGAATTGATGATCTCGGGAGGGTTGTAATTCCAAAGGAAATCCGACGGACACTCAGGATTCATGAAGGAGATCCACTTGAAATCTTTACCGATCGAGAGGGAGGTGTCATTTTAAAGAAGTATTCTCCAGTCGGAGAAATGACACCGCTTGCGATACAGTATGCGGAAAGTCTTGCCCAGGTAGCAAAATGTACTGTCTGCATCACCGATCATGAGACGGTAGTCGCAGCGGCGGGAAATGGGAAAAAAGAATTTGGGGGGAAACGAGTCAGTGAGGCATTTCAGACCTGTCTAAGTGACAGAAAGGAGAGATGTGCAGCCAGAGGGGAGAAAGGATTTGTTTTATTGACAGAAGGACAGAGCGCAGTCTTTACGGAGGAAATCATCAGTCCGATTGTGGCGGAGGGGGATGTGATCGGTGCGGTTGTACTTTTAATGAAAGAGGAAACAAAGAGGACGGAAGATGGAGCAGAAAAGCTTGCACTTGCAGCGGCAACTTTTCTCGGGAAACAGATGGAATTTTAAGATGGTCATAAAACATTGTGGACGGGCATAGATTAGAGTGTACTTATTATTTGGTGCAAATACGCTTGAAATCTGGGAGGGACGACAATGGAGAAGACAATCAGACAGGAAATGAAAGTTACATGGGTGTTAAAGGCGCTGATGGCAGCTTACGTTGTGACCGGTTTACTTCTTTTGCTGCTGACGCTGCTTGTATACAAGATGGAGTTCAGTGAGGAAAAGGTGACGGCGGGGATTACAGCGATCTATGTACTGTCCACATTTGTGGGCGGACTTGTGATCGGGAAGCTTTCCAAAATGAGAAAATTTTTGTGGGGACTTGCGGTCGGAATTTTATATTTCGGGTTATTGCTTTTGATTTCCTTTGGGATTTATCGTACCTTACAAGGAAATGGGACGAATATTTTGACGTCGTTCCTGCTCTGTGCGGCAGGTGGAATGGCGGGTGGAATGATTTCTTAAAAGAAAGTCTTTTAAATCTTACATGCATGTGATATAATAAGCTAAGTTAATGCTAATTTAAGGAGGAATGTAAGATGAAGCACATTAAAACATTAAATACTCAGACATTAAACAATACAATGAAAAAAGGCGGATGTGGAGAATGCCAGACATCTTGTCAGTCAGCATGTAAGACATCTTGCACAGTTGGAAATCAAACTTGCGAACAAAAGAAATAAGCTAACATCGCACAGATTGAGATCAGGCAGCGGCTTCGGTCGCTGCTTTGTCTTTGCGTTAAGAAGAAAGGAGCAGAACACAAGTGATTCATCAGTATGTAAATAATGGGTATCACATCGTGCTGGATGTCAACAGCGGTTCCGTTCATGTTGTAGATGAACTTTGCTATGATGTCATTCAGGCGCTGGATACAATGGGAATAGATCAGGCAGAAAATCCTGTGGAAGAGTTGAAAAAAGAAGAAACAGCAGCAGGGCTTTTGGAGAAGCTTTCAGCAAAATATGCAGAGAGTGATCTGAAAGATGCCTATGGAGATATCGTGGAACTGACAGAAGCAGGTCAGTTGTTTACAAAAGATATTTATGAACAGTATATCGGGGAAGTGAAGCAGAGAAAGACAGTGGTAAAGGCGCTCTGTATGCACATCGCACATGACTGTAATCTTGCCTGCAAATATTGTTTTGCAGAAGAAGGAGAATATCATGGAAGAAGAGCGCTGATGTCCTATGAAGTTGGAAAGAAAGCGCTGGATTTCCTGATCGCAAACTCTGGAAACAGAAGAAATCTGGAAGTAGACTTCTTTGGAGGAGAGCCTTTGATGAACTGGCAGGTTGTCAAAGACCTGGTGGCATACGGACGTGAGCAGGAAAAGATACATAACAAAAATTTCCGTTTTACGATCACAACAAACGGTGTACTTTTAAATGATGAGGTACAGAAATTTGTCAACAAAGAGATGGACAATGTTGTCTTAAGTCTTGATGGAAGAAAGGAAGTCAACGATAAGATGCGTCCGTTCCGCAATGGAAAGGGAAGTTATGATCTGATCGTGCCGAAATTCCAGAAGCTTGCAGATAGCAGAAATCAAGAGAAATACTATGTGCGTGGGACATTTACAAGAGATAACCTTGATTTTTCCAAAGATGTGCTGCATTTTGCAGATCTTGGTTTCAAACAGATCTCTATTGAACCGGTCGTAGGGGAAGATTCAGATTTCTATTCTATTAAAAAAGAGGATCTTCCAAAGATCTTTGAAGAGTACGATGCACTTGCAAAAGCACTTGTAGAGAGAGAGAAGGAAGGAAAAGGAGTGAATTTCTTCCACTTCATGATCGATCTCGACGGTGGTCCGTGCGTTGCAAAGAGATTGTCTGGATGTGGTTCGGGCACAGAGTATCTTGCAGTGACGCCTTGGGGAGATCTTTACCCTTGTCATCAGTTCGTAGGAGAAGAAGAGTTCCTGATGGGAAATGTAGATGACGGAATTGTGAAGCCGGAGATCGCAGAGGAATTCCGAGGATGTAGTGTATACTCCAAAGAAAAATGTAAGAATTGTTTTGCGAAGTTCTACTGCAGCGGTGGTTGTATGGCGAACTCTCAGAAGTTCCACGGATCGATCCATGACACATATGACATCGGATGCGAGATGGAAAGAAAGCGTGTAGAATGCGCGATCATGATGAAGGCAGCATTGGCAGAGTAAGGGAAAGAAGGTAACAGGACATGAAAAAATCAAGAGGAGTATGGAGCCTGATCGCGACTACACTTCTGATCGTTTTGCTCGGATTTACGACAATCGTCGGATTCGGAAAGGGAAAGATTGGTTCTGCAAAGAACATCACACTGGGGCTGGACCTTGCCGGTGGTGTGAGTATTACCTATCAGGCGAAGGATAAAAATCCTACTTCAGAGCAGATGAGTGATACAATCTACAAGCTTCAAAAGCGTGTGGAGCAGTATAGCACAGAGGCGACAGTTTACCAGGAAGGTGACGACCGGATCAACATTGAGATTCCAGGTGTGACAGATGCAAATAAGATCCTCGATGAGCTTGGAAAACCGGGGTCATTGGTATTCCAGGATTCAGAAGGAAACGTTGTCTTAGAAGGAACGGATGTGAAAACAGCTTCTGCAAAGACAACGCAGGATGAGATGAACAACAAAGAGTATATCGTGGAACTGATCCTCACAAAGGACGGTACAGACAAATTTGCCAAGGCGACAGCGGAAAATCTTGGAAAACAGATTGCAATCGTCTATGACGGAAAGACGATCAGCAATCCGGTTGTACAGTCTGAGATTGACGGCGGACAGGCCTATATAGATGGAATGGCTTCCTATGAAGAGGCAGAAAATCTGGCATCAACAATCCGTATCGGAGGACTTCAGCTGGAACTGGAAGAACTTCGTTCTAATGTAGTCGGAGCACAGCTTGGAGAAGAGGCAATCAGCACAAGTCTTCTTGCAGGAGCGATCGGACTTGCGATCGTGCTTGTATTTATGTGTATTGTATATCTGCTTCCGGGATTTGCATCCAGCATTGCTCTGATCATTTACACAGGACTGACACTGGTACTTTTAAATGCATTTAATATTACATTGACTCTGCCGGGTATCGCTGGTATCGTGCTGTCTATCGGTATGGCGGTCGATGCAAATGTCATTATTTTTGCGAGAGTCAGAGAAGAACTGGCAGCAGGAAGGGCTGTGAAATCAGCGCTCCGCATCGGATTTCAGAAAGCATTGTCTGCTATCATTGATGGAAATATCACAACATTGATCGCAGCACTGGTACTTGGATTAAAAGGCACAGGAAGTGTCAAGGGATTTGCGCAGACACTTGCACTTGGTGTGGTTGTGTCCATGTTTACAGCACTGTTCATTACAAGAATCATTATCTTCTCGCTGTATGCGATTGGTTTCCGAGATGTGAAGTTTTATGGAGCGAAGAAGACAACGAAAGTTCGCAACTTCCTCGGAAAGAAAGCAGTCTGCTTTGCCGTCTCCGGAGTGATCATCCTCGGCGGACTTGGAATCATGGGATACCATGCAGCAAAAGGGCAGGGGGCATTTAAGTACAGCCTGGAATTTATGGGCGGTACTTCCACAAATGTAACATTCAATGAGGATTACTCAATCAAAGAGATTGATTCCAAAGTGGTTCCGGTTGTTGAGAAGATTACAAAAGATGCAAATGTGCAGACACAAAAAGTTGATGGTTCCAATGCGGTCATTATCAAAACGAGAAGTCTTGACTTAGAGGAGCGTGAAGCATTTAATAAAGCAATGGTAGACAATTTTGATGTGGACGAAAGTCTGATCACTTCTGAGAATATCAGCTCTACCGTAAGTTCCGAGATGAGAAGCGACGCAGTTGTTGCGCTTTTAATCGCGACAGCCTGCATGCTTCTGTATATTTGGTTCCGCTTTAAAGATGTGCGCTTTGCAACAAGTGCAGTCATCGCATTGTTAAATGACGTACTGTTTGTTGTAGTTTTCTATGGAGTGGCAAGAATTTCTGTCGGAAATACATTTATCGCATGTATTTTGACAATGGTCGGATATTCGATCAACTCGACGATCGTTATCTTCGACCGTATCCGTGAGGAATTGAAAGTGCAAAAACGTAATGAAGATTTGGCGACACTTGTCAACCGCTGTATTTCTGAGACACTGACAAGAAGTATCTATACGAACTTTACAACTTTTGTTATGGTTGTAATTCTCTTTATTCTCGGAGTAAGCTCTGTGAAAGAATTTGCGGCACCACTGATGGTTGGAATCGTAGGAGGAACTTTCTCTTCAATTACGATCACAGGTGCACTTTGGTACATTATGAGGACAAAGATTCAGAAGAAAAAATAGAAAAAGACAGGGGCGGGAGAACGAGGAGGTTCTTCTGCCCCTGTTTTTCGATGAGGTATATGATGGAAAAATGGTTTATTATGCGGAAGGGTGCACCGTTTCAGGAAATTGCACAGAAATTTCACATCAGCCCCATTCTCGCAAGACTGATCCGGAACCGGGAGATCACGGATGAGGAAGAGATCAGACTTTATTTAAACGGAACGATCGCAGAACTCCACGATGGAATTCTGATGAAAGATATGGACCGTGCAGTGGAAATTTTAAGTGAGAAGATCCGGGAGAAAAAGCCGATCCGGGTGATTGGGGATTATGATATTGACGGGGTGAATGCAACATATATCCTTTTGGAAGGAATAGAAAAGCTTGGTGGAGTTGTGGACAGCGACATCCCGGATCGTATGAAAGATGGATATGGACTGAATCAGGAATTGATCAACCGTGCGCTGGAGGCGGGGATTGACACGATCATCACTTGTGACAATGGAATTGCGGCGGCAGAAGAGATTGCCTATGCGAAGAAGATGGGGATGACGATCATTGTCACGGACCATCATGAAATCCCATATGAAGAAAAAAATGGGGAAAAAGTGTATGAACTTCCACCGGCAGATGCGGTCGTTGATCCGAAGCGGATCGACTGTGAATATCCGTTCTCTTCCCTATGTGGCGCGGCAGTGGCTTATAAGCTGGTGGAAACACTCTTCAATGTGATGGGGCAGGACGTGGAGGACGTAGATTATCTGATGGAAAATGTGGCGATTGCGACGGTAGGAGATGTGATGGATCTTGTCGGAGAAAACCGCATTTTTGTAAAGCAGGGACTGGAGATGCTAAAGTGTACAAAAAACTATGGACTGGATGCGTTAATCGAATGCACCGGCGTTGACCGGGCACATTTGTCTGCATATCATATTGGATTTGTCATCGGACCATGCCTGAATGCGGGAGGAAGGCTTGACACGGCAAAACGGGCATTGGAACTTCTGAGAGCCTCCAGTCGGAGAGAGGCAGATATGCTTGCGGGGGATCTAAAAGCATTGAATGACAGCCGAAAAGAAATGACACAGGCAGGGGTCGAGGAGGCGGTGAAGATGGTAGAGACAACAGCGCTTCAGAAAGACAAAGTGCTTGTGATTTTTCTTCCGGACTGCCATGAAAGTCTGGCCGGAATCATTGCCGGACGGATCAGAGAACGGTATCACAAGCCGGTATTTATTCTTACAAAAGCAGAACAGGGGGCAAAGGGCTCTGGCAGGTCGATCGAGAATTATGATATGTACGAGGAGATGAGTAAGTGCAAAGCCTTGTTTACCAAGTTTGGAGGACATAAGATGGCAGCAGGATTATCGCTTCCGGAAGAGAATATCGAAGTATTTCGCAGACAGATGAATGAAAAAACGGTACTGACAGAAGAGGATTTCTGTGAGAAAGTATCGATCGACATGCAGATGCCACTCCAATATGTGACAGAGGAACTGGTAGAGGAACTGGAACTTCTGGAACCGTTTGGAAAAGGAAATACGAAACCGGTCTTTGTAGAAAAAGATATGCTTGTCCTAAATAGCCGGATCCTCGGGAAAAATCAGAATGTGCTGAAGATGCAAGTGAAAGACTTGGGAGGAACGGTGATGGATGCGATTTATTTTGGAGAGGCACAGGAATGTCTGGAAAAAATCAGGAGAGCAGGGGGAAAAATCACAGCGACGTATTATCCATCGGTCAATGAATTCCGTGGACAGAAGACACTTCAGATCGTGATACAAAATTACAGGTGATTCGATATGATATAAATGTTGTTTCAAAGCAAAAAAAGTGATATACTAAACAATATCGTTTGAAGCAAAGGAGAAGGAGGGATCGAGATGTCAGAAACACTGGAAATCAGACCAAAAGAATTTAAAATGGTGGACGGCCACGCAGTTAAGGAGCCGGAAGACTATCAAGATCCCGAACTGTTGTACCAGTCATTAATCAAGAGGATAAGAGAGTATCATCCATCGGCGGATATCTCTATGATCGAGAAGGCATACCGGATTGCAAAGCAGGCTCACGAAGGACAGAAGAGGAAGTCCGGAGAGCCTTACATCATCCATCCACTTTGGGTAGGAATCATTCTGGCAGAGCTTGAGATGGATAAAGAGACGATCGTTGCAGGAATTTTGCATGATGCTGTGGAAGATACGATCATGACGAGGGATGATATTGAGAGGGAATTCGGCGCGGAGGTAGCACTTCTTGTGGAGGGGGTCACAAAGCTTGGACAGTTATCTTATTCAAAAGATGTCGATAAGATGGAACTTCAGGCAGAGAACTTAAGGAAGATGTTTCTTGCGATGTCCAAGGATATCCGTGTGATCATCGTGAAGCTGGCAGACCGTCTGCATAATATGCGTACGGCACAGTTTTGGCCGCCGCACAAGCAGAAGGAGAAGGCGAGAGAGACGATGGATATCTACGCTCCGATCGCACAGAGACTTGGAATTTCTAAAATCAAGAAAGAACTGGATGATCTGGCGCTGAAGTACTATCAGCCGGAAGTGTTCTATGATCTTGTGAAGCAGATTAATGACCGGAAGACAGAGCGGGAGGAATTTGTACAGCAGATTGTAGATGAGGTGGCAAGCCATATGAAGAATGCGGACATTCAGGCAGAAGTCTATGGCAGAGTGAAGCATTTCTTCAGTATCTATAAAAAGATGGTCAATCAGGATAAGACAGTAGATCAGGTCTATGATCTGTTTGCGGTCCGCATCATCGTAGATACGGTGAAGGATTGTTATGCCGCGCTTGGTGTGATCCATGAGATGTACACACCGATTCCGGGAAGATTTAAAGATTATATTGCGATGCCAAAGGCAAATATGTACCAGTCTTTACATACAACGCTGATGGGACCTGCAGGACAGCCGTTTGAGATCCAGATCCGAACGAAGGAGATGCACAAGACGGCCGAGTATGGTATCGCAGCACACTGGAAGTACAAAGAGAGCGGGGATGGCAAGAAGAATATTGCCATGCAGGAAGAGGAGAAGTTAAGCTGGCTCAGGCAGATTCTCGAGTGGCAGCAGAATACGGACAATCGTGAATTTTTAAGTCTGTTAAAGGGCGGTCTGGATCTGTTTGCCGAAGATGTTTACTGCTTTACGCCGAACGGAGATGTGAAAAATCTTCCAAATGGTTCTACACCGATTGATTTCGCCTATGCGATCCACTCGGCAGTCGGCAACAAGATGGTCGGGGCGAGAGTCAACGGAAAGCTTGTGACGATTGATTACAAGATTCAGAACGGAGACCGCATTGAGATACTGACATCACAGAATTCTAAGGGACCGAGCCGTGACTGGTTGTCGATCGTCAAGAGTACGCAGGCAAAGAATAAGATCAATCAGTGGTTTAAGAAGGAGTTCAAAGAGGAGAATATCATCCGCGGAAAAGAGATGCTTCAGGCTTATTGCAAGGCAAAATCTCTCGTGTTGAGTGACCTGACAAAGCCAAAATATATGCAAGTTGTGCAGAAGAAATATGGATTCCGAGACTGGGATGCAGTGCTTGCGGCGTTGGGACATGGAGGACTCAAGGAGGGACAGATTGTCAATCGCCTTGCTGAGGAATATCAGAAGGATCACAAGGAAGAGATCACGGATGAGACGATTCTTGAGAAAGTGTCAGAGGCGTCCAAACATAAAGTGCACATCGCAAAATCAAAGAGCGGAATTGTCGTAAAAGGAATCGATGATATTGCAGTCCGTTTTTCAAGGTGCTGCAATCCGGTGCCGGGGGATGAAATCGTGGGATTTGTGACAAGAGGAAGAGGAATGTCGATTCATCGCACAGACTGTGTCAATATTCTTCACTTGTCTAATGCAGAGCGTGCACGGCTGATCGATGCAGAGTGGGAACAGACAGAAAGCGATGCATCCAATGGACAGTATATGGCAGAGATTAAGATGTATGCGACAGATCGGCAGGGAATGCTGATGGAGATTTCCAAGATCTTTACGGAGAATAAGATTGATGTCAAGTCCATGAATGTGCGTACTAGTAAGCAGGGAACTGCGACCATTGAGATGGGATTTATTGTGCGCGGTCGTGAGGAATTGGCAAGACTGATTGAAAAGATGCGTCAGTTAGAAGGCGTGATCGATATAGAACGTAGTGTGGGGTAACAAAAAGAGATGAAAGTAGAACGTTTTTTAACTGGAATATTAAGTACGAACTGTTATGTTGCATGGAATGAACAGACGAAGGAAGCCGTAATCGTAGATCCGGCGGCATATTCCAAGAAGTTGGCAGAATTTCTCCGAGAAGAGGGATTAAAGCCGCAGGCAGTGCTTCTGACACATGGACATTTTGACCATATTATGGGGCTGGATGCATTGCTTGAGGAGTATCCGGTTCCGGTATATGTCCATGAAGCAGAGAAAGGACTGATCGCAGATCCGAAGACAAATCTTTCTTTGACTTATACCAACGGGTACGTCTTTGAGGATGCAACCTATGTGACGGACGGTCAGAAGATTGCGGCTGCAGGGGTGACATTTGAAGTATTATTTACACCTGGACATACATCGGGCGGATGTTGTTATTACGCGGAGACAGAGAACATGTTGTTCAGTGGGGATACACTGTTTCGGTGTTCCGTCGGAAGGAGTGATCTGCCGACGGGGGATGAGACGACATTGATTCGTTCTATCAAGGAGAAGCTCCTTGTTCTGCCGGAAAATACAGTGGTATATCCAGGGCATATGGCAGCGACGACTATTCAGACAGAGAAGACAGCAAATCCATTTCTGGCGTAAGTGCTGAAAAGATAAAACCAATTCTGTTCAGAAAAATGTCAGAATCATACAAGGAGCAAAAAAGGTGTTTTGTGTAAGGTAACTGAGGGCGGGGAAGCATTTTCCCGTCCTTCCTTCGTAAGAGAGAAGAGGAGTGCTGTCTGTGACAGTGGTGTAAAAAACACAGTGAGAGAATAAATGAGGAAGAGAAGAGAATGATTCGATTACGGATAAAAGACAAAAGTTATATCTATGATGTATTTCATATTGTAAAAGCATTTTTCCCAAATGAGACAGTAGAGCAGGAAATTGATGAAGAGCAGGGAATGTTTCTGGAGCTGGAGGTGTGTGTGCAGGAGCGCATTTGCAGAATCTGTGCGGAGATAAAGGAACTGGATGCATATGAGACAAAAAAAGAGAAGAAGCAGTATCTGGACCGAAAGATTTACCGGGCGCTTGCAGAATATTCCGGGAAAACGCTGGCGTGGGGAATCCTAACGGGGATCCGCCCGACAAAAATCGCAATGAAGATGTTAGAAGAGCAGATGGAGGAAGAAGAGATTCAGAGAACTCTCATGGAACAATATCTGATGAGTGAGGAGAAAGCACGCCTTGGAATCGAGATTGCAAAGCGCGAGAAGGCCCAGCTGGAGCAGCTTGATTATGAAGATGGATATAGTCTCTATGTGGGAATCCCATTCTGTCCGACCACCTGTGCGTACTGTTCGTTTACCTCATACCCGATCGAAGCATGGAAGACGAGGGTGGAGGAATATCTCGATGCACTTTGCAAGGAAATCAGCTATGTCGGGGATATTTCAAAAGAGAAGAAATTAAATACAATCTACATTGGTGGAGGAACGCCGACGACGTTGGAAGCAGATCAGTTAGATCGTCTGCTCACACATTTGGAAGAGACATTTTCTTATGAGGAGATAAAGGAGATTACCGTGGAGGCAGGGCGGCCTGACAGTATTACAAGAGAAAAACTGGAAGTGCTGAAGCGCCACAAGATTCCGCGGATTTCGATTAACCCGCAGACGATGCAGCAAAAGACTTTGGATCTCATCGGGAGAAGGCATACCGTGGAGGATATTCTCCGCGTGTATGGGATGGCGAGAGAATTGGAGTTTGAAAATATCAACATGGATCTGATTGCCGGACTTCCGGGAGAGACGGTGGAAGATGTCAAAGACACGTTAAGGCAGATTGAGGAACTTTCTCCTGACAGTATTACGGTGCACTCGCTGGCAGTTAAGCGTGCATCAAGGCTGGCACAGATGCCGGAATTGAAAGAGGCTGCGCTCCAGGAGGAAAGAGGACGGCAGATGGAAGCGATGATAGATCTCGCAGCGGAGAGTGCTGCGCGGATGGGAATGAAACCGTATTATCTGTATCGCCAGAAAAATATTGCCGGAAATTTTGAAAATGTTGGCTATGCAAAGGTTGACAAAGCAGGAATATACAATATACTTATTATGGAGGAAAAACAGTCTATCGTAGCAGTGGGAGCAGGAGCCTCCACAAAGGCTGTATTTTCGGCGGCAGAAGACCAGTTAAAGAACGGTCAGCCGGGAAAAGAAGTAAAATTAGAAAAAAGGATTGAGCGTGTGGAAAATGTCAAAGATGTGGGACAGTATATCGCACGGATCGATGAGATGATAGAGCGAAAGGGAGAACTATTATGGCATTAAAGAAAAAGCCCGTAACCGGGATGAAAGATATGTTACCGAGAGAGATGCAGATCCGGGATTATGTGATCCGTCTGATCAAGGAGACATATGGAACATTTGGATTCTCTTCGATTGAGACACCATGTGTGGAGCATATCGAGAACCTGTCGAGCAAGCAAGGGGGAGAGAATGAAAAGTTGATCTTTAAAATTTTAAAACGTGGAGAGAAGTTAAAGCTGGACACAGCAGAATGTGAGGCAGATCTCGTGGATGGTGGACTCAGATATGATCTGACTGTTCCGTTATCCCGTTATTATTCCAACAATGTCAGTGAGCTTCCATCTCCGTTTAAAGCGCTGCAGATGGGAAATGTGTGGAGAGCTGACCGTCCGCAGAGAGGGCGCTTCCGTCAGTTCATGCAGTGCGATATTGACATCTTAGGAGAACCAAATAATCTTGCGGAGATCGAATTGATCCTTGCGACGACGACACTGCTTGGGAAACTGGATTTTAAAAACTTTACTGTTCGTATCAATGACCGGAAGATCTTAAAGGCGATGGCAGCTTATAGCGGATTCGAAGAGAAAGACTATGATGATGTATTTATCATCCTGGACAAGATGGATAAGATTGGTCTGGACGGTGTAGAAAAAGAACTGCAGGAGCATGGATATCCGAAAGAAGCAGTTGAAAAATATCTTCAGTTATTCAAGGAGATTACAAATGATATCGAGGGAGTACGCTACTGCAAAGAAAAATTAGAGGGATACCTTGAGGAAGCGACTGCAGATGGACTGGAGATGATCATCGCAAGTGTGGACAGTGTGAAAGAAGCAGATTTTAAGTTAAGTTTTGACCCGACACTGGTGCGGGGAATGTCTTACTATACCGGAACAATCTTTGAGATTGCGATGGATGAGTTCGGCGGCTCTGTCGGAGGTGGCGGAAGATATGATGAGATGATCGGAAAGTTTACCGGACAGCCGACACCGGCATGCGGATTTTCAATCGGATTTGAGCGGATCGTCATGCTGCTTTTAGAGAGAGGATATGAGATTCCGGACAACAAAGAGAAGCTGGCGCTCTTGATCGAGAAAGGAATGCCGCAGGAGAAGATGCTGGAAGTGCTGGCATTTGCAAAAGAGCAGCGTGCTGCAGGGAAGCAAGTAATGCTCTCGATCATGAAGAAAAACAAAAAATTCCAGAAAGAACAACTTTCTCAGGAAGGTTACACAGAAATTAAGGAATTTTTTAAATAAATATGGAGGAAAAGAACATGGCAGAATCAATGCAGGGCTTAAAGAGAAGCCACAGATGTGCAGAGTTAAGCAAAGCAAATATCGGTGAGACTGTGACCGTAATGGGATGGGTGCAGAAGAACCGTAATAAAGGAGGAATCGTTTTCGTAGATTTAAGAGACCGCTCCGGTCTGCTGCAGATCATTTTTGAAAATGGTTCCATCGATGAAGCCGGATTTGAAAAGGCAGGAAAATTAAGAAGTGAATTTGTAATCGCAGTAGTGGGAACTGTGGAGGCACGTTCTGGTGCAGTCAATGAGAATCTTGCAACAGGAGAGATCGAGATTCGCGCAAGAGAGATCCGGATCTTATCCGAGTCAGAGACACCGCCGTTTCCAATCGAGGAGAACAGTAAGACAAAGGAAGAACTTCGTCTGAAATATCGTTTCCTTGACCTGAGAAGACCGGATCTTCAGAGAAATCTGATGATGAGAAGTAAGGCTGCTACACTGACACGTCAGTTCCTTGCAGAAGAAGGATTCCTTGAGATCGAGACACCGATGCTGATCAAGAGTACACCGGAAGGCGCGAGAGACTACCTTGTACCAAGCCGTGTACACCCAGGGAATTTCTACGCACTGCCGCAGTCACCACAGATTTTCAAACAGCTTCTGATGTGTTCCGGATATGATCGTTATTTTCAGATTGTAAAATGTTTCCGTGACGAGGACCTTCGTGCAGATCGTCAGCCGGAATTTACACAGATCGATATGGAGCTTTCTTTCGTAGACGTAGATGATGTCATCGATGTCAATGAAAGATTGCTGGCAAAATTATTTAAAGAAATCTTAGGTGTAGAAGTAAGCCTTCCGATTCCGCGCATGACATGGCAGGAGGCGATGGATCGCTTTGGTTCCGATAAGCCGGATATCCGCTTTGGAATGGAACTTGTGGACGTATCTGAAGTCGTAAAAGACTGTGAGTTCGTCGTATTTAAAAATGCACTGGAAAACGGGGGAAGTGTCAGAGGTATCAATGCCAAAGGGCAGGGAGCGATGCCGCGTAAGAAGATTGATAAACTGGTAGATTTCGCCAAAGATTTTGGTGCAAAAGGGCTTGCTTACATTGCAATCCAGGAAGACGGTACGGTGAAATCTTCGTTCGCAAAATTTATGAGCGAAGAAGAGATGCACGCATTGATCGAGGCGATGGGTGGAGAGAACGGAGACTTACTTCTCTTTGCTGCTGATAAGAATAAAGTTGTATGGGATGTGTTAGGAAATCTGCGTCTGGAGATCGCACGTCAGTTAGAGATCCTTGACAAAGGAGATTACAGATTCCTCTGGGTAACAGAATTCCCGTTATTAGAGTGGAACGAGGAAGCCGGAAGATATACAGCAATGCATCATCCATTTACAATGCCGATGGAAGAAGACCTTGACCTTCTTGATACAGATCCGGGAAAAGTCCGTGCAAAAGCATACGATATCGTATTAAACGGAACGGAACTCGGAGGCGGAAGTGTCCGTATCTTCAATCAGGAGATCCAGAACAAGATGTTTGAAGTGCTTGGATTTACAAGAGAGCAGGCAGAAGAACAGTTTGGGTTCCTGTTAAGTGCATTCAAATATGGAGTGCCGCCGCACGCAGGATTAGCATACGGACTTGACCGTCTGATCATGTTGATGGCAAAAGAAGACAGCATCCGTGACGTGATCGCGTTCCCGAAAGTCAAAGATGCCTCCGATCTGATGACAGAAGCGCCGGCAGCAGTTGACAGAAAACAGTTAGAAGAACTTGGACTTGAGATTGCAAAGGTAGAAGAGTAGATCGTATTTAAAATTGCAAAGAAAAGAGAGCGTTGTGAAATAGGGAGAGGATTCCTTATTTCGCAGCGCTCTTTTTTTAGTACAAATCAGATTTATGTGAGCCTATGAATGATAACCAAGCTCTTCTTCCAGTTTTTTCTTTGTCTGTAGCATCAGCTTGGAGAGTTCCAGGATGCGCTCATCTGTCATGCGGACGGTCGGGCCAGAGATACTGAAAGCATATTTTGGCTTGCCGCTGTAATCCATGATCGAGGAGGCAATGCAGCGAACGCCGTTTTCATTTTCTTCATTGTCAAGTGCGTAACCATTTTCCCGCGCTTCTTCCAAAATAATAAATAGTTCATCCAGATCGGTGACGGTATACTCTGTCAGTGCCTCGATCTTACTGTCGCCCCAAATTGTACGCACTTCCTCTGGACGCATCATGGCGAGCAGTGCTTTTCCGACACCGGAACGATACATTGGTGTGCGGCTTCCGACACGGGATACCATTCGCACCGAGTTAGAGCTGGATTCTACCTTGTCGATGTACACGACGTCCAGTCCGTCACGTTTGACAAGATGGACGGTCTCTCCGCTGATATCTGCGAGCTCCTTTAAATAAGGGTGAATGGTAGATAACACATCAATATGTCCTAAAATTCGGCTGGAAATTTCAAGAAGTTTAAAAGAAAGGGAATATTTTCCACTCTCTTCATCTTGACGCACATAATCCATATACATGAGTGAGGTTAGAAGTCGGTGGGTCGTGCTTTTATGTAAACCAAGCGTATTGCTCAGTTCAATCAGTCCGGTCGGACCGGACTTGGAAAGTTCTTCAATGACTGCAAACAGTCTGTCTGCGACCTGAATCGGATTTTTTTGTTCTGCAGTCTGAGTTGTAGTTTGGTTCTCTTTTTTATCGTACACAATCATTTCCTCCTAGAATCTGTGGACTATTGTAACATTTTATGAAAAGAGAAGCAATCCCCTTTCCAGATTCAGGGAGAATGGAAGGAGGTTTCGGGTGATCGGAGAATAAATCCTGCATTTGTTGGAGAAAATCGAAAGAAACATCTTGACTTTCTTACAAGAAGTAGTATAATGCAAATAAAGAGTATTGCATTATGAAACTGAGTTTCACAATGTGAAACAAAATGAAACGTAGAGAGATCCAGTCAGGAGGAAGTTAAATGAACGAAGTATTAGAGAAAATCCAGAAGATCGGAATCGTTCCGGTTGTTGTATTAAACGATGCGAAAGATGCAGCACCACTTGCAAAAGCACTTTGTGATGGTGGACTTCCATGTGCAGAAGTAACATTCCGTACAGATGCAGCAGAAGAGTCTATCAGAATTATGGCAGAGCAGTTCCCGAACATGCTTGTAGGAGCAGGAACCGTTCTTACAACAGATCAGGTGGACCGCGCAGTGGCAGCAGGAGCAAAATTTATTGTCAGCCCTGGATTGAATCCAAAGATTGTAAGATACTGTGTAGAGAAGAATATCCCGATCACACCGGGTACAACAAACCCAAGTGATATCGAGCAGGCAATTGAGTGCGGACTGGAAGTTGTAAAATTCTTCCCGGCAGAACCGGCAGGCGGAATCAACATGATCAAAGCGATGGCAGCTCCATACACAAACATGAAATTCATGCCGACAGGTGGAATTAACGCGTCTAACTTAAAATCTTACTTAGACTTCCCGAAGATCATCGCATGTGGCGGAAGCTGGATGGTAAAAGGAGATCTTGTAGCAGCAGGTAAATTTGATGAGATCGAAAAACTGACAAGAGAAGCAGTACAGTCTATGTTAGGATTTGAACTTGCACATGTAGGAATCAATGCAAATAGCGATGATGAAGCTGGAAATACAGCAAGTGCATTTGAAAAGATGTTCGGATTCACATCCAAAGAAGGAAACTCTTCATACTTTGCAGGAACTGGTGTAGAAGTAATGAAGACTCCATACAAAGGAACAAACGGACACATCGCAGTTTCCACAAACTACATCGACAGAGCAGTGAGCTATCTGGAAATGCTGGGATATGAATTCGATATGTCCACAGCAAAATATGATGCAAAGAACAATTTAAAAGCAGTTTACTTCACAGGAGAAGTTGGCGGATTTGCAGTGCATTTAGTACAGAAATAAGAAATGCTTACAGCTGCACGACATTGCAGCGTATCCGTTAGAAGTTTGTAATATTGATTATAGAAGATAAAATTACAATTTATGATTAAGAGGAGATTAAACATGGCAAAGAAAGTAATTACATTTGGAGAGATTATGTTAAGACTTGCACCGGAAGGATACTACCGTTTCGTACAGGCAGATACATTCGGAGCAACATACGGTGGAGGAGAGGCAAACGTAGCTGTTTCTCTTGCAAACTATGGATTTGATGCAAAATTTGTAACAAAATTACCGGCACATGAGATTGGACAGGCTGCTGTAAACTCTCTTAGAAAGTATGGAGTAGACACATCTTACATCACACGTGGTGGAGACAGAGTAGGTATCTACTTCTTAGAGAAGGGTGCTTCCCAGAGACCTTCTAAAGTAATCTACGACAGAGCAGGATCTTCTATCGCAACAGCTACAAAAGAAGATTTCAACTGGAAAGAGATCTTTGACGGAGCAGAATGGTTCCACTTTACAGGAATTACTCCAGCATTAAATGATGAAGTAGCAGCAATCTGCTTAGAAGCTTGTAAAGCAGCAAAAGAGAATGGAGTGACAATCTCTTGTGACTTAAACTACAGAAATAAACTTTGGTCAAAAGAAAAAGCCGGAGAAGTGATGGGAGAATTATGTAAATACGTTGACGTATGTATCGCAAACGAAGAAGATGCAGCAGACGTATTCGGAATTCACGCAGCAAACACAGATGTTACAACTGGTACAGTAAACCACGAAGGATACAAAGATGTAGCAAAACAGTTAGCAGATAGATTTGGATTCAGCAAAGTAGCAATCACATTAAGAGAGTCTATCTCAGCAAACGACAACAACTGGTCTGCAATGTTATATGATGGAAATGACTACTTCTTCAGCAAAAAATATAAAATGCACATCGTTGACCGTGTAGGTGGCGGAGACAGCTTCGGAGGCGGACTGATCGCAGCTTCCTTAAACGGATTTGACTCACAGGCAACAATCGAATTTGCAGTTGCAGCTTCCTGCCTGAAACACTCTATCGAAGGAGATATGAACTTAGTATCTATGGATGAAGTGTTAAAACTTGCAGGTGGAGACGGTTCAGGCCGTGTACAAAGATAGTATATAATTTATTTTTAATTATATAAACCTGTATTTGCCAGTACAGGAAACGTCCAAACAGCTTATACCCATTTGAGCTGTACCTAAAATTATTTATATATTTTTTACCGTAGGGAATACAGGCAGAGGTGCATTGTATTCCCTATTTTCAAATCAGAGAGAATCATAATTGCAAAATGAATTAAAAGAGGTGTACCTTATGGAAACAAAAAAAGAATTTGATCTGCTTGCACTTGGAGAATTACTGCTTCGGCTGTCCCCGCCGAACAATGAGAGGATTGTGCGCGGAGAGACCCTTCAGAAACAGGCGGGCGGCGCAGAATTAAATGTGGTATCTGGTGTTTCCCTTCTTGGGTTACGTACCGGAATCATTTCCAAGCTTCCGGCAAATGACATTGGAACTTATATCAAAAATCGAGTGCGTTTCTGTGGCGTCAGCGATGACTATTTAGTATATGACAGCGAGAAAGATGCACGCCTCGGGGTATACTATTATGAAAACGGAGCATATCCGCGAAAACCGGGAATCGTCTATGACCGGATGTATACGTCTATGACAAAGATTGATGTGGAGGATTTTGATGAGAGTCTGTTTTCGTCAGCAAGATGTTTCCACACGACCGGAATCACACTGGCACTCAGTGAGAAGACACGTGAAACTGCAATAGAGATGATCAAACGGTTCAAACAGGCAGGAGCAATGATCTCCTTTGATGTCAACTTCCGTGGAAACTTGTGGACAGGAGAAGAAGCGCGGGCGTGCATCGAGAGAATTCTCCCATATGTGGATGTATTTTTCTGTTCTGAGGAGACGGCGCGGCTTACGTTTGGAAAAGAAGGGGATGTCCGGACGATTATGAAGAGCTTTACGGAGGATTACCCGATTTCCATCGTAGCCTCTACACAGAGGATTGTCCACAGCCCGAAACGCCACACATTCGGTTCAGTAATCTACAATGCGAAGACGAATGTTTACTATGAGGAAGAGCCTTACCGAGATATCGAAGTCGTTGACCGGATCGGAAGCGGGGACGCCTACATTTCGGGTGTGCTGTACGGATTGCTTGCACACAATGGTGATTGCCAGAAAGCGCTGGAATATGGAAATGCTACAAGTTCGGTGAAAAACACGATACCGGGAGATCTGCCATCCTCCGACTTAAGAGAGATTGAACGTATTATCCGAGCACATAAGAGTACGGGAAGACAAAGTGAGATGGATCGATAAGAAAGAAAAAACAGAACATATCGTTTTATGCAGGTGAAAAGCATGAAACGATATGTTTTATTGCTTATATGAAAAAATATTGCAAGGGACTATACTTTTGGAAAATAATCTTGTAATATAGTGTCATACAAGCAAATGGAAGCAAATGAGACATCAGAACGTGGAGGCAGCATGGAAAAGAATTACGAAGTGTTGAAGCATTATCTTCAAAGTGAAAAGCAAGCAGGAAATATGAAGAAGCGTCATGGAGTGCCGCAAATGCATAGAGATGAAGACCAGATTGTCATTTCGTATCCGAATGAAGAGGTATGCAAAGAGAGAGTTGTAATCCGTCAAAAATATAAAAATGTTCCGATTCCTAATCACAGACATGAGTATATCGAACTTTCTTTTATGATGGAGGGAGAACTTTCGGTGCAGATAGAAGGAAAGGAAATTCGAATGAAATCGGGAGATATCTGTCTGATGAATCGAAATGTAAGTCATTCTTCAGAGCGGGCAACAGATGATATTTGGATGTTTAATATATTAATGACGGCTGATTTTTTTGATACCATTTTTATGTATTTGTTTTCAGAGGATAAATACATTTCTAACTATATCATTAATAGTCTGTATTCGGAAAGTAAAAAGAAAAATTACATTTTTTATCATCTTCCGGAGGGAAGCTTTGAAGAAAAGGTTATGGAACAACTTATTTGTGAGTATTTTCTGGAAGAACAAAAGAATATTGGAAAGATTACCGCATGTCTGCTCTTACTTTTTACGGAAATATCGAGAGCGGTTGGAGCAGAAGATGAGGCAGTCATTACACAGAAAAGCATCAAGATCCAAAAAGAGGTAATTGAATACTTAAAGAAAAATTATCGAAATGCAACTTTGAATTCAGTGGCAAAAGAGTTGTGCTTCCACCCCAATTATCTTAGTGCGCTGTTGAAAATGGATGGGAACCGGGGATTTAAAGATATTTTGTTTGACATACGTATGGCAGAAGCATCTAATTTATTATGCAAAACAGATAGGAAGATAGAGGAGATTTCATCTGAAATCGGATATGCGAATGAAGGGTATTTTTATAAATGCTTTAAACAAAAGTATGGCGAGTCTCCGGACAATTACCGAAAAAAGCATAAAAATCTTAATAAAAGACAGTAAAAGCTTTATTTTCTATATGAAAGGAAGGGAGGAAAAGAGATATAATTTTTACCTGAGAAAAGTATTTGGAGGGTGAAATGAGTACAAAAGTAAAAAATTCAAAAATGGAAGCCACACGTGTTATTATGACACCACTTGGTTCCGCGGCATCGAATGTATTCAATATGTTGAATATGTCGTTTTTCCTTGTGTTTAGTACAGAAGCACTTGGATTAAATATTATGATCATGGGGCTTGTAATGACTGCGATGAGAATCTTTGATGGGATTACAGACCCTGTTATTGGTTCGATCATTGACAGAACAGAGACAAGATTTGGTAAGTTCAGACCATTCTTAGTGATCGGATCTCTGATTATGCTTCTGGCAAGCTTTATGATCTATCTGTTTTCATTTGATATTCCACAGTCCTATCGTATGGTATGGGTAATTCTGTGGTATGCGGTATGGGTAGTTGGATATACCTTTATGACAACGGTAAATAAATGTGTATTGTCCATCGTAACAAAAAATCCAAAATATCGTCCGCTTTCAGGCGTGGCAGGAGGATGCTATTCTACGCTGCTTAGCTTGATCATGACAACGGCTATTATTCCGATTTTACAGAAAAATGGTGGACTCGGATCGCAAAAAGGGTGGATGCTTATTATCATCAGTGCGTTTATCTTACATGCAATTCTTTTAGTAGGTTGTTTGTTTGCGATTTCAAGTTCTGATAAGCCAGAGTTTTACAGACAAGATCCTAACAAAAAGGAAGAGAAGATCACAATCAAAGACAGTATCAATGTGCTTCGTCTGAATCAGCCGCTGCGAATGTTGATTTTAGCTGCATCCACAGATAAGATTGCGTCAACAATCCAGACTTCAGTCATGACATACTTTTATATTTATGCGGTAGGAAACATTGATTTACAGCCGATCGTAGGGGGAATCTCTACGCCGATGTCCCTTGTAGGTGCATTTGTTGCAGGTTCTGTTGCAGTAAAATTTGGATGTAAGAAAGCATCTCTGATCGGAGCTGTGGCAAACTTGACTTTAGAGGCTATTTTAATTATTTTCCGTCCTTTTGGAGAGGGAACACTGTTTGTCTTTGTGGCATTGATGGCATTGAATATGCTCTTTAGAAGATTCTCTGCTCAAAATGTAGATCCAATGATCGCAGAGATCATCGACTATCACAAATTAAAAACAGGAAAGTTTATGCCGGGATTCATCGGTGCTACATTTTCACTGGTAGATAAGGTGATCAGTGCATTTGGTTCTTCGATTGTAGGTATCCTTATGGGACTTGCAGGATACAGCGCAGGAGCAGAACCGACAACTACATTGTATATCGCAACAATCGCAATGTACCTTGGAGCTCCGCTGTTGGGAGATTTGGCGAGTGTGATCGCTCTGAAGCGGTATCATATTACGGCAGAAGAGTACAAAGAAATGTATGGAGATAAAGCAATTTTAAGTAAAAAAGAAGCTAACAAATAAGAGGTGAATAGGTTGAAAGAAATTTTATTGAATGACAACTGGCTTTTTCACAAAGAAAATGAAGTGGAAAGCTGTGTGACATTGCCTCACACATACAATGCTGTCGATGGTCAATCAGGAATTTCGATGTGGAGAGGAAAAGGCTTTTACAAAAAAGAAGTTCTTTTTTCAGAAGAGGACTTAAAAGAAAAGATTTTCCTGGAAATCGGCGCATCTGCGATGAAGAGTACTGTGTATATGAATGGAAAAACTATTTGTCACAATACTTGTCCATACGCAATGTACAGAATTGCGTTGAATGAGCACATCACGGTTGGAAAAAACTTGTTAGAAATTGTAACAGACAATACGGCGACGGATGAAGTGTATCCGCAGATGGCAGATTTCTCGTTCTATGGAGGCGTCTATCGGGATGTAAAATTAGTGTTCGTGCCACAACAGCTTCATTTTGACTACTTAGATGGCAGCAGAGATGGTGTGCAAGTCAGAACACAGAAGTTGGATGGACAAAAGTGGGAAGTCACAGTAACCGGTTGTGTGATCAACGAAGGAAAAGATTGCGAAGGAGAAGTCAAAGTATCTGTTTTAGATAGACAGGGAGTAGTCCTTGAAAAGACTCTTAGCATGTATTTCTCTGAGAAACAGGCATTTACGATCCGGACAGAAATAGATCAGCCACATTTATGGATGGGAGTAGAAGATCCGTATTTATATCAAGTACAGGTTGAAATCTGCACAAAAGATGGAGTGGAAGAAACACGCAGTATTGCAACAGGATTCCGTGAAATCAAGATTGATCCGGAGAAAGGAATGTTTTTAAACGGAAAACACATCAAGATTCGAGGAGTTGCCCGTCACCAAGATTTTGGCGGTGTGGGAAATGCAGTTTCCAAAGAGCAAATGGAAGAAGATCTTTCTCTTGTAAAAGAAGTGGGAGCAAATTCCGTTCGTCTTTCACATTATCAGCACGATGATTATTTTTATCGCCGCTGCGATGAAGAAGGAATTCTTGTATGGGCAGAAGTACCATTCATCAGTATTTTATCAGAAAGCGAAAAAGCAGATGAAAATATCAGACAGCAGATGGAACGTTTGATCAAACAGTGCGGAAATCACATCTCGATTTATTGCTGGGGTGTGCAAAACGAGATTACAATTGCAGGAGAGACGGCAGAGATCCACGAAAAGGTAAAAGCGATGGCAGCGTATACAAAGCAGTTAGATCCGAGCAGATATACAGCAGAGGCAAACATCTATTCCGTGGCAAATGAAAGTCCTTTGAATCGAATGGCAGATTTAGTTGGGTATAATCTGTACTATGGATGGTATTATGATAAAATGACAGGGCTGCAGCAGCGTCTGGATGAGTTCCATATGGCCTGTCCGGATGTTCCGCTGCTTGTGACAGAATATGGTGTAGATACCAATCCAGGCTATCACTCTTATGAACCGAAGACGAAAGATTATTCGGAAGAGTATCAGTTGTTGTTCTCGGAAAATGCGCTGAAAGCTTTTGAAGAGCGGGATTACTTTGTCGGAAGTTATGTTTGGAATCTGTGTGATTTTGGAAGCGCCAACCGTGATGAAGGCGGAAAGCAGGGACAAAATCAGAAGGGACTTGTGACGATTGACCGAAAAATCAAGAAAGATGCATATTACTTATATAAAGCAAACTGGTCAAAAGAAAGCTTTGTAAAATTAGCTGGCAGCAGATTTGTAAATCGTCATCAGGAAGAGAATACAATTACAGTATTGTCCAATCTTAAAAAGCTTGAAGTATATGTCAATGGAATGCTTGCTGGTGTGAAAGAGCAGCCGGAACCAATGACGAATTTCACGGTAGTACTTCCGATGGGAGAAAACAAAATTACTGTAAAAGGGTTTGACCAAGCAGAGACAGTATATGAAGATGAGATGGTGCTTCATCGAGTGACAGAGCCGGATAAGAGCTGTGAATATGTACAGAAAGATCAAGGTGGAAATGTCATTAACTGGTTTGAAAAATTTGACTTGGAAGATGCCGGTACAGAGGAGATTGCATTGGATCCGGAGTGCTATTCTAGTATGGATAAGCTTGGAGAGATCATGAAGCATCCAAAAGGTGAAGCGATTATTTTGAAATATTTTGGAGAAATGGTAGATCACCCTAAATTTGCAATGATGAAAGTAATGACATTAGATGCGATGAGCAAATTAAAGAATTTGGGAATTCCGAAAGAATTAATTCTTGTCATTAACCGCGAATTGCAGCAGATAAAAAAATAAGTAAAAAAGAAAAATAGAAAATGCCAGACAGAAAGTCTTTATGAGAGAAGCTCATTTGGAATTACTGCCTGGCATTTTTGTTAGAAATATCGTATGTCTGTTTTGTAAAAGGAAAATTGGGGATACCAAAAATCCAGAAATCAAATGGTTTGCTTACAAAAGTTGTATAGATTAAAAATGTGCAGGCAATCCCTCGGGATGTTTCTGATTGCGGATCAGCTTGGAATCTGCTATGATAATCTCATAGAATTCCTCTGTCAAATGGAGGAGTATCATGAGGAGAAAACATCGTTTAAAGGAACTTACAATCAAAGATAATTTCATGTTTGGTGCAGTGATGATGGATGAAGAAAACTGCAAAGGTCTTTTGGAAAGAGTGCTGGAGATACCAATTGAACGGGTGGAAGTCAGCAGGGAAAAGAGTATTGTATATCATCCGGAATACAAGGGTGTCCGATTGGATGTATACGCGAAGGATGAGCATCAAAGTCACTATAATGTGGAAATGCATGTGGAACGGAAAGCGGCTCTTGGAAAAAGGAGCCGGTACTATCAGAGTCAGATGGATATGGAACTATTATTGTCAGGGGAAGATTATTCAGAACTTCCAAACACTTATGTCATTTTTATCTGTGATTTTGATCCGTTTGGAGAAGAAAAATACCGCTATGTATTTGAGATGCAATGCAAAGAATCTAAGCAGACTAATCTGGAAGATGGAAGGACCATTTTATTTTTGAACACGCATGGAAAGAATGAAAGTGAAGTTCCGAAAGAACTGGTAACATTTCTAAGATATGTAAAGGCAGACCTTGCGGAAAGTGAGGAAGCATTTGATGATCCGTATGTGGAACAGCTGCAGAAATTCATTCGGAAGGTCAAGAGAAGTAGGGAAATGGAGGAGCGCTTTATGATTTTTGAAGAGATGTTAAAAGAAGAGCATGCGCAAGGTCTTGAGGAGGGTCGTAGAGAAGGTCTTGTAGAGGGATGTGTAAGTACACTGAAAGAGACATTGCTTCTGTTTTTAAAAAATTTCGGAGAAGTTCCAAATGAAATTTCTGAGCAGATTCAGTTACAGCAAGAGACAGAAGTATTGAAACATTGGATGAAGATAGCCTTTCAGTCAGAAACATTGGATGAATTCATACAAAAGATGTAAGAAAATCTATTTCTGATCGATGATCAGATCTGAAACTCTGGAAGTTTTACTGTTCTTGTAAAATTTCCGGGGATATGAAACAAGTCGATGCCATTTCAGGCAATAATTCAAAAATAGACAGGGGAATTCTATATTTGAAAGTATCAGATTCATCAATTAAGAATTGAAGAAGATTAAGAAAATAGAAAATGCCAGTCAGAAAATCTTTATGAGAGAAGCTCATTTGGAATTACTGTCTGGCATTTTTGGATCTTTGTTAAGAGGTGGAGTGAAATATTTTTGGAAATATAGGAGGCTTATCCTGTAAGGAGAAATTGGGAAGATTCCTCTTGAAAAGCTAGGTAGCCAATCGTGATGAAATTCTATAAAGTTTCATCTGATTCTTTCTGAAGCATACAGCCGTGTCTGAAAATGTTTGCAAGAATCAGTGCGATACATCCGGCAAGAATCCATGAAAATCGTAATGGATTGTTGAAATAAAATGTTTGATACGCGATTCGAAATACAATCATCTGTAACAGAAACTGGCTGAAAATACCGAGAAATAGCATACTGTATGCAATCCGGTTGATATAGAATATAATTTCCGGAAAGAAAGGGGTTGAAGTTATCTTTAATTTCCGGAAAATTTTCTGAAACTGTACACAGATCAGAAGCTTGGGCAGGTATTCTAGAAGAATATCCAGGATAGTCAGAGGGATACCAAGTAACTGTACAGAAGTATTCATATAATTTGGTGGAAGATAGCTTTCAGAAAGCCTCAAAAAACCGAAAAGAAGCTGAATCTTTATGCCGTTTCCGGTATCAATCACGGAGATACTGTCTGCTGGTGAACAGCAGAGGAAAATAGTATTACAGACAGAACATGCAATCATAAAAAATAAGTAAAGCGTATAGAGGAAGAGAATCCACTTGCAAAGAGCAAGGGGCTGCTGGACCTGATCATTTGACTGTGGGTGAGAAAGGGAATCCGATATTGCCTTCATAGAAAGACCTCCTTTAATAAGGTAAAAAAGTACCGTTTGCTAGTATTATCTTTGTAAAAATATTATAGCAAGGGTATATACATATATCAATAATAAATTAATGATAAACATTAAAAATGCAGTCGTAAAGAAAAAGACAACAGAATAGGAAAATACCAGGGAGGAAATCTTAGTGAGAGGAATTCAGTTCGATGTCCCGGTATTTTCTGGTTACGTCTTATTGTATAGAAAATTCCTTTTTAGGGGAAATTTTTGTGGATATTTCTTATTGTTTAATATCCTAAATCTTCTCCAATCAAAATGACCTTGATACGACCGGTATGTCTGGAGTGCCTTGTGACAACGACCTGACAGCACATACAGTCCGCAGAATGGCAGTCTGCACATGTGCCTGTTACTTTACAAGGTGTGTTTGTCTGAAGTCTTGCAGCATTTGCAGGAGTAGCAATATTTTGAACGCGTGCGATTCCAGATGGAACATCTGTGACAATTTTATTCATTCCTGCAAGGATGATAACATGCTCTGGTCCGTGAATCAGACAGGCAAGTCGATTTCCGTTTCCGTCGATATTGATCAGCTCACCGTCAATGGTAATGGCATTGGAACTCATAAAGAAGAAATCAGAAGCTGCACTTTTTAAGTAAACTTCTTTTCGCTCTTGCGGAGTGCGGGCGAGCCCTCGGTCAATGAGTGTGATATCTGCTTCGCGGAGCGCCTGGAGCATACCGCTCTCTTCTAGTGTAACAGACCCGCCAAAGCTTACTGAAGATTTTGCTGGGATAAAAGAAAGAGCTTGCTGAACGGCTTCAGAAGCAGTCGGACAGTAGTACCCCTCCATATTTCGTTTCGCCAGTTTTTGAATGATCGTATTGGCCAACGCTGCGCGTGCCTGTTGTTTTGGTGTTGTATCAGTTGGATGTGTCATAAAGAATACCCCCTTATAAAAGTGTGTGGTCAAAGTACTGCAAAATGAAAGCTGTTATTTCTTTTGCAGTAGCCTTATTTTTTGTATTATCATACCGCAGTTTTTTTGCATGGGCAAGAGAAAATCGAAAAGCAAACTAGTTTAGTGAGCGTGCACGCTTAAAAAATTTGTGCATGCAATACGAAAAAGCTCTCGCATAGGTGATGATAGAATAGGAAAATTGTGAATAATAACGAAAAAATACAGAATATTAATTAAAAGTAGATAAAAAAACTGAAATATAGTATGATAAAAAAAGAATACCTAAATCTCAAGTGCAAGCGAGCATTCACTTCTATGTAATTGCAACATCTGGAAGTGATGCGGTACATGGATTCGGAAGGAGGGGATTTTATGAAGACAATCAAAAAATGGATGGCATATTTTATGGCAGTTCTGATGTTATGCAGTATGTCTCAGGTGCGAGTATTAGCGGAAGATGCCTTGCCGACAGCGGACACTCCTAAGATTACAGAATTTAAGATTCAGGGAGTAAAAGGAACGGTGGATGATCAACAGCAGAAAATTAATGTGGCAGGGCTTCCGTGTAATACAGATCTTACAAGTCTTACCGCAGAGGTTACCTGTGATCCGGCAGATGCTATAGTACGGTTTGATCCGTTGAAGCCGTCAGCAGATGATGGGCAGAAGAAGCTGGAGCAGGGAAATGCATTGCAAACAGAAGACTTTTCAGTACCGAGAATATGTAACGTAGAGTATCAGGGACAAATAAATTCTTATACAGTGACAGTGAGTACCCTTTCGCATGCGGGAGATCTAGCGACTTGTACAAACGATTCCGTATGTAAAACATGTGGAATGTTACTGGAAGAAAAATGGGGGCATGATCTTTTAGCGGCAACTTGTACCGAAAAAGCAAAATGTCAGAGGAGTGGTTGTAGTTATACAGAACCTGCCCTTGGACATGATCTCTCTAAGGCGACTTGTACCGAACCGGCAAGATGTCAGAGAGAAGGCTGTGACTATACAGAAGGCGAAGCGCTTGGACATGATCTTTCAAAGGCAACCTGTACGGAGCCTGCAAGATGCCAGAGAGAAGGCTGTGATTATACAGAAGGCGAAGCGCTTGGACATGATCTCTCTAAGGCAACCTGTACGGAGCCTGCAAGATGTCAGAGAGAAGGCTGTGACTATACAGAAGGTGAGGCTCTCGGACATGATCTCTCTAAGGCAACCTGTACGGAACCAGCAAGGTGTCAGAGAGAAGGCTGCGACTACACAGAAGGAAAAGCCCTTGGTCATGATCTTTCTAAGACAACTTGTACAGAGGCAGCAAAATGTCAGAGGGAAGGTTGTCATTATACAGAGGGAAAGCCGCTTGGACATGATATGAATGCCTGGACTGTTACAAAGAAAAGTACAACGACAGAGAAGGGAGAACGGGCACGAAATTGTAAGCGCTGCGACTATCGAGAGACTGAACTTATAGAACGACTGAGTCGGAAGGCAGATGCCGGGAAAAACCAGATTGCAGATTTAAGGACAGATATTAATTATCCTTTGGATGAGACGATCACATTTCATCTTTACGGAGCTGGACAGGATAATACAGAACCGGTAGAAGGCGATACCAGATACGTTCCGGAGAGCTGGAAGATTGAAAATCAGTTTGACTGGAGAGAGACTGATGGAGAATCTGGATTTCAAATACACAAGGCAGGATTTTATAAGGTGATGGCATCTTTCCGGCAACAGAAGTTTGAAAGTGGAACGTGGCAGAATACGGATCAGACAGATATAAAAGAAGTGACGATCAAAGCGGGAACAGAGGCGCAGCGGGAAGAACAGGCAAGAAAGGATGCAGCAAAGAAAGCGGCGAAGACGGGAGATACGAGCCAGATGTTTGTTTATATTCTTCTTCTGCTTGTGGCAGCAGGACTTGCAGTATTTGTGATTGTTCGAAATAAGAAGAAACAACAATAAGCCATTGGATGGAGAAGTGTTGAAAACAGATAATATTTGAAATTTGAAAAGGGAGGCTGTTTGTAACAGTCTCTCTTTTTTGAAATGCGGGAATCTTCGTAGATGGGATTCAAAAGAAATTTTCGATGTACCTATGTTACATAGACAACAAAAAACTTTACAGTAACCTGTAAAGCTTCTGAAGAGCACGAGACGGGATTCGAACCCGCGACCCTCGCCTTGGCAAGGCGATACTCCACCACTGAGCCACTCGTGCATGTTGTTTTGTTGTTTGTGTTCCCTTGAACAATACATACTATACAGGATAAAAAGGGATTTGTCAACAGAAAAATTGAAAAAATTTATTTTTTTTAATTTTTCTGTAATTTACCATCAATTACGAACAAGGTATTCTCGCAATGGAGTGGAGGGTGAGTTGGATAAATAGAATCGAATATGGTAAATATCGGTGTGAAGGTCATAATTGATTTCTTTTTGTTTGGAAAGAATGGAGTTTTTTAAAAGAGCGAGTCTTTGTTCCGAATAGTCTTTGGGGATAGAGACATCGATTGTAAGCTCAGAAAGATTATAGCACTCTGAACGATGTTGTCTGATGATATGATAGGTTGGATGAAGATAATTCCAAATGATTCCGAAAAGAACCAGAAGGAGAAGAAGTCGAAATGATTTTTTGCCTTTCAAAGATTTACACCCCCTGCATATATAATATATCCTATAAATAACACACCTGTCAAATCTATAGCTTATTTATTTAGGATTACTTGGATATAATAACAGTCAGATAAGTACAGGGAGTGAATCGAAATGGAAGATGTAGGATATTTAAAAGTCAAAATTGAGGAGTTGCTGAAAGAGAGAAATATTTCTAAAAATAAAATCTGTTTTGATCTGCGGATACAGAGAACACAGTTGAACCGTTACTGTAAAGGAGATGTACAGAGGCTGGATGTAAATCTTTTATGCAGAATCTGTGATTATACGAATTGTAGGATTCAGGATGTGATCGAATATATTCCAAGGACAGAGAAGGTGCTGGAGGAAGATGGAGAAGATACAGTACACTAGAAGGAATTGTGAAATGGCAGGTGAGTAGAGGGAAAAATTTTTCTGAACAGATGCCAAATAGAAGGGAAAGCTGGTAGGAATCAATAGCAAAACAGAAGTTTTGCTATATTGTGTCTCTACCAGCTTTCCTTTTTATCAGATAAGAAATTTATTTGAAACCATTCTTAGTTCCAAGCATCTGTGTCAGTCAGATTGAGCCTAGATGCTTGAAAGACAGGGTCTTTGCCCTGCTTTTTTTGTGCACGGTAATCGTCAAGCACGCGGAATGCAATATTTCCAAGAAGCAGGATAGCAAAAATATTGACGAGAGCCATAAGTCCCATCAGAACATCGGCGAGATTCCACACAGTTGAAAAATTTGCCTGTGCGCCGAAAAAGATGGCAATGAGGCAGGTGATACGGAAAAGATTCAAAAGAACAGGACTGTTTTTGATAAACAGAATGTTGGCTTCTGCATAATAGTAGTTTCCGACAAGGCTTGTGAATGCGAAAGCAAAAATGGAGAAGGTAATAAAGTGGATTCCCCATGTTCCTACACTGCTCTGCAGGGCTGCCTGTACATATGGAATGCCGTCTAATGTTCCCGGAACTCCTTTGACATTGGAAAGCAGCAGGATGAAAGCAGTTGTGGTGCAGATCAGAAGTGTGTCGATAAACACAGATAAGATCTGTACGAGTCCCTGCTTGACTGGGTGGGAAACAGCGGCAGAAGCAGAAGCATTTGGCGCACTTCCCATCCCAGCTTCATTTGAGAATAATCCCCGTTTAATACCGATCAACACAGTGCTGCCAGCAAAACCTCCGATGATTGACTCGATATCAAAAGCTTCGGAAAGAATCGTTTGAAACATTTCCGGAACGGACGACAGGTTTGTTACAGTTACATAAACTCCTACAAGAATATAAATTCCCGCCATGATCGGAACAAGCACAGAAGTAATGAAACTAATCCGGTGAACTCCACCGAAAATGACAACTGCCGTAAGCAGGGCAAGAACTGCTCCGACAACTGCCGGAAGCATTGTGTTGGAATAGTCTTTGACATAGTATTCGAAGGAGGAAGAAATATTATAAGCCTGGAGTCCATTGAATCCATAGGCAAAGCAACAGATCAAAAGGACAGAAAAGAGGACGCCCAGCCAGCGCTTTTTTAATGCGCGCTCAATGTAATAGGAAGGTCCTCCGCGGAAAGAATCTCCGTCTTTTACTTTATATACCTGTGCAAGCGTACTTTCCACAAATGCAGAAGCTCCGCCGATCACTGCCATGATCCACATCCAGAAAATGGCTCCGGGACCACCTGCTGCAAGTGCAGTTGCGATTCCGGCAATATTTCCGGTTCCGACTCTCGAGGCCGTAGAAATCATCAGAGCCTGAAAGGAAGATACTGGTTTTCCGGAGGCATTTTCTCCGTCAGAAGATTTTTCTTTCAGTGCAAGGAATGCATCTTTTAAAAGTGTGAGCTGGACAAACCGTGTCCGGATAGAAAAATAGATTCCGGCGCCCACTAACAGAAAAATTAGAATATAGCTGTACAGAAAATCATTTACATGTGATAAAAAATTGTTCATAGTCATCTCCTTTGTTCTAGAATGTCGCAGAGTACTGCGTATCAAAGTATGGACATTCTTTTATAAAATAGCATTTCCAGTAAAAATATATTTAGTAATATTGCTTGGAAGGCAATGATCTGAAAAATAAGAAATACGCTCTAGAAGTTTAATATAAAAATTTTTCAAAGTCAATATAAGAATCAGAATCCTGGAAAAAGAAAACAAAGAAAGTATTGCATCAGGAAAATGGATATGGTAGAATTGGAGCGAAAATAAATATAGAAAAAGCAGAGTAGAGATGTGTGCGTTAAGTGCCAGACGGACGGGGAGTTGCCGGCTGGACGAAGAGCAGAAGTAGCTTGCGGTACATATTTCGCATCCCGCTGCTGCACATAGAAATGATATGTGAATACCTTCTATGCGTGGCTTCTGGACTACTGCAAAGGAGGTATTTTTTATGAAACAAATGAAACAACAGTTTGTAGACTCATGGCATGAGTTAAGACACTTGAAGACAGTCGTTGTGACAGCGATGCTGATTGCGGTTGGAATTATTCTGGGATATTTTTCCATCACAGTGACCCCGTATCTGAGAATCGGATTTTCGTTTATTGCAAACGAATTGACAGCACTTCTTTTTGGGCCGGTGGTCGGTGGTGTCATGGGCGGAATTGCAGATATTATCAAATATCTCATCAAGCCAGACGGGCCATATTTTTTTGGATTTACACTGAGCGCAATTTTAGGTCCTGTGATCTATGGAATCATGCTCTATAAGAAACCGCTGAGTTTTCCGAGGATTTTTATAGCTAAAGTGCTTGTCGCAGTTTTCGTGAATCTTCTTCTTGGAACTTACTGGCTGTCTATGCTTTATGGAAAAGGATTTCTTGCATTGCTTCCGGCAAGAGCGCTCAAGCAGGTGTGCTCGGTTCCAGTAGAAGCGGCATTGTTTTATATCATCGTAAAGACATTGGGGAAAGCACACTTTTTCTCTGAGGTTCGTGCAAAGCGATAACGTATAGTGTTAGAAAAGCAGTCAGTCATTGCGGCGGGCTGCTTTTCCTGTTCCATATTTTGGAGAGACTAAATCCAATCCAAAAGGGATAAAATTGCGAAAAGGGATAGAGACTAAAAAAGATATCAACAAGTATTTTGGGGCAAAGGTGTAAAAGGGGAGAAATCATGGAGGCGGAAGTAGTTCGATATCTTCTGAAAGAGGAGAAAGGAAAACGTGCAGTACTTGCAAGACTGGTATTGTACTGTGCGCCATTTTTAAAGCGATTGAAGATTTCAGCCATGATCTGGATGCCGGAAGAACTTTTAGAAGAACTGGAAACGCTTATAGACGAGATGGGGATTTTGTGTGAGAGGATGGATCAAAAGTCAGGGAAAGTTTTGATCTTTCTTTATCGGGAAGAAACACTTTGCAGATATCTGATGCGGGAAAGTCAGGAAGCATTTCTTTTGAATTGTGGTTATCAAAAAGGAAATCTGAAAGGGAAGATCAGGCGGTTTGCGGAGCGTATTTCTATTGAAAAAGAGAAGGGGAGATTTCCACAGGAGGCGGGGATTTTTCTTGGCTACTCTTTTGAGGATGTGGAAGGATTTGCCGGCATTTCCGGAAAAGAATGCATGATGACTGGGTATTGGAAAGTGTATGGGCACAGAGCAGAAAAAGAAATGCTGTTCATGATTTATGATCAGGTGAAAATGTGGGCTGTCAATGAATTTCTGGCAGGAAAAACAGCGGGAGAAATCTGTCGCTAAAGCGAATCAGGAGCAAAGCGCAGGATAGAAAGTGTTGGATTTCGTTTCAATTCATGTTACAATACGAAAGAGGTTCTGCAAGAAGATTTCAGGCGGTCGAAAGTGAAAAATAGATTCTAACATAGAAGAAAAAGAGAAAGAAGAAGGTGGAAATATGAGTTATGCAGATAAAGTGTTTATAGAAATGTGCCGTGATATTATTGATAATGGAACAAGCACAGAAGGAGAAAAAGTGCGACCAAAGTGGGAAGACGGGAGTTATGCGTATACGATCAAGAAGTTTGGAGTAGTAAATCGCTATGATCTGTCAAAGGAATTCCCGGCACTGACACTCCGCCGGACAGGAATCAAGAGTTGTGTAGATGAGATGCTCTGGATTTGGCAGAAAAAATCAAATAATATCCATGACTTGAATTCTCACATATGGGATAGTTGGGCAGATGAGGATGGTTCGATCGGGAAAGCTTATGGGTATCAGATGCAGGTAAAGCATCAGTACCGGGAAGGAATGATGGATCAAGTAGATCGTGTAATCTATGATCTGAAAAATAATCCTTACAGCAGAAGAATTATGACAAATATTTATGTACATCAAGATCTTCATGAGATGAATCTTTATCCATGTGCATACAGCATGACTTTTAATGTGACGAAGCGAGAAGACAGTGAGAAACTTGTGCTAAATGGAATTTTAAATCAGCGATCCCAGGATGTATTGGCGGCAAACAACTGGAATGTCTGCCAGTATGCAGTACTTCTGCATATGTTGGCTCAGGTATGTGATATGCAAGTGGGAGAGTTTGTTCATGTAATTGCAGATGCACATATCTATGACAGACACATTCCTTTGATTGAGGAACTGATCAAACGAGAACCACTTCCGGCTCCGAAATTTTGGCTGAATCCGGACATTAAGGATTTCTATGCATTTACACCGGAGGATGTGCGTTTAGATGATTATCAGACTGGACCACAGATTAAAAATATCCCGATCGCTGTGTAGAGAGTTAAAGTCATACAGTATATGGATCGTGTAATCAGAACAAAAACAGAGTTTTGGAGGAAGAAAGATGAATATTATTGTTGCAGTAGACAAAAACTGGGCAATCGGAAAAGATAACAAGCTTCTTGTCAGCATTCCATCTGATATGAAGTTTTTCCGGGAGACGACAACCGGGAAAGTGGTTGTCATGGGAAGAAAGACATTAGAAAGTTTTCCGGGCGGACAGCCGTTGAAGAAGCGGACGAATATTGTGCTGACTTCTGATAGAAATTATAAGGTAAAAGATGCGATTGTCGTGCACACTGTGGAAGAGTTGCTGCAGACACTGAAAGCATATAAACAGGAAGATATCTATGTGATTGGTGGAGAGAGTGTGTACAGACAACTGTTGCCTTACTGTGATACAGCACATATCACAAAAATTGATCATGTCTATGAGGCAGATACTTATTTTCCGAATCTGGATACGGATGAGGAATGGGAGATTACAGGAATCAGCGAAGAACAGACTTATTTTGATCTGGAATATGAATTTGTAAAATACGAGAGAAAATAAAAAATAAAATCGGCTGCCGTGGATGGCACAGAAGTAAATCTGTGAAAATCTGCGGTAGCCTTTTTGTTCAGGAGAAAGGAGTGTAAGTGACTGTCAGGATCTATCGGAAATTTCCGAAGTGTGTTCCTGGATTTGTCTGACATATTCTTTGGGAGTCATTCCGAATTCTTTTTTGAATGCACGGAACAAGTGATTGTAGTTTCCGAGTCCGCAGATTTTGTAAATCTCGATCATCGGGTAGCCTTTTTCCAGCAGCCGTTTACAAAGATCCAGTTTGGATTTGACGATGTAGCGGTGGACAGTCATCCCGGTCTGCCGTTTGAATTCCCGGCAGATGTGGTATTTACTGATGTAAAATTCCTTTTCCAGTCGGTCCAGGGAGATTTCTTCGTGCAGATGATGCTTGATGAAAATGAAAATATCATCGAGAGAAAGGCGGGGGCGCACTTTTGTGTTTGTCTGGAATTCTGTACGGATGCAGGCGCGCAGGACAAGCACGATCAGCATTGTGAGAATGCTGTCTTCAAAGAGCCGGTGGCCGAAATCTGTCTGTTCCTGAGGGAGAGTCAGGAGCTTTTTGGATAGATTTTTGATCAACATAGTAATCTCTGAAGAAGAGTGGACACAAGTACACTCATACGGTACGACATGAAAACAGGATTCCAGATCAGTATTCTCATCGGAGAGACGGGTGAGAAGTTCACTTGTAAATCCGACTTGAAGAAATTTCAGAGGGATTTTCGATGGTGTATATTCTAAGAGAAAAGTAGTATTTGGGTTTACAAGCAGGATGTCTTCGGTGGCACATAAAAAAGTCTGGTGATCATAGGTGTAGCTGCATTTTCCGGATGTGACAAATAAAATCATATAAAAATTACCGGAGGAAAAGGTTTTCTTTTTCGCATTGGTGTATACATATTCTTTTGCAAAGTATTCTTCACGCATCAGTTATCTCCTAAAATTTGTATTCAAAATACACAAAAAATGAAACTTATTTTTATCTATAATGACTAATATAGATAATATATCAATTTTTGAATATTTTCAAGCAAAAAATGGATATGTTTTCCTATTTCAGAAAGCTATAATACTTTCTAACGACAGCGTTCTGTCAAAGAAATAACAAAGATACAATAAGAAAACATGCGAGGAGGAAATTATTGTGAGAGAGTTTTCCATGAAAGACAAAATTGGCTACACCCTCGGGGATTTGGGGTGCTGCTGTACCGAGCAGTTCAGAGCAATGTTTTTGACAGTGTTCTACACGCTTGTACTGAAAGTAAATCCTGTCCATGTCGGAATCATCCTGCTGATCACAAAAATCTGGGATGCAATCAATGACCCGATCATCGGTGCGATCATCGACTCAAGAAAGTCGACAAAGGGCGGAAGATTTATTCCGTGGATCAAAGCATTCTGTGTTCCGATGGGTGTGCTGTGTGTGATCGGATTTTTAGATGTCAGCAGCTGGGACTATAAATTCAAGTTGGCATATATTTTGATCACCTATATTCTTTATGAGGCGATGTATACTTGTGTAAATGTTCCGTTTGGTTCACTTTCCAGTGTCATGACAGATGATGTCAATCATCGGACAGATTTATCCCGTTACAGAAGCCTTGGCGGAACGATTTTTATGACCGTGATCGTAATTGTAGGGCCGCTTGTACTTTATAAGGACAATAAGCCAGTTGCGTCCAGATTCACTCTGATGGCACTTCTCTGTGCGACAATCGGTGTGTTCTGCCTGATCGTGACAAGCTCCTGGTGTAAGGAACGTATCGAATGGAAGGCGCAGGAAGGCAAGAAATTCAACTATTTAGATGCGCTGAAAAATGTTATCAAGAACAGAGCATTGCTTGGACTGATCTTTTCAAGCCTTGCAGGAATGATTGCAGCAAGTGTTGTAAATGGATTGAATACTTACTTATTTAAAGACTATTTCGGAGATGTGAAAGTAATGTCAATCTCTGGTATGTTAAATACTGTGTATGCAATCATCACATTTATCGGAACAAAATATGTTTCCAAGAAGCTTGGAAAAAAAGAATGGTGTATGTACGGAGCGGGATTTGCAGCACTTGTCTTTGGTATTTTATTCTTTGTACCGGTGAAAAATCCACTTGTATTTATTGCGATCAACGGAATCTGTTATCTCGGAGCAAGTGGTTTTCAGGTGCTGATCTGGGCAATGGTAAATGACGCGATCGATTATCAGGAGTTGATGACAGGAGAAAGAAATGAAGGTATGGTATACTCTACTTACTCTTTCTTCCGGAAGCTGTCATCGGCAGTCAGTGCAAGTCTTAGCAGCTTTACACTTGCAATGATCGGATATAATGTAAATGAAGTAGTACAGACAGCGGCAGTAAAAGCAAATATATGGAAATCTTACACCGCAATCTATGCAGTGGGATATTTGATCGCAGTATTGATTTTATTCTTTGTATATCCATTGTCAAAGAAAAAGACAGAACAAATGTTAGAAGAGCTTGCAAAAAGAAGAGCAAAGGGAAAAGGAGGCAGATAAATGGTCCGTTATATTGAAGTTGAAAATAGAAAAGGAAAAATTCTCCGTGGATTTTTAAATCTTCCGGACGGAGTAGCGCATCCGCCGGTTGTCTTAAATCTACATGGATTTGGAGGAAGTCTGTCCGGATACAAATATGCACATACACATTTGGCTAGAACACTGGAGGTGGAGGGAATCGCATGTATGCGATTTGACTTCTACGGATGTGGGGAAAGTGACGGAGAGTTTGATGAGATGACATTTACCGGGCTGCTTGAGGATGCGGAGGATGTCTATGCATGGCTGAAAAGTCAGTCATGCGTAGACGGAGAGAAAATTATTTTATCCGGTCAGAGTATGGGGGGATTTGTGGCGGCAAGTGCGGCTCCACGTATTCAGCCGTACGGTTTGGTTCTGATGTGTCCGGGAGCAGGAATGTGGTATGGATGCAAAGAGCGCGCAGATTACTTTAAGAATCTCGGAATGACTTTCGCAGATATGGAAGGACTGAGATTCGGTCTGGAGTTTAACTATGACCTTGCAAAGTATTCACCATTTGAAGACGCAAAAGGATATGAGGGCAGTGTGCTGATCCTGCGCGGAACAAAAGATGAACTTGTCGATGATAAAACTTGTGAAACATATATGGAATGTTATACCGGAGCGAAAAAATTCGTGAAGATCGAAGGCGGCAATCATAATTTTGCAAGTATTCCGGCAAGAGAAGCGTGTGAGGCAGAAATTGTAAATTATGTAAAAGAGATTATCTGATTTCAGAAAGGCAGGAGAACAAGATGAAATTATTAGAGAGCATTCAAGTAGGGAATACAACACTGAAAAACAGAATTATGTTTCCACCTCTGACGACAGGATATGAGGCAAAGGATGGAAGTATTACTCCGCAGAGTCAGGCGTTTTATGAGAGACTTGCGGAGGGCGGAGTATCGTATATCGTTCTCGGAGATGTGGCGCCGATCAAGACGTTTACACCGGTTCCAAAGTTATGTGAGGACAGTCAGATTGAAAGTTTCCGTAAGCTGGCAGATGCAGTGCATAAACATGGTGCCAAGATCGGAGTACAGATTTTCCATCCAGAATATGATACAGCAAGCATTACAGAACTGTTCTTAAAAGGAGATTTTGAAGGACTCCGCGCAAAAATGAAACATGATATGATGCATTTCATCGATGAGGTATCAGAAGAAAGTCTGCAGGAGATCATTAAAAAAATGTGTGAATGTGCAAAGCGGGCACAGACAGCCGGAATCGATGCCATCCAGGTGCATGGAGACCGTCTGGTCGGAGCACTTTCCAGCACAATTTTAAACCACAGAACAGATAAGTATGGTGGAAGTCTTGAGAACCGTACAAGATTTGCCATCGAGCTTGTGACAGCGCTCAGAAAAGCAGTTCCAGATATGATCATTGATTACAAGTTGGCTGTTGTTACTCCACAGAGAGGAAAGGGCGGAGTGATCGCAGAGGAAGCGGTTATATTTGCAAAATGGCTTGAGGAAGCCGGAGTAGATATGCTCCATGTGGCACAGGCAAATCATACTGGGAATATGGCAGATACCATTCCACCGATGGGTGTTCAGCCATATGCATTCTTTGCTGACATTGCAGGAAAAGTGAAAGAACAGGTCAACATTCCAGTCAGCACTGTTGGAAGAATCGTAAGTCCGGCGCTTGCAGAGAGTATCCTGGAAAGTGGAAAGGCAGATATTATCGGACTGGGTAGACCGCTTCTTGCAGATCCGGATTGGGGCAAAAAGCTGGAAGAAGGTAATGGAGATCAGATCCGCCAGTGCATCATGTGCAACAAAGGATGTACAGACCGAATCCAGAACAGACAATTCTTAAGCTGTATTTTAAATGCAGAAAACGGATATGAATTAGAGAGAAAGATCACACCTGCAGAGACACCAAAGAAAGTTGTTGTAGTCGGCGGAGGCCCGGCAGGACTGGAAGCTGCGAGAGTTGCGGCATTAAAAGGACATCAGGTGACCCTGTTTGAAGAGAAGACAGTTCTCGGAGGACAGATTCAGATCGCTAAAGTTCCGCCGAGAAAAGAAGAGCTGGAACGTGCGCTTGTTTACCTGACAAATGCAGTAAAAGAGGCCGGTGTGGAAATTTTCTGTGGAAAGAAAGTGACAGAGGATGATCTGCTCGCTTATGGAGCAGATGCAGTGATCGTTGCGACCGGAGCTTCTAACATGATGCTCCCGATTCCAGGGGCAGACAGCACACGCGTATGCAGTGCATGGGATGTGCTGGAAGGAACTGCACAGGTATATGGAAGAGCAGCTGTGATCGGTGGTGGAATGGTAGGATGTGAAACCGCAGAATATCTGGCAGAGAGAGGGTGTGAAGTAAGTATCATCGAAATGCTGGATAAGATCGCAAACGGAGAGAGCAGTACAATCCTTCCTACTTTGATGGAAAATTTTGAAAAAAATCACGTTGCTCAGTATGTATCTCATAAAGTAGAGAGCATCGGAGAGAAGTCAGTCGTATGTAAGACAGGAGATGATGAGACGAAAGAAATCCCTTATGATTTTGTTGTGATGGCAGTAGGAGCAAAAGCGAATACATTTGAGACGGAGAAATTAGAGAAAGCAGGCATTGCAGTGACAAAGATCGGAGACTGCAAAGACCGTGCATCGGATATCGAAAATGCAATAAAATCAGGATACGATGCGGCAAATGCGATTGCATAGGAGAAAATAGAAAATTATTCAAAGACGAAAGATAAGAAGTTGATAAAATGAGAATAAAAAAGCCAGTGATAGTGGACAGAGAAGAAATCTCTGCCCGCCATTACTGGCTTTTTAAAATGTATTCTGAATCCATTCGCATGCTTCATTTGGAGAAATATTTCCTAAGAGAAGATTGCGGATGGAAGTTCCTATAGAAAATTCAAACTGTTGGATAGAACAGCCAGATTGTTTTCCGCAGCCTCTAGAGCCCAGATCGAAACTTTTTTTGACGGCATGGAGCCATGGAAAGAGGTCAAGATTTCGCAAACCAGTGTAAGAAGTGGTGAGCGGGGAAGTGCCTCCTAGCTTCATCATAAGAGATGACACTTCTTCGGAATAGTACCATTGGAAGAATTGACGGCAGGCCTCTATTTTTTTTGAGTATTTAGAGATTCCGATGACACCTCCACCAATTAAGGGATGCTTTCCGGGAACAATAGAAGCACCGACTTTTCCTACTACATCTGAATGTTTTGAATTGATGATGTATGGGGCATAATTCGAATAGATGATAGTAGTTGCTGCGTTTCCGTTAATAAATTGTGAAACACTGTCAAGCCACCATGGCTGTTGGGTCGCATAGTGAGTCATTTGGAGATATTGTTTCATTGCTGAGAGTAAATGCTCTTTATTTTGACACAGATTTGTGATAGTTTCCTTAGTATTTTCTGAAAAAAGATAGGGCATAAAATCACTGGCAATGATGGATGCCGCACCGGAAGTCATGGTTGTCCCGTATAAGGTTGGTGACAGCGTGTTGTATGATTTTGTAAAAAATTCAGCGATTTTCAGAAAATCCCTGCAGTTAGAAGGAACAGTAAGTTTTTCGTGAAAATGTTCATAAAAAGCCCGGCAGATCGTAGCATCTTCAAATAAGTCCTTTCGATATAAGAAGATTTGTGTACTTAGATCGAAAGGAAGTGTGTAAGAGGCATAGTTTGGAAAGCCGTTGTCTGTATAACCAGTTGAGATCAGCGAAGAAAAATCAATATCAGAAGGTGAAAGACAACTTGTCAATGGAAGGTAAGTGCTTTCGCCAAGTGTGTCCAGCATTGCAATATCAATTCGGATTAAATCATAGTGATGCTGCTCTGTCATCAGAGAAATCTGCTGATGAAGGTCATTGTAAGGCATACTGACTACTTTCAGATGAACTCCACTGATGGCTTCAAACAGAGGAGATAATTTTTTTAAAGCCTCTGTGGAAGGAGCATCTAAAGTGAGGATAGAAAGAGTTTCTTTCTCGGCCTTTTTTATATTGGTGAATAAAAAAGGGAGCCCTTTGGGCTTTAAAATATGATTGGAAGCAGTTCTCTCGCTTTGAGAAGAAGGGGAAGAGAGAAGTTCATAAATTTTCATTCCAATTTTAGTATAATCCAATTCGTACACATGAAAATGACCATGCGGAATCCTGGCAAGGGATGCAAATGTCATAATATGCGGCATGTTGCAATGCGTTAGAGAAACCGCATTGATTACAGCGTCGGCACGCAAAATACTTGTGGTAATCACTAAATCATAAGGAACTTCCTCCTGAAGGAGATCAAAAGCTTTTGTCAGTGACAAGTTCATATCAGAAGAGAAGTGCTCCAGTGTGACGGAAGTGTTTGAAAGAGCATTCCGCAGGTGATCAAAAAGCTGTGTTTCACAATGATTAATGCCAGAAGCGGAAAAAAAGGCGATTCTTTCAAAGTGATTATGGGAAATATAGTTAGCAAGATCAATCCCAATCTGTTTTTTATCGAAAGAAATATAATGGTCGTTGTCTCTGAGTTCAGCAGGGGAGCGGTCTATATAAAAAACAGGACAAGGAAGTGACTGATACGGATTTCTGGAAAGAGAAATTCCTTTTAAGGAGGAAACAGTCACTACTGATAAAATGTTGGAAACAGGAAGTCTGTCTAAGATGGAAAGTTCATGTTCACAAATATCATCAGTTGTATAAACATGTACACTATAATCAGCAGTCTTCTTGGAAGAAGCAAAGGCAATTTGAAGAGAGGTATAGAGATCCATATATAGGTCTTCACGGAGTGACGGTACGATCAAGGCGATGACCGTAGCATTTCCCTGCCGGAGAAGCTGAGCCTGGGCATTTGGAACATATCCAAGCTTTTTGGCAGCAGCTTCTACTAATTTTATTTTTTCAATACTGACCTTCCCTGTCTTGTTTAGCACATTGGAAACCGTTCCGTGGGAAACGCCAGCTTCTTTTGCGATGTCTTTCATTGTTGGCATAATAATGTACTCCTAAAATTTAAATCTTTCAATATAGTATTAGATTAGCAAAAGACTATAAATAATTCAAGAGAGAAAAAGAAGAGAATGATACGTTCCAATATTTATCACCTGGAAAAGGTTAAAACAAAACTAAAAAGGTAAAAACTAACAAAAATAGACATCTTCTTTTGTTAAAAATGTGTAAAATGACGTTAAAATAAGTTTGAAATATTGACACGTTCCAATTTATCAAATATAATGAGGACACGATACAAGAGAAGTGTAAAAAACTTCCTAAGACAATAATTTACAAAAAGTGGAGGATTTTCTGATGAAAAAGAAACTGATTAGCATTTTGCTGTGTGCAGGTATGGTGATTTCATTAGCTGGATGTGGTGAGACAGGAAAAGAAGAGAAGGCAGAAAATGAAGCAAAAAAAGGAGAAACATTGACAATTTATACAAATTCAGGTTCGGATGGTCGAGGAGAATGGCTGGAAGAGAAAGCGAAAGAGGCTGGATTTGATATTCAATTTATCGATGCAGGGGCTGCAGAGACACAGAGTCGTCTGATTGCAGAGAAAAATGCTCCTGTGGCAGATGTAGTGTTTGGATTGAATTCCATCATTTGGTCTTCTTTGAAAAGTGAGGACATTTTGACAGAATATGTTCCGAAGTGGGCAGGAGAAGTTGAATCAGAATTAAATGATCCGGATGGATTTTATCATGCGACAGTAAAGCAGGCAATTTTACTTTGCTACGATGAAAATCAGATATCAGAGGAGGAAGCACCGAAGGATTGGCCGGATTTGTGGCAAAAAGAAGAATTTCATGGCAAATATGAATATCTGACAGGACTTTCAGGTGGAACAGTAAGAAATGTATTGGCAGGTATTTTGACAAGATATGCGGATCCAGAAGGAGAGCTTGGAATTTCTGATGAAGGTTGGAAAGAGATTGAATCTTATTATAAAAATGGATCTCCAAATGAGTCCGGAGTTGATCTCTATGCGAGAATCGCAGATACGAATAATCCAATTATTTGTGGACAGATGTGGTCAAGTGGCATTGAGTCACGTGACGAGCAGTATGGAACAAAAACAGCATATGCTGTACCGGAAGTTGGAGTGCCATATGCAGTGGAAGCAATCGGAATTGTAAATGGAACGAAAAAATTAGATGAAGCAAAAGAATTTGTAGATTGGTTTGGAAGTGCGGAAGTACAGGGACAATGGGCGGAAGAATTTTCCACATTACCGGCAAATGAAAAGGCAGTGGACAAGGCAAATGAATTTAATCAGGAAATTGCAAAAATTCCGGCACAGGATATCGACTGGGATCTTGTGGCAGAAAATATAGATGCATGGTGTGAGAAAATTATTCTTGAATATATGCCATAGGAATTGAACCGAGCAAAGGAGAAAAAGCCATGATTAAGCTTGAAAATATTGATGTATGCTTTGGAGATTTTAAAGCATTAAAAAATATTAATATCCATGTGAAGGAAGGAGAATTTTTCACTTTTCTCGGACCTTCAGGGTGTGGGAAGACAACGACGCTTCGTACGATTACAGGATTTATCAATCCGGTCAATGGAACGGTCAGTGTCCGTGGGAAAGACATTACCAATACTCCTGTTGAGAAAAGAAATATTGGAATGGTATTTCAAAGTTATGCGTTGTTTCCGACGATGACAGTATATGAGAATATTGCATTTGGTTTAAAAGTACAAAAGATGAGTAAAGAAGATATTCGCCAAAAAGTATATTCTATGGCAGAAAAAGTAGATTTGAGTGAGGAGCAGCTTCAAAAGAAGGTTTCAGAATTGTCAGGAGGGCAACAGCAGAGAGTCGCGATAGCGAGGGCGCTTGTAACATCTCCGGAGATCATCTGTTTGGATGAACCATTGTCAAACTTAGATGCAAAGCTCCGAGTGCAGCTTAGAAATGAATTAAAAGATCTGCAGAGAAGATTTGGGATTACAAGTGTTTATGTCACCCATGATCAGGAAGAAGCTTTGACGCTATCTGATAAAATTGCAGTATTTAATGAAGGAGTCATTGAACAGATTGGTACACCGGATGAAATTTATAATCACTCTGCAACGGAGTTTGTATGTAATTTTATCGGGGATATCAATCGTCTTGAAAAGGAGTTTTTGATTGCATCAGGGCTGGATGCTTCCAATAAATCCATTGTGGATGTAGATAAAAAGTGTTATATCCGTCTGGAGCGAATCCATGTGAATGATGTTTTGGATGGGGACACGCTTAAAATCGGAGCGGAAGTAGAAAGTGCGGAGTTTTATGGACTTTATATTAAATATATTTTGAAAGCCGGAAATGAGTCACTTAAAGTGATCGAAAAAAATAGTGGACGTCCGCTTTATAAAAAGGGAGAAAAAGTAACATTAAGCTTTAATCCAAAGGATATTATGCAGTATTAGAGGAGAAGGATGATGAAAAAGAAAAAGATGAAATTTGATTCCGGTCAATTGCCTAAATATTTGATCTATGCATTTTTTGTGTGGTTTATTTTATCCTGTCTTGTAATACCGAATATCAATACGATTTTTACTGTGTTTTTTGAAAATGGAGAGTTTACACTGGAACCGCTTCAGAAACTTTTGAGTTCGGAAAAAGCAATGAAAAGTCTTAGAAATAGTTGCATTCTTGCACCGGCACTTTCGGTGACGGTAGGATTTGTTGGAATCAGCCTTGTACTTATCACGGAATATTTTGATATTCGGGGAGCGAGAATGTTACGCATTGGTTATATGACAACACTGATTTATGGTGGAATCATTCTTGTGTCAGGATACAAATTTATTTACGGAAACAATGGATTTCTTACAAATATTTTTGCAAAGGTAATTCCAAATTTCCCAACAGACTGGTTTCAGGGGTTTTGGGCAGTTTTGTTTGTCATGACGTTTGCATGCACATCAAATCATATGATTTTTTTGAGGAATGCAATGCGTGCAGTTGATTTTCAGACAGTGGAAGCGGCGCAAAATATGGGGGCATCCCAGATTCGGATTTTGCTGCGAGTAGTTCTGCCGGTTTTGACACCATCACTTCTGGCGGTTACCATTTTAACATTTATTACTGGCTTGTCAGCGACTTCTGCTCCGCTTTTGATTGGTGGAAATGATTTTCAGACAATTACACCGATGATTTTGACTTTTTCTAAAACAGTAAATTCAAGACCATTGGCAGCTTTGCTCGCATTGTTTTTAGGAATTGCGACAATTTTACTGCTTACAGTGATGATGAAGATTGAAAAGCGCGGGCATTATATGTCGATTTCAAAAGTAAAGACGACTATTAGAAAGCAGAAGATCAGAAATCCAATTATCAATGTGCTTGTACATATTTATGCGTATATCCTGTTTTTGATCTATGTACTGCCGGTTGTTTTAATCGTGCTGTTCTCATTTACAGATGCAAAAACAATTGCGACAAGAAAGTTAAGTTTGTCAGCATTTACTTTGGATAATTATAAGACGATTTTAACAGAGGCCTCAGCGTACAGACCGTTTATTGTCAGTGTTATTTATTCATTGCTATCTGCAGTGGCAGTTGCAATCCTTGTATTAATGGCATGCCGCATTATTCAAAAGAATAAGAATAAGGCATCAGCAGCATTGGAATATGGGCTTTTAATCCCGTGGCTGCTTCCGACAACATTGATTGCGATCGGATTGATCACTACATATAACACTCCAAGATTCTGGATGTTTAACAAAATATTGACAGGGACATCTGTTATTATGTTCATCGGATATGTGATCATTAAAATCCCATTTACACTTCGTATGACAAAGGCGGCATTTTTCTCATTGGATGATTCGCTGGAGGATGCAGCAAGAAGTCTTGGGGCCAAAGGGTTTTATACTTTCAGAAGAGTGATCCTGCCAATCGTTCTGCCGACAGTTCTTGCAATTTTTGCACTGAATTTTAATGGTCTGCTTGGAGATTATGATATGTCTGTATTTATGTATCATCCTTTGAATCAACCGCTTGGAGTTTATATCAAATCATTGACAGATGCACAAACAAATGCGGATAATTCGGCATTGTCATTTGTCTATGCGGTGCTTATGATGATAATCTCCGGGACAGTTGTTTATTTTGTCTATGGAAGAGGAGATAAAACAAAAGTAAAAAAATAGTAGTAATGAGGGAAAATATGGTAGGTAAGGAAAAGTTTAAAGAAATAAATAGGCTTTTAAATCAGAAACTAGAAGAAAAAAAGGTGTTAATTGCTGTTCATAGAGGGTGTGGCTGCGGCAATATTATAGAAAATACGATTCCGGCGTACCGGGCAGCATTGCAAATGCATGCGGATATGTTTGAATGTGATTTGATTTCATCTACGGACGGAGTTGTCTATGCATTTCATGACGGATATGAGATGCGTCTTCTGCGGAAGAGACGAAATATTAAAACTTATACTTCTAAAGAGATTGACGCATTTAAATACAAAAATATTATTGAAGAGCCAGCTGAATATGGTGTTGAAAAGTTTGAAGATATTTTGCAGTCTTTTCAGTCAGGAGAATTGTTTAATATTGACAGGGCATGGGATATTCTTCCGGAAGTGATAAGTCTGTTAGAAAAATATCCACAGGCAATTCACCAAGCAATTATCAAAACTCCCGTAAAAAAGAAATATTTAGACTATTTGGAAGAATGCAAGATGAAAGTGATGTATATGCCAATTGCATATAATTTGGAGGAAATCAAGACGGTGTTGGCTTATGAGAATATTAATATCGTAGGAGTTGAAATGATTGCAAAAAATTCCGAAGAAGAACTTTTTCAAGATTGTAATATTCAATGGGTCAAGGAACAGGGACTATTTTGCTGGGCGAATGCAATTACACTTGGAGGATCTCAGAAATATGACCTTTTTGGAGGTCTTGACGATGATATGGCAATTAAAGAGTCCCCTAAAAAGGCATGGGGAAAGCTGATTGATAAGGGAATCAATGTGATGCAGACAGATTGGCCTGGGATTATGAGTGATTTCATTGAGAAGTATATTTGATCTGAAATGATGAGAAAATTATAAAAAGAGCTGTTGCAAATGTGGTGATATGCAAAGGGACAAAAAATCCTATAGAAATGCATCTTGCTGCAAAAGCAGCAGCTTTCTCTAACTAAGAAATGTTGCAGGAGAAAGGAAAGAGAAGATGTTGGCAGGTTTTCGGGAAGTCACATTACAGGCGGTAGTTTTCAGGCTTGTACTTTCGGTTCTGATCGGAGGAATTTTAGGGTTTGAGCGTGGCTTAAAGAATCGGCCGGCAGGGTTGAGAACCTATGTCCTTGTATGTGTTGGAGCAACAATTGTGATGCTGACCAATCAGTATATTTATCAAAATGCCGGGACGGGCGACCCGGTAAGGATGGGAGCTCAGGTGATAAGCGGGATTGGTTTTTTGGGAGCGGGGACAATTATGGTTACACCCCACAATCAGATCAAGGGGCTGACAACAGCAGCGGGATTATGGGCATCGGCGTGTGTTGGACTGGCGCTTGGAATTGGCGCTTATGAAATTGCAATGATTGGTGGTGTAACTATTTTTATTGTTCTTACATTGCTTCAGCACTGGGATTTTTTAATGAGAAACCGACTTCATATTTTGGACGTTTATGTAGAACTTGACAAGAAGATTCCGATTGGAGAATTTATCAGAAATTTGCGTGACAGAGATATGGAATTAAGTAACCTACAGATAGAGCGTGACAGTTATATGGGGAATGATGTGATTTGCTTTACGGTAACGCTTGCGGGGAAAAAGGCCCTATCAAGGGAAGTATTACTTCGGACAGTGACAAAGCTGGAAGGAGTACGTTTTGCAGAAGAAATATAGAGGTGATGTAAGATGAAAGAGAGAAAGACAAGAAAATATTTGATCATCCTGCTAGGTATTGTGATGATATTGATCGGCACAGGGAGTTATTTCTATATAAAAAAGATGCCGAAGGTAACACTGACAGAGGAAGTGGATATGCCGATTCCTGGGAAGCCGGGAAGAGGGAAAGCGATGGAAGATCTTGTTCCGATGTATGCTGAAGAATATGTGGATGATCCGGTATTAAAACAGGCGGTAACGTATTTTCGGAGATGGGAATGGACTCAGCTTTACAGAGAGTTGGATGAAATTGTCACAGAAGATCCAGACTATCTGGATGCATACCGACTTCAGGCGGAAGCTTATATGATCAATAAAAATTATGAGGCAGCGCTGTCACAACTGGATAGAATATTGGAAAGAGACAGAACAGATGTGCATGCACTGGGAGTTACGACAGTATTGATGCATATTTTAGAGAATGAAGAAGGAGAGAAAGAGCGACTGTTAGCTTTGGAGAAGGTATCCAGGCAGGCGGCGGATGCTGTAAGAAATGTTCTAGAAGAAACAGATGAACTTTTAAAGCAGTCATATGGAAGTGAACCGCAAACGGATATGATTCCGCAAGCTATTGCAGTATTTGGACAGACACCAAAGGAAAATGGAAAGCCGTCCGCGGGACTTTTGAGCAGATTGGAGTGTGCATTAGAGTTGGCGGAGCGGTTTCCGGACGCAAAAATCATTTTGAGCGGAGGCGATGTCAAGACAAAATTTACAGAGGCATCGGTGATGAAAGAATGGCTTCTAGAACAGGGGGTAGCAGAAGACAGAATATTGTTGGATGAGAAGGCAAGAGATACCTATGGGAATGCAATCGGAATCCTCCCTATTTGCAAAGAAATAAAAGTACATAAAGTCATGGTGGTTGGAACGATTTTACATTTACCGCGCGCGGTGACAACTTTGACACTTTATGCCAAAGCAGAAGGATATGACATGAAGATTGATTCGGCAGGAGGCGGGGAACATGAAGCATCGGATGAGGGAGAAAGACTTTATACTTATGTAAATGCTTCTAGAGCAGCTGGAATATTTTCTAAACAGGATTATGAAAAATTTCAGTAAAAATGGGGATGTATAAAATGGAAGAATGATTCAAACAGGAAAAAGTTATAAGCATAAAAACAGTTGCTTTCTTCTACGTTTGTGGTAAAATTGTCACGATATGCAAATGAGAGAACAGGAAGGAACAAAAGAGATGAAAAAGAGTGTAAATTTGTTAGAGGGATCGATTTTCCCATCACTGACCAAGCTTGCTCTTCCGATCATGGCGACATCTCTTGTACAGATGGCGTATAATATGACGGATATGATCTGGATTGGAAGGATCAGCAGTGATGCGGTGGCAGCGGTCGGCGCAGCAGGAATGTATATGTGGCTCGCCAATGGGCTTGCAACACTTGCGAAAATGGGCGGGCAGGTAAAGGTTGCACACGCAATCGGAGCAAAAGATTATGAGGAAGCGACGGTATTTACAAAGAGCGCACTGCAGCTTGGAATTTTATTTGGAATCATTTATGGGTTGGCAGCAGTACTTTTTGCAGGACCTTTGATCAGTTTTTTCCATTTGAATAGTCCGCAGGTCATTGCGGATGCGAGGATTTATCTCCAAGTGACTTGCGGGGGAGTGATCTTTTCCTTTTTAAATCAGATATTTACCGGGATCATGACTGCTATGGGAAATAGCAGGATTTCTTTTATGGCAACTGCAGTAGGACTTTTGATCAACATTGTTTTAGATCCACTGTTGATTTTTGGAGCCGGACCGATTCCTAAAATGGGGGTGCTCGGAGCCGCTGTGGCTACGGTTCTTGCCCAGACAGTTGTAACAGCAATGTTTATGTGGGCAGCATTTCATGAGGAGACCGTCTTTCAGAAAGTGAGGATTTTATCCGGGATCCATAGAGAGCATATGCTGCTTTTGATCAAAATTGGTCTGCCAAGTGCAGTACAGAGCATGATATTTACAGGGATCTCGATGATCATTGCACGTTTGATTGCAGGATTTGGGGATTCTGCTGTGGCAGTGCAGAAAGTCGGATCGCAGATTGAGTCTATCTCCTGGATGACTGCAGAAGGATTTGCAGCTGCAGTCAATTCGTTTGTAGCGCAGAACTATGGAGCAGACAATATCAAACGTGTAAAGAAGGGATACCGGATTGCAATGGGAGTTGTCACTGTTTGGGGGATTTTCTGTACGATTCTTCTGATTGGATGTCCAGAGGTGATCTTCCGAATTTTTATCCCAGATGACAAGATTTTGCCGATGGGAGTTGATTATCTAAGAATTTTAGGGTATTCACAGTTGTTTATGTGTGCGGAAATTACGACTGGGGGCGCTTTTGCGGGGCTTGGGAAGACATTGCCGCCGTCTATTGTCAGTGTAATCCTGACTACTGCAAGAATTCCGATGGCGATGCTCTTGACTGCAACTGCACTTGGATTAAATGGAATCTGGTGGAGTATTACAATCTCAAGCATTCTAAAAGGAATTTGTCTGTTGGTAGGGTTCCTTATTTATATGAAGAGATTGAAACCACGAAAAACGTTATTGGAAAGTCAATAGTAAAGAGGTGTAAAATGCCATCATGAAATGCAGCGGCAGATCATGATGGCAAATAAGAAACATTAATTCAGATGGAATACCTGTGTGGCAATCGAAAAATAGATAATGATCGAGCAGGTATCTACAAGTGTTGTGATCAGAGGTGCAGCCATGATTGCTGGATCCAAGTGAACTTTTTTAGCAGCAAGCGGAAGCACACAGCCGATCAATTTGGATAAAATCACGGTTGCAATCAGGGAAAGACCGATGACAACAGCAAGTTTCATGTCGTGGTAGACAAGGAAAATCCGAAGTCCATTTGCAAAGGCGAGGACGACACTGACGATCAGTGCAATCCGGAATTCTTTGAAGATGACTTTGAAAATGTCCCGGAAACGTATTTCATTCAGCGCCAGACCGCGGATGATCAGTGTAGAACTCTGGGAACCACAGTTTCCGCCGGTATCCATCAGCATTGGAATGAAGGAGACAAGGAGCGGGATTGCGGAGAAGGCATCCTCGTATCTTGTGATGATGGCGCCTGTAATGGAGGCGGAGAGCATCAGGACAAGGAGCCACACGATACGGTTTTTGGCGTGAGAAAATACGGAAGTTTCAAAGTAAGATTTCTCACTTGGGTTCATTGCCGCCATGATCGTGATATCTTCGGTAGCCTCTTCCACCATGACATCCATCGCATCATCGACTGTGACAATCCCGACCATCAGACCACCGGTGTCAAGAATCGGAATTGCAAGCAGTCCATATTTGGAAAACAGTTGGGCAACTTCCTCTTGGTCTGTGTGAGTGGTAGCGGAAATAATCTCGGTCTCCATGATTTCGGAGATGACAGTATCGTCATTCATCGTCATCAAGTCTTTCGCAGAGACGATTCCAATCAACTTTCTGCGCTCCAGAACATAGCAGGTATAGATGGTTTCTTTGTGGATGCCGACCTGTTTGATGTGTGCCATAGCCTCTTTGACAGTCATGGACTGGTGGAGGGAGACATATTCGGTTGTCATAATGCTGCCGGCGCTGTCCTCAGGATAATTCAACAGAAGATTAATGCTGTTTCTCTTGCTGCTGTCCACTGCATTGAGAATGCGGGTAACAAGATTGGCCGGAAGCTCTTCGAGAAGATCCACAGTATCATCCATATATAGATCGTCGAGGATTTCTTTCAATTCTTTTTCGGTAAACATTTCTACAAGGTTTGTCTGCATTGTATTAGACATATTGGAAAACACATCAGCAGCCTTGTCTTTTGGGATCAGACGAAAGGCAATCGCAAGTTCTTTTTCGTTGAGCTCTTCTAATAAAAGAGCGATATCGACCACATTCATTACATCTAAAATACTATGGACGGCTTTGAAATCACCTTTGATTAGAAGTTCTGTAAAAATTTTAGCATTCATAAATATACACCCCTTTCTGGAAGTTGATAGAAATTCAGTAAAAACAAGAAAGTATATGAAATAAAAAAATCTCCGACATGCCTGAAAGATGTCGAAGATGGAAATACAAATATACCCTATATTTCTGTCTGAAAAGACAATCGTTCAAGCTTTAGCATCATAGGGCGTAAAAATTGCATTAGGTTATGCCTTATTACGACATAGCCTGCTAACCAACTAATTGTGTCTCCACAATTTTGCGGCAGCAATCTTAGGAAAATCCAAATCCCTATGGTAGCCTCACCTACCGAATTTCTCATATTTTTTGTTCGGTTTCATTGTAGTTGATTATGATTATAATGTCAAGAAAAAAATATTGAGAAAATCTTTCTGGAAATTTTTGAAATGGAGCTGCTTTTTTTCGTGTATTTAAAACCGAGATATGATATGATATTTGTAGTAATGAATTTTAGAAAGGAGCATGTTATGTATCACTATATGTATCATTATGGAAGTCCGGCAGGGATGGTTTTGCCAACTGTTTATTTGCTTATATTCGCAGGGGCCCTTTTTGTGGCGGCAGTAGAATACATTTTTCTTGGAATGGGTTTGTATCGTATGGCGGCAAATAGAAACCATCCTTCTCCGTGGATGGCATTTGTTCCATTTGCAAGAACTTATTTAAGAGGTGAATTGTCAGGAGATATTTATCTGAAGAAACGCTCTGTGAAAAATCCGGGACTCTTGCTTGTGCTTATGCCGATCGCTTACAGCGTCATTGTCAGCTGCCTGCTTCTGGTGTGTTTTATGTTCGCGATATTTGGTGCGAGCGTGATGATAAACGGAGGAGTTGAGACAGTCGTTTCGGTTCTGTTATTTGCCTTCGCTATACCGGTCCTGGTCATTTCGATTGTTTATCAAGCGGTGATGAGTGTATTGAATGTACTGGTGGATTATCAGATTTACAGCCGGTATATGCCGCTGCATCTTGCAGTAATCCATGCGGTTTTAGGCATTTTTGTGCCGCTTTACAGAGGAATCTACCTGTTTTATATCAGAAAAACACCGTGTTATGGAATGGGGCAGCAGAGAACGGACAGACAGGAACGCGCACAGACAGTTGTAAAGGATGCTGTGCAGAAAGAGGCGCAGGCAAATGCGGATGTGCCTGCGGGAAATACAGAGGTCCCTTCAGAAGAGCAGTCTGTCGAAAAAAATGAGGCTGCTTGTGACGAAGGCGCTGGAAAGGAAGAAAAGTAATTGGAAGCGTATACAAGTTTTGCATCAGTCTATGATACCTTTATGGATAATATTCCATATGAAGAGTGGGCAGAATATCTGTCAGGGTTGTTGGCCGAGTATGAAGTGACAGATGGAATTGTATTAGATCTTGGATGTGGAACCGGAACTCTGACAGAACTGATGGCTGCGCGTGGATTTGACATGATCGGTGTGGATTATTCGGAGGAGATGCTGGAAATCGCGATGGAGAAGCGGGCAGAATCTGGAAGGGATATTTTGTATCTGCTTCAGGATATGAGGGAGTTTGAACTGTATGGGACTGTCCGTGCAGTGATCAGTATCTGTGATTCTCTTAACTATATTACAGAGGAAGAGGAGTTGGAAGAAGTTTTCAGGCTTGTCAATAATTATCTAGATCCGGAAGGTGTATTTATATTTGATTTTAATACGGTATATAAATACCGGGAGATCCTGGGAGATCAGACAATCGCGGAGAGCCGGGAAGACTGTAGCTTTATCTGGGACAATTATTATTATGAAGAGGAGCAGATCAATGAATATGAGTTGAGTCTGTTTCTTCAGGAAGAAGGAAATTTATATCGAAAATATGTCGAGACACATTACCAGAAAGGGTATGAGCTGGAGACAATAAAAAGCCTGCTGGAGAAGTCCGGCATGAAATTTGTCACTGCATACGATGCATTTACAAGGAATCCACCGACAAAAGAAAGCGAGCGAGTCTATGTGATCGCAAGGGAATCTGGAAAGTGCAGGGAATAGATCAGAGACAGATCGGAAACAGAAAAAAATGAAAGAGGAAGAAATTTATGACAGATTATATTGTAAGAGCAACAGCAGCAAATAATCAGATTCGTGTATTTGCTGCAACGACAAAAGAGACTGTGGAGGCAGCGAGACAGGCACATAATACAAGCCCGGTCGCAACGGCTGCGCTTGGAAGACTTTTGACGGGCGGCGCGATGATGGGAAGCATGATGAAAAATGACAGCGATATGTTAACGATCCAGATCAAAGGGGATGGTCCGATCGGAGGGCTTACGGTCACTGCCGATAGCAAAGGAAATGTAAAGGGCTATGTGGAACACCCGGAGGTCATGCTTCCACCGAATGCACAGGGGAAACTCGATGTGGCAGGAGCGCTTGGGATTGGTTTGATTTCCGTGATCAAAGATATGGGATTGAAAGAGCCATATGTAGGGCAGACAATTCTTCAGACGAGTGAGATCGCGGAAGATCTGACTTATTATTTTGCAACTTCTGAGCAGGTGCCATCTTCGGTAGGACTTGGTGTGCTGATGGAACACGACAATACCGTGAAGCAGGCAGGGGGATTTATTGTACAGCTGATGCCATTTGTAGATGACGATGTCGTAGACAGACTGGAGGCAAATATTAATAAAATTTCTTCTGTGACCTCTATGTTGGACAGAGGAATGACACCGGAGGAGATTTTAGAAGAAGTGCTGGATGGATTTGAAGTAGAAGTAAAAGATACAATGCCGGCACAGTTTTACTGTAACTGCACAAAAGAACGTGTAGAGAAGGCAATCATCAGCATTGGGAAGAAAGATATTCAGGAGATGATCGAAGATGGAAAGCCGATTGAGGTCAACTGCCATTTCTGTGGGAAGAGTTATGAATTTTCTGTGGAAGAATTAAAGACATTGATCAAAAAAGCAATTAGATAATCAGAAGGAGCAGAGGGTATGAAGCAGGGATTTGTAAAAGTGGCAGCTGTCACACCGAATATGCGTGTGGCAGATGTTGAATATAATGTAAATGAAATCTGCAGAATGATTGATGAGACGACAGAGCAGGGAGCAAAGGTCATTGCGTTTCCAGAGTTATGTATCACCGGATATACGTGTGGAGACCTGTTCTCGCAGGAAATTCTTCTGCGTGAGGCAAAACAAGGATTATATCGGATTGCAGAGTATACAAAGGAGAAAGATGCACTTATTTTTGTGGGAGTCCCTTATGAAGTCGCGGGAAAGCTTTATAATACAGCAGCGGCACTAAACCATGGAAAGGTTTTAGGATTGGTGACGAAGACATTTCTTCCTAATTATGGAGAATTTTATGAAATGCGCCAGTTTCAGGCAGGACCGCAGTCTGTACAGATGATCGAGACGGAAGGACACAGGATCCCGTTTGGTCCGAGGCTGCTTTTTCAGGCGGAGACGATGAAGCATCTCGTTGTATCTGCGGAAATTTGTGAGGATGTGTGGTCTGCCGTACCGCCAAGTATCGAGGCAGCGGTTGAGGGTGCGACATTGATCGTCAATTGTTCAGCGAGCAATGAGATTGCGGGAAAAGAAGAGTATAGAAGGAGTCTGATCGCGGGGCAGTCTGCACGTCTTCTTGCCGGATATGTATATGCAAATGCGGGAGAAGGGGAGTCTACGACGGATCTTGTGTTCGGAGGACATAATATTATTGCAGAAAATGGAGCGATTTTAAAAGAATCCAAGCGTTTTACGAGTGGCGCAATTTATTCGGAGATCGATGTGGAGATGCTTCTTGGAGAGCGTAGAAAGAATACTACTTTCCAAAGAAAAGGAGAGTATTCGATTCCTTATATTCCATTTGAGATTGAGAAGGAAGAGACTATGTTGACAAGGAAGATTCCGATGTCTCCGTTTGTTCCGGAGAATAAGGTTACGCGCAGCAGACAGTGTGAGGAAATTTTGATGATCCAGGCAGTCGGTCTGAAAAAGCGGATGCTGCACACGAACTGTCAGCGTGCAGTAGTTGGAATTTCAGGGGGGCTCGATTCTACGCTGGCATTGCTTGTTACTGCAAAAACGTTTGATCTTCTCGGAATTGACAGAAGTCAGATTCTGTCAGTGACGATGCCTTGTTTTGGGACAACAGACAGGACTTATCAAAATGCATGCAGATTGACGGAAAAGCTTGGAGCTACGTTGAGAGAAATTCCGATTCAGAATGCAGTTAGGGTACATTTTGAAGACATCGGGCAGTCCGAGGAAGAGCATGATGTCACCTACGAGAATGCGCAGGCGAGAGAGCGGACACAGATTCTCATGGATCTGGCGAACAAGACAAATGGGATGGTCATTGGAACCGGGGATATGTCAGAACTTGCACTTGGATGGGCAACTTACAGTGGGGATCACATGTCTATGTATGGAGTCAATGCCTCTGTGCCGAAGACGTTGGTATATCATCTTGTAAGGTATTATGCTGAAGAATGTGAAGATCCAGAATTAAAGGGACTACTCTTTGATATTTTGGATACGCCGGTAAGCCCAGAGCTTTTGCCGCCTAAGGATGGGGAAATCGTGCAGAAGACAGAAGAAACTGTAGGACCGTATGAACTACACGATTTCTATCTCTATTATGTTTTGAGATTCGGTTATGAACCGTCGAAGATATATCGTTTGGCAAAATATGCGTTTGGTGGGATTTATGAAGATGAGATAATTTTGAAGTGGCTGAAAAAATTTTATTGGAGATTTTTCTCTCAGCAGTTTAAACGATCTTGTCTTCCGGATGGACCGAAGACAGGAACAGTGTCGCTTTCGCCAAGAGGCGACTGGCGGATGCCGAGTGATGCATGTGTGACACTTTGGCAGAAAGATTTGGATGCACTAGAATAGACTGAGAAGAGGATTCTACAGAGATTTCTCATCTGGAATAAAATAGTTTCCCCTAAGTCTTGATAAAGAGTATAAAAATAGGATGGAGAGTAGTCAAACTCACCATCCTTATTTTTTTACGCTTCTACAAAAACATCTTTTCCAAGACCGCAAAGTGGGCATACCCAATCTTCCGGAAGATCTTCGAATGCTGTTCCAGGTGCGATTCCGTTATCTGGATCACCGATTTCTGGATCATATTCATATCCGCATGGTTCGCAAATATATTTTTTCATAAAGTCACCTCCTAACTGAATGGTTATAAAAATATAAAACACATATCAGGAAATCCTGAATATATTATGATCATATTTCTGCAAGTTATTCTAGCAGAAAATCAGGAAAAATACAATAAAAAAACGATGAAAAATGTATAAAGCTTATTGGGTGCCGAGATATTTGGACAAGGCTTCTAGTTGGACAAGGAATTCTCGCTGCCTTTCTTCTGACAACGAATGAAATACTAATAACATCCGGGTTTCCAGACGGGAAAGGGATAATGAAGCATGTCCGGGCTTAATTTCTAATACCTCATCGGCAGAAAGATCGTATAATCTTGCCAAGGTTGCAAAGGTATTCAAATCTGGTTCTGCAACATTGTTCTCATATCCCGACAAAGATTTCCGATTGATTCCAGTTAATTCCATGACACGTTTTTGTGTATAGTCTTTATTTTCCCGCGTATTTTTAAGGGTAAGTCCAATATTTTTCATGAAATTCTCCTTTTTTGATTAATATAAACCAGGGCTCTATGAAAATTCGTCAACTACCCACGACCTAAAGGGCATGGGCTTGTAACTGCCCAGTCGTACTAACGACTTACGTCTCCGACCTTTAAATTGCTGACGATGTTAAGCAAAAGATTTTTTATATAGCCAATACTCGTGGCTACGAAATAATTACTATGGAAACAGACCACATGCATTTCTTAATAAGTTATGATACGACGGATAGGGTTTGCGACATTGTTAAGATTGTAAAACAAGAAACAACATATTACCTATGGCAAAAGTATGGTTCGTTTCTGTCTAAACAGTATTGGAAGAAAAGGATATTTTGGTCAGACGGATACTTTGCTTGCAGTATTGGAGAAGTATCGTCAGCGACTATACAAAAGTATATTGAGAGTCAGGGTTAATGGCTAAAGATTCACAAGGATCCTGGGGGTGTCGCTCAATCATCAAATTAGATGATTGAGCGATGCCCTCGCTCTATATGTGTAAAAAAACCGGAAAGAATCTTTTGAACTGTTGAATCTTTCCGGTTTTTTGCGTACTTTAATAAAGCTATCAGTTTTTCGCCTTTTTATGCGGTTTCTTTTACTGGGAACAGGTGGCTTCCTGTTCGCTCATTCTGTATTTTTGCGTGCAGTTTATTTAGATTATATCCCATACACAGTAAAAGAATCTCCAGTTTCACTTTGGTTTTCCCACGGAGCAGAAATCTTTGGAATTCATAGTCATTTTTTAGAACTCCGAATGCTCCCTCCACTTGTATCGAGCGATTCATCCGGTATAAGGTTCCCTTTTCGCTCAGGATATTTTCATAGGATTCCTGACGCTTCTCTAAGAAACTTTTGGAGATGTACAGACGTTTATTCCCTTTAGCACGGGTACATCTTTCTTTATACGGACAGCCTGTACAGTCTTCGCATTCATAAACTGTCACTTCTGATTCATAGCCACTCTTACTTTTCTGTTTTTTTATGAAAAGAGGTTTTAGTTCCTTCCCAGCATGGCATATATAAGTGTCTGTTATCTTATCATATCCCATATTTTCCCGTTTGCTGATATCCTGTTTGAAACTGCGCTTTTTCCATTTCTCATAGGTCTGCGGTTTGATGTACGGTTTCTGTTTCTGCTCCCGCAGATATGTGTAAGCTTCCTCGCTCTCATATCCCGAATCCGCAGTCACACTTGGGTAACGGAATCCCACTTTTTTCTCCATTGTCTCCAGAAAGGGAACCAGTGTCCAGACATCATTCCGATCCTGGAAAATATCCGCTGCAACAATATATTCACTGTCTACACCAATCTGCACGTTATATCCCGGCTTCAGCTGTGCATTCCTCATGTGATCATCTTTCATGTGCATAAACGTAGCGTCCGGATCTGTTTTACAATAATTATTCCTTCCCTGGAAACTGGCTGTATGCCAGTCATAAACAGTCTGGCGTTCCAGAAAACGGCGGAACAACTCCAGATACCTCTGGTTCCGGCTTTTGCGTCTTCCTTTTCCATGTACAAAAACGGTATGCTGTTCTTCACATACTTGTTCTATAAAACAGCATATCTTCTGAATATCTTGTGTTCTGGTTTCTTCTGATACACGGAAAGACTGTAGGTACTCCCGGTTCAATAGGGTGACCGCCTCCTGTATTTTCAGGAACATCTTTTCTTCCCATTTTCCAACCGATTTCTTCCATACAAACGTATATTTATTGGCGCAGGCTTCCAGTTTCGTGCCATCTATAAATACGGTTTCTTTTGATAGTTCACCCATTTGTTCCAAGCGACGTACCATCTGATAAAACAGGTCTTCGCAAGTGTCTGCCAAAAATCCAGTACGGAACCTTGCAATCGTGCTGTGATCCGGTGCTTTCTGACCAGCAAGCAGCCACATAAAGTTAATATCACGTTTACAAGCGGTTTCAATCTTTCTGGAAGAATAAATATTTTGGGAATAAGCATAGGTCAGGATCTTGAACATGGTCTTTGGGTC